>Ga0134098_1000047_pt1 | contig 129450 bp, 98 predicted proteins | sample 9_3taG_FD_94456 | JGI IMG/M metagenome (GOLD analysis project Ga0134098, IMG submission 94456) | Switchgrass degrading microbial communities from high solid loading bioreactors in New Hampshire, USA - 9_31_10_142_A3 metaG | ecosystem: Engineered > Bioreactor > Semi-continuous > Anaerobic >... | reverse complement strand
GTTCAGGCGTATGAGTCGTAGAGCGAGAAGATCTGCAGCGCCCTGCGGGCATCTTCCAGCGTCCATCCAGCGGGCAGGGGGGCGGTGATCCGGCGGGTCTCGCCGGGAGGCAGGTCGAAATAATTGTCACTGAAGATCACACCGGCGCCCTTGAGTTTAAGTTCAACAAAGCGGGCCAGGCTGCCGGCGTGCAGGTCGATCTGCAGCTCGCCATCCTGTACAGTCATAACGGATTGAATCTGGGGGTTTGCCAGCTCGAGGTATTTATCGGGCACGAATGTTGCCAGGCGCATGTCCAGCGGCTGCGCACCGGGCTGGCCAGCCGGGAATAAACGGGCGATGAAGACTGTGCGGCGCTGCATGCCAAAAGGCAGGTCGGGGACGACTTTTTCGACCGCTGCAGACTGCAGAGGCGCCAGGGAAACCGGAGCCTGGCCGGACTGCAGGACCTGGCCGTCCAGCGTGATCAGCTCCCAGCGCACCTCACCCTGCCAGGGCCGGGGTAGGTCGCAGGTCACGTGAATTTCGAAGGTGCTTTCCTGGTCGAGGATGGAGAGCATGACCGGCGCGTAAAAGCGGCGGGCCATATAATGCAGCGCTTTCCAGCGCCCGAAATAATCAATGCTGGACCACGAAATGACCGGCCAGCAGTCGTTCAACTGCCAGTACAGCGTGCCGCTGACACGCTGCTTGTTACGGCGCCAGTGTTCGACCCCGTAGCGGATCCCTTCCGCCTGCAGGACCATGCTGAGATACACCAGAGAGGGGAAGTCTTTGGGAATGCGGAACGACTGCGCCATCTGGGAGATGATCAGGCCGTTGCCTACCAGGCTGCGCTGGTGGTGCTCCATGATGTAGGAAGTCAGGTTCCTGTCCTCCGGCCGGGTGAAGGACTCTATGGTCTCCAGGGGCGGCAGAGATTGGAATCCAAACTCGCTCATGAAGCGCGGGTACTGGGTGCGGTAAGCGGTGAAGGGCAGGCGGCCGTGCCAGACCTCCCAGTAGTGGGCATCCCCCTGCTCATTGGACCGGGTGTTGACATAAGGCGTGTTCGAGGATGGAGAACTTGGCCAGTACGGGTGATCGGGGTCGTCTTCCGCCACCCAGCCCGGGAGCGTTTCGAAGAAGAATTTGCGGTCGGCTTCTTTTAGATCCGCATATTCGGGCCGGTCCCAGTCTTTGTGTTCCCAGCCTTCTTCGATCTCGTTGTTGCCGCACCACAGCACCAGGCTGGGGTGGTGACGCAAACGGCGGATGTTCTGGCGCACTTCTTCGCGCAGGCTGGCCAGAAAGGCGGGATCGTTGAGCGGGTAGATCGAGCATGCGAACACGAAATCCTGCCAGACCATAATGCCATAGCGATCGCAGAGGTCATAGAAACGGTCGTCCTCGTACAGGCCGCCTCCCCAGACGCGCAGCATATTCTGGTGGGAGGCGGCGGCCGAGCGCAGCAGGTAGTCGAGGCGCCCATCGCTCAAGCGGGTGGGGAAGGTATCGGCCGGAATCCAGTTCGATCCTTTGGCAAACACCGGGAGTCCGTTGATCACGAAAGTAAAGGATGTGCCCCATTCATCCGGCTCCTGACGTAGTTCGGCGGTGCGCAGCCCGATGGTACGCTCCGTCTGGTCGATGACGGTCTCCCCCTGAAGAAGTTCTACCTGAACCTGATAAAGGGGCTGGCCGCCGTAGCCGGCCGGCCACCAGAGCTGGGGGTTGGGTATCTCGACCTGCAGTGGGGCCCGGTCTGGCTGCAGGGAGGCAGTGTTTTGCCACTGCTCCCCTGACGGAGAGGTGACCTGAACACGCACGGAGAGCGGCTGCAGGGACCAGCGCTGCACATCAACCTGGATGGAGAGGTCCACGGCACCGGCGCGGTGCTGCTGGTGGATGAGCAGATCGGAAAGGCGAGCGCCGCTGTACGCCTGCAGCGTAACCGGTTTCCAGATACCGATGGGCGGCAGCATGGGGCCCCAGTCCCAGCCGAACTGACAGGGCGCTTTGCGGATGTGGCTGGCGCCGGGAAGCGCCATCTCAACCCCGACCAGGCTGCGTTTTGCCTGCAGGCTGGCCGCGCGGCGGACCGGCGAATGGAAATAGATCAAAATCTCGTTTTCACCGGGCTGCAGCAGACCGCTGACGTTCCATTCGTATCGAATGAACATATTATCCGAGCTGCCCAGCTGCCGGCCGTTCAGGTAAACATCCGCCAGAGTGTCCAGGCCTTCGAAGACAAGAAGAGTATGTTCATGGCTTAAGAGACCTGGTTCTGGTGTAAAACGGCGGCGGTATTCCCAATCCGACTCTGCAACCCAGAGGACGTCCAGCTCGTTATCCCGGTCGAAAGGGTCGGGGATGCGGCCGAGTGTCAGCAGGTCGGTGTGTACACCACCGGGAACCTGAGCGGGCAGCCACTCGCTGCCGCCCGCCTGGCGAAATTCCCAGGGGCCGTTCAAAGACTGCTTTTCCATGTGCGCTCGTTACAGTACTCCTTCTTGCGGGCGTGGATAGATTGTGTCCATGGCGTGTGTCAGGCGCACCTTGAGCAGGTCGCCGTAGAGCAGTTGAACTACTGCAGGCTGGTCTTCCCCGAAATCGCGGGCAGGCACCAGCAGATGAAAAGCAGGGACAACGCCCTGATCGAGATCAAAACGCTGCTGCGGGTTGTGGGTGTGCACGCGCTCCACTGCGATCTGAAAGCGGATCTGAGGGTCAGTGTGATTATTCCAGAGCACGATGTGGTCCTCGCCGTTGATCTGGAAGCGTTCGATCCCGGCCCCGGTGAGGACTTCGAGCAGCAGGCAGAGCTGTGAGGATGTGAGCACCGGCAGGTACGCGGCCAGCAGCGCAGGGTCGCCGGTGATATCTTCTAAACGGGAGGCGATAGCGTGCTTCGCCCGGCTTCCCAGGCGGAAGCGGGGCAGCAATTGGCTCAGGATGTCTGCGAGTGAGTCGCATCCGGAGAGCGGGCTGTACTCAATCGAGATCTGAGCGCGGTCTGACGGCCGCAGGGAGAGGCCCTGCAAAATCAGATTTCCATTTTCAACAGAAACCTGTGCGGTATGCTCTTTACCGTTGATGCGCAGGCTGATCTGAGCGGGTCCGGCGAGACGGTGGAAGATGAGCGTATACCTGCGCACTGCGGGGACGGGCCCGCCACCCGGGCCCTGGATAGAAAAGGTGCAGGAACGCGGCTGCCACTCCAGGTCAAAGCGGGTGAGCGCATAATCCCCCTGCAAGTAGGCGCTGCTTTCCCCGTCATCTTCATACAGTTCAAAGTAGTTGGAACGGCCCGGGAAGACATGCACGATCAGCTCCTCAGGATTTTCCAGCCCGCCCCAGGGCACCCTGGGGCCGGTGGGGATGATCGCACCAGAGCGGGCGAACACCGGTATCTCGTCCAGGCCCCCGTACACTGCGTGCCAGCCGCCGTCGAAGCGGCGCCCGCTGAAGAAGTTGTACCACTCTCCATCCGGCAGCCAGACCACCTGGCGGGCGAGGCCCGTATCCGGATCGCAAGGCGAAATGAACGGCGCGGCGATCAGCTCGGTGCCGAAGGCATACTGGTTGGGGCAGACATAGGCCTCTTCGCGGTCCGGTTCGAGGTGATACATGGGGCGCACGAGGGGCTGAGCGCGGGTGTGGTTAAGCCAGGCCATGCTGTAGATATACGGGATCAGAGCATGGCGGAGCTGCATGGCAGCGCGCGTGATGCGCAGCGTTTCGGCGTCGAATCCCCAGGGACGGCGTTCGTGAAATGGATTTTTGGTGCTGTGCAGGCGCAGGATGGGGCTGAAGACGCCGAACTGCACCCAGCGCGTGTACAGCTCAGGGTCTTCGATACCGTCCATATGGCCGCCGATATCGTGGCTCCACCAGCCAAAGTTGACGTTGGCAGCGGCTGCGGTGAAGTATGGCTGGAAGGCGAGCGATTCCCAGGCAACGACCGTGTCTCCGGAGAATCCGATGGGGTAGCGGTGGCAGCCCAGGCCGCCCCAGCGTGAGAAGATGAACGGCCGTTTTTCGGGCCGGCGGCCGAGGTCGTTGAAGTGCAGGTGATTGATCCACCACAGCAGGTTCAGGCCCGGCAGCCGGCAGGGATTCCCCTGCTGCCAGTCCATCCACCAGAAGTCGACGCCCATATCCTCGTAGGGATGGTGGAGCAGTTCGAAATACGCCCGGGCAAAGCGCGGGTCTTCCAGGTCGAACGGGATGGGCCTGCGGGAGTCCGGGTCGATCTCCAGCGCCGCGGCCATCCGGGCGTACTGCGCTTCGTGCGGACCAATCCCGTCGGCGGGGTGCAGGTTCAGAGCGGTTTTCAGCCCCAGGCGGTGGATCTCATCGATAAAGGCGGGCGGGTCGGGGAAGTACTGCGGATTCCAGGTGTAGCCTGTCCAGCCTTCGAGATGCCAGTCCATGTCCACAATGCACACGGAAAGCGGGATTTCGTGGGCTTTGAAATCGTGCATCAGGTCGAGGAGCTCTCTGGCGGTATAAGCCCAGTAGCGGCTCCACCAGTTCCCTAACGCCCAGCGGGGGATGAGCGGAACGGGCCCCGAGAGATGGGAAAAATCTTCCAGGCAGGAGGTGTAATCCCGGCCGTAGCCAAAAAAGTAGATATCGATTGAGCCGGGGTTCTTGCGCTCCCGAATCCAGCCGTTTTCATCGAAGACCGGGCTGGTGGAGTCATCGATCACTGTCCAGCCGTCTCGAGAGAGCAGACCGGGCTCGATCTCCACCGGTCCGCAGGCGTCATCCAGGGTGCGGGCCGTACCGAGCAGGTTGCCGCGATCCGGGTCTCCATAGTGCCAGGCGGTGCCGGATTCTGTTAACTCGATCCACAGCGAAAGCGGTGAAAAGGACATGGAGGTCTGGTAGTGCAGGTGCAGGTGCCCGGTGATGATTTCGACCTGATCCCCGGACCGGCGGACTTCAAAATCCGGCACCGGGAAGCGGCGGTTCCAGACGACCTGGCTGGGGTGATCTTCAAAGACCCCCTGCTGGCTGTATTCCATGCGGATCAGGCGGGAGGTCAGGACGGTGAAACGAGCCTGGGGGAGCTGGACAACGGCCTGGGCATCGGGAAGAGGGGCGAACGTTACCGGCTGGGGGAATACTGGCTGAGCCATGAGAGATCCTGAGAAGTCAATCCTTTCGAGTGTGGAAATTTCCTGTACGGGAGAATGATACCGCGTTCCTTGATTCGAAAGCAGATGTTGCTTTATCTCCCTCCGGGAAATGCGAACATCTAATCATGGAATCGAGACTCAATTAACATGAAAACAAGATAATATGTATGCTATTTAACTTACAACACTTAAGAAAGACTTACTTTATGTATGTAACTCAATGCCCATGAAACATATTCGTACCATTACAGCCTCCGAGATGCGAGGAATCAATAGAACAGCTATCCTGGAAATGATCCGCCAAAGGGGCCCGGTGGGAAGATCTGAAATTGCTAACTACCTCAACCTGAGCTTGCCTACAGTTATGCGCATTGTTGAAGATCTAATAGAAGAACGTCTGGTGCGGGAACTGGATGAGACAGAGTGGAGCGGTGGTAGACGGAGGACTAGAGTTGAACTGAATAAGCATGAACACCTTACGATAGGACTTGACCTGGGAGGAACCAAGTTCTTTGGTGCGGTAACTGACCTTTCGGGGAAAATTCTTTTTGAAGAGCGCCTGGACAAGCACGAAACCAAAGGAGAGATCAGTTTTGATCTGGTCTGCGAATTGATTTCCAGGTTACTCGAACAAGCCGAAACGACCGGAAAACGGATCATGGGCATTGGGATTGGAGTTCCAGGGGTAACCTACCATGATAAAGGAGTTGTGGAATGGGCACCGAGCCTGGAATGGCGGAACTTCCCGCTCAGGGAACGAATACTACATAAATTTAGCCTGCCTACGATCGTTGATAATGATGTTAATTTAGCTGCCTTGGGTGAGGTATGGTTCGGAGCTGGTAGGGATGCAAGCAACCTGGTAGTTATCAACATAGGTACTGGTATTGGCGCCGGTGTCGTAATCGATGGTGCTCTTTACCGCGGCTCACACCAGATGGCTGGAGAAATCGGATACCTGCTTCCTGGGCGTGAATACCTATCCAAGGTGTATCCGGGATTCGGCGCTCTAGAACTCCTGTCCGCGGGAGCAGGGATTGCCCAACGAGCACAGGCTGCCTTATTAGAACAGAATGTGCAAATAGATGTTGAAAAGATTACCGCTGAATACGTTTTCGAAGCTGCGCGTCAAAAGCAGCCCTGGGCAGAGAAAATCATTGATGACTCGATCGATTACTTGACAATTGCAGTCGCGGCGGTAATTACCTTCTTCGATCCAGAAGTCATTGTTTTAAACGGGGGAGTTTCAAATTCCGCCAGTCAGATCATCCAACCTATGGTCAGATTGCTTGAAGGAAGAGTACCCCATATTCCAACCATTTCTGTATCGCCACTTGGGCCGCGAGCTGCAGTGCTTGGAGCCATGATTAATCTTCTTCACAACATTTCAGATTTTTACATCGTACGAAAGATATCTTGAGAGTTGAACTGTGTCGCAAAATTCGGATTCAGACCTTTTAGTAAGTAAGAGGAGGAACCTGGCAAGAAGAATAACGTACGATCAACCAATTTAACCGTCAACTGTTCACCCAAAAGAGGAGATCGACATGATCTCGCTCAAGAAAGTCAGTTACTTTTTGGTCATGATGGCCGTGCTTTTTACCACCGCTTGTGCGGGTGCCACCCCACAGGCTACTTCAGCACCTAGCGAAGCTGGTGATGAACCCGCTTCAGAAAGTTCTACCGGGATTGACCTGGCAACACTGGGAATTGACTGCTTCCAGTATGCAGATGAATACGCAAAAGGACCGAACGGTGAAGAAGCAACTCCGACATCCGAGGTAACTATCAGTGATGATGATGTCGCGGCAGTTCGTGAGGGCGGTTATACTGCAGCCCTTCTGTGGGCGGGGGCAGGTGAGTGGTACAACGGTCTGACAGACGGAGCCAGGGCTGAATTTGACCGTCTGGGAATTGAGATCGTGGCCATCTCAGAGGCAGCATTTGATCCAGCCAAACAGGCAACGGATGTCGAGACAGCCATGGCACTCAACCCGGACATTATCCTCACCCTTGTGGTTGATCCTGTGTCCGGCGAACGTGCCTTCCAGCCAGCTGTAGATGCTGGAGTGACACTGGTTCTGGCCGACAACGGCGTGAACAACTACCGGGCTGGCGAACAGTATGTTGGAATTGTAACCGGTGATCACTATGGTATGGGGCGCGGCGCCGCGGATTTGATGGCTGAAGCTCTGGGTAATGAAGGCGAAATCGGATTTATCTACCACGATGCCGATTACTTTGTGACCAATAACCGAGACCGAGCTTTTGCCTGTTACCTGCAGGAGAAATATCCCAATATCAAGATTGTGGCAGCAGGAGGCTTTACGGAAGAGCCAAAGACCGAAGAAGTCGCCTCTACCATGCTGGTGCAGCACCCCGAGATTGACGGTTTCTATGTTGCATGGGACGTGGCAGCGGAAGGAGTGATTGCAGCTCTCCGGGCTGCCGGCAGATCGGATGTAAAGGTAGTGACCGAAGACCTCGGCGCTAATAATGATCTTGATATGGCCATGGATGGCAATATGTACGGGAAAACCATCGATCTTCCTTATGATATCGGTGTGACCATGGCTCGTATGGCAGCCCTCGACCTACTTGACAGGCCGGCACCTCCATTTGTGGTTGTTGATCTAATGAAGGTAAAGAAAGACAACCTGGAAGAGGCATGGCAGAAAGCCCTCAACCTGGAATTACCTGAGGATATAAAGAACGCCCTCGGTCAGTAAAGTTCCTCAACGGGGCGGTGGGGTAAACTGGCCTGACCCCACCGCCCAAAAGTGAAATATCGGAGGCTCTATTCGTGGCTCAAAGCATAACTAAATTAAGAGCTCGCGCTGTTGATATGCGCAGTTATGTCGTCTATGTAAGTTTTCTTGTCATCCTGGTTTTTTTCTCGATCACGCTACAAGACCGGGGTTTTCTGACAGGAAGCAACCTGATGAACATCCTGCGACAAACCGCGATGGTCTCGGTTATGGCGGTAGGGATGACATACACGATCTGCGCTGGAGAAATTGACCTTTCGATCGGTGGCGTTGTTGCCCTCTCCGCCCTGGTGACAGCTGTTATTTTAAAAACGCAACCGTTGATTTTAGCTGTGTTAGCTGGTTTGTCCGTAGGCGCTGTCACTGGATTCGTCAATGGTGTTATCACCACCAAGGTGCGGATTCCCGCTTTTCTAGTTACACTCGGAACATCAAGCATCGTCACAGGTCTGGCGCGAACTATCACGAACTTGGAAGCTGTTCCAATTACAAACCGTACCTACAATTTCTGGTTTGGATCAGGGGATATAGGCCCGGTTTCAACCCTATTTATCTGGACCGTCATAATAGCTGTTATCGGTCAGATTGTTTTGAAAAAGACTCCTTTTGGAATGGCAGTGCTAGCAACCGGTGGAAACCGATCAGCGGCTCGTTATTCAGGCGTACGCACCGACAATATTCGTATTGCCGTGTTGATGCTGAGTGCAATCAGTGCATCAATGGCTGGTTTGTTATATGCCGGTCGACTTCACGGAGCACGCTACACCTTGGGTGAAGCGGATCTGTTGACAGTTATCGCAGCCGTGATCATTGGTGGGACTTCGTTCACCGGCGGTAAGGGGTCTGTCATCGGTGCTATTATCGGCTCAATCGTAATGGGCATGCTCAATAATGGTTTGCTGTTGATGGGACTATCAGTATCCGAGCAAATGATCGCTCGTGGCATTATCATTGTTCTCGCGGTTTCACTGAGTCTTCGAGAATCATTAGAACGCTAAACCAAGGAGGGCGGCATGTTTCTCAAGCAGTTAGTTCGTCGAAATCCTGATTTTGTCAAGACTGTAACCGCGCTTCACCAGAGCGGTCAGATACCAGCAAACAGCTATGTGCTGGATCTAGATACCGTTGAGGCAAACGCAAGAGTTCTAGCAGAGGAAGGCCGGCGGTTAAATTTGAAAGTCTATCCAATGACAAAACAGATCGGCCGCAACCCGTTTGCTTTGCGGGCAATGGCTCGCCAGGGACTTGATGCCTACGTGGCTGTAGATATGGGCTGTGCCTGGCCTATTCACGCGGCGGGTTACGAAATTGGCCATATCGGACATTTAGTACAGATTCCCAAAGCAGAAACCGATGCCGCGGCTTCGATGCGACCGCATTACTGGACAGTATTTAATCACGAAAAGGCAAAAGCTTCATCTGAAAGCGCCGCGAAATTCAATCGAAATCAAGCACTTCTCGCACGTATTGTAGCCCCGGGCGATAAATTTTATATTGGGCATGAAGGTGGTTTCGATGCCGAAAAAGTCGTCCAGGTTGCTGATGAAATAGATTCGCTTTCCAACGCACATTTTGCCGGTATTACTACTTTCCCAGCGCTGCTGTTCGATCCACAGACAAACCTCGTACAACCAACCCATAACCTGGGAACGCTCGAGAAAGCTGCTGAAGCCCTTGCTGCAGCCGGAAGAAAGGGAGTTGAAATCAATGCGCCTGGCACAACTTCGTCGGCAGTCATGTCTGTTCTGGCATCCGCCGGTGCCACGCAGGTTGAGCCTGGGCACGGCGTAACCGGGACAACCCCTTTGCACGCGGTAAAAGACCTGCCTGAACTTCCTGCTGTTCTGTATGTGACTGAAGTCTCTCATTTCCATAACGGAAAAGCCTACTGCTTTGGCGGTGGACTGTATATCGATCCTGTCTTCCCCGATTACGAAGTGAATGCGCTTATCGGCAAAGATCCAGATACGATCACCAGCCGGCCGATGCCTGTCCAATTCCCGCCAGCTAATGCCATCGATTACTATGGGATGATCTCACCGCAGGGACAAGTAGAAATCGGAGATAGTGTGATCTTTGGGTTCCGCATGCAGGCATTTGTAACCCGAGCCATGGTTGTTCCGGTTTCTGGGATTTCGAAGGGCCAGCCGGTAGTTGAAGGAATATATACTCCGGATGGTAAGCGGACGGGATGGCCAGAATGGTAGAAGAAGCCAGGTCTTCTGCCCCGGTACTGCTCGAAGCCAGGGGAATTAAGAAGTCCTTCAATCGAGTTGAGGTACTTCATGGAGTTGATTTCACTCTGCACGCCGGAGAAATCCACGGTCTGGTGGGTCAAAACGGTGCAGGGAAATCGACTCTGATGAAAATCATTAATGGGGCATACATCAAAGATGAGGGAACAATCCTTGTAAAGGGCCAGGAGACTGAACTAGGCTCTCCTGCCATTGCTTCAAAACTCGGTATTGCTGTGGTGTATCAGGAGTTCAGTCTGGTCCCTTCAATGACTGTTCTGCAAAATCTTTTTTTGGCGAGGGAGCCATTAATAGGGCCCTTCATTGACGAACGTACTGCTCGTAAGAAAGCGGAAGAAATTTTTAATGAATTGGAAGTCGATATTAATCTGGATCAGGAATTAGTCAGGTTATCAGTCGGCAGCCGACAGATCGTAGAAATTGTAAAAGCCCTTAGTCTGGATGCCTCAATCCTGATCCTGGATGAGCCCACCGCCTCACTTTCTTCGATCGAGATTGAAGTGCTTTTTAAGGTGATTCGCAGACTTAAGAAGGCTGGCGTAGGTATCGTTTTTGTGTCTCACCATTTGAACGAGGTTGTGGAAATATGTGATCGGGTAACCGTGATCCGAGATGGCAGAGTTGCATTGTCTAGTAATGTTTCTGGCCTAGCTATTCAGGATATTATCACTGCTATGATCGGAAAAAAATTGGACGACAGCGGGCATGTATTCTATAACTCGATCAAGAGGCATCATCCACTGCTTCAGGTTCGCAATCTAAGTGCAAAGGGGTTATTACACGATATCTCCTTCGACCTCTACCCGGGAGAGGTACTGGGAATCGCTGGAGTGCTGGGCAGTGGCCGAACTGAATTGTTGAAAGCGCTCTATGGCATCCTACCACTCTCGGCCGGTGATGTTAGAATGCAGGGAGAAATTCTGCGCATCAGGGATCCAAAGGAAGCCATAAAAGCCGGTATTGTTATGGTACCAGAAGACCGCCGAAAAAATGGTTTGATCGCTGGCGATTCTATCCGCAACAACGTTTTATTGCCAATCTGGGATCGATTGAGGCGCCTGCTTTTCATCCGGGAAGATGAAGGTAGAGCCATTGCCAAAAGTTATATGGAGGATCTCAAGATTCGGGCTAACAGCATTGATCAATACGTTGAGCAACTTTCTGGCGGCAACCAGCAAAAGGTGGTCTTTGCAAAGAGCCTGGCTGCAAACCCGAGAATATTGTTACTTGATGACCCGACAGTGGGTGTGGACATTGCCACCAAAAGGGATATCGCCCTGATCATACGTGAAATTGCGCGCAGTGGAAATGGGGTCATTCTGGTTTCGTCGGATATGGATGAAATCGCTTCGTTGTGCGACCGTGTGCTGGTGCTGCACGATGGAACCATTATGCAAGAGTTGGAGAGAACGGAAACGGTCTCATTCAGTGAAGAGATGCTAATGGGGGCCATACAGCAAAAGCTTTGAACGTAAATGTGGCAGAAAAAAATGGGTGCATCTGAGTAAAATTACACACGTATTAGAACCTTTTTTATCTGCGGGCCTTCCCTTCGGGATCGACGCAATTGTCGATATCCGGCAGGGGAGGCTTGCATTTTCTCTGACTCCTAAGATTTATATTTTTTTCCACCTTTATCGCTCGATGCCAGAATTCGTGGTTATCGGTATAATACAAAAGTTTCCTGGGATGGTGTGATAAATTCTGCAATGAAGGAACGAGGGGGGCCCCGTGACGGGATAACCGTATTCGAGCTTTCTCAAGAAGAGGATATTGAGCATTTTGGACGCTGGAAAGCCATTAATCGCCGGTGGGATTATTAAGGGGCAGCGCTACCGCTGGAGCCTGGTGAAGAAGCTCGGAGAGGGCGATGCCGGTGAAGTTTACCGTGTGGAATCGCTGCTCGAGCAGAAACCGGGGATTCTAAAACGTCCGAACCGCAGCAGCTTTACAACCGACGTACTGCGGCAGGCCGCTCAAATCAAAACCGAAGGCAGGATCCTGCGCGCCCTGGAGGGCATCGCCCTCCCAGGCGGTGATCTGGCCGTGCGCACACCGGCCCTGATCGACCAGAGCGAACCGGGCAGCGAGTTCGGCGACCAGTACTTCGTGGTGATCGAGGAGGCGCCGGGCATGGACCTGGCCACGATGTCGCGGCTGGCGCGCTTTGGGAAGGCAGAAGAAGAACAGCAGGAACCGCGCAGCCCTGAAGAACAGATTTTTATTCAGCATCTGATCGAGCGGGGATCTATCCCCGAACTGGTGCTGCTGCGGGCGCTGCTGGGTCTGGTGACCCTTTTTGAAAAAGTGCATTTCACTGAAATTACCCGTGAGGGGGTGCGGCAGGCGGGGGTGATCTGGAACGATGTCAAGCCCGAGCATGTGTACTGGGATCCGGGCAGGCGAGTGCTGACCATCATCGATTGGGGGAACGGCCAGTTTCTGGAGGCGGACGGTGCTACCAAAGACCGCCATTATTCGCGCATTGACGATTATGTGCAGTTCCTGCAGGAGATGGGGCGCTTCGTGGCCGACTGCAGCCCGGAGCTTTTCGAGCGTCTGGATTGGCCGGCCGAGATTTCACCCGGTAATGCCTATTCTGAGGGCGTGAAACCGCTGAAAGAGCGCACTGCAGCCTTGTTTGAGCAGGAGATGGAGCGGCTGCGGGAAGCTCGCCGCAGAGAAGCCGACCTTGCCTGGAGCAGCGCGCCGCACCCGGACCTGTTGAAAGACCTGGCCGACATCCACCAGCAGATCTTCGATTTTGGAGAGGTCCCCGATTACAGCGCCGCGGAGCGCCTGTATGCACAGGCTGCTGCAAAGGTCGTTTCTACAGCCGATGGGGTTGAAGAAACCGGTCTGGCAGAGCGACTGGAGCTTTTCCGGAAGATCTGTGACCGGGCTGGATCACTGCCCTCTGCAGACTCAGAGATGCAGGCGGTCAAATGGAAGCTGCTGGCAGACTGCGCGGATCTGGGAGGAGAATTCTTTGACCTGACCGCCGGCACGCCGCTCGACGAGCGCCAGAAGCGCTTTCTCCAGGCACTGCATGCCGGTGTGGCTGAAGACTGGCCCAGCCTGCTGTGGAGGGCGATGAGCCTGGTCGGAGAAGGTCCGCTGCCTGCATGGTGGGAAGAGATCAGCCAGCGCGTGCGCAAAATCCACCTGCAGCTCGATGACGATGTGATGACCCCTTATGTGGTCGTCAGCCGCTTATTTTTCACCCTGCAGTCCAACCTGTTCCGCGCCGGAGGGCTGCCGGATGGGAACGGCGGGCAGAACCCGGAGATGATTGAAGCGCTGGTGCGGATGCTCGAAGAGGAAGTGATCAAAAAGTGGAAAGAGGTCGAGCCGGCGCCTCCGAATGCAGGTATCGAATACCGCGATATTGACGGCCTCATCGATGATATTGAAAGGGTGCTGCCCGGCTCACAGCAGAGCCTGGATAAGGCCCTGGGACAGGCCAGAGCCCAGGTGGGCCTGGTGATGGATGCCTGGGCTCGAAAAGAGTTCGAAACCGCGCGGCGCGGCCTGCGCACCCTGCTGCTCTGGGACCCTCACCGCCGCAGGCTGCTGCTTGCTGATCGTGCCCTGGTCTCCGCTTCGCAGTGGCTGCTGCGTGTGCGCCAGGGAGCGGGCAAGGACGAACCCCTGCACGATTACCTGACACAGGTCGAGCTGGCCGGCCGCGATCTGCGCAACCAGGTAGGGCCGGCTGGCTGGCTGGACCTCATCCTCAACAGCCTGAAGCAGCTGCGCAACGGCGCCCGCCCGGCTGACCTGATTATGGAACACCCTGAACTACTGACCGAGATCCCCTGGTTGAACGAGTACCGCTCGCGAGAGACCATCAACCTGCCGCGCACGCGCAAACTAACCCTGGAACGGGATCCGGTTTCTATCGCTGAGCTGCCCGGGCTGCACGGCGTGCGCGAGGGGGTGCTGGGTCCGGAAGGCGATCTGGCCCTGGGTGAACCGCTGGATACCTGGGCACCTGAAGCGCGCGGGTCTTCGGCACGCGTGTTCAGCGGACGGCTGCAGGGCATCCCCGAACAGCCCGGGGCGGCGATCAAAATTATGCGCCCCGACGAGGCGGAATACGCTGCGCCGCTCTTCCGGGAAGAAGCGCAGATCCTCACCCTGATGCGGGATGTGCCCGGTGTGATGCGCATGTATGAGCTGGGTTTCCTGCGCCTGGATGAGGGGCATGCGCTGCCGCCTGAAGACCGGCAGCACTCCGGAGCCGGCCTGAGGGGGAAGATCCAGCGCTACGGCGTGGAGGAGCTGCAGAACTTTCTGATTTCGATGGATGTCAGGATCGGTCAGGGCTGGCTGCCATACCTGGCCTTTGAAAGGTATCCGCAGCAGCACAACCTCATGGTGTACTGCGATGCCGGACATACTCACGGGCGTTTCCTCCCCCTGCGGGAGAGCCTGTTCCTGGCGATTCAGATCTGTGATATCCTTCAGGTCGCACATGACCGCAATATCGTTTACCGGGACCACAAAATCCTGCATTATTACTGGGATGCGAACCGGCAGGGGGTGGTGATGATCGACTGGAACATTGCCCGGCGGCATCCACAGGGGCTGTCGAGTGGAGAGAAGCAGTTCGATTTGGTACAATTCGGGGCGCGTGCCCTGCACCATATCATGACCGGGCGCTCCGCACCGGGAGCGCTTCCCCTGGGACCTAACCGTCCTGAAGAGATCGAACAGGCTTCCCACCAGTATCGCGTGCAGTGGACTTACGACGATGAGCGGCTGCCAAACCGCCTGAAAGAGATAATCGAAAAGACGCTGACCGAGGGCTACTCCCAGGTGCGCGAACTGCGCCAGGACCTGTACGAGATTTACCAGCAGCTTCCCGATTCCGAATGAAACACTACTCTCCGCACTGCCTGCTGTCGGGCCATGCCGGAGAGCGTTGAAGAGAGAACCATGACGCCTTTTGAACCCTTAGAAAGCCAGTTTGAACGCTTGATGGCGGAAGAACAGCCTGATCTCATCGAACTGCGAAAACTGGCGCTGGAAATCGAAGAATTTTTGAATTCTGATGATTACCAGACCTTATCCATACAGGACAGGGGGCGCGTTCAGAATGTGCGGCGCGAAATTAAAGCCAAAATTCGCGCCATCGAAGGCGGGGAGAACGATGGTGATGTTGACGGCGGCGATGGACCCGCGCCGTCGAGTGTAGAAAGTCAGGCACCGGTCGACGTTGAAGTTCGCAACGGCCCGGCGGCCGGTGAGGTGCGAGAGCACAACCCGGTGGCCGAACAGCACATGGAAGCCGCCGAAAAGCTGTTTTACAGCGGCCGCTATGCCGAGGCGATCAACCTGTTCGACCGAGTACTGCAGCTGGAGCCGAACTGGGACCGGGCAAAGCAGCACCGGGCCGAGTCCGAAAATTACCTGCGCACCGGTTACATCCCTGCCGTGGCGCTGCCGGCCGACGCCGCCTCGGCTTATGGAAAGGCACAGTCGGCAGCGCGCGTCGGGCGCTTCAAAGATGCCCTGGCGCTGCTGGAAAAAGCCCAGTCGATCCTGCGCGAACTCGGCATCCAGCGCTGGCAGGAAGGGCAGGAATTTGCCCAGAAGCTGCAGGAAAACATTGACGCCGAGAACGTTTACGAAGAAGGGCAGGAGCTCTTCAGCCAGGGAAAGATCGACGAGGCACTGGAGCGGGTAGAGACTGCGCTGCGGGCGACGGGGATGCCGCGATATGAGGACCGGGCGCATGATCTGCGCCGGGTGCGCGACAGGATGCGTGCCATCCAGGAGACGCTCAGCCGCCCGCAGATCGAACCGCAGGCGCTCTCTTCGATCAAGGCCGAGGTGGACGGGTTCATCGCCGAATTTGGTGAGAACCCGGCCTTTAACCGGCTGCAGGAGCGCATTCAGGGGGTGATCCCCCGGGTTGTGGAGCCGCTGAAAGAGGAGATCCGCACGCTGAAAACCCAGGCGGAGAGTGCGGCCTCCATCGAGGAGGCGCTGCATCTGCTCAACCGGGCAAAGGCGAAGCTGGACGAAATCCGCAACCTTGAAGGCATGGACGAGAGCCTGGACCGCACGCAGGAAGGGGTGGATAAGCTGCTGCGGGAGGTGCAAAAATATGAGAACGACCTGCAGCTAGCCCAGCGGGCATACGACAGCAAGCGGAGCTGGCCGGCAGAAGCCTCGCGCATCAGCGAAGACGTGCGCCGGCGCTATCCGAACGATCCGCGGGTGATCTTCCTGACGCGTTCACTGCGCCGCTACCATCTATCTTTGCTGGGGATCAAGGCCGGCGGGATCATCATTGGATTCATCATCCTCGGGCTGCTGCTGCGCTGGGGGATCGGCCGCTTTCAGGCTTACCAGCTTTCACTGACACCGACCGCAACGGCTACAGCGACGGCGACGCCAACCGAAACCCCGACCCCCACGGTGACGCCCACCGAAACACCGACCCCTACGGAGACAGCGACACCGACGCTCACACCGACACCTCTGGCAGGGTTTATCCAGCGAGACACCTGGGCGCGCAACGGCTGCTACGAAAACTTTACCGCCGTGGGGCGGGTGCCGAGCGGCGGCCGGGTGCGGTTCCTGCCTTCAGAGCGGCGTTTCGACGATTTCAACCGGGAGTGTGTGCTGGTTGAGTTTGAACGAGAATCCGGTGCTGTCATCGGATGGGTGCTGATCGCAGACGTAGGCGCTGCGCCCCCGCCTACGCGCACACCGGAGCCGTAAAATCAACCGGCTCCTGCGGCCTGAAACGTGCGATGGATCACCGCCTGCGCCTCTTCCTGGATCTGGCGCAGGTGTTCCGCACTGATAAAACTCTCGGCATAGATCTTATAAACATCCTCGGTGCCTGAAGGCCGGGCAGCGAACCAGCCGTTTGCGGTCACGACCTTCAGGCCGCCGAGTGCTTCATTGTTCCCCGGAGCCCGCGTCAGGCGGGCTGTAATTTTATTCCCGCCCAGCGACTGCGCATCCACCTGCTCTGGTGAGAGGGCTTTTAGAACCTCTTTCTGGGCGCGGCTGGCTGGCACGTCGATGCGCGCATAGAAAGACTGGCCCAACTCATCTTCCAGGCTGCGGTATTGTTCGCCCGGGTCTTTACCCGTGACGGCGAGGATCTCGGCCGCCAGCAGTCCCGCGATGATGCCGTCCTTATCCGTCGTCCACACCGATCCGCTGCGGCGCAGGAAGGAAGCGCCGGCGCTCTCTTCACCCCCAAACCCAAGTGAACCATCCAGCAAGCCCGGGACAAACCATTTGAAACCGACCGGGACCTCGACCAGCTGGCGGCCCAACTGCCCGGCGACCCGGTCGATCATCGAGCTGGAAACCATGGTTTTGCCAACCGCGGCTCTTTTACTCCATCCCGGACGGTGCTGAAAAAGATACCAGATTGCCACGGCCAGAAACTGATTGGGATTCATCAGGCCGGTACTGCGGGTAACGATGCCGTGCCGGTCAGCGTCCGGATCGTTCCCGAAGGCGATGTCAAAATCGTCTTTCATCTCCACCAGGCGGGCCATGGCGTCGGGCGATGAGCAGTCCATGCGGATTTTGCCATCTGTATCCACGGTCATAAATGAGAAGGTCGGGTCAACGACAGGATTGACGACCTTGAGATTCAGGTTATAGCGATCAGCCAGGGGGCCCCAGTATTCGACGGCTGCACCGCCCATGGGATCCACGCCGATAGAGATCCCGGCGGCAGCGACCGCTTCCAGGTCGATCACCCCGGAGAGGTCTTCCAGGTAGGGTGTCATAAGGTCAACTTCATGAGTGGTGGCGGCACTGCGGGCGCGGGCGAAAGGAATGCGGTTGACTGTGCGCAGCTCGTTCTGGATGATGGCGTTCGCTCGATTCTGAATGGCCGCTGTGGTTTCCGTATCTGCAGGCCCGCCTTCAGGCGGGTTGTATTTGAAACCGCCGTCCTCAGGGGGATTGTGCGAAGGGGTGATCACCACGCCGTCGGCGCGCAGCCCGGGCGGGCTGCTCTGGTTGTAGGTGAGAATGGCATGGGAAATTACGGGGGTGGGGGTATAGCCCAGACCGGTCTGCAGGCGGACCTCAACCCCGTTGGCGGCGAAAACCTCCAGCGCGGAGGCCAGCGCAGGCTCGGAGAGAGCGTGGGTGTCGATACCGATGAACAGCGGTCCTGAAATCCCTGCCGACTGGCGATAATCACAGATCGCCTGACTGATGGCGAGAATGTGGGTTTCGTTAAAGCTGTTTTCGAGCGAACTGCCGCGGTGACCGGATGTGCCGAAGGTTACACGCTGGCCTGGCTGTGAGATATCCGGCTGGCCGGTGTAGTAAGCTGACACCAGCCGTGAGACGTTGACCAGCATCTCGCGTGGGGGAGGCTGACCGGCAAGTGGACTGGGCTGCATGAATATCCCTCCTGATTGAATGTAGAACTGTGGACTGCGGCAGGGCCTGGTGGCCCGCTTCCAGGCCCTGCCGCCGGTTTAATGCAGCGATACACGCGTCTATGGCTGGATTTCTGCTGTGGGCAGAAAGCGAGGCGGGCGGCGCGCCTGGCTGGCCTGTTCAAAGGCGTAAGCCAGCCGCAGCAGCAGCGGTTCCGAGAACGCAGCCCCGATAAAGGAGATCCCTACCGGAAGCCCGTAAACAAAACCAGCTGGCACCGTTATGTGCGGGTACCCGGCGACTGCCGGCAGGCTGGAGGCGCGCCCCAGTGAGTGATCGCCGTTAACGTAATCAATCAGCCAGGCAGGGCCGGCGGTGGGTGCGACAATCGCGTCCAGGCTGTGTTTTTGCAGCACGGCATCGATCCCGTCGGTGCGCGCGAGGCGGTGGTTGGTTTCGAGCGCTTTCAGATAGGCTTCATCGGTCAGGGGACCTTTTTCCTGGGTGATCAGCATCCACTCCTGTCCAAAGTAAGGCATGACACGGTCACGGTGCTTTTCATTGAAGTTGATCACATCTTCCAGGGAGTGCACCTGCACTTCCGGGCCCAACCTGCTGAGGTATTTGTTCAGATCGTCCTTGAACTCATAGTGCAGGACTTCCATTTCCGTCTCTGCGAGCTTGTCGGCGGTATCCACATTGGCCGGATCGATCAAGTCAGCGCCGCAGGCTTTCATGATCTCGAGACAGCTTTCCATGACTTTATCCACCAGGGGGTGAAAGCCAAACAGGTTTCGCGCGACGCCGATGCGGGCGTTTTTCAGGCCGTCCGGCTTCAGGTAAGGGGTGTAATCGCTGATGAAGCGGCCTTCCGCCGCCAGCGTGGCGGGATCCTCAGGATCGCCGCCGGCCATCGCGGCCAGAAGGAGTGCGACATCGCTCACGGTGCGGCCCATCGGGCCGGCGGTGTCCTGGCTGTGAGCGATCGGGATCACCCCGGTGCGCGAGACCAGGCCAAGAGTGGGCTTCAGGCCGACCACCCCGTTGGCATGAGCGGGGCAGGTGATCGATCCGTCGGTTTCGGTACCGACGGCCCCCGCACAGAGCCCGGCCGCAACTGCGACCGCGGAACCTGAAGAAGAGCCGGATGGATTGCGGTCCAGGGCGTACGGGTTGCGAGTCTGACCGCCGCGGCTGCTCCAGCCGCTGATGGAGTGCGGCGAGCGGAAATTGGCCCATTCGCTGAGGTTGGTCTTGCCCAGGATCACAGCACCGGCCTGTCGGAGCCGGGCGACGAGAGGGGCATCCTTCGCGGCATGCGAGCCCTCCAGTGCCAGCGAGCCCGATGTGGTCTGCATCCGGTCTGCTGTGTCGATATTATCCTTTAGCAGGATCGGGATTCCGTGCAGGGGGCCACGAACCTGACCGAGCTCGCGTTCCTGGTCGAGCATCTCGGCGATGTCGAGGGCATCGGGATTGATTTCGATCACCGAGTTGAGGGCAGGCCCGCTGCGATCGATGGATTCGATGCGGTCGAGGTAAGTGGAGACAAGCTCACGCGAGGTGATCTCACCGCTGTGCATCAGATCTGCCAGTTGGGAGATGGAAAACTCTTCGATCATAGGCGAAAGGACTCCTTAGACTGCGCATAGCCAATAGGGATGGCAGTATGAGAAGGATTTCAATTTTATTGTTCGAGATCCTGCAAGCGAAGCAGGCCGAAGAGGGCCCCGTCGGTGGTGGTGACCAGGGCGCTGGTGATGTGGGGGTTGGCGGCGAAATATGCGCGCACTTCGGATAGAGGAGTATTGAGCCGGAAAGTTTGCGGGTCGCGATCCATCACCTCTTCGGCCGGCCACCCCGGATCTGCTTTTTCAAAGTCGACCGGCCGAAGGAGCCCGAGAACGATTAACTGTTCGTTGACCACCACGCAGTGATCCCAGCCTTCTTTCTGAACGCGGTCACGGATATCACGAATCCGGTCGCTGCGCTTGCAGGTGGGGACGTCCAGGTCCGCGACATCCCCTGCATCTTGAGTGCGCGAGCGGTTTCCTTCCACGGGCAGGCCGTTTGCCAGCCAGTCGGCCTTGCCGGCGGTATAGCGGAACACCTGCGTAAAGCCCATACTTGAAAGGCGCCATGCGGCACGCGCGCTGATATCGCACAGACTATCGCGCGAGTAGACGATCACCGGCTTTTCCCACTCCAGCCGGTCTGCAGTTAACCGGCTGATCATGGCGAGGGGAATGTTTACGGCACCTGCGAGGTGGACTTCTTCGTATTCATCTTTCGGCAGGACTTCAATCAACTGCGCACCTCTGCGAACCAGGGTGCGCAGGCTTTCGCGGTTTATTTCTCTGGGTGCGATCTCTGCCAATGCATGCTCCTGTCGTAAATTAATATGTTTCAAATGATATTCTTACATAAATCTAATCATTAAGGTAAATAATATGTTATAATGTCAACCTTTGCCGGAGAGTTTGGTGTAAAGTGCCATTCCTGGGGCAATTGAAGTTTTAGAAAGACTGAACTCTTCCGCACAGACAATATTATCCCCTGATTTGATGTCGAATACAACCCAGATAATCAGTTCCGCACTGATTATTTGCGCGACAGGAGTACTTCGACCTGGCAAGGGGAGCCGGGCCGCCTGTTTTGTACGATTGTATCTGACTTCATTCCGCCTGAGTTAAGGCGTTTAAGAAAGGCGTATTGGGATGAGCGATTTACAGTTGAGCTATTTGCTTGAAGACGAAAAAATGGGTTACTCGATGTCTGAGGACGATTTCCTGAGACTGATCCGCGGTGAAGGCTTTGTTGATGATGACAGCTCGATTGAAGATCTGCCGGTTACCGCGGCGGATGAAGATGTCCTGGAAGATGCTCCCGAGACAGAACTTGAAGCCGACAGCCTGGAACTTGAGGATCCTGATGTTAACTTTGAAGAAGATGTCGCCAGCGAATCATTCGAGGACCTCGAGGCTGGAAACCTGGATGGAATCGAGACTGACGACATGGTCCGCCTGTACGTGCGCGAGGCGGCGCGCGTTTCCCTGCTGACCGCTGAAGAGGAAATCGAACTTGCCCAGCGCATCGAACGTGGAAAAATGGCACAGGAGGAACTGGCGCGTGGTAAGGTCGGTCCGAAACGGATGCAGGAACTGCGCTTACTGATCGAAGACGGCTGGAATGCCCGCGAGCACCTGATCCGGGCCAACGCGCGCCTGGTGATCAGCGTCGCGAAGAAGTACATTGGACGCGGTGTTCCTTTCCTGGATCTGATCCAGGAAGGCAATATCGGTCTGATGCGGGCCGCAAAGAAGTTCGATTACCACCGGGGTTTCAAGTTCAGCACCTATGCTACCTGGTGGATCCGCCAGGCGGTCACGCGCGCCCTTGCTGAGCAGAGCCGCACGATTCGCCTGCCGGTTTACATGGGCGACCAGGTGAACCGGATGCTGCGCGAGCAGCATGCCCTGCAGCAGCGGTTGGGTCGCAAACCCACGCGCACAGAATTGGCCGAAGCTCTGGAAGTTCCCGTCGAGAAGATCGATATGATGATGGAAGTTGTCCAGCAGCCTCTGTCTCTGCAGACTCCCATCGGCGAAGATGAAGAGGAGACGCTGGGCGATTTCATCCCTGACGACACGGGCAGTGATCCGGAAGAGTCGGCCATGGACTCGATCGTCAACCAGGATCTCTACCGGATGCTGGAAACGCTTCCGCCGCGCGAACGGCTGGTTCTGCAGCTCCGCTTTGGACTGCAGGACGGTGAGGCCCTGACTCTAAACGAGGTCGGCCGCCGCATGGGGATCACCCGTGAGCGGGCGCGCCAGCTCGAAGCCCAGGCGCTGCAGCGGCTGCGCAATCCAAAGACCCGGCAGCGGCTCAGCCCTTCGGGAGAAGAGTCAGCGGCCCGGGTATAACCACCGGGGATCAATAAAGTAAACAGAGCCAGCGCAATGACCGCTGGCTCTGTTTTTATTTTGAGGAAGAATCAGGGATGGGAATGCGCGGGGCTTTCCAGATCTCTTCGTTGTACTGCAGAATGGTGCGGTCCGAGGAGAAATACCCGCTGCGAGCCGTGTTCAGGATTGACATACGCGTCCAGCGCTCACGATCTCTGTAAGCCCTGCCGGCCTCTTCCTGCGCGGCAATATAGGAAGCGTAATCCGCCAGGAGCATATATTCATCTTTGTGGAGCAGGGAGTCGACCAGCGGCCGAAAGAGCTGGCTGTCGCCGGAGGAGAAATGACCGGACGCGATCAGATCGATCACCGCCTTCAATTCGAGATTCTTCTCATACTCATGATAGGGGTTATAGCCCCGGGACTTCAGCGCGAAGACCTCGGGCGTTTTCAGGCCGAACAGGAAGAAGTTTTCGGGCCCCACTCTTTCCAGGATTTCGATGTTGGCCCCGTCGAGAGTGCCAATGGTGACGGCGCCGTTGAGGACGAACTTCATGTTTCCGGTGCCGGAGGCTTCTTTACCGGCCAGGGAGATCTGTTCGGACAGATCTGCGGCCGGGTATATTCTCTCACCCAGTGTAACATTGAAATTCGGCAGGAAAGCAACTTTGATGACCTGGTTGACGTCGGGATCGTTGTTGATGGTCCTGCCGACATCGTTGATCAATTTGATGATCAACTTGGCTGTGTGATATCCTGGGGCGGCTTTGGCACCGAAGACAAAGGTGCGCGGCGTGATATCCAGCGAGGTATTGTTTTTCAGCCGGTTGTATAGCGTGACGATGTGGAGGACCTTGAGGATCTGGCGCTTGTATTCGTGCAGACGTTTGACCATGATGTCAAACATCGAATTCGGGTCGACCTGGATGTCGAGGACCTTCTCGATATAAGCAGCCAGATCTTCTTTGTTCTGCTGCTTGACCTGCCTCCAGGCCTGGCGGAAATCGTCCCTGTCGATGCAGTCTTCGAGCTTGCGGAGCTGTTCCAGATCGGTCAGCCAGCCATCGCCGATGGAATCGGTGATGAGCTGCGAGAGCCGGGGGTTGGCAAGACGGATGAAGCGGCGCGGGGAGATGCCGTTCGTCTTGTTGTTAAACTTCTCCGGCCACATCTCGTAGAAATCACGCAGCACGCTCTGCTTCAGCAGGTCTGAATGCAGTCTGGCGACGCCGTTGATCGAGAAACAGCCAACGGCTGCCAGGTAGGCCATGCGGATGCGGCGCTCGGACCCTTCTTCGATCAGGGACATGCGCGCCACGCGATAGGGTTCGCCAGGGAAGCGCTTGCGGACCTGGTCCAGAAAGCGAGCGTTAATTTCGTAGATGATCTCCAGGTGGCGCGGGAGCAGGCGCTCAAACAGCATCACCTGCCATTTTTCCAGAGCTTCGGGCATGAGCGTGTGGCAGGTATAAGCGAATGTGCGGCTGGTGATCTCCCAGGCGGTATCCCAGTCCAGCAGATATTCGTCTACCAGAAGACGCATCAGCTCCGGGATGACGACGACCGGGTGGGTATCGTTGAGCTGGATCACCGCTTTGTCCGGGAACTCTCGCCAGTCGCTGCTGAAAACCAGAAAGCGCCGGATTATGTCGCGCAGCGAGCAGGCCACAAAGAAATATTCCTGCTTGAGGCGCAGCTCACGGCCCTGCATTGTGCTGTCGTTGGGGTAAAGCACCTTGCTGATATTCTCAGATGAGATCTTCTGTTCTGCGGCGCGGGAATAATCGCCGACGTCAAAGAGCTGGAAGTCGAACTCTTTGCTGGCGCGTGCACTCCACAGGCGCAGCATATTGACCGTTCCGGTGCGGTAGCCGGGGACCGGAATATGGCGCGGTTCACCTAACACAGTCTCCGCCGGTATCCAGCGGACGCGAAAACGGCCTTGTTCGTCGTAATAATGCTCGGTGTGACCCCCGAAGCCCACGGTCACCCGGTTGTCGGGCTGGGGGAACTCCCAGGGATTACCGTAATAAAGCCAGTCATCCGGGCTTTCTACCTGCCAGCCATCCCGGAAGGACTGCTGAAAGATACCGAACTGGTAGTGGATACCGTAGCCGATGCAGGGAATATCCAGTGTGGCCATAGAGTCGAGGAAGCAGGCCGCCAGCCGGCCCAGACCGCCGTTCCCCAGTGCAGGCTCAGGCTCTAACTGGATAAGTTCGTCCAGGTCATAGCCCATTTCGGACAGCGCCCTGCGCGCCAGGTCGCCGAGCCCCGTGTAGAGAATGTTCTGTGTGATCTGCCGGCCGGGAAGATATTCGGCGGAGAGATAATATACGAACTTCGGTTGGGTTCGTGAATATTCTTCTATTGTCTTGCGCCAGTTCCGCATCAACTCGTTGCGGATGGTCAGGGCAAGTGCTAAGTAGATATCACCCGGGCTGGCTGTTACTTCCCCCTGCCCGCGAGCATAGTAAAGGTTGTCCAGCAGCGCCTTTTTGAAGGATTCCACGTCTGATCCGGGATGACCCGTGTCGGTCTGGCTGCCGCTGATTTGAGAAGGATTCGATTCCAATTGCATGTAAAAGTGCCTCGATCCATAAAGATTTGTCATGACGAGAGACATTATTTTACCATCCCGGTTTAAAATGTTCATATTGCACGGATCAACCAGCGTCTGGCGGCTTGGGGGGAATCCCTACTGCTAAACCCGTATATTCCCTACTGCAGGCGATGCTCTTTTGCTGATATAGTGAGATCAGGTTTATCCGTCTACGAAACTGGAAGGACTGCCTGTGAACGACCAGGATATTAATCTGTCGATCGTTGAACGAGGCATAGACCCCCAATCGCTTAATCTTTTGATTGTGCATGGGCGCCGGCAGGGATACATCAGCGAGAGCGAAATAGTTGACTGCATCCCGGAGGCTGAGTTTGATGAAGAATTGAGAGAAGCGCTGGCGCAGGCTCTCGCTGACGCGGGTGTGCTGATCACTGATGATACCGTCGAAGAACGGGAAAGTGAAACCTTTGCCGCCGGAGAGCTGGAAGCTGAAGAGACCTCCTCTTATCTGGCCGATGTTGATCAGGAAGACCTGCGCGAGATCGAACCCGACGATATGGTAAGACTTTATGTTCGAGAGGCCGCCCGCGTTCCCCTGCTCACGGCCGAAGAAGAGGTGGCACTCGCTCAGCGGATCGAACGCTGCCGGCTGGCTCAGGAAGAACTTGCTCAGAGCCGTTTGGATGATGAGCGGGCCGAGGAACTGAAACGATTTATCGAGGATGGGCGTAATGCGCGCGACCACCTGATCCGGGCCAATGCACGGCTGGTGATCAGTGTGGCAAAAAAATACCTGAACCGGGGATTGCCGTTCCTGGATCTGATTCAGGAGGGGAATATCGGGTTAATGCGTGCCATTCGTAATTATGACTATCACAAGGGTTTCAAGTTCAGCACGTATGCGACCTGGTGGATCCGGCAGGCGATCACCCGGGCGCTCGCCGACCAGGGCAGGACAATCCGCCTGCCGGTGCACCTGAGCGACCAGGTTTTCCGTATGCGCCGTGAGCAGAACCGCCTGGCCCAGGAACTGGGACGGGCTCCCAGCGTTGAAGAGCTGGCCAGCGCACTGGAGGTATCCCCTGCGAAAGTCGAGCAGATGTTGGCAGTGATGCGCAGTCCGCTGTCGCTGCAGATGACCGTCGGCGAGGATGAAGATGAAGATCTTGGAGATATCATCGAAGACCGGGAGGCTTCTGACCCGGAAGAATCTGCCGCACAGGCCATTATGAGCGAAGAGATGCTGCGCCTGGTGGAAAACCTCCCCGAACGAGAGCGTCGGGTTATCGAGATGCGCTTCGGACTGCAGGGAGACGAACCTCTGACGCTGACCGAGGTTGGCAGGAGACTGGGCATCACGCGTGAACGTGCCCGCCAGCTTGAATCGCAGGCCATTAACCGGCTGCGGCATCCAGACCGGCCCAGACGAAGCCGGAGCTAAGTATTTCAATGTGTTATCGGTGATGTGGTGCGACAGCGCTGCCAGCAAGCGGCGCTGTCTTTTCATTTCTCTCGTGTGACTGCCAGGACACGAGTATGCTGCATGCGGTCAGCGGATGCGGTGATTACTGGTAGAATTGAAAAATCGAATGAAGCCAGGGGGTGGTGAACCGGATCGATTTTTGACCCTGAGCTGCCCATTTCTAACTGCGAAATTTACAGTAACTCGCGGAAGGTACCCATGACCGGTGAATCGAGACCCGTACGAACGCTTCTTCTGTTCGCAGCAGGACTGCTGGCGATCCTTCTTTTTAGCGCCTGCAGAACGCCGGCCGGCAGCGCCGGACAGGATGTGGTCGTGGCGCAGATCAGCGAGCCTACGGCTACGGCTTTCCTGCCGGCGCCCAGCCATACGGCAGTGCCGCCTACAGCCAGCCCGAGCCCCACGCCTGTACCCAGCGAGACGCCCACGCCCACACCTACCCTGCATCCCATGCATATCGAGGCCCAGCGGATGACGCCATATCCGGGCAGTGATATTGTCATTGAGGCGACCCTGGAGCCGGGCGCTAATTACAGTCGATATTATGCGTACTATCTTTCTGAGGGTTTGAAGATTTACGGTTTGCTCACTATACCGAACGGCGAGCCGCCGCCAAACGGCTGGCCGGCGATCGTGTTCAACCACGGCTACATTCCCCCGGACATCTACCGTACCACAGAGCGGTATATTGCTTATGTGGACTGGCTGGCACGCAGCGGATACATCGTTTACCGCATTGATTACCGGGGCCACGACCGCTCGGAAGGAGAGGCAACCGGCGCATATGGAAACCCGGGATACACAACCGATGTCCTTAACGCGGTAGCCGCTCTTGAGCGCTATCCTCTGGTGGACCCGGAGCGCATTGGCATGTGGGGGCACTCTATGGGAGGTTATCTGACCCTGCGCGCGATGGTCATCTCGCCGAGAATAAAAGCCGGCGTGATCTGGGCTGGCGTGGTGGCATCCTACCCGGACCTGCTCACGCGCTGGCGGCGCAGCAGCGCGCCCACCCCCACGCCGCCGGTCACAGGCGGCCGGCGCTGGCGGTTTGACTGGATCGGTGAATACGGAACCCCCGAGGAAAACCCGGAGTTCTGGAACGCGATATCCGCCAATTCGTATCTGGCGGATATTTCAGGGCCGATACAGCTGCATCACGGCACGGCCGATGAGGACGTACCGACCGAATTCTCGGAGATCCTGGCCCAGCAGATGCAGGAAGCCGGAAAGCACGTTGAATTGTATATTTATGAAGGGGACAACCACAACCTGTCTGGCTTTTTCAGCCAGGCCATGACGCGCACGATTGAATTCTTCGATCGCTATTTGAAAGGTGGGCCCGATTCATGATGCATTTACCCGTATGGCCTGCAATACGGTTTCATGGCTGCTGCACGGGCCGAATGGGAGATGGCCCTGAGGGATATCAGGCCAGATATTCAGGCAGGGAAGAAAACCATCACATTCCACCAGGCCAGGCTGGCTACCAGAAACAGGCGAAGCCACTGGGGCCAGCCAGTCTGCCAGATCCATAGTCCCAGCATCAGCGGCAGAAAGAGCAGCCAGACTGCCAATTGAACATAAAGGGGCAGGCGGCGAATCGACTGCCAGGCGTTTTCCAGCATCCTTCTATCGAAGAAAAGGACTGCGGCAAACGCCAGCCATAACAGTGTAATACATTTGAATTGTAAAGATTTTTTTATCCTGAACTAAAGTAATATAATTCCTGCAGGTTTTTGACCTATGTAATGTATCTACCGGGGGCCACTACTATTGTCAGAAACAGATACAGGATCACTGCGCAGGGGTTTTTCACCATCAGTCGCAGGCCCTGAAGTTCTGAAGAATTCCAGGGATCAATGACAATTCGATGCAGGTGCCCTACGGCTGCAACGACCTCAAGGAGGACTGCATGCAGAATAAGGTTGAAGAAGATGTATCACTTCCACCGGGCTGCAGCCTGTGGTTTGGCTGGGTGCTGGTTAGCATCACTGGCTCTCTGCTGGGCTGGTTTGTGGGATGGCAGTCCAGTTTTATGATTCCGGGAGAACTTTCGACCCCGGTGATCGGGACCTTCACCGGTCTGATCCTGGGGCTGTTTCAATGGCTGATCCTGCGGAGCAGGGTGAGGAATGCCGGCTGGTGGGTGCCGGCCACAGCAGCGGGATGGGGCGCCGGATTTCTGCTGGGGGTTTTCGCAGCCCAGTGGTTTGGGCTGGCTGGCTATCCCTTTGGGCTGCTGATCGGTGGTATTACCGGAGCCGTGCTGGGGATCCTGCAGTGGGCTGCGCTGGTTCACGGAGGCGTGCGTGATGCCACCATGTGGATTCCCATTTCGGTCTTTGCCTGGACTTCAGCGTTGTTCTACTACCAGCCGGGAACATCCTGGGTAGGGGCGTTATATGGTGCGCTGGCTGGTATTGTCACAGCGACAGCACTGCTGTGGCTGCTTCACCGGCCTGCCCCAGATTAACTGAACAAAATCTCTCCTTTCTGCACGTGCGGCGATGCTGCGGTAGATGCCTCTTGGACCGCCGCCTTTTCTTTGCTAAAATGGAGCTATAAAGTCTGAATACTAGAGGGCGGTCAACGGCCCTCATATTCCGGCAGCAGCCAGGGGGAACAGCAGGAGAAGGGAGAGCTGGATGAAACTGTTTAAAGGGGTTGTCCTGGCGATCCTTCTTATCGCGCTGTCCGGCTGCGGGCCGGCGGCAGTCACAGAGCCGGCTGGTGCGGGAGGAAATGAACCCCAAACCGATACCGGCCCGGATCCCACCGGTGCTGATCGTTCAGCACCCACTTCCACCCTGACGATCGAACCATCAGCCCCAGATCAAATTCCAACACAGGCAGCGGATGCGCAGGCTGCTCAAAAAGAGCCGCTACCGGTGACCGGCGAACTGGTGACTGTGCAGGAATATCCTGTGCCCACCGGGTCACACCCGCATGACGTTGCCCCCGCTCCGGACGGCAGCGTGTGGTACACCGCACAGGGAAGTGGGGAATTAGGCATCCTGGATCCGGAAAGCGGGGAAACGCGGCATATCCCCCTGGGAGCTGGCTCTGCCCCGCACGGTGTGATCGTTGGTCCAGACGGAGCAGCATGGATCACGGACGGGGGACTGAACGCCATATTGCGTGTAGACACAAACCCTGATCAGGTAGATGTATTTCCACTGCCTGAAGGAAGCGGCCGGGCCAATCTCAATACTGCGACCTTCGACTTGCAGGGCGTCCTGTGGTTCACCGGGCAGAACGGCATCTACGGGCGCCTTGATCCATCAGCCGGGCAGGTAGAGGTTTTCGATGCCCCCGGAGGCCGTGGTCCTTATGGAATTACCACGACACCCGGCGGTGATGTTTATTACGCCTCGCTGGCCGGCAGCCATATCGCAAAGATCGACCGTGAAACCGGAGAAGCGGTCCGGCTGGATCCCCCGACCGCCAGGCAGGGCGCCCGGCGGGTCTGGTCTGATTCGCAGGGAAGGCTGTGGGTCAGCGAATGGAACGCCGGTCAACTGGGCATGTACGACCCCGAGCGCGATGAATGGCGGGAGTGGAAGCTCCCGGGAGACCGCCCGCAGCCATACGCCGTGTATGTAGACGATCAGGACCAGGTCTGGTTGAGTGACTTCGGAGCTAACGCGATGGTCCGTTTTGATCCTGAGAGTGAAAGGTTCGAGGTGATACCGCTGCCCAGCTCGCCCGCCAACGTGCGCCAGATCCTGGGCAGACCGGGGGAAATCTGGGGGGCCGAATCGGGTGTAGACAGGATCGTCGTCATACGCACCCGTTAGTTCTTTCTACCTGAACCACCAACCGGAAAAATTATTTTTACGTACACTCTGCACTATGAGCCCTTCTCATACTGGCATGGCTTTCACCGATTTTGAGATCCACATCCTGGAGTCCGGGGATGATGGCAGCTATCCGGTGACGGTGCGGGTAGACGAACAGGACCGGCGCGGCAGCGGCAGCTTCAGACCCCCGTTCAACGCTTCCGAGATCAGCCGCGCGCTAACCTGGATGGAACAGGGCCTGTTCAACGAGACTTTCGTCAAGAACTTCGGAGCAGCCCTGTTCCAGGCGCTTTTTACGGGGGAGGTCCTGGAAATCTACCAGGGGACTCGCAGTGAGATCAGCGGGGCACTGCGGCTGCGGCTGGTGATCGACGCGCCGGAGGTGGCCCGTATCCCCTGGGAACTGCTTTACGATCCCGACCGGCAGGTGTTCCTGGCGCTGGAAGGTCCGCTGGTGCGCAATACCAGCCTGGTTGAGCCGGCTCGCAAGCTCGAACCGGTGCCGGTGCTGCGTGTTCTGGTCGTCGCCTCTTTTCCTGAAGGCACTGCGGCGCTGAACCAGCAGTTTGAAACACAGGCGATCCGGCAGGCACTCAGCGATCTGGTAAAAAAGGGCCGGGTCGAAATCGATACCATCTCGCATGCGACACTGCGGAAGCTGCAGAATGCTCTGCGAGAGGCTCAAAGCGGGGAAAACCCGCGCCCCTACCACGTTCTGCATTATATCGGTCATGGCCAGTTCGATCCGAGAACAAACCGCGCCCTGCTGCTGTTTGAGGACGAAGATGGCAGAATTGACGAGGTCGATGCTGCCAGCCTAGCTAATGTGCTGCGGGGACATGATCTGAAGCTGGTTTTTCTGAACGCCTGTCAATCTGCTCAGTCGGTTTCTTTAGAGGTCACACAGGGCTTTGCGCCTGGCCTGATGAGCATCGGGATCCCTGCCGTCATCGGTATGCAGGTCTCTGTTCTCGATGAAGTCGCTGTGCAGTTCTCCCGTGATTTTTATGAAGCCCTGGCCGATAACCGGCCTGTAGATGCCGCCCTTGTGGATGCGCGCCGGCTGCAGCGTGGAAAACGGAAAGGACGGCTGCGCCACAACGCAGATATGGGCATTCCAGTCTGCTACCTGCGCAGTCTGAACGGACAGATCCTGGAAGTCGAGAAGCCTGCTGAAATACAGCTCAGCCGGGAAACCTGGTGGCCCTGGCTTAAAGAGCAGATGCGGCCGCGCCGTGTTATGACCGCTTCTCTGGGTTTGCTCACCTTTGCCAGCACGCTGCTGGGACTTTACCTGGGGATTCAGCAGTTATTACCAGCACAGGCTACATCCATTCCGCCCATGACCGGCGATTTCCGTGTTGCGGTAGCCGAGTTTACTGAGATCAACGCTCAGGGGCAGGTCGTGAGGTCGGATGATGGCCTGGTATTTGCCCGGGAGGTTTACGAGGGTATCGACAGTGCGATGAACGACTTACGTGAAGCCGGTTTTGATATTCCCGTGCGTCCACCTGATCAAACCGGGCGGGTGGAGGGGACCAGCACCGCTCAGCGAGCGGAAAACGCAGCCGGGCTGGCAGACAGGCACGGTGCTGACCTTGTCGTATACGGCTTACTGACCCGTCAGAGCGGCGGGACGGAGATGGTGCTGGAGGTGTACCTGTCGGAACGCCTGCTGCGGCTGGCTGAAGAAATCAGCGGGACTCATGGCTGGGCTTCGCTCGGCGTACCGCAGGATATCAGCGCCAACGCACCTGCACGGCGGCTGCTGCGAGACAGCCTGGAGAATAACACCCGGGTGCTCACGCAGGTCATTATCGGGATTGGCTATTATGAGCTGGATCGCTTTGCAGAAGCTGAACAGTATTTTTTAGACGCCGAAGCGATCGCCCGGCAGTCTGACGATCAGGGCAGTCCAGTCGACCCGGAAATCCGCAAGCTGATCCTGCTGCTGCTGGGCAGCACGGCTGCCCAGCGGAAAGATTTCACCCGGGCTGAATCCTATTTACAGGATGCCCTGGATGTGGACCCAAATTTTGCACGCGCACAGCTGGGAATTGCGAACACACTCTTTCTTTCGCAAGTTAACAGCGGCTGCCTGCCCGAGCGGGTAAACCCTGAAGTCCTGGGTGAGGCAGAACGGGCGTTTCTCCGCCTGCGGTCACGTCCACTGCCTCCCGGCAGCGATCTCGCCTCGAAAATTGCCCTGGGGTTGGCCCGTGTTTACCTGTGCATGGGTATTTCGGGCACAGCTGAGCGCTGGGAGGATGCCCGGCAGGAATACGCATTTATCCTCGCGGAATACGAGCGCGGAAGCACTCGCCTGAGGATCTGGCGGCCGAGGCGCATGCCGACCTGGGCCTGATCGAGATTGTGGGCAGCGAGACGGTTACCCCATCCGACCAGCTCCGTGCGGTCGAAGAATACAACCGGGCGATCACCATCAGCCCGCACCCGGACCGGCAGGCAGTGTTTTATACCGCCCTGGCGAATACCCATCTGTTGATCGGCGCCTGCGAGCAAGCGCAGGAAGCGCTGCAGAAAGCGGAGGAGAGCTACTCCGACTTCCAGCAGGCCAATCCAAAACTCAGGCGCGAAGATTTTGAAGCTTTCTACCAGCAGGTTATGGAAAAGTGGAAAGTCCAGTGCGAGATGTGAGCGGGAGGCTAACATGAACGTGCGGCCGAAATTTATCCTGTGGGCACTGGCTGTACTCCTGCCCCTGCTGGCTTGCAACCAGCCCGGCGGATCACTGCCGGATACCGGTGGTGGAGAGTCACCAGGCCCATCACCACAAGAGACGATACAGGGATTCAACGTGCCTGTTGAAACCGAAGAATCTGCATCCGGTCAGGACGGGCAGGTGACTGAAAGCACAGAAGAAAGCCGTGCTCAGGTCGCTGGAACCCCTACGCTTGCTGCCCCTCACGTCATCGCTGTCCAGGAGATGAACGTGCGGGATGGTCCGGGAACATATTACCGGGTTTTAGGCCGGCTGCAGCAGGGGCAGGCCGCAGTCGTCACCGGGCAGGCGGCGCCGTACGGTGCGCTGTACTGGAAAATCGAATGTCCACAGGGGGTAGCCGGAGAAACCTGCTGGGTATCGAGCGGCGACGAGTTTACCCGCGCGATCAATGTGGGTAATGTGCCCCAGGTGGATGCCCCTCCACCACCGCTGCAGCGCAATGATGTGCCCCCAGAGGGAGTGGCCGCGCAGCTGGGCTACTTTATCCCGTTCATCCTGTGCCAGCCGTTTATCAATACCGCAGGATCGGTACAGGAGATCCGTGTCGAGGCTCTGGAAGGGCGGTTCGTGTGCCTGGATGGCTTTTCACCTGAAGGCGTGATTGAAGTAGCCGTTTTGCGTTCTGATGGAAGCATCGTGAAGACGGACCGCATCGAACCACTGCCCGGGGGATCCACTGGTTATATTCTACAGGTTCCCCCAGGTGAACCTCTGGGTTTCTACAACTTAGCCGCAAGGCAGGGAGACCTTGAAGCCGCAGGGCGCTTTGAATTGATCCCCTCAAGCATCGAGAGGCTGTACGTACAGCCGGAACAGGCGAATGTGGGTGATACTCTGCAAATCGGGGTGTCGGGAGCAGCCAGCGGGTCACGGCTGTATCTGTACCGCCTGGATCCCTCTGCCGGGACCCTGCCGTACGTGTATACGACCGAGCTGGGAGTGGTGACCACCGATGCCAACGGCAACGGTGGCTTCAGCCTGCGAACAGCACCGGACGACCCAGCGGGCGAATATCTGGTCGCCACGGCCAGTGGGGAGGCCACAGCCCGCTTCAGACTGCGGTGACACTGTCAGGCCTTTAAGCGCTCGAGATACTTTTTCCGGAATTTGGCGACCTTGGGAGCAACCACCACCTGGCAGTACGGCTGGTAGGGGTTATTTTTGAAATACTCCTGGTGGTAATCCTCGGCCGGGAAGAACTCGGTGAAGGGTGCAAGTTCGGTGACAACCGGGTTCGACCAGATGCCCGCGGTTTCGATCTCGCGGATGACCTGTTCTGCGATTTGCTTCTGTTCGTCCGTGTGATAGAAGATCACCGAGCGGTACTGGGGGCCGATATCGTTCCCCTGGCGGTTGAGGGTGGTGGGATCGTGGATGGTGAAAAAGACCTCCAGGATCTCGCGGAAGCTGATCTGCGAGGGATCAAATGTGATCTGGACCACCTCAGCATGGCCGGTTGTCCCCGTGCATACCAGGCGGTAATCGGGGTTCTTGACATGCCCGCCCGAGTAGCCGGACACTACATCGGTAACACCTTTAAGCTCGTCATACACCGCTTCCAGACACCAGAAGCAGCCGCCGCCCAGCGTGGCGACCTGCGTGGAAGAGAAAGCCGGTGTGTTCTGCGTCTCGTTTGACATATCCATCCCTTATCCTTTCTATACACATATGATCATAACACAGTGGGAGATGAGGCGGGATTTTTGCTGGCTGGGGGCTCCACCATTGATAATCTGGTTGAGATGAATTCCCCCTGCCAGATACTCATAACAGGCGGCACGGTAACAGGTTTGTGCGGATGTGATAACTTGTATATAGCCTCGTGTTAAGCACATGATTAAGCTCTAGATGAGAGCCAGCATGTGCAGGTTATGACCATCACATTCTGTACTATAATGATCAACTGCGGCTAAAATCTGGGGCTGTTCACAGCGATTACGTCTACGCTAGATGATCGCCGTGTGGAAAAGAGCTGGTAGGGGATGATGAAAGGCTTACGGCCTCCGGACAGGAATCAAAATCGGAATAACCTGCTGAAGTGGATCGTTCTGCCGGCAGTCTTTCTGGGGTTAATCCTGTTCGCTGCGATCGTTGCCAAACCGGCATTCACCCGGAATAAAGAAGGGACATTCCCGGATGCTGCGGTGGAAAGCAGCCCGCAGGATCATCCCCGCATTGACCAGGCGCAGGAAATTTACAGCGCAGAAGCGAAAGAACTGAATACCGGGCAGGAACTCGTGCGCGAGTCCGCGCTGCCCACACCGTTTCCATGGGATGGTACGCGGCGCGTCAACCTGCTGATCCTGGGGGTTGATTATTCCGAAAGCGATTCGCCCGATCGTGCCGGCCCACCGCGCGCCGATACAATGATCCTGTTGAGCGTGGATCCGGTGAACAAGACCGCTGGAATGATATCGATCCCGCGTGATCTGTGGGTTGAGATCCCCGGAATGGTGCGTCCTAACAAGATTAACGCTGCACACCGCTTTGGAGAGCTTTACCAGCTACCCGGCGGGGGACCGGGCCTGGCGATGCGAACCGTTGATGCACTGCTGGGGATTCCGGTTGATTATTACGTGCGGCTAGACTTCCAGGCTTTTGTGCGTTTGATTGATGTGCTGGGTGGAGTGAAAATCGATGTTCCCGAGGAGATCACGATCGACCTTCAGGGCGAGGGACCGAACACCAGAAAGCGATTGGAGCCTGGACGGCAGGTCCTTCCGGGAGAATGGGCTCTGGCGTATGCACGGGCGCGGGGCAGCGAAGGCGGTGATTACGACCGCAGCCAGCGGCAGCAGCAGGTCATCCTGGGCGTCCGTGACCGTGTTCTCGATTTGAACCTGCTTCCGCAGTTAATCCTGAAGGCGCCGGATATCTACAGGGAAGTACGCAGCGGGGTGCAGACCAACCTGTCTCTGGAAAAAGCGGTGCGGCTGGCCTGGCTGGCCGTGCATATCCCAGACGAGCAGATCGTGACCGCAGCAATTGGTCCGAACCAGGTGCGTGCGGAAAAAGCAGAAGATGGCCAGGCGATCAGCGTTCCGATCCCTGAACGCATCGCTCAGCTAGTCGATGAAGTGCTGGGTCCAGAATCTGGAGCAGTGCCGGAACGCTACGAGCTTGCCCTTGGCGAGGATACAACGATCGCCATCATGGATGGAAGCGGGAATGATGAATATGGGGCGCAAATCCGTGAATACCTTGAAAGCCGGGGATTTAAGGTCACGAGTGTGAAAACGCAGCCCGAGCTGGCTGAAAAGACGAAGCTGGTCGATACCACTGGAAAACCACATACGGTACGCTACCTGCTCGCCAGACTGGGGTTGACCCTGAGTGAACTTGAGAACCGGTTTGGAGAAGAAGCGGAGGCAGATGTGCTGTTGATTCTGGGAAGCGACTGGAGCCCCAACCGCATTCCGCCAGGTGATTAATTGTGCAGCATTTTTTGTCAATCACCTCTTTCTGATAGTCCTTACACATCCATCTGAATAATGAAAAACAGTAGAATACTCTTCCATCTGGCGATCACCGGCGGCTTTGCAGTCCTGGCTGCTGCTGGCATACTATATCCTTTTCTACCGGGGGAATATGACCCGCTGGCGCTGGGGTTGTCGAGAACGGTGCAGGCCGCAGGATTAGCCGGGCTGCTGTTTGTTCCCACCGGGGCTGTATGGCTGGTTTACGAGTTACAGATGCTTGCCAACGGGAGAAATGAGCCTGCGAAGCAAACAGCAAAAGGATATTATTTCGCAGCTGCTGCCGCAGTTTCTACGCTGCTGGTGATGGTTGTTATCTCTATTGCAGCCGTTATCAGTGCAGGTTTCGTATTTGGACTGCTTATATTCGCTCTGTGCGCGTTCCTGATCTCCAGAGCGATAACAGGGCTGAAGCAGATGAGAACGGATGATGCATGGGAGTTCAACGCCGTTCCAGTTTATATGATCCTCCTGCCGGTCTTTGCCGTACTACTTCAACTGACGGCTGCCGCATCCATGACCGATTTCAGCCGCAGCCGGGCAATCGCCAACAGTGCAGAACTGATTCGGGATCTGGAAGCGTTCTATGATGCATATGGACGTTACCCCAGGTCACTGCATGCAGTATGGAAAGATTACTCTCCCGGGGTTATTGGGGTGGATCAATATCATTACGCAGCCGGTGAGGAAGGATACAACCTGTTTTTCGAGCAGCCCAGGTTTCTACTGGATGAACTGGGAGTGCGGGAGTTCGTGGTTTATAACCCTGAGAACCAGCAGATGATGATCAGTCATGATGCCTGGATATTGAACGTTCCGCCGGAGGAACTGGATAGGGCGCAGGGGTGGTACGCAGTGCACGACAGCACCTGGCCGCACTGGAAATATTTCTGGTTCGATTGAACGATGTGATATAGAAACAGCTGATTTAAGGAATTAAAAGTAAATCAACAGAGACGATTCTAATTAAAATGCGCATAGTCATAACCTCACAAAATATAAAAACATAAAAATCATTCATTAACAAATCAAACCGCCCAGCCGAACCTCCATTCATGTCTAACATGCAAAATTAAAAGTAGGGGGCACCGGAACCACATTGAGCAATAAAAAAGGGCAGCCAGCTGGCTGCCCTTTTTTACCATAAAAGGAATCAGACGCCGGTGGGCACCCAGATATTCTTCACCTGTGTGGCCGCCTGGAGAAATTCGTGTCCTTCTCCTTGCTCCTTACTGAACCAGTCACGAGAAACTCCATAATTTACCCAGGTGCGCTTCATGTTGGCGGCCGACTCGTATTCCACGTGATAGCTGCCGCGCGCTGAGCCGAAATACCAGACGGCGTCCACGTCCTCGTGCTGCACCAGGGTTTTCGTCAGGTGATCGCGGTCGCCGGTGACGATATTGACCACGCCAGGCGGTGTATCGGAGGTGTCCAGAACCTGGTAAAAGTCAGTTGCACTGAGCGGATATTTCTCCGATGGGATCATCACAACCGTGTTGCCGCGCGCAATGGCTGGAGACATCAGAGAAACGAACGCCAGCAGGGGGGCTTCATCGGGGCAGGCAATGCCAATCACTCCGACCGGTTCATTGACCGCCAGTGTGATGCCGCGCAGTGTGGTTTCCTGTACGGTGCCGCCGTATTTATCAGCCCATGCCGCATAGGTAAACAGCCGTTCAACCGAGGCTTCGACCTCGCTGCGAGCGGCCTTGAGAGAGCAGCCTGTCATGGCCGAGATGCGAGCGGCGAACTCTTCAAAACGGGCATCCAGATTCTCACCGATGTAATACAGGATCTGGGCCCGGTTGTGGCCGTGGCGCATCGCCCAGCCGGGTTTAGCCTTATGCGCGGCGTGAGCAGCCTCCACCGCATTGCGGATATCTTTGCGGTTCCCATCGCCAACCTGCCCGATAACTTCACCTTTCGGGTTGAGAACCATGCGGGTGTAAGCGCCGTCGGGGCGAACCTGCTTACCGCCGATGTACATTTTGGGCGTGCGGTCCACGCGCGGCATGCTGAGGCCGTTCGCGCTCAGGGGTTTCGCTTTCCGGCCATTGGGCATGGAGGGTCTGGCGGGGACATAGGCACCCCAGGTCTTGTCATCTTTACCATTTGAGAGCCAGCTCAGATCGGGCCGCGGCCGCTCCTGCCATACCGGCCGGAGGTATTCGAACAGACCTTCACGGCCACCTTCACGACCAAAACCGCTCTCCCGATAGCCGCCGAAACCGGATGCGGCATCAAAGAGGTTCGTGCAGTTCACCCAGACAGAACCGGCCTTCACCTTGCTGGCAACATCCAGCGCCAGATTGATGTTATCGCTCCAGATACTCGCCGCCAGCCCGTAGCGGGTGTTATTGGCCAGTTCAATGGCTTCCGCCGGCGTGCGGAACGTCAGCGAGACCAGCACCGGGCCGAAGATCTCCTCTTGAACGGTCTCCGCAGCAGGATCCAAACCGGTAATCAGGGTCGGTGGGTAGAATAGACCGTTCTTAGGGAGGTCGATTTGCGGCTGGTAGAGACAGCCGCCTTCCTCGACGCCGCGCTTTACCCAGTGATCGATCGTCTCCCACTGCGACCTGTCGACAATGGCGCCGATATCGATGCATTTATCGAGTGGATTGCCCACGCGCAGCCGGTTCATGCGGGCCTGCAGCTTCTCGATAAAACGCCCTGCAATATTTTCCTGCACCAGGAGGCGCGAACCAGCGCAGCATACCTGGCCCTGATTAAACCAGATGGCATCGACAACCCCTTCGATCGCGCCGTCCAGATCGGCGTCATCGAACACGATAAAGGGTGATTTTCCACCCAGCTCCAGGGACAGCTTTTTACCCGTACCGGCCGTCTGGCGGCGCAGAATGCGACCGACCTCGGTAGAGCCCGTGAAAGCAACTTTATCGATATCAGGATGCTCCACCAGCATCGAACCGGCTTTACTGCTGCCTGTGATCACATTGACCACCCCCGGCGGCAGGCCTGCCTCGGCGACGATTTCGGCAAAGAGCAGTGCGCTGAGGCGTGTGTAGGATGCCGGCTTGAGCACCACGGTATTCCCCATGGCGATGGCAGGCGCGATCTTCCAGGCCAGCATCAGCAGTGGGAAGTTCCAGGGGATGATCTGTCCGACCACACCAACGGGCTGGTAATCCGCAAGCTCTTTTTCCATCAACTGCGCCCAGCCAGCGTGATAATAGAAATGACGCGCCAGCAGAGGCACGTCAATATCACGCGACTCGCGCAGCGGCTTGCCGTTATCCATCGATTCCAGCACCGCCAGCAGGCGGTGGTGCTTCTGGATATTGCGGGCAATGGCGTACAGATAGCGCGCGCGAACCGCGCCTGGCGTTTCTTTCCAGGTTTCAAAGGCACGGCGAGCCGCTGCAACCGCAGCGTCGACCTCAGCCTTCCCGGCCTGAACGGTTTCTGCCAACAGCTCCCCATTGGCCGGATTACGGCTCTCCAGGAACTGCGCACCTTCGGGGATTACCCACTGATTGTCAATAAACAGGCCAAACCTGCGCCCGTGATCTTCCAGCCAGGCATTCGCTGCGTCCGCTGATTCTGGGGCAGGACCATATTCCATGCTTTCAAAAACTTCAAACAAATCCATTTTTGCCTCCAATCCACCCGCTGGCAGTGCCTATCCCATCGGCATGTGATGGCGTGCGGCGTAGCGGCCGGTGATGAAGTGATACAACTGCCGTTCGAGATCGGTGAGCAAACCGCTGGCGCCGATGCGGAAAAGATCGGGCATGAGCCATTCGACGCCCAGCTCTTCCTTCATCATCGCCTGCCAGGCCAGCACCTGTTTAGCGCTGCTGATGCCGCCAGCCGGTTTAAAGCCTACTTTGAACCCGGTGCGCTGCATATACTCCCGAATGGCGCGCACCATCACCAGGCCCACCTCCAGCGTGGCGTTCACGCTTTCTTTGCCCGTGGAGGTTTTTATAAAGTCGGAGCCGGCCATCATAGCCACCAGGCTGGCCTGATATACCTGTTTGAGGGTACCCAGATCGCCCGTCGCCAGAATGGTCTTCATATGAGCCGCATCCCCGCAGGTCTCGCGGAAAAGGCGCAGCTCATCATAGAGCGCCTTCCAGTCACCGGTAAGTACGTGTGTGCGGTTGATGACCACATCGATCTCTCTGGCGCCGGCTTCAATGGCCTGTTCGATTTCAGCAACACGCTGGGGAAGAGGGGTCTGGGCGGCGGGAAAGCCCGTTGCCACCGATGCTACCGGGATCTGTGTTCCCTGCAGCGCTTCAACAGCGTCGCGCACCCGGCTGGGGTAAACGCACACAGCGCCTACGGTAATTTTTTGCTTGACCCCCATCGCTTCGAGCATATCCGGGCGCACAGGCTGGCGAGCCTTGGCGCACAAACGACGCACCCTCCCGGGCGTGTCGTCTCCGGAGAGGGTGGTGAGGTCGATGCAGGTGATCGCTCGCAGCAGCCAGGCTGCCTGCCATTCTTTTTTGACCGTCCGCCGGGTGGGAAGTGTGGCTGTGCGGCGTTCGACTGCGCTGCGATTAACGTGTGCCCCTGCAACCCAGTCCAGGTCGAGCGGCATTCCAGTATTGCGTTTATGATTTGATTCGATCATCCTGATTTACAGCCCCAAAGATGTATTATCCAGAATCTATTTAACTAAATATACCATGTAAAACAGCAGGCGGCTGTTCGTGGTTCGCTGCTTCTAGGGGATTGAAAACGGGAGGACGTTCAGAAGACCGAATGCGCTGAAGGCGATCAGCGCGGCCCCCAGTAAATTCGAGACCACCGCCGTCCATGTGAATGTAAACAGCGGCACTTTATACATTCCGCCCGCCAGGCTGACAAACTTAGAACCGAACCCGGGAAGCATCCTGCCCAGGAGCAGAAATGCGGGCGAGTTAATCGGCAGCTTGCTCAACCCGAAAGGGAGATGCTGTTTGCGGTTTTCAAAACCGGCCAGGTCACCGAGGTTATCGCCGATGAGGAATTCCAGCAGCGCTGCGAAGGTGTTGCCAGTGGTGGCAATCAATACGGCTTCGACAGGCCCGTATACGGCTGTAAGGAACAGCGTTAACGGCTCGGAGGGGACCGGAGTAGCTCCCAGCAGCGCATAAACCAGCAGGCTTATGCCGATGCCAGAGAGCCTGTGCGCACGAATAACGCCAAAGAAACTACTCAGATCCTGCTTAATAAAAAACACGGAAACGAGCACCGCCAGTATCAGGACCAGGGACGGTTTTGCTAACCTGCCGGGTCTTCTGTATTTTCCGTCATGCAAATCTTCAGTGTTCAACGCTCATCTCTGGGCAGACCGTCCCCGATGCACAGGTCCGGCAGCGGTCATCCATGTTTTCTGTTGATCGTGATCCAGAAGTTACTATGATAACAGGCGGCGAGCGCAGGGTAAAGAAACCTGAGAAAATTGGCAGCCGTGGCCCTACCAGAGACAGCAGTCAGCGGGCAGCAGCCCTGGATTGAGCCGGTAAAAAAGTACAAAAATCACAGCGAGGATTGGAAAGACTGCACTGTTAGCAGCGGCCGCACAGGGGTATGATTTATGTACCCACGCTTATTCGAAATTTAACGGATCCGGCTGTTTGTGGTTGTGAAGATCATGCAGCGTTTCAACCGATTCATAAAAGAGCCAGACCCAGCGAGTGGGCAGCGGAGGTTTTTTTGATTTCCATTATCACCGACAGCACCTGCGATATTCCCGATGCTTTAATCAAACAACATGGAATTACCGTGATACCCCATACCGTGATCTGGGGAGATGACCAGTATCTGGACCGGGTGGACCTGCAGCCGGAGGAATTTTACCGCCGGCTTGTTCAGGATCCACAGCGGCCGACAACTTCGCACGCGGGTCTGGTTGATTTTAAAAAAGCTTACGAGAAAGCCGCCAGCGAGGGTGCTGACGAGATCATCGCCTTAACGGTAAGCAGCAAGATGAGCGGCACCTATGGTGTGGCTCTGCAGGCTGCAGAATCTTCTCCAGTACCGGTGCATGTGATCGATTCAAAAGGGCCGACGATGAGTCTGGGCTGGCAGGTCCTTGCAGCGGCGCGGGCACGCGATGCGGGGGCCGGGATCAAAGAGATCTTGAACTGCGTCGAGCGGGTGCGTTCAAAACTGGTGCAGCTCGTCTGCATGGATACGCTGGAATATCTGGAGAAAGGCGGTCGGATCGGAAAGGCTGCACAGTGGATCGGGGTTAAACTTCATGTTCGCCCGCTGGTTTCCATTAATCACCAGACTGGACTGGTGGAACCGGTCTCCCTTGCGCGCACCCAGAAAGGTGCGGTTGAAGACCTGTACCGGAAATTTACCAGCCTACTGCGGTATGGGAAAAATCTGCACGTCGCCGTGCTGCACGGAAACGCATGGGATAAAGCAGAGCAGCTTGCCCAGCGCATTCAGAAAGACTTAAATCCTGTCGAGACGCTGATCAATATCACCGGCCCCGTGCTGGGTATCAATACCGGGCCGGGTGCGCTGGCCCTGTGCGGGTACGCTGAAGAATAACCCAGGCGAGGGCTTCATATTCTGTCCCATCACGGTAAAATTAGTTAATATCGTTCGCCGGTGTGGTTCTGCAGCATCCGGCAGGACAGCATCGTCTATACCCGATGCTATTTCCCGTTCAGTGGGGTCAGACAGATTATAGGTATTCAGGAAAATTGAAATGACTTTTTCAAACCAGTCAGGGGGCTTGAAACTCTGGTCCCGGCTGCGAATCCGCATGGCCATTTCGTACACGGTCATAACGGTGGTTCTCGTACTGCTGCTGGAGGGCCTCGTGGTTACAGCCGGTTTTCTCATCATCACCCGTTCACCGGTTCCGGGGTATTTTGCACTGGCGCGAGCCAGCCAGGCAGCACAGATCTATGCACTGCAGGCAGCGGTCGATGCAGAGGGAAATACGCTCGACCCGCATACAACCTTCGAAAACCTTCACAATATTGAAACAGCTCGCTGGGCAGCGCAGTGGCAGGATGGTGACCCCGGAATGATGTCATTCTGGAATTTAGACATTCCAGAAATCGAACCTGGCTCGCCAGATCCAGGCCCGCAGCCTATAGCTCTATTGATTGGAGCGGATGGACGGGTCCTTTACAGCACCTTCCCCGACCGGTTCCCTGAAGCGAATATCTTCTCAATCACTTCTGAGCAGGACGCAGAAATGATCCGCGCGGCGCTCGCAGGCACATCAGACGGGGCTGTGCGGGAGAACACAGATGGGATGATGACAGCCGCTGTTGCCGAAACGGTCTGGAACCGCGATGGCGACCCTATCGGTGCAGTTTTCATCCAGGCGCCGGCCGGGGTGCCACAGAATTCTAACCTGTTCGCAGACGTCGCCGCGGTTTTGATTCCCAGCGGTATGGCCTGGCTGTGTATGATGCTGCCGGTCGGGTTACTGTTTGGTTTTATGACAACCCGGGGCATCATCCGGCGCATCGAGCGCCTGGCGGTGGCGACAGACCGGTTCAGGGCCGGAGATTTTTCACAGCGAGTACCCGTTCGCCGCAGGGATGAAATCGGACTACTTGAGAGCCAGTTTAATTTAATGGCGGAACAGCTCATTGACAGCTTTGAACAGCGCAGCGCCATGGCCGAGCAGAGCGCCCGGCGCGAAGAACGGGCTCGCATCGAGCAGGAAATGAATTCTGCACACTATATTCAAAAAGCCCTGCTGCCAGAGTCGGCACCGGTCATTGAGGGCTGCCGCATTGATACGTTTTACAACCCGGCCCGTGAGGTGGGTGGTGATCTGTATGACTTTCTGACGCTGCCTGACGGCCGGTTGGGGATTGTGATTGGAGATGTCACCGGGAAGGGCATACCGGCGGCATTGATCATGGCAACAACAACGGCGATGATCCGGGCGGCGGCTTCCGGCTCGAAACGGCCCGGCGAAGTTTTAGGGCTGGTAAACAACTTGCTCCAGGTGCAGATGCCCTCCGGGATGTTTGCCACCTGCTTCTACGCTATACTGGAACCCGAAAACCAGCGCCTTACTTACGCCAATGCCGGCCACAACATCCCTTACCTGGCACGCAATGGGAAGGTCATAGAACTGCGCGCCACCGGAATGCCCCTGGGGCTGCTGCCTGAACAAACGTATTCAGAACAGGAGGTCGTTCTGGAGCCAGAGGACTTTATCCTGTTTTACACCGACGGCCTGGTCGAAGCGCACAACACGAACCGGGAGATGTTTGGCAGCCCGCGATTGAAATGGCTTCTGCAAAACGGAGGCCGGCGCGATGGGTTAATCTCGTATCTGCTGAATGATCTGGAAACCTTTACAGGTCCGGATTGGGAGCAGGAGGACGACGTCACGCTGATTGTAGTACAGCATCGAGGACGAGGTTACTACGCCCGGCCGTGATCGCAGGCCCATCGGATCAGCCGGGGTAAACTGGAATAATATTTTTTACTTTCCAGAAGGGGGGGTAAGACAGTTCTGGATGGCATTATACGCGTCATACAGCGCAATTACATAATAATTCTCACAGTAAACTTTAACGATTTAAAATCTATACTCGTCATAATATTTCATGGTATACTGGCCTAACCCTTGGTATCCCTGTCGGTAAAAGCAAGTTTTTTAACCAGGCAGAGTACCTCCACAAGCGAACACTGAGAACGAGGTACCCGCCGATTTTTTTTAATTGGCGGTTTGTGCTAACCAGCACAAAGCCTCATATTCTATTCGCACACATAAATGGCAAGCTTAAGAAATTGAGGTCATTAATAATTAAAAAAACATTGCCGGTTTCTGCTTGCAGGGTAATCGATTACAGGACGAAAAGCAGAAGACCACTCCATTAATCGACCGCCCGGGTTCGCCGTTACAGAATACGTTATTAACCGGTGTTTTGTTTATCATCTCGGAAGGCACTGATTGAAGATCGCCGGGTGATATCCGGATACCGGATCGTGGAGTCCGCAGCGGGAACTACGAGAGATTTACCTGGTTCCCATCTTTCAGCGGTTTTAACAACCGGAAAAGGAAGCCTTAATTCGAACGAACGCTTCCCATTTCATCAGAGATCCTGTTCTAAAGATGGTTCAAGCTTTTTCGGGGGTTCGTATACCGAAAAAATTGACCCATTAGCAGAGGAGGTGTCAATCAACTAACAGAAGAACACGCACGAGTCATCAGCATCATTTCGAACATTCCAAAGGAGATGAAGAAAATGCGAAAGCTATCTGTCGTACTTGCTGTATTGATTATAGCAAGCATGGTGTTAGGCGCTTGCTCAACACCCACGCCCGCACCTACAAGCGCACCCGCTGCAGAACCAACCAAAGCGCCCGCAGCAACCGAGCCCCCCGCAGCAGAACCAACTGAGGTATCTGAAGTCGAGGAGCCGACTGAGGAACCTGTAGCCACCGAGGTGGTCTTCGAGGAAGAGCCTTATGGTGAGAACCTGCCCACCGCACCGACGATCGACACCCCGCTCGTCGTAGCGTACAGCGCGTTTTCTCAGAAGTTCAGCCCGTTCTTCGCAGATACCGCCTACGACCGTGATGTGTCTGACATGACCCAGATCAACCTGCTGACCACCGACCGCACCGGCGGCATCATCTTCAATGCCATCGAAGGCGAAGTGGTCAACTACAACGGCACGGACTACCTTTACAAAGGACCTGCCAATGTGTCGGTTGAGTACGATGAGGCCACAGACACGACCAAATACACCGCCAGACTGCGGGTTGGCATGAAATTCTCTGACGGTGTAGATGTCACTGCCGACGACCTGATCTTCACTTACTATACCCTGCTGGATCCGTCCTATGTCGGATCGACCACACTCTCGTCCTACGACATCGTGGGTCTGAAGGATTACCAGACGCAGACCACCAGCGATGTGTATGACAAGTATGCGGCGATTGCTGCTGATATCTTCGCCGCCGGTCCCGATCACGAATGGTCCGAGAGCGATGGCTGGACGAAAGAACAGCAGGAAGACTTCTGGGCCCGCCTGAAGGAAGAATGGATCAAAGACATTCAGGGCATCGTTGACTATGTCAATGCCAATTACCGCGATGCCTACGCCGAAGAATACATCGGCAAAACCCCCGAGGAAGTCGCTGAGAGCGAAGGGCTCCAGGTCGTCCTGGGTATGGCGCTGTGGGGCTTTGGCGAAGTTAACGATGAAGGCGTCTTCGTGGCTTCTCCCTCTGGCACCACCTACGACCTGGTCGAGTCATTCCCGACCGTCGAAGACTACTACAACGAAACGTACCTCGCTTATGAAGGCGATCCGGTCGAATATGCCGCTGTTGAGTCCGCCAACGGCACCGATGTGCTCGGCAACGTGAACTCCGCCTTCATCGGCTACTGGGGCCCGCAGGACGAGAGCATGGGCGGTAAGGGTGTTCCGAATATCGCCGGCATTAAGAAGCTCGACAAGTACACGGTGGAAGTTACCGTGAACGGCTTCTCTGCTCCTGCTGTCTACAGTATTCTGGGTGTCGACATCACCCCACTGCATTACTACGGTGATGTTTCCAAGTACGATTACGAGAACAACAAGTTCGGCTTTGACTTCGGCGACCTGTCCAAGCAGCAAAGCCTGACGGCTACTCCGATGGGCGGCGGCCCGTACAAGTTCGTCAAGTACGAAAACAAGGTGGTTTACTTCGAAGCCAACCCGTACTACTACAAGGGCTGCCCGAAAATCGCTGAAATCCAGTTCAAAGAGACCGTTTCAGCGGAAGTTGCCTCGGGCATCCAGACGGGCACCGTCGACATGGGTGAAATGACTGGCTCACGCGCCCGCTTCGACGAAGTGGCCTCGTACAACTCAAACGGCGAGATCACCGGCGACGTTATCACCACCACCAAAGTCGATAACCTTGGTTACGGCTATATCGGCATCAACGCTGATACTGTGAACGTTGGCGGCGAAGCTGGCTCCGAGGCGTCCAAGAACCTGCGCAGGGCATTCGCCACCATTATGTCCGTCTATCGCGATGTAGCTATCGACAGCTACTACGGCGAAGCCGCATCCGTGATCAACTACCCGATCTCGAACACCTCCTGGGCTGCTCCCCAGCCGACCGATGACGATTATCAGATCGCGTTCTCGGTGGACGTGAATGGTGATCCGATCTACACGGCTGACATGACCCCAGAGGAGAAGTACGCAGCTGCAGAAGCCGCGGCACTGGGCTTCTTCGAGGCAGCTGGCTTCACGGTGGAGAATGGCAAGCTTACAGCAGCTCCTGAAGGCGCAAAGCTGAGCTACGAAGTGATCGTCCCCGGCGACGGCACCGGCGATCACCCGGCCTTCGCTATCCTGACCGGTGCACAGGCATCTCTGGCCAAACTCGGCATGGAGCTCAAGATCAACGACCCGTCCGACTCCAACATCCTCTGGGATGCTCTGGATGCCGGTACGCAGGAACTCTGGACTGCTGCCTGGCAGGCGACAATCGACCCGGATATGTACCAGGTCTACCACAGCTCCGGTATTGTGGGGCAGGGCGGTTCTGATTCGAACCACTACCACATCCGCGATGCAGAGCTGGACCAGCTCATTCTTGATGCCCGCAAGAGCGACGATCAGAACTACCGCAAGGCAGTTTACAAGCAGGCGCTCGACATCATCATCGACTGGGCTGTTGAAATCCCCACCTACCAGCGGCAGAACAGCGTCATCTTCAGCACGCAGCGCATCAACATCGACACCATCACCCCCGATGTCACCACTTTCTGGGGCTGGATGAAAGAAGTTGAGCTGCTGGAGATGCGGACTCCGTAAACCGTAAGTCCGTAGTTTTCCATACGATTGTGAGCCCACGATGGGTGGGCTCACAATCGTAAAATTTGACCTTATCTTTATCTCAACCTTTACCGGGAACGCCTTGAAGGATTGCTATGCGGAACTTCATCCTGAGGAGACTCTTTCTGGGTGTGTTCATCACGTTCTTTGGAGCGATGGTGATCTACACCGTTATACGCTGCCTTCCTACATCCTATGTTGAAACCATCGCACGGGAGAGAGCGAGTAATCCGTTAAGTACAAAGACGTATCAGGAATGGCTGGACCAATTGAACCAGGTTTATGGTCTTGACGTCGGCATCATTCCTGGCTTCTTCGGATGGTTGGGCAATGCAATCCGGGGAGATTTTGGCGACTCCTGGCATTACGGTATTCCGGTTACCGAGAAGTTTTCGCAGGTCATCTGGTATTCCGTCATTATCAACATCATTACGCTCATCGTTGAAATATTTATCGCCATACCGCTAGGTATCTTAGCCGCAAGGAAACAGTACAGCAAAACGGATTATGGCATCACGGTATTCGCGTTGATGGGCATATCGCTGCCCACCTTTTTCCTTGCGACCATCTTGAAATATGTTTTTTCGATTAAGCTGGGCTGGTTTGATCTATACGGGCTGACCGGCAGGTACTTCACTTCAATGACCCCGCTGGAACAGGTCCTGGATATGGCCTATCACATGGTCCTGCCGGTCCTTACGCTGATGATGCTCAACATCGGCGGCCTGATGCGGTACACCCGCACCAATATGCTGGAAGTGCTCAACTCCGACTACATCCGCACGGCACGTGCGAAGGGACTGCCCGAACGTGTGGTCATCAACAAGCACGCATTCAGGAACACCCTGATCCCCATCGTTTCTTATATGAGTTACCTGCTGCCGAGTTTATTCGGCGGTTCACTGATCACGGAGACGCTGTTTCAAATTCCGGGGATCGGATACATATCTTTTCAGGCGATCCTGCGCGGCGATATCCCCTTTGCCATGTTCTATGCGACATTTCTCATCGTTCTCACCCAGGTGAGTCTGATCGTTGCTGACATTATGTACGCGGTGGTGGATCCGCGCGTGCGAGCGAACTAGGTGTGGTGGAATATGTCTGTTATCAATAACCTCAACGAAAATCAGGAACAGGAAATCCTCCATCACAATGAGCCCGGGGAAGAAATGCAGCTCGACGACGCACGCCGTGTCAAGGTGCTTTCTCCTGGCATGCTTGTTTTCAAGCGCTTCATCCGCAACAGGCTGGCCGTCGTCGGTTTTGTGATCCTGCTGTTCATGTTCACCTTCTCATTTCTGGGGCCCATTTTTTCTCCTTACGGGCAGACACAGGTCTTCAAAGGTGTGGGCAGCATGAGTAAGGATTTTGCCGGCGCGACGTATAATGAAGAGCTGCGCTACATCATCGCGGAGGGCGAGAGCTTTGACAGTGCCGAGCGCGCCCAATTTTTGCTAGCCCTGGGCAAAAACCAGAACACCTTCAGTCACGGCGACAATACCTATTATTACGAGGTTGAAGGTGAAAACGTCTACCGCATCCTCCAGCTCGATCCGGTTGCCGAGGAACTCCTGGGAAAAATTCATCCCGTGGATGGCGGTACGATATCGGATGAACTGATCGAAGCCTACAACCAGGCAGTCGATAACAAAGAAACATCTTTTACGCTGGATGGCGTCACGTACCGCATTACGAAAAACAAGAAGGTCTCCATCATTTCCACCGAGCATGATGTCGCGCTGGCAAGTCTGAATGTTTACGATGCTTATGATCCCGACAGCGCTTCTGTCGTCGACTCATACGAGTTCAGACTGGCAAGCAGCCGTGCACTCCACCAGAACGAAGAGCAGTTTTCGGTGGGAGACCAGATCTACAGCATCCGCTATGATGAGGGCGGTGCTACGATCCTGGATGCTGCAGGTGCAGAGTTCGCCGAGGTGTCCGACATCATCGTCAACCCTCTGGATCAATCGAAATTCCTTCCGGTCCATTTCAAAGCACGTGTGCGTGAGGCAATCAATAACCGGGAAGAAAAGTTTTCGTTTGAGGACGAGGACGGTGTGACGGATTACACCATTGTCCGGGTCAATAAAACTTTCAACATCAAAAAAGAAACACCGACTGAACTGATCCGGACCTATGAACACCCATCTCGCGAGCACCTGTTGGGGCTGGACAATAACGGTATGGACATCCTGACGCGCCTGATGTACGGCGGTCGAGTATCGCTAATGGTTGGTTTTGTGGTCATTTTTCTTGAGGTCTCCATCGGCGTGATCATCGGAGGTATTTCAGGGTTTTTCGGAGGCTGGGTCGACACCATGCTGATGCGCGTTGTCGATCTCTTCAACAGCATTCCTTTCTACGCGATGGTCCTGATCTTTGGTTCGGTCATGGACGCCCTCGAAGTTCCACCGATGCTAAGAATTTTCCTGCTGATGGGCGTCCTGGGTATTCTGGGCTGGACAAGCGTGGCGCGTATTGTACGCGGCCAGATACTCTCTCTGCGCGAGCAGGATTTCATGGTCGCAACCGAAGCTGCAGGTCTGCGCACCAGCCGCAGGATCTTCAAGCACCTGGTTCCCAACGTGATGCCGCTGTTGATTGTCCAGGCTACGGCAGGCCTTGGCTCGATCATCATCATCGAAGCGACGCTGGGCTTTTTGGGGCTGGGCATCAAATATCCGCTTGCATCCTGGGGCAGCATCATCAACGTCGCCTCCGACGCATATGTGATGACAAACTACTGGTTTATGTGGATCCCTGCAGGCTCGCTGATCCTGCTCACGGTGCTGGGCTTTAATTTCGTAGGCGATGGGCTTCGGGATGCTTACGACCCGAAGATGCAGACGTAGGTGATGACGATGGCGAGTGAAAAGAATACTCTTATGGACTGGATCAAATCGAAAACCCGGCGCGCAGAGAAGGACAACGGCCGTTTAAGCGCGCGGGAAATGGCGAAGATCGCGCGCGAAAACCGCCGGATCACCAGAGAATTCGAACGGCAGCGCAACCGCAAGAACGTTCCGGAAAGCGAATACGTGACGCAGATGAAAGACCCCCGCAATGTGGTGGAGTTCGACAATCTGCATACTTATTTCTTCACCGACATCGGGACGGTCAAGGCGGTTGACGGCGTGAGCTTCGAGATCCCAGAAGGCAAGACGGTGGGAGTGGTCGGAGAGTCGGGCTGCGGCAAATCCGTTACGTCACTATCGCTGATGCAGCTGCTGCCGCGCCCGCAGGGCCAAATCGTCAAAGGATCGATACGCCTCAATACGGGACACAAAATTTACGACATTGCAAAAACGCCGTCCAAAGTCATGGAAACTATTCGCGGCAGCGCGGTTGCCATGATCTTTCAGGAGCCGATGACCAGCCTCAATCCGGTCTTTCGCGTGGGCGATCAAATCGAAGAGGTGATCCGGCACCATCTCGTGGGATTGTCTGACGAGCAGATAAAGAAGATGACCATCGAGATGATCGATCGGGTAGGAATCGCCAACAGCGAAGGGGTGTACTCGATGTTCCCCCACGAGCTCTCCGGGGGTATGCGGCAGCGCATAATGATCGCAATGGCGCTGGTCTGCTCTCCGATGCTCATCATCGCAGACGAGCCCACCACAGCCCTCGACGTGACCATTCAGGCCCAGATTCTCGACCTGCTGAGAAACCTCAAGGATAAGATCAATACGAGCATTATGCTCATCACCCATGACCTGGGCGTTATTGCCGATATGGCCGATTACGTGGTGGTAATGTATGCCGGCCGCATCGTGGAAAAAGGCACCGTGTCGGAGGTTTTTCACAACCCGCTGCACCCGTACACTGTCGGCCTGATGGCCTCCAAGCCCGTTATCAACCGCTCCGTTGACCGCCTGTACAGCATTCCGGGAAACGTGCCAAACCCCATCAAGATGCCGAACTACTGCTATTTCAAGGACCGCTGCGAACGGCGTATGGCCGTATGTAATGGTGAGTATCCCCGGGAAGTCTATGTTACCGATACGCATATGGTGACTTGTTATCACTATATCAATGCCCAGAAGGACAAATAGAAATGGTGAATATTGCCCCAGAGACAGCCACCCAGAGCACTGAAAATTTCACTGGTAATCTCCTTGAAGTCAGGGACCTCAAGCAGTATTTCCCCATTAAGGCCGGTCTGATGCAGCGTGTCGTGGGATACGTGAAAGCAGTGGACGGCATCAGTTTCACCATCCAGAAGGGCAAAACAATGGGGCTGGTGGGCGAGTCTGGCTGCGGGAAGACAACGGTCGGAAAGACGATCCTGCGGCTGGTTGAAAAGACCAGCGGGGATGTGATCTTCAAAGGTATTGATATTTACGCAATCAGCCATAAAGAGCTGCGCACTCTGCGCCCCCAGATGCAGATCATCTTTCAGGATCCTTTTTCCAGCCTGTCGCCGCGGCTCCCCGTCAGTGAAATTATTGGTGAGGCAGTCCGGGAGCACAACATTGTCCCGAAAGAGGAACATGATGATTATATCGACAGCATCATGAAATCCTGCGGACTGCAGCCTTACCATAAGGACCGGTATCCGCACGAGTTCTCCGGCGGACAGCGCCAGCGCATCTGCATCGCCAGAGCTCTGGCCCTCAACCCTTCTTTTGTGGTATGCGATGAGGCTGTCTCCGCGCTGGACGTGTCCGTTCAGGCCCAGATCATCAACCTGCTTAAAGATTTACAGGACAAATATCAGATGGCTTATCTGTTCATCTCTCACGACCTGTCGGTCGTTGAGCATATCTCCGACAATGTGGGTGTGATGTACCTGGGGAACATGGTCGAGTTTGGCGACAAGGCCTCGATTTTCCGAAACCCGCTGCACCCCTACACCCAGGCGCTCCTCAGTGCGGCCCCTGTTCCCGATCCCAGCGCCAAAAGGAACCGGATCATCCTGGAGGGCAGCATCCCCTCACCGGCCAATCCGCCTTCCGGCTGCAAGTTCCACACACGCTGCCGTGAAAGAATGGAGATCTGCAGCCAGGTGGCACCCGAGACCATGGAGGTGGAGCCGGGCCACTTCGTCTCCTGTCACCTTTATCAGTAGTCAGGGATACTATGGAACGAGAAACTGCGAATTACGACGATGATGACGGCAGAGTCATCTGTAATATGAACGTAGAGGGGATGCCCTGGTATAACCGGCGCATCCGATCTCAGAAGGGCACTGCTTCAGACCAGCCGAAGGGCGAGCAGCTGACTCCAGCAGAAGCCCGGCTGTATACCTGGTATTCAATCCTTGCCGGGCTCTTGGTCGCGCTGGTATTCTCCGGGGTCTGGGTGTTGTTTATCCTGTTCTGCACCGAGGTCTGGTTCAAATAGAACCGGTTACTTATCGAAAATCTCGGTATACCCCCGGTCCAGTTCATCATCTGATAAGTGTGCGTAGCGCTGCGTGACCGCGATGTTGCGGTGGCGCGCCAGTTCCTGGGCCATCTTTAAATTCCCTGTCGCTCGCAGCACGGTGGTAACGAAATAATGGCGGAAAGAGTGTGGGGTAATCGTACCGACCGCTTCGGGCCCCAGCGCCTCAGATACCCGTCGTGAAATGATATTCTGTCCGGTGCGTGTGGTGATGGGTTTCACGCGCTTGCCGGCGCCTTTGTCGTGACGGGCAAAGAGGGGCAGGGAGGTGAGCGGCCGGCCGGAGGCGCCATCCAGGGCGTTTCTTGCGTATAGATATAATTTCAACGCTTCCAGACTGCGCATGGAGAAGCGAATCACAGCTTCCTTATCTCCTTTGCCGATAATCACCGCTTTGGCTTCATTCCAATCGATATCGCCCCGCCGCAGCTTGCAGGCCTCGTGAACGCGCAGGCCGGTGTCCGCCAGGGTCACCAGGAAAGCCCGGTCGCGCAGGTTGAGGAGTCTCTCTGCTTCGCTCTCGGTGGGGGAGGCAGCGAGCTCGAGGGCATAGTCCAGAACTTTTTCAATCTGATCGCGCGGGAACTGCGGCAGGCGAATCCCCGGTCTGCGTGCACGCTGGCGAACGAGCAGGCGCACGCGCGGCAGATTGGGATCCGCCAGTCGTTCCGCTGCCAGGAATTCGTAAAAACCGGATGCGCTGGTCAGATACAGGCGTTCGGTGGCCGGAGCGTAATCTTTCAAAGCGGCTGCAAACCAGCCCACAGCGTCTTCTTTGAGTTCAGTTACCGGTGTGGTTTCAATATCTAAACGGTGATCTTTCAGTACGTCCGCAAAGGCACGCATGGCGTTCTCATACGTGCGTGCCGTATGTGCACTGCGTGACAGGCTCACATTATCGATATATGCGCTGATCGCCTGTGCGATGGTATAAGTCATGCACGCTCCCGAGCAGGATACAATGAAAATCGAACCGATCATCATGGTGGTTTACGCCGCCATGGCGGCGCTTGACCGTCACTAATTGTACTCCGCTTCCTACCTGACCTCCTATGGTATGATGGATGCGATGGGATCGATTTTGAAAGATCAGACAGGAGCAAAGATGGTTCAGAATTATCTCGATCAGACCGAGTTTGCCGATAATCCGGAGCCGCGCTGTCCGGTTGTCCTGGTCCTGGATACCTCAGGATCGATGAACGGCGAACCCATCAAAGAGTTAAACGAGGGCCTGCGGGCCTTTACAGAGGCCTTACAGAACGATCCACTGGCCTCGCTGCGTGTTGAGGTGGCCCTGATCACCTTCGGTGGTAAGGTCCGGGCCGTGAATGTGCGCGGGAGTGAGGTCAGCCCGGGGAAAGAGATCATTACCTTCAACCCCCAGGGGCTGGCCGTCCGGCCGAAAGCTGAATCCATCCCCTTCGATGCCAGTCAGGCCTTTGTCACCGTCGACCGTTTCCAGCCGCCGATTCTGGATGCGAGCGGTGAAACACCCATGGGGGAAGCTATCCAGCGCGCCCTGGCCCTGCTGCGGGAGCGAAAAGAGATCTACAAGCAAAACGGGCTGGATTACTTCCGTCCCTGGATCTTTGTCATCACCGATGGGAAGCCGACGGACCGCAACTGGAAGGCTGCAGCCAACCAGGTGAAGCAGGAAGAAGCTCGCAAGGGCGTGGTGTTCTACGCCGTCGGTGTTGAAAACGCTGATATGCAGGTATTGAGCGAGTTTTCAGACGCCCGCCCCCCGCTCAAGCTGAAGGGTCTGGCCTTCAGCGAACTGTTCAACTGGCTTTCGAAGAGCCTCTCCGCTGTCGCCCACTCTCGACCCGGTGAACAGGCACCGCTGCCGCCGGTGGGCTGGGGTTCTGTGGATACCTCGCATTCCTAGTCAGGATCATTGACCGTGGCCTGGAAAGTCGCCGCTGCGGCCGCAGCCGGCAGCTCACACGAAAGACTGAACCTTCCCTGCCAGGACGCCCTGGGCTATCAAATCCTGCACAGTGACAGCGAGCGGGATGGGATCCTGGTGGCCGCACTGGCCGATGGAGCCGGTAGCGCACAGCGATCGGAACAGGGCGCCCGTACGGCTGTAGACACCGCCCTTCAATTCCTGACCGCATATCTGCAGGAAGAAGGCCTGCCGCAGCAGGAAGGCGCATGGTCCCTTCTGCTGGACGAAGCTTTCACTGCGGCCCAGCTGGCGCTCTACCAGCTTGCAGAAGAAGAGGACCTGCCAGTGCGCAGTTACGCGACCACGCTGTCCTGCCTGGTTGCCCATGCCGGTGGATATGCGCTGGCCACTTTAGGGGACGGCGTCGTCGTCAGCCTGGATGCTGCGGGCGATCTGGCACTCGTGAACCGCCTGCAGCGCGGTGAGTACGCCAATGAGACGTATTTCCTGACGCAGGACTTCGCCTTAGAGCAGGTTCAGACCGTGATATGCAGCCAGCCAGCGCAGGGGATTGTGATGATGAGTGACGGGCTGGCCCGACTGGCGCTGAGTTTCCCGTCTCAAAAGCCATTTGAACCCTTCTTCCGGCCGCTGTTTGCATTTATTGAATCGCGTGAACAGGGCGTAACTGCGGAAGATTCTGAAGCCAATCTCCAGCTTGAGGCGTTCCTCAATTCGGATCGGGTGCGTGCCCGCACGGATGATGACAAATCACTGCTGATCGCAGTCCAGGGTCCGGAAAACCAGACGAAACAGGAAGAAAACCCCCATTTCGAGACACTGGGGGCTGGAGAGCAGGTTGATCATTCATGATGCTGCGTACCTGGCAGGGGAAAACGGTATATCTGGGAGAGCAAACCGGTAAAGGGGGCGAGGCCACCATCTATCGCGTGCGGGGGCAGGCAGAGATGGTGGCGAAAATATACGATCGCGGCCCGCGCCCGGAATATCCGGCCAAACTGCTGTGGATGCTGAACCATCCCCCCAATAACCCAACCCGTGACCTGCATCATGCCTCTCTGGCCTGGCCTCAGGACCTGTTGTTCGATGACCACCGCCGCCTGGCCGGCTATGTCATGCCCTTCATTCAGGGTGCCGTTCCTATTTTAAAGATTTTAAACCCCCGTCTGCGCAATGCTGTCCTCCCGCAGTTCGACCGGCGCTATCTTCACCGTGTAGCGCGCAATCTTGCCGCTGCGATGAGCGCTGTGCACCAGTGCGGTTACGTGATCGGCGACCTGAATGAAAGTAATGTGCTCGTAACACCCTCTGCTCTTGTGACGATCATCGACACCGACTCCTTCCAGGTGACCGAAGAACACCGCGGCCGAAAAGTGGTCCATACCTGCCCGGTTGGGAAACCGGACTATACACCGCCAGAGCTGCAGGGCAAGTCATTCGAAAAAACCACCCGCACCCCGGAACAGGACCTGTTTGCACTGGCCGTACTGATCTTTCAACTGCTGATGGATGGCAGTCACCCATTCCGCGCCCAGTGGTTGGGGAGAGGTGACCCTCCTTCACTGGAGATTCGAATCGCCAGAGGTGCATTTCCCTATACAGCGTCACCGCCGCTTCCTGTAGCTCCCCCCAACCGGGCGCCAGGTCTCGACCGCCTTCACCCCTATCTGGCGGAGCTGATGGTGCGCTGTTTCGTCGATGGCCATAAAAATCCAACAGCCAGACCAACACCAGCGCAGTGGGAGCGAGCGGTGGCACTCGCCGAGAGCGCGCTGATCGCCTGTTCGCAGGGTCATTACTATTCTTCACATCTCCCCGAGTGTCCGGACTGCAGTGCTGGGCGTGGTCCGGTGCATGAGCAGCAGCCAGCCAGTGCTCGACCAGAAACAAAGTCGCAGGAACACCGCGCGACTGCTGGAAGGAGTACACACCAGCAGCCGCGGCAGCCGCCCAACGCAGGTCCGCAAACTACAGGTTCAGTTCAGGGGCAGGCTGGCCAGCAGCGGATCCGGCGGAATCCCGTTGTCCGTAGCCTCTGGCCGCATCCGGGCACTGCTGCGATACGCCTGGCGGCTGCCCGGGTGTTCAAAACATACTATCAGCCCGCGGCGCCTTCCACTCCCCAGGCGTACACTGGCCGTCCTGCAGCATTACAGTGGTTTCAGTGGTGGCAGCCCGCTGCGGCTGGACAGAGCTCGGGAGCCCGTGGACAGGGCAGTTCCCCTGGTTCCACTGGAGCTGCAGCGGCAGCCTGGGGCGCTCCATCCATTACGGTACCCGTCAATTTCCAGCAGTGGAAGGCAGGTTTCTGGGCTCGCACCCGGCAGCGATTTCTGGAAAGCGTCCTTTATGGCAGTGGTACGGGAGCCCTCGCTGGAGCGGCTGCAGCGGGACTGGTGGCAGCCGGAGCAGGGGGATTAGGGCTGGATGTAAGCTGGGCAGCCCTGTTGATTATCGCAGGTGCTGTAGGGGGGCTTTTGCGGGGCTTGCGTCCGGGCTACCGGTTCGGTTTGTGGGTAAACCGGTACATCGGCTGGCATAACTTCTGGCAGGCCACCGGTGCCCTGGCGGGCGCACTGCTTGGATTTCTGATCAGCGTGCCGTTCCTGTTCCTGATCCTCCCGGCTTTGATTGGCACAGCTGTCGGTGCCCGATTAGGCTTTCTGGCAGGCCGCAAGATCTGGATCAAAGGATCTCCCGTGGGATGGGAACGGATCTGGGCTGGATTGAGTGCCGTGTGGCTGGCCTTTGCCGGGGGACTGCTGCTGTACTGGATTGGCGACAGTGCTCTGTTCCTGTATCTGGCCGGTAACGCGAGCGACCTGGGATCCTGGGTTCTGACCCAGACCGGCAGCCAGCCTTTATTCTGGATCGCCAACGGGATACTGGCGGGGCTGATCGGGGGTGGGACGTCAGGCTGGATCACAGATTTCTCAGCCCGCATTCTGGGCTTGCTTGATTGACCTTTTTCTCCTTCCATTACGATTAATTGTATATAACATACCCTCCGGACGAAGGCCTCCGCCTGTCTTTTTCCTGCATAGTGAGACAGAAAACCATTATATATTACGTTCAAGTATTGTTCTGCAACTATTTGGTATACAATAGCTGTGTGATAAATGGTACAATAGGCTAATTTTTATCCGGATCGCTTCCCGCTGTCCTTGATCATTTCATCATCAGAAAGGTCTTCATCACATGGCTAACACAGGTTCTTCTATCAGCGCGCCGCTCAAGCGGGCAGCCGGAGCGGTTCAGGCCGCTCCACGCGACGGGTTCGCCACCGGCCTTGGTGTTCTGACTGCAACCCTGGGGTCTGCAGTTGGGCTGGGTAATATCTGGAAATTCCCTTTTCTCACCGGCGCCAACGGTGGGGCAGCCTTCCTGATCGTCTACCTGATCAGCACACTGCTGGTCGGGCTGCCGGTCATGATCTCTGAGCTGACGATGGGGCGTACTGCCCGGGCAGACGCAATTACCACGCTTCAAAAGCTGTCTCCATCCAGAAAACCGTGGTGGTTGATCGGCGCCATTGGTGCGCTTTCAGCCTTTATGATCCTCGCTTTTTACACGGAAGTAGCCGGTTGGGTGTTCGCATACATCTTCAAATCGCTGTCAGCCGCCGCACTTTCAACCAATCCGGAGGTCACCTCGCAGGCATTTTCCGGCCTGGTCACGGATCCGGTGCAATCTCTGGTCTGGCAGTGGATCGTGCTTGGGCTGGTCGGATTCATCATTATCCTTGGGGTTTCGAAAGGAATTGAAAACACGACAAAGCGCCTGATGCCAGTTTTGTTCCTGCTGCTGGTGGCGGTTTGCGTGCGCAGCCTGACCCTGCCTGGCGCGGCAAAAGGCCTGGAATTTTTGCTCAAGCCCGATTTCAGCAAAGTAACCGGGCTGACAATGCTGACTGCGATGGGGCTGGCCTTTTTCAAGTTGTCCATCGGCATGGGCACCATGATCACTTACGGCAGCTATTTCCGTGAGGATCAGAACATCCCGATCACTGCCACTCGTGTAATGCTTGCAGATCTCTCCGTATCACTGCTGGCAGGGATGGCCATTTTCCCGGCGGTGTTTGCGTTTGGGTTTGAGCCCAGCGCCGGCCCTTCGCTGCTCTTTATCACTATTCCGGCCGTGTTCGCATCCATGCCGCTGGGGCACTTTTTCATGGTGATTTTCTTTATCCTGGCTGCGATCGCTGCGACCGGGGCCATGCTTTCGCTTTTTGAGGTTCCTGTTGCCTATATGAGTGAGCGTCTGGGGATGAGCCGCCGGACGGCCACACTGCTGACCATGGCCCTGCTGGTCCTTTTCGGTTCAGCAGCAGCACTGTCGAACAGCGTCCTGGCGGATTTCAAAGTACTTGGCATGACCATGTTCGACCTATACGACTTCACCACATCCAACATCTTTCTGCCGGTGGGCGGCATCTTTATCTGCCTGTTTGTCGGCTGGGTGTGGGGGATGGATCAGGTGAAAAAGTCGCTCAGCAACAACGGCATTTTGAAGAACGAAGGCATCGCGAGGCTGTTCTTATTCCTTGTTCGCTTTGTTTCGCCAGTGCTGATCCTGCTGGTCCTGCTGCAGGGGCTGAATATCCTGTAATTTAATAAGAGGCTGTGAATAAACCCGTAGGCGAATGGTCCCCTTGATTTTTTCGCCTGCGGGTTATTTTTTTACGAACGAGATAACTGTTCTGGTGGGGCTTTGTGATTTTCTTCACATACAATCAGTGTGTGTTGGACGCCAGCAGCATAGAGCTCACACATATATTAACAGGAATGAGATGTTCAAGAGAGTTACACAGCAAGGAAGTGGTGGGGGAGTCGTTTTTCTGGAATGATCAAATAACAACTGCTGCTGAGATCGTCCCGGATGATATTTTGGCGGTCTGCAGTTTTTCATGTATTATACGGGCATCCTGAATATCAAAAATCATCAGTGGGGGATTCAAATGGGCTCATACGATAGACTAATAATGTTTCTGATAATGATACTTATCAGAAACATTATCTTTGATTCCCGAGTTTTATCCCACAGTGCCCTATCCCGCCCATTTTTATTAATAAGTATTTGTGGTGCTGCGAATGGATCTATAAACGCCAATAGTGCTGTGGTGAGAGCCGTCAAACCGTTAGCTTGATCAGGATTTCCTAAATTACTCCCCTACCGACGATTATTTCTATGCTTATTTGTGGGATCGTGCTCCTGTATACAGAAGCTTGACTGCAGCAAAGACCGATTCCAATTAAGCGTGGTTATATAACCACATTACCTGTCAAGAATTTTTAGTCCCACCCTCTTGAGTATGCATATCGCACAATTTAGTGTCGCAATATGCATAAACTCAATATAAGTTTCATATCCTTCATTATTGTATTGCTATACGAAATACAATCCATTCTTCCGCCGTCGTTAAAAGAAATTCGCACTTTATTATATAGCACATGTGTGCTACAATAGACCCAGGGTGGTTTTCATGCTTGATTTTATATAGGTAGGTTTTTCAAAGTAAGCACCCGTCCCCGGTGGTGACTGCTTATGGACGCTTTGGAGCGCTTACAACTGCTATCTTCCGATATGGATCTTGAACCTGCCGAAGATGCCCACTGCCCCAGGCTTCAGGAGGCAGCAGGCGGAAACGCGCGCACAGGAAAACAGGACCGGCTGCCCGTTATCCATGAAGCGGTGATGCCCGGCGGTAAACGCATCCGTCTGCTGAAATCGCTGCTGACCTCAGCCTGTGAGCGCAACTGTTATTACTGTCCCTTCAGGGCCGGCCGCGACTTTCGCCGCGAGACGTTCAAACCCCATGAAATGGCCGACACCTTCATGGACCTGCACCGGGCCGGCATTGCCGAAGGACTGTTCCTGAGCTCAGGTGTGGCCGGCGGCGGGATCCGCACCCAGGACCGCCTGCTGGATACGGCGGAAATCCTGCGCCGCCGGGGATACCAGGGATATCTGCATCTAAAGCTCATGCCCGGCAGCGAAAGGGATCAGGTCCTGCGTGCCATGCAGCTCGCAGACCGCGTCTCGATCAATCTGGAAGCGCCTAACCCCAAACGCCTTGAGCTTCTCGCCCCCGGTAAAAACTTTATGGAAGAGCTGCTGGAGCCGCTGCGCTGGGTAGCTGAGATTCGCCGTTCATTACCTTCAATTGAGGGCTGGAAAGGCCTCTGGCCATCCATGACCACGCAGTTCGTTGTCGGAGGTGCCGGGGAAACCGATCTTGAGATCATCAAGACCACCGAGTATCTCATCCGCCAGCTGCATCTGCAGCGCGCTTACTTTTCTGCGTTTCGCCCCATCGCCGGCACCCCTCTCGAAAACCTTCCCCGTGAAGACCCGCTACGACAGCTGCGGCTATACCAGGCGTCATTTCTGCTGCGTGATTACAATTTTGAGTTTGAAGACCTGCCGTTCGACGCTGGCGGCCGGCTGCCCGTAAATCATGATCCGAAATGGGTCTATGCACAGGCCAATCTGCTGCACGCCCCTGTGGAGATCAACCGCGCAGACCGGGTAGAACTGCTGCGAATTCCGGGGATCGGGCCGCGCAGCGCGGATGCAATCCTGCGTGCTCGCCGCAGTCACCGCTTAAAAGACCTGTCGGACCTGCGCCGACTGGGGATCGTCCCTGATCGCGCCGCGCCGTACATCCTGCTGGACGGAAAGCGGCCAGCCCAGCAGTTGAGCTTCTGGGCTTTCAGCTGACAATTAAACTTATTTTTATCCGTTAAAAGAACGCAGCCCTCTGTCAGGTGACGATTGTCACTTGCTGAAGGGCTGCTCCTTTTTCTATAATTCCAATATGGAGGGTGAAAATGCGCTGAATCCGACCGATGTCGGGGTAATATTATCTTACCGGTGTCACAATGCCTGCCGGCATTGTGTATACAACTGCGGGCCTCGCTGGACCGACTGGATGGATGTCGACACCGTTTATGCAGCGCTGCAGACCATCCACGACCACATCCCCACCGCGCAGGTGCATCTGACCGGTGGAGAGCCGTTTCTCAATCTCCCGCTCCTTCTGGAAAGTGTAAAAATTGCCCGCCAGTTTGGCATTCCTACACGTGTTGAAACCAATGCCGGCTGGTGCACACATCCGGGTAAAGTTGATGATGCTTTTTCCATTCTCCACGAGGCCGGTCTGGGTGCTGTCTTAATCAGCTGCACGCCCTTTCATGCCGAAACCATCCCCCTGACCCGCACGCTGCTGGCTATCGATAAGGCCCTTGCCATCTTTGGCCCCCACAATGTTTTTGTCTTCTTGCCGGAGGGTATTGATCAACTGCTGCGTTTCGGGACCAGAAGCCCGGTTCCTCTGGAGCGGTTTATCGAAACCTATGGAATGGATCCAGCTGGTTTTTTGCTCTGGGAAGAGTTTGGTCTGTTATCTGGAGGTCGGGCCGGCTACAGGCTCGGCCATCTGGTGCAGCGAAAGCCGGTGGATGACTTTATCGGAGAGTCCTGCACGCGTGAAATCCTGTTCTCTCCCTGCCTGCTGTTTGACCTGTATGAAAACTTGATCCCCGGTCCCTGCGCCGGGTTAAGTCTGGGATCCTGGAAGCATGTCCACGAAATCAGCGGCAGGATATCAACGGGCAGCCTGCCGGTTCTGGTTAAAATCTTAGTGGATGCCGGCCCATACGGGCTGTTTTGCTTTGCACGTGATCAGTATCATTACAGGCCGCTGCCCCAGGGCTACGCCGGGAAATGCCACCTGTGCGTCGACGTGCGCAAATACCTGAAGATGCAGGCTGATTTTCCGGAGCTCGAACCGGTAGATTATTATCGATACGATTGAAAGTAAGCCGGCAGAAGGGTTACGAAGGCTGAGACTCGTGCAGCTTAGCCCAGGCGCCAACCCAGGGAGTACCCAGACGGTGCCGCTGTGGTACATCCACATCCTTCAGTTTTTCTGCGACCTGAGCTGCCGTGACAGCGACCATAGGCCAGTCGCTGGCCAGAAGCGCCTGGCGCATATTTTTACTGAGTTTCTCAGTCCATGCCCAATCCATACGGAAGCGATCTGCTTTCAACCAGTAGCCGCGTTTTTCCCAGGCTTCAACCGAGGAATCGATTGTTGCGGCTATGTTTTCCAGCGCCAGGACGATAAATGCAGCCAGGTCCTGGGTCTCTCGATTGGTTTCGGTTTGCCGCATCAGTTCGCGCAGCGCCAGCACCACAGCACGGGTTAACTGCGTGCGTTCTTTACCGGCATTTTCTGTATTGATCACACGACCCAAAGAAGAACCTCCGTCATTAAAAACGTCAGGCGGCCCAAAACTCGAACGACTGTTCTTGCCGCCGACGAAGGATTATATCGCATTATCCGGTTGATTCGTTGACTGCAGCCTATCAATCGCGTATAATCCCCGTTGCGGGGAAGTGCTGGAACTGGCAGACAGGCATGACTTAGGATCATGTGCCGAAAGGCGTACGGGTTCGATTCCCGTCTTCCCCATAACGCTCCTGGTCTCAGGTGTCACGGAAACCCCAGGCTGACCAAACCTGGGGTTCGTTTATGTCAGTGATAGCAAATTCCTGTCAATCACTGCGGCCCATGTTATAATTCAAAGCCGTTCCTTCTTTCACGTCTGGCTGCATTTTATTCTGCGGTCTGGCCGGTAATGAAGGATCTGGTTTTGTTATCACAACTCTTATATTCATCCTATAAACCGCATAATATTCGCATGATATAATGCGGCGCATTGAGAATGCTGTTGCATTTTGCAATCGTAAAATCTCATCGTAAGGAAAATTGCTTTGAAAATCGAAACCCAACCCCTGGAAGATCATCAAGTAAAACTCACCGTCGAGGTTGAGCCCGAGTCGCTGGATCAGGCCAAGCAAAAAGCCGCCCGCCAGATCGCGAGAAAGATCAAGATCCCTGGATTTCGCCCGGGTAAAGCCCCCTACCCTGTAATTGTCCGCCAGGTTGGCGAAGAGGCAATCCTGGAAGAGGCGATTGAAATCCTCGTTTCAGATATTTATCCTAAAATCATCGACGAGGCGGGGATCGAGCCCTATGGTCCGGGGTCTCTGGAGAAAATCATCAGCATGGAGCCGCCGGTGCTCGAGTTTGTGGTCCCCCTGGAGGCGGAGGTTGAACTGGGCGATTACCGGTCGATCTCCAGGCCCTACGAACCGCCAGCGGTCTCCGATGAAGAGGTTGAAAAGATTCTCAACGATCTTCGCGAACGCCAGGCATTGCTCGAACCAGTTGAGCGTGCCGCTGAGGTCGGCGACATGATTTACATTCGTCTGAGCGGAGAGCGGATCAACCCTGAAGAAGGCAAAGATGCAGCCCTCATTCATGAACGCTCGCTTCCGGTTCTGATCAAGCCCGCAGACGAAGTAGATGATCGCGAATGGCCGTTCCCCGGCTTCTCTCACCAGCTGGTCGGGCTGTCAGCAGGAGATGAAAAGACCATCGAATATACCTTCTCCGAAGACACGGTTTTTGATTCACTGCGCGGGGTAGAAGCACGCTTCCATGTGGTTGTCGAAGATGTGAAAACTCGTAAACTTCCTGAGCTGAACGATGAATTTGCCGCTTCCTTCGGCGAATACGAATCGCTGGATGAGATTCGAGCTGATATTCGTAAGAGTCTCGAAGAGAACGCTCTGGAACAGTACAACGAGTCCTACGATGAGGCGATCCTGGAGGAAGCAATCAGCCAGTCGACATTCAAATATCCGCCTCAGATGGTAGAACGCGAGATTGAGAACGTTATCAACAATCTGCAAATGCGCCTGGAACAGCAGGGCCTGTCAATGGACCTTTATCTCAAGTCTCGCGATATGGATATGCAGGCACTGCGCGAGGAAGTTCGCCCGACAGCCGAATCACGGCTGAAGCGCCTGCTGTTCCTCTATGACCTGGCGGAAAAAGAAAAGATTGAAGTCAAGCAGGAAGACCTGCAGGCTGAGACCATCCGCACCCTGGAAGGACTTTCGCAAACCCTTCCGGAAAAAGAAGTACGTAAACTTGGTACTCGCAATGTCTTCCAGAACATTGTCAACAGTGTGATGGCGGACCTGATCGCTCAAAAAGCTATTGAGCGGCTGCGAGCAATTTCCAGCGGAACATTAACAGAGGAAACGCAGTCTGAAGAACAGGCTGCAGATGAATCCGGCACTGTAGAAGAGGCGGAAGCGTCCGCTGAATCTGGAGAACATTCTGAGGTAGCTGAAGCCGCTCCGCAGTCAGGAGAAACCGAAGAGGCAGCCACCTCGCAGGTTGAGCCAGCTGTAGAGGAAGCTTCACAAGAGGCTGAGTCTGAGTCAGCATCCGAAGCAGATGCAGGGCCGGAACCTGAACCGGAAACCGGTAGTGTAGAGTAGCTGTCATATCTTGCTGCAGGCCGCCTCTGCAAAGGCGGCCTGCACAGCAAATAATCCGGTTTGACAGGCCGGGTTCAGGTTTAGAAAGGGAAGGAATATGAGCATTCTAGATCCAAAATCTGTCATCCCCATGGTAATCGAATCCAGTGGGCGCGGTGAGCGGGCATATGATATTTATTCGTTGCTCCTGAAAAACCGCATTATTTTCCTGGGTACTCCAATTAACGATCAGATCTCCAACCTGATTGTCGCTCAGCTGCTCTTCCTGAGCAGTGAGGATCCGGATGCACCCATTCAAATGTATATCAATTCTCCTGGTGGGCATGTGTACGCCGGCCTGGCTATCTATGACACCATGCAGATGATCCCGAATCCGATCAGCACCCTCGCTGTTGGTGTGACGGCTTCATTCGGTACGGTGCTTCTATCAGCAGGTACAAAGGGCCAGCGTTTTGCCCTGCCGAATGCTACAATCCATATGCACCAGCCGCTCGGCGGTGCTCAGGGACAGGCTTCGGATATTGAGATTGCGGCCCGGGAGATCCTGCGCCTTAAAAACCAGTTGAACAATATCCTCTCACGTCATACTGGTCAGCCGGTGGAAACAATCGAGCGCGATACCAACCGCGACTTTTACATGGATGCAAAGGGTGCGGTGGAATATGGCCTGGTGGACCAGGTCATGGAAGTCCCTGAGGCCAAGCAGCTGCCTCCAGTAGAGAAAAACGGCCGCTGATCGCTGTCGACTGAGCAGTAGGCAGCAAAACTGCCCCTGCCCCGATTTGCAGCAAAAAGAAAAGCCGAGGTCACATCCTCGGCTTTTCTTTTCAGCGTATAATTCCTGAGATTGTGCCTGAAAAACACACTGACACACTATCCTGGAGGCCGGCATGATTCGCCCATCGACCTTTTCAATCGTAGCATATGACCATCAGGAACAGGCGCTTGGTATTGCAGTCGCATCTAAATTTTTGGGTGTTGGCAGCGTTGTCCCCTGGGCCCAGGCCGGTGCAGGTGCTGTGGCCACCCAGTCATACGCCAACACGTCCTATGGCCCACGCGGCATCGACCTCATGGAACGCGGTCTCACAGCACAGGAGACCCTGGATGTGCTCCTCAGGAACGATTCAGGCCGTGAACTGCGCCAGGTGGGCATCGTTGATCATCTGGGAAATGCTGCCACATTTACAGGATCAGGCTGCTTTGAGTGGGCAGGCGGATTAACCGGAAATGGGTTTGCCGTCCAGGGCAATATCCTGGCCGGCGAAGATGTGGTTCATACAATGGCGGATACCTTCGAGAAGACCACCGGCCCGCTGCCCCACAGACTGCTGCAGGCTTTGCTGGCGGGCGATCATGCCGGTGGGGACCGGCGCGGCCGGCAGAGCGCAGCACTTCTCGTTGTAAAACCTCGCGGCGGTTATGGTGGATTCAACGACCGCTGGGTCGATTACCGCGTGGATGATGATCCTCAGCCCATTGAGAAACTGCAGGCCATCCTCGAGCTTCACGACCTGTACTTCAGCAGCAGCCCGCCAGAAGACCGCATTAAGCTTCAGGGCGAACAGCTGAAAAAGCTGCAGAAGGTAATGGCCCTCCAGGGCTATTACCAGGGCGAGATTACTGGTATCTACGATAAAACCACCCGCAGTGCACTCGAAGCCTTCACCGGCAGCGAAAATTTCGAGGAGCGCGTGGATCTGAATGAGGGTCTGATTGACCGGCCAGTGTTCGACTATCTTCTGAAACGTTTTGGCAAACAGGAATGATATGAGTAAGCAAAACCATGATATCCGGTCTTTAATCCTTGATATGGACGGCGTTCTCTGGAAAGCTGATGACCCTATTGGCGACCTTCCCCAGATTTTTGAGGAAATCCGGCAGCGAAATTTGAAAGTGGCGCTGGCTACCAATAATTCGACCCGCACCGTGGATCAATACGTGGAAAGGCTGGCCGGCTTTGGGGTCAATCTGGAACGCTGGCAAATCGTTACATCTTCAGAGGCCGTGGCTTACACGTTGAAAAAGCAGTTTCCTGAAGGCGGGCCTGTTTTCATCATCGGTGAGACTGGGCTGATCCGGTCTTTAGAAGAAAAAGGCTTTTACCATTCGTATGATGGCGCCCTGGCGGTCGTTGCTGGCATGGACAGGCAGCTCACGTACGAAAAACTTCGTCAGGCGACCGTCCTCATCCGCTCAGGGGTTCCTTTCTACGGTACGAATCCGGACCGGACCTTCCCCACACCATATGGCCTGATACCTGGGACCGGATCAATTCTGACTGCGATCGAAGTTGCTTCCGATGTGACGCCCTGTATTCTGGGGAAGCCGGCACCCGGCATGTACCAGGTGGCCATGGAACGGTTGGGGACCACAGAGAAGCAAACGCTTGTCGTCGGTGACCGCCTGGATACCGACATTGCGGGAGCCCAGAAGCTTGGCTGCCTTTCCGCGCTGGTTCTCTCCGGTGTGACCTCTCCGGAGCGCGCTCGTGAATGGCATCCAGCTCCGGATTGGATTACAGCCGATCTATCGACATTGATCAGGATACTTCCTGCCAGACCAGGATAACCTTCACCCGAACTTGAACGAATGCAAAATACCGGTAAGTAAACAAGTAACTGATGATGCAAAAAGATACCAGGAAATTAATTTACGATCTGGATCTTCCTGAGCTGGAAGGGATCCTCAACTCCTGGGGAGAGCCCGCTTATCGCGCCCGCCAGATCTGGAATGGTTTATATCAAAATATGTGGCAGGAACCGCAGGAATTCACCAACCTCCCTAAAGGTCTGAGAGAAAAACTAACCGAACACTTCACATTCTCACATCTCGTCCCTGCTGCCGCTCTCGAATCGAGCGATGGAGAGACCCGTAAAACGCTGTTCCGGCTTCCTGACCAGAAGGCGATCGAAGCTGTGCTGATGCGCTACTCAGACCGGCGCACCCTGTGTATATCCACTCAGGCCGGCTGTGCGATGGGATGCGTCTTCTGTGCTACCGGTCAGATGGGCTTTGGCCGCAACCTCACCAGCGGCGAAATTGTTGAACAGGTTTTGTTTTATGCCCGCTTGCTGCGCAAACAGGGCGAAGAAGTGACCAATATCGTTCTGATGGGTATGGGAGAACCGCTGCACAATTACGAAGCGACCATGAAAGCCATTGACCGGCTGAACGATCCACAGGGATTAAACCTCGGCGCCCGACGGTTTACCGTTTCTACCGTTGGTCTGGTTCCGGCGATTCGTCGTTTTACCGCCGAGAAACGTCAGGTCAATCTGGCTGTCTCCCTCCATTCTGTGGATGACGAGCACCGTTCTGCAATGATGCCAGTCAACCGCAGGTATTCGATCGAAGAGCTGCTGACTGCCTGTGAAGAATACGTCAACCAGACCCACCGCCGCATCACATTCGAATGGGCTTTGATTCAAGATGTAAACGATTCGGTCGATCACGCACGCAGGCTCGCGATCAAACTCCAGCGCTTTGTCCACCATGGCTCAGCGCTCTGTCATGTAAACGTGATCCCGCTGAACCCAACAAAAGCATATTCAGGAAAAGCGACCACGCGGCAAAGAGCTCTGGCATTTCAGGCTGAGCTGGAACGGCATGGCATTCCCTGCACAATACGCATACGCCGGGGCATCGACATCCAGGCTGGCTGCGGTCAGCTTGCCGCAGATGCCGGTTAATTCACGAACGCGAAAAGGAAAAGAGGATCATGGCTGAAGAAACGCTCGACACCCAGCTGGAACAGATCCGTGAATTAATCAGCAGTGGGCAGGTTGAGGAGGCCACTGCGCTCCTGGTGCAGTGGCACATCATGGACCAGGTGGAAATATATTACCGCCTGGATGAAGATGAAAGAGCTCTTCTGCTTCCTCATTTTGACATCGCTTCCCTCGCCGATTTGCTGGAAGAGATGGAAAATGAGGATGTCCTTGAAGCCGTCGCTGATTTTTCTTCAGAGCAGCTCGCCAATGTGCTGGACGAAATGGAGCCAGATGAAGCCGCTGACCTGTTAGGCGATCTGCCGGCAGATCAGGCGGAGCAGGTTCTGGCCCAGATGGAAGAGGCTGACGACGTTATTCCGCTGCTGGGGTATCCGGACGAAACGGCCGGTGGTCTGATGACCACATCCTACATTGCTCTCCGGCGGCAGACAACCGTTAAACAGGCGATTAACTTTTTACGCAGCATTTCTCCTGACATCAGAACACCATATTACTTATATGTCGTCGATCGCAGCCGGAAATTGATCGGCGTTGTTGGGCTGCGCGAACTGGTCACTTCGCCTCCGGAAACGACGATGGAGTCGATTATGGTGGGCGATGTGATTTCTGTACAGACGGGCACCGACCAGGAAGAGGTCGCCCGGGTGATGACCCGCTACGATTTGACCGCGGTTCCGGTAGTGGATTCACAGGGAGTGCTTGTCGGTGTCATCACATACGACGACATTATCGATGTAATCGAAGACGAAATTACTGAAGACGTCCTGCAGCAAGGCGCGATCGAACCTGCCCCTGTTATCGACCGGCCGTACTGGTCGCAGCGTTTCATTGATGTTGCTCGTTCCCGGTTTCCCTGGCTGTTGTTCCTGTTCATCGGCCAGACGTTTACGGGAACGATAATGCGCGCCTTTGAAAATGAGATCCAGACTGTCGTCGCTCTCTCGTTTTTTGTTCCACTGCTAATTGGCACCGGCGGAAATGCTGGCTCTCAAACGGTAGCTACGGTGATCCGGGCGATGGCGCTTCAGGAGATTCGTCCCCGTGATGTATTTTTCGTCTGGTTCCGAGAAACTCGCGTAGCTCTGCTTCTCGGATCGGTGCTGGGGATTGGCGCGATCGGATGGTTATTTTTCTGGGGCATAGAATTCCCCCTGGCAATGACGGTTGGTTTGAGCATGATCATCATCTGCATATGGGCAAATACCGTGGGTTCACTCGTCCCGATATTGGCATCCCGACTGGGGATCGATCCTACGCTGATCTCCGGTCCGCTGATGTCAACGCTGATAGATGGGACCGGACTGCTCATTTACTTTGCCCTGGCGGTTCTGCTGCTCCCCCAGTTGTAATACCGCTCAAAACCGATGCTTCACCTACGCTTCATGCGCTTGTTTCTCCGCTGGTTCTTTCGTCTGCTCTATCACCAGTTTGCCTGGAGCTACGATCTGATTGCGGCGGTGGTCTCTCTCGGGCGCTGGAAAGCCTGGGTAATGACAGCACTACCCCACTTGACTGGTCCTTCAGTTCTGGAGCTGGGCCATGGCCCAGGCCACCTGCAGATCGCGCTGCACAGGGAATTAGGCGATCAGAAAGTCCGGATCGTTGGAATTGACGAAAGCAAGTGGATGGGGGCTCAGGCTGTTAAGAGAATCAGAAGAAGTCACTATACCCCGTTGTTGGTTAATGGCTATGCGCAGTTTTTGCCTTTCTCTGATTCTGCCTTCCACCAGATCGCTGCTACTTTTCCCTCTGAATTCATTCATCATCCCCAAACGCTCTCAGAAATCTTTCGCGTACTGGTCCCCGGCGGATCGTTAATCGTCATCCCCGCCGCCTGGATTACAGGCGAACGCTGGTACGATCGCATCGCCGCCTGGCTCTTTAAGTTCACAGGTCAGGTGCCTGCAGACCTCAATGTCCTGGACGATAATTCTCTGACCAGCTCTTTTGTACAGGCTGGCTTTCATGCACAGGTCGAGCGCATCAAGCTTCCTACCAGTCTGGTGCTGCTGATCCATGCCCACAAGCCAGAGGCAGGAGACAGCGCAGCCTCCGGTCATGTCCATACACCAACCCTGCCGTTCCCTTTGGAGTAAAATGTAGTCATGGAAGCCAGAATCGCCATTGCCAAGGTCGGAAAATACGCTTCATCCGGCAGCGGAGATACGATTGAGATCATCGAACGCCCCAGGGGTGGGATTTCTGTGGTCCTTGCCGACGGGCAGAGCTCAGGCCGGGGCGCGAAATGGATCTCCACGCTGGTCGTCCGTAAAGTCATCTCACTGCTGTCGGAAGGGGTCCGCGATGGGGCCGCTGCTCGCGCTGCATCCGATAGTCTGTTTACCGAACGGGGCGGGAAAGTATCCGCAGCTTTGAATATTCTCTCCGTAGATATGCTCTCCCGAACCCTGGTGATTACACGCAATAATCCGGCTCCTGCGCTCCTGGCTCGCGGCGATCAGATTACGCGTTTCGATGAATATGTTCATCCCGTAGGCCTGTATCGAGACACTCGACCGGTCATTACAGAAGTGCCTATCGAGCGCAATTTAACAGCGCTCGTTTTCTCAGATGGCCTTGTCCACGCTGGTTCTCGCACGGGGTCCAGCATGGATGTCGAAGCCTGCCTGCAGGACATGCTTCGCCAGGGAATATCCGACCCCCAGTACATTGCCGATTCACTCCTCGAGCAGGCTGTCAGATTGGACCAGGGTCGTCCGGTGGACGACATCAGTGTGGCTGTACTGTGCATTACCCCTTTACAGGGCGATGATGTTCGCCGCATGTCCGCCAGACTTCCGCTGGGATTTTGATTGGTTTTATTTGAATCCCGGAGGTAAAAGTGAAAATCGGAATTGTCGGTCCCTGCGCCTCCGGTAAAACGACGCTGGTCAGAGGACTGCAGAGTCATGACGTCTGGGGAAAACATATTGCCCAGGAGCACTCCTATGTTCCTGACATGTGGCAGCGCATTTCACGCCCGGATATTTTGATCTATCTGGATGTTTCCTTCCCCACTGCACAGCAGCGGCGTAAGATGGACTGGACCCTGGAGGAGTTTCTCGAGCAAAACCGCCGCCTCGAGCACGCCCGCCAGCATGCAGACCTGATTATCCAGACGGACAACCTCACACCCGGGGAAGTTCTGAATCAGGTACTGGATTTCCTTTCCAGCTTCAAATCCCAAAACAACGACCGTCAAGAACGCTCGTCACAATCGTGACAGTTGTTGGACAGGCGGAAATTTTGAGAGTATAATGCCTGTTTGCCCTCTAGAACCATTTGTTTGTCAGCACACAGAGGTTTCAGGATCCTCCACCTGCTCCAGGTGATATCCTGGTGTCCTGTAAAAATTTTTAAAAGTCATGGTAAATCGGAGATACCCATCGCATGCCATCTAAGACTTTAATTCGAAATCTCATCATTATCCTGGTCGTTCTTGTCGCTGCAATTCTCATTGATCTCCCCGGAGAGCGTACGATCCCCCTGATCAACAAAACAGTCAAAACAAACCTTGGCCTTGACCTGGTAGGAGGCGTTCAGGCGCTGCTGGAAGCGGACCTTCCGGCCTCCCAGGCAATCCCGGCTGAGTCAATGCAGACAACCGTGCGCATCGTCGAGAATCGTGTGAACGGACTGGGGGTCAGTGAGGCGGTCGTACAGCAGGCCGGTGAGCGCCGCATCGTCGTAGAACTCCCTGGCGAGACCGATCCTGAGCAGGCTCTGGCGGCCCTCCGCCAGACCGGCCACCTGGAGTTTGTGGATTTCAGTGGTCTCTCGGAATTCGAGGTCGCCGCTTTAATCGATCAAACCATTAAGACCGATTTCGCCCAACCGGAAGACAGCGAAGAAGGTGATGAGGCAACCGGAGACCAGCGAGTTTTCCACACCATTATGACCGGAACCGAGCTGCGCGATGTGGGCGTTGCCACCGACAATGTGGGTAACTTCGTCGTAGATTTTAGCCTCACGCCAGAAGGTTCGCGGATTTTTAGTGATTACACTTCCCGCCATGTCGGCAGCTATCTGGCCATTGTTCTCGACGGCCGGGTGATCTCTGCACCTGCTATCAACGAACCCATCACCGGGGGAGCAGGCATGATTTCGGGCAACTTCACCTACGAAACAGCGAATGCCCTGGCCGTCCAGCTTCGCTATGGTTCTCTCCCGATACCGCTTAAAGTCGTCGAAACCCGCACCGTAAACCCACGGCTGGGTGCTGATTCACTGCAGAAAAGCCTGATCGCGGGAGCCATTGGTTTTTCGATCGTTATTCTTTTCATGGCGCTGTATTACCGCCTTCCCGGTATTATTGCCGATCTGGTCATCCTGATGTACGCAGCCATTGCATTCGCCCTGTTCCGCTATATACCGGTCACCCTGACCCTCCCCGGGATCGCCGGTTTTCTCCTCAGCACTGGCAGCGCCCTGGATGCCAATATTCTCATCTTCGAGCGTCTGAAAGAAGAGCTGCGCGCCGGCCGCACCATTCGCCAGGCTTTAGACCTGGGATGGAAACGGGCCTGGCCATCGATCCGTGACTCAAACATCGCCACCCTCATCACCTGCGCAATTCTTTTCTGGTTTGGAAGCAGCTTTGGCGCAACGATCGTCAAGGGCTTTTCTCTTACCCTGGCATTGGGCGTGGGTGTCAGCCTGTTTACCGCTCTGTTTGTAACCCGTACGCTCCTTGGCCTGGTGCTGCAGCTCTTCCAACCGGAGGATGAGGCCCGCTGGTTTGGAATCTGACCGCCGGGTGCATAAAGGATTTTTAAAATGATCGATATTCTTGGAAAACGCTATATCTTTTTCGTCCTTTCGCTGATTGTGATCATCCCCGGGCTGGTGCTGCTTGTTATCAACGGGATGCCGCTTTCAATCGACTTCACTGGCGGTACCATGCTGGAGGTCAGCTTTGATACTGGGAACCTGCCCGATACGGCCTCGGTTGTCCAGCTCTTCAACGATCTGGGTTACTCCGATGCGCAGCCGCAGATCACCGGTGATAACACCCTGATCGTACGCACCAGCTTCCTGGACGAGACTGCTCGCGCCCAGGTGCTGGACGCCATGGAAGAAGCGTTTGAAGACACGATTACCGTCCTTTCCTTCGACAGCGTGGGCCCCACCGTCGGACAGCAGGTTGCTACCCGGGCTATGCTGGCCGTTGCCGTCGCCGCCCTGATCGTTATCATCTATATGACCTTTGCCTTCCGGGGCGTGCCAAACGCGCTGCGCTATGGGATTTGCGCCATCCTCGCCATGGCACACGATGTGGCTGTGGTGTTAAGCTTGATGGGCATCGGAGCCCAGTTTTTTGGCTGGCAGATGGATTCGCTCTTCCTCACAGCCCTGCTGACCGTCATCGGCTTCTCGGTTCAGGACAAAATCGTGGTGTTTGACCGCATTCGTGAAAACAGCAACATTTACCGCCGTCTTGAATATGAAACCCTGGTCAATCACTCCATCATCCAGACTCTGCAGCGTTCAATCAACACGCAGCTGATGACTGTCGAATTTATGCTTCTGGCGCTGGCCCTTTTCGGCGGCGTCACTCTGCGTGAGTTCGCCATCATCCTGCTGGTGGGTCTCTTCAGCGGGACGTACTCCTCGATTTTTATTGCCGCTCCCGCTCTGGTCGTCTGGGAAAACCGTGAATGGCGCACCTGGTTTGGCCGCCATCCCCAGCAGGCGTCCGCATAAAAGTACTTTCTCGTTTTAATCATATAAAAGAACATCCGGTCACGAAGTCGTGACCGGATGTTCTTTTAATCCGACATCAACAACGTTATTCCCCATCTGGGCACGAAGGGGGGTCTCCTGCACCGTTGAAGTCTTCGTAATATGTGATGCAGTTGTGTATCGTCGTCTTTTGGGTCTCTCCGTCAATCGAAAAGACATACCAGAAATCACCGTCGCCCTGAGCCGGCACTTCAATTTCTTCTACCAGGCCCTGGTTACCATACATGCGGACTTTTGCGCCGGTTTTCGTGATCGGCGGCACATCGCTCCGGCCCTGGTTATAGTTCAGCACACCGAAGTAGTAATCTGCGCTCTCTTCCCACTTCGTTATGAAAATTGTCTCCGGGCCAGATCCTGTGCGCCGGTCAACCAGCAGACATGCGCTAGGGAACAAAAGGCTGCAGTTGCGGGCGTCCTGCCCACCTTCATAGGAAATGTGGTCCTGCAGCTTCCCGATGACCCACAGGTGCGCATCAAGATCATTTTCGGTCCCCTGAGGCCAGTAATCCGTTGGGTCCCAGGTCACCACGATCTGCCGGACACCGACGAGATCGCTGAGATTGAGATCCATGGTCAGGGCGATGTTTTTCGTAACGGTCTGATTCGTCAGTACAGCCACGTTCTCGGTTACCGGATTGTAACCATCCTTACTGGCGGTTATGCGTGTCCAGCCATCGCGCAGGTCCTCAAACCGGTACCGCCCCTGGCTGTCAGTCGTGGTGCAGCCCTTCCCACTCAAGCTCGCGTAGCACACATTCACATCCGGCATAGCCGCCCCATTGCTGGAGTCTACGACCTGGCCGGTAATCGCACCATAGCCTGTCTGGTAGTTCTTGTTAATTACCGGTAAAAAGATGGGCTGGTCCCCTCTTTGAGCCCATGCAGTGGATGGCTGCAGTACTTGCAGGCTCATGCTCCCAAACAGCAGGAGAGAGATGAGCAGGAATACCTTTTTTATTCGATGCCTCATGATCTACCTCATAAAAGTTATTTGCCAGGTGGAACTGCCGGCGTCCCGACATCACGGGTACTAGCCCGCTGTCGGGGGTGGTCTCCGGGTTGGAGTCGGTGTTATTGTTGGTGTGTTGGTCGGCCGGTCACTCGTACGCGTCGGTGTCCTGGTAGGCGTCCGTGTAGGGGTTCGCGTGGGTGTTTTTGTCGGCGGCTTTGGCGTAGGCGTATTGGTCGGTTTCTGCGGCCGGGGTGTGTATGTAGGTGTATTCGTCGGCTTAATTGTTGGCTTAGGCGTGTTCGTCTTCGGAGGCGGTGTACTGGTGGCAGGCAGAGGTCCCTGGCTCGGATACAGGTTCTCCCTGGGGATAACCTCTAATTCCTGGCTGGCGCTCTCCCAGTAAATCTGGATGCTGGCGCTGCCGGTAGCATCGTAGTACTCGACACGGATATCGTACTGCTTGCAGGCCTGCAGTGTAATCTTCTTGGATTTACAGTCGCCGCTGCTCGCACCCGGGCACATCACGGCGTCGTGGTTGGACCAGTAGCTCGCAACCTCCTGGCCGTTTACCCACATCCGTGCGCCGTCATTGGATTTTACATAGAATGTGTACGTCTCCGAGTACATGGGCAGAATCCTGCCGGTCCAGCGCACGGCGAAGTAATCTCTGTTCACGCCAGCCATGGGTCTGTTTGAACCCCAGTTGAAATCCACCGGCTCTGGCGATCTGGTAGTAATGTAATTCGTGATATCCTGCCCAAACACCGGCTTGTTTGAAGGCGGCGCTTCCCAGTTGTAGTAGTCGCCGCGCAGCCCGGTTCCATTCGCGACACATGCTGGCGTCGGGGACGGAGTAGGGGTCGGGTTGTTGAGTGTAAAGACAACGACTCTGCGTGTGCGGTGTTCGTAGTTATTTGAACCGTCATTATCGATGGCCTGAATATACAACGTATAGGTTCCGTTGGTAATCTTATTGTTCGTGCCAGGCCAGTTTTCAAACGGCGTCAAAGCGTTGCACGACCCGCCAGCCAGGCAGTACGGAGATTTCGTGTCAGTCGTGGTGTAAACAGCGTCGCCGGCGGAATTCCGCACCTCAAACTGGACATTCTTGATGCTCCCGTCGCTGTCCGGATCGTATGCGTTCGCGCTGATGACAAACTTACCGCTGATCGGTGATTTGGGGACCTGCGGCTCAACCACCGGACCATACCGGCCGCTGACGGTGGCGGAGCACTTTTTCGTCAATATGGAGTATTCCACCGTAACTTCAAAATCAGCAGCGTGATAGTAGTAGTGAGCCGGATAGTAGCCGTTGAATTTCTCAGTAAACCGGATGCCGACGTTACCGCTTTTTCCTGCTCCAAAAGAAGCGCCCTGGATCTGGTCGTGTTTGTTGAATCCCGGAGCCAGCGGCACATTAGGCCTGTCATAAACCATGCTTCCGTCAACGGTATATCCGGTGAAAGACATGCTGCTGGGGAGTGGATTCACCTCATCGTGCCACCCGCCGTTCCAGACGGTCGTCATTGCGTCAATCTTTACCGGATGCGGACCTTCATTTGACACTGGAATCTGAATATCGTAATTGTACAAACGTAAGCGGCCGAACTCGACGTCTTCACACTTGGGCAAAGGCGTCGGGGATGCGGTAAAGGTTGCTGTTGGCGTGGCTGTATTGGTTGGCGTGGGTGGTATGGGTGTGTTCGTGGCTGTGGCTGTATTGGTTGGCGTAAAGGTAGGCGCCGGCGTAGGAGTCGGAACATTGATCTGAGGAGGCAGACCCAGGACACGCGCCACACGGAACTGCTCCAGGATGCCGGTGCGTTCTGCATGCAGGCGAATCGATGGCCACCACGAGCTGATAATCGGCAGGATCAGCGGATGCTCATAGGTAACACCGACCAGAACACGCGTGGTGCCTTCTTCAGGATCCCCGGCGTAGTCGTAGGGGTGACAGGTGTTTGTGTCTGAATCCCATACGAAGGCAGGCGAAGGGCCTGTGAAGCTGCACACGGAGACGTCAAAGTATCCAGGCTGACCCTCGGTGGCGGAATTATCGCGGATGATGGCCACTGCTGCTCCATCAACAACATCATAGATGGAAAGCAAGCGTGCCTGATCCTCCTCTTTCTTCTTATTCGCTCCGTCGCAGGCGCTGTCATCCCCATCGATATCGCTGCAGTAGATGGATTCATAATTGCCAGTCACCGCATAGCGCACACCAAAGCGCGCCGCGTTAACGATCACCAGGTATGACTGAAAGAGGCGTGCGAACTCGATAATCCCAAAGATCAAAACCAGAAGCAGCGGGAGAATCAGCGCAAACTCTGCTAAACTCTGCCCTTTCCTGGTGGACATCCCATTGGTTGAATCTTGCTTTCCTGGCGCGTGTGTGTTGTCCATGCCGGCGTTCCTGTGTTAGTGGGTGATGCGGGTAAAAATGCGCGAGGCGATATCTTCGAATACCTGTGAGAGCTGGTGGCCCTCCTGCCGGTAGTAGTAATTTCCGCAGTCTTTACTGTAGTTGGGTTCAGACTGACATGGATCGCTGCTGGGATCTCCATCATAGCCGACGGCCGCGATATAGCGCAGCAGCGAAGCTCCATAGGGCCTCCCCCCGACCTCGCCTGAGCTGTTCAACACCGCCTCTCCAAGGCCAATGGTAAAGATCACCGCTCCCTGGCCTTCCATATCCTTGCAGGCATCCGGTTTCTGGTCTTCAGGCAGGTTAGGCTGGCAGCCGACAAATAGGGCAGCCATCCGTGCGTAATCATCGGCATCAAAATTTGGGTGACCTTTTTGATGCACAGTCGTGACATTTTTATCCTGGCAGAGTGGGAAGTCATCCCAGGTGTGCTGCGGACAGGCACCGATCGGATAGGTGCTGGGATCGGTAATATCATCTTCAGGCGTCAGATCCGTAGCATTTGCCATTCCGTCTGTCAGCAGCACGACCACCCACAGGGAGTCTTCGCGCGAGTTGTACTTGAACATATTACCGGCTTTGATCAGACCCCCGCCGATATTGGTGGTCGCCAGAGGAGACAGATCATCGTCATCATAGTCATATGGGGTTCCCATCCAGCAGGAGATGCAGTTGAGCCCCAGGTAATTATCATCTTCATCGTAGTCCCGGCAGGGCCCATATGGAGTTGCCTCGATAAAGTTCCCGTGTGCGTCTTTCGTAAAGCAGGGTCCGGGCTCAATGACCTTCAGGTTGCGAACGACATCCAGAGCATAGCCGCGATCCGAGGTCCACATCGGTTCGCCTTTGTCATAATCCCATCCGGTCCTGTAGTGTGTGCCGGCATTCGGGTTGTTATCCCATCCGTTGGCGAAAGTAACAATTGCGATCCGGTCCTCTTCTTCTTCGGGATCTTTGTCGAGAATCTGGGCCACGAACAGCGCTGCCGCTTTTTTCACCTCTTCAAACGGCTGGCACTCTCCCGGGTAACCATCTTCATATCCATAGGGATCCAGATTGTTACACACACTTGGATCCTTGAGTTCATTACTGGTTGCCTCCCAGGTCATCGATTCTGAAATGTCGATCACCAGCACGACATCAACTGAAGCAGCTTCAGCAACTGCCTTCGAGCTCACCATGATGTCCGGTACGCCCACCAGAGATAAAAACGACATCGGCACGGCTAATTCGGAGCGTACCCTTACCATTTTGCGTTTTCTCGTTGCGTCGCCGCAGTTTAGCTCCGGATCATCCGCCACATTCGGATTCTGGCAGGTTTCGATGATCAGACTGAACTCATCCGGATCCACACCGTTAAGCTTGGCAGCCTGCTTGGCAGCTGCTTCCATCTCATCGTACCGCCCCTCCCGGAATTGTGCCGCGGCAGCAAGTACAGCCGCATCCGTGGCGCGCTGCAGGTGTCCCATGCGGATAAATAAGTGCCCAACATCGACTGTCAGACCAACAAAGGCCAGCAAGACTACAAAAGCGACTGCGATCAGGATCAGCGCCTGTCCTCGCGAATGCCCTTCTGGTGGGAAAATGCGGGAGATGGATTTCTTCTTCATAACTAAGGTCCTGGTGTGGGTGTCGGTTCCGCAGAAACCAGTGGCATTACTGCGTAAATATGCAGAGTAAGAGGGTTATCGAGAAAAGCCGTGATCCAGGGTAAACCCAGTTTGTGGTGATATTGGTAGAAAACCTCGACCAGCACCCAGCCTGTGTTGGGGACACCGGCCATCAATTTATCCTGGATGTCAGCATTGCCAAACCGTGAGCTCTGGTTGCGCTGGCGATAGGCAGCGTTGTCGAGGGCCATCGACCAGCCGGCCTCCCCTCCCTGGATATATCCGCCCACCGTTGTCTGGTATGGAAACCGGCGTGGATTTCCGGTATCGCCGGCTGCGTCGATTTTTTCCACACTGAAAGCAGAAATAATGACGTCGTCAACACCATTATTGATATCCAGGCCGATTACCGGTTTTTCCTGACTCAGCTCTCGATTGACCAGGCAGGCCGTCTGGCGGTAGAAATCCTCGGTCAGATCGCAGTTCTGGACGTTATCGCTCTGGTAATAAACGCTGTCGCTGGCAAATCGCGCGGCATTTCGGGCGGCATCCTGGAGCGCCATGTATTCGTTTAACAGGAAGCCGAGTTCTACCATCCCCGAAAGTACGATCAGCAATACGGGGAGCAGCAGTGCGGTTTCTATTAATCCCTGTCCACGCGAACGTCCTGAACCTGGGATATGAAGCTTTCTGGATTTCTTATCGGTCATAAGGTCTGTCATCCACCGGGCAGTTTTACGGGCCCTTTATGTCAATCTTATTATATTGAGACCATAATGCATAGAAATATGAATATAGTACTATCGATGCATTACAGTATTGCAAGCAGAGGCTTCCAGAAGTACAGCACAATTACCGCACCGCTGACAAGGAAAGGACCGTAGGGTACCGCCATGAAGGAACGGTATTCACCCGTCAGCAGCTTAAAAACCAGATAAAGTAGGCTCACCAGACCGCCTGCCAGGATAGCAATGCCGATGGCGAATACGTTCAACGGCCAGCCGACGATGAAGCCCAGCACGGTGTTGAGGGTGACATCACCAAATCCCAGGGCTTCTTCATCTTCCAATGAAGCTCGTTCATCACCTTCTTTTCGGCGGATGATCACCTTCAGGAACAGCCAGCCAAACAGATACAATGCCAGCATGATCCCCAGCCCACTCAGCCCGCCTAAGAGTGTGGCTTTCCAACCGTGAATAACCACACCGCAAAAAATTCCGATCACCGCTCCCACCAGGCTTACCGAGTGCAGGATCAGGCGATGCTCCAGATCAATAACGATCACAACACCAAAATAAACGAAGAGAATCAGCGAAACCCAGAAAGGGATTCCCTGAGCGGGACTGTGCCACAGCCAGACCGGAATGATGGCGAAGAGCGCTTCCACGATCCAGGACCTCAGGCGGGCCCTGCCGCAGTGCGGGCAGCGGCGCGGCCACACCAGGTATTGAGTCAGGCTGAGTTTCTCTCCACAACCAGTACAAATAGGCGCAGTTAACTGTCGCCTGAGGGGAAGTACATCGGAAAGATAATTGACAAGCAGTCCACAGAACCACCCTGATAAAAATAAAAGCAGAATCATGGCCACACGATTATTTTAGGAACAAAGTACCACTTTACGACCCATCACTTCTGAAACCTTACAGTTCCTTAAGTTTTTGCATTAAATCAAAAACGGAGGCCTTAAAGCCTCCGTCTTTTGATCAGGAACTCAGGTTATGTGCTTGCGGTTTTCGCCTGTTCGACAACCTCAAGGAACTGGCTTACAACGTCACGCAGCAGCGGCTCGGGAAGTGCTCCTACCTGCCGGTGAACAACTTTACCGCCAGAGATAAACAGCATGGTAGGAATTCCCTGTACACCATATCGCCCGGCCCACTCCGGATTTTCGTCCGTGTTTACCTTGGTGATCAACAGCTTGCCAGAATATTCCTTCGCCAGTTTATCGAGGGTTGGAGCTACCATCCGACAGGGTCCGCACCACGGCGCCCAAAAGTCAACGATTGTGGGTAATTCGGACCGCAGGACTTTACTTTCAAATTCCTGATCCGTCACGTGTACGGGTTCTGAAATCATGCACAACCTCCTGGTCTATTGCTCTCGATAAAACCACCCCGGGGTTTCATACCTGCACTCCACCGGTTTTCCCCGGGACAGGGGGTATCATCTTGAGTTTCAAAATCGTTTGTGCGGCGGGAAAAGTTTTCAGCCCGGATCCGTTATGATCGATCCATAAAGCACTGTAAACCCGCGGCCTCCTAAGTATAGCATGAGGTGTACGAATTGTCAGGTATAATCTCCAGGATGGATTTAGGTATCGCCACGCATCAGACTCAGGGATACACGGTCGCCACACCGGTATACGAAGGCCCATTAGACCTTCTGCTCCAGTTGATCGAACGCGCAGAACTGGACATAACCAAACTTGCCCTGGCTCAGGTAACCGACCAGTATCTCGAGTATTTAAGCGCTATGCAGGAACGAGCTGCCGAGGAGGTCTCCGCTTTCCTGGTAATTGCCGCCCGGCTGCTGCAGATCAAGTCTGAAGCGCTTCTTCCCCGTCCACCGGTCCGGGAGGCCGGAGAAGAAGATCCAGGCGAAGCCCTTGCACGCCAGCTCCTGGCTTATAAGCGTTTCAAACAGATTGCCGAGCTGCTTGCTCAGCGCGAGGAGAGCGGATTACACACCTACCTGCGTCTCGCCGCTCCGCCAAAAATTGAGGGGGTTCTAGATTTGAGCGGGATCACCCTGGATAACCTGATCGAATCAGCACAGGCGATCCTGCTGAATAATGATAACCGTCCTCCTCTCAGCACTGTTGTAACCCCTCCCCGCGTCACCATCCGCGAGAAAATCTCACTCATCGCCAGAGTACTGCGCACCAGAGGAAAATCAACTTTTCGAATGCTCCTGGGAGCCCGGCGCACAAACCTGGATATCGTGGTGACCTTCCTGGCCATGCTTGAGTTGATCAAAAGACGTTTTATTCAGGTAAGGCAGGAAGGTTTGTTTGGAGAAATTGAGCTGGAGCCTGCTGAGTTCTGGGATGAAAACGAATCCTTCGAACTCGAGTTCGGCGAATAACCTTTGCCGGCATCTTCACAGCGCCGGCCAACAGATCAAACAGCAGTGATTGAGTTGATCAGGGGGACAGAGGTGAATCATGCCTAACCGGTTGGCCAATGAAAATTCGCCATACTTATTACAGCACGCTGACAACCCGGTGGACTGGTACCCGTGGGGTGAAGAAGCGCTGGAAAAAGCGCGCCAGGAAGATAAGCCTATTTTTCTCAGTATCGGTTACGCAGCCTGCCACTGGTGCCATGTGATGGCCCACGAATCATTCGAGGATCCCCGCACGGCGCGGATCATGAATGAGCATTTTGTCAATATCAAAGTCGACCGGGAAGAACGCCCGGATCTGGACAGCCTGTACATGAATGCCGTTGTCGCTATGACCGGTCAGGGCGGCTGGCCCATGAGTGTATTTCTCACCCCACAGGGGGAACCCTTTTATGCTGGCACCTATTTCCCACCGGTACGGCGCTATAACATGCCATCCTTTTCGGAGGTATTAATCAGCCTTGCCGAGGTGTGGAAAAATGAACGGGATAAAGTCCTCTCCGCCGCAAGAGAGGTGGTCGAGCATCTCCGCAAAATTCCTGAGCCTGGAGGTGGTTCAGAAGCGCTGAACGCGCAAACGCTGGAAGAGGCAGCATTTCAACTCGCACAATCCTATGATTGGGAACTCGGCGGCTGGGGCAGCGCACCGAAATTCCCGCAGCCGATGGCGATTGAATTCCTGCTTCGCCGGGCTGTGCGCGGCGACCACCTGGCAAGAGATATTTCCGTCCACTGCCTTTACCGCATGGCTCAGGGTGGTATGTACGATGTTGTGGGGGGTGGTTTTTCACGCTACAGCACAGACGACGACTGGCTTGTCCCCCACTTTGAAAAGATGCTCTATGACAACGCGCAGCTGGCCCTTGTGTATCTGCACGCCCACCTGGTAACAGGCGATTCCTTTTTCCGGCGCATTTGCGAAGAGACCCTGGATTTTATCCTTCGAGAATTGAGCACCCATTTGATCTCGAACGGTACGCAGAAAAGGGGCTTCTTCAGCAGTTTGGATGCCGATTCCGAAGGCGAAGAAGGCAAATATTACCTCTGGTCGCCGGATGAAATCCGGGCCGCTTTTGATTCACCCCAGGATGTGGAAATTGTTCTGGCTGCCTATGGTGTAACTGAGAAAGGCAATTTTGAGGGTAGAAATGTCCTCCAGCGCCGTTTGACGGATAAGGAGATTTCCACGCGCTTCAGTATTCCCGAAGCAGATGTTCCTCATGTGTTATCGAAGCTCCACCGGACACTCCTCCACGCCAGGGAAAAGAGAGTCCGGCCAGCAACCGATGACAAAATCCTGGTCTCCTGGAATGCCCTGGTCCTGCGTGCATTTGCCGAGGCCGGCCGGTACCTGAAGCGGCCCAACTATACGGAAGTTGCCCGCTACAATGCCGATTTCATCCTGGCCGAGCTGTTTGAGCAGGACCGCTTGCGGCGCTCCTGGCGTGAAGGCAGGGCACAGCACGATGCCTATCTGGAGGATTACGCCGGCCTTATTCTGGCGCTTCTCGCTCTTTACCAGTCAGACCCGGATCCCTGGTGGTTCCACTCTGCTGCACAGCTCACCGAGCAGATGATAGAAGGATTTACCGATCCGGCCGGCGGCTTTTTCGATACGCATCAGGACAGCGATCCCCTGATCATCCGGCCCAAAGAACTGCAGGATAATGCCACCCCCTCTGGTAACTCCCTGGCAGCAATGGCGCTGCTGCAGCTGTCTGCATTTACAGGCAGCGGCGAATGGCGCACCTATGCCGAGAGGATGCTTTCTTCTATTCAGAGCACGGCAGCACGCTATCCAACCGCTTTCGGGAATTGGCTATGCGCAATCGATATGGCTGTTAATCCGCTGCTCGAGATCGCTCTCCTCGGCCCCCAGGAGCATCCCACTACCAGCAAACTCCGTGAGGTCATCTGGTCTGCTTATCGCCCTTACGCTGTCTACGCGGCTTCCGATTATCCTCCCCCTCCCAATGCACCCCTTTTACTTCTCGACAGGCCGCTCATCGACAATCAGCCTACTGTCTATGTTTGCCAGAACTTCATTTGCCAGCAGCCCGTCACGGGTCCAGAGACTCTTGCCGGCCAGCTCGAATCCATCGTATCAACCCATTGAGATTTTATTCAAGCAAAAAGGAGCTGCCAGCCCATCGGCAGCTCCTTTTGTTATATGCACAATGATCACCCCGTTCGCAGGATCAGCGAAACTGGGCAGTGGTCTGACCCCATAATCTCTTCATGAATAATCACATCCTTCACCCGGGGTATCAGGCTTTCTGATACCAGAAAATAGTCCAGCCGCCATCCTACGTTGCGTGCCCGTGCGTTGGTAATAAAGGTCCACCAGGTGTACTGCACGCGGTCTGGATAAAGGAAACGATAGGCGTCCACCAGGCCCTGTTCAATGTAACGGTCGATCCAGGCGCGCTCGATAGGCAGAAAACCAGAGGTGTTCGCATTTTGCTTCGGGTTGCGCAGGTCGATTTCCCGGTGCGCGGTGTTGAAATCGCCGCAAATCACCACCAGTTCGCCCCGGGCGTGCAGTTCATCTACCAGCTCAAGAAGATAAGCATAAAAATCCAGCTTGTACTGCAGACGCCCCTGGTCCCGCTGGCCGTTTGGGAAATATACATTGAACAGTAAAAATCCTTGCTTCTCATCCAGAGAGTGCCGGGAAATAATCACACGGCCTTCCCCATCAAACCGGTCTTCCTGCAGTCCGATTTGCAGTTCGTCAGGATCACTTAAGCAAAAAGTAGCCACACCACTGTATCCGGGGCGGTCAGCCGGGTTCCAGCAGGAGCTGTATCCGTGGAAGATGGAGACGTATTCTCCGTCAATCTGTTCCGGACGGGTCTTGATTTCCTGCAGGCAGAGGACGTCGGGCCGCTTTTCCTGCAGCCAGTCGAGAGCGCCTTTTTTCAAAACGGCTCGCAGACCGTTGACATTCCAGGTTGTGATTACAAAGTCTGCCAACGCGAACCCGCCCCGTCACGCAGAAATTTCCATCAATTCCAGCGGCACAACGGCTGCACCTACCACGCCAGGCCCCGTATGAACGCCCAGCACCGGTGAGACACGCAGCACCTCCAGGCGAGCAACATTCAGCCGCTCTTTGAGTTTTTCGGTAAGGTTTTCCGCCTGTTCGGAAAACTGGCCGTGCAGGACAGTCACCCACATCGGTGTGGTCTTGCCATACTGCGCATGCAGGTGGTCTGCAATCTTGCTGATCGCGCGCTGCAGTGTTCTCTCTTTGCCAACCGTATTGTATTTGCCATCTTGTTCATCGACGGCGATAAGGGGTTTCAAACGCAGCAGTGACCCGGCCAGGGCCTGCACCCGCCCGATCCGGCCGCCGCGAGCAAGGTAATCCAGGGTGTCGAGGGTGAAGACGACCTCGGTAGCCTTCTGAATCTTTCGAAGGAGTTCAATGATTCTCTCTTTCCCCCAGCCTGCCTTTATCGCCCAGGCTGCAGCTAGCACCTGATACCGCTGCCCTCCGGAGAGTGTCAGCGTGTCGACCAGGGTAACCTGGGCTTCGCTTTTCTCCTGTGCGCCTGTACGTGCGGACTCAATCGTTCCACTCAGGCCCGAGGAAATATGGATCGAAAGGATTTCGCTCCCATTGATATGCAGTTTTTCATAAATATCGCGGAACACACCCGCTGAAGGTTGTGATGTTGTGGGAATAACCGGGAACATATCCCGCAGCCGGTTGTAAAAATCATCCGGCCCAATATCCTCTGCGGCAACGACGCCCTCCGGGAATTGAATCAGCAGCGGCGCAACGGTGATATCGTGCGCCTCACGTTCTTCGGTGGACAATTCTGCAGCGCTGTCAGTGACGATTTTCATTCTTTCAGTACTCCTGGGACGTAAATCTAAACCTCACCTTCGAAGAACAGAAGATGCGCACGCGTCGTTTAATCTGCCCACATACATCATTCCAACCTGTCGGGGTGAGGATCCAACTATTAACGCAATTTTACTCTAATCAGGCAAATTAACATTAAGCTCTTCCTTAATAAAGAGAAAATTCCCCTCTTTTTTCTGGATTACACCGTAAAATAATGCCCGGCCTCGCTCGATCGACAATATCATAAACAGGTAGAGGCTGCCGCTCGACCCTGCCCTGTGCAGTGTCTTTCGCGCAAGTGCTGTCAGACGAGGGTTTTATGGTATATTCCGAATTTGCTGTTTCCTTGGGTCAGCGGAAAGCACTCTGCACTGCTGCAATGTCTGCCCCCGTTATCGTTCCAATAATAAGGGGGCGGTGTATGACGGAAAAATATTACAGAAGAATTAACTCAGCCGGTAATAAAAACGGGTTGGTTTCGTTATTAATATCTACAACGAACTTCAAGGAGTTGACCGGATTTGATCGAAAAAGCAATGGCGCATGCATTCCGCATCATACTGCGTTCTCCGATCGGAAAACTGTTGATGCTGATCGCGCAGCGTTTTTACCCAAAAGAGTTCCCTGGTTGGGTCGTGGTCGAGGATGTTCATCTCGAGCTTCCACACCTGGATCCAGAATTTGACGGTTATCGTGTTGTACAGATCAGCGACTTTCACATCGGCACATGGGTGACACGCAAACACCTTGATGAAGTCGTTGAACTGGTAAATGAGCAGCAACCTGATCTGGTTGTACTTACCGGAGATTACGTAACTTTCACACCGGAGAAGTTCGCCTCAGACCTGGTCTCTGCGTTGAAACGCATCATCGCCCGCGACGGAGTGCTGGGTATTTTAGGCAATCACGATCACTGGACCGATCCGAAGGTGATCCGCAGGGTGTTTTATGCTGCTGGCGTTACCGACCTGAGCAATCGAGTGTACAGCGTTCACCGGAGAAACTCGGCCCTTCACTTTGGCGGTGTTGATGACATTATGAACGAGCTGGACTGTCTGGAAGATGTACTGGTGAAGCTTCCCTCTCACGGTGCGGCTGTTCTCCTGGTTCACGAACCCGATTTTGCCGATGTGAGCTCTCGCAGCGGCCGGTTTGACCTGCAGATCTCCGGTCATACCCATGGCGGACAGGTTCTGCTTCCCCTGGTGGGCGCCATCTTCTTACCCTCTTATGGACGCAAATACCCTCACGGACATTATCGGGTGAACGGCATGCACCTTTATACCAATCGCGGTATTGGAACCGCTGAGGTTCCTGTGCGCTATAACTGCCCTGCTGAGATCACCGTGTTCCACCTGAAGTCTGCTCACAACGGGAAATCGTGAGAACCAGGCTCTACTCATTAATCAGCTGCCTCAGCCTGGATGTGGCAGCTCGCAGTGGATTCCAGCTCTCAGGGCAATTGAAAAACCTTTGGCATCGAAAATTGATAGGTTCTGACAGCCGCGAGCTGTACAATAAACAATAACTCGTGAACCTCATCACAGACCCATCATTAGATCTACAATTATTTTCGCCAACATCGATCCGGTGAAACGTACTCAATTCACCAGACTCGTTATCGTTTGAGGTAGCCATACAATGCGAGAAGTTGCTGTTATCGGCATAGGGCAAACGCCTGTATCCGAACACTGGGAAAAATCTCTGCGCGAACTGGCCGGTGAAGCGGTCTTCGCTGCAATGATCGATGGCCATCGCGAATCGGTCGACGGTCTGTTTGTCGGCAACATGCTTTCCGGGAGCCTCATCCGCCAGGAGAACCTGGGAGCCATGATCGCTGATTGGGTCGGCCTGCGCCATACGGAAGCCGTGAAAGTAGAGGCTGCCTGTGGTTCCGGCGCAGCAGCCCTGCGAGCCGCCATTCTGGCCGTCGCATCGGGAGCGATGGACAGTGCGATAGCCGTTGGCGTGGAAAAGATGACCGAAACCAAAGGTGTCGAAACCACGGCTGCCCTGGCTGCTGCGGCCGATGCGGATTATGAAGCCGCTCAGGGGCTGTCCTTTGTGGCCATCAATGCCCTCATCATGCAGCGCTATCTTTATGAATACGGCTGGAAGCACACCGATTTCGCGCCCTTTTCTATTAATTCTCATGCCAACGCCGTCCACAACCCTTACGCACGCTTACAGGAACCGATCTCCGAACGCAGCTACCAGAAAGCACGGATGATTGCATCTCCCATCAACCTGCTGGATGCTTCGCCGATCGCTGACGGTGCTGCTGCCGTTCTGATCACCCCGGCAGGCGACCTGCGCCGCAACGGCCGTCCGCTGATCCAGATCGCCGCCTCCGCTTCTGCAACCGATACGCTGGCCGTCCACGACCGGCCGGACCCACTGTGGCTGACCGCAGCCGAAAAATCGGTGAAAAAGGCATACGCCCAGGCCGGCGTTGAGCCGCAGGATATCGATTTCTTTGAACTGCACGATGCCTTTTCAATAATGGCAGCCCTCTCACTGGAGGCCTGCGGCTTTGCTGAGCGCGGCCAGGCGCCTCGCCTGGCACAGGAAAATCAGATCAGCCTGCACGGACGCATCCCAATCTGCACAATGGGCGGCCTGAAAGCCCGCGGCCACCCGGTTGGCGCCACGGGACTCTATCAGGTTGTCGAGGTAGTTCAGCAGCTGCGCGGCGAAGCCGGCGCGAATCAGGTGGACGGTGCAAAAATTGGTATGGCCCAGAATATCGGCGGCAGCGGCGCCACCGTGTTCACCCATATCCTGCGCGTGATGTAAGCCTGGCAGAAGCAGTCCGGCCGGTTTTCAAGGTTTGAAAGCCGGCTTTTTTATATCCAGACCATTTTCCTCCAATCGATTTTCGGAGCCAGTTGCGGTAAAATATTTCCAGCAGAAACCAGAAAATCCAGATAACGAAGTAAACGATGACTCTATATTTATACGATACCTACACCCGCAGTCTGCGAGAGTTTACGCCGCTTAATCCCGCACCGGCCGGCGAAAAGCCTGAAGTGGGTCTGTATACCTGTGGTCCTACCGTTTATGACTACGCCCACATAGGCAACCTGCGTACCTACATCTTTGAAGATGTGCTGCGCCGTGTGCTCGAATTTAATGGCTACCGTGTCAACCACGTGATGAACATCACCGACGTTGGCCATCTGACATCGGATGCCGATGAGGGTGAAGATAAAATGGAGAAAGGCGCCCGGCGGCTGGGCAAAACAGCCTGGGATATTGCCGAATTTTTCGCCGGGGCGTTCCGCCAGGATCTTGCACGATTGAACATTCTCGAACCCACCATCTGGTGCAAAGCCACCGACCATATCCCCGAGCAGATTGAGTTTATCCGCTGCATTGAGGAAAAGGGCTACACGTACCGCACGTCTGATGGCATTTACTTTGATACCAGCAAGCTGCCGAATTATGGTTACCTGGCGCGGCTGGATATCGAGGGTTTACAGGCCGGTGCGCGCATTGAGATGGGTGAGAAACGCCACCCAACCGATTTTGCTCTCTGGAAGTTCAGTCCACCGGGACAGAAACGCCAGATGGAATGGGACAGTCCCTGGGGTGTCGGCTTCCCTGGCTGGCATATCGAATGCTCGGCAATGTCGGCAAAGTATCTGGGTACCTATTTTGACATCCACTGCGGCGGTGAGGATCATATCTCCGTCCACCACTCGAATGAGATTGCCCAGACCGAGGCCTGCTACGGCACTCGCCTGGCGAATTTCTGGATGCACGGCCACTTCTTACAGTTAGATGACGCCAAAATGGCGAAATCCTCAGGCGAATTTTTACGGCTGGATACACTCATTGAACGCGGCTACGATCCCCTGGCCTACCGGTTTTTCTGCCTCAGCGCTCATTACCGCTCGAAACTCAACTTCCACTGGGACAGCCTGGACGGAGCTGCAACCTCTCTCGACCGCCTGCGCAGCAATGTGTACGAATGGGGTGAACCCGGCGAGCCAGATCAGGATTACGTCGAGAAGTTCACCGCTCAGGTCAATGATGACCTGAACATGCCCCGTGCGCTGGCCGTCACCTGGGATCTGGTGAAAAGTGATCTGCCTGCCGCAGTGAAGAAAGCGACCATCCTGGTGTTTGACCAGGTACTGGGGCTGCGTCTGGCTGAGTGGAAGCCGGTTGATGAGCCCATTCCGGATGAAATCCTGGCTCTGGTCGAGCAGCGACAGGCTGCCAGGCGTGAAAAACGCTGGAGCGAAGCTGACGCCCTGCGCGATCAGGTGATCGCCGCTGGTTATGAAATTGAAGATACGCCGGAGGGCCCTCGCGTACGGCACCGTAAGCAGCTTCAGAGTTCCTGAAGCGTACAGTTCAAACTTGAATTAGAGCCGGAGCAAAAACTAATGCTCCGGCTCTTTTACTTGCCATCACCGCTTCATCCTTTTTCCCGGGAGTTCGGGTGCATAATCAACCCGCACATAACCGCTGGCCATCGGATCCGCTCGAACCGGAAGCACAAGCAGCTCGTCGTGGATCATGCAAAGCACGACATCGGATTCCTGACAGTAATACAGGGTCAGATCCAGGTTGAGCTCACGGTCTCCAGCCAGGTTCACCTCGAACGTTGCCGTTCCATCCTTTTCAACCGGTACCTCGATTGACGATCCCGCTTCTCCATCATCCCAAATACGCAGGCTGCTGGGTGCTTCGGTATTCAACTTATAACCTTCCGGAAGCTGCAGATTGAACGTGATGGTGAATTTGCCCGGTGGTCCTTCAACCGCTTCCAGCCGATTGGGCTGGCGGTTGTTACTCTCGCCGGAACCGCCGGTGAGCTGGTCCAGCCCCTGCAGTATGAGTGTGCTCACCGTCTTTTCCTCAAGGTCAAGGATTCGAATCCGGTGATTATTGGTATCGGCGACATACAGCTTTCCGGCATAATAAGCCAGCCCTTCTGGTTGATAGAAGGTCGCCTCGTCAAATGCACAGTCGCTGCTGCCCGGCTCAGCGGTCCCGGCAAGTGTTTCAACCCTCCCGGTCGCCGGGTCAAGTGTTTTGATCTTGTGATTGTAGCTGTCGGCAATATACAGGGTCTGCCTGTTAAAAGTAATCCCGGCGGCATGCTGCAGGCGCACATCCGCCCCAACCCCGTCCATGTCGCCGAATTCAAAAAGGCCCTGACCGACCAGAGTAAAGACACGCGGTTCATCGCCTAATGAAATGGCCCGAATGGCGCTCGCCTCGGCATCTGCCACGATCAGATGACCCAAGCCCAGGGTCAGGTCGCTGGGCTGGTTAAAGCTGGCCTCCTGCAGCGGACCATCGACCAGTGCCTCACGGCCGTTACCAGCAAACACCCCCAGCCTCTGCTCATCCAGCAGAATCCAGATCTGGTGCGAGCCAGCCATCGCGATCAACAGCACATCATGGCCTTCCTCTGTCGCTTCGGCCAGAGCCAGCAGCGCCCATGGCGATCGCAGCGGTATTTCTCTGGGAGATCCGCCCATCACCCGGCTTCTCCCTTTTCCACCTGTTCCGGCAACCGTGTGCACCAGGCCGCTCTCCAGGTCAATGGCTCTGATGGCGTGATTATCCGTATCGGCCACATAAAGTTTGTTCCGTAACAGAGCCATACCATGTGGAGCATTAAATGCGGCTTCGTTTTCAGGCCCATCCTGCAGTTCTGGCATACCGCTGCCAAACACACGCAGGATTTGAGCTGTCCCACCGCTCTCGTTCAACCGTGTTTCGATAATACGGTTGTGACGGGTATCGGCAATATAAGCCCGGCCATCACCAGCGATGCAAATCCTGGTGGGATAAGAAAGCACAGTCTGAGGTACGAAGCCGGACTCCAGTTCGATTTCCAGCGGCTGGCTGTCCAGCAGCCCCTGTGCTTCAAAGTCCTGGATCATCCGCTCCAGAATTGGAAAATAATCTTCCGCTTGAATCTCCCCGGCATCCCCTCCAACCACACGCCCTTCCGGATCGATCAGTACAATCGTCGGCCAGGCGTGGACGTTATAAGCATTCCACACTTTAAATCCCGCGTCGTTCACCACCGGGTGTTCGATCCCGTAGCGGATAATAGCTTCCCGGATGTTCTCTGTCAGCCGTTCTGAGGGAAACTTGGCCGAATGAACGCCGATCACCACCAGCGTGTCAGGGAACCTTTCTCGAAGTCGACGCAACTGCGCGACATTGTGCATACAGTTAATTCAGCCAAAGGTCCAGAACTCCAGGATTATGAGCTTTCCTCGCAAATCTTCCAGCCGTAACGGCCGGGGCGTGTTAAGCCATTCCAAATCGCGTGGAAACTCTACAGCTTCTATTTCTCCCCTGTACTGCATTCCTTCCTCCTGTTTGCGCTGGCCTCCCCCTCATCTTCTTCATTGTAACTGATCCTGATAAAGATCTTGCCTGTGCAGGAGCCGGATTGACGTAAAGACCATGTTCCAATTTAGATCCCACACCCTGAGTTAACAGTGAAGAGCGCCGCAGCTGCTCCGGCGCTCTTCGGACTGCATCTCTTCAAATGAGATGCTCAATTTGCGACCAGTTGAGGAACCAGACCAGCATCCTCGACAATGCGTGGGACAATCGATTCCCAACCCACCGCCATCAGGTGGATTCCGTTGATTCCTTCCAGTTTCCGTACTGCCTCAATCAACTCCAGTGCAATCTGTACACCCTCTTCTTCCTCGCCATCCCCAGCCTTTTCCATCCGCTTGAGCAGTTTATCAGGGATAAATACGCCGGGGACCTCGTCGTTCATATACCGGGCAACCTTCAGGCTCTTCAACGGTGTGATACCGACCAGGATATACACTTTATCCAGGATGTTTCGTTTAGCGAGTTCATTCAACCAGACCTCAAGTCCATCGGGATCGAAGACCACATTCGTCTGGAAGAACTGCGCTCCTGCGTTGACTTTCTTTTCCTCGCGCAGCGCCTGAAACCGGGGTTCAGAAGCAAAGGGAGACGCTGCAGCTCCCAGGAAGAATTTGGGCGGGAATTTGATATTGCGCCCGTCCAGATATTTGCCTTCATCCCGCATCCGGCGCAGGATCCACAGCATCTGTACCGAGTCAATATCGACCACATCCATTCTGCCCCGCGGGTTAGGGGATAATCTCATACTGTCTCCCGAGAGGCACAGGATGTTGCGCACACCCAGCGCGGCTGCCCCCAACACTTCGCCCTGCAGTCCGGTGCGGGTGCGGTCACGGGCGGCAATCTGCATCACGGGTTCGGCCCCCTGCTCAATCGCGATTTTGCTGCAGGCCCACGATGTCATGCGCGGCGTCGCCGAAGGGGCGTCGGTGAAATTGATCGCCGCCACATAGGGCTTTACCAGTTCGATATTGGAGATCAGCTTTTTCGTACTGATGGTGAGCGGTGGGGCCACCTCACAGGTGAGGACGAACTCTCCTGCCTGCAGCCGCCGCTCCAGCTCGGATGCTGGTTCACTGTAGGCTGGCGGGTGATAAATGGAGTCTCCCTGCCACCAGTCCGGCTGGCGCACAGGGTAAAACACAGCATCCCACGTTTCCGCACGTTTACGGGGATCTGAGGAGGTCATCCCCTGAATAAACTTTTTTACCCCGACCTTACGAACCTGGGCAACCACATCACCCCAGGTCTCGGTTCCCACCTTTTCCCAATCCAGTGGTGGCAGCACTTCCAGAAGCTTTTCCTCGCGGCCCATGCGAAACGAGCGATCGTATATCTTGTACCAGATACAGGGCCTCGTTTCATCCACGTAGCAGCGTTCCGGGGTCGAGCCGCCGCAGGGCCCATTGCGGATACCTTTTGGGCATTCCATGGGGCAAATAAAGGCCGTCTCCTGCAGCAGACAGTTGCCGCACATGCGGCAGCCGAAAAGCGGCCCTTTTACCCACCGTTCGATCGTTGCCAGCAGGCGGCGTCCTGCCGGTTCACGTTTAAATGGATAAAAGGGGGGCTGCCATCTGCGTCCCGGGGTAAAACCTGGCATTCAATACCTCCTCAGTGCATTCGTCGAATCATCGATTTGATCGGGTGCGATAATATTGATCCTGATAAGACCTGGCCTGATTATAGCCTTTAAGCCTGCTTCCCTGTGATGGATAACTGTCATATGTATGTACATGTAAATTGTCAGGTTCGCAGGCGGCTTGACAATCAAGGAAGGTCCGGCATAATGGATGCCAGCTTTGATTTGCACTGCTGCTTTCCAGAGTAGAGAGGATAAATTGCCTGAACAGTCGTGGATGATTTATGGTGCCTATGGTTTTACAGGGCAGCGAATCGTTGATTACGCACTGGCGCGAGGTCACCGCCCTGTGTTAGCCGGGCGTTCAAAAGAAAAAACGCAGTGCCTTGCGGAACGCTATGGTCTGGACTGGATTTCCGTTGATCTCGAACAGCACAGCGAACTGGTGAGCGCGATCAGGCAGGTCAGGCTGGTTGTTCATTCAGCCGGACCATTCATTCAGACGGCTCCGCCAATGATCCAGGCCTGCCTGGATGCCGGCGTGAACTACATCGACATCACAGGAGAAATACCGGTCGTGCAGTTCACATTTGCGCACAACCGGGAGGCGAAACGCAGGGAAATACTGCTCCTGTCTGGCGCCGGATTTGATGTGATTACGTCTGACTGCCTGGCAAAGCAGTTGAGCCTGAGGGCGCCAGACACCCGTGAGCTGGAAATCATCGCAGCCACAGATGGAAGGTTGAGTTCAGGGACGATCCACTCAGCCTTGGAAATCCTTTCCTATGGCGGGCGCGTCCGGCGGCACGGTAAGCTTGTCGCTGTTCCTCTCGGTAAAGGTGGTCAGAAATTCCGTTTCGCAGGGCAGGAGCGATTTGCAATCCCCGTCCCTCGCTGTGACCTGGAGACGGTTTACCAGTCCACGGGTATACCCAACATCACGTCCTATCTGGCCCTGCCGTTTACTGGAGTTGACCGCATACCCCAACTGCTACCTGCTTTGTTTACCGCGCTTTCAATCAAACCCTTGCGAAAGCTGGCCCGAATCCTGGCCAACCTGGTTTTGCCGCGTCCGGATGCATCCAACCTCAGCAGCGGAGCAGCCTATATCTGTGCGCGATCAACGAATGTATACGGGAATCAGACACAGGCCGTGCTCGAAACCACTGAACCCTATCGATTCACAGCCGGAGCGGTCGTCAGAGCGGTGGAAAGGATTATGGAAACCAAACCGGTTGGTGCCATGACACCCTCACAGGCTTTAGGTCACGATTTCATCCTTGAAGTCGATGAAACCAGGATGCTGGAAATGGGCGCTGATTTGGCACCACCCGGTGAGCTGTCATGAGTTAAAGGCATACCGCAGCGCTGTGCGCGCAGCATGATATCCGCACATGCCGTGCACACCACCACCAGGGGGTGTGGATGAGGAGCATATATAGATACCAGGGTCTGGAGTGCGGTAAGGCGTGAGCTGCAAGGTCGGACGGGTGAAGAACTGCAGCAGATCCTGCATCCCCCCGTTGATATCTCCTCCAATATAGTTCGGATTATAACTTTCCAGGTCCCGGGTTGACCACACCCGCCGGGCCAGAATGCAGTCTTTGAACCCTGGCGCAAAGCGTTCAATTTGGGCTTCAATCCTGTCCGTCATATCGACGGTCGAACCGTTGGGAACATGGCAGTACGCCCAGCCAACTTCTTTGCCCTCAGGAGCGCGTGAGCGGTCGAATCGGCTGGGCTGAACGAACAACACAAAGGGTATCTCGGGGTGCTTCCCCTGCCCGATCAGGCGTTCGCTGAGTGCAATTTCCTCATATGTCCCTCCCAGGTGGACTGTCCCGGCCTGGCGGCACTCTTCTGCACGCCAGGGAACCGGTTCGCTTAGAGCCCAGTCAATCTTGAAGATGCCCGGTCCGTAGCGGTAGCGACCCAGCTGGCGCCGGTATGCATCGGGGAAGCGCTCACCTGTGATGTCCAGTACCTGCCGTGGGGTGACATCAAGCAGAACGGCGCGGCTGGGCGGTAGTTCATCCAGGGAGTTAACCTTCCATCCTGTACAGATTTTTACACCTGCTGCGGTCAATTCGCCTGCCAGTGCGTTAGCGAGCGACTGTGAGCCGCCGCGCGCAACCGGCCAGCCCACCACATGTCCAAGCAGGCTCAGCATCAGCCCAAATGATGCGGATACAATATTTTCCAGCGGCTGGATGGAGTGCGCGGCCATCCCGGCGAAAAAGGCCTTTGCCCGCTCACCTTTAAAATATCTGTTCACATAGGTTTGCGCGGATGGGAGCGCCTGCAGACCAAAACGTGCCAGCAGAAATGGCCGCCGGGGAGGCAGCGGGAAGGGACCCAGCAGTTCTTCCAGCAAAAATTCCCACACATCCAGCCAGGGATCCATCGTCCGGTGGTATGCGCGCGCATCGTCCCCCAGGCTTTCAGCCGTTACATCGACAGAACGATCCAGCACAGCAGCACTGCCATCATCGAATGGGTGCGCGGCGCAGTAACGGGGGTGGACCCATTCCAGGCCGTAATTACTCAGATTTACAGACCGAAAAAATGGAGATGCGATTCCAAGAGGGTGGACCGATGAGCAGATATCGTGCAGAAATCCGGGAAGTGTGACCTCACCGGTTCGCATCCCTCCCCCGATCGTCTCATGAGCTTCGATCACAGCAACCGAACGCCCTGTTCTCGCAATTTCCAGGGCTGCTGCCAGTCCATTCGGTCCGGAGCCTACCACCACTGCATCGTATTCGCTTTTTTCCAATAAACACTCCAGTTTCGAAAAAGCCTGCTGCCAATTACACCCCTGATAATTCTCTGCTTGAATTCTACCAGCAGCAGCCAGGAAACACATATCGATCTTCCTGCACGGTGGCTGTACAGCATCGTCCTTGCAGTCATCGCCAGCGGGCAAAATAGATGTTTGACCGCCTGTTGTATAATAATTGTTGACTAAATATCGGTGGTTGGTATAGACCCGCTTTAGGTATACGGGTTTCATCCTGAACAGGTTGATTTTGCTTACCCCGGTTTGCAGTATCAGGTTAATAAGGAGATAAAACTTAAACCATGCGTATTGGCTTTATCGCAACACGCCTGAGCGGAACAGATGGAGTATCACTCGAGGTTGAGAAATGGGCTCGCGTCCTTTCAGAAATGGGGCATGAGCTTTTTTATTGTGCTGGTGAGTGTTCGGGTTATGCCGCGGATGGTACCATCATTCCAAAGCTTCATTTTGCCGAGCATTCTATTTATTCGCTCAGCCAGATGGCCTTCGGTGAAAACAGGGAAGCGAACACAGATAAAGTCGTTGATCAAATCTATTCCTTCGCAGATGAGATCCGCACACCGCTGCGGAATTTCATCCGCTCCAACCGGCTGGATCTGATCATCGTCCAGAACGCCCTGACAATCCCGATGAATCTTCCTCTGGGGGTCTGTCTCACGGGCATTATTGCCGAATTAGGCATCAACACCATTGCTCACCACCATGATTTTTACTGGGAGCGTCAGCGCTATCAGACCAATGGTATCCTGGATCTTCTGGACACATCATTTCCGGCGAAGCTGCCTTCCATTCGCCACGTCACGATCAATTCCATCGCACAGGCACGGTTAAAGGCTCGCCGGGGGATCGATTCTGTCGTTATTCCTAATGTTTTCGATTTCTCAGCGCCTCCGCCTGAGATCGATGATTACAACTGCGATTTTCGTAAGGCTCTGGGACTTGAACCCGACGAGTTATTTGTTCTTCAACCTACGCGGGTGATCCAGCGCAAGGGCATCGAGATGGCAATTGAACTGGTGAAGCGCCTCAATCCCGATCGCCCCCGCCTGTTTATTACCCACCGTTCAGACGATGAAGGCTTGGAATACTGGCACTGGCTCAAACGCGAGGCGCAGGTCATGGGCGTCCAGGTTCAGTTAATCGATCATATGATTGGACCCCACCGCTCTTATATCAAAGAACACAAGGTCTATTCGCTCTGGGATGCTTACCTGCATGCCGATCTGGTGACCTACCCCAGCCTTTATGAAGGTTTTGGAAATGCACTGCTCGAAGCCGTTTACTTCAAAAAGCTCATGGTAGTCAATCGCTATCCGGTCTACAATGCTGACATACGCCCGCTGGGCTTCAAATTTATCGAGCTGGATGGATTTGTTGACAATCACAGCATCCGGCAGGCCCAACGTCTGCTTTCGGATCCTCAAAAAGTGCAGCAGTGGACGGATAAAAACTTCCGCCTCGGGCAGGAACATTTTTCACTTGAGGTTCTCAGGGAAAAGCTGACCGCCCTGCTGGAGGATTTCAGGTGATACACCAGACGAATGACGAAGATCAGCATCCTGCATTATGCAGCTCCACCTGTCGTGGGTGGGGTAGAAAGTACGATAGAGCACCATGCCCGCCTGCTGGCGGAGCGCGGCTATCAGGTCTCGGTGATAGCCGGGCGAGGGGAAAGGTTTAATCCCGCAGTCGAATTTACTGCACTGGAAGATGTCGACTCACGCAGCCAGCCGGTAGAGGCTGTCAATCGCGAACTGGCTGAGGGGAACGTCAGCACAGCTTTCTTTACCCTGCGTGACCGCCTTGTCCAGAGCCTTGAACCGCTGCTTGTTCGCTCAGATGCGGTTATTGTCCACAATGCACTCACGCTGCACAAAAACCTGGCACTGACTGCCGCGCTGCACCAGCTCTCCCAGGCAGGCGAGATGTCCTGGATTGCCTGGTGTCACGACTTCGCCTGGCAGGATCCAATTTACACGCCCGGGCTGCACGCTGGCTATCCCTGGGACCTGCTGCGTACTGCCTGGCCGGGGATACGCTATGTGGTCGTTTCCGACCACCGCCGCCAGCAGCTTGCAGAGCTCCTTCAAATCCCGGCTCACAATATTGAGTTGATACCTCCGGGGGTCGAGCCATATTCATTTCTGGGGATCAGCGCCCCGGTGCGCCGGCTCGCGGACCGGCTGGGTTTACTGCAAGCGGACCCTTTACTGCTGCTGCCGGCCCGCATCACACGCCGCAAAAATATTGAATTCGCCCTGCAGGTGATGGCCGAGCTGCGCAAGATAAAGCCGCACGCGCTGCTTGTCGTCACTGGTCCCCCCGGACCGCACAATCCTGCCAATGCAGCCTATCTAGATTCGCTCCAGGAGCTGCGTGAATCGCTGCAGTTGAACCGGAACATCTGCTTCCTCTACGAACAGGGTGAAGGCGGAGAGCCGCTGAATTTATCAGATGCTGAAATTGCTGAACTATACCGGCTGGCGGATCTGTTGTTTTTTCCCAGCCGCAGGGAGGGTTTTGGAATTCCGGTGCTCGAAGCAGGTCTGGCCAGATTGCCCGTCTTTGCAGCAGATATCCCTCCCGTACATGAAAGCGCCGCCGGGCAGGCTCACGTTTTCCCCTTAGATGCAGATCCGGCGGATGTCGCCAGGCGGATCGCACAGTTTATCGATACGGATCCGGCGGTGATGCTGCGCAGGCGCGTGATAACCCACTTCACCTGGAGTTCAATTATCGAGCACCAGCTAATCCCGCTGATCGAGGAGGTAACCCGAAGATGACGAAATTCGAACTGGTATCCGTCCCCAACCGGTCACCTTCCGCATCTTCCACTGGTTTTCGACTCCTGTTGCCCGTCAGCACCCTCGAAGAAGCCCGCATACTGCTTCCCGTTGGTGAAAGCCTTGTTCTGGATAAAAAAGGCCAGCTCTTCATCCTGCATTTACACACGGCTGACGAAGATGAACCGCTCAGCAGCGCTGCGGCGGCCGCCAGCGACTTCCGTGAAGCGCTGGTGAAAATGATGCAGAGCCTGCTGACCATTACAGCTAGGATACAGACCCGGGTACGCCCGCCGGATAAGGTCTGGGAGGAGATCTGGGAAGCCGTGGAACAGGAAGAGATCGATATGCTCCTGGTCGGCTGGCCGCACAGCGGGAAGACGGAGATGACCGTCAGCGATTTCTTCCATGCGCGCCTCGATTCGCCCCCCTGTGCGGTGATTGCCCTGCGTCCGGGAGAAGACCTTATCGCTTCAGGATCCTGGCAGCATGTGCACAACATCCTCATGCCGGTGCGTGGTGGTGCCAACTCTTCTCTGACGCTGCGGGTGGGATACAGCCTGGCCCAGACCCTGAATGCCAGCATAACGCTCCTGCATGTTGCCTCTTCCACAAAAGATGAACGCTTTCAATTCACGGATCAGTTTTCGCCCGCTGTTTACGGGTTAGAGCGTATACAGCGCACAGTGACGACCAAAGGTGAAATCCCAGATGCTGTTTTAAAAGAAGCTGAGAATCACCAGGTGATCGTCATGGGTGCGCCAACCGAGTCGGCCGGCACAGGCCGCTGGCAGGGGCCTCTGGTCAATCATATCCTGCGGGACACGCGTAAAACTGTGATCGCGGTGATGGAGAAAGGCAAACCGGCGGAAAAGCGCCCCGCCTCGCCATCTGCTGAAATGGACACGCCGCTGGCAGTGGTGGTGGACAAGTGGTTCGTCGAGAACACCTTTCGCAGCCGGGAATTTGAAGATCTGGAGGGCCTTGTAAGGTTGAAAGAAGAGCAGGGGCTGACCATCAGCGTTGGCCTGCCGGCTCTAAACGAAGAGGCTACCGTTGGCAGGGTAATCAAGACCATCAAAACCGGCCTGCTGGACGAGATTCCTCTGATCGATGAAATTATCCTGATCGACTCCGGATCAACGGACCGCACACGTGAGATTGCCGAAGACCTCGGCATCCCGGTTTTCATCCACCAGGAAATCCTGCCCGAGCTGGGATCCTATGAGGGGAAGGGAGAGGCGCTGTGGAAAAGCCTATACGTTCTCAAGGGAGATATAATCGCCTGGGTTGATACCGATATCAGCAATATCCATCCGCGCTTCGTCTACGGCGTTGTCGGCCCCCTCCTGCGCGACACGCATATCCATTACGTAAAAGGCTTTTACCGCCGCCCGCTCAGGGAGGGTGGTCGCACAATTGTCGGTGGCGGTGGACGCGTGACCGAGCTGACCGCGCGCCCCTTTATCAACCTGTTCTTCCCCGAACTGTCAGGACTGATCCAGCCCTTGTCCGGTGAGTATGCTGGCCGGCGGTCCGTGCTGGAGCGGCTGCCTTTCTTCACCGGCTACGGTGTGGAAACCGGCCTTCTGCTGGACCTGTTCAACGAATTTGGCCTGGGGGCGATCGCCCAGGTCGATTTACTGGAGAGGGTTCATCACAACCAGCCGCTGCCATCGCTGTCGAAAATGTCTTTCGCGATCATGCAGGTGGTCTTCAGTCGTCTCGAAAAACGCCACAACACCCGCCTGCTGGTGGACGCCAATCGTACGATGAACCTGATTCGCTACGACCGCCAGCGGCATTATTACCTGGATCCGGTTGAGATCTATGAACGCGAACGGCCGCCCATGATTACGGTGCCCCAGTACTGTGAGAAAATGGGGCGCGTTCCCCTGCCGTCCGGTCGCAAAGAAAACCAGGTCACCCCCAGGGGAGTGGGTTTATGACTCATCTCATCCTCATCCGGCACGGAGAAACGGACTGGAATGTCGAGGGGCGCTATCAGGGACAGGCTGACCCACCTCTGAATGCGCGCGGCCGGGTACAGGCACTGCGGCTGGCAGATGGACTCGCCAGTTCTGGAATCGAAACCCTTTATACCAGCCCACTGCAGCGCGCCAGACAGACAGCAGAGATCGTCGCCCAGCGTCTGAATGTCCCGGTCCACATCGAGCCGCGTCTGGTTGAGATTCACCAGGGCGACTGGCAGACCCGGCTACGTTCTGAGATCGAACAGCTCTATCCCGAGCAGTTTCGGCGCTGGGTAACAGATCCCTGGTCAGTTTCTCCGCCGAACGGAGAAAGACTGGTTCAGGTTCTCGAACGCGTCGTCGCTGCCGTGACCGACATCGTCCGCCGCCATCCGGCATCCCGGGTCGGACTGGTCACCCACCGCATACCCATCGCATTGATTAAATTTAAATATCAGGGACTGGATCCGGATAATATCCGCACCCTTAACCTGCCAAATACTTATTACGAAGAAATCGATATCAATCCCGAAATAGTTGAAAAGATGGCCACAAAAGAGAAATAAGCCCCTCTGGAGGATAAATGGCTGAAACCCTGGACACTTCTGTTCTTTCAACTGAGCCGCTGGAAAGAATTCAACACCTGCTGGTCCAGCTGTACGGAGAACCGGAAGGCGAAAAAGCGTTCCGGCAGTTGACCCCCCGGCTGGATGAATATGCACGCCGGTTTTCTGCGCAGAGACGGGATGTTTCGGGCACCACTGGGCATCTGACAGAAGCGGACGCTATTTTGATCACCTATGGGGATCAATTCCAGGGAGACGCCCCGCCGCTTCAGCTTCTCGAGCAGTTCCTCGACCGTCATCTCGGACAGATCATCCGCGGCGTTCACATCCTGCCTTTCTACCCATACTCCTCTGATGATGGTTTTTCGGTCATTGATTACCGCCAGGTCAATCCTGCCCTGGGATCCTGGGATGATATCCGCCGCCTGGCACACCGCCGCCGCTTGATGTTCGATGCTGTGGTCAACCACATCTCGCAGCACAGCCGCTGGTTTCAGGGCTTTCTTCAGCAGGAGCCTCCGTATGACGACTATTTCATCACGGTCGACCCGGCAGTGGACCTGAGCGCGGTGGTCCGCCCGCGCGCGCTTCCCCTGCTCACCCCGGTGGAAACCGTGCGCGGACAGCGCTATGTCTGGACCACGTTCAGTGAGGACCAGATCGACCTGAATTACGCCAACCCACAGGTGCTCCTTGAGATGCTCGATATCATCCTGTTTTACGCTGTCAATGGGGCACAGTTGATTCGCCTGGATGCCATTGCCTACCTGTGGAAGGAGATCGGGACGCCCTGTATTCATCTGGAAAACACCCATAACGTGGTCAGGCTCATTCGTGCCGTACTCGACGCTGTCGCTCCGCATGTGCTGCTGATTACCGAGACCAATGTCCCTCACGAAGAAAATATCAGCTATTTTGGCCGGCCGCTTCCTGGAGGGGATCTCACCGACGAAGCCCAGCTTGTTTACCAGTTCCCCCTGGCCCCCCTCATTCTGCATACCTTTGTTACCGGTTCCGCTTCAGTGCTCTCCCGGTGGGCCGCCGGGTTGAAGACGCCTTCGCCTGGTACCGCTTTCTTCAATTTCATTGCCTCACACGACGGCATCGGCCTGCGCCCATCAGAAGGCCTGCTCAGCCCCGCAGAAATTCAGGCCCTCATCGACCGCACCCTGTCTCACGGGGGGCAGGTATCATACCGCTACCATCCTGATGGCTCCAGGAGCGTGTACGAGCTCAATATCACCCTTTACGACCTGCTCAACGATCCCAGCCAACCCGATCCGGATGTCGATATCCAGCGCTTTCTCGCCTCGCAGGCAATCATGCTGGCGCTTGCCGGGGTCCCTGGAATCTACATCCACAGCCTGTTTGGATCCAGCAGCTGCCATTCCTGTTATCAGGAGACCGGGCGGGCGCGCTCCATGAACCGCCAGAAGTTCCAGCTAGCAGAGCTGGAAGCACGTCTTTCCCAGCCAGACAGCCGTGAGGCGCGTGTCTTTACCGCTTACCGTCACATGCTCGCAACTCGCAGCGGTCTCCCAGCCTTCCACCCGGCTGCAGCCCAGCAGGTGCTCAATCTGCATGACGGGATCTTCGCCCTGCTGCGCACACCGCAGGACAGGCACAAACCGGTCCTCTGCCTGACCAGTGTCACCCCCGCAGAGACCTCTCTGCAGGTCGATCTCCACGAGCCGGGCATCGATTCGATCACTGCATGGCAGGATGCCCTGACAGGAAGGATTTTCAGGGCCCACAACAGCAGGCTGCAGGTCTCTGTGGCCGGTTATGAAACACTCTGGCTCAAATCCCTGGAAAGCGCCTGAATGACACCGCCTGCTGGCTCCAAATCTGCCCACAGGCCCGTACTTTCCTCGATCTGGCTGTATCTGCTTTTCGGGGTTCTGATACTGGGGCTGCTGGTGTGGACCTCTTTACGCACCCTTCAGGAAACGCCTACACGTCAGGCAAGCGCTCAGGTCCCCGGTCACGGCTGGGTAACTCTGACACTCACCATCTCTCCTTATCCACCAGTGACGGATGAACCAGTTTTGCTGAACGTTGTAGCTGAAAATGAACGCGACGTGCTCCTGGAGTTCATTGACGGCCTGCCTTATACCTTCGGGCAGCAGAACAGTGATGTGATTCTGGGCGCCGGCAGAGCTTTCCTGGCTGCAGATGGGGCCGGCTATCAAAGCCGGCTCACTTTCCCCTCACCGGGCAGCTACTGGGTCGATTATGAAATTCTCCCGGGGACGAAAATCCGCTTTCAGTTCGCCGTCAGTACTGCACCGACTGGATAGGTTATAATTGCTTCATGCGTTCTTAAGGACTGCAGAAGAGCCGGGTTATCATCACAAATCCCGGCTCAATTCTCTTTTACCTGAAAGGGTGTCTACATGCAGGATTTCAACGAAACAGAACTACCTTCACCCGCAGAATCACCGCCTCCACCCCAGGATCGGCCTGCGCTGGTCATCAACATTCAATCCTGGGCGACCCCAATTGTTGGTCTGATCATGCTCGCTGTTGGCCTGTTGGGTGGCTATATTGGACGTCCTCTCCTGGAGAAGAGTACCCCCACGGCTGTGGCGGTCAACCCAACCCCCTCTGTCCCCCAGAGCGCTGCAGGAACGGAGCAGCAGCGTCAGGAGATGATGGCTTTTCTGGTCGATCAGACTAAACATCTCAAGGGCGACGATGCCGCTCCCGTCACCATCATTGAGTTCAGCGATTTTCAGTGACCATTCTGCGGCAGATTTGCCACTGGCGCGGGGCGTCAGATCGAACAGGAGTATATTGAAAGCGGCAAGGTCCGCATGGGTTACTGGCACTTTGCTTTCCTGGGGCAGGAATCACTCTGGGCAGCAGAAGCCTCCGAATGCGCTGCGGACCAGGATGCATTCTGGGAGTATCATGACCTGCTCTTCGAAAGCCAGAACGGTGAAAACCGGGGCGCCTTCAGCAAAGAAAACCTGAAGCAGTTTGCTGCAGACCTCGAGCTGGACACCGGGGCTTTCAACGAATGCCTGGACAGCGGGAAGTATTCGGAATATGTGCAGACCCAATCGGGGATTGCCCGCCAGATTGGCGTGACATCAACACCGGTGTTCCTGATCAACGGCTACGCAGTGATCGGAGCACAGGATTTCAGCGTCTTTCAACAGGTGATCGATCAGGAGCTGGCTGCGGCCGGATCCGGAAGCCGCTGAACCCCCATCCATATAAAAAACGCCTGGCAGTAACTGCCAGGCGTTTTTTATTCCATCGGAACCGTGTCCTTCGTCTCGCACTTAACAGAAAGCTGGCTGTCGAGAACATTCCCCTTCCAGCCATTTCGTATTCTGGTCGCTTCCAGCAGGTGGCTGCGCAGATTGTTGATTGCGGTATCGATGGCTTTTTCAGTCTCCGTTAACGCTGCTGCCGATTCTGGCCGCAGGGATGCATCCTGCTTCAGAGAGGCGATCACTGTGCTGGCTGCAAATAGAGTCTGCAGCGCGCTGTCGGTCAGGTCATGGCTGATTTGCAGCTGCTCGCGTGCCTGCGCCAGAATCTGGGCCTGCAGTTCACTGGTTTCCCGTTCTTCCAGCCAGCGAGCAAGGAAATCCAGGAAAAAGAAGGCGACCAGTGGGCCCATCGTACCGAAGAACAGGATCTCAACCAGAATGTGATAATCCATTCCCAGGCCGAAATGCAGCCAGCGGGCCGGGCCCAGCTCGTAAATGAATACAAGCACAGCTGTCGCCAGCGGCGCTAACCACCGCAGCGTGTGCAAATGTTCTGTCAGCTTTTGATTAATGAAATCTCTAATTTTAGTGCTCATAATATCTTCTCCCCTGGTCTGCATACTGGCAGACTCCCCTTTCCCAGAGGGATACCCGGTTATTCTACGCATTCGGAATCAGAGCGAGAAGTGTGAAAGGTCATCCCTGCTGTATGATTTTCAGCATACTGAGGGTGATTTTTGATTCAAAAAGGTGGCGGATATGACGTACCGCCACCTTTATTCTTCGAATCCTGCTGCCAGAAAATGGGGTCAGATGTCGCTTGCCAGAGTGGAGACCCAACCTTCATTGGGATCCGTGCCGCCGGTGCGCGTCCGGCTGCGGGGATAGCTTGCTTCTCCAGACCTGCCCACCACCCGGATATCCTCAGCACCCAGGCCCCGGTCGGATTCGACCAGTTCAAATTCGAAAATCACCTTGCGGCTGGGCAGCGTGCGCGGGTTGATTTCGGGAGGCAGGGTCGAATCGTGGAAAAAAGCGGCTTTATAGGGCGAATCGGGGTTGCGCGGATCGGTTATCCATGTCAGCGGGGATAATTTATCCAGGAAAGCCATGAATCCGTAGTTTTCGTCTGGCTGGTGGAAATAGCATACCCCACGCACCGTCGAGCCGGGAGTCCCCCAGGGTGTTTCGCGCCGGTTTGTAGGGATCAACTCTGGGATCAGGTATCCCGAAATAAACGAATCTGCATTTTTGCGTAAAGACTGCGAAACATTATCAAAGGCGATCACTTCCACACGGCAGCCCATGTCGCGGACCGCCTGCATCGGTTTGACAAAATCGCCATCGCCGGTGATCAGGATGACCAGGTCAAGGTTGCGGGCCTGCAGGATCAGATCCACTGCCATGATCATATCGACATTGGCTTTTCCATACCGCCGGTCTGTATCTGGATCGTAATACCATTTGACTTCGTTGACAGTGGTGTGGAAACCAATATCGCGCAGCACATCGTGAAAACTGGTCACCCGGTCGCCATAACTGCGGTCTGTGCGCGCTCTTTCGGCATCGAATGATACATACGCATTGAGACGCTGGATCGTACCGCGCATTTGCGCGTACTGCCGCAGTACATCGAAGCGCATTTTCTGCCCGCCGTTGGAGTAGACATTGGCGACATCGACAAAAACCCCTACTTTTGCGTATTCAATTGGATTCGGCATCATCTTATTTTTACTCTTCAGGCTGAAAATGGATGTATATTTCTGATCGATAAGGAACCCTGTGGATGACTTCTTTCAGTAGTTGCACATTGCTGATTCATCAGTCAATCTATGTTTCTCTCGAGTTTGTACCCTGGAATAACAAAAAATTAAATTTCCGGCTGAGTTCGGCGAAATCAATTACAGGTTTTCTGCTGTTTGTAGATCTTTATATACAGACCAGGCCCAGGTTTTCACCTGCTCAATATACTGTTCTTCCCCGGCGGCTACCACGTCGGCTGCTCTCATACTCCAGTGTACCGGGTTGCGGTAGGATCCTTTTGATTCAGGCCGGGCTGTGACCTTCCAGTTTCTCCTGCCCGAGTCCACGGTTTTTCTTTTTTGATTTCGGATTTCGGCCGGGCTCTTCTCTTCAACCAGCATTTCCTTCAGCAGCCCGAGCGCATATCCCAGCCCATCTTCTGAATACAGGTGCGGGTGCTGCAAATGATAACATAACACCATTAAATGATGCACCACTCCGTTGGCCGGATTTTCATTCTCCCAAAACAACATCTGGTAAAAATTATCCTGACAGGTACGGCCGTTTTCCCATCTGGCCCCACACGCCGGGCACTGAGATGTCATAAGACATCCTCCTCGTCGTTCTTATGGGCGGTACCGGAACAGTCCTATTGCTCACCCCAAACAACCAATCTTCCCGGTCGAAAATTTTACCGGATGAAATGAAAAATTGCGATTAAGAAAAAGGCCTGCCTTTCGGCAGGTCTTCTCGCGAAAAACCACGTTCGCGCGGTTGGTGTTGAAGCTCAGATCCAACCGAAGGATTGGCGATCCTGGTGGCGGGGGTGGGATTTGAACCCACGACCAAGGGCTTATGAGTCCCCTGCTCTACCGCTGAGCTACCCCGCCGGAGCGGCAAAATATTACTACATTCCCGGGCATTTGTCAACCAGAATAGCAGGAAAGACTGCATATTTTTTTCATTACCGTTCCGGTTCTCCCGGAAAACGTATCTGATATGTGTTTTCCTCACCCTAATATTCCCAGACTGTAGAGCAGTTCGGCGTTGTAGATGGATCCTCCAGCTGCCCCCCGGATGGTGTTGTGTGAGAGCACGACCATCTTCAGGTGAAAGAGCGGGTCAGGGCGCAGTCTCCCTACCGTGGTGGTCATTCCCCGGCCGGCCATCCGGTCCAGACGCGGTTGGGGGCGGTCGGGTTCACTGCGCACCGCGATGACCGGGCAGGGAGCGGAAGGCAGGTCCCGGCTGGGCTCCGGCGCCTGATAAGCCTGCAGTGCCAGGCCGGCCTCTTCCACAGACGCCTGCCGTTCCAACTCAACCGAAAGACACACGAGATGCCCGTCGCTCACTGCCACGCGGTTCGTATGTGCAGAAACCTGGAATTCGGCCGGCCTTATTTGACCTTCTGCGACATGCCCCAGCATCTTGCAGCTCTCTGCCTCCACCTTCTCTTCCTCACCGGCGATATACGGTATCACATTGTCCAGGATATCCAGCGAGGCGACGCCGGGGTAGCCGGCGCCGGAAATCGCCTGCATGGATACAGCCAGGACCTTCCGCAGTCCGAACTGTTCCTGCAGGGCTTTCAGCGCCACTGTCATGCCTGTGCTCGTGCAGTTCGAATTGGTGACAATCGCCCCCTTCCAGCCGTGCACCTGGCGCTGCCGGTCAAGGACTGTGATGTGGTCAGGGTTCACCTCGGGCAGCAGGATAGGGACATAAGGATCCATGCGGAACGCTGAGGCATTGGAACATACAACTGCGTGGCGGCGGGCAAACTCTGGCTCTGCAGTTCTGGCGACACTCGCCGGTAGAGCGGAGAAAATGAGCGGCAGATCCATGTCCAGTTCCTCCGTTGCTGTGACCTTCAGCCGTTTCGCCCACTCGGGCATCGGCTCCGGAAGCACCCAGTGGCAGGCTTCGCCATAGTAAGCTCCAGCCGAGCGCTCCGACCCTGTCACTGCCACTACCTCAAACCATGGATGTCCGTCCAGAAGCTGGATAAACCGTTGACCAACGCTTCCCGTAGCAGCCAGCACGGCTGCCGGTATTCGAGATGCCATAATTCACTCCTTAACGATCAACTGGTGGACGGCTCTCACCGCCCTCTCGCCATCCGCAGTGCTGACGATCATGCTGATGGAGACCTCCGACGAGCCCTGAGCGATTGCAATGACATTGGCCTTTGCCTCACCCAGCGCGCTGAAGATCCGGCCGGCGATTCCATACGTATTCTTCATCCCCGCACCAACGACTGTGATGATGTATACCTCTTCAGAGGCCCAGATGCGGTCGATATCGCGGCGTTCCAGTTCGCGAGCAAATTCTCGTTCCAGTTCCGCCACCACCTGCTCCGCCGCCTGGATCGGGACGGCAAAGCAGATCGACTGCTCTGAGGATGCCTGAGAAATTAACGGAACGCTGGTCCCTGTGCCGGCGACAGCCGCAAATGTGCGTGCTGCCACCCCGGGGACACCCAGCATCCCGCGCCCCTCTACGGTGATCAGGCTCTGCTCGCGGATGACGGTCACCGCCTTAATCTTTCCGTTACCCTCCGGCTGGTGTTCGGCGACAATACGGGTGCCCGGGTGATCTGGGTTGAAGGTGTTGGCTACACGCACTCCGATGCCGGCATCAATCAGCGGCCGGATGGTCTTCGGATGCATGACCTTCGCCCCGAAATAGGCCAGCTCGGCGACCTCCCGGTACGATAACACCGGAATGGTGCGCGCTTCAGATACCCAGCGCGGATCGGCTGTCATCACGCCGTCGACATCCGTCATGATCCACACCTCATCAGCGCCCAGTGCAGCCCCCAGAATGCCGGCGGTGTAATCCGAACCGCCGCGTCCCAGAGTCGTCACAATCCCTTCCCGGGTGGCGCCGATAAACCCGGTCACAACTGGAATTCGGCCCGCCTCGAGCAGTGGGACCAACCCCTGTTCTACTCGTCGGGCTGTCAGTTCCAGGTCCGGATGGGCATCCTGAAATTGGTCATCCGTGACGATCAACCGCGTAGCCTCGACAAATTCTGCCGGCATCCCGTGGTGAGCTATCGCGGCCGCCAGCAGGCGCACATTTAACCGTTCACCCATGGCTGCCACGGTGTCGAGCGCCCGCGGTGTCGCTTCCCCCAGCACATGGATGGCCGTGCACAGGCTGTGAAATTTATCCACCAGCCGGTCAATGTCCTCTTTGACGGCCCGCAGCCCGCTGTAGCCCTGCAGCAGGTCGTCTGCGGCATCCTGGTGGATCAGGCGCAGTCGCCCGGTGGTATCCTCCACAGCCTGCAGGCTGCCGCGCACAGCCTGGGAGGCGGCGTCGAGCAGCAAATTGGTCACGCCGGCCATCGCCGAGGTGACTACCACCAGCCGCGGCCAGTCCTTTCGAGCAGCGCAGATGGTTTCCACCGTCTGCCGGATTGCGGCCGCGTTCCCGACGGAGGTCCCACCGAACTTCATCACCAGTGTGGCCTGACGTTTACTCTGTTCGCCGGGCATACGCATGCTCCTCCTGCATCAGATGAATCAGGCTCCTTCCGAACTCCACCAGCGCCATGTAATAAGGCTCGATGCTTGGGATATAGTGCCGCTCATCGCGGGCATGCGGGCCCAGTCCGCTCTGCCCCCAGACCACGCCCTGACCTCGAGGAGCAAAGCGGGCGCTGGTGCCGGCCAGTTTTCGCCCCAACACCGGCTCACGGCCGGAGACTTTCTGTACACTCCGGATGAGCGCCTGCAAAAATGGGTTGTCAGGATCGACGCGGATTCCGCTTTCCTTCACCTTCATGACCAGCTCAATCTCATGTACGCGGCAGTAATCCGCCAGCGCTTCCTCAAACTGCTGGAGGTCGTCCTGCGGAACAGGCCGGATCTCCACTCCCAGGATCCCCCGGTCTGCCTGGATGTTGTAGATACCCGGTGTCCCGATCTGGATGAAGGGAAACAGCAGCTGTGACCGCCAGCCTCCGCTGGCATTCAGGGTCAGGTATTTCTCTGCGATCTCACGGACCGCCTGTCGTGCAGCCAGCAGCTTCTCACTGAGATCGCCCTGTGCACCTGCTGTGCCAGTGTGTCTGCGCTGACCGTGAACCAGCAGGTCAAAGCGCATTACGCCCCGGTTTTCGACACAGATCTCTCCCCACAGTTCATCTCCTTTTTCGCCGGTTCGCTCGCCGGCAATGAACAGCCCGGGGGTATACGGCTGTCCGTTTCTGGTGACCCCTTCCTCCTCCAGCAGCTTCAGCATATGAGGGGTACCCATCGGATCCGCCTCCCCGTTCTCCTCATTCCCGACCAGCAGCAGGCTCACAGGCGGATAAGGAGGTCCCTGGCGGAGCTGGTCCTTCATCCACACCAGGTAAGTGGCTACCACGGTTTTCATATCCGCTGCGCCCCGGCCCACCAGGTAATCTCCATCGACCACCGGGTTGAACTGGCTGTCGTCTGGTTCGGGCGGTACCACATCAAAATGTCCGCCCAGCATCACCGGGGCGAAGAGCCCCTCCGGGAAACCGGCGGCGATGGCAGGGTAAGTCTCCTGCTCGTGGAAGATTACCTCCAGCCCGTGATCTCGCAGATAACCGGCGATGAACGCTGCCGCCCGGCTGACTTCATCCAGGCGCTCCTGCGGCGCGGCGGTCACCGACGGGATCTGGATTAACTGCCGGGCCAGGTCTACGATTTCGCTGGTCTTGTCCGGATACGAGACATCCAGCATGACGGCAGGATGGTGCCGGAAACGAATGGGGGCCAGCGGATCCCTGCGCTCGTCCTCACGCGCCCGCTGCAGGAACTCCGAGATTTTTCGCCCGTCCACGCCAGCTAGACTGCGGTCGCTGGCAATGCGCTCGATATCTTTCGCTACCTGGGCTTCTCGCTCTTCGGCCAGAGCCTTCAACAGGTCCAGGGGAAGTTCACCTTCCTTACCAGCTTCTAGACGCAGTCGCTCACGCAGGCGTTCAGCCGTAGAGGGCATTCCGGCTGCCATCTCGACCAGCGGCTGCAGATCTTCCCACACTCCCAGCGCCTCAGCCAGCGGACGGACGCCTTGCAGCGTCCATTCGAGGAATGTGCGCATTCCCACAGGTTTACCGTTGAACGGATTTTCAATCATCGCGCGCAGGCCGTGGCGCGCCGCCAGTTCCTCGTTCCGTCGAACGCAGGCGATATCTTCTGCATCGTAGCGAAATGCGCTGGCGAACTCGGGATCTGCGTAAATACAGGCCAGCAGCAGCTGTTTCAATGTAAGGTTGGCAGTGTCCACCTCCAGCAGATGTCCCCCGTCGTCGGTGCGCACTTCAACCCGTGCCATGGGCAGGTTGATGCGCGCCATCAGGTTCTGCATCTCAATCTGCCGGGCCATTTCCGTCCGGTCAGCGGGCTTTCCGGCGGAGTAAAGTCCGCGTGCGTAGAGTTCCTCCAGCTGCTCGCTGGTGATCTCGATCAGTCTTTCTACGGGTTCGGCGAACGAGCGCGCCCGCACAGGGGTCCAGTTATTGTTCCCAAAACGCACGCCGCTGCGCACCAGCCGGTAAGAGATCTGCAGGTAATCCTCGTAGGAGCGGTACAGATCCGGCAGGTCCAGTTCTGACGGGTTTGGAAAGGTCAGGTTGCGCACAGAATCTTCTTCAGCCAGAAAAACTTTCGTTTCGCCGTTCAGCCGCACTGAACGAAAGGGAGTGGCTGCACTGGTGGCGATAAACAGAGCCGCAAACGCGCGCATGCGGCGCGCCGCCTGGATGTAGAACTCGCTTTTGAATTCATCCAGATGCCGGTCGCCGCGCTCCGCTGCCGAAAGGTGCATAAAATCCCAGGCAAAAAGCGGTTCGGGCAGCGAGAGGTTCGCATGCAGGCCCGCGGTTGCCAGCCGCTCACCGAACAGGTTCACACAGCGTTCCAGGTACAACCGCTTGGCTAAATGCCAAGATCTGGGGATCGAGTCTGGCCCAACCGGAACCGGCCGCGGCAGCACGCCCGGCCAGCTGTAAAGCCGCACGCCAAAGGTTCGCCCGGCCCGGCTGAGGGCGTTGATCAGCGCTGCTTCCATCAGCCGGCTCTCGTATACTGCTCCGCGTGGAGAATAATACGGTCTCGTCACCCATTCAATCATCCAGTGAAAGACCTCCAGCTGGCTGTGGACGCGCACCCAGGGTGACAGGCATTCCGCACGCAGATAGTCGACGAACGACTGCTGGCTGGGGCCCGAACCCACCGTCAGCAGCGGGCGCAGCTCTTCATCCAGCAGGTTCCACTCCAGTTCAAACCCGCTGGCCCCATTCTCAGGCTGGCTTTCACTGGCCTTTTCCAGGGCAAGCAGGTATTTATCAGCAAACCGGTAAAGCAAGTTATCAGAGGGCATACAGGCCTTCCATCAGACGCTGGGCTGCGCCCAGGGTATATTCGGGAGCGTTGGCGTAGGAAAAACGGATCCACTGCGCGCCGTACGGAGAAAAGTAAACCCCTGGTACCACCGCGACTCCGTGTTCTTCCGCCAGATACTGTCCCAGGGGTTCGCTGTCCGCCCAGCCTTTTCGCTCCAGCCACTGGCTGACTTCAATAAAGGCATAATATCCTTTACCCAGGATGAAGCGCACACGCTGCTCCTGCAGGTACTGCTCGAGCAGCCTGCGGCTGGTGTTCGTCGGTTCCACAATCCCCCTGCAGGCTTCGGAATACCCCATTTCGTAAGCAGCCATCGCCACCGCCAGTGCGAAGTATGAGGGCATCACCGTGTGCGAAGCCCGCGCTGCAGCGAACTGGATTACTTCTTCCGCAGCGATGAGATGACAGCAGCGAATATTCGAAGCCCCCAGGCTCTTCGTCAGCCCATCCAGAAACATCAGCCGCTTTCGATCTTCCGCATCAAATAATCGCAGGAATGTGTTCAGGTCTGCCGGCTGTTCGTCTGTGACATAGTGATACATCCAGTCAAAGAGCACGAAGGCGACCCCTAAGCGCAGCGCTTCCTGTGCCAGGCAGGCCTGTTCTTCAAGTGATAGAGTCTTTCCGGTGGGATTATCAGGAGAGGTAATGATCACCCCCGCGGCCTTTCTCCCGGATCGCTCTGCAAAGCGTACGCTTTCACGGATGCTGTCCGGGGTCAGAGACCAGCCCGCTTCCGGTTTTCCCGGAGCGTACAGGACATTGGCCCCTACGCTGTACGGTCCCCAGTTGTACGAAATCCAGGGTACCCGGGTCGTGATGATCACATCTCCTTCCCGCCCGTGGCCCAGTGCCAGCATTGCCTGGTAGGCTTTTACCAGGGCATCTCGCCCGCCGCTCGTTCCCAGCACATTCGCCGGCCCAATGCCCAGACCAGGATCGATTCGCCAGTACTGTTCAATAACCGCCTGCCGGAACGCAGGGGTGCCAAATGGCAGGTCATACGCGGTCCCATGCTCGATTTGCAGCTCCGCAGCACGTTCCAGGATGGCGCGCGGCACTCCCGGCAGACTGGCCCCTCCATCCCCCTGTGATGCATCGAAAACGGGCCGCTCAGGATTGCGCTCCCGGTATACCTTGAGCGACTTGTTTATGATGAACATGCGTGACGGCGGGATCGCTGCCATCTGGCTGAGGTGCCCGCTGACCGGCACCAGGTTCACTTCGGGTACGGCAAAAATGGGGGTGTCGTTGGATATATTGCTGCTCATCGTCGTTCCTTCCCTGGTTAAAAATTTTTCTTCTCGATCCTGTTTATCCTTTGGCTAGAAATGAGCTGCTTTGATCTCACCGCTTAAGAAAAACGCCCCGGTCTTACGATCGGGGCGTTGGTAAGGTCATGGGAACAGGTTTTCAATTTGCTGCTACCTGTGTTTTCACCGCGCCAGAACGCCCCGTGGTCCATGTAGTGACCACGGTATTGGTAGTGGTATTGGCATTGGTGAAAAGAACAGTCATTATGTCCATATTGCGCCGAACTATATCACAACCGGCTCAACTCGTCAATGAATTGCTGTTAAAAGTGGCGGTCGCTCACATAGTGAGCCAGATCGGCCAGGGCATGCTTTTCGGGAGTATCAGGCATGTCTTCCAGGATTTCAAGCGAGCGCTCCACGTACGCCCGGGCTTCTTCCATTGCCTTTTCGATCGCTCCGCTGGAGCGGATATCGTTGACAACCCTTTCCAGTGTGGCTTCACTGTAATGCTTCCCGCTGATCACTTCCCGAATCCCATCATGCTCAGGATGTGCTTCCACGAAGTACAGCGCAGGAAGGGTTACCAGCCCCTGGCGCAGGTCATTCGCCACTGGCTTGCCAACGGTTTCCTGTTCTCCGGTGAAGTCGAGAATATCGTCGACGATCTGGAATGCCATACCGATTCCGTAGCCGAATTCACGCATATTCTCTTTCACATAATCATCCACTTCCGCCAGGATCGATGAAGCGCTGGTCGCAAGCTCGAACATGGATGCCGTCTTGGCATAAATGCGCTGGTAGTAGTTCTCTCGGCTGATAACTCCCTTGCTGGAAAACAACTGCGTGATTTCTCCGTCGACGATGACCGCCAGCGTCCTTGCAAAGAGCCGGATGACTTCGGGAGACCGGGTTTCTGCTGCCAGTTGGGCGGCGCGAGCAAATACGAAATCTCCCGTCAGAACCGTGGCAGCAGGAGACCACTGGGAATTTAACGTGGCGATACCGCGCCGCAGCAGAGCTCCGTCGATCAGATCGTCGTGCACCAGGGTGGCGGTATGCAGCAGTTCAATCGCCGCAGCCAGGGTGATTAGTTTCTCCTGATTCCCACCGAACATTCCTCCGGTGAGCAGCGCAATAGCAGGGCGAATTCGTTTTCCTCCGGAAGAGAGCAGGTGCTCCAGAGCAGCGCCCAGGTCCGGATGGTGCCCCTCGGCCTGGGCGCGCATCAGTTCCTCTACTTTCGGGATGATAGCCTGGACCGGGGTGAAAAAATTTACCGTGTGCGATGGTTTGTTCACCAATTAAACAACCTCTTCGCGTTCATCGTTGTGATGTCCGCAATGATTTCTAGTGGTTTCTGTTTTAATTCTGCGATTTTCTCCGCCACGAGGCGAACTCGCGCGGGTTCGTTTCTTTTTCCGCGATAAGGATGCGGGGTCAGAAACGGGGCGTCCGTTTCCACCAGCAGCCTCTCTTCAGGCAGCCTGGTGACCAGGTCCTGGAGCTTTGGGGCGTTTTTGAAGGTTACCGGCCCCGTAATTCCAATCATAAAATTGAGTTCGAGGGCTTTCTCGGCCTCTGAAAGTCCGGCGCTGAAGGAATGCAGCACGCCTGGCCGTTCTGCCAGAGGAGAACCGTTTGATTTCAGTTCTTCCAGCCACTCTTCTACGATGTTAAGAACATCCATGCTCGCCCGCCGGTCTTCACTGCTGGCGTCGCGGGTGTGGATCACCACAGGGAGATCGAGCTCGGCTGCTAAATCGAGCTGTTCACGAAAGATTCTCTGCTGCACCTCTGCCGGGGTGCGGTCCCAGTAATAGTCGATCCCGATCTCCCCAATCGCGACCACTTTCGCATCCTGTCCCAGGGCTTTCAACTGGCTGCGCGTCTCTGGAGTCCATTTCGTGCCTTCGTTCGGATGAACCCCAACACAGGCGTAGACAGGGTCATATGTGTGCGCCAGTTGCACCACCGAACGGCTGGTCTCAAGATCGATGGCCGGGTTCAGGATGCGGGTAACGCCTGCATCTAGGGCCCGAGCCAGGGTTTCTTCACGGTCGTCATTAAAAACCTCGAAATCTAGATGGCAGTGAGTGTCAACGAGCAATTATCGAATCCCTGCAACGGCCAGCCCATCCTTCAGGATCTCCTGCACCTTATCCGGATGAGTGGTTTCCGTGTATACCCGGATAATCGGTTCGGTACCCGAGAACCGGATCAGCAGCCAGCCGCCATCTTCCAGATTGAACTTATACCCGTCGGTTGTGTCCAGGCCGGTTACTTTCAGGCCTCCCAGATATTCCGGATTCGAACTCTGAATCAGCCTCTCGCGCTCGGCTCGATCTCCAGTGAACATGGTGTCGATGCGGTCGTAGTAATGTGCTCCAACTTTTTCAAAAAGCAAATCCAGCAGTTCGGACGGCTTTTTGTTCAGGCGTACCATCATATCCAGGATGTACAGACCGGCCAGAATACCATCGCGCTCCGGTACGTGGTTGGCGAAGGCATAGCCGCCCGATTCTTCGCCGCCGATCATCGCGTTTGTTTCCAGCATTTTCGGGGCGACATACTTAAAGCCCACGCCCGTAGGATAAACCGGGACATCGTAAATCTTGCCCAGAACATCCAGCATGGAGGTTGTTGAGAGCGTCTTGACGATCGGCCCGCGCATGCCGCGCACTTCGAGCAGGTAATAGGCCAGCAGACCATAAACCCGCAGCTGGTCAATGAAACGGCCGTGTTCGTCACCCACACCCAGACGGTCTGCGTCTCCATCGGTGATGATCAGCACATCGGCTTTTTCATCCAGTGTCTTCTGCAGCCCAACGTCCACATTCGGCCGGATGGGTTCGGGCCGTTTCATCTCCGGAAAGATCGGATTACGCTGGTTGTGGATCTCGAAGACCTCGGTTTTGCCTCCGCACAGCAGTCTCGGGAACCAGCCCGCGCCGTTGCCCCACATCGGATCGACCATAATCCTCAGCCCGGCGTCCTGAATGGGTTTCAGATCCAGCAGGTTATGGATTTGTTCGATGTATGCAGGTGCAGGGTCAAACTTGACCACTTTGCCGTCGTCGATCGCTTCGCTCAGCGGTACCCGCTTCACCTGGTCTTCAGTTTCTGGGATCAGGCTTTCGATCTCCAGCAGACCTTCCGGATCGATTGCGCCGCCAAACTTATTGCGGACTTTAAACCCATTGTCTGTTGGCGGGTTATGAGAAGCGGTGATATTGATGGCGCCGGCAGCCTTCTTATTGACTACGGAGTACGCAATCACAGGTGTCGGTGTAGCACCGTCCGTCAGATAAACCCGCAGACCATTTGCGGCGAGAACCTCGGCAGCCGCAGCGGCAAAGTTTTCAGAATGAAAGCGCTTATCGTGACCAATAACCACCCACTCATCCTGATAGCCGTGGTTGAGTAAATAGGCGGCAAATCCCTGGGCGCACCGGCGCAGATTGGCAAATGTATAATCCTCTGCGATCACCCCCCGCCAGCCATCCGTGCCGAATTTAATCTTTGTTGCCATCCACTCCTCCCGGGTCCATAAGTGAGAATAAGAACAAAAAGTATTATATCAGCGGATTATTGCCTGTGATAAGGTAAATATACGATATTTTTCCTAGGAATTAGCAAAACCCAAATCAACCAACTCGATTAAAATAACCAGCATGAATGATGTTCATCCCAAGATATACCTGGATTATGCAGCCACCACGCCCGTTGATCCTCGCGTGGTGGAAACCATGCTGCCATACTTCAACCAGCTCTTCGGCAACCCGTCTTCCGTGCACACTTTTGGGCAGTTAGCCGAAGCAGCCCTGGAGGAAGCGCGCGAGAGCGTGGCGGCGGTCCTCGGCGCCAGCCCTGCTGAGATCATTTTCACCGGCTGCGGGTCTGAGAGCGATAATCTGGCGCTGCGCGGCGCCGCATTTTCTGCCCGACAGCAGCGGGGGGCGAACCATATCCTCATCAGTCCTGTTGAGCACCATGCGGTATCTCACACCGCGGCTCAGCTCGCCAGCCTGCACGGTTTCGAGGTCGAGCTGCTTCCCGTCGATCCTTACGGGCAGGTCCACCCACAGGCCGTTGCAGACCGGCTGCGGGATGATACCGCGATGGTTTCTGTAATTTATGCCAACAACGAAATCGGCACTATCAACCCGATTGCTGAAATCGGTGCAGTGTGCCGGGCTCGCGGGGTCACGTTTCATACGGATGCAGTTCAGGCGGCTGGATATCTGCCGCTGGATGTTGACGCTCTGAATGTCGATCTTATGGCGCTGGGCGCGCATAAGTTTTATGGCCCCAAGGGGGTTGGAGCGCTGTATGTGCGCAGGGGGACTTCGCTGACTCCGGTAATCACAGGCGGAGGGCAGGAATCCGGTCTGCGTGCGGGCACCCACAATATCCCTTACATCTGTGGGATGTCCAGAGCGCTGCAGTTAGCCGTGGAGGAGCGCCAGCAGCGAGTGGCCCACGTCCAGCCTCTGCGCGACCTCATCATTGAGCGGGTGCTCAGCGACATCCCCAGCGTGCAGCTAACCGGCCACCCCCAGCAGCGTCTGCCCAATCACGCCAGCTTTGTATTCGAGAAGGTGGACGGGAACGCCCTGCTGATGATGCTCGATGTCGAAGGGTTTGCATGCTCGTCCGGATCGGCCTGCAAGACAGGCAGCCCGGAGCCATCTGAAGTCCTCCTGTCCACCGGCTTTACACCGGAATGGGCGCTGGGTTCACTGCGCGTCACCCTGGGCGTCAACACCACACGAGAACAGATTGACCAGTTCCTGGATGTGCTCCCCGGGCTGGTCGAGCGCGCGCGTCATCTCACGGGGGTCGTCGAATGACCAACACTGCACAACCCACCGTGGTCGTCGCAATGAGCGGTGGGGTTGACAGCTCGGTGGCTGCCGCCCTGCTCAAGCAGCAGGGTTATAACGTGATCGGCATGATGCTGCGCCTGTGGAGCGAGCCGGGCAGTGAAATGGACAACCGCTGCTGCACCCCCGACTCCATGGCGCTGGCGCGCCGCATGGCCGCCCGGCTGGGCATTCCTTTTTACGCCGTAGATGCCCGCCAGTATTTCCACGACACGGTGGTGCGTGCCTTCATTGATGGCTATGCGCAGGGAACCACCCCAAATCCCTGTCTGCGCTGCAACCGTCATGTGCGCTGGGAGTTCCTCCTCCAGCACGCGCTGAACCTCGGCGCCAGCTTCATGGCCACCGGCCATTATGCTCGCCTGGACAGGTCGGATCCCAGCTCCATCAAGCTGCTGCGCGCCAGAGACAGCGGCAAGGACCAGTCCTATGTCCTCCATGTCCTGCGCCAGCACCAGCTCCAGAGAGCACTCTTTCCGATCGGTGAACTGACCAAACCGGAGGTCCGCCAGCTCGCCCGCGATTTCAACCTCCCCGTTGCTGAGCGCGCCGACAGTCAGGACCTCTGTTTTCTGGGTAACGGTGATTACCGCCAGTTCCTGCTGCGCAACGCCCCCCAGATCGAAAATCCCGGCCCGATCCTAAATCGCGCAGGCAAGGTCCTCGGTCAGCACCAGGGGCTGGCGTTCTACACCATCGGCCAGCGCAAAGGCCTGAGTATTGCCTCGCCGCAGCCGCTGTACGTGATCGAAAAGGATCTCCAGCGCAACGCGCTGATCGTCGGGCAGAAAGACGAGCTGGGAGGACGGGAACTGCTTGCTGCAGATGTCAACTGGATCAGCGGCTCGAGCCCACAGGCTCCTTTTAGAGCTCAGGTCAAAATCCGCTACAAGGCGCAGCTGGCCGCAGCCACGGTCACACCACTTGAAAACCAGCAGGCCCGGGTGATCTTTGATGAGCCGCTGCGCGACATCACCCCGGGGCAGGCTGCTGTTTTTTATCAGGATGATCTCTGTCTGGGGGGAGGGATTATCCAGTTATGAACCTGCCTTCGATCCTCCTCGGTGTCATTCTATCCACTCTCTACGGTGCGGCCTTCCACCTCTTGCGCGGGGGTGGCCCGGGCCGGCTGATTCTGTACCTGGTGCTCGGCTGGGCCGGCTTCTGGGCCGGTCAGATCCTTGCCTCGCAGGCTGGCTGGACCTTCGGATCGCTTGGCTCACTGCACCTCGGCCTGGCCACCGTCATGAGCCTGATCTTTATCCTGCTGGGCCACTGGCTAAGTCTCGCCGACTCAAACCAGCGCTGAGCGCCTAAATTTCCAGGCATTAAAAATCCCTACCGCATGTTCGCATGGGTAGGGATTTCTTGATTAATGGAGTTGTATTACTTTTCGGCTAGATCACCACGACATTCGCTGCCTGAAGACCTTTCGGGCCATTCTCGATGCTGAACTCGACACGCTGACCCTCTTGAAGGGTGCGGAAGCCGTCTGCCTGGATCGCGCTGAAGTGCACGAAAACATCCGGACCTCCCTGGCGTTCAATGAAGCCGTACCCCTTGCTTGCATTGAACCATTTCACCGTGCCTGTAACCCGTTCGTTCATTCTAAAAATCTCCTTCAATCTAAAAAAGAAAAAATGATCCGTGATGGTCCCGGTTGTGTTTCAGCGGTCGTGGTTTGCCGGTAAGCGACAGAATACAAAAAGGCTGGTCTGGAACACGCTTTCTGTTCCGACCGGCCTTTCAGAATTCCGCTAGAACACACGTGCCATCGTACGGGAGCAGAGTTTATCAGGCATGCTGTTTTAAGTCAAGGTATATTGATCCTGATGACCCCATTACCAATCATCACCATCCCCCATCCGTCCTCCCCCTGAAATGAAAGGCCAGACTTCCCAGAATTCCGAATGCTGTCCCATGCTCCCCTTTCCACGCGTGGTAAGATAGTCCTTTAGCAAGATACAGACATCTAAGGGACAGACCACTTTAAATGACTGATACAGATATTCTTCATACCACTGCCCAACCTGGAGACCTGGTACAGCTTGTCAGCCCCAGCAACAAAGTATTTCTCTTTCGCCTGACTCCGGGTGGAGAGCTCCAGACTCACCGGGGCGTGATCAATTTTGATAAGCTCATCGGGCTGCCCTGGGGCAGTCAGGTGTACAGCCACACCGGCAGCACGTTTTTCATGCTCCAGCCTGGCCTGGGTGACCTCCTGAAGGAGACGCGCCGCAACACCCAGATCATGTATCCAAAAGATATCGGCTTCATTCTGGTGACGATGGGCATCGGCCCGGGCACCCATGTCATCGAGGCCGGCACAGGCTCGGGTGCCTTCACAACAGCGCTCGCCTGGGCTGTCGGACCGCAGGGGAAGGTGACCACGTATGAGGTGCGGCCGGAGATGCAGAATCTGGCGCGCAAAAACCTTGACCGCCTGGGACTGGCGGACCGGGTCGATTTCAAACTGCGCGACATCGCCGGAGGATTTGACGAAACCAACGCCGACGCCCTTTTCCTGGATGTGCCGAATCCATACGATTACATACCCCAGGTTCGCCAGGCCCTCAAACCGGGGGGATACTTCGGCAGCATTGTCCCCACGACAAACCAGGTGCAGCGCCTGCTCTATGCGCTCTACCAGCATCACTTTGCATTCGTCGACGTCTGTGAGGTTATCCTGCGCTACTATAAACCGGTTCCCGACCGGCTGCGCCCCACAGACCGCATGGTTGCGCATACCGGCTTTCTCATCTTCGGCCGTCCAATGCTTCCCTCAGCACTGCAGGAGCTTGGACCGGATTACGTGCGCAGTGATATCCCGGAACCTGATGAAAATGACGAATCCCAGCCGGATTGAGTGATCCGGCGTTCTACGGAAGACAATCAGCATCCATGTTAGTCACAGAACTGAGCGAACAGGAAATTAAGCAGCTGCTGTACAATGCCAGCCAGGAGTACCTGAATCAGGGGCCCTGTCCCGACGCAGACTTTCCAGCCGATATGCTCTCTGGACAACCTCGCCCGGCGGCTGTGCTGATCCCGCTGCTGGTGCGCGATGGATCCTGGCACATCCTGTACACCCGCCGCACATCCAATCTGGCTGAGCACAGCGGACAGGTTGCCTTTCCGGGTGGGCGCGCCGATCCCGGTGACCGCAGCCTGGAAGAAACAGCCCTGCGGGAAGCCCGTGAGGAGATCGGTCTGGATCCCCGGGACGTTCGCATTCTCGGCCGCCTGCGTGAGTTTCTCACCATCACAAATTACCGCGTCACGCCGGTCGTCGGGGTCATTCCCTGGCCGTATCCCTTTAAGCTCTCCCCTGAGGAGGTCAGCCAGGTTTTCACCATCCCTCTCAGCTGGCTGGCCGATCCGGCAAATTACGAAGTGAAGCCCCGCCCGCTGCCCTCCCCACACGGGTCTGCCGCGGTCATCTACTACAACGCCTACGAAAATGAAATCCTTTGGGGCGCCAGCGCGCGCTTCACGCACGAACTGCTGGGCATCCTGGGACTGGTAAACCGCCGGTTTTCCTGAAGCTCCCTGGTATTCCACTAGAGGCACAGGCGATCTCGCCCTCGCCAGGGTCAGTCAGCGCCAAACCCGGGCTGCTGCGCGCCTCTGTACCGGTTGGCCATCATGACGTTGATCTGTTCAGAACTGGCCAGCATGGCGGCGATGTAGATCAGAAGAAAGGCTGGCAGGAGCGACATCCCGAAGTTTGAGGCGATAAAGCCGAAGATTGGCGGCAGAAAAGTGGATCCAATATAGGCAGCAGCCATCTGAAACCCCATCACCAGCTGGGCGTTTTCCCTGCCAAAGCGTACGGGGGTCTCATGCAGCATGCTGGGGAAGATTGGAGCGCAGCCCAGACCGATCAGGATAAAACCTGCCAGAGCGAAAACCGGCGGCAGCGGCAGGAACAGCAGGATAACGCCGCTCAAGATGATGATTTGACCGCTGCGGATGAGTTTTTTGTTATCGATTTTCATTGTGACGAACCCGGAGATCAGCCGGCCCACCGTGATACTGCCGTAATAGGCAGAAACCCAGGCGGCAGCTGCTGCCGTGTCCAGTCCGCGAGTGTGCACCAGGTAGCTGCTGCCCCATAACCCCACAGTCACTTCGATGCCGCAGTAAAACAGAAAGGCGATCAGCACGGTTTTCACCCCGGTTATCTGCATCGGGTAGAACACCCCGCGCGCAGCCGGCTTCTGGTTCCCCGGGTGGGAAGCTTCCCCGTCCTTAACCTCCGGCCTGGCTTTTGAGACCCTTGACCAGTACGGTAAGCTGAAGAACAGCAGCCCCACCAGCACGAATTGGATGAGAGCAACAACCAGATATCCCGTCCGCCAGGAATGGTTGTTCGCGATTAACCGCGACATGATCAATGGGCCCGACATGGCACCGACACCCCAGAAACAGTGCAGCCAGCTCATGTGGTGCGCCTCATAATGTTCTGCCACGTATTCATTCAGCCCTGCATCGATGGCTCCTGCGCCTAATCCGAGCGGAACCGCCAGCAGGACGATCCACCCGAAGGACGGCGACAGCGAGAACCCCAGCAGCGCCACAGCTGTCAGTAAAACGCTCGTGACGGTGACCCGCCCGGTGCCAAAGCGCTGGATCACGCGCCCACTGAGCAGGCTGGAAACGATCGTTCCACCGGAGATCACCATCGACGCGATACCCGCGAAGCTGTACGGCACCTGGAAGCCGGGCTGCATCACGGGCCAGGTGACACCTAACAACGAATCGGGCAGCCCTAAACTGATAAATGCAAAGTAAATCAATATTAGAAAAAACGTCGCCATTATTCCTCTAAGCGGATTGAATTAAAGAGATCTGGGGGTCCATGCGCGCCAGCGTCTCTGCGATCAGGCCGGCTTCATAGTCACCTGTAAAGTCTTCCGAAAGCAGGATCTCGGGGACCGAGGGCTGCGGAATCTGCGCCGCGCAGATCTGGCGGATGGTTTCGATCGATCCTGGTGTCAGAAAGCTCCCGTGCAGCACCACCGCGGACGGATTCAACAGGCTGCACATGGCGATGATGACTTTTGCGATCGCCGGGCAGAACTGTTCCGGAGAGCGGTAAAGCGCCGGGTTGAGCCAGTCGATGCCCAGGGGAATGCTGCTGATTTCACCGGCAAAGTTGCTGGAGCCTTTATACAGTTTTCCACCCAGGATGATCCCTGCGCCAGGTGGGTATTTTTTTGGAAAATATGCATAGATAACCGCTGCATCCGTTTGCATTTCATGTCGCGTGCAGTAGCCGGCAGCAGCGGCATTCACGTCGTTCTCAAAAATGACGGGCAGGCCAAAGCGGCGTGAATAAAATTCGGTCAGCCGCTCGCCGACCAGTGCCGGATAATCGAGCAGGATGATTTTTCCATCCACGTCGACGCCGGGTAGACCGAAACCGATGGCTTGAATGGAAGGATATTCTCGTAAAGCCGCCTCAATCCACGATTCGAAAGTCTCCAGGCGAATATCCTCCAGAACCACATCCCCGGTGCTGATACATTCCCCATAAAGGTTCGCCACGCGGATATGCAGCAGATCCTTCCCTTCATGTTCGTGGGTAAACAGGACCAGGATATGCGCAAAATCCTCATTAAAGCGGAACTGCTGCGCCGGGCGCCCTCCGGTGGAAGGGGCCTGCTCCACTTTCAGGATTTCATGGCTGTCTAACAGCTGCTGGACGATCGTAGCAACCGTGACAATGCTCAGCCCGGTATCCTCGGCGATCTGCTGTTTAGTCGCCTGCTTCCTGTCCTTCAAAGACCGGCGCACCAGCTGGGTGTTGACCTCACGCATGATTAATGCATTACCGCTCAGGGTCATCGGCTTTACTCCTGCATACTTATTAAATATCTTTATTAAAGCTCTTTGATATCCTCCGCATTCTACACGCCCTGCGACTAAAAGTCAAATGAATATTACGAAACCTGTCAATTTCTACAGGTATTATGTTGCACACCCAACCGATAGAAAAAGCGGCAGCAGGAACACCTGCTGCCGCTCGGTCCATCGAACTCCGTCCTGAACCGGAGTGTTACTCTTCTTCCTCTTCTTCGCGTTTACCGCGCTCGATCACCTCGGGCTCGCCTGCAGCAGCTTCTTCCTCAAGTTCTTCCTCGACAGGGACTGCTGCCGGAGCGGTTATATGCACCACAAGCAGATCGGGGTCGGTCAGGATCTCAACACCCTTCGGCGCCTGGATATCGCGCACCAGAATCTGGTCGCCAACCTCGCGCAGGTTGGAAACGTCGACGGAGATGCTTTCAGGCAGGTCGCGCGGCAGAGCCTCGATTTCAAGGGTTTCCTGGCCTGTCACCAGCAGCAGGCCATCAGCCAGGGCCGGCGCTTCACCTTCCAGAATAATCGCCGTGGTGGTCCGGATCTTCTGTGTCATCGAGACCACCTGAAAATCGATGTGCAGCAGTTCTCCGCGCACGGGGTGCCGCTGCCGCTCACGGACCAGCACATTGTGCTTTTTCCCCTCCACCTCAACCGTAATCAGCTGCGATGAGGTGATATGAGCCAGCTGGCGCGAGGCTTCATGAGCATTCAAAACCACTGGGATCGGATCAACCCCTGCACCGTATATCACAGCGGGGAGCCCGCCTTCCCTGCGCAGCTTCTTTACATGTTTGCCAATAATGCTGCGGGGTTCTGCCTTAATGTTGACTTCTTCTGCCATAAAATCCTTCCTTCGAGCGCCTCTCACCCTGTCACCGGGTTACCTTCGCTCTTCCGGTAATGTATCCGGCATTCGCCGGTGAATATTCGGGCACGGCTGCCCGTTTTCAACAATTTCAGTAAAATTAGTTACCGGCATAAAAATACCCCCGTGCGATGGCGGGGGCGCCTGGCGGGTTACATTTTATTCGCCTTATCGGTTTTCGTCAATAGACGGATTACAATCTTCTATGCATATTCGATATCAATCTGGATGATTCGGAAAATGGTTACCATGAATCCCGTTCAAACGCTTCCCGAGAATTATCAATTAAGCCGTTCCATTGACTTATCAAAAGACCGCAAGCTCGCGATCCTCCTGAACCTGGTGGGTGCCGCTCTTTTCATCCTCATGGGATGGTTCTTTCTGACCACAGCATCCCTGCTGCGTACGGACCAGGACAGCCTTTCCTGGACCATCGAGTTTTCAGATCTTCTCCTGCTTCTGCTGGCGGTCCCGGTGGTGATCCTGCTCCACGAGCTTGTCCACGGGCTGTTCTTCTGGGTGTTCACCCGCCATCGGCCCCGCTTTGGCGTAAAGGCCTTGTACGCATATGCTGCCGCACCCGACTGGTTCATCCCGCGTGGAACCTTTATCTGGGTTGCCCTCTCTCCGCTGGTCACCATCTCGCTCCTGGGTTTACTCCTGCTTCCCTTATTGCCGGCAGCCTTGATCCCGGCTGTGCTGCTGGCGCTCACGGCCAACGCTGCCGGCGCTGTAGGAGACCTTTTCATCGTTTTTTTGCTGTTAACCCGACCCGCCGGGACCCTCATCCGAGACCGCGGCGACGTCGTTGACATCTTTCAGCCCTCCAGTTCAACTGCAGGCTAACCGGCAGACACTTCGCATTCCTCACCAGGCGCGCTGGATCAGCGTCCGCAGTTCTTCGGCGCTGAGCTCAACCGGATTGCCGCGCATGCTGCTGGAGCGCATCGATTTTTCAATCAACACCGGCAGGTCGGCCGGATCCATCCCATAAGTTCCCAGTGGGGGGATTTGTAAATCCGTGATCAGCGCGCGCAGCCAATCAATCCCCTGGCGCGCATCCGCTTCAGGATCTCCGGTCAGCATCCGGGCCAGCTCATCGAAGCGCTGCCGCACAACAGAACTACCGTCGCGCCGCTCCAGTGCGTTCAGGTTAGCCTCCACCACGAAAGGCAGCAGTCGTGCGCATACCGCCCCATGGGGCGCTTCCGCCATTCCGCCAAACGGCCCCGCGATGCCGTGCACAGCCCCCAGCTTTGCGTTCGCCAGCGCCAGCCCGCCCAGCAGCGCCGCCAGTGACATATCCTGCCGGGCCTGCCGGTCGTTACCATTCTCGAAAGCCCTGCGCAGCGAGCGCGCTGCACGAGGGATGCCTTCGCGGCACAGCGCATCGGTAAGCGGGTTCGCATTTCGCGAGACGAACGGCTCAATCAACTGTGTCAGGGCATCCAGTCCGGACGATGCGGTTACGGCAGGAGGCAGCGAACAGGTCAGGTCAGGGTCAACCAGTGCCAGCCGGGGCAGCATTGTGGCACTGCGCAGGCTCACTTTCACGCGCTGTTCGGGCACCCCTAAGACAGCATTGCGCGTCACCTCCGAGCCCGTCCCTGCCGTCGTAGGTACAGCGATGCAGGGCAGTGAGGGTTCTGTCAGTGGTTTTCCCCTGCCCACCACCTCCAGGTAATCCAGCGTTTCTCCAGGGTTTGGCAGCAGTGCGGCAGCGGCCTTGGC
>Ga0134098_1000044_pt1 | contig 131970 bp, 113 predicted proteins | sample 9_3taG_FD_94456 | JGI IMG/M metagenome (GOLD analysis project Ga0134098, IMG submission 94456) | Switchgrass degrading microbial communities from high solid loading bioreactors in New Hampshire, USA - 9_31_10_142_A3 metaG | ecosystem: Engineered > Bioreactor > Semi-continuous > Anaerobic >... | reverse complement strand
TGAAACACACACCTTCCAAGTCCGGAAGATATTATACATGATTGTCAAAGTTCAGGCCAACAAACGCTGGCATAATGGCTAAGATGTGAAGCCGGATGATGTGCTTGATGTTTGGAAAAGAATGAAGTTTGAAGTGTTATGTTAACAATGAATTTTAATGGGTCGAACAGTGGCTTTGGTCACTGATTTAATACAAAATAATTGTACAAGGAGGTATATTATATTTATTAATTCGAAACTTTAATTAATCGCAGCATTCATCAAAATAATCGAAGGAGGATACTATGAAGAAACGTTTTTTCTGTACTCTATTAGCTATTATATTGGTCTTGTCACTTAACGGTATTACAATACTTGCATCAGAACCTGAAATTAAAAATCACACCTATTATGATGAAGTATATACCTTTTCTGAAGGAATGTCCAAAGTAGTTATAAATGACAAGTATGGATTTATGGATCAAACCGGTAAGGTCGTCATTGATTTTAAATACGATTATGCAGAAGATTTTTGTGAAGGTTTTGCGGCCGTTTCAACAGACGGTTTCTGGGATCCCGACGGAGGCTATGTTGAGGGAAAATGGGGATTTATCGATAAAACCGGCAAAGTCGTTGTCCCAATTATTTATGAAAAAGTATGTAATTTCAGTGAAGACCTTGCTGCTGTTGTAGAAGACGGAAAGCTGGGCTTTGTCGATACGACCGGTAAAGTTGTTATTCCTCCAACATACGACTGCGGAATGTACGAGGAATTATATTTTAAGGATGGCCTTGCCGTAGTAACAACCGGTGACATTGAAACTCCTTCTTTCTTGGTTATTAACAAAACAGGCGAGTCAGCCTTTGATTTTAAATATGACTATGCAAGATTATCCGGCTACTCTGAAGAAATGCTGGCAGTTGCCGTCGGCGGAGATTGGGGCATTGGCGGTCCTTATTACTGGGGTCGCTCCTATAACGGCGGCAAATATGGTTTTATAGATACAAACGGCAAAGAGGTTGTCGCGCCTATCTATGATTACGTCGACGATTTTCATGAAGGCATTGCAGTCGTCTGTAATGACGGTAAATGGGGAGCCATCGATAAAGCCGGTAATGTCGTCGTTCCGATAATTTACACCGATATCAGCCGTGCCAGCGAAGGATTTCTCTGCGTATGCAATGATGATGACAAATGGGGATATGTTGACTATGCCGGAAAAGTAGTTATTGATTTCAAGTTTGATTTATGCAATATTTTCTCCGAAGGATATGTCACCAACTCTGTAGACGGAGAATGGGGCTCAATAGATACTACAGGAAAAACAGTAATCCCATTCAAATATAATAATTTGTGGAATTTCAGTGAAGGTCTTGTCAGAGTCAGAACGGTTGAAGGCGGTAAATGGGGATACATGGATAATCGCGGAAATATTATTATTGATCCTATTTACCAAGCAGCCACTGACTTTTCCGATGGAGTGGCCATTGTTAGAAAAGACGATAAATTTGGAGTCATTTTTAAAACCTCCATCCCATATACAGCAAAGCCCACGGCTTCAACCGTGCTTGTTAACGGCTCTCCTGTAGCTTTTGACGCTTATTCCGTCAATGACAACAACTACTTTAAGCTTCGTGATTTAGCCTACATACTAAACGGTACAGGCAAGCAATTTGAAGTAACTTGGGACAATGATACCAAAGCAATTAATTTAATCCCGGGTAAATCATACACCGTATCCGGCGGTGAAATGGAAACCGGTAGCAAGAACAACGCCACTGCATACCCATCAACCGCAACCGTTTACATTAACGGTGAAAAGGTTGATCTGACAGCATACACAATTAACGGATATAACTACTTTAAGCTCCGTGATATTGGTAAGGCTTTTGATTTTGGCATTATCTGGGACGGTACTGCCAACACAATTCGTATAGACACATCCATAAGCTATACTGAATAAATCCAAAACTAAAATACTTCTATATCCATAATTGAACTGGCCCTCAAGGGTTTAACTCATTGGGGGTCAGTTCAATTATGGATGTACATGCTGCAAACACCATATTCATTCCTTCAATCGGATAGGAGGTAATGCTTAAAAAGGCTTAACGCCTTTATGGGCAACTCTTTGATTTATGAAAAAAACGGCTATTATCCTTTTAGATAGCAGCCGTCTTTGATATATTACCATCTATCGCAATGTCTTCAGATATGCTTTTTGCTCATCTGTTATACGGTAGCTTTCGCAGGCTTTTTGAATTGTCTTTTTATGTGTCCACTCAGGCAGCCTGCGTTCTTCAATATACGGAATTGTATCATCCCACTGTTTTGCCAAAGCGGTAGCAAAAAACCAAGCAACCATCATTTTGACATAGTATTCATCACTGTCAACTTTTTGGGGAAGTTCCAAATACTCCGGTTGAAAATCTTCATCAAGATAATGAGTCATAAGCATACCCATTCCGAAGCGGCAAGTATATGTCTTATCCGAAGTTATCCAATCTTTGATTTTTAAAATAAGTTTATCCTTATGCTTGCTGAAGATTTTCGGGCTGAGGATATCGCACACTGCCCAGTTGTCAACGTACGGAAGAAAAATTTCAACTGCAGCAATACATTGATCATAGTCTTTCATCCTGCTGAGCAGAATAGAATGAAGCATGTTTTCGTCATAGTATGTATGCGGAAGAGTATTCAGAAAATCCCGGCATTCCGGCTTTTTCTCAAAGTCTTTAGCAAACTGCCTGAGCACCGGAACCCGGACCCCTATAACCTTTTCCTGAGGAACGGTTGGAATCAATTTTGCTTGAAACAAGGCATAGTTTTTGTCTGAAAGTTCAAATAATCTTTTCTGTAATTCCGTCATAACTCATCCTCCGTGTTTCAAAAGCAAAAAATTGCCTGTTTTATATATTATTATCTCAATTTTTCTTATATCGCGCAAGAAACTGCTTGGTCCTCTCTTCCTTGGGATTTCCGAACACTTCGTTAGGAGAACCCTGTTCCACAATTACACCATCGTCCATAAAGATGACACGGTCTGCCACATCCCGGGCAAAATCCATCTCATGGGTCACAATAATCATTGTAGTATTGCGTTCTGCCAAATTTCTGATGACTTTCAGCACTTCTCCCGTAAGCTCAGGGTCCAAGGCAGAAGTAGGCTCATCAAAGCATAAAATATCTGGATCCAAAGCCAAAGCACGGGCAATAGCCACACGCTGTTGCTGTCCGCCGGATATCATATGGGGATAGCAGTCCAACTTATCCGACAAGCCGACCTGGGAAAGAAGCGTTTTACCCCGTTCCTGTATTTCTTTCAAGATAGCTTTTTTATCCTTTATATAGTTCGGGCGTTCTTTTGCTAACAGTTCCGCTGCCAATGTAACATTTTTCAGGACCGTATATTGGGGAAAAAGGTTGAAATTTTGAAAAACCAAGCCGAAATGAAGACGCTTTTTCCGCACTTCGCTTTCCCGTTGAGTGGCAGGATCCATTGCGTCAAAAATCACCTCATTATTAACGATGATACTTCCCTTATCGGGGCGCTCTAAAAAATTCAGGCACCGCAGCAGCGTGGTCTTTCCGCTTCCGGAAGGCCCTATAATTGCGATTACATCTCCTTTTTCCAATGAAAAATCAATCTTTTTCAAAACCTTGAGGGTTCCGAAACCTTTCTCAATACCTTTTACTTCTAAGAATGCCAATGTGATCCCTTCTTTCAAACACGGAAATAACTCAGTTTCTTTTCCACCCAATTAAGCAATACAGTCAATACTCCCACAAAAATAAGGAAATATATTCCTGTGGCAAAGAGAGGCCAAATAAGTCCTTTATTGCTGTATTCTCCAGCCATCATAATGATCTCTTTATTTGAAATGATGTTGGCAAGAGATGTATCCTTCACTAAAGTAATAACCTCATTACCAATTGGAGGAACAATACGCTTCACTACTTGAAGCAGTGTTACACGGAAAAAAATCTGTGGCTTTGTCATGCCCAAGACTTGACCCGCTTCATATTGTCCCTTCGGTATGCTCTCAATACCGCCTCGATAGATCTCCGAAAAATAACATGCATAGTTAATAATAAAAGCAACGGTTGCAGCAACAAAACGTCCCGGTGCGCCATTGGGCCAGGAAAAAAACAAATTTAACAGACCCGGTCCGTAAAAAATAATTATAAGCTGCAACATAAGCGGCGTTCCTCGGATTATCCAGACAAAAGTTCGCATCACCCACCGAAGAGGACGGAAGCGGCTCATTGAGCCAAAAGCAATCAACATCCCCAAAGGGAGTGCAAACAAAAGCGTTAATATAAATAGCTTACAATTGAGCACAAAGCTCTCAGACAGCCTCGAAACAATCACAAGAATATCATTCATATTTCTGTTACCTCAATCTATAAGCGACAGGACAGAGGATTAACCCTCTGCCCTCACTTCATTTTATGTATATAAGCTTATTCAGCCAATTCCAGTCCATACTTTTCAGCCAACGCGGCTATGGTACCGTCTTTAATAAATTCGTCGAAAATCTTATTCACTTCCGCACAAATATCAGAACCCTTCCGGAAGGCAACCCCGTAATCTTCTTCAGCTAAGTGATCTACAATAATAATATCCTCATAGTTAGTGCCTTTGCCGGTCATTGTTTTTGCCAAAGTTAAGTCCAACACAGCTGCGTCCGCAGTACCGGATTTCAATTCCATCAAGCAGTCTGTCTGCAAAGTTTTAGGAACAAAGTTTGCCTGCTTCAGATTATCATCAGCCTCAATGGTTTTTTCACCGGCAGAACCCTGCTCAGCCACTACAGTCTTTCCTATTAAGGATTCCGTTCCGTTGTAAGGAGTGCCTTCTTTTATCAGAACCACCTGAGCATTCTTTACATAAGGCCTGGTAATTTCCATGGTTGCCTTACGATCATCGTCGATTGTCAATCCATTCCAAATACAGTCAATGGACTTTGCATTCAGTTCCACTTCCTTGGTTTTCCAGTTGATCTCAACGAATTCCGGCTTAAGACCAAGCTTCTCACATGTTAAAGTCGCCAACTCAGTGTCAAAACCGGTAAAAACGCCATTTTCATCTGTATAATTCATTGGTGCATAATTGGTGTAACCAATAACCAGTTTGCCATTACTTTTAACGTAGCTCAAATCACTTTCGTCCGGTGATTTTTCTGTTTTCTTAGTACCACAAGCACCCAATGTAAGGCTCAAGGTAAGCGCTAAAAGAATCGGCATTATTTTTTTCATTCTTAATTTGATCATCATTTATTCCCCCAATTTCAATCTAAAAATACGTTCTCATTATATCACGTTAACATAATATAGCAAAGTCCTTTTTCTCCAATATAACAGTGCAACTTACCTCTGTCTTCAAAGATGGTCTTATTACTTTCATTTAGTACCATACCGCTATGAAAGCCCTTATGTATTCAACATCATGAACTTTAAACATCTTCCGCCTGTTTGAAACTGTATGGGGCAATTTGCTTTATGCAATTCCACAATATGGAACAAATTGCTCATGATCGATAGCTCATATAACTAAATGCTGCCAATCCAGTAACTTGCAACCAACACTAAACATACAACGCTGGGAATGAACCATAAAAATCGTGCTGGTTTCTTCTTGCATTTTACAAGCATAAAGCCAAGAAAATTAACTTGCACAAGCGGAATCAATCCGATTGTCATGGCCATTCCGGCTGCGTCCCACGCTTCAGCAGGTATCATAGCATCCGGATTTCGAACAACCGTATCATGAGTAACATACGGAATTGCGCAGTAAATTAGGCAAAGAACTCCGATTATATTTATAACTGTTACTGCAATTGATAATACTTTATTTATTTTCATCTTGAATTCTCCTCCTCTTGAAGTCCTCTTCAATACGAATTTTCCAGTCTTTTGCTATTGAACGTTTTTCTCGAAAACAACTTATTGCCTCATTAATTACGACATAATTTAGCTTTGTTCCTTCACTGTCTGCGTTATAATTTGCCGCCCTTTCACTGTCTATTCCAAATTGCTCTGCAGTTGCAACGGCATCAATGTTTGCACCAAGGAAAATAAACTCCCAGCCGCATTGGCTTTTTTGGCGTTCAATCATACGGCGGACTTTTTCGTAGCTAAACTCCCTGCTGGCATTTTCCAAACCGTCGGTTATTATTACGAACATAACATGTTCGGCCCGCTCATCTTCAGTTGTATGCTTTTGTGCATTTGTAATCTTATTTATTGTTTTTCCCACAGCATCCAATAACGCAGTAGTACCTCTGGCAAAATACTCTTTGTCCGTTATCGGAGATATACCACGAAGGTTAATACGATCGTGCAATAGTTCATACTTGTCATCAAACAGTACAGTAGTTACTATGGCTTCACCGGGCTCCTTTTTCTGCTTTTCCAGCATAGAGTTGTACCCGCCTATGGTATCACTTTCAAGACCGCTCATAGACCCGCTTCTGTCAAGAATAAAAACCAATTCAGTTAAACCTTTTTTCATCATGTTATCCCCCAATCATTAATTTTGATTTAAGGATAACATCATTTATCATAGGTTTGGTCGCATAGGAAGCGACATTTCCATAATACTGAGAATTTATACCCCCAATAATTCCTGGTCAAACGCAATCAAAACTTCATATTCGAATAGATAACCAAACAGCTTTGAGGAACTAAAACACTGCCATTTATTTCGATCTCTTTAATATCTTCATATTCATTCATGATCCTCTTCAGAATCCACACACGCTAATATCCTATCTGTCGCTTTACGATATTTTTCTATTCTATTATAATCTTCCCGGGTAGGATTTGAAATACGGGATAAATCCATGTTATCACTTAAATCCGCCAGCTTAACTTTACAGGCTGTTTTATTTTCAATAACCCTCCCAATAAAATCATCATAGCTTTCATTTTCACGTCTTGTCAGTGCATTTAATGCAATCAAAACTTCTTCAGAAAAACCTTCTTTTCTCAAATATTCAATAGTAATATCCGTATCCTCAAAAACATCATGTAGCACAGCACATATTTTTTCCGTTTCTTTTCTTAACATAAACATGACCCGAAGAGGGTGAAGTATATATGGTTGCCCAGCCTTGTCCGTCTGTCCTTCATGTGCTGTAGCTGCAATACGAATTGCTTTGTCAAGCATTCACAGCACCCCGTTTCTTTTTATCAATATGAATAGCTTTCACCGTTACATCAACATCTATGTTGTTGTATAGCATTTGATTTTCTCATCTTTCTTCTATCAATAAATTACATCAATTGTGAAATTAATTATATCTCAAATCACTCTACTTTTCTACAGCTTATATAAATCAGCTTTTGTACATAGTTTAATGTGCAGCGGACATTGAATCAAGATAAAGCTATCAGTTGCTTCATGCGAAAGTTGATTAATTAATGTTAAGCAACTTTTTCATTATATTCTTCGTATCAGGGTTTACTTCAATATCTGCAATTTCTTTCAATAACGAAAACAAATCAGGTGAAACGGTCTGTAAATTTTGATTCAGTATCTTGCACCATTCCTCCATAACGTTACATGCACCGTTTCGTTCTCTGGTTACAGGTGATTTAAGTGCAGTCTGTACCAATTTCTCACCCATTTTGGGATAATTTTTGAGCTCCTGAAGCACAAAATCCAGACAATTATGCTCATGTGCCAAACTCTCTGCAAACAGAAAATCGCCCATTCCTGTTGCCATATCGTCAAGGGGTAAGATTTCTTCATATATTTTTGTTAACTCATTAGCATATTCAGGATTCTTGTATACGATAGAAATATAAACGCAATGTTCAACAGGGTTCTGCTTGATAGCTTTAAAAATCAGTTCCGAAACATCCATATTCAATCTGCTTGCTACATGGGATGCATAGAAAAACTGTTTATCATCAGGATTATTAAGAATCTCTAGAACCATCTTTCTCCATACTTCTCTATTTATAATATCATCACATATCTTTAGCAATTCATCTCTATTGGCTATTTGTGCACTTATCAGCCAACTTTGCAAATTAAGAATACGCCAAAATTGTGTTATTGTTTCTATATGTTCAGAAGCAATTTGCAAATAACGTTGTAAAGCTTCTTCAGCATGTTCATAAGCACTAATTCCTGCAACTGGTCCCTCATCTAACAGCGCATCAATTATAACACTGATACCTTCAAAAAGTTCATTATCTATGGTGTCTTGGTGTAATGCACCGATCAAGTTGCCTTTATTGGCACATTCCAGTCCAAGGTAAGCATTCATAACAGCATTTGCACATCCTTTACGCAAAATCCATTCCCGGATTTCATCGGACGTAGGCTCTAAGCGCTCCACTGCATGGATTTTACCCCACCCATCGACCTTCTGAGCAATTCTAAACAATAAATCGTTCCCATTTTGATAGTTTGAAAACGCTACAATTACATAGAGGGTGAACTCTTCATATAATGCAAGCACAAGAAGCTTGTCAATAATATCCTGTTTATTGCTCAAATCAAGCAAACCGAGCAAACCTATGCCCAACTTGACCAGTTCCTCATCAGAAGACTAAAATGCAAGCCTGCAAGCAAAATCAAGCAAATTATCAATATCAATCCCTTTTCGGTCTTGTCGAATAGAATCTAATATGGGATCGATAACTGACAAAGTACTGCATTCACGCAGAAGTTCGGCAATTTCATTTTGTGAGCTGATACTGCCCTTTTTCCAATCATTTTTTAATAGCTTTACTATTTTCTTCGAAACTTCCTCCGAACTTTTTACTCCAAAATGAAATATGCCTATTCCATCTTTTGCTCCTGGTATAAATCTCAACTGATTCGGAGAAGTTTTATTGAAAGGAAGAGAAAAATCATTCGGAAGCTTCCCCTCTGAATTCAGACTTTCACAAATAGCACCGTATATGCTTTGTGCACTCATTAAAGACACTCCCCTCGCTTTAACAATTTTTATCTGCTTACTGGAATAACTTACACCCCCAATAATTCCTGGTCAAACGCAAACAAAGCTTCATTTATCTCAAAAATATTGTAGTTACCTTCCTCAATAAAATACTCAATGATAATGTCAAATTTACTGCTGTGGGAAAGTGCAAAACCTGCCTTTTGCAGTAAGTCTTTGGTCTCATCAAGATTTAGCCTCAATGCTATTGCAAAAGCAATTACAGTAGCCTTGCTGGGCTTATAATTTACGTCATTTCTAATTTTAGAAAACAACCTGCGGTCTATATTGGCTCTCCTATAGGTCTCTGCATGTGTCATGCCTTTTTCATCGATTAAACGCAGTAACATCTGCGAAAACGTTTCGTCCATGTTCTTTATCACATCTTCAAGGCTTCTTTTTAGCTTTTTCTTCTTGGCAGATGCTTCTTCCGAGAATATATCATAAGCTTCTTTATAGTTTTCTTCAGCCTCATACAATCTTTCAAATGACTTTATGCGGCTAAAAGTAGGTTCTTTTATGTAATTGTCATCGATATATTGGGTTATAGATGAAAACAGTTCCTTAGGCAAAGTAAATTCCGCCTTATCGTAGATAACCAGATAAACCGTCATTTCATTGTCAAGCAAAAAATCTCCTATGACCGAAACAGCAGTCTTTATTGCTTTGTCTTTCGGATATCCAAAGGCTCCTGCTGATATCAGCGGAAAGGCAATACTTTCACAATTATGCTCTTTTGCCAATGCTAACGAATTCTTATAGCAATCTTCCAGCAACTTCTCCTCATTGTTATTACCGCCAGACCAAACCGGTCCAACAGTATGGATTATATATTTTGCAGGCAGCCTATACCCTTTTGTCAGCTTAGCCTTTCCGGTTTCACAACCGCCAAGTGCCCGGCATTCCTCAAGCAGCTGAGGTCCGGCAGCTCTATGGATTGCCCCATCAACCCCTCCTCCACCAAGCAGGGATGAATTGGCTGCATTAACGATTGCATCCACATTTACTTTTGTTATATCATTATGAATTATCTTAAGCGGCATTGCGCTACCTCCTCGCTTTAGGCAACAAACAGGCATCGGGCAAAAACGTCACAATCAGTATCTTCTTTAGTATCTTATGCCTTTTCATGCAAACTACCATGTCAGTAAAGTGAAAAACGTTCATGTCCGAGTCGTATTAATTGAATTGCCTTTTCATTATAATAATACCAAAAATCAGGCAAACAAAATAGAATAAAATGGTCAAGACAACTATCGAATTTATAATCTACTCTTTTTTATTGGAAAGAATTTCTTCCAAGCTATTTCCGTAAGTACTCAGCCTATACAGTCTGCCATTGTAAGACGGATGATAAAGATAAATATTTTTTTCAAAAACTTTTATTGTGGTGGCTTCTATTTCAGCAAGCTTTGTCAAGTTAGCAGTATCAAGGTCCATTTTGACTAAATAGCTTGTGTTCTCAAAACTCTCGTTAATAAAATATATCTCACCGTTAAATATATCAAAAGCTCCCGTTGAAATTAATATATCCTTGCCGTTACTCTTAAGCTTCTCAATCTTGCTTCCGTCTGTTGTTATTCTGTAAAGACAATAGTTGTCATAAATATTGCTAAAGTAGATATTGTTTTCATATACGCTAAAGCTGCTTACGGCTTTATCGTATATTCTTACAACGTTTTTCCCGTCTAAACCGGCTTTATAAAGGCCTTCCTGGTTTTCATTGCTTGATGAAAAGTAAACATTTTCGCCGTATACACAAAGAGTATGCGCAAAAACATCTGAAATTTTCTCTTTATAAGACCCGTCACTCTTGATACGGTATATACCGTCATTTGCAGTATAAAAAATCCAATCTCCAAAAAAGGCTATATTTCCGTTGGCATTGGTGTTTTCCAAAACTTTTTCATGGGTGCCGTCAGTCTTTAATACAGCAATTTTCCCGTTATCACTGTTAATGCAATAAATATCATCATTATAGATTATAAAATTTGAGATGCTTTCATTACTTATTTTTAAAATGTTATTTCCGTCTAAATCCATGGAATAAAGCTTTCTTCCATCCTTAAAATTCTGAAAAAACAATCTATTGTCATATTCGGAAATAGCCAAAAACGGACCGGAATACATATTGGGATTAAGATTTTTAATGGGTATTAATACACTTATGTTCAAAATTGCATATATTCCAATAATCATAAATATACAAACAACGGCAATAGAGGCAATTCTCCCCGGAACAAGCATTTTAGTTTGCTTCGGTGATTCAATATAGGAAGAATCGATTTCTTCCAAGCCGTTTTTCCTGGAATTCACTATTTTGTCCCAGACATCAACTTCCAGGTTATCCACTGCAGTTGAAAGCATCGAAAGTATCTTTTTTTCAGCAATTCTTTTCTTCATTGAATAAATCACTCCATTTCACAACTTGATTGGGAGGATAATATTTTTCTTAGCTTCCCCAAAGCCCTAATGTAATACCATCTCTCGGTAGATTGGGAAATGCCAAGCAGCTTAGCTATTTCCTTGTGTTTCAACCCGGATACGGCATAGAGGATTATAATTTGACGCTCGTTTTCATCAAGCTTTGTAAATGCTTCTTTGAGCAAAAACTTTTCCAGGCTAATATCAAATTCTTTAGATTTATCGCCCAAGGACTATGCTTTATAAATAGTTCTTCCAGAGACTTATTGTTCTCCAAGGTAACTTCAAACTTCCTTTTCTTTATCAAATTTAAAGATAAATTGCGCGCAATTTGAAATATCCATGCTGCTCCATTGGTCCCTTCTTTATATAAATTTGACTTGGTTTTGATCCGGATAAAGGTTTCCTGTACCACATCTTCAGCCAATGATTTGTCCCCAAGAATTGAGAAAGCCAAAGCAAAGACAGGCTTATGCATTCTTTTGAACAGTATCTCAAAAGAAGCATCATTAGAATTCTTTATGTCAATAAGTAATAGGTTGATTTCATTGTTCAAGCATTTTCCCCCCTCATACATATAAACAATTCACACAAGCATTTTGTTGGTACTTGATGCTAAATTTAAAAAAATATCGGAGGAACAAACTATAGGGCAAGCAACGTGAAAATCTTACATGTCCCTTTTTAGAAGCCTCTTTCGGTTAACCAATCCAATAACTGCTCTTCCCTTTTCTTATTTCCGCTTCCGCTCTCATTGTATTTGCCGAGAATGAATTCCGATTCTATACCGTAGCAAAAAGCGTTGTTAACCATTACATGTGTCCAAAATATGCTCTTAACTAATCATTCACAATTTCAAACTTCAATCTTGGTATTTTTCGCCCCTCCCGTAAAAGGGATTCGACTTCGCCTATCATAACAACACCCATCTTCTCATAAAACCCTTTGGCCTGTGGGCTTGTTACTAATGAAAAAGATTTTACACCAACTCTTTTACAATATTTTATTAAATGATCCCACATTTTTTTACCGTAGCCTTTTCCGATATTCTGAGGATCAATATAAAATAATTCGAGTTCTACTTCCTTATCATACATTAAAAGAGAGTAGAACCCAATAATATGGTTTCCCTCCAAAAGAACAAATGTCGGATTTTTTATAATATCATCCTCAGTAAGCTTATAAACTTCCTTAAATCTTATCATATACTCCAGGTCATATCCCCAGTAGGATTCCGATTCATAGGCTATTCTATTTAATTCATCTACATCGCCTTCTTTAGCGTCACGTATGTAATACATGGTTTCATCCCCTCTAATTGTATGGAAGTTATTTTTTATTTAAATTTGAGTATAAAATTCTCCTAACACTTCTAACTATCATATCGATTCCCTTCATCGCTTATTTACCAAATATATCTTTAGTATCCCCTTTCTAGAAGCCTCTTTCGGTCAACCAATCCAATAACTGCTCTTCTCTTTTCTTATTCCCGCTTCCGCTCTCATTGTATTTGCCGAGAATGAATTCCGACTCTATTTTACCGTCAGCGAAGTAGATGACTCTGTCTGCCCTGGCAGCTACCTTGACATCATGGGTTACCAATAGAATCGTAGTCCCCTCCCGGTTTACCGCATTTAAAATATTCATAACCTCAACACTCGCCGATGAATTGAGGGCTCCGGTGGGTTCATCGCAAAACAGGATCATCGGCTGATTGATCAAAGCCCGGCAGATGGCCGCCCTCTGCAGCTGTCCCCCGGAAACCTTGGTAATATCGCGACTTCCCACCTTGTCAATTCCCAGCTTTCTCATAAGCGCATCCGCATATTTAGATATTTCCGCCTTTGATTTCACGGCCGCTTTATAAGCAGGAAGGATAATATTATCTCTGATGCTCATATTCTTAAGCAGATGGGAATGCTGAAAAACGAACCCCATCTTGGTGAGCCGCAGCTTACTCATTTCCTTGTCGCCAAGGTCAGATATTTCCCTTCCGTCAAAGTATACTTTCCCCGATGACTTTTTGTCCATCCCGCTTATATTATATAACAATGTGGATTTGCCCGAGCCCGATTGCCCCATGATAGCAACAAACTCACCCTTTTCAATCGTTAAATCCACATCCTTTAACACTCTTATCCGTTCTTCTTTCGTGACCTCGTAATATTTACACAAGCCCTTCGCTTCCAATATCGCTTCCATCAACCGATTCTTCCCCCTGTATGCAATTGATTTATTCTTGTATCATTCCTACGATGTTGTATTTCTTCACTGCCGCCGAACATAGCCATGCTGCCGATACTGCCGCAATGATGACCATTGAAGGATAAAGCAGGTATATCTCCATAGGCCGGATTGCAAAGTCAATCATGCTGAGTCCAAAACCTGCAGCCGATATCAAGGCACTGACCATGCTTTCTCCCAATGTGTTGGAAATCAGAATTCCGGCCAGTATTCCCATCACTGCTGCGATACCGGTCTTTAACATATACTGCATCCGGATATCCCAAAGCGAAAAACCCATAGCCTTCATATTCGCAATCTGACTGTATTCACGGGCAGTGTTCAGCTTAAGGAACAATACCGTGATAAGCAAAGTAATAAACACCGCCACCACCTTGACTGCAATAGCCGCCTGGGACAACGGATCAATAACCATATCAAAGGTCTGGGCCAAATACTCCTCCATAGGAATCACCTTCGCAAAGGACAGTTCTTTTGCCAATTCCGAAGCCTTTGCATCCGGGAATATTCCATCTTCGGTATCAATAAAATACGTATATTTAACTACATCCTCCGGTTCATACGGATAAACCGTCTTTGCCGTGAATCCTCCATTGGTCACATCCTGATAAATCCCACAGACGCTATATACCTTCTCTTCACCTGTAATCCTCAATTTCAGCGTATCTCCCACTCCCACCGAATATTTTTTGGCGTTCATGGTGGAAACTGCAATCTCTCCTTCCCTCTCCGGTCCTCTCCCTTCAAGATAGGCTACTATAAAATCCGAATAATCCCCAAACTCAATCTGCATATCCTGCCAACCTTCCTCTCCCAATACTTCATAAAGGCAGTGGGCATAAACCTTAAATCTATGAACGTCCTTATCCGACGCAAGACGCTTTACGATCTCTTCATGCTTTCGGTTTAAATCCTTCACAAACTGAAGGTCAATACGTATATCGCTGATTGCAGTTCCCATATAAGTGGCAAACTCCGGAGAACGAAAGGTGTTATATAAATTTGCCGGTATAATCATGATACATACCGCCGAAGCATTAACCGCCAGCAAAAGAAACCATGCTTTTGAATGGATAACCAATTCCCGTATGCCAAGAAGCAGATTAACGGGCACAATCCTGTTTCTTTCCACCGAAAGGGTATTTGCCTTAAATATCTTCCTGCTCTTACTCTTGTAACTTCCGGTATCCCGCCTAATCAAAGCCTGTACCACAGTAATATACCGTATTCTTTTCAATACCCGTTTGCAAAAATAAAGAATAATACAATGTACAAAAACCACCGCTGCCATTGAAAGGATAATATCCCATAGTGTCAGACTTCGCTTTCCATAATTTAATGCCATATCCGCCGTAAACGTTCCGCTAAATAAAATTGCTGCAGCATAACCTAAGGAGCATCCGGCAATTGAAAGGATAATATACTTCGATTGGTACAGCTTCTGTATGTCTTTGTGAGAAATCCCTATGGCTTTCATGGTACCTATTTCTCTAATTTCGTCCTCCAAGGTTGCCAGTATGGTAAACCTGAGGTTTATAACCGCTATGAATATCAGAAGAAAGCTCACCAATATGAAAATAATTGCCTTCATTCCTTCCCCTATGGCATTGACCATTTTGAAAAGCGGATAGGTAACCGCCGTACCGTTATCGGGAAGTCCCGATTCCTCGTACAGCCTTTGAAAATCATCAATTTTGTCGGTACCCGTAAGCATGAACTCAATCAAGTATTCCAGCCTTCCGATATTTTCTTTTATCAGTGAAAAATCTTCCTCACTAACCAAAAATCTTGTGGAGGATGCCAATGATGAGCCCATTTGCGCATCACGGATAAAGTCGGTAATCACAAATTCCCTATAAAAAGAAGCCTCACTTAGGATTAGCCGGTCCCCAAGCTTTAAGCCGTAATTTTTCATATATTTAATCGGAACTGCTATCTCACCGGATGACACCTTTATAATTTCATTGTTCATATTAAGGAGATAATCGAAATGCCTGTTCTGAACAACAAAACCGTTATCCATCATGCTGTCCGACAAGGTAACCCAATGGGTCTTACCCTCTCTTTCCATTGCAAAACCGATGCTCGCACCGTCTATATTCAGCATCTCCGAGGTCTGCTGGGCTGTAACGTAATTAATGCTTCCGGCAAAGTCATCTATCTCATCCTGCTTTATTTCCCCGGTGTGCATCTGCATGAAATGGGGCGGTTTTGCAATCTCAAAAAGACTGTCGATGGCTCCAAAGGAATTAATAATGATTATGCTTCCCGATGCCATAAGAAAAGCCGACAGGAAAATAAACAGCCATTGTGTGATGTTAATTGCTTTATTTCTGATAAAATCCCTCTTTATCATTGATATTATCATACAAACACCTTCACCTTTCATATATCTTTGCAGGCTTTTCCTTCCGCATTCGATTCTGCGTCATACTGAGTTTTAACTTCAGGCTCCATGGACTTAATAACTTTTACTCTCCTTATGAAAAATCCCAAAATTACAACAAATGCACCGGAAATCATCAACATGAAGCCGATTCCCCTGCCCGGTCCGACTCCAATCCATCTTCCGAAGCTATCCGAAAGCAATCCTCCCTCTAAAAACATGGGATTGAAGATGTTATCCGCCAACATTCCTCCGCAAGCATAGGCCAGTACATATCCCACCTGTGACAATATACTTATAAGCCCCCATGCTCTGCCCTGCAGCTCATCGGGGATTCTGCATCTTACCATCACATCCGCACTTGTATTTATGTAGGGAAGAGTACAAAAGAACAAAAACCCTGCCAGAGTAATCACAACAAGATTGGTTGTAGCTCCGAGAAATAAAATAAATATCCCTGCAAGGCTAAACCCCGTTGCCATGGTTGATACATATCTCTTTAAAGGCAGTATCCCGATGATTATGCTGCTCAACAGCATACCCACTGCACTGATGGTCTCAACCATACCCAATACTTTAGAGTCCGAAAAAGAAAGTATCATTGGAGATATCAATGTTTGCAAAAGACCGATATAAAAGGTTGCTACAGAGATCAAAACAACAATTGCCAATACGCCGCGGTCACCTGTAACCGTTTTCCATCCTTCTTTCATGTCCTTTATCAGCCGCAGTTTTTCTTTGTGTTCGGTTTTGGGCGGAAGTCTCTTTCTTATGATAGCAACTATCATAACCGTAATTATAAGGGTTGATATGTCCAATATTAAAATTGTCCCAACATCGGTTATTGTCAGTAACAGCCCTCCGAGCACCGGGGACAGCAGGTATTTTGAAGAGGCTGCCAACTGCATCATTCCACTTGCCTTGGAAAAGTCCTCCTGGCTTAAAAGATCCGTTACCGTGGCTTTGTATGCCGGCTCTAAAAGTGACACAAATACAGCACTAACGGTTACCCCAATATATATTTGCAGGGTCCCCAGTACCCCCAACCGGAAGCAGATTAACATGTAAACCAAGCCAAAGGCGGAAAACAAATCCCCGCATATCATCATTAGCCTTCGGTCAAACCGGTCCGCCACTACTCCACCCACAGGATTGAGCATTATTGTGGGAAGAAAAGCAAATAATGCAGTAAGGGATACCGCTGCAGCACTACCCGTTGTCTGAAATACATAAACTCCCAATGCAAAAGCCGTCAGCCCGCTCCCAATGCTGGATATAAACTCACCCAACCATATTATTAAAAATCTACTGAAATTTTTATTTTTCTCTGCCATTTGTGCACTGTCTCCCTCACGCTCTCTCAGTTAATTCTTTCAAATCCAATATCAAAGCTTCCCTTCTTAGCTCCCAGCAGAGTCTCGAAGGAATAAAACAATGCCTGTATCAGCCGTTGCCGCTCTTCCTGCGTAAAGGAAAACATCCCTTCATCGGTCAGCGTAAAGCCGGCGGTCAGCATAATCTTAATGGTCTCCTCGGGAAAAGGTGTCGTAAAATCACCGGTTGCAATGCCTTCATTAACAATTTCTTTCATGATGGGTGTCAGCCGAAGGACAACTCCGGCAATGGATTTCTGATGCATAAGGGCATTTTCCGGACTGTGAAGCTCTTCAATTACCCCGCTATTAGGCTCTCCCATCCTAAGGGCAAGTATAACCTGTATCAGCTTCTCAGCAGGAGCTAAATCAGTTCTTTTTTTCACATCCTCAGCCCTCTCAAGGGCAATCTCCAAATACCGGTCAATGACTGCATCCAAGACCTCCTCTTTTGATTTAAAGTAATAATAGAAGGTACCCTTGGCTATGTTGACTTCACGAAGGATATCATTGACCGTAGTCTTGTTGTACCCTTTTACTTCAAATAAACTTTCTGCTTTATCTAAAATCTCGTTCCGCCTTACATCATGCTCTTTGGAAATTCTCATATATTCACCCCAAGTATCAAAAGTCTTTGTTATGTCGGTTCGACAATTTCAGACCGACCGTCGGTCTATTTATTGTATAAAAAATAATTATAGTTGTCAATAGGTCCTTTCCTACGTAAAATCCCATTTAAAGCTCCAGGACATCAAGCCGCCACCACTTTTTGTTCATTTCACTTCGTAAAATCTCATCGTAAAATCCCATTAAAAAAAGCTACCATCACATTTTGCGATAGTAGCTTTTTTTCAATCTTATGCTGTCAGGTTATTTTGACTTACTCAATGTCCTTCCGATAATTACATCGTTTTCATCCTTTGAAAACTGAATAGCTTTAATCTGCTTGTCATCGTCACTTATCCTTACTGTTTTCCACTCGCCTGACTCTAAGACATCTAACAGAGAGTCCAATAAAAAGCTCAGACTATCTCCATTATACTCATAATACGCATATCCGTTTTCATCACATGTAACTTCCTTTATGGATTCGGGTATTACAACGGCACCGTCAAGTTTATCTTCCCAATCTACAAAGGAGCTATCCTCTGCTGCGGATTCAAAGTCAGAAGGAGATGATTCAGGTGATGATTCGGGGAATAATTCTTTGAGATACTTTTGGGCTTTTTCATGATCTGCCTTATTCACATCAAGGGGCAAATCAAAAAGCGCTCCTGCTTCTTTACTGTTTTCATTAAGGGTAATTTCTCCGGTCTCTTCATTGTAGTTAACCGTTTGATTATTGATGAAGATTCCGGTACCGACATAAAGATAGACCCCTCTGTCGGCAAACATCTCAATATTGTCGCAATCAACCATTCTATAAATTACTCCGTCCACAACGCATTCGCTATATCCGCCGTTCATAGTGAATATGTTCACCTGCCAAGGTTTCTGACCCTTTATAAGGGGAGATACAATAAAATTAAGCTCCTGGTAATCTTCAGAACCATCTTCAGAACCAGCTTTTGCAATCGAAGTTCCGTCTTTCTTTGCAATGGAAACTACGGCATAAGTTCTGTCAGGAAGAATATCCCGGGCCGAGCTTTTAAAATCGCTCAAGTTTTCGCCGGAGGTGATTCCATGCAGTGTGAAGGTATAATCCCCGGAAGTTACAGATTCATTGATTTGAATTGCATTTTCACTGTCAAAAGCCTTTGCAAGAGCTTTATCTCCCAGTTTTTCAGCCACTTGTTTCGGGCTTAATAGCTGCCAGGCTGCAAACGCCGAGCCTGACATTATAAATATAGCGGCAGCAATTAATGCAACTGCCATTCTTTTATGTACCGGTTTCATAGTTTTATTCTCCTTTACTCTGTTTTTTATTATCAGGTTTAGATCTTCACTGGGTTCAACTGTTGAAGAAAGAGCCTTTGTCAACAACTGCTCTAGTTGTTTATCTTCCATACATAACCCTCCAAAACATTTTTTAAAATCTTGCGAGCTTTGCAAAGCCTGCTTTTTACTGTACCCTGCGGAATCTTAAGGGCTGATGCAATATCTTCCACCGACATCCCTGCAGTGTAATACATATACAGGGGTATTCTAAGCCTGTCACTGAGTTTATTTGCTTCATTCCTTATTAGTTCGCAGCGTTCCCTTGATATAACAATCTCTTCCGGCGTCGGTGTATCGGCACATGGTATGCTACCGCCGATTTCATCGTTTAATTCCACCTCAGGAGCTATTCTCTTTCGCCTGGCATATTTTCGGCGTTTGTTCTTCCATAAGCCAACGGCGATGGAGACAAGAAAACCTTTCGGATTTTTGCTCTTATCAATTCTGTTAGTCAGTTCCAGAGCTTTTAAAAAAGTATCCTGATACAGGTCATCAGCATTCTCCTTGTTTTCCGCAAGCCTGAGGCAAAATCCGTATACATCTTTACCGTAAAGCATTAAAAGACTATCAATATCCATGTTTTCCAACCTGCTCCCCCTCTCCGCACGGTGCAAATCTATTTTAACACTTTTGCTACAGCTTTTTTATACAGTATTGCACACCCCAGTTGCCCGGAATAGCTATTCCATAAATATATTGTTTCTTACGGGTCATTAGGTTCATTTTTAAATAAAAAATAAGGAAATTTTTCTACAACGAAATTTTTTTTGAAGTGAAGTGCTATAAAAGTGTTATATAGAATGTATATCAAATTATTAAAAGGGCATAACAAACGCCATATTCGCTCTCAATATAACGAAAAATGAATTCCCCATGTCCTTATTCAGCTTAAAATTGGCAAAAAAAAAGAGAATCAAAAGTTTTTTCTCCAATAAGATATTTATTATGCTAAACTTTTTCAAACGCTTCTCTACTTCTTTGCAAATTTGAAAAAGAACTAATATTTTGTCCAATTGACATAAACTTTCAAAGCCAACAACGGCTAATCCTATAAATAAGTACAAAAATCCAATGGAGCAATAAAAACTCCACACGAATTAGATAAATTTGAATACGGGAATTTGAATTTTACTATAATCACTCTTTACTCTTACTCTAAATACTGCTTCTATATTAATAAATCACCTTCTCCTCCAAAATGTACAATCCAATTTAATATCTTTTATTCACTAAAAAATCCCCTTTATAATTACTACTTCTGAAAATTAAAAAAGTAACGTTTTTGAAAAATAAAAGATACACTTAAGTTTCTGGAGCACTTTTCTTCACATTATTGATGCCCCCCTTTGATTTATACATATTTTAATGATATAATCAAATTGAATACGGGAATTTTTCTTAATAATCACTCTGATTTATTCTTAGTCTGAATATCTGTCTATTTTCCCAGGTGTTATTAATTAACTTATTTTGTACTTTTTTCTTGGCAAGGGAGTTGATAAATTGATAGATGAAAGCACCTTAATTTCCAACACCTTAAACGGTGATATACAGTCATTTGCTTTGCTTGTACAAGCCTATCAGGGACAGTTGTACAACTTTATATATAAAATGACAAAGTCTAAAGAAGATGCTGAGGATATTTTGCAAGATGTATTTGTTAAAGTATATAACAATTTATATAAATATAACAAAAATTACCGTTTTTCTACGTGGATTTATACTATTACAGTTAACACAATAAAATCAACATACAAAAAAAAGAAGCTAAGGCCTACAAGCCATTATATAGATGATTCGCTTGAAGAAATTCCAAGCATGGAAGACAGTCCCGAACTGTTGGTAGAAATCAAGGAACACTATAAAGAGATAATTGAAGCCATAGACAGCCTTAAGGAGAAGCAGAAGACAGCTTTTATTTTAAGGTATTTAAAGAATTTTTCATATAAAGAAATCGGCAAAATAATGGGAATCTCGCAGGAAGCTGCTAAAATGAAGGTTCATAGAGCCAAATCCATACTTGCCCGAAAAATAGTAAATATGGGGAGGAAAGGTGATATATGATGAAGTGTAGTTATATAGACGAATTAATAAATTGCGATGTGGACTCCTTGAGTAATGAGGAATCCGAAAAAATAAAAGAGCATATAAAAACCTGCAGAGACTGCAGAAATTTCTTGGGCGCACTTATGATATCGAAAAATTACATAGCCAAAGAGCCAAAAATTGATAAATATTTTTACACTAAGGTTATCAATGCTGTGGATTCCGACAGATATAAAAAATCAAAAGTGTCTTTTAGGGTTTTGGGATTATTAGAAAGGCTGAAGCCCGCTCTAAAAGCATCTTTTGGGACTTTAGCGGTCTTTGTGTCGGTCATTTTATTAATTACGAGCGGAGTATTTGACAATCTCGGTAATTTAATTGACAAAAACAAAAATAAAATTTCCTATAGTGATGAACATACAAATTTAACCTTTTTACAAACTAAGGGACAAAATATTGTTACCGAAGACGGTGAAATCTTCAATATAAGAGGCATTACCCTTACCAACAACTTTTGGGGTAACTGGGTCAACGGAGAATCGGAAAAACTGCAAAGTGAAGGTAAAGAACCCATTATACGTCCCCTTGTGCAAGATGAATGGGTTTTGACCGAGGATGATTTTGAGCGGATTAAAAACATGGGCTGTAATACGGTTTTATATGACTTCAATTATCAGCTTTTTGCAGAAGACAATCCAAACAGGGAAGCTAATCTTGAAAGGCTGAAACAGCATATAAGGCGTTTTTCCTCAATGGATATATATACTGCCATTATGCTGATGGCTCCTCCCGGATTGGATTCAGCCAATGATATTCGTGAAAAGTACAAACACGGTTCAGTCCGGTTAAAATCTGTGTTTGAAGATGATACTTACTATGAACAATGGGTTAATATGTGGAAGTATTTAGCCAAGGAACTTAAAGACTTTAAAGGTGTTGCCGGATATGGAATTATAAACCAGCCAAGGACTCCCACCGATAGTGAAGGCGGGGTTGAGGTCTTTAGAGAACGGCTGAACAATGTATGCAAGGAAATACGCAAAATTGACAAAAAGCATATAATATTTGTTCCCGAATATAACAGCCGGGAAGCAAATCCCGGTGAATCGTATTTCGACGATGAAACCCAAAGTTATATAATAGACAACGGTGAGCAAGGTATTATTTGGGAAAGAGGTTTGGTTAAAGTTGATTCGTCAAACGTGGTATACCTGTTCCACTTTTTTGAACCCTATAATTTTGTCAACGACGGTATTGGAGATTTTGACGCTTCAACCTTGGAGTCCCAAGTTAAAAACCGTTATGAATGGGCTAAAAACATCGGAAATGCACCATTATTAACCGAATACGGAATTTCCCGAATAAACAGCGTGGATAAACGGTTGGAGTGGCTGGAGACGGTACACGATATTTTCAATAAATACGGTATATCCGCATCCTACTTCCAGTATAAAACTTCCGTTGGTGCTTATATAAGTATGAAAACGGGCTTTAATGCCATTTATGGAGAATATACCGACTGGAGAAATGAAATCAGTTTGATTCCTTTTGGATTTGCAAGTGAAGGCATTGCTTCTTCGGCAAAAGAAAACCTTTTCTCCGAGGCCTTTGAAGAGTATTACCGAAAAAACAACACTATAGAAACAATTTCAATACTGGACAATCAACCTGTCCTTGAATCACTACAAAAGTTTTGGAAACAGAAACCGTAATTATTAAATTTTAATTTGCCGGTTATCGACATGATATCCGGCATTATTACCATCAATAAAACGTTACCTTTGCTATTTTAGGAAGTATTAATTAATAGAGGGACAAATTTTTATCCCGCATATAAAAATTAAAATCCGGAAGGGAGGCTATTTTCATAGTTATTTATATTTTAAAATAATTTATTTTTTAAATATTTTCATGGGAGGAATGTTATGAAAAAGAGAATTTTAGTGTCTTTATTGGTGCTTAGTATTATCACCGGTTTATTCTCATTTCAAACACTCTGCGAGCCCGGCAGAGATTTGAAATTCGGTGCGTGGGTAGGCACCCAGCCTTCAAAATCGGCTATTAACAGTTTTCAGGAGCTTCAAGGTAAAAAGCTGGATATTGTACACCAGTTTATTAACTGGTCTACCGATTTTTCCTGGGTAAAACCTTATGCTGACGCTGTTTATGAAAACGGTTCAATACTAATGATCACCTGGGAACCTTGGGAATACAACACTGTAGAAATCAAAAACGGTAAAGCCGATGCTTACCTAACCAGGATGGCACAAGACATTAAGGCTTACGGTAAGGAAATTTGGTTAAGGCCCCTTCATGAGGCTAACGGAAACTGGTATCCATGGGCTATAGGATATCCCGGCAACGTAAACACAAATGAAACTTATATAGCTGCCTTCAGACATATTGTTGACATTTTCCGCAATAACGGTGTTACCAATGTTAAATGGATATATAATGTAAACTGTGACAATGTAGGTGACAATACAAGCTATATGGGTTATTATCCCGGAGATAACTATGTGGACTATACTTCAATTGACGGCTACAACTGGGGTACCACTCAGGACTGGGGCAGTAGATGGCAAAGCTTTGACGAGGTTTTTTCAAGAGCTTATAATGCTATAAGAGGAATAAACAAGCCTGTCATTATAGCAGAATTTTCATCTGCTGAAATAGGTGGAAATAAGGCGGCTTGGATTACGGACGCATACAACACCATAAGAAATTCTTACGACAAAGTATTTGCTGCCGTATGGTTCCACGAAAACAAAGAAACTGACTGGAGAATCAATTCAAGTTCGCAAGCTCTTGAAGCATATAAAAAAGCAATAGGCTCCGGTTCAACACCTTCAACTCCGACAAAAACTCCGACTTCGACTAATACTCCAGCTCCAACTTCTTCAAAAAATGATTCAAAACCCTTTGAAATGATTAGTAAAATGGGTATGGGAATCAACCTTGGAAATACCCTCGAAGCTCCCTATGAAGGTAGTTGGTCCAGGGCTGCCATGGAATATTATTTTGACGATTATAAAACTGCAGGCTTTAAAAATGTGAGAATCCCGATAAGATGGGACAACCATACAATGAAGACATATCCCTACACAATTGACAAAGCATTTTTGGATAGGGTTGAAGAAGTAGTTGACTGGTCACTTTCAAGAGGTTTTGTCACCATTATAAACTCTCACCATGATGATTGGATCAAGGAAGATTATAACGGAAATATTGAACGATTTGAAAAGATATGGGAGCAAATCTCAGAAAGGTTTAAAAATAAATCGGAAAACCTTCTGTTCGAGATTATGAATGAACCTTTCGGAAACATTACAGACAGTCAGATAGATGATATGAACAGCAGAATATTAAAAATAATCAGAAGGACCAATCCAACCCGTATTGTTATAATAGGGGGAGGTTTCTGGAACAGCTATAATACTCTTGTAAACATCAAAATACCTGATGATCCGTACTTGATAGGAACTTTCCATTATTATGACCCCTATGAATTTACACATAAGTTCCAAGGAACATGGGGTACCCAGTCAGATATGGATACTGTAGCAAGGGTATTTGACTATGTTAAAAGCTGGTCAGACAGAAACAATATACCGGTATATCTCGGTGAGTTTGCTGTAATGGCTAACGCTGACAAGAATTCCCGTTTGAAATGGTATGATTTTATCAGTGATCAGGGCTTAGATCACGGTTTCGCATGTTCCGTATGGGATAACGGCGTTTTTGGATCATTAGATGATGATATGGGTCTCTACAACAGAAATACCCGTACCTTTGACACTGAAGTGCTCAATGCCATAATGAAGCACGGTGTATATTACTCCTACACTCCAAAGATTACACCAACCCCAACATCGACCAAACTGCCTGTAACACCGGCTGTTGGCGAAAAAATGGTTGATGATTTCGAGGGTACGTTAAACTGGGGTGCATACTCCGGTGAAGGTGCTTACGCTTCATCAAAAATTGCGTCAGGTAAGTCCGGAAATGGTTTGGAAGTCACTTACACCGGTTCAAAAGACGGTTACTGGGGAACTGCATACAACTTGACAGACGGAGATTGGTCAAGGTGGCTCAAAATATCCTTGGACATCAAGTCTCTGGATTCTTCCAATAATGAAATCAGATTGATGCTTACCGAACAAAGTATAAACGGTGAAGGCGACGGAGAACATTGGGTTTATTCAATAATTCCAAGCGGTCAATGGCAAACTATAGAAATACCCTTCTCTGACTTCAAGAGAAGAATGGATTATCAACCGCCCGGACAGGATATGAGCGGTACCTTGGACTTAGAAAAAATACAAGCAATACATTTTTCGTACGCTAATGCATATTCAGGAAAAATTGTAGTAGATAATATCAAGCTAATCGGTATTACTTCCAATGCATCTCCTACACCGACACCTACAGTAAAACCGGGAGATTTAGACTTTGATAATCAAGTGGATTCTCTTGACCTGACATTATTGAAGAGGTATGTCCTCAGAAAATATCAACCTGATCCCAGTGTAGAGGATAAATTTAGAAAAGCAGGAGATTTGGACGGAGACAATAGTGTTGACTCCTACGATATATCTCTGCTGAAAAGAATGATCTTAAGAAAATACCCTTATAATTCCTAGTCCTTTTATTTATATAATATGAAGGGTGCATATGAATTTAAAAAATATGCACCCTTCTTCATTATATTCAATACTTATGACAATAAATAATTGATCCGGTCCGATAAACTGATATTCTTCGTATCCCATTTTCTAATCGGACAGTTCACAATTTCATAGGGAACTTCCAAAGCATCGATAAACTGATTAAATTTATCATCCAGCCACGGAGGAGTCCATGCTCCTGATCGGCATATATGAATTACCGACACTTCAATATCTTTATACAAATCTTCAAAGCTCAAGTATCTAACGTTATAAGCATTGTTTATCGACCTGAAATACTCCGGTTTTTCTGCTGTGTATGGGCTGTATACAATGTTAGCTTCCTCGATTTGCTTATCTTTCAGGAGCTTGCCCAGCCAATTGGAACAATTGACTTCATAGTTTAAGGAAGAAAGTCCTCCATAACCGAGATCCGAGTGGGCATCAAACAGGTAGACTATTTTGCAGTCCTTTTCTTTCGCTATGTTATAGGATAAAGAATGGGAGTCCGAAACATATGCTTTTATATCCTTTGCAAATTTGAAGTGTTCTTTAATTTTCTCCCAAAATGAGTTCACCTCTGAAGAGAGATGAAACGACTTTCTAATGTCCCTTCCCCATCTCTTCTCCTGAATATATCTTTTATACCAAAGGTCTATCAGGTTCCTGTTGTTTTCTATGTAAGAGCCCCAATTCTCTTTTTGTGTAAAGATAAAATAATCCCAGTCAATTGATAACAGACTCTTCTCCATCATATCACTTCACTATACTCTTTAATTGCAGATATAACTGCAACAATTTCACTTTCATCATCTAAAATCTTTATATCCTTCGGAACCTGAATATCTTTGACGGTTATTTTATCGCCCAACTTTCTGTCTTCAACGTCAATACATACAAACTCCGGCATATCGGCTGCTTTGCCCATAATCTCCACTTCAGGCATATGCACCTGTAACACTTGCTTCCTTAACGAAAGTTCTTCCTTTCCTTGAAATACAACAGGAACTTTTAACCGGATTACATCATTACTGTCAATAGCCTGCAGTTCAACATGAAGTATCTGTCCGTTTATAAAATCCTTCTGGACGTCCTTTACGATACAATGCTTTACATCGTTCCCGAGTTGAACCCTGACTTTTGTATTTTTTGCATGACCATGCAAAAATCTCATAAACTTTTTCTGTTCCAGTTTAATACTTGTGGACTTAATATCCTTCCCATACATAACTCCGGGGACAAACCCCTGTTTTCTTACCTTGTTGGGCTTTTCAGTCCGTTCCAAAGCACAAATAACAGCTTCACTCATTTGTTCTGCCTCCTTTTTGTCTACAGAAATAAATGAATTACTCCGTTATTTATCAATTTTTAAACTGTACTGGAAAGATCAAGGCCAGAATTCTCCCGTTAGAATAGCAGTATTGCATTGCTTAATATGAAATGTTTTATATGTACCTTTATTAATCAATCTATTAAGATATCCCATAAACAAAAGCCTCCTCATACCAATTCCTAATGATTTTCATTAAAAATCAGCAGAAGTTACTTCGGTAGTAAAATCTCAATAGAATGCTGCCAATTAATATTGTATTATTTTATTTTTTAAAATCAATTGCAGATAATATTGATTTTCGAGGATTATTGCTTATAAATTCCAATTGTCCTCAAAAGAGACCTTTTTTATCAAAAAAATCAACCGTTTTGGAAAAACTGTTCACTTTTAAACATTATAATAAAATAAAAGGCCCTCCATCTTCATGAAAAAGGAAGGCCGTTTAGTATAGTCAACTGTCAAAACTCTATCTATATACCCAGTAACATGGTTGCGGTTGTGAAATATATACTAAGTGCTACAGCATCAACAATTGTTGTTATTAGAGGACCTGCCATAATTGCAGGATCCAGTTTGATTTTTTTAGCCAGAATAGGCAGTGTTCCTCCTACTATTTTTGCTAATATAACTGTAATTAACAAAGTGATACTTACGGTCAAGGATACCATAAAACCAACTTTTTCTAAGTAATATATCCTCATAAAATTAACTGTGGACAGAGCCAGCCCTACAAGACAACCTACCCGAATCTCCTTCCAAAGTACTTTTAAAGCATCCTTTAAGCTTATTTCCCCCAAGGCCAGACCTCTGATAACCAGTGCAGATGACTGGGAACCGGCATTTCCGCTTGTATCCATGAGCATTGGAATGAAAGAAGCAAGCACCACTACCGACTGCAATACATCATCAAATTTCCTTATAATACTTCCCGTAAAGGTTGCAGAAACCATCAGGATTAAAAGCCAGGTAATTCTGTGTCTGGCCAATACCAATACATTGGTCTTCAGGTATTTTTCTTCCGAAGGCTTCACAGCAGCCATCTTCTGAATGTCTTCGGTATTTGCCTGCTCTATAACATCTAAAACGTCATCTATCGTAACTATTCCCACCAGCCTGCATTCGTTGTCAACTACAGGCATTGAAAGAAAGTCATATTTTTTAAACAGTGATGCCATTTTTTCCTGGTCATCATGGGTGTTTATATATACAACATCTTTTTCCATGATATCTTTAACCAATACTGAATCTTCGCTCAATATCAGTTTCCTAATTGATATGACACCTTCAAGTATTCTATTGTTATCAATAACATAGCAGTTATTAATAGTCTCCTTATCCACCCCGGTATATTTAATGTGCTCTAATGCCTCCTTTACCGTCATTTCCTTCTTTAAGTCGACAAACTCAATGGTCATTATGCTTCCTGCAGAATTTTCAGGGTAGTTTAAAAATTGGTTTATAAGTTTTCTTGTTTCTTCATCAGTATTTTTAAGAACCTTCTTTACTATATTTGACGGCATTTCTTCCAAAAAGGCAATCGTATCGTCAAGAAAAAGTTCATCTATAATATTCTTGATTTCCCTATCACTAATAGATTCAATGATATATTTTTGCAAATCATTTGATATATAAGAGAAAACACCGGACGCAATATCTTTAGGCAGTATCCTGAATACCACCAAAAGCTTCTGTTTATCCAACTCTTCAAGAAACTGAGCAATGTCAACCTCATTCATCTCAACAATTTCTTTTCTGACATTGGCATATTTGCCCTGTTCAATCAGGGTAAGAAGTTCTTCTTTCATTTTGCAGCCCTCCTTTAACAGAGCCACACTATCCAATTAGTAGTTATGGCTCCATGTTTATTAATCTTTTTTGCACCAAAATAACCGGGTAAAGGTCCAGAATCCATAACTACCACCTCAGCTTTCTTGAAAAAATATAAAAATTACCTTTGACCCATTGCAAAGCAATAGCTATAAGAGGCATTAATAGCAATAAGCAATATAATGCCAATATAACCATAGACAATGATTATTGGATTAATCATTAAATATAGTAAATATTATGTAAAATATTTTCGCAGAAAACGTAAAATGACAATAGAAATTAATTCCCATAGAAAAGCATATACGAAAAAATAGAATTTATATTATGACATTAAGCAAACTCTCGTCAGGGAAGAATAAAGTTTGACGGCTGTAATTCTATTTTTTCCATAGTATATGCGTTTATCTCCACAGTCAATATTACTACTGCCGGATTCCATTCTTCCCACCTCCGAAAATCAATATAAACACAGGTCCCCTAAAAATAAAGCATTTTGTTACGGTAACAGCCGTAACCTTACTAAAACTTCATCTATCAAATTTTATTCCCCTTTTATTCTATGCTTTAGCCCTGTAATTGTCAACCGGTCTGTTATTTTTTCTCTGTGGGGCGTCGGGCTATTATTAGCTCTAACCCGAAAAAAATTTACAATCACTTATCCAAAACCTTCTTGTACGGCATAAGCATTCCTTCAGTCATTTTGCTTCCCATTTTAGCTTTCAGCTTCGGAGAAGATATGAGTGCACCTACAAGATACATTTTCAATACCGTGCCTTTTTTCTTCTGCGGGAAGTCGTATATACCATGTTTTTTATAGAACTTATGATCTGCTTTCATCAAACCTCGCATGAGCCAGATAAGGTCCCTAAAAATTTTCATCCCGCCCACACCATAGAAATTCCTTGGCTGACTGTATTTATTGTCGATTGCATAATCAACTCTTGCTGCAAGTCTGTCAATTTCTGCATCGGGATTTATTTCATCACATGCAACTCCTGCAAGAAAATTCCCTCCAACCTCACTTCTACCTTCAATAATCATTTGCAAATTGGTCTCTTTGGGGTAATTTCCACTGACCAGGTACCCAGTAGGCTTTCCCATGGTTACCGTTCGGTGGCCGTTACAAAATTGCCTGTCATCATACATTTTGAAAATTGAGCCCATGGAGTGGTCCTTTATGGAAAATGCATAAATTATGGCATCTGCAGTCTGAATGCTGTTACGCAGGAAATCATCAAAGCCATCTTTATAGATGCATTTCCCTGTAACCGCACAATTAAAGCATCCTAAGCATCCACCGCTGAAAGGATATTCCAAAATATTAACAATGCGGCTCTTATGCTTTAAAACCGCCCTAAATCTGTTAATCATATCATTGAGCTGTTTATCATCCTTGGTACAATCGGTAACTATAACCACATCTCCGCTCTTTTCATCCTCACTAATCGAAATCGTACCCACAGGAAGATGTGCTGAAGCAGCATCCTGCTTTGGAACCGTCTCATATACATCATTTTCCACACACCAGCACACATATGCAAAAAATTCTTTTGCAGCTTTCCGCCCTTCCTCAGTAAGGAGGTCGTCCATATCGGCGGAAAGCCCTTTAATATATTTCATTCCAAGATCCTTACAGTTCTCCTCAATATACTTATGTGCAGTCACATCGTAGAAATGCTTGGATGTACTGATCTGAGTAGCAAACTTTCCCGATACATCAAGGCCAGAGGCTTTCAAAAGCTCAATAAACCGATGCAACTGACTGGGTGCTATAAAGGTATAGACCGGATAAGAGAAAATTATAAGATCGGCCTCTTTGATTGCATTAGCCGCATCGGAAAAATCTTTTTCATAGGTTTTAATATATTGTCCGACATTAAGAAAATGAAATTTATGCTCTAAAAACTTCTTTTCTAAATACAGAGAAGTCTGCAATGTTATACTGTACTTACCCTTGGGACTTCCGTTTAAAACCAGAACTTTCATCCTTTTTCCTCCTGATTCATTACTTAATAGGACTGCACATCAATCAAATTCCCCATAGATAAAATTGGTTTTTATATATAGAATTTTAGAGATTCAATCTAAATAATCGGCTATTTTATCAAGGGTTATTATTCTTCTCTCTACATTGCCGAAAATGCGATCCTTATCTAATAATACCGCATCAAACCCATACTTTGTCGGTCCTTCATAGTCACAAACATAATCGTCTCCTACAAAAAGTATTTCTTCTTTCGATACCTTCGCCAAGTCCAATGCCGTATCGTATATTTTATGATGGGGCTTTCTCCACCCTACCTTTATTGAAGTAACGACAAAATCAAAATATTTATGAATGCCGTTAATTTCAAGAAGTTCCTCTACTCCGTCTTCCACTATAAAGTTTGATACAATTCCAAGCTTATATTTGGAGGACAGCTCGGATAGAAGGGATTTTACAGAATCATAAACAATACAGTTCGATTTGTAGTTTCTCCAATAATTGTTGAAAAGTGCGCCTGTTACCTTTTCTTCAACATTATCGTCATCCGTAAGCTGTCTTGCCAGATTTTTAAAAATATCATATAGATTATATTCTTTAAAATTTATATAACTATTCTTAAATTCGTTTCTTATATTGCTATAGCTTTTTGTAAAGACATCAAAGTTTTCCCATAAGGATTCATATCCGCAGCCGTCATAAGCCCAATATGCATAGAGCCTCGTATCGGGCATTTCAATAACATCAACTACGGTTTCCATACAATCAAACAATATACATTTATAGTCCGGCATCTAACATCCCCAAAACCTTTCTTTAATTTTCTTTAATTACTTAAATTAGTTCAGCTCCTCAATATCTTCTCCATCGGCTTGCCTTTAGCCAACTCGTCAACCAGCTTGTCCAGCCAGCGGATTTTCTGCATGAGAGGATCTTTGATTTCCTCAACACGGTGCCCGCAAATCACACCGGTAATTTTAACGGCATTGGGGTTCAACTTGGGAGCTTCGTTAAAGAAGGTTTCATAATCGACATTCTTGTTGATTTGCGATTGCAAGCCTGAATCGTCATACCCCGTCAGCCAGCAAATAACGGTATCAACCTCGGATTTGGTGCGCCCTTTTTTCTCTGCCTTTTGAACAAGCAGCGGATAAATTTTTGAAAACGGCATCTTGAATATGCGATCAATAGTCATAATATATCCCTCCTTTAGGTTTCCACTTCACATTATATAATATTACACCACAAAAAGCACTTAGGACATTCCAAAGTGCTTTTTGAAAAATAAACAATATCTAATTATCAAAGGATGTGAAAAAAACTATGCTGCTTCGTCAATCTTATTCAACATTTTCACAATACCAGCGGGGACCTCCGGCACTTACAAGAATTATATTGGAATTTGCCGTAAAGTCGCCGGTTCGAATCGCAAATTTCACTTCCTTTGTGAGAGTATCACGCAAAGTAGAATGCTCAACGATTTCACACGGCATGTTTTTATCAAACAAGCTCAAATATTCTTTATACCTTGATGGGCTTACATCAACCGTTGCCTGGCTTACAATGATTTTCTCCACGCTGAAGTGCTTCAATAACACCTTTAACACATCAATAGTCGTGGGAATATTCTCATCAAGGGAAATATCAATAACTTTTGTTGTGTTGGGTATAGCCAGACCTGCATCTGCAATGAGAACACGGTCGGTATGCCCCAATTTAGCAAGTTCTGCAACAATGTCCCTGTTTAAAATCCCGGTTTCAATCATATTCTCGCCCACCTTATTCTTTACGCTCGTAACAATTCATCAATATTTCATACATCTCGTCAATGGTTGCAACTCGAGGGTTGTTGAGGTAATCCCCCAAAACCTGTCCATGAACTGCTATTTGACGAATTTCATCTTTTGTAACATTAACATCCTTAAAACCAATCCACAAATCCAATTTCTTTAGAAAATCATCAATTGCCCTGCAGCTCTCTTTTGCCGCTTCCTGGTCCGAAAGTTTCTCAAGATCGGGATTAAGTATCCTTCCTACCTTGGCAAATTTCTCAATAGCCCATAGATATGTGTACCTTGTAAATTGAGGATAAATTATTGCCAAAGCCTGTCCATGCGATACATGGGGAGCATGTCCGCCAACTTGCATTCCCAGTCCGTGGGGCAGAGTTACACCTGCATTGGAATTGGTAAGGCCGCCCAATGTGTCAGCCCAGGCCATCTTTGAACGGGCTTCAATGTCATCTGGGTTTTCCAGAGCTTTCGGCAAATACTCTTTTATTATTTTAATTGCTTCTTCAGCCATGATCTCAACCAGTGGATTGGTGTTAACGGATAAATACGCCTCAAAATTATGGCAAAATGCATCAAATCCTGTTTGTGCAGTTACACTTTTAGGCATCGTAACCGTTACCTCAGGATCAACTATCGCAACCTTGGGGAAAATGTTTCTATGCCAGATTGCCGATTTATCCTTATCACTCGTTTTAGTGATAACCGCACATTGGGTGCATTGGCTGCCGGTTCCGGCTGTTGTTCCGATTGCTATTATGGGCAGTGTTGCTTCCGTAGGTCCCGGAGTATGGCAGTTATAATCCCAGGCAGTTCCCGGGTGGGTTGCTTCAACAGCAATGGCTTTTGCGGTATCCATTGAAGAACCGCCTCCCAACCCAATTACTACATCAACACCGGAAGCCTTGGCCATATTGGCACCTTCGGTTACAACATCCGTAGTGGGGTTCGGAATAACACCGTCAAAATGTACTACCTCCAAGCCGCTTTTTACGAGAGATTCTTTTACTTTTGCATACAATTCCTTTACTGCAGGAAATTCCGGTACGGTTACCAATAATGCCTTCTTACCATATCTTGAAGCTATGGAGCCAATTTCTTGGACTTTTCCGCATCCGAAAACAATCTCGGTAGGTGCATAATGGATAAATGTTTTCATAATATATTTTCCTTTCACGTTGGTTTTTGCTTTTGGGTATGGTCCATAGCGGAAGGTTTCTATAAACCTGCCTCCTAATGGGGGGTAGTGTAGGAGTTCTCATTAGGAGACAGGCCATTGTCATAAGAGTTAAGAGAATTATTTCTTAGGATAGTATTCATCAACATTTTCTTTTGTTACTATTGCAACACCGGTATCCAGATTACCCGGAAGAGCTTTGTCGGAGAGGCCGTTTGCTTCAGTATAGAGCATCATCATGCTCCAGTAACCCATGTTGTACATTCCCTGTGCAACTGTACCGTCGATTTCACCGCTCTTAACTTTATCAAGAACTGTTACGTCAACGTCGAAAGCGAGAACTCTCAAGTCTTTTTTAGATTCTGCAACTGCTGTCGGACCTGCCGTACCAGCAACACCGTCTACGCAGAATACACCGACAATGTCCTCATTTGCCTGCAATGCAGCTGCCAGGTTGTCTGCAGCAACGGTTGTATCCCCTGCATCATTAACTTTAATCAGGGAAACATCAGGTGCGTTTTGCTTACACCAGTCTTCAAAACCTTGAACACGGGATTCACTGTTCTCAGCGCCGACTGTATACAAAACAGCAATTTTGCCTTTTTTATTAACCAAAGGAACCAAGAACTCAGCTGCCTTTTGACCTGCTGCATAGTTACCGGTTCCAAGATATGCGGAACGGTTTGAAGTAGGAGAATCGGAGTCAAAGCAAACAACGGAAATACCTTGCTTTATAGCTGAATTGATTGTGTCTGCCAAAGCAGTGGAATTAACTGCAGTTACTGCAATACCCTTGGGTTTTTGAGCAATAACCTGCTCCAGAACCGCAACCTGGCCTGCAACGTCTGTATCTGTCTGACCGGTATATTTAGGAGTTACGCCAATTGCTTTTGCTGCATCTTCAAATCCTTCGAAGCAATATTTCCAGTAATCGATACCTGAAAGGAAAGTCACCATGTAATATTCATCAGAAGAATTTCCCACATAACCTTTTGAAGAACCATCTGCTTTTTCATTGCCGGCACCGGAATTGGAATTGCACGCTGTGAATGAAAATACTAGTGCGGTTGCAAGGACTAATGCTAAAAACTTTTTCATAAAGATATCCTCCTTATCTTCTTTGATATTTGATATATATTCCTTTTAGCGCATAATGCACTAAAATTCTTGGGAATTAAATCAGGTTTCAGGTTTTGCACCAACCAATTTGTCCAATCCGAAGAACTTCATAATAAAGCTTGGTTTGCCGCTCTTTCGGTGACTTAGATAGTCTATGGTAACAGCCAGCACAAGTATTGCACCTTGGACAAACTCCTGCCAATAAACTGAAACGTTCATCATAACCAGAGCTGAATTAACTATCTTCAGCAGGAAAATGCCCATAACCGTTCCCAGCACGCCCCCGGATCCACCCGTCATTGATGTTCCGCCGATAACTGCCGCAGAAATTGCAGTGGTTTCAGCACCTTTACTGAGTTCCGGAGTTGCAACATTAAAACGTGCCAAGGACAGTATTCCCGCTAATGTGGAGATTAATGCAATTGTTACATACACACCTATTTTTACCCTGTCCACATTTATACCGGAGAGTCTTGCTGCATTTTCATTGCTGCCGACATAGTACATGTTTCTGCATGTTTTAGAATACTTCATGAAAATGAATGCTACTGCTGAAATCACTATAAATATAATAAAGAGTACGGGTATTCCGAAAACCGAACCTGTCGCAAAGTAGCGGAAGGATTGGGATAGGTATCCCGAAACAGAAAGGGGTGAACCCGTTGTTATAATATAAGCCATACCCCGTGCCAGATTCTCCATACCTAATGTGACAATAAACGGCGGTAAACCAATTTTGGAAATCATAAAGCCATTAAACAGACCGACAACCAAACCGCTGGCAATACTTGCTATACAAGCTACCCAAATATTAACCCCCTGTAGTGCCAAATAACCAGTTATGACACATGTCATAGCAGCAACACTGCCCACACTCAGTTCTATTCCGCCTAAAATCAATGCCATTGTCAATCCGATTGCGAACAAGCCATCAACGGAAACGCTTAATGCTATTGACCTCATGTTGTTTGTGTTAAGAAACTTGGGTTGAATAATCGATGTAACTACTACAACCAAAACAATTATTAAAAATACAGTCACTTCCCGTTGAGAAAATACCGTTTTTGCTGCTTTCATTACTTTATTTTTCATTGAATTTCCCCCTATGGTTAACTTACTCCGGAAGCCATAGATAAACTTGCTCCGGAAGCCAATTTCATTATGTTTTCCTCAGAGATATTCTCACCCTGTAAGAATCCCGCCAGTTTTCCCTCATGCATGACTGCAACTCTGTCAGCAACACCGATAATTTCCGGCAATTCACTGGAAACAATTATTACACCCACACCTTGTTCGCATAATACACGCAAAAGATTATGAATCTCGCGTTTGGCACCTACATCAATACCCCTTGTAGGTTCATCCATGATTATTACTTTAGGGTCGGTTGAAAGCCACTTTCCAATCAGGCATTTTTGCTGATTTCCGCCGGACAAATTGCTTATTGGATAGGATAACCCCGGGATCTTTATTGACAATGCCTTCACATATTTCTCCGACATGCTGTACTCACGATTCTTAACAATCCATCCGTATTTGGAAACAGCCTCGAGATTTGCACTGGCGATATTTTTCGCTATACTCATTTGCAGGAATAAACCCGAATTTTTTCTATCCTCAGTAAGATAACAAATTCCCTTTTTGACTGCATCTCTATACCTCTTGAACCTCTGCTTTTTGCCATTTAAATAGATCTCCCCGGATTTTATCGGATCTATTCCGCATAGTCCTCTCATTACCTCGCTGCGGCCTGCACCTACCAAACCTGCAAAGCCGAGTATTTCGCCTTTTTTCAATGTAAAGCCGATATTTTCAAATCCGTCTCCGCTTAAATTTTCAACCTTGATTAAAAATTTATCTTCCTCAATCTTTGAAGATTTATCCGGATAAAGCTCCCCAAGGTCACGGCCTACCATCGCTCTAATTACATCTTCATGGGTAATTTCAGAGATATTCATACAACCGACATAGGAACCGTCCTTTAAAACCGTAACCCGGTCGCATATTTCAAATACTTCCTTCATGCGGTGGGATATAAACAGTGTGGATATTCCCTTTTTCTTAAGCTCCTTTACTACCTGAAACAGTTTTACCGTTTCCTTGTCGGTTAGAGAACTTGTCGGCTCGTCCAAAATAAGGAGTTTGCAGTTAAGGGAAACTGCTTTTGCTATTTCAACAAGCTGCTGTTCACTGACAGTCAAATTGCTGACAAGGGTTTTACTGCTGAAATTTGCATCTAAAGTTTGAAGTACTGCATCGGCATCTTCGTAAAGCTTCTTAAAATTGATCTTACCGCCTTTATTAGGCAATCTCCCGATAAAGATATTTTCAGCTGCCGAAAGATGAGGACACAAACAGAGCTCCTGGTGAACAAAGCTTATTCCGGAATCCTGGGAATCCTTCGGATTTCTGGGGTTAAAAGCTTTACCGTCGAATATCATACTCCCACCGGTTGCAGGAAAAACTCCGCCCACAATGTTCATCAGTGTGCTCTTCCCGGCACCGTTTTCTCCGCACAGGCCGTGCACTTCTCCCCTTCTTACATCAAGTCTGACATTATTAAGGGCACGGGTTCCCGGGAATTCTTTTGAGAGATCTTTAACTTCCAATAGTAAAGCACTATTCATGTTCGCTCCTCCTCGGCTTAACAACATCGTTATGCCTCACCATGATTGTTGTTTACCAATTAGTTATCTATATAAAGTATTATTTTTTCTAAATTATAACTTTTTTGAATTATTGCTTGCTTTTTTCATGCAGAGGAAATAAAATGAGACAAAGATGATTCTTAATTTGATGTCTTTACTTAGTTAACTTAACTAACTATATTTTTATTATATAATCTTTTCATACTCAAAGTCAATTGTTTATTTTTTCAATTTTAGCTCTTTGAAAGTTAAAAACAGACGGGATAATAAAACAGACATCAATTATCTGATAAAAAGTCGATATTATTCACCACAATCCATGCCCCACCTATAGCCGTTGCATAGAGACCGCTCTTGCCTACAACAATTTGTACGTTTCTTCCGGCATGATTCATCTGATATTTGGATACCGCTTTTTTGATCATGTCGATAAAGAACTCACCGTTTAAAGTCAAACCCCCGCAAAGAATGATTTGCTCAGGATCAAGCATGTTTATGGCAATCGCTAAACCCTTGCCTATATAATCGGCCGCTTTTTTAACTAAAGATTGAGCCAGGGAATCTCCTTCTTTTGCAGCATCAAAAACCATTTTCGCATCGAGCTTCTTCAAGTCACCCCCGCATTTTTCCGCAATACTCGTTTGAATTTTATTGTCTATTGCAATACGAGCTTGGCGCGCTATCGCATCACCGCTGGCAATGGATTCAATACACCCGTAATTGCCGCATGAGCAATATGCCCCATGGTTTTCAACAATAATATGTCCAATTTCGCCACTGGTTCCGCTTGCTCCGTAATACAAACCATTGGGCAATACCACTGCCGATCCGATACCATAAGCAAGATTAACCCCAATAACACAAGAAGTGGGCTTTAACTGCATATTATTTATCTCTCCTATGGTAAGGGCACGGTTTGCATTTTCAACCAACACATTAAATGGAAGGCAGGCTTTGAGCTTGTCCTGCAATGGAACATCTCTCCATCCAAAATTCGGGCTGAACAACACCCTGCCCGTCCCTCTCTCTATCAAACCCGGCATTGCAACACCAACGCCGACAATCTTGTCGTCAGGCACTTTCGCTTCTTTTATACCGTCCATGGTCATTTCGGTTATCTGTCCGATCAAATCGTCAGGTTCAACAGACTCCGTGGGCTTACTTGCTTTGTAAACAACATCTCTGCAGTTGTTCATCACCACTACCCGGACCGATGTTCTTCCCACATCCACTCCGATAAAGAAAAATCTGTCCGGTACGACTGAAAGCATTTCGGGGCGTTTCCCTCCGTGGGATTCACCCTTTCCCACCGCATAGATGATACCTTTTTCTATCAAATCATCCGTAATGGACATAACCGCCGGAATGCTCAGACCAACCTTTTTTGCGATAACCGACCTGTTTATTGTTTTGCCTTCCAAAATACAGTTAAACACATTTATTCTGTTATGGTTTGTTATACTGGTTAAATCAAGCTTTGAATATTTTCCCATTACATATCCCCTCCGCCATAATGTCAATTAAACAAGTCAATCAATTTACTTATCACAAAAGGATTGGCCCAAAAAAGCATTAACCGTGTCCAAATCTGGCATTGCAGGGATCGCACCTTTTTTTGTAGTCACAAGGGCTCCTGCTGCATTGGAAAATGCCAAAAGCTCCTCCCATTTCTCCGGACAAATTTGAGATATTTCCTCCAATGACATATCCTTTAGCTGCCATAGCATGGCTCCCACAAAGGTATCCCCCGCTCCGGTGGTATCAACTGCTTTTACCCTATATCCGCCATGGTTGGCACAGCAACTCTTTGTGAAAACATAGGAGCCTTTTTCACCGCAAGTAACAAAGATGACTGACGGGCCGATTGCAAGCAGTTTGTCCGCACCCTGGGAAAAATCCTTGCATCCGGTCAAGATCAGAAACTCTTCTTCGCTCACTTTTACCAAATCTGCATATTTCATTGCCTCAAGCATGTATTCCCCGGCTTCCTGCTCATTATCCCATAATGCGGGACGGTAATTCGGGTCATAGGAAATTATCGCTCCCGACTCTTTTGCAATTCTTGCAGCCTCTAAAGTCGCAGTCCGACTCGGTTCATCAGTTAACGAGACAGAACCGAAGTGCAAAAAACGGCATGAATTTAGCATCTTTCTATTAAGTTCACCGGCATTCAAATTGACATCGGCACAATGCTTCCGATAGAAACTAAAGGATCTTTCACCCTTCTCATCCAAATGAACAAAAGCCAAAGTGGTCCTTTCAGTTGAGCTCATCAGAAGATTGGATGTATCGATTCCGGCATTGTCAAGAGTTGTCTTTAAAAACCGTCCAAAACCGTCTTTACCGACTTTGCCGATAAAAGCCGTCTTCGCACCCAGTTTTGCAAGCATGGCAAGAACATTAGCAGGAGCACCGCCGGGGTTTGATGAAAAAAGCGATAAACCGTTTTCAGTCATGCCTGCGGGTAAAAAATCTATTAACAATTCACCTACCGCAATTACGTCAAACATTAATTCTCACCCGTTTATTAATCAATTGAGTTTAATCCTCGTCATTATTAACATCAATCAGAACCTTCATCGTGGTTTCACGGTTGTTGTCGATGTACTCATAGGCTTTTTCCCAATCCTTGAAGGCAAAATGCTTGCTCATCAAAGGCTTTAGGCTTACTTTACCCGCTTCAACAAGTTCAATGGCCTCAAGGTAATCCTCATGCCTGTACATCATTGATGTGTTCAAATCCAGTTCCTTGTCATTTAGAGTTGCAAGATCAACCGTTGCCATTCCTTCAAATACTGCAACAAGAACAATTATGCTACCCTTTCGCGAATGGCGAATGGCTTGACCCATTGTTATATCACTGCCGGCACAATCGTATATGATATCTGCTTTATCAGGTCCAAAGCAACGAAGCACAGTCTCTCCAAAATCCTCTTTCCTGGTATTGACTGCAAAATCAGCATTGCACTTTAATGCCAATTCAAGGCGATAATCGCTAATGTCGGTGACCAGCACCCTGCGCGCACCTTTGGCTTTAAGGGTTTGCACAAGCAAGATTCCTATAGGCCCCGCACCTATTACCACAATATCCTTATCTTTAACATCTCCGACTCTGTTTGCAGCATGAACGGTAACAGCCAAAGGCTCAATCATTGCTGCCTCGTCATAGGAAAGATGTTCCGGTACAGGTGTAACATTTTTGGCATCAACAGCAAAATATTCACTGCCCGTACCCACGGTCTGGAATCCCATAACCTTTAATTCTTCACAAAGATTATATTTTCCTGTACGGCACGGATGGCATTTGCCACAAACAACCTGTGGCTCAATAGTTACTTTCTGACCAACTTTGAGATGATTTACTTCTTTTGAAACTTCGACGATTTTTCCGCTTACTTCGTGTCCCTGAGTTACCGGGTATTTTGTGAAAGGATGTTTTCCATGATTTACGTGAATATCCGAACCGCAGATGCCGATTCTCATTATCTTTACAAGTACCTGGCCCGGCTTTAATACCGGCTTCTCAACCTCATGGAACTCGATTTTTCCCGGAGATACCATTATCGATTGCAACATAGATATGCCCCCTATTTATTTCGACTTACTTACTTAACTAACTTAAGTATAACTCTTAATACCTCCCAATGTCAATATGCTAGATTTTATAGGAGCATGAAATAAATGCAAAAAAATTACTTTGGCGGCGGTTAAAGCTCCAGGATTGAATCTTTGATGTAAAATTGACTGCTACATGCAAAAGATATGTAAAACAAAACGGCCTGCAAAATCAATGCAAAGCCGTACTTTATCCCGTTCTTAATTTTTCTTGAACAATGCTGTTCTAACAACGCCTCTTGGGTCTTTGACCAGCAAAATCGCAAGCCAGACAACCAGACCCAGCGCAACAGCGGATAATCCCAAAAAGAAATCATTGAGCATATCAACCGGTGCAGGTGTAAAATACTCCGCTCCCAGTTCAGCATATTCGAAAACTGCGTCCACCAGCCACATCAGAGAAGCACCCCAATACATCCAGCAGAGAATGCCTACCTTCATTTCGTTTTTGGGAGCGTTTTTATACCAGATTACCGTACAAATAATCGCCGCGAAAACGGTGGTAAGTAAAGTCATATACAACCCTCCCTAATTTGAAGCGGGCTGTGTTTTGAGAGCCTTTTTCTCCATAGCCTTCGTTACAAGCAGCATAACACCCCAAACAGCAGTGACCAGTGCAGCCATAGACACACCGACAGTTGCCGTTTCCGAAAGCATCACTGACGCCTCAGCCGGATCGGAGGCTGCTGTCAAGAACGGAAACCATGGCACTACCTCTCCATGCCACACATGTTCAAAAGCAAGAAGGAAGGATCCTCCCCAAAGCATATTATTAAGCCATTTGAGCTTTCTGGAAAACGGAATTTTGATCTCTGTCTCAAAGCTTTCTTTGCCGGTCTCAACCTTCAAAGCTTCCAATTTGGTTTCCTTAGATTTTACAACCTTAGTGATAGCGGTCGTTACAACGGCCTCTGCAACAGGTACAATAAAACATGCCATAATAACCCCTCCTCGTTATATTATATAGTCTTATGAAGCAATGTTACCCACTATTCCATTTATCCTTGCCAAATATGATAAAAAGGCATACGGGTCTTCTTCATAAAAACCATATGCCTCTGATAGCATATTCAATGAAGACTGCTGCCTATAAAGCCGAAACGCTTCTTCATCCCCAAGCCTGCTTCATGCAAGTTGACTAGAATATTGTACCATATCAAACTGAGTTATTCAAGGCTGTATTCATAAACAAGACAGGTTTCTATCGCCAACTTTTGTCATGCAAATTTATTCGCACAACAAAACATCTCCTCTTTTCTTAGCTAGCTCAATAAGCTCGTCTGTAAATCCGTTAATTCCAAACAATAGCTCATTTTCACAAAAATCAGCTACCGTATCTTTAAATGCTTTTCTATTTTGCAATTCACTTTCTTCTGTTGCAAGAAAATATATAGCATTTTTGTTTTTCGAAAAAGCAACAGTCAATTCAGTCTTGCCAACCCTTCGTCTGCCTTAAATCACCACCAATGAAGAACCTTTCCTATTATATCCATTATTCAAAAACTTTATTTCTTCTTCTCTATCAATAAACCTTTTCATTATCAAACCACCTGTTGATATAATTATAATACAAATTATTATAATTTCAAATATAACTAATATGTTTCATACACGCCAAAGCACTATTTTTATCTTTCCAAATTTTTTCTTCGCGTGATCTACTCCACCTGAATTTAGAAGCATATTATTTAACCGTTTCTTCCCTGAAATATTTAAAACAGAAAATTTGAGTTTAAACTGAATTGCTACTTTCTTTTAAAAAATCTATAATATAGCTATAAACAAATCTATAAGATAGCTATAAGAGGAGCATGGCCAATGATTACAGCCAAAGATTCTAAAAAAATAATTATTCCTATTTTCGTTATTCTTGCCTTAAGTATAACAACAATGCTAATTTTAATGATGTCAGGTGCTTTTAAAAATACTAAACCGCTTTACGGTAAATTTACATGCAAAAATGCCGATGGAAGCACGGCAATAATAATTTTAACTGAAGATTCCGTATACTGCGAAAATGTTAATTACGAATCCCCGCAAATTAATGCTGCATATCTTCTGGTTCGTGATGAAATAAAAAAAACCGAGCGCAAAGTTGATATGAATGAGTTTAGAGAATTACAAGAAGCTTATATTGCTGAAATGAACTTTAAAGAAGTTTTTGACGGTAAGTATTCCAAAATAGAAAATATTAGTTATAATGAAAAGGAAAATCAATATTATTATGAGGTTCCTAATCCCGAAACCGGGTCTTACGGTCTTGATCTGTGCTTTGATGTTGCAAGCAAGACTTTATCTTGCGGTGATATGGTGTTTAAAAACGCCGGTGATATAAAAGGTGATTAATTATGGTTCTATGCAAAAATGTTTTCAAAGAGTTTAATAACGGTACTACATTTATTGCAGTTAACAATGTTTCATTTCATGTAAAAGCCGGGGAGTTTGTTGCAATAATGGGGAAGTCGGGGAGTGGCAAATCGACTTTATTAAATCTTATCGGACTAATTGATAAACCGACTTCCGGAAGCATTTTTATCGATGGCATAGCTTCTTCCGATATGAACGAATCGCAGCTTGCCGGAATTAGGCTCGAAAAAATCGGGTATGTTTTTCAATCATTTTATCTTGATCATAATTATTCAGTTTATAAGAATGTTGAAATACCTCTATTGATTGCCAACACTCCGTCCCACAAGTGCCGTGAAAGAGTGGAAATATGTCTCGAACAAGTAGGGATGTTGGATAAATTACACTCAAAAGCCGGTACATTATCAGGCGGTGAAAAGCAGCGTGTATGTATTGCAAGGGCTTTGGCCAATAATCCAAGCTTGTTATTGGCGGATGAACCTTGTGGAAGTTTAGATTCTGAGAACACTGAAGTAATTATGGAGATTTTTCAATCCCTCAACCAAAAAGGTATAACAATTATTATGGTAACCCATGATATTGAAGAGGGCAAAAAAGCAAATCGTATTATCACGATGAAGGACGGTAAAATATAATTAGCGATGAAAATCAGAAACTATTTTAAATTCGCCGGACAAGAAATAAGGGTAAGTCTTTCATTGTTTATTTTTTATATGATCATTTTTATTCTCTTACTTTCGGCTTCTGTTACATTTTTAGATTCGGCCTTATTTCTTCCGGATAAAATTGCATCAACAATGCAGAAAATGAAAACAGATAATATAATTATATTTATTGAAGAAACAAGCAAGTTACAAGAACTTGCCAAGTCAATACCTATGAAGCTTTACGAATGTAAAGTTGGGGGTTATGAATTTGACCCTGAAAGACTTGGTTTATCTTCAAATGAAGCTTCAAAGGAAAGTAATTCGTCTATTGCTTTTAGTGGCGGAGTCTTATTGAAAGATTATCAAATAAACAATCAAGTTGCATTATTTATTTCCGGTAATATTATTAGCGGAGAATTTGCTCCAAACGTGCCAAATTCCAAAGGTGCATTGCCAACCTGGATATCAGGCACTATGGCGGATGCCTTTGGAATTGATTGCCAAGATGAGCTTCAACTTATTGTATCCGGCAAAAACAGTGTCCCGCTATATGTTCAGGGATTATACACAAGTAATACGGCTTTTAGTGATTATTATATTCCGGAAGAAGCTTACAGTCTTTTTAATGTCAATAATGCAGACAGCAAATTGCAAATAACCGTTAGTCCTTTACGATTTCGTGATATTTATTCTCTGTTAAACAGGCTTCAAAAATCGGACATACCTTGCCTTTACAGCGAGCAGACAGTGCGTTCTACACAAATGATGTATGCTGCCTTTTATATATCAACTATAATTTTGTTAGTTGCTTTATCGGGAATACTTTTACATCTCTTGAATTTATATTACAATCGCCGTGCCACTTATTTTGCATTGTGTTCAGCTGTAGGAATGACACATGGGGATGTGTTGAAAATCTTATTTTGTATTTCTGAAATTATTATAATAGCTACTACCGTTTTTTCCAGTGCATTGTCTTATTTTGCACTATACAAAATTGAAGCTTACATTAATAAATTATTTTTGCTCCAAAATGAGCAAACAAAATTTCCCTTCATTTCACTTATACTGAATATTATTTTATTGCAACTGTGTATCCTGTTTGTTATAAAAAAAGTCAGTAAAACTATAAAGGGAAACAATATAAATGAACTACTGCGTTGTGAGGGATAATTTAAAAATTTGACAATATAAATAAAAAGGATTCGGGAGTATTATGAAACTTTCAAAATGTTTTTGTCTGGCTTGCTATAATGTTTTTTGTAAAATTAAATATTCTTTACGTATGATAAGAGGGTCACTATTTATTTTCACAATTATTCTCACTACAGTTCTGGTAGTACAGGGAATTCATAACTATTATAATAGCATTACTCAAGGTGAAGCTTATTCTAATGCCGTAATCATCAATGTTCCTCTGGATTCATACGGAAAGATGTACAATACTCAGAAAGAATTGTTGCAAAAGGTATTGGAAATTCCGCAAATCGGAGTACCGTCATATTCAACTAAAATCGATGTACCCTATAGCAGTGGAAATGAAGAAAATGCATATATCAACATAAAACGGGTAACCCTGATAGCCGGTCAAGATACCTATCAGGGGATAGATGATAAGTCATATAATTTTACCAAAAGCAACAATACTACAGTTAAATTTGAGGTAAAGCTTTATTTAAATGAAGGCAAGACAATCAACAATAACGATTGGCAAGAGTTTTCATATCATTTTCCAAAGTCTAAGCTGATTGTGGCAGGCAGTGAAATGCAGAATCCAAAAGAAATTATGATTTCAGATTATATGCTGTCACGTTTCGGGATAACTGATTATAATCCCCTTATAGGGAAAAAAATCACTCTTGCTATAGATGGCAAACCTTATATAGAAGATTTTCTTTTAGCAGGAGTTATAAATGAAAAACTATACCGCATCGGTACATACTCTTTAACACCACATATATTAATTTGCGGTGATTCAAGTGACTTTGTGAAATTTAAGTGTAAATCATTGATTGCGTATGCACCTGTAAATGATTTTTCAAACAGTTTATCAGTATTGCAATCTCTTCGGCAAAAAAATATTGAAAAACTGGTTTCTTATGATGCCGATTTAGCAGAGCAAATATTCTATATATCGCAGTTGAGATCCGTAGTTAAGTATGTGATGTTTATTTTATCAATATTTGTGCTCCTCGCTATGTCTCTCAGTTTATTCAGTGTTTTACACAGCTATATTAATTCCAACACCAAATATTATGCAATGGTAAGGGCAATCGGAGTTACGCGTCTCACTATATTTACGATTTTATTTTTTGAACTTTTATTACTTATGTTAGTTTCAATGTTGTTAATAGTGCCTGTATCCGGATTGTTTTTATTCATTGCAAATTACTGTTTAATAAATATAATTGGAGTCGGTGTTCCCATAACATTTTCTCAGTTGTTAGAATCGGCATTTCCAATGTTTTCACTGTTTAGCATCGGGATTATTGTTATATCAATGACCTTATTGATATGGGATCAACATAAGGAAATTAGCACTATTCTTAAACAATAAAAACTGTTATTATCTTGTGTATCGCAAAAGAATTGCAAACCTTCCTTGTGTTTTTTTAGGATTATCAGCTTCTACAAATAATCTTATAAACATTTAAACACTCCTATGTTGTTCCTAAACTTATTCCTGTTTCCTATTAGAAAGGCAATGTACTTATACTGTATTTTGAAATGCTTTACTGACATTAACTTATTACAAATTAAGTTTTTCTTTAAACTCTAAATTTAAAGAGATTAGCTCACTAAACGGTACAATCTTTTTAGTAGCAGTTTCTATATTACATTCCTTTGACCAAAAAAAAGGATAAATCAAAATACCTTGATTAAATTCTATCTCCTTTATATCACAATAAAAATTATTCCATTTAAATGCACTATAAAATTCACCAAAATTATCACTAGAGATCTAAGTTATAAATTCAGGATAATTAATTCCCAAGTTCCCCCACTCTAAGGTATCCGGTGCAAAATAAAATATTTCTCCAATTTCACCCTGAAAACCGCCATTATTTACGGCAAATAAACCTCCAAAGATATCATCTGCAACTATCAGTACATTGTCCCCAAAACTTTTATGTAATTCCAAATTATAATTATAAATATTACGTGAGTCCACCCCGTCGCCATTTGCATATACCCTTAAAGTACTATCTACAATAATACCCGAGGAATTTATTACTATCTGACCTAATACAGAATTCTCATCAATACCCATTTTCTCCAGTATATTATCATATTTATTGGGCGCTTTTATATGTATATTATTTAGATGAATGACTTAACATCGCGATTATCTCATTCCATAATTTCATAATATCAGCTCTCCTAATCTACTATAATTTAAGCATTTTCATCAAAAATCCGCTTACCGAAATATACGCATTTACATGTCCTTCTCAAGTATAAATTGTTAATATCAAATTGATCTTGCTTAAAAAACTTGAATAATATTTTCACTCATAATGATTAACTTCAATCCTTCAAATGTCTTAATAATTGCTTGCCAAAAGCTATATGGTACCTGCCATTGTGCTTTACTTTTTAAAAATATCTCTACTGTAGTACTCCTCGAGCTTCTTGTCACAATGCTCTATGATCCAGTCAATATCATCTTTTGTCAACTTTCTGAACACGTGCCTGTTAAATTCCACATACTCAATCTCCCGGCACCTTCTCATAAAACGCATGTCCTCAAAGCGCCTAAAGGGATTGGCAAATATTTTCACCGACATGCTCAAACATAGCCTTGAGAAGAACAGGTTTGTAGGAAAAACTCATATCTATGACACTTAGCATGATAACAAAATATAAAATCCCGATGACTAACTATGCAAAGTGCATTAAGTATAACGCTATAAATCCCATAATCATCTATCATTTTAGTTCCGAAAATTCCGGCTAAAACAAAAAAGCTCCGGCAATTATGAAAAAACTGTCCGCCAACAACGGGCATATGCAAAATGGTGCGTATACCGCAGTATATGCACCATTTTCTTGCCTGTAAAGTCAACTATCCAGTCATAACCGTTAGTATTTTATAAACTTACTTCCCGGTACTCCGCAAATACTGCATTTATCCGGAAGGGACTTTTCAATGTTACCGCATACAGGACAAAGATAATAGGTAACCTCTTCCGTGGAATCAATATTATCCAATGCTTCCTTGTACAATTTAGCATGAACCTCTTCAGCCTTCATTGCAAATTTAAATGCCAAAGCTGCTGCTTTGTTTCCTTCTTCTTCAGCCTTCTGCAAAAATTCCTTATACATTTCTTCATATTCGTATGTTTCTCCGGCTATGGCATCCTTCAAATTATCTGCTGTAGAACCGACTTTACCCGCCAATTCATATTCCTTAAGAGCATGAATTGTTTCTGCATCAGCAGTAACTCTAAATAATTTTGCAATATTGTTTTTTCCTTCTTTTTCTGCTTTCTGAGCATAAGCTAAATATTTCCTGTTGGCCTTGGATTCTCCTGCAAACGCAGCCATTAAATTTTCAAGTGTCTTGTTATCACTCATCTTCGATTACCTCCAACATTATTAATTTTATGTAACAACCAAATTAATTGTACCACTAATACCGGCATTTAAACAGATACATTTATGATGCTCTACAGATACATATATGATGCTCTATTGATATACCTTGTAAGTATCTTAACATATTGTTCCTAAAAAAAATAGTCCCTTGAGGGACAGAAATTTGAATCAGTTCGCCTTATTGTTAATTGTTGCATATATTTCTATAATTTATACCATTAATTTTCAGTATTCCTGCAGAAAGTTGTTTTGCTTATTTTTTAAATGGAATTATATAGGGTTTGTTATTGTTTACCCCTCTTACAATATACGGCTTTATGCCATAAACCTCTTCAATAATCCCCTCGGTAAGAACTTTTTCCGGCTCTCCTTGGGCAATGATGGCCCCTCCCTTTAGCAAAAACAGATAATCGCAATATGTGGAAGCAAGGTTAAGGTCATGTAAAACCGCAACAACAGTCCTTTGTTTCTGCGTAATCTTTCGGGCAATATCCAAAACCTCAATCTGATGCTGCAAATCAAGATGGGAGACAGGCTCGTCCAATAAAACTATGTCCGTGTCCTGCACCAAAGCCCTTGCTATAAAAGCTCTCTGCCTTTCTCCACCGCTTATTTCATTAATTCTCCTGTCTCTAAGCTGCCAAACATTTGCAGCCTTCATAGCCTTCTCCGCCATTTCCCTGTCCGTGGGGCCTTCGGTCTGGAACCTCCCCAAATACGGGTTTCTTCCCATAAGCACCACATCGGTAACCGAATAGTCACATTGGATATCGGTGCTCTGATACATGTACGCAAGCTTTCTTGAAAGCTCCTTTGTTTTTATTTTACCTATATCCACACCGTTAACAAGAATCGAGCCCCGTTGAGGCTTAAGACTTTTGGCAATGCTTCTTAAAAGAGTGGTTTTTCCCGAGCCGTTCGGACCTAATATACCGTAAAACCTGCCTCTTTCCATGTGCAAAGATATATCCTTCAAAGCATTTACGTTTCCAAAGGACACATTTATGTTTTGTATTCTTATCGGATAAGTTGCACTTTGATATTCCAAATCATAACACCTTCCTCTTGCTTCTCAATAAAATTGAGATAAAATAGGGTGCACCGAACATCGATGTCAAAACCCCAACGGGAATCTCCGATGTAGGTATTCTGGCAATAGTGTCGCATAAAACCAGAAATATTCCGCCCCCCACAGCGGAAAACGGCAGCACAACCCTGTTATCCGAACCTGCAATCAAACGAACCGTATGCGGAATTATAAGACCTACAAAGCCAATAACTCCGCTTACGGAAACACAGGCAGCAACGACAACGGAGCATACCACCAGCAATATCTTTTTTACTGTTTCAACCTCAACCCCAAGGTTTTTTGCCCCTTCTTCACCGGTAGCTATTATGTTCAAATCCCTTGCAAAAAAACAAATCACGACTGTTCCCAGAATAACAACCGGAATTAATATTAAAACCTGTTTCCATGTTATGTATGCTACGCTTCCCATCATCCAGTATGTTATCTTAGCTATCCTGTCCCTGTTTAAGACCATAATGACGGATATCAGGGACGAAGCGAAAAAGCTCACCGCCACACCTGCCAGAAGAAGATGGGTATTAACAATTCGAGCCCCTGTTTTTGCTATACTGAAAACTATTAACACTGTGATCAAGGCAAAAACAAAAGCCGTAGCCGTTACCAGTCCAAATCCTCCCACCAATTGCTCAGCGCCCAAAGCAATGGCAATAGCAGCTCCCAGAGCAGCTCCCGACGATACTCCCAAGACATAAGGGTCAGCCATGGGATTTACAAACATACCCTGAAATGCCCCTCCGACAGCGGAAAGCCCTATACCGATAACTGCGGCAGCTAAAACCCGGGGAAGCCTAATTTTAAGTACTATAAGTTCATGGGTTCCGCTGGGTCTCCACTCCCCCAAAATTTTATTGGCAAAGGGAATCTTTCGAATCATTATTTTGAGAGCATCCATCAGCGTAATATTGGCAGCCCCAACCGTTGCCGACATCACTATTAAAAACAGCAAAAGCAGTACACTGCCTATAAATAGCAACCTGTATTTTTTCTTTTTATCTACAAAGGACATGTTAATTCTCCGTTTCACCAAAAGCTTCAGGGTGGATTATTTTAGCCATTTCCACCAGTCCGTCCGCAAGTCTCGGTCCATGCCTGTCCAACATATTGTTGTCGATTTCAAAAACCCTTCCGTTTTTTACGGCTGTAAGCTCTTTATAACCTTCAGTATTCATAATTCCCTGCTTGAAATCATAGTACTTGGAGCATATGAGCATGTCTGGATCCTTCTCCAAAAGGCTTTCAATATTGTATTTCCAGCCATCCACATCGTCAGCAACGTTTTTTCCGCCGGCCATTTCGATAATATGGGCAATAAAGGTATCTCTTCCGGCAGTATAATCCCCAAATTCACCAAATCCTATAACATAGTATACACTGGGTTTATCCAAATCCTTCACTTTGCTTTTTACAAGCTCCACCTTTTCTTTCATATCGTTTACTATTTTTCTCGCTTCATCCTTGCAATTAAGCAAAATCCCTATCTTTCCGATTACATCATAAGCTCCTTCAAAGCTCTCTTCACTGCGTATAACAGCTACCTTGATGTTCACTTCCTCGAGCTTTTCCAATACTTCCTTCTGAAAGATGGAAGAAGCAATAACCAAATCCGGTTTTAACTCAACAATTTTCTCGACGTTGGGCTGGTCGATGTTTCCTACCGACTCAATACTCAATGCAGCCTCCGGATAGTCGCAAAAGTCTGTCCGTCCCACCAGCTTGTCCTGTTTGCCCAAGGCAAAAACGGTTTCTGTTACAGTTGGTGCAACAGAAATCACTCTTTGGGGCTCCTTATCCAAAGTTACCTCTCTGCCGTAGGAATCCTTCAAAGTTATAGGATATTGTACCTTATCGTTCAAATCAACGTTCCCGTTTGAGTTTGATTTATCATTAAATTTGTTGCAAGAAGAAAAGGTAAAAATCAAAAGTAATGACAAAACAGCCGCCAGTATCTTTTTATTTTTCATAAGTATCTCCCCTCTAAAAGCATTTTTCCCTATAAACGTTTTACCATGTCAGTGATAAAACACTGTCTCAATTTAAAAAAACACAATTAAAAAAGCCTCTTAGACTATTAAAGCATAAGAGGCCATAATTGAGCATAATTATACATAACTAACACCCCCCTATCGCTCGTAGAGTCTATGGTGCTATTTACGGGCAGGTCTTCTGACTTAAGTTCATCGACATACTTCATTCCTTCCCGGTAAAACCAGTGGCATTACTATGAAGTGTCTCCCTCATACAGCGGCGGGACCGTGCAGGAATCTCACCTGCTTCCCTTTTCAACTGCAAATCAAAATGCAGTAACCCGCAAATAATACTATTAACCTGTATAAAAACTATCACAAGCTGAAAATTTTGTCAATACAAAGATTATGCCTTGGTTCCACATTCAGGACAGAATTTAGCGCCCGGAGAAAGCTTTGCTCCGCATTTTCCGCATGCTATCTCCTGGGACTGGGCTGCTCCGCATTCAGGACAGAATTTGGTACCCTGAGGTATGTCCTGGGCACATTTTACGCACTTGACCTTACCAACCACAAGGGATTTACCGCAATTAGGGCAGAACTTAGTTCCTGACGGAGCCTTTGTATTACAGTCGGTACAGGTTATTTCCTGGTTCGCGGCAGGGTATGGATTGTATTGAGGGGGCTGCTGATTTCCCATTCCACTGAATACATTCCCCATTATATTTCCAATGGCCGCACCGGTACCGAATCCTGCACCCATTCCGGCAAAGGAACCGTTACCCTCGTTGGCAGCTGCAGTATTCATAGCATCCAAAGTTCTCTTTTTTGCATATCTGTCCATACCGCCCATCAAGTTTATTTGCGCACCTTCCTGATAAGCCTTACGGAGCTCTTCAGGAAGTATCAATGCTTCAACACTGAGTTCAACCAAATCGAGCCCGAGAGCATTGAACTTGTCTATTACAGATTGCTTAACCAAATCCGCAAATTCAAGAAGATTGCCTTGCATATCAAAAAATGATTTTTTAGACTCTGCCACCGCATCTTTAAGATGCTGTACAATATATGACCTCAGAGTGTTTGATATATCGTTTGTTGCCAGAGTTCCCCTGGTTCCCGAAACCTCTTTTATAAACTTTGCCGCATCCACAACTCTAAAGGAATACATTCCCCTGGCACCGACCTCAATCGGTCCGAACATCGGATCCAACATCGGCAGGGGTGACTGGGTTCCCCAATACTGATCATTGAACTGTCTAGTATTTACAAAATAAACCTCTGCTTTAAAGGGTGAATTAAAGCCGTATTTCCAGGATTTTAATTTTGTCAGAATCGGCATATTTTCCGTTATCAGCTCATATCTTCCCGGTTCGAAAACATCGGCAATTTGGCCCTCGTTCACAAATACCGCTGTCTGAGATTCCCTTACCGTAAGCTGTGCACCCATTTTAATTTCTTTGTTTTGTACAGGAAAACGATATAGTATAGTATCCGCACTGGAATCCGTCCATTCAATTACTTCAATGAATTGTCCTTTAATAAAATCCATTAACCCCATGCCAACGCACCTCTTTTTATTAATTTATTATCCTTAATCGTGCTATATTCAAACTTCTGTCGGCCAGTTCAAACTATGAGTTAATATAATTGTATCATAGAACAATATCTATGCAAACCATTTTTCTTGACATATATTATCGGAATGTATATGACTCATGTGTAAAATTATAGTGAAATTTGTATTACTTGAACTTTAGTTTATAAAAGTATAAATTTATGTATATAATATATAGCAAGATAACCAAATAAACGCATGGAAGCCGGGTTGATTTTTAGAATATTAAACTATACTTTGATTTTATTTTATTCAATGGTATAATTATTATGAATTTTGATTAAGAAATTTGTTCCTTTTTGCGGCAGAAAAGATGCATTAACAATAAGAAAAAGGCGGTTGTTATGAAACGTTCAGGTAACAATAGAAAAAGAGAATATTGGTCAATTATGATCGTTCCCCATAACACTGATGAAGTTAAAGTATTCAAAATTTCATCGTTAAAGTATAAGCTAATGACTCTAGGAACGGTTACACTTACATTTATTATTTGCTTGGGAATATTTATTACACATCTTGTAGTTACAAACCGGTCATTATACAAAGACAGGGAAAATATTCTTGCCATTAACAGGCAACAAAGAGAATTGTTAGAAGAAAAGCAGGAAACCATCGAATCCTATATTGAAAAAATAGATAAACAGGATGAATTGTTTAAGAATTTTACAACCCTTTATAAAAACATGACATCACAGTATATCGATAATCAAATGGAAGGGCTTACTGCAACCCGATCCGGTACAATAAGAAATGACCGGGCCTTTATCAATGACATAAACAAACTTAAAAGCATTTTAGACAGCCTTGAACAAAACAATGACGATGATCCGGAAATAGTAAATCAATTAAATGAAGCCCAGGCAAAGCTTAAACAGTACATAGATGCAATACCGACCCTATGGCCTACCGCGGGTGAAATTAGCTCCGAATTCGGCACCCGTTCCGACCCCTTTAACTACACAGAAAAACAACATAGCGGACTTGATATAGCAGCGGATTACGGAAGCAATATAAAAGCTTCAGCCAGCGGTAAAGTTATTTTTTCCGGTTACTACGGCAACTACGGAAATTGTGTAATAATAAGTCACGGTTATGGCTTAACCACACTTTACGGTCATTGCTCGCAGCTTTCCGTCAAGGAAGGCCAATCGGTGAAAAAAGGCGATGTTATTGCAAAGGTTGGTAGCTCCGGGAGAAGTACCGGACCGCATTTACATTTTGAAGTGAGAATAAATGATGTTCCCACCAACCCCCTTGAGTATCTTGACACTAAATAGGATGCTATATTATGTAAAGAAAAATTGCGAAAGAAACCTAAGTTCAGAAAACATTTTTCTTAACATTTATTTGATGCGTCCGCTAATTTGATTTTATGAAACATTGATAAATATAATTTTGTATTTTGGAGGTAAAAATGTTCAATAAAAAAGCTTTAAACAGCCCGGATACTTTTGATACGTTAATCGGTGTAAATACTACATTGGAAGGCAACATTACAACCAACGGCACCATAAGAATCGACGGTAAGATTAATGGAGATGTAAAGATAAACGGAGATGTTTATATCGGAAAAGAAGCCGTTATCACCGGAAACATATTTGCAAACAATATATCCTTATCCGGTAAAGTACAGGGAAACATTGAAGCAAAGGGAGTGCTGCAAATTTTGTCTTCGGCAAAGCTTTACGGAGACATTTTGGTCAACAGCCTTATAACTGAGGAAGGCAGCATTTTTGAAGGAAAATGCAAGATGACGGCAGGAGCTTCCAAGGATCAAAACACTAAGAAAGGTGATGCAAAAAAGGATTAATATCCGTATGTATCGAGATATACATCTTCACCGGAACCCCTGTAATAAATCGGAACATCGCCAATTATTACCGTCTCGGCCACCGGTATACATGTTACTATTTCCGTATCCTTTTTGGTAAAGGGTATTACTATCCCTACTTTGGTCTTGACCTCAAGATATATTCTATGTCTTGTTTGGTTGATTCCCGCACTGGTAAACTCCGACTTGAAATCGGTCTCCACACTGCCGGAGGGTATTACTTTAACTTTGATTCGAGGTCCTTCGGCAGAAAACAGAGAATTTCCGAATATCACACCAAGGGGTATTGATATTCTTTGATCTTTCAGTTCCGATAGGTTTTCCTGAATATCAAGAGACAAATTGGCAAATATCCTGTTCAATCTTACTATATCGGTTTGTATCGACTTGACTCTGTTATATTCATCCCTGTTTATAATTACTATGTCTTCATAGTTTATGCTTTCAGGGAAACTTTCATTAACAGCATTACTTACCGCATTATTTATTATGGACTTCGTCTTATATTCCGAAATCTCCAGGACACTGTGCCTCAATTTGGATTCGGCCAGAAAAATAAATGCAACAAAAACAAGAAAAGAAACCGCAAGAGTTATTTGAACACGCAGCTTCCTCCTGTTCTTTTTCCAATACCAAAAACGGCGGTAATAAACGGATCTTCTTCTCATAGAAAGCCCTCCTTACTTATCATATGTTTATGACATGTCCTTTGTGATACTTTTAATCCTCGATAAAATTCTTAATCATGACTATTGTTTTTGTGTTATAATGTAATATGTTTAGACTAAAATTTATATAGTACATAAAAAATTAGTAATAATTAGCTTTCTTTAATAACAAAGGAGAGGAACTTATATGGACTCTAAGACAAGAACTGCTTCAAGGAAAGCTCAGAGAAGCAGCAATAAAAGAATAGTCCGAAACATATTTAGGGTTATTTTCAGGTTTGTCAAGCTTGTATTTATTTTGGGGGTTTTATTATCATCCATAGCCGGTGGCATTTTATTCGGCATGACATTCGCTTATGTAAGCACTGCTGAAGAGCTGACTCAAGATCAAATTGTGCTTTCCGGATTTACAACACGGGTATATGACTGCTACGGTAATGAGATTATGGCGCTGCACGGAGATAAGAACCGCGAAAAGGTTGAATTTAAGGACATACCACAGGATTTGAAGGATGCTTTTGTTGCAATAGAAGACAAACGTTTTTACACACATCCCGGTATAGACGTAAAAAGAATTGCCAGCGCCGTGAAGAGTTTCTTCATTCCGGGGTCGTCGTCTCACGGCGGAAGTACCATTACCCAGCAGGTAATAAAAAATCTTACCGGTAATGATGACCGCTCCGTAAAAAGAAAAGTTCAGGAATGGTGGCTTGCTCTTCACTTAGAACGCAAGCTAAGTAAGGATGACATCCTTGAGCTTTATTTAAACCTAATATATATGGGGCAAAATTGCTACGGCGTACAAGCGGCAGCACAGACATACTTCGATAAAGACGTTTCGGATCTGACCCTTGCCGAGTGTGCTTCTCTTGCCGGTATTACCAACTTACCCGGAAAATATGACCCGTTTTTGAAGCAGGGTAAAGAAAACAATATCAAGCGTCAAAAAGTAATTTTAAAAGAGATGCTGGATCAGGGATATATAACCCAGGAAGAATATGATAAAGCCATCAATGAAGAACTTCATTTTGCCGAATCCAACAAACGTACTTCCGAGTTTGTCAGCAACCAGCCGTATTTTATCGATCAAGTGGTTACCGATGTAAAGAATGATCTAATCAAGCTGGGTTACTCCGAGGAACTGGCCTTAAAAACCATTTACAACAACGGACTCAAGATATACACCACCATGGATCCGAAGATTCAGCAAGCCATGGATGAAGTCTTTCAAAATGAAGAGTATTTCACAAAAATAAACAAAAAAACCAGTCAAACTCCACAGGCAGCCATGGTTGTAATGGATGGCAACGGATATGTCCGTGCCCTCTATGGAGGTTCCGGTAAAAAGATTGGCGCGCCTTTGAACAGGGCAACCGACCCCCGGGTTAAAAGACAGCCGGGATCTACGTTTAAACCCATAGCAGTGTACGGTCCTGCCATTAATGAAAGAAAGATAACCGCTGCCACGGTAATTGACGATATTCCTGTGTATTTTCAGGGAATCGATAAAGGTCCCTATCCATTAAACGACAACCGTGCATATGCCGGACTTACCACCATCCGGAACGCTTTAAAAAGGTCTGTGAATGTCGTGGCTGCCAGGGTATGGCAGGAAATATTGGGACCGGATTTATCCCTTAAATATTTAGATAGGGTCAATATAAACAGGGATGATGAGAGATACCTTTCTGTCGCATTGGGCGGCCCCAGAGAAGGAGTCAACCCATTGCAGATGGCGGCAGCTTATGTGCCCTTTATGAGCAAAGGAATATATCATGAGCCTATAACATACACAAAGGTTGAAGATATGAACGGAAACGTCATTATCGAGAAGAAATCGGAAAGCCGCATTGTATATGATGAAGCTGCTGCATATATAATGGTTGAAATGATGAAGGATGTTGTAATAAGCGGAACAGCATCAGACATTGGTCGGCTGCAGGGTGGAAAAATGCCTACCGCAGGTAAAACCGGTACCACCGGCAGCAATTTCGATAAATGGTTTGTAGGTTTTACGCCCTATTATGTTGCTGCCGCTTGGTACGGCTACGACTATAATGTCAGCATTTCCAGCGATGAGCAAAGCAGAGTTCGTAAAATTTGGCGTGCTGTCATGGAGAAAGCTCACGAAGGACTTGAACCGATAGAGTTTGCTATGCCTCAGGAAGGACTGGTCAAGCGCAAGATATGTATTTATTCCGGAAAACTCGCAACCGACTTGTGCTCGCAGGATCCAAGGGGATCCGCTGTCAGAGAGGAATATTTCCTTACAGGAACAGCACCTACCGACGAATGTAATGTACATGTTTCCATGCAAATTTGCAAAGATTGCACCGACGAATCCGGAAATACCAAGCTTGCCAGCCCCTACTGTCCGAAGGACTCGGTGGAAGAAAAGGTGTTTATTAAACGTCCGGTACCATATACACCAACCAAACCCGGTGAGCAGGCACCTTCCGATATTAAGTACGAGGTACCCAAGGAATCATGCAATATACACGGGCCGTCCTTTACCACTGAGCCAAAGGATGATATACCCTATGACGAGACGTTATTACCGCCAAAACCAGAAGATAAGAAAGATGAAACATTGTTCCCGTGGTTCTTTAACAGAAACCGCGATAACGACAGATAAAGTTTTGATATAAAATCCGGAAAATATAAATGCTCCCCTTACGGTAGACAGTGAAGCATAAAACTGTTTACCGCAAGGAGGAGCATATTTTATAGGACAAAAAGCAAATATTCATAAGTTATTGAAACATTTTTCTTAACTCTTACTCATACCTAAGCGACTCTATAGGATCCAAATCTGCGGCCTTCTTTGCCGGATATACACCAAATATCAGTCCCAAAAGTATTGAGCCCAAAAAGGCCATGACGATAACGGGTACATCCACAGCCGGCGGAATATTAACCACTTGGGCAATTATGTTTCCTCCGATGACTCCTAGTATAATTCCTATAAGACCGCTTATTCCGGTCATTATGATAGACTCTGTAATAAACTGAAGAACAATATCCTTCTTCTGGGCCCCCAAAGCTTTTCTTATACCGATTTCCCTTATTCTCTCCGTTACCGATACCAGCAAGATATTAATAATACCTATACCCCCAACAATAAGGGTTATTACCGCTATAACAAGCAAAACTCCGGATATCACTCCAATGATACTGGAGAATATCTTTTGAGCATCCTGAGTGCTGTATGATATATAAATGTCGTCTTTTCCCTTACTGAGTTCCAAAGCTCTAACTATTCTGTTGCCAACCTCAATGTAATCCACGTCTTTATCCAGGCTTACCATTATAGAGTCAAGCCTTTTGTTGTTATAATACATTTGCTGTACAGTAGTGATCGGCATATAGATGTTTGTGGGCATGTTTTCATTGTCCAACATACCTGCCATCAAATCGTTTTCAGCCTTGGTTACACCGATAATCTTCAGGTTATAATTGGCTCCTGTGCCTGATTTAAACCTGACAACTTCACCAACAGCATCCACCTTGTTGAAATACCTTTTGGCAAAATACTCATCAACCACTATGACTTTTGATCTTGACGAAACGTCAAAATCACTTATAAACCTGCCTGCTGCCATTTCCATGGGAGTAAAATCCTTATACTGCGCTGTTGTTCCGTAAACCAAAGCATCCCTGGTTTTTGTGTCGATTCTCAATGTACCCAATTGTTGAATATATGTTGAAATATTCTTTATTTCCGGTGCTGCCTTCTTAATTGTCTCAAAATCTTCAAGTTTAAGCCATTCTGAGCTATCGGCATTCAAACTCTTATAACCAATCTGAAGCAAATTGGCACCGATTCTTTCAAATTGGCTGTCGATATATCGCTCGGTAGCATTTCCGATTGCCATAATTGTAATAATAGAGAATACTCCCATAATAACGCCCAGCATGGTAAGAATGGATCTCAGTTTATTTGCCTTTAGGCTTTCAAGAGCCTGCAAAAAACTCTCAAAAAAGCTCATACAAAAACACCTCTCTCGTTATTCTAATATTCTCACCTTAGATCCATCCTTATGGAATGATTGAGGATCATCTACAACAATATCGCCTTCCTTAAGCCCTTCCAAAACCTCAGCCATCATATCCGAAATAATACCCAGCTTTACGTCCTGTCGAACCATAATGCCCTTTTCCTTGTCCACCTTCAATACATATTCTTTTTCATCCTTATCGGTTTTAAGAACACCTATGGGAACTATAACAATATCATTCTTCTCCATGGTCATTATCTGACAATCCACCGATAAACCCGGCTTTAACGCGGCATTGGCATTGTCTATTGAAATAACAACTTCAACCACTACCTCCTCACCGCCGGCGGATATGTTTTTCTTTGCCACCGGAGATATGCTTTCAACAACCCCAAAAACCTCGGTATCTTCATCAATAGCATCACCGGTAATTACAACCTTTTGGCCTTCTTTGACATTCTTTATGTTGTACTCGTTTATTTCGGCCTTAACCTGAAGTTTATCCAGATTGACGATTCTAAATATCGGCTGAACATTGCTGGTATAAGCTCCTTCCTTAATGTTCATCTCGACTATGACTCCGTCAACAGGACAAATCATTGATTCCTTTGCATTATTTATTCTTTTTTCCAGCTCAGCAATGCCAAGAACAGTTGCATTGAGGTTCTCATCCTTTACATTCCGGTCAACATTCCGGCTTTTTACAGCTGAATCATAAGCAACTTTTGCATTCTCCAAGGCCGTTTTTGCATCGGTTACAGCTTTTTCTGCCATATCCAGCTCATTTTTGGATATAGCCTGCGCTTCATAGAGCTTCTTGCTCTTTTCAAAACTATCCTCAGCGTCGCTTAGTGCCTTCTCAGCACTCTTGACTGCAGATTCCGCTCTTTTTATTTCCGCATCTATAGACGGAGTATCCTTTGAAAGCTCTTGAACCTTCTTATTTATTTTCAGTTTATCCAACTCATTTTCAAGGCTTTCAATATCAAGCTCCATTAGCTGTTGACCTTTAGATACCTTGTCGTATTGCTTTACCAGAAGCTTGTTTACCTTTGTAGGGTTGTCTACATAAATGTCAAAGGATTCAACCTCTTCCACAATTCCCGATGCAGTTATGGAAGACGAAATACTTCCTTTTTCTATTTTCACGGTTTTTACGCTGTATACAGTTCCCTGATTAAACACTTCACCCATATTGTTACTGATTACATAACTTAAACCGATAAGCCCTCCAATTACAACCAAAATGATAATTATAGCCATTACCTTTTTCATGTTACCGCCTCCATTTCAACCCTAAGTTTTTTCATAACCTCTCTCGCATCAAGAGGACGTTCTACTTTGACATCGGACATTAATATTCCGTCACGAAAGCTCACAATTCTATTGGTATGCTGTGCTATATCAGGCTCATGCGTAACCAGAACTATTGTTACCCCTTCCCTGTTAAGCCCCTGAAACACAGCCATGATTTCTTCTCCGGAAAAACTATCCAGGTTACCCGTCGGTTCATCTGCCAAAATAATAGCCGGATCATTTACCAGAGCCCTTGCAATAGCCACCCTCTGCTTTTGTCCGCCGGACATCTCATTGGGTTTGTGATGCATCCTGTCTTTAAGGCCCACCCTTTCCAAGGCATATTCCGCCCTTTTTCTTCTTTCCTTGGCACTTACCCTTGCATATATCATGGGAAGCTCAACATTTTTAAGTGCCGTCATTCTCGGAAGAAGGTTAAAGGATTGAAATACAAAACCGATTTTTAGGTTTCGAATCTTTGCCAGTTCCACCTCATTCAGCTTCGATATTTCCATTCCGTCTAGGATATAACTGCCTGACGTTGCTCTGTCAAGGCAACCCAATATATTCATAAGAGTTGATTTTCCCGAGCCTGAAGGCCCCATAACCGATATCAGCTCACCCTTTTCCACCGACAGGTTTACCTTTTTTAAGGCTCTAACTTCAATTTTTCCGTTCTTATAAACCTTATCCAAATTTTTGATATCTATTATCATTCAAATCACATACCTTTTCATAATAATGACTTTTAACGGTGCTTATTTGTATAATGCATCGAACTCCGCTTTTATAATATTATAATCATGTATAGAAACATACCTTTGGTATTCTGCATCAAGGCATTTCTCTTTTTGCTCCAGCAAAGCCTCTCTGCTTATCAATCCTTGATCGTATTTAGCCTGAGCTATCTCAAGCTTTTTATCCTGAATTCTTTGCCACTGAGTGGCCAATTCCAGGTTATCCTTGGCCGTAAGCAGATCATTGTATTTATTCCGCACCTCGACCTCGAGATTTATCTTTGCATCCTCCAAGTCAATTCTTGCAGTTTCAAGATTAACTTTGTTATCATCATATGAAAAGTTTCCTTCTTTATAGTACTTTTCCGTAATTTCCATGGTTTTTTCCCTGGCTTTAAGGGCTTCAGTCTTTTTATATATTTCAATATTGTTTTCAATAGCCTTCTTAACGGCTTCCTCAATATCTATTGGCCTCCATTCGTCCAAATCCAGCTTATCTTCCACAACAATCTCTTCTCCGTCAAGCTGAAAGCTCAGTAACCTTTTTAGCTCAAGGTTTGCAATTTCCAAATTATTCTCTGCTTTGTTTTTGTCAATTTCCTTGGTATCCATAGCATATTTTACATCATTGAGATCATTTTCAGTAATCTTGCCTTCTTTATAGCGGGCTTCAAATATTGAATATTTTTCCTCCAAAATTTTAAGCTTGGAAGCTTCAGTCTCCAGCTGTTTTTCCGCAAGGAGCTTCTTGAGAGCTGCTTTATAAATATCCAGCTTTAATTTTTTAATATTTTCCTCCTTGCTCCTTTTGGCATACTCAAGATTTGCTTCTGCTTCCATAGGCGCAACTTCTTTTTTTATCCCGTTATTGAGCATTTCTATTTTTGTACCGGGAACAGGCTGGAAGTTCGCGTCATGCTTTGCGTCCTCCAAAGCACTCTCTAAAGCCTTTATTTGTAAATCGTCAATTACAGCCTGTTTACTGTTTTCTACCGCATACTTCTGAAAACCGTTTATACTGTTTTTTAGTCCCTTTTCAACTGCCATGACCGTTGTAAGAGTAAGAACCACCGGAAGGGTCAAAAACAAGATTGACAGCTTCTTCTTCATATCACACCACCCTTTCTAATATGCAGGTCCGAGACCCGCCGCCTCTTCCAGTTTCATAATTTTAGTATTATAACTATAAATCACGAGCTCAAGAGTATTCTGCAATTCCTCTATTCCCAGTGCCATTTCGTCGATTACCAATTTAGGTATAAAGCCTTGTTCATACTGGTTTTTAAGCCTTTCATAGCTTCTTTTCTGCATATTTAATGTTTCCTGCATATTCCTCAGATTATGCCCCTCTCTTTTAACATCTATATATGCAGACTTAATGTTATTTTCAACATCATACTTCGCTTGCTCAAGCTTTACTTTAAGAGTTTCAAGTTCTAATGAAGCATCGTCATACTCTTTTCTCAATTCCGTATAAATATCCTTTGCCTGCGCTTTTGATAAAATCTGAAGGTGCTTTTCTTTCAACTCAATCTCTTCAATCAGGCTGGTAATCTCAAGCCTCTCTTTCAAAGCATTCTCGACATAGTAATCCAAAGACTCCAATTTTAAATTTCTGGTATACTCGGAATATAAAAGGGTGTCATAGTTAGTGTCTATAGGAGAACCTATGTACGAATTAACAGTCCTCTGCATGTTCTCCCTGTTTCTCTTTCCCGCTTCGACTGACTTTTGAGCCTTTAAATAATTATATTCCTCTTCTTCAAACTCAATGGAAGTAATAATTCCCTGCTCAAGCTTGACCTTACTTGCCTCTAACTTTCTCTTCTGAAGTTCAAGCTTCTTCAAACTCATTTTATAATCCCTGTCAGCTTTCAAAAATCCCAGATACATGTCTCTAAATCCCAGAGAAAGTGCCATCTCGGTCACTTTTCTGCCGTTATCGGTCATATTCCAGTAATACTTCATTTGAAGCGGCAAAAGCTCCGTCTGTTTTGTCAAAAGCACCTGGATATCCGGAGTGTAAACAATGGTATACTTACCGAAAGGAGTATCAAAAGAAGTATATTGGGTATTTATGCCTTTGGTTCTCTGGACAGTAGTACCGTACTGATAAAAAGCCTTTCTCTCCGCAAGCTTTTGCTTACTTATGGTTCGGCTGCTTTTTAGCATAATCTCTTTGCCGCTGTCATAGGATAAACTGCTTTCCTTTGTTGCATATGACTGTAACACGAAAGTCAAAGTTACAGCTGCAACTAACATGGATACTATTTTTTTCAAGGAATGCCCTCCTTCCGTTCCAAAATAGAATACTTTGAAGTTTATTCGTGTAGTTATATTATTGGAAGCATAAACTATATGGCAAGGATATCGCAATAACTTGGGCTGATTCTATTTCCTTCCTACAAATAATGAGCCTATTGTCTTACCTCCTAAAATGTCATAAATCACCTTCGGGTTATCTCCATTGGCAATAACCATATTGATCCCAGCCGCAGTAGCAATCTTGGCAGCTATAAGCTTGGTAATCATTCCCCCTGTGCCTCTATTGGATCCTTCCCCTCCGGCACACATTTCCACCTCCGGCGTTATCTCGTCTATAACGGAGATAAGCTTTGAGTTTTCATTTTCCCTCGGATCGCAATCGTAAAAGCCGTCAATATCCGAGAGAATTATAAGTAAATCCGCTTTTACAAGCTTTGCGACAATCGCAGACAATGAATCATTGTCTCCAAACACCCGGTGAATACCCGATTCGATCTCATCTACTGCCACAGAATCGTTTTCATTAACCACCGGTATTATTCCCATTTCCAGTAAAGCCTCAAACGTATTTACAACATTCACTTTACCGGTTTCATTCTCTACCACATCCCGGGTCAACAGAATCTGTCCCACAACATGACCGTATTCCTGAAAAAACTTGCCATATATATGCATAAGCTCACACTGTCCTACAGCAGCAACGGCTTGTTTATGCCTTAAGTCTTTGGGCTTTGATCCCAGCTTCAGTTTTCCCACTCCGACACCGATTGCCCCGGACGAAACCAGTATCATATCCCTTCCTTGATTTTTAAGGTCCGATATTGCTCTAACGAGCTTTTCAATCCTGGCAAAGTTCATTTCACCATTGTCGTATGTAAGAGTTGATGTTCCTACCTTCACCACTACTCTCTTGGAGTTTTTTAGCTCCTCACGTGCATTACTGTTTTCCATTTCCTTTCCCCTACCTATTATCTATAGAAATTTTAAAAATTAATGTCTTTTACCTATGGTTTTACATAATTCAATATGTTATTGTTAAATTTTTAGCAAAGTACACAGTAAAAAAAACACTAATAAGAATATTATACGACTTATAATATTAAATTTCAAAAAAAAAACCGAAAAATCAAAGATAATTTAAATCCTATCAATAAATACAAGTGTTTACTTAAAAATGTTAATGTGTAACCGAATCTGCTTTATAGTTTTACCAGCTTGATATCTCCCCATGCCCCCAAACTGTCACCTACTATTATGAGAACACCGTCCACACCTTCAATGGAAGAAGCAAATTCTATGCCCTTTTCAATGTGATGCTTGTCCTTTACAACATTTCCTGTTGCAGTTGCAACGGCATCGGATAAAAATGCATCTTTTGATAAAATAACAACGGCATCGGCTTTACCGAAACTCAAGGAATGACCCACTGTTCCTGAAGATGTACATATCCCGAGGGGTGTCTTATCCGGCGTTATTTCCAGAGCTATTTTTTCACTGAGTATTGACTTTCCCGCATAAACCCCCACTTTTCTGGAAACGTCCGACTTCATAAAAATGTCTCCCCCGTTTTCAACTATTACCTCATTGCACAGCTTCAAAAGCCCCATGCCCACATATTCGCTTACAGCCCCGGCAACAGCGGCCATCGGTCCCACTCCTGCCTTTTTAGCCGCCTCACACATTCTCCTTATAATCTCCGGAGCATCACTGCTGCAGTCAATGGGTTCAAGGCTCTCAAGAAAGTTTCGGTGGTTTGCAATATACTCTTCTATATCCTTCCTGCACTTTAAAACCAGATCATACGCTTCTTTGTATAGCTCTCTGTCTGCCCCTATACGCAGGTCCGTCTCCTTTACGCACACATCGAAAAATTTCAGGTTTACTCCCTTAAACATGTTTCTGTATCGTCTTTCTTCATACATTTTCATTATCCCCCATGTATGTTTGCCTTGCTCCATATATTATACCCGAATCTTGAGTTACGCAAGTACAGAGCCTGTAAATACTACGCGGAACCAAACACCCTCATGCTTGAGAAAGGATGCTCTTCCTTTCCGTGTTGTATTAACAGGCTCTAAAACTTTCTTTGCGATGATTTTACTCGTTCTCGCTGACCTTGTACAATACGCGGAATATCCCTCCTATAATTTCAAGAACGGATCTTTCCAACTATAAATGGCTTAAAATTATACCGACACGCACATGACTTTAAGGGGACATGCCTTTACACACAGCTCACAAATCATGCACTTTTCCTTGTCAAAAGTGAGGTTCCAGCTTTCTTTATCCATCTGAAGTGCTCCCGACGGACATACAGCCGTACATGCACCGCAATGAACGCATCCTTCTTCCTGCCAAATTATGCTCTTGGTAAATAGCTTATACTTTAAACCCTGATCCTCAATATACTTAAGTCCTGCTTCAATATTCCATTCGGTTCCTATCATGTCCATCACAAGCTTTCCCTGCCGGTTCAGGCTGATATCCGCATTTAAAATATTTATCTGAAGATCATAGTCCTTTATAAGATGATATGTAATGGGTTTTGTTACTTCCGTTGCAGGAAAATATAAAGCAACCTTAATCTTTTTCATTTTCTATCCCCCTTATATCAAGGGTATTACCCTTATTCTCCAAAGGTAGAGACGCTACCGGTTGTGATATGAAAAACTCACCCTTCATAATCTGCTGTTTTAAAAGCTCTGCAATTTCTCTTGCTTTTTTAAGGCTTGAGAGCGGAGCTGTAGGTACTTTTTTGCCATTGATTTCAATAGTACCGCTGCGAAGCTCCTCATAGGAAACTGAACCTAAAACAGGCTTGTTTCTCGACTGAACTCCGTAATCATATATATTGGCAAATATCTCACTGTTTTTTACACAGGTATTAATCAGCAATTCTTCATCCAGTATCGGTATTGGAATTCCCACACCGACAAACAAGGTCACACCGTATTTTTCAAATACCGCTGCTCTAATAAACCTGGTACTCATCTGCTTTATATCCCCAATAAGTGCCAATGTACCCGCCGAGGAAAGCGGAACTCCGTTCTCCCGTCTTTTCTGACTTGGATTATGCTGGGTTCCCTCCCATGCCACATAGCCTTGGGCACCACCCAGGAATACTCTTGTGCCAATACCTATAGTTCTGTAATAAGGGTCATTTAAAAGCGGACTTAATTCACCTGAGGTGGTATAGGTAACATTTCCGAGATTTGGAAGAAGTGTACCCATATAAGTATGAATTATCCTGTTTGTGGTATTGGCGGCAACAGCATAGTTTTGATAGGCATTTCGGGGATTAAACATATAGGCTTGATTAACATTGTTCTTATTTATGTAAGTTGTTATCTCTTTTCTGGGATAGCAATCGGTGCCGTAGCTCTCTGCATAGAGCTTTATATCCTTTCCGGCAATCAGGTCTTCAATTACGTGGGCACCGCCGTATTCCATTCCTCTTGTCTCCGAAAGCTCCGTTGCTCCGATATATGCATCCACGGCAGCAACTCCTGCATAGGCAAGAACATCATTGAGCCATACCTTTGTCATTCTTATCGGCGGCTCCGAATGTCCGAAGTTTATGAACATACCGGAAGAACACATCGGACCGAAAGTACCTGTGGTCACAACGTCAACCTCTTTTGCCGCCTGCTTTACGCCCTTCTCGGCCACTATATCAATTATCTCCTCAGCAGTCACAACCACCGCTTTTCCGCACTTTATCTTTTCGTTAATCTCATCAAAACTTTTGTACCCCATTTTATCGCACCTTCTTACAATAGTATAGATACTATTATAGGCGTTTATCGATCATATTTCAATTGTCTATTTATAAAACAGCCGAGAAGATAAATATAGATTATTTCTCCATTTTTTTATTCGCCCAATCGATTATTTTCTCTTTACTAAAAATATATTTTCCTTGTATATTTATATATGTTCCATCCAGTTCTCCGGAATTTATCATATCCATCAAACTTTCTGTATCAGCTACTTTTAAAAATGATTGCAGTTGATAAATTGAAAGGAAATCATCATACTCTTTAGAATTATTTAGTTCAGAATATCCCGGGTTCAATAAACTGACTTCAACCGGATATATTTTTTCTAAGTTATTTCTAACTATAAAATAATTACCTACACATATAATGCAGCTACCTAAAATAATTGAAACAGTAATAATAATTGCATTCTTCGTCTTATCCATCACTTTCCTCCTCTTCATAAATTTTTATATGCTAATTTTTAGACATCTCGTACCACTGCTTTACATTTATATTAAAAAACTATTATATATTATAATTGAAACATTTTCCACATCAGTAACGATATTGTTACATTTAACATAATATAATACCAGGAATTTTTAAAGATCAAGGAGAATGTATGGATAAATATAAGAAACTAGAAAGCATTACCAACGGAATAAATGCGGCACACAAACTTATGACATTGAAAAATTCCGCTGCCAATCAACGGTCAGATGATTCACCATATATTACTCCGGCGCTGCTCAGCCAGATGCTGCAGGTAATTGCCCAGCATTCACCGGATAGAAGTAAAATACCCTTAAAAAGAAGCTTGGATCAGACCAATCTATATACTAAAGCCATCAGGGAACTTAAGCAGGAAGCATTAAATATCAGAGAGAAAAACAGAGTTTATAAGGATGATATTATCAAAACTCTACATATATTAAAGCCGATAATGGATCCAAGAAGGCAATCAATAATAGAAAAAATAATAAAAATCCAGCAGATACTGGACTCATGATTTTTTCGGTATAACTTATTTTATGGGTGTGTAACTTCAGCGGGGGTAAAATCCCCCACCAAAACTCCTATATAGAAAAGCCCATCAAGGTTACTTAACATATTCTTTTATTAATTTATGTTTTAAATCATGCAACTCATCAAGGGTTTTTTGTGAACCGACAAAACCTTAAAAAGGGGTAGGCAAAGATTTAATATATCAAGAGAATACTAAGCTTGGGTTTTTTTTCTGAAAAATTTACCTTTTATAGGTATATAGCCCTTTATCAAAATCTTATCATAATTCAATTCCGTTAAGCCCAGGATCCCTTTTTCTACAGGAGTCCGTCTTTTTCTTAACCAGACCACCTGCTCAGTCTGAGGTCTTTTTCCCGGTTCAAATATAGAGTGCATAGTAAAAAGAGCGTTTCCCAATGCAGTTGTGTGCATAGCCTGATTTTCCATAACCTTTCTGTCCGCTAAAAAATACAGCACAACAAGCCATATAAAGCCAAATACAACAGCCATGGCTCCCGTCAATAAAAACGCCTTTATAATTTTTATCAGCAACATATCTCCCATAATATTCTACCTTGCTATATACAATATGTGTTTGCTCTTGAACTTATTTTATCACAAATACTGAAAATTTCTCAAGTTAACCAAATACCACAGAGTGTAAATTAAAGAAAAGTGATCCGGAAACTAAAGTTTAATTCACAATGTTTCTTTCACACTTTTCTTCGATTTGCATCAATCAACTGTGATTACACAAATAAAAAACTCCCAAAGGAACGAATCCTTTGAATATCACCACATATTGTTATGTATTCTTTCCTTTAAATTGATTTCCTTTTGTTCTACTATTTTTGCATCTTTGCTTGGCATACCAAGACCAATTAAGCATGGCATGAAATAATCCTCCGGAAAACCTAACACCTTTCTTGCATGTTTATCCTCATCTCCTAAAGGTATTCTCAGATTACATGCATATCCTTCTGCCGTTGCTGCTAAAAATATGTTTTCGATGCAGCACCAAATCGAAGCAAAACCGTTCAAATGAGAAAGATTAGCAGGCTTCATTATATCAACTTTTTGCTTTAATAAAGGTATAATAATCGCCGAAGCATCAGCAAGCATTCGATATTGTTTTGGTACAGCGTCTCTATAGCATGCTTGTTGTGTAGGATCATTCAGATTCCAGTCCTTAATTAACCGCTCCATGTCTTCATCGGATATTCCTTTAGGAATGACATCAAGAAGCTTCAGAACAACTTGCTTATCTTTTAGTACTATAAAATGCCAATCTCTCATATGGTCATTTGTTGGTGCCTTAAGACCTGCTCCTATAATTCTTTCGATGATATCATCATTTATTTCAACACTTTCAAAATCTCTTATTGTTCTTCTTTTTTCTATAACTTCATAGAAATCCATTTTTATCCCTCCATGCAACTTCAAATTTATATGTAAAGTACTAAATCATAATATCATATTGATAAAAATAAATAAATAAAATTTTCCAATAGTCTGTGTGCATCTTTATCAATGTGTATCTCGTACACTTCCTAAAATTGTGTAGACTTCCTTACCTGTAAAAATCAATTAATTTATTTGATGTAAGTATGATGCAAAAGCATATCAGCCCCCTCATAGAGTGAGCAGTTCAGTCGTTGGACTCCCCTGGTGAGTTAATACAGATAATCTGAATAAAAGAATTGAAAATCGTTTTCTGAAAAATCGTAAAAATGTGCTCTTTTTAAATTCGGCTGTCATTTTAATTAATAGGTGTAAATAATATGGAAACGGAATAAAAAAAGGGCCTCAATATTATTTGAAACCCTTGGTCGGAGTGGCGGGACTCGAACCCACGGCCTCTTGGTCCCGAACCAAGCACTCTACCACCTGAGCCACACCCCGTTAACCACATATTATATTTTAGCAGCATTATTCGATAATGGCAAGAGTATTTTTATTTAAATATTTGTCATCTCATAAAATTACGTAGTAACTTTAATCCAACATTATATCGAACACTATGGATTTTACAACGGCAAAATACTCCCGGATGAAGGAATTCGGCAATTCATACGGATTGGTCGGAGCCGGTATTCCATAGGGGGTAAAGCCGTGATGCCTTGCAAGCATTTTCGATCGAAATAAATGAAACTCACTGGTTACAATCATTATCCTGTAGTCCCGACGGCCTGTAAGCTGTTCCAGTACCTCTGCTGAAAACTTCATGTTTTCCGCAGTACTTGTTGACTTGTCTTCCATGATTATTCTGCTTTCATCAATACCGTTACTCACAAGATACCTTTTCATCGCTTCAGCTTCAGAAATGGCCTCATTGGGGCCTTGCCCACCGGTAACCACCACCATCAGGTTGGGATTTTCCCGAAGATATTCCACTCCCTTGTCAATGCGGTTTTTTAAGGTAGGAGGAATCTGCTCTCCCTTAAGTCCGCTTCCGAGAATAAACAGATAATCCACTTCCACATTAGTGTCGGCGGTTGACGAAGCAATTATAATTCCTTCTATCAAAACAAATGACAGGATAAAAATAACACATACCGAAATAAACCCTCCTCTTATAACGGTGTTCTTTATCCTGAGTATATGTCCATTGCCCGATAAACGGATTATCGCAATTATTGACAGCAATATTCCAACGACCAATGGAAACAATACGCCGAAATTTCTTATCGCAGCACCGTAAAGTGCCAGAAAGCAAAAATCAAGTATACCGATAATTCCCAAAATCAAAGCAATAACATCCGGAACCCTTTTGTATTTAGCAAGCATTTTATCCCCCATTAATAAATCATTAAAATATTAATCATAATAACATTATAATATTTAGTCTCTATAAATGAAAGTGCATATATCTTCTAGTATAGTTTTCTTAAATTTCCATTCAAATAAAAAATCCTCTGAACCCGTCAAAACATCGGGATTCTCGGATTTTTATCATACGTATGTAATTTAAAAATACACTACTATTCTTCACTTTCCCTTCCAAACCTTGCTGTAGCCAATGCATATTTTTTCAGCTTCTCATACACCAGATAGTTAATCGTTCCCGGAGGATAAGTGCCATCTTCCCCCTTCTCGCCAAACTTCATTCCTGTCAGTATTTCCATGCCCTCATCAATCGTCTTGACTGCATAGACATTAAATTTACCTTTTTCAACCGCTTCAACCACCTCATCGTGCAGATTCAGATTTCTAATGTTACGATATGGAATTATCACACCATGAGTGCCGTCAAGACCACGCAGCTTGCACAATTCAAAATAACCCTCGATCTTTTCATTTACTCCGCCAATGGGCTGTATCTCTCCCTTTTGATTAACTGAACCGGTTACCGCAATACTTTGTTTGATGGGCACCCCCGCAAGGCTTGATAAAATAGCATAAAGCTCGGCACTGGATGCACTGTCTCCGTCAATACCGTTATAAAGCTGCTCAAAGCATAAGCTTGCAGTAAGGGATAACGGAATATCCTGGGCATACTTTTCACCGATATATCCGCTTAATATCAGAACCCCTTTTGTATGAGTGGTTCCGCTCATTTCAACTTCTCTTTCGATATTTACTATTCCCTTTTCTCCCATAAAGGTATTTGCGGTTATCTTCGAAGGCTTTCCGAAACAATAATCACCCATATCAAGTATGCTAAGACCGTTTATCTCTCCGACAGCCTCACCCTCGGTATCAATGATTATCGTTCCGTCATTTATGAGTTCCAGAAGCTTCTTGTCATACTTATTGGATCTGTATATTTTCTCATTAATGGCTTTTTTCACATGTGAAGCCCTTACCACATCGCTTCCTTCAATCTTGGCCCATGCCGATGACTCACACAATATCTCAACAATATCATTGAACCTGGTGGACAGCTTGCTTTGATCCTCCACAAGCCGGGAACTGTATTCCACCACTTTGGCAACCCCTGTATTGTCAAAATGGAGTGCATTTTCTCTCCTGCAAAAGGAGCTTATAAACTGGGCGAGTTTTCCGACGTTTTCTTCATTTCTTTCCATTTCAGCATCAAAATCCACCTTGATCTTAAACAGCTTTTTAAAATCCTCGTCAAATTCGTAAAGAGCCTGATGCAAATATTCGCTTCCCACTAGAATCACTTTGACCTTCAAAGGAATAGGCTCCGGCTTTAATGCGGAAACTGCGACAAGTCCCATTTGCTCCTTCATATTCTCAATTGTAATTTGCCGTGTTTTAAGAACCCTCTTTAGCGCTTCCCAAGACTGTACATTACTTAGAACGTCCTTGGCTTGAAGTATCAGATAGCCACCGTTGGCCTGGTGAAACAATCCGGCTTTTATCATCGTATAATCGGTGGTCATGGTACCGAACTCATTTTCATATTCCAGCTTGCCAAGGAGATTGTAATAGGTGGGGTTGAAATCCACAATAACAGGAGCACCTTCGAGATTTGAGTTGTCCACCAACAAATTGACTTTATATTTATCCGTCGGTGAACCTTCACTGCCCCTTATCCACGGTAACATTATCTGCTGTTCTTCTGTCAGCTCTTCTTCCCTAAAATCACTGAGGTTTTTAAGAATATCTTCCTGAACATTCTCTAAATAGCTGATGACTTTCTTATAGTCCTTATATTTCTCTTTCATATCATTTATCTGCATGCCTACAGCAAACAGTGCAATTTTATTTTCCCATTCCGAAACCCTTTCTTCGGCTTCCTTCTCCACGTTTTTTATCTTTCTTATTATGTCAATGGTCTCAAGCTGAACAATGTTTGACCTTTCAGTAATCTCTTGTTTAATTTTCTCATCCAAATCTCCGTATTCTTCCTCGGTTATTACCCTGCCTTCAATTACCGGTAAAAAGTATATTCCCGTATTTGTCGTTTTAACTCTAAATCCCTGCTTTTCAGCATCTTGGTTGAGCTTTTCCAAAAGGGATGCCTTCTTTTCTTGATATTCCTTTGCTATAGCCGTCCTCTCTCTTTCATAATCCTCACTGTCAAAAGCCCGGGTAATTTCGAGCTGCAATACCTTTATGAATTCCTCCATATCCTTTTTAAATACCTTACCCAAACCTGCCGGAAGATTTATGGCTTTAGGCTGGTTAGGATTTTCGAAATTATATATATAACACCAGTCATCCGGCACCTTTTCATCCTTTGCAATTTTTTTCACACAATTCACGGCATAACTGGTTTTTCCCGTACCGGTCATACCGCTCATAAAAATATTATAGCCCCGCGTATCTATTTTAAGGCCGAATTTCATGGCACGGACAGCCCGTTCCTGACCGATAATATCCTCAAGGGGTTCTAACTCTGCAGTACTGGCAAAATTCAATGAACTTGGGTCACATTCCTTTCTTAGCATATTGGCAGGTAAACCTTTGATTTGTGACATACATTTTCCCCCTTTATACCAGCTATTTGAAGTCTTTAGAAAAAAAAAACCGACATCATCTTACAAAATGTTTGCACAAAACCTTCCTGTTCAGATTTGATTTTAACAAAAAAATAGATTCTTACAGATTTTTACGCCATTATTCTTAAAATATTATATTCTACTCGAATATGCCAAAATCCTCTTAAATTTTTCTATTTATTTTCTTTCCACATTATTATCGCATCTTCACCGTTGTCCGCATAATATGCCTTTCTGAATCCTTCCTCCACAAATCCATGCTTTTTGTACAAATTTTGCGCTGCAATATTGCTTCTTCTTACTTCCAAGGTCATTCTGCTTATATCTTCTTCTTCGGCAATAATTATCAAGTTCTCAACCAGTTTGTTTCCTATGCCCTGTCTCCGGTACTCCGGGTGAACTGCTATATTTGTTATATGCCCTTCGTCACAAATCTTCCACAGCCCGGCATAACCCACAACCTTACCGTTCACCTTTGCAACAATATACTTTGCAAACTTGTTATTTGCTACTTCCTCAGTCAGAGCATTTCTCGACCACGGAATTGTAAAACTCAGCTTTTCCACAACCATAACATCATCAATGTCTTCTATTGTCATACGGGATATTTCAATATTGTCAAAAGCCATTAACTCTCACCTTTTATCCTTTGCGAAGCTTTTTAGAATATTATATGCGTATGAATCCTTCACTGCTAATACTGCAATTATATATTAAAAAACGAACTTAATAATTTTTCACTCCATTACCTCAAATATCTTACCATATTTTGATTCTAAATTATAGTGTTTAAAAAATCGCCATTTGATGCAAATAAACAAAAAAGTATCTGTCGTTAATACAACAAATACTTATTAAATATAAATAATATCAAGGGTTTGATTGATTTAATATTTATATCCCAAGTATAATATTAAATCATTTGGGAGGTAATAACTTACATTAAGTTTTGACAAGTTAGTTTTTTAAATATTTTGAAATATCTAAATTTATTTCTCTAACACCTTCTGCCACTAACCGGGCAATCTGATTAGCTCCTTTTTCCGTAAAATGGGTATAATCCGTATTGTTCACAGACACCATATAATATGTATATACTTCATTATAGCCCTTCGAAGTATAGTAATTCAGGCTCTTAGTCATAAGATCTATGAGCTTGACATTCTTTTCCTGAGCCACCTGCTTCATGGCTGTGCAATAATCCGGAAAATCATTGACAAAAGAATTGTTTTTATAATTAAGCCTTGCCACAGGTGTTATCAATACCGGTATAGCTCCTTTCTGACGCGCTCCGTCTACGAATTTACCGAGATACTCTTTGTATGTCGTATATGGAGCCGCATAGCGATCGGGGTTCGATATTGTTGCATCATTATGCCCAAACTGGATAAACAAATAGTCTCCGGGCTTGATTACATTTAAAATCTCGTCCAATCTGCCTTCAACTACAAAACTCTTAGAACTTCTTCCTGCAATTGCCTTATTGACAATTGCAATATTTGAATTGAAATAATTACCCAAAAACTGCCCCCATCCGGCTTGCGGTGCATATGACGCTCCATAGGACTGTACAGTGGAATCTCCGGCAATGTAAATTGTAATTCTTTCATTGGATGTGGGTCCCGGTGTAACAGTAGAATCAGGGGTCGCAACCGGATCATTTGACGGTGATACTTTTAAATAGTCAACATTGGGTCCGCCTTCAGATGCAATGGCTACCGCACGGATAACATTATTACCTTGGTTAAGCTTTACCACTACACTTGCTTCATTCCAAACAGTCCATGCTCCTGTGGAATTAAAATCCATACTTGACTTAATAACATTTCCGTTAACCACTATTTGCATAGGTCTATTGGCGGTTGTTCCGTTTGCAAACCTGAATGTAAGTGCATAGGCACCTGATGAGGATGCATTGACATTCCACTCAATATATCCGCCGACTTCATTGTAATAATTCACATATGAGTCTCCTGTATAGCCTCCTTTAACGGTTTCCAATAAAGCCTTGTATATTATGGCATCTTCAGCCTGGTATATTACTGTCTCATTTTTTTGTTTATCTGCGGGAAATTCTTTTATAACTCTTAATAAAAACCTTTTAAGCAGTGTCAAGTCCAATGAATCTATTGAACCGTCTGCATTTACATCAGCCGCCAGAGCGCCATGCTCATAAGGAAAAGAATTTATTTTCCTCAATACAAACCTTTTCAGCAACGTACAGTCCAGGGAGTCTACCGTTAAACTTCCGTCAACATCGCCATAAATAAAGCTGTTTGGAGTCGGTACTGGAGTATTTCGAGTCGGTACAGGCGTATTTGTAGGCGTCACAACGGGTGTGTTTTTAAGAAGGTCTGACAATTGTTCCGCTACAATACGGGCAAGCTGTGTAGCTCCCTCACGGTTAGGATGCAAGGTGTCATTCGGCATATAAAGTGCAAGTGTCGCATTCGGACCTATGGATGTGAAATATTGCGAGCTTAACACATTAAGGTCAACCAACCGCACGCCTTGTTCTTGAGCTACTTGTATAGTAGCATTTCTATACCATCTGCCTTGAGAATTATGTACATTGGAGGAATTAAAATCGGTAGCCCGTCCCTGAGGAGTGGATAATATCACAGTTGCACCGGTAGCCTTTGCCCTTACAACCATATCGGTCATAATTTGCTTAAATTGTGCTTCCGTTGTTGAGTTTTTTTCATTGGTGTCATTTATACCGAATTGTAATATAAATAAGTCACCGGGCTTAAGGTATTTCATTATTGCCTCAAATTGCCCGTCATCTCTAAAACCTCTTGCGATCTGGCCCGATGAAGCCATATTTCTAATTTGAAATACGTTGGTGTCAACAAATTTCGACAGCATCTGCCCCCAACCTGCCTGAGCACTTGAGTCCAGCGGATAATAGTTGCAGACTGTTGAATCTCCTCCAATATAAATCGTTCTGTTTGTTACCGGAATGTCGGATATCTTCTTTATTTCAAGGGCACTAAGAGTAAATGCGGTACCTGCCTTGCCCTCTGTTACCAGTATGTTTAATTGTCCGTCGGTAATAGGGATTTGAAACTTGTCCGTTGCACAGTTTCCGGTCATGTTTATTATCTGATAAACACCTTCTGCTGCCACACTGGCTCTTGAAGTGTTTCCCAAAGTGACCTTTACCTCATATAGGCCATTGTCAAGATCGACATTAAAAGTATTATCACTTTTTGTGCCGTATGCCAAAAATTGTACAGCATCACTTGTAAGACCGCTGCCCGATGCCGTAACATTTTTCATATTCCATGGAGTATTAAAACCATAGCCCTGGGATTTATTATAAGCCGTGGAAGCACTAACACCAATATAACCCGGTTCTACAGCACCTCCACCGAAATCAAACTTGTACTCCTTCGGAGCAGCATTAACATGAATATTCAAGAAACACCCAAGCATTGATATTACCATAACAATGCTGACCATAAAACCTAACGCTCTTTTGCGCATAGCATCCCCTCCCATTTTAATAACTTATATAAAATAAACTAAATAACTTATATAAAATAAAGATTATATCGTGGATACCAGCGTCAAAGAAACAGCTTTATTTTCATAGATGAAATCCCCCTAAAAAATCGACTTTTTTTGTGCTTTATTGTATATATACGCAGAAGTCTATTATTTTAGAGGTACAATTTTTTCACTTTTTTTCATTGGACAGTTTTTTTTCATATTCCCTCTCGGCTTGGGATTTTCTAAGATAGAAGGGGACCATATCAAAACTGCTCTCAAATTCTCCTTTTTGTGCTTTTAGATAAGCAATCTGGGCAACAGAAGAAGCCCGCTGCAGTCTTAAACTTCCCGGGGCAAACCGGCAGCTGTCTCCCAACTCATTTTTCAGGAACTCTCCATGCAACTGTACGGCATCACCGGCAAAAATTGCTTTTTTATTTCCATCCTTTATAATTTTCACCAATTCCGTTACCGGTATTCCCATATATTCGGTTATTCTTTCCAGTGAGTTTTCCTTCCAATCATAAAGAGCAGTGTACACTTGATTGTTTCTCGCATCCATCATGGGACAGACGGTATAACCGCTCATAGGAAAATTATATGCTATGGCATCCAATGTGGGCACACTGACAACCGGCTTGTTGAGTGCATATGCCATAGCCTTTACAGTGGTAACTCCAATCCTAAGCCCGGTAAATGAACCCGGTCCGATCGATGCCGCAAAAACATCCATATCCTCCGGAACCAATTCCAGATCGCCAAGGATTTGCTTAATCATGGGCATGAGTGTCTGGGAATGGGTTTTTTTATGATTTAGCATATATTCTCCCAATAGTTTCTCGTCTTCCATTACGGCAACAGCAGCCACCATTGCCGATGAATCCAGTGCCAATATTTTCATTATTTATTTTCCATCTCCTGCATTAGCTTATTTTCGTATTCGGAATATTTTTCACCGCTAAACTCTATTTGAATAACTCGGGCATCAATTCCCTGTGTAAGGTCCTTTTTTATTGTTATCCATATATTTTCACGGGGAAGTATGTCATCAATCAAATCCGCCCACTCAATCACCACTATTCCGTCACCGTATAAATATTCCTCAAACCCGATTTCATACATTTCCTCAGGGTCCGATATTCTGTAAACATCAAAGTGATAAAAGGGAAATTTGCCTTCTTCATATTCATTGACTATGGTGAATGTGGGACTTGTTATATGCTCGCCGATACCTACGGCTTTTGCAATTCCCTTTGTGAGTATGGTTTTGCCGGTACCCAGTTCTCCTGTTATACAGACAATATCGCCTTTTTGAAGAAGCTTTCCCAGCTTCCTTCCCACTTCAATTGTCTCTTCCTGTGAAAAAGTTCTAATCTCTTTCATTCTTGTTCCTTTCGTAAACCACTTTACCGTTGATAATTGTATTAACTACTCTTGTCTTCAGTTCAAAAGGATGTCCGTCAAAAATGACAATATCCGCATCCTTACCCGGTTCAATACTTCCTACCCGGTCATCTATGCCTGTAAGTTCAGCAGCATTTATTGTGATCGCCTTCATCGCCTCAGCTTCATCCATGCCTTCCCTCACCGCCATAGCAGCAGCCAGGGACAGATATTGAATAGGCATACAGGGGTGATCCGTCATAATTGCCACCTTCACTCCGGCTTTAGCCAAAATACCGGGAGTTTTGATGCTTAAATTTCTAAGCTCGATTTTAGACCTGTCGGTAAGATACGGACCGACTATTGCCGAAACTCCCTCATCTCTTAAAATATCCGCAATAAGGTGCCCTTCAGTGCAATGTTCGATAGTCAGCTTCAAATCAAATTCTTTTGCTATCCTTATAGCGGTCAGAATATCATCCGCCCTGTGGGCATGAGCTTTAATGGGTATTTCTTTATTGAGAACCCCCAAAAGGGCCTCCATCTTTATATCATAATCCGGCTTATCGTTCTCTTCCTTGTTCTCGTTGTATTCATCAAGTTTTTCCTTGTAATCTATGGCCTGCAGCAAACTCTCCCTCAAAATAGCCGCTGTAGCCATCCGGGTGGTGGGTGTCATCTTTCGTTCGCTGTACACGGTCTTGGGATTTTCACCGAAAGCAACCTTTATTGCCACAGGACTTTTTACAAGCATGTCTTCTATTCTCCTGCCATAGGTTTTAAGTGCGGCAAACTGCCCACCTATTACATTGGCACTTCCGGGACCGGTAACCACGGTTGTAATACCGTTTTCATAGGCCTCAACAAAGGCCCGGTCCATATGGTAAACGGCATCTATTGCACGAAGGTGCGGAGTAACGGGGTCCGTCATTTCATTGCCGTCATCCCCTTCAAATCCCACCGAGTCTTCCCACATTCCCACATGGCAGTGGGCATCGATAAGTCCGGGAAGTACATATTTATCTTTTGCATCAATGACGCTTAAATTGTCCAAATCCAATATATCCGGTTTCAGTGCTGTAGGATAATCTCCCACTTCAACTATTTTTCCCTCATCGATTAAAATATAACCGTTTTCATAATCAGTGCCGGTCATTGTAATGATCCTACCGTTTTTTACAAGCAGCATGTCGACCTCCAGAAAGATAAATATTATTCCACAAAGGATATTTTATTATATTGCTGCAGCAATTACAATAAAGAAAAAGCACAGTTGATATCTCTATGGTTCTTTTATTTAATATGTAATAATTCATTTCAAATACGGAAAAACGAAACCGCATCCAATCATCGTAACCCCAACTATAACGGCCGTGAGGGAGTTGACATACGGCGCAATTTTATTATCCGCCATGTAGAAATTCTCAATGTTATCTCTGTCATAGCAAATATCTACTTTAGACCCAATATCGTAAGTTAAAGCTTGCTTAAATGTATAATTCATATCGGTAGAGGTTATCTCTCTACCGTCAACTTTGTATTCGACCACTGCTGCACATACGGTATACGGAACACCTTTGATATGCCTTTTTTTGGTCTCAAAACCCACCACAACTCCGGTAGTACAGATTCTGTTTCTTAATCTCCTCTTAGTAATAAAAGCGCTCACCAATCCAAAAAGTAACGCAAGCAGTCCCACCAACTTCAGTAAATCATAAAACCAGTCCATCGGTGTTAAGCCTCCTCTTTTAGCTTACATGGCATACTATGGATGCATATTATTTGCGTAATTTCTTCCTATTTATTTAATGTACCCATCTGTTACTTATCAAAAATTTTGGAAGCTTCCTTCATTATATCGATAATCGGCAAATGCTGGGGACATACCTTTTCACATTGTCCGCAAGAAATACAATCGCCGGCTCTGCCGCTTTTATCCACCAAATTACCGTAGAAAAAGTGAGGTCTTGCATCATCTCCGTACAAACGCAGAGTATTTAAGGCACTTATGACATCAGGGATACTGATTTTTTGAGGGCATCCGTCACAACAGTATCTGCATGAAGTACATTGAATAACGGATGACTTTGCCATAGCTTTTGTTACTTCATCAAGAATTTCTCTCTCTTTATCGCTTAGAGGCTCAAAGTTCGTAAAGGTCTCTATATTATCCTTAAGCTGTTCTTCATTGGACATACCGCTTAATATTGTCATAATACCGTCTAAAGAGCCCACAAAACGAAATGCCCAAGAAGCAATGCTTTTGTTGGGTTGAACTTTCTTCATCATTGCTTCAAGCTCCGGAGTGGTACCGGCAAGCATACCTCCCTTGACAGGCTCCATTACAATGATAGGGATGTTATGCTCCCTTAATATATTATACAGTTTACCCGAATGAACAATCGGGCTTTTCCAATCTGCATAATTTAGCTGAATCTGTACAAATTCCACTTCCGGATGTTCGGAAAGAATCTTCTCCAATAGTGCCGGGGAACCATGAAAAGAAAATCCAAAATGCTTAATCTGCCCTTTCTTTTTCTTTTCCATGGCCCAGTCAAAGCAGTTATATTTAATATATGTGTCATAATTGTTTCCTTCTTCTATACTATGAAGCAGGTAAAAATCAAAATAATCCACTCCCGTACGTTCAAGCTGCTCTCTGAATATTCGGTCACAATCCTCAGCCTTTTTCATTTCCCAAGCGGGAAGCTTTGTTGCAATATAAAAGGAATCTCTTGGATAACGCTTAACAATTGCTTCCCTGACTACAACTTCAGATTTTCCGCCATGGTACACATAGGCGGTATCAAAGTAGTTAAACCCCTTTTCCATATAAAAATCCACCATCTTACATACCTGTGGCATATCCGGTTCTCCGTCTTTTTCCGGAAGACGCATAAGTCCGAATCCCAGTTTCGGCATCTTGTTTAAGTCAATACCCATTAGATTTCCCTCCATATTAAAACTTTATCTGTGCTATAAATCCCCGATCATGAATAGATAATTTTGTACATATTAATTTACTGTCCTGCCGCCCTTGTAGTATTTAATATACCAATAATACTTATTATACAATAACATAGTTATTTTCTAAAAGACTCTCCGCTATCCCAGAGTGCGTTAAATAAGTGCGAAGAAAATTATTCCGGAAAGTTTGGATCGAAATTGACGCAATGTTATTAATTATTAGCTTTTTCGGTGTTTTGCATGATTTGATTCCACACATTCAGATATATTTCATTCGCACCTTGCTCTTCATAGTCCGGTATGTTTCCCAATCTCCAAACAGAGATTCCCCGGATTCCGAACATTTTAGCCATGTCAATTTTCGCCTGTATGCTTCGTGAATCCTCATACCACAAAACATTATCGGTGCCGTCTTTGTCATCGTAATATAAAGCACAAGGATTTTGAAATGAATCGGAATATTTTACGGTAACCCCGTCCATAACAAGCCTTTTATATATAGCATCATATCCGGGATTATAAGGGTACTTGTTTATAACCTTACCGTCTTTTAGCTTCCATTGTACCGAATCAAAGGACAACTGCAGCCATATTTTGTCCAAATCCTGTATTCCTGTATCTTTGTCCGTAATAGCCCTCAATGCATAGTAAATTTCATTTATTGGGGTTAATGGAGTAAGGGTATAACCGATTCTCATTTCTACATCTTCCAATTGCTTTGCATAATAGTCATGGGCCATCAATATAACTTTATCTGCAATTTCTCCGATTGCTTTAAAATCATAACCGTCATAGTAGTATGAGCCCGCCGGTCCTGCCGGATGAACGGCAACATACAACAACTTGCCGGTCTTATTAAGTTCATTCTTTAGTTCAGCAAGAAATAAATTGAAAGACCGTTTTAAGCCTTCTCCCCTCATATCCTCAAAGTCAATAACAACACCATTGAAGGATACTTGGCTACCGTCCTCTACATAAGTTGAATTTATTTGATCCACAATAGATTTAATCACCTGTTCTCGTATTTGGGCATCGGTAATTATATATTCCACCAACGGAATATTGGACTTGGTTTGTGTGCTAAAAACCGTATTATTGCTCGCATATACCATAAGCTGTGTTGAAACATTGCTCTCTTTAGCTTTAATCAAAGGCTCCGTAAATCCCTCAGGAAATGAAAACTGATTATTATTCGTCCCCGTGGTATTCAAAACAACCTGTCCTTTTTGAGCATCATATTCCAGACGGCTCCAACCGAAGCTCACAGAATCAAGGCTCGATATTTTATCCATCTGATGGGCCGATTGAATAGCATAAAAGGCATGCAGCTCTTTAATTGATATGTTCAGTTTTTCATACATTTTCATCATCATTACCGCGGCTTCTTCCCTTTTAGCCGTATCATAGGGTTTGAAAAGATTGTTGCCTACTCCGCTTATAATTCCAAAGTCTCTGGCAATGGCTATGTAGTTCTTATTTTCCGTAACATCATCAAAAGAACTTGTAGAGCTTTTTATCTGAACGGCAAGACTGTTATAGCCCAAAGTACGCACAATCATAATTGCCATTTCTTCTCTGGTAATCGGGTCATCCGGTCGAAATCTTTCGGTATCCTTTAATATCGTACCATGCTTTAAAGCCGTCTCAATAGGTGCATAATACCACTTGGCAGTGTCCTGATTATCAGTAAAGCTGCCTTTTTCCGGCTTAATCAATTCCCAATTCATAAGCTTTGTCAGAAAGGTAACAAATTCACTTCTTTTTATTGTTTGCCCCATACCGAAACAGTTATCTCCGATACCTTCAGTAATCCCCAATGAACGAAGATCGTGTATGGCTTTATATGCCCAATGGTTTTCAGGTACATCGCTAAAGGGTTTAACGGTATCTTCCTTTGCAAAGGTTGTGCCGGACAATATTATTAAGAGAACACATGTCAATACTAAACTCATTAATTTTTTTAGCTTTTTCATATGTAAAGAACCTCACTTTCATTTAGAATTTAACATTTTATTAGTTTTAAAGCTTTCTTATCTTGCAATGACTTTAAATTAACTTATCACTTTTTATCACGTTATTTTTCTAAATATCATTTTGCAGTCCTAGTACGTCATGCTCGTTTTCATTCTATCATTTTTTATAATTATATCACAGAAAAAACTATATTGATTTTATCATAAAATAAAATAAGAGTAGGGTAAAGCGAATATTATAATGCCGACTTCAGCCCTCTCTTATAAATGTATAGAAACTGAGACCATGCACGGTTTCTACAAGTTTCTCGACTCTTTAACCTTTTTCTTTCTCAAAAACTTTATTTATTTTTCCTTATGTCCTTCAGGGAGTCCTTTAATTGTTTTTCTATTTCCTTATCAATTTCTTCCTTCAGTTTTTCAATAGAGCTGTCCAACTTCTCTGTTATTGAATCTTTTACCTCTGAAACCTGCTGATTTGTGACATTGTTCAATTCACCCTTCAAGGTATCCAGATAAGCATTTAGTTCCTGATCTATTCGAGCCACTTCGTTATTTCTATGTGCTTCAATTTCATCAACTATTTTCTCAGTTTTATCATTTACATACTTTTCTGTCTCAACTTTATACTTTTCACTGAGCCAATTCATATCAGTTTCAACAACTTTCTCATAATCATGTCCGATTGAAGAGAATGCATTTTTAATAATATTAATTAGATTAGTATTTAGTATAGTTGATGCATATACTTGAGCTGAGCATATTACAAGAGCTAAACAAATTACCGGAATAGCAAGTTTATTTTTCATGAGACCCCTCCGTCTATTGTTGGTATTAAGATTTTTTCATTGCTGGTTATTGAGTCGGAAATGTTTATTTTCGTAATATTTTATCATTTTGATTCGATTATATTCAACAGGAAAGATAAGGAGTCATAATTCAAAGAAACTAACCCTTTAATAGCGCATAGGCTATTAGCCGGTCCGGAATAGGACATTCCGCTATTAATGTCCAGGATAAAATTTTACCCACATCTGTCATTATTTTAATCCTCCAATCTTGAAATAATATTATATAATATTATTTCAAGATATGGATTTAATATCTAAATAATTTTAAGCTGATTTAAATATAGATATTGCTTATGACACCAATGCCTCTTGTTCCAGGTTTTTTGTCAGGTCCCTGACCCAACCGTACTTTTTATAATGTCTATAAACAGCAGGCAGCTTCACAATTTCATCAAGGGTAAGCACAAAATAGACCGCAAGCACAGGAAGCCTCAAAACAAAGGCTGTGTAAAATCCCAATGGCACAGTTACCGCCCACATGGTTATAGCATCACAGATAAATCCGAATTTCGAGTCGCCTCCGGCACAGAAAATTCCCGGAATCGTGGTTGCATTAATTGATTTGCCCACAAGGTAATAGGAACACATCACAAGCATCCATTTAAGATACTCTGTCGCTTGTTCGCTTAAATTCGTAAAATGCAGGATTACAGGAATAAGGGCCAGCAATACACCACCGGTAATTATACCGCTGAAAATTGCCATTTTACAAACCTTTCCACCATAACGTTTAGCTTCTTCGAGATTCCCGCTACCCAGTATATTTCCGATAATAATGGAGCCTCCGTTGCCAAGTCCCAGACAAAAGCTGGATATAAGGTTCTTTGCTATATTTGCAATAGAGTTTGCCGCAACGGCATCATTACCCAAATGCCCCATTATTACAGAATACATGGTAAAACCAATTCCCCACACCATTTGATTGCCGAACACAGGCAACGAGTGTTTCCAGAAATCTTTTCGAAGCTGCTTGTTTGTTGAAAACAAGTACTTTGTTTTGAGTCTTATGCCATTCTTTTTGTAAGACAAAACAATAAGCCAGCCAAGTTCAAAGCCTTTTGAAACAACTGTAGCCAGAGCTGCACCGGCTATACCCATTCTGGGAGCACCCAAATATCCGAAAATCAGTATTGCATTAAGTATTATATTCATTACAACTGAAACCGAACTGATGACCATGCTTATAAATGCCTTCCCGCAATTTTTCATTGTACACAGATACATCTCCGATAAACCGACAAACAGGTATGAAAGGCCAACAACGCGGAGATATTCTGCTCCCTTTTGTATCAAGTCATATTCCGATGTAAAAAAACGCATTATATATGTAGGGAAGAAAGCCGATGCCAACCAAAATATGATGGAAATCACAAAGGAAAGCTTAAAAACAAATGCAAATATCATTTCCACCGCTGCCTTATCACCTTTACCCCAATACTGTGCGGTAAACATGCTCGCACCTATAACGATTGCAAAAATAAACAGTATTTGAACAAACTGAACCTGTCCTGCAAGGGACACAGCCGAAAGTGCACTCTGTTCAATTGCCCCCAGCATAATTGCATCGGATGCACCGACCAACGACAGCATAAAATTCTCAAACGCTATCGGTAATCCTATTGCAAACAGTTTTCTGTAGAAACCTTTGTCGATAGAGTTAATAATACTTTTCATAGATTATATTACCTACCCATCATTGTATAATTCATTATTGTTTTTGTCGTAGAAAATCTCATGGTTTACTCACAAATCGGTTAACCGTAATTTTAATTATGAAATTGTCATGCCAATAAATCGGCAACCGTAATGATATAATTATACTACATTTATTTAAAAAAAGGATGATAAAAAATAATATTATTTATCATCCTTTTTAAACCTAGAATTCACGATACAGTCAAGCACAAGTCATCCACGCAATCACTTTTATAATTTTCTTTTGAGACCCTTCTTCCCTTGTGTAAGACGGTTAAATATATGGATAAATTCACTTTTTACATTATTAAAGTCTCTTTGGGAAAAATCGTGTTCCATATGCTTTTCAGGCGGAGTGTCAAACACAGCAATACCCATTAGCTCGCTGAATTCAAAATACAGTAAGGCATCGTCAACACTCTTGATCTGATTTTTTCTTCTTGTGTCAAATCGCTTAACCCATATTTTTCATATATCAAGCTTTGCAACCTTTCTTCAATGGTTAAATATTCCGAAAGATGTCCTTTAACCGGCCTTGTCAAATCGGAAATATAGCTTTCACTGGCATCATGTAAAAGGCACCCCAGCTGCACCCTCTCGGAATATCCCCGGGCTTTGGCCTCTTTATAGCAATTTATTGCATGCTGGGCAACGGAATAAAAATGCTTGAAATGATCGTTTGCCCGGGTCAACAACGATAAAGAATGTGCTATATCCTCAATCTTGATGTCATCAGCATTCGGCCTTAAAGGATAAAACCTTGTCTTTGTGTAAGTCAATATGTAATCCGACATTAGAATCCTCCAATTGTTAATAAATAAGCTAATTCATTTCCTGTTTGCAGGGAGCTCTGTAACCTTACGCAATACATACCTCTTTAGATACGTCAAATCCAGTGAATCTACAATTCCGTCACCGTCGACATCAGCTGCCAGTAAACCATATTCGGGAAGCTCAAAATCCTTACTTTTTAAAATGTATCTCTTTAAGTATGTAACATCTAACGAATCTACTTCTCCGTCTTGATTAACATCACCATATTGGATTCTCGGGTACTCAATAATTTCAAACATTGGCCTGCCATTAGCGTTTTTGGACACCGCACATAACTTACCATCTACATAAAACAACTTTAATATTTCTCCAATTGAAGAAATGGTGTCAATTTGTGAAAAGTCTTCATAATTATAAACGTAGATTTGATTATTTCCGACTGCAGTATAAAATTTACTATCTTCCATGTTAAACGCAACATCTTTATAAACTTTTTCCAGCTTATAAGCAAAACTCATATCCTTTGTTACATCCTCACTGCATGTAAATATAGCCCCCGAACTATTAAACAAATATTTACCGTCAGGAGATATTTTAAAGTTTGCATTCAATGTATAAGATCCATTGTAAGGCTGTGAATCATGGTAAGACACAAACTCACCGTTATCAATGTCAAAAGCTGTATAGACTCTTGGTAATAATTTTTCATCAAAAGTATAAATCCTATTTAATGTAGGATGAAGTGCTGCAATACTTCTGTCTCTAGTATAAGCTGTTCCAACTTGTTGTTTCGAAGTCATCGAATAACTGTTAATGCCAGTCTGTTTCCCTGAACTGTATGGTATATACATAATTCCATCTCTTCCTGCAACAATATCATAAGGAGCAATATCTGTTTCAAAACGCTCCTCTATTTCCATTGTATCAGCATCAATCATTACTATTACACCACTTTGTGCTTCATCCAAATAATAGTAGGAATTATGAGGCCACACTAAAACTGTCACATAAAGAGTATCATTTTGATAATCCAGCCTTTCAATAGCACCGCCAATGAAAGTCTCTTTAAATTCTCCCGTTTCAACATTTATTGAATAAACCTTTGAATTTGCAGCGTCCGCAATAAAAATCACCGGTTTTTCAGGATGTTCCACGGCATCCGAAATATCAGCATTAAAAGGCAGCATAATCCCTGAGGCAGGTGGTAGGGCAGGAGTTGAAGGTATAACTTGGCTCAACTCTTGGGACATAATAGTTTCAAGCGAGTCTGATGCAAGAGAAAGCAATACACCATCCTTATAAAATACATAGCTTGGTTTATTGCCAACTTCCATACCGGCAAGCTTTGTTAATGTACTATAATCGTATATATCAATAGTGTTAGAGTTCGCTGTAAACAGAAGATTGTTTTTCTCATCAAAGCACGCATCTATAAAACTATTTTCAAGTTTAGATACATACCTGATATCATACATGGGATTTATTCCGGTGTTAAAAACATATCCTGAAGAATTAAACAACAGTTCGCCGTCAGGTGATATTCTGTTTATCTCCCCCAACCTATATTTATATTCAAAAGGTGATTCGTTAGTATTTAAGATGCTCCCATTATCGTATTCAAACGTATATATGAGTGCCGGAGTAACTCCTTGTGCCCTGAAATAAAATACATTGCGGGTAGGATGCTTTTCCATTATTCCATATCTAAAAATATACATTTTTGAAATCTCTTGCTTTGAAATCCTGGAAAGACTTCTGGCATAATATTTATCCAACAAGTAAATTAAGCCATCATTTCCTATACACATATCATTAAAAATTCCCCAGCTTACCATCCAGTCCTTAAGAGTAAGAGTATCCCCATCATAAATATAGATAACTCCGTTTTCTCCACATCCAACATATATTTCTCCTTTATAAATATCCAAACAGGTCGGTGAATAGTTTACTTTATTCTCATTAATTTCTCCCGTCATATAATTCAACGATACAAGTTTGTTATTAATATTATCAACAAAGTAAACTATAGATCGCTTATCATGAATTACTGAATCCTTAATCGTATAGCCTTTAAAATCTATTCTTTTCACAGGTCTTTCTCCAACCTGCATTTTTTGAAGAATCGTTTGATTACCTGTCCCTCTCGAAACAGCTATTAAATAACCATCTCTAAGATACATATCTTGCACTCTGCCTTCTATGTATTTTGAATCAACCTCTGTTAATGTACTGTATTTATATTCATAAATCGTATTTTCATATACAGCTAAATAAAATCTATCATTCTCAATATCAAATACCACATCAGTAAAAGATTTGTTAAGTTTAATGTAAATTTTTAAATCTTCTTTCTTAGCATCAGAAGCCTTAAATATGTTACCTGAACTATTGAATATATACAACCCGTCCGGTGAAATCCTGTTTCTCCAGCCTATTTTATAGTCGCCATGATATGGAGAATCATATTGTTCTATCAGCTTCCCATTATCGTATTTAATCGTATAAAGATCCGTAGGACTTACATACATAGAAGAAAGTACAAAGGAGTTATTTACAGGATTAGGTTCTAAATATCCGGTCTTGTGAAGCAACAACTGGGATACTTCCTGCTTGGTTTCTCTGGAAAAACTCCTCACATATGGCGTTCCAATCCTATTATCTTCCGGAGATATGTATATATACCCATCATGTCCAACAGCCACATCAGAGAGAATATCTCCAACCATTATTTTATCCCTGTATTGAAGCGTATCGGCATCATATATGCCTATCATTCCCTGTGAGCCAAAGCCCACATATATTTCCCCATTGCCAAAAGCAATACAGTTAGAAGTATAACCCAAAGAAACAGATAGCATATCACCGGTTACAAAATTAATTTTAACCAATTCATCGGAACCGTTTATCATGTATATAAAATCATTGTCAGGATGAATAACGGAATCTTTTACTACCATATTGAGGTGAAGCTGGGCAAAGGGATCTTTTGATGTAATAGGTATGGATGTTGCTGTCGGTGTTGGAGTCGGCGTTGGCAAGTTATTTATAACATTATCTATGTTAATATTTTCAAGAATCAATTGACCTTCACCGTCATTGGACAAAGCAATCAATTTCCCATCCAAATAAAAGAGTTTTGATACTTTGCCTTTTGAATTGACAGAGTGTATATATTGAAAAGTATTATAATCATATACATCTATTTGCCCAGTACCCAAAGATGTAAAGAATAGGTTGTGATCCAAATCAAAAGCAATATTGAAAAAATCGTAGTTAAGTTTAAGTTTAAAGAAAAACCTCATATCCCGATTCTTATCTTCACTACAGGTAAATATACAACCCGTTCCGTTAAATAAGTACTTACCGTCGGGAGATATTTTAGAGTATGTATTCAATGAATAATCACCATGGTAAATTGAATCATAATTTGCCACAAACTCACCGTTATCAATATCAAAAGCTTCATAATCTGTCGGTGTTAAATCTGTAGTAACAATATAAATCTTGTTTAATATCGGATGGTACTCAATTAAACTCTTCTGCCTTACAGGTTTTGAATCCGTCAGTTCTTTAGTGGAACGTGAATAGCTGTTAAAATAGGTCCATTCGCCTGACCCTGAAGGTATATATAAGTAACCGTCCCTACCTGCAACAATTTCATAAGGATCAATGTCAATGTCTATTATTTCTTTTAATTTCATGGTTGTTGTATCAATTACTGCTATTGCACCACTTTGATCTTCCTTCTTTCTAGATGAACTATGAAAACCCGTAAGGACTGTGACAAACAGCTCATCATTAAAATAATCCATCCGCTCCAGTGAACCGCCTACATAGACCTCTCTAACCGTTCCGGTCTGAACATTAACCGAATATACTAAAGAATTTGCGCTATCGACTGCAAAAATTACCGGTTCTGTCGGATGTGATATTGCGTCACTAATTTTAGTGCCTATGGGAAACCTGAAAATTTCAGAAGATTCAGGAGCAGGTGTTGTATATACATCATCCAATACAGATGTATTTTTTGATGAATACACCTCTTCCGAAAAAGCCAACGAGTTTTCCCCTGATGTTTCTGTCTGAGTAAAGGATTTAGCTTCTGCAGGAAAAATTGTTAAGTCAGCTAAAAAAGAAGACATCACAAAACAGATTAACACGATCAAAGTTAATCTTCGGATTGATTTAAACATTCTTACCTCTCCCCTAATAACTAAATAAGACTTTTTAATTTCTCTGTACAAATATAATATAATAATTATGTTAATATGTCCATATTATTATATTCATTCCTTTATTCTCCTATTAGTGTAGAATTTTGCTGACAGTCTTTATAAAAATTCAGTTCAAAGAAGATTTTCATTTATAAAAAAGAGATATAGTATATTGTCTCTGTAATAAGCTTACTGTCAAATTAAAAGCTCTCACCCAAGGATAATAATCCTGTAGGCGAGAGCTGCATATCAAAATGGGGCAAAATGCCAAACTATATTAATAATATTAAATTTGTCCAATCATATCCCCTAACCATTCATCGACAGTTAATTTTTACAATTAACTTTACTTTTTACTTACAGGAAACTCTGAAATTTTGCGTAACAGATATCTCTTAATAAGTGTCAAGTCAAGGGAATCTACACGACCGTCTCCATCCACATCTGCTGCTAAAAAGCTGTATTCAGAAAGCTCATAAACACCTTTTCTTAAAATATATCTCTTCAAATACGTTACGTCTAACGAATCTACTTCTCCGTCTTGATAAACATCACCATATATGATTTTCAGTTCATTGATAACTTCAAACATCGGCATGCCGTTATCATTTTTAGATAAAGCACATAGCTTGCCATTTACATAAAACAGCTTCGATATTTCTCCAATTGAAGACAGGGTGTCAACATTTTTATAATCTTCGTAATTATATACGTAAATTTGATTACCTCCATTTGTAGTGTAAAACTTACTCTCTTCCATGTTAAATGCAATATCACTAAATGCTTTATCCAACTCAAAAGCAAAGCTCATATCCTTTGTTTTGTCCTCATCGCATGTAAATATAACCCCGGAACCGTTAAACAAGTATTTACCGTCCGGTGATATTTTGAAGTTCTTAGCCAATCTATAATCGCCATGGTAAGGTGAATCGTAAGAAGAAACAAACTTACCGTTATCAATATTATAAGCCGTATAATCTCTTGGTGATATATCTGTATCAATAGTATAAATCCTGTTTAATGTGGGATGAAGCTCTGCAAAACTCTTCTGTCTTATTCTTTTTGAATCCGTTAATTTTTTAGTGGAACGAGAATAGCTGTTAATATTAGTCCATTGCCCTGATCCCGAAGTCACATATAAGTAACCATCTCTTCCGGCAACGATATCAAAAGGATCAATATCTATATCTATTTTCTCTTTTAATTCCATTGTATTAGCATCAATTACCGCTATTGCACCATTTTGATCATCTTTAGGCCTATATGAATCGTGGGGACCTGTAAGGACTGTGACAAACAGCTCATCATTAAAGTAATCCAAACGCTCTATTGTGCCGTCTACATAGGCTTCTTCAACCGTTCCGGTCTCAACGTTAACTGAATATACTACTGAATTGGCACTGTCTACAGCAAAAATCACCGGTTCCGTCGGATGTGCCATTGCATCACTAATCTTAGTACCAACGGGAAATTTAAAAAGTTCAAAAGATGAAGAATCTAGCGAATTTCCCCCGGATGCTTCTACTGGAAAAATTGTTAAGTTAGCCAAAAAAGAATACATTGCAAAACAGATTAGTACAAATAAACTTGCTTTTTTTTGCTTTATACATTACCATACCCCCCTAGTACTTAATAATTTTTACATTTTTCCGTTATAAATAATATAATAATTGTATTAATTTGTCCATATTATTATTTTCATCCTTTTTTCTTGTAAGAGTGTAGCACTCCTATGCTTTAATTAAAGAACCCTTCCCATTAAAAATGCAAATGTAAAAAAAACAAGCAACATGGTTGACGTAAATGTCAGTACAATATCAACTTCCTTTCTTTTTGAAAGAACAGAAAGCCCTATATATATCGGCACCAGCGACATAATGTACCGAGATCCGCTAAGCAGCCATGACGGTGAATACGATACAAGCAAGAATACCAGCATATAAGCACTATAGGAAAGTCGAAGCCTGCCTATGGAATAAAAGATAAGAAAAACCACCAATAAAAAGGACAAAATACAAGGTATCCAATAGGTCAATCTAAAATTACTTTCCGGAGAAACAGCCAACCGTGCAAACTTCCTTAAGTTGTCAAAAACGTTACCGAAGGAATTGTTGAAATCTTTTTTCTGATATACAATAAATGCATTCCAGCTGCCAAACAGTATTTTGTTTATCAATAGATATACAAAAGTCCCCAAAGGAATCATAAACATGTAAATTCCCTTGGTCAAAAAGCTTTTCATTATATTCTTATAATTCTTTTTTCTTATTTCCATGAATAACTGAGTCGAAAGTACATACTCAATAAATACCGGGACAATCAAAATAATACCCTGATTCTTTGTAAGTGCAGCAAGGAATCCGCAAATTCCGGCTGCAAGCCATTTATTCCTTCTCATATAATATAAGGACATTAAGGACAAAGCAACAAAAAGGCTTTCAGTATAAACAATACCGAAGAAAAACGAAAAAGGATAAATAAGCATATATTTTACAGATCTTACGGCTGTTTCCTCATCAAAGTCAACCCTGGCAAGCTTGTATAAATAAAAACAGCCTATCCCCAGGGATAAATCTGAAACAATTACACCTGCCAACAAGTAATTGCCAATTATCCTTGCAACTATACCGACTAAAAGGGAATAGAGGGGATAAAAAACAATAAGTTTTGCATTCTCTCCGCTGGCTGCATAGCCGTTTTGGGCAAGATTCAGATAATGGACCGTATCCCATTTGTTCCACATGGAATTAAAGCCCTCAAAAAAACCGGCTTTTAGATTCAATGCTTGAATTGAATAGAGATACCCGATAAAATAAATAATCAGCCTTGAAGCTATTGCCACTCCGAATATCGTTAAAAAAATTTTAGCATTACTTTTTTTATCCATATCCTCAGGTATAACTTGTTCGATACCAACTTCTTTTATGAATACTCCCGCCATCAAAACAATTACTGATATAACCGATAGAATTCCCAAAGTCCTGATATATTCAGGAAAACCGCTGTTTTGACCGAAAAAAAGCTGTATATAAGAGAAGATACCAATGTTACAATACAACCCGTATATGCAAGCCGTGTTTTAGCAGTCAATAGATTTTCTTTTCTAAAGAACAAAAAAATATAGAGTAACGTCTGCAATAACAATAAAAAATAAGACACACAAAATTATATCCATTTTGCATACCTCCCTATAATGCATTTTTAATAAATTCGCAGGGAAAATACTGCATCCAATATCTGCAAGGCATTAAGAACTGAAAAGGAACAAGGGACATTACGAATTTCAATATAAAACATTCGAACTGCGAATATCAAAAACTACCCTCAACTGTATAGTGTATCTAAATGTCAATATGTATGTAGCGTATACCAATTAAAGTATGCTCAATAATTAGTTTAGCATTATAGTAATGTATTGTCTATGCTATTTTTTATTCGAAATAAATAAAATATTAATAATTACACACATTTGAAACAATAATGTTAAATTCATCAATATATTTACCTAAATAGTTTGAATTCTGACATTGATAAGAGATTACAGCCAAACAAAAAGGCCCTGGCAGCTAAAAAACCGCCAAGACCCTGCTTAATTTCTCAAATTAATTACTTTTTAGGGAAAGTAATGGAACACTTTTCTCCTTTTTCATTTGTATAGTTTAGAACAAAACCATCATCGGTAACCTGAATAGTTCCGTCTTCTCTATAATCTCCTTGACCTGCCAGCGTATAACCAAAGTATGCTTTATTACCCTTCATTCCCGTAACTCTTCCGCTTAATACAAAATCACTGTATTCCGATGAACTAACGGCTAAGTCAATGTAATAATCGAGAACGTTATTGCCGATCTTCAGCAAATAATTCTCGGGCTGCTGGGATTTTATATGTGCAGGATCTTGTTCAAAATCAAAATCCGCTCCGGTATAAGGTCCTGCATTTTCTTTAAGTGCAACCTCAATAAGCTCTGGAACATATCCTTCACCTTGGGACGTAATGGTTATTTTCTTGGTACTGCCATCCCATTGGACGTCTAAACCCATTCGTTCTGAAATAAATCTTACAGGAACCATTGTTCTTCCGTCTTTAATAATTGCTGCTTGATCTATAGGTACTTCTTGCATAAAAATATATTCTCCAAGAATATATTCATCACTTATTACGGCAACATTACTGCCTATTGTCAATCTGACATATTTATATGTACTTATTGATCTGAAATATTCATAATCCTTCGATTCATCCAGTGTCAGCATATCAATCTTATTGAAAATACTAACGGCTTTTTCTTCATCATTCCACCCAACCGTATATCCCAAAGATTCCGATACAAATCTTATGGGTACCAATGTTCTGCCACTGTCCGGGTCAATATACGGAGCAACATCCAAAGTCACATTTTCTCCGTTAACTACAGCAGAAGTACTACCCACCTGAAGTACAACCGTCTTTCCTGAAGTTTCTGCCAATACAATACTTGGAATGACTGCACCTACAAGCATCGTTACTAACAGGCCTGCCATCAAAACACTAAAAAACCTCTTTGAATTCATAAAAAACCTCCTCATAGTTTTGATAGAATGAACTGCTAATATAAAATCCCATTGATATAGTAGCTTTTCATCTTTCAAATGTCAATGATACATATATTCCACGTTATACAAACATCATTCTTTTTTTAATATCATCGATTTCATTAAGCATATGTCCGTTGGCCTTAAAGCATCGATTTATTAATGTATCTTTCTTTTTCCTTTTTTGTGTAAAAATGCGTACGCATTAAAACCTTGTAAATATTTTATCATTCTCCAGTTTTAACCATTTTCGCTATTAATAAAACAAAATACGCCAGAATGGTTTCCCAGTCTGACGTTCTGTTTTTTGGAAATAAACTTTGTAATTGTAAGTACCATGTATATATTGACACCAAATTATCTCTTTGAGAACTGTGGTGCTCTTCTTGCTTTTTTGAGACCGTATTTCTTTCTTTCCTTCATTCTTGAATCCCTTGTGAGGAATCCGGCTTTTTTCAATGCGGGTCTTAATGCTTCGTCAGCCATCAGGAGTGCTCTTGCGATACCATGCCTTATAGCACCTGCCTGGCCTGTAAAACCGCCTCCAACCACCTTGCAAAGCACATCAAACTTGCTTGCAGTGTCCGTTAACATCAACGGCTGTTTAACTATAACCTTTAAAGTTTCGAGTCCAAAATAATCATCCAATTCCCTATCATTTATAACAATCTTTCCATTACCTGGAACAAGTCTAACTCTCGCTACCGATTTCTTTCTTCTTCCGGTTCCGTAATACTGTACCTTTGACATAAAAAACTTTTCCTCCCTTCCCCATTAAATATTAATTTCTAATTTTTCCGGTTTCTGAGCTTCGTGTGGATGCTCGGCTCCTCTATAAACCTTAAGCTTCCTACCCATAGCCCTTCCAAGACTGTTCTTGGGAAGCATACCCTTAACGGCAACTTCTATAGCCTTTTCCGGTTTTTCTTTCAAAAACAATCTGTACTTAATTTCTTTTAATCCTCCTGGATACCCTGAATGGTGTCTGTAAAGCTTTTGTTCCATTTTCTTTCCTGTAAGAACAACCTTGTCAGCATTCAATACAATCACAAAATCACCGGTATCAACATGAGGGGTATAATTGGGTTTGTTTTTCCCTCTTAAAATTTTGGCTACTTCGCTAGCCAATCTACCTAATGGTTTACCTTCCGCGTCAACCACATACCATTTTCTCTCAACTTCATTGGCCTTCGCCATAAAAGTCTTCATGGAATCTTCAACCTCCTTAATCGAAATACAGTTTAATAATTTATAGGAACAAATACTTTAGTCCAAATACAGTGAACCAAGATTTCGACACTTAAACATTGTAATACAGGTTAATTGGCGTGTCAAGTATATTTTATTAAAATCTAAATTTATCTTTTATTTACTCTTATTTTTGCCCAATAATTACTTCTTTCTTCAATATAATCGTGTGCCATTTCATTTTTTAATATTCACAGTTATAGGAACTATTTAATTGCTAAGTTTATCCATTCCATTTTTAATTGACAAAGAGTCGTTCAAAGAATTATAATTAGTATAAAGCTATCAAGTTAGTTCCTTAATCTTATTTGCTTTGCTTTTACCCTTTGAAATTCTGTAAGTTTAATCAATACACCTAAGGAGTGAGCATATTGAAGGACATTATGGTAGATCAATTCCAATTTACTGTTGGAGAACTTCTGGTAAGAAACAAGAGTATTCTTGATCTAATTACAAAGTTTCAAGATTCAAACGGCAGGGTTAACCGCGAAATAGTAAAGGCTGTGACCCAGTGCGGATGTGTTAAAATCAATGCCAAAAAGCAGGTCTACCCTGACGGAGCGGATTTTGACGAGCTTCGCACATTAATGGAAACCCATCTTGAGGGAACTCTCTGTGAAAACTGTAGAGATCTTATTGAGAAGGATATTGGAAGAAACATGTTTTATCTTGCTTCAATATGCAATACACTTGACCTTAACCTGTATGATATTATAATTAAGGAACTCGATAGAATTAAGATGCTTGGAAAATATAATTTAAGATAAATTAACGGGTTTATTGAGTGTGCATTTATTCGAAAATACTTTCTTTTTCAAGTTTTAACTTACAAAAAGAGTCGTTACAATGTGTTTGTGACGACTCTTTTTAATATCCTTTATAATCTTCGTGTATCTAAAAAAATCTGATCCTGGATTCTTCTCAAACCTTCCTTTATAAGTCTTGCTCTCACTTCTCCCACACCTTCAACATCATCAAGCTCTTCAATCGAAGCATTTAATATTCCCTGAAAATCGGAAAACTTTTCAGTGATTTTCCTCACAATGTTCATCGGAAGCCTCGGAACCATGCTAAGCAACCTATAACCCTTCGGACGCACCGTCGTGTCAAAAACGCTGTCTCCACCCTTATACCCGAGGACCCGGCATATATTTTCAAGACTCATAAGATCATCGTAGGACATCTGCCTTATTCTCTCCAACACTTTTTCGGGAGTCTCTCTGGTGTCCTGCAAATAATCTTCAATTATCAAAAACTCATCTTCTTCAACATTTGCCAAAAGCTCATCCAACTGCATACTCAAAAGTCTTCCCTCTATACCCAGTTCACATATGTATCTCTCAATTTCTGCAGCAACACTCATTACCATTTCGGTCCTCTGCAAAACAAATGCCACATCGTCCAAAGTAACAATATCTTTAAGCTCCAATACACTGAGATTGTTTATTGCATCCTCCAAAACCGCCCTGTATTTCTCCAAGGTTTGTAACGCTTGATTGGCTTCCGACATAATAACGGGAGTTTCCCTTAAAATATATTTACCGGTGCTCATATAAACGGTTATGATATTCCTCCTCTGGGAAATGCCTATAACCACTTCACCTGTCTGTTTTGCCACCCTGTCGGCAGTTTTATGCCTTGTTCCGGTCTCACTCGTAGGAATTGAAGGGTCAGGAATAAGTAGTGCATTGGAATAAAGGATTTTTTTCAAATCCTTGCTCAAAATTATAGCACCGTCCATTTTAGCCAGTTCATAAATATAAGCAGGAGAATAATCCTTATTGATATAAAAGCCTCCGTCCACAAGCTTTAAAACTTTTTCGGAGTTTCCAATAACAATAAGTGCTCCCGTCCGTGCCTTTAAAATATTTTCAAGCCCTTCCCGAAGTGGCGTTCCCGGCGCCAACATCCTTAGTACACCAAGTACCGCATCGTCCTTCGATTTATCAATGCCAGTCATAAGTCCTCCATTGATTATTTTATAATGAAGAAAAACATTATATGGTTATAGCAGATAAATATATTATAACTCTTTAGTTAAAAGAAAATTTTCGTTTGCAGAAAATTTTCTTGCGTCTACCTCATCATAATAGAATACTCAATGCTTCATGCACATTTTCCACATATTTTATATTTATATCCTTCAAATCTTTCATCTGCTTAATCATTTTAAAGTTCCTGGCAGGTACAATGCAGTTTTTAAACCCAATTCTCATGGCTTCCATTACTCTTTTGTCTACCTGATTTACAGCCCGTACCTCTCCTGTCAGCCCAACTTCTCCGATTACAACAGTATTTATGTCAACCGGCACGTTTCGAAAGCTTGATGCAATTGCTGCAACTACCCCCAAATCGCATGCGGGCTCATCAATTTTCAGCCCACCTACAACATTAACATAGGCATCAAAGCTATGAAGCTGCATGCCTACCCTCTTTTCAAGAACAGCCATCAACATTGTAATTCTGTTATAATCAATACCCGTTGCCATTCTTCTCGGCATTCCGAAGCTGGTGGGACACACCAGTGCCTGTATCTCAATAAGCATGGGTCTTGTTCCCTCAAGGCTTGAAACCACAACAGATCCGGGTACACTCTCGCTCCTTCCCGACAACATCATCGATGAAGGATTGTCAATCTCCACAAGTCCTATGTCCCTCATTTCGAATATGCCTATCTCATTTGTAGAACCAAAACGGTTTTTTACCGCCCGAAGGACCCTGTAACTCAAATGCCTTTCTCCCTCAAAATACAGCACCGTATCCACCATGTGTTCCAATACTCTCGGTCCTGCTATGGCTCCCTCTTTTGTAACATGCCCTACAATAATTACGGCAATATTCATGCTTTTTGCAATTCTCATAAGACCTGCGGTAATTTCCCGTACCTGGCTGACACTTCCCGGAGCAGCAGATAGTTCATCGTTAAACATGGTCTGTATTGAATCGACAATAATAAGGTCGGGTTGTTCATTTTCGCACGAGGCTTGTATGACCTTGAAGTTGGTTTCGGATATCATTAACAGATTCGGGTTTTTTACATTTAATCTATCGGCTCTTATCTTAATTTGCTTAATAGATTCCTCGCCCGAAATATACAGGACCTTTGACCTGACATTCACTTTGTCACATATCTGAAGCAAAAGGGTAGACTTGCCTATACCGGGGTCTCCCCCTACAAGGACAAGGGAGCCCCTTACAATTCCTCCCCCCAGCACGCGGTCCATTTCCTTCATGCCGGTAAGGTAACGTTCTTCACCTTCTATATCAATATCGTTTATTCTGACCGGCTTTACATTTATCGGAGCCGGGCTCCTGCTGTTTTTACTTCCGGACTCAACAGCTTCCTCAACAAAGGTATTCCATTGATTGCACGCCGGACATTTTCCCAGCCAGCCACTGCTCTCATAACCACATTCCTGGCACACGAAAAATGATTTTTGCTTTGACATCTTTACTCCTAACCAGGGTTTACTATGTAAAAACCCTAATCAATTCTATTCTATATAGCACCTGCATCTTTAAGCCCTGCAAGCACCAATACAAACATGGCATGGGACCATGTGAGAGGAATTACCCAGCAAGGCCTTCCGCTGTCCTTGCTCACCTGCTCCGGCAAAAGTCCAAGAGCGGTGCATGATTTGGCAGCCCACATGAAGTATTCTTTGGCTTTATCATACTCTTCAACCTCAATATAATACAGGGCTACCCATAGAGTTGCCAGAACCCACGGATTCCCTCCAACGTAGTTGTCATTCTCATACCTTTTTATTCCCCCTACAGGATGGGATGTAAGGGTCCTTTCTATGGCTTCCACTGTTTCCTTAACCCTTCTGTCCTTCACATCAAAAACACCAAAGGGTATGGAAACTCCTAAAAGGCTCACATCAACAGTCCAGTCTTCCAATGTAACATCTCTATAATAACCCTTTTCATTGACCTTTACAATAGTTGTATGCTGAGAATACTCACTTCCCCACGGATTAAGCTTGGTCCTCACGCTTCTTATAAAACGTCCTGCCTCGTCCTTCCAAAGGTTTCTTTCCATAGCCGCCTTTATATTTTGTGCCGCTTCATTCCACTTATCTATAATTTCGGAGGGTGCATTTAAAATCTTAGCCACCTCAACCCCTGCCATAATACCTCCGTATACCGCAGCACTGGAGTAGGTATGTTCTCCGAATCTTTCCTCCCAAAGGTCATAACTGGGCTTGGGCAGCCCGGTATCGGAATCTATAAATCCCGTTAAAAATTCAATTCCCAGCTTTATACTGCCCCACATTTCTTTGAGGAAATCGATGTTTTTTGTAACCTCATAATGCTTATACATTCCCCATATAAGTGTTCCCGTTTCATCCACCTGCAATCCCCAGGACGGTGCAAGGTTTCCGTCCATGTGGAACCTCTGCTGCCATGACCCGTCTTCATCCTGCGTCATAACAGCCCATTTATAAAACCTGTCTACCGCATCCGTAAACCCCACAGCATCCAATGCACCGGTTATAAATGCTGCATCCCTTCCCCAGCAATAGGCATAGCGTCCACACATCGTAAAGCCTTCATCAATCTCGGCAGAGGCTAAAAGTCCTCCCGTCTGTTCGTCGGACATCAGCTTGAATACCAGAAGAGACCTGTTATACAAAGAATCAATATTTTCATCTCCCGTTTTAAGCTGCCTAGCATTCTTTAACATATCCCGCCAGTACTTGAGGGTATTTTCATATTCCTCTTCAAGATTTAGCTGTCTGCACTGTCTCACCATCTGTTTGACCTCTTTTAATGTATGGGATGCACAGATAAAAAGGTTGAAAGGCACTTTGCAGCCGGGTCCGACTTTTCCTATGTTAAAGGATATTGCACCGTCATTCATCATTCCGATACTGTCAAAACCGCAAAGCTCAGTATACGACGCACAGCCATGAGCGTTATTGCCCAGTTGAAACTGCATTACTTCCCGGTCCGATGAAATGGAAATATAGTAATTGTATTTATAATGAATTAAAGAATCAACATTGAAATCAAAAAGAGTACTTCTCATGTCAGGATTGGTGGTAACCATTGAAGAATAGTTCACAAAACCAAGTTCCACTTCTGTGTTGCCCATATTTTCTATTACATATTGTCTCACCAGTATGTCCTTGTCAATTAATACATAATCCGTCTGCTCTATTCTAAGCCCCCGGCTTTCATTTTCACATACGGTTTTTAGGATATTGGTATCCTCCACATAATACTGGGTATGCTTCCAATCGTGCTCATTAAACCACGAAGTGCTGTTTTTCTGACCGATATAAAATATTCCTGCCGCCAGTTTTTCAATGTGCTGCGGATAATCAATATGAGGCCAGAAAAGTCTTACAAGCTCACCGCCGGATGTCAGGCATGCAAGCATTTTGGAATTTCCGATTATTGCATCGTTAAAGTACGTCTTTGTCATAAAAATCCCCCCGTAACCGTTAATTGTTAAATACTCTGGGAACCAATACTTTTAATACATCTGACCTAAAACACTTCATAATGTTAAAATGCCCTTCGTGAAATCCCGCATTTAATTTTGGACCAAGACAAATATAAATAAGTACCTTGAAAATGAAATTAGATATTGGCAAATATAATATATTTAATTATAGCATATTTTATTATTTTTTTATCATAAATATTTTTCCTTATTAAGTACAAAATAATATAGAAATATGTGAGCCAATAAACAAAACTCAATCCAATAAATATAGTGTCATAAAGTTTGGATAAAAATAAATATTGCTTGAAATAAGATTAAAACTTCTGTAAAACATTATATATTTTGGAGGAATCAGATGCTATCACAAATTAATAGTGTGATATATTGCACAACACAAATTATGCAGGTTGTAATTTTTATAGCCGGGTGCTATTTTTTCGGTATATCCATCTTTGGCTGGCGAAAGAAAAAAGAGAAGGACCCCAGAGAATGCCTTCCTCAGAAGAAATTCGCTCTGGTTGTAGCCGCTCATAATGAAGAAACGGTAATTGCCCATATAGTTGACAGTCTTAACCGGCAAAACTACCCGAGCAATCTTTTTGATGTATTTGTTATCGCCGACAACTGTACGGATAGAACCGCAGAAATAGCAGAGGAACACGGAGCAAAAGTGTATAGAAGGTTCAACAACAGTGCCCGGGGTAAGGGACATGCCTTGGAATGGATGTTTGCTCAAATATTTGGTATGGAAGAAAAGTACGATGCCATTTGTGTTTTCGATGCCGACAATCTTGTTACATCCAATTATTTATTGGAAATGAACAAGAGGCTATGTGAAGGCCATAAGGTTATCCAGGGTTATATAGACAGCAAAAATCCTTTTGATTCCTGGATCACCTGCTCATATTCCATTGCTTTTTGGCTCTCAAACAGGCTATTCCAGCTTCCCAGATATTACATGGGACTTAGCTGCGGCCTTTGTGGGACAGGCTTTTGCGTTGATGTTGAGGTATTGAAGGAAATCGGATGGGGTGCCACTTGTCTAACCGAGGACTTGGAATTTACAATGAAGCTTGCCCTTAGCAATTACAAAGTTGCATGGGCAAACAATGCCGTTGTTTATGATGAAAAGCCCATCACCTTAAAGCAATCATGGAACCAGCGCAAAAGATGGATGCAAGGCCATGCCGACTGTGCAAGCCGGTTTTTAGGCCCTCTGTTTCGCAAAGCTTTTAAAGAAGGAGATTTAATAGCCTTTGATTGTGCGGTATACCTTTTTCAACCGATAAGGCTGGTGTTTATAGGGCTGATTACAATAATGATGTGGATTCAAACAGTATTTCCGACATCTCCGTTTTATAATTTGAGGTATGTTTTCCCCACTGAAGTCTGGTATGTATTTGTAATCCTTCAGTTTTTATATGGTCCTTTGGTTGTGCTTTCGGAAAAGAAATTTAACTTAAAGGTGTTAATCGGATTTTTGATTTATCCGTTTTACTGTATTACATGGATTCCCATTACAATACAGGGCTTTTTAAGTAAAAACAATAAAGACTGGTGTCATACGCATCACTCAAGAGAGATAAGTATATCGGATTTGGAGAAGGCGTGAGAATGAAGAAAAAAGGTGAAGAAAAAATATTCCAGAAACTTAAGTTTCGCAAGACTAGAGCCTGTAAATACTCCTCAGGGTCGAGCAAAACTCGCTTCGCTCAAACAATGCTCTCCCCTTCCTCGTCGTATTAACAGGCTCTACTTCTTGCTCCACAATGTTTCTTCCATATTTTTTCTTCACTTGATAGTTGCAGCTTATCCTCTGTAGATATTGAATAAATAAAAAAAGCAGAAACTTGAATTTCCCAAGACTAGAGCCTGTAAATACTCCTCAGGGTCGAGCAAAACTCGCTTCGCTCAAACAATGCTCTCCCCTTCCTCGTCATATTAACAGGCTCTACTTCTTGCTCCACAATGTTTCTTCCATATTTTTTCTTCACAGAATGGCAGCGATCTAGCGTTTGTGAAATCTAGATAATTTTCTTCAGTTGATAGTTGCAGCCTAACCTCTGTGAAAAGAAATGAGTCGAAAAGGTTTATCCCTTCCGACTCACTTCTATCACACCTTGTTTAGTACCAGTTCATCGTCTTTTATTTGAACCAATACCTTGTCTCCTGCTTTTACTCTTCCTTCCAGCATTTCCTCTGCCAGTTTATCCTCCAGCATGCTCTGAATTGCCCTTCTTAAAGGCCTTGCGCCATAAACCTGGTCGGTTCCTTTCTTCGCCAGAAGAGCAATGGCATCATCTGACACCTCAATATTAATGGAGTTTTGTGCAAGCCTTTTGGCCAGGTTGTTTATCATAAGCCCCACTATCTTCTTGAGATGCTCTTCCTCTAATGGATGGAATACTATAATCTCATCTATTCTGTTCAAAAACTCAGGTCTGAAATTCCTCTTAAGCTCACTCATTACATTGTTTTTCATATCATTGTAATTCTTTTCTGTGTTTTCAGCTCCAGTACTGAAGCCCAGGCGTTTCGGCTCGGTAATAAGTCTTGCACCTACATTTGAAGTCATGATTATTACAGTATTTCTGAAGTCCACCGTTCGCCCTTGAGAATCCGTCAGTCTTCCGTCCTCAAGAATCTGCAGCAAGATGTTGAATACATCGGGATGGGCTTTTTCTATTTCGTCAAACAGCAGTACCGAATAGGGCTTTCTTCTAACCTTCTCCGTAAGCTGTCCGCCTTCTTCATATCCCACATATCCCGGCGGTGAACCCACAAGCCTTGAGACACTGTGCTTTTCCATGTATTCCGACATATCTATTCTTATCATTGACTTTTCATCACCGAACAACGCTTCGGCCAGTGCCTTGCTCAGTTCTGTTTTTCCGACTCCGGTGGGACCTAAGAAGATAAAGGAACCTACCGGACGCTTCGGGTCTTTAAGCCCGACCCTGCCTCTTCTTATTGCCTTTGAAATAGCCTTTACAGCCTCATTCTGACCTATCACCCTTCTATGAAGCTCGTCTTCCAGCTTCATAAGTCTTTCGGATTCTTCTTCTGCAAGCCTCTTTACGGGAATACCGGTCCAGTCTGCCACTATACCGGCAATCTCATCCTCTGTAACAGTATCCGTTGTGGTTTGATTTTTTTGCTGCCAGTCATTCTTTGCCTTTTCCAGCTCATTCTTTAATTTCTGCTCTTCATCTCTTATCCTTGCAGCCTTTTCGAATTCCTGGCATACAATTGCGTCTTCCTTCTCTTTTCTGAGCTTTTCCACTTGCTCCTCAAGATGCTTCAAATTCGGAGGTGCAGTGAAGGATCTCAACCTGACTCTCGACGCCGCTTCATCAATAAGGTCAATGGCTTTATCCGGCAAGAACCTGTCGGTAATATATCTATCCGACATATTAACCGCCGCAATCAAGGCCTCATCGGTAATATTAACCCTGTGGTGCGCTTCATATTTATCCCTTAAGCCCCTCAGTATTTCAATAGCTTCTTCCCTTGTGGGCTCCCCTACTACAATGGGCTGAAATCTTCTTTCGAGAGCCGCATCCTTTTCAATATGCTTTCTGTACTCATCAAGAGTTGTAGCTCCGATAACCTGAATCTCTCCCCTCGCAAGGGATGGCTTAAGTATGTTGGAAGCGTCAATGGCACCCTCTGCGGCACCTGCGCCTATTATTGTATGCATCTCGTCAATAAACAGTATTATATTGCCTGCTTTTCTTATCTCTTCAAGAGCCTTTTTCAATCTCTCTTCAAATTCACCCCTGTATTTTGCACCGGCAACCATGGATGACAAATCAAGGGTAACCACTCTCTTATCCTTCAAAGTCTCAGGAATATTTCCCTCAACTATCTTTTGGGCCAATCCTTCCGCAATGGCGGTCTTACCGACACCCGGTTCACCGATAAGGCAGGGATTGTTTTTTGTACGACGGCTTAAAATCTGAATAACCCTTTCAATTTCTTTGTCCCGTCCTACAACAGGGTCAAACTTGGCTTCCCGGGCCATTTCCGTGAGGTCTCTTCCGAACTGGTTCAGAGTAGGTGTATTGGTGTAGTGGGAATTGTTCTTTGGCGTTCCGGAAGCACCCGGTGCCTCCTCACTTAGCATTTTAAGTATCTCCTGGAAGAGCCTTTGCTGGTCAACTCCGAGGTCTGTCAAGATTCTTACCGCCACGCTTTCTCCTTCCTTCATTATTCCCAGAAGAAGATGTTCCGTTCCGATATAATTATGTCCCATTCTTCTTGCTTCTCTAAAGCTCAGTTCAAGAACCCTTTTGGTCCTGGGTGTAAATCCAATCGGCTGTTCTCCCGTTGCATCTCCTCGGCCTATAAGCTCTTCAATTTCCTTTACAACCTTGTCTTCAGTCACTCCTTGATTATTTAAAACTCGGGCAGCTACTCCGCTACCTTCCTTTATCAGTCCCAGAAGAAGGTGTTCAGTTCCCACATAATTGTGGCCCAGTTCCATAGCTGTTTCCTGTGATATGTTTATCGCTCTTTCCGCTTTTTCCGTGAAACGTCCATACATATTGTATTCCTCCTTCGCTATAATCAGTTAAATCCAAAATCCTAATTTCTCTTTAGCTTGTTTCTTATAACTTCAGCCCTTTTTATATCTCTTTCATCAGGGCTTAACGCTCTTCCCACGCTTTTTTGCAAATTTGCCGGTTGTACCAAAAGCTGAATTTCATTTAAAACATTTATGTTTATGTCATTAATTATCCCCATATATACACCCAATCTAACATCGGATAATAACTTCAATGCTTCTTCCGAAGAAATAATCCTTGCATTGGATAAAAGCCCTAATGAACGGTATATTTTATCTTCAAACCTGTATGCATTCTGCTTGTGCAGTTCTTTTCTGATGGACCTTTCCTGATCGATAATCTGCCTTGTTATGCTGTTGATACTGGAGATTATTTCGTCTTCCGTCTGCCCTAGAGACACTTGATTGGAAATCTGGAACATATTCCCCGACGCTTCCGTATTTTCACCGTAAAGCCCTCTGACAGCTATCCCAAGCTTTGAGCATATCTCAAGAATACCTTTTATATACCCGGTCATTACCAGGGCAGGAAGGTGCAGCATCACCGATGCTCTTATTCCCGTTCCTATATTGGTAGGACAGCAGGTGAGATACCCGAATCTTTCATCAAAAGCGTAATCAATAGTTTCCTCCAAAAGGTTGTCTATTTTGTTGCACAAATCCCAAGCTTCTTTGAGCTGCAGACCTGCAAACAGGCATTGTATTCTAAGGTGATCCTCCTCGTTAATCATTATACTTATCTTTTCATCATCACTTATAACAACCCCACCATGGGCCTGGCTTTCTGCCAAATCAGGACTTATAAGGTGCTTTTCCACCAAAGCCTGCCTTTGAATAGGGTCCATTTTTTGAATATCCTCAAATTGAAAGTTTTCGCTAATTGCTCTGCCTCTTCCGAAAATAGCTTCCTTAACTTTATCTAATACCTTTTCACCATCTTCCCTGCTCATTTTTGATGGAAAAGGAAAATCGTTAAAATTCCGCGCAAGCCTGATCCTTGTACTCATAACCACATCGGACTCAGGACCGTTTTTTATATACCATTCCCTCATAAATTCCACCTCCCAGATTCCAAGACCCTTTAGCTATTCTATTTATTGCTCTTTGATTCCAAATTCCTGATCTGATCCCTTAATACTGCTGCCTTTTCATACTCTTCATTTTTAATGGCAGCATCCAATTGCTCCTTCAATTTAGTAATCTCCCTTGACAATTTTACACTGCCGAAAGCTCTGGAAGGTATCTTTCCGTTGTATTGTATATTGCCGTGGAGTCTTCTGAGCAAAGGCACAAGCTTGTCGCCATATACCTTGTAACAATTGGAGCATCCGATCTTTCCGGTCTTATTAAACTCATTGTAGCTCATTCCGCATTTGTCACATATGAGATTTTGATTATGCTGGGGAACCGAAGTCATATACGGAAAACCCATGATTCCTGAAAGAAAATCGTTTATGCTGAAGGGTGAACCGAAATTATATTTTTCTTCCTCCCGGGCACAATATTCACAAAGGAATAATACACTTTTATTATTATTTATAATTTGGGTAAGCTGGACTTTCGCAACCCGTTTCTGACATTTCTGACACAGCATCCGCCCCACTCCTTTCAAAATCCTCACAAAACATGTCTTCCTGCCAACATCAACAGGACTTATTTCTTTATATTTAAACCAACAAACTAACCAACATATTCTTTAATATACAAGCCCTTATATATCCTCGGATTTCAACAGGTGCCGCCATCAGTGCCTTGTCACTGGTAGCCGCCTTAAGCATCAATGCCTCTTTTTCGCTTATTACTTCATAGTCAACAAAATTATTGATAAACACATACGCCGACTGTTGTGATATGGAATCCCCTATTGAGTTGATAATGTGCATAAGAAAGTTTTTGCCCTTATGCTCAATATTCACCCGTCTTATTTTAATGTGTCCGCCTCCGCCTCTTCGGCTCTCTACATAATATCCTCTTTCTGTTGTAAATCTTGTGTCTATTACATAGTTTATCTGTGAAGGTACACAATTAAATTGATTAGCCAGTTCGTTTCTCTGAATTTCAATAGTTCCGTCAGTATCGTTTATCAATTGCTTTATAAATGCTTCAATCAGGTCACTGAGCTTAGCCATAATCGTCACCTTCTTTTGTGTTGATTTTAATTCCGGGACTCCACTTTATTAAAGCAGAGTCCCTTTTTTTGACTTCAATGGGTATGGAATGCTTCACCCCAAACACAATGTTTAGCTTTAACTCAGTAAGTTTACTTTGACTATCTTTGACCTTTAATAATATTATAATTTATTTCTCTTTCTTAATCAAGAAAAATTTGAGCAATAACTAGTAATAAGCAAGTATTTGAATTGACAGACAGTAAAAATACAATAATAGCTCCTTTTTTTGTTTAATTGCTTCTTTTTTTATCGGTTTTATCCTTGTTTTTACTATTTGGGGAAAGCTCTTCCGTTACTTCTTCCAAATGGCGTGCAATCTTTTTCTGTCTGTCCGGCGTTACCCATTGATGAAAGGATGAGACAAACTCACCATACATTGTTGAATCTTCAATTCTTTCATTTTTGATGTTGTTCTTATTATTCTTATTCGCCATACTTCATTACTCCTTTAATAATAAAATATTACTTATTTTTATCAAAGGAGCGAAGATGTATTCATGGGGTTCGTCCCATTATAACCGTCAATAATAACAATATGACAGGCTGATGAAATACATATATCCAGAGGGAATGTCTTCCCAAATAATTTAAAGGATTTTCCCTTACAGAAAACTTAAAAATGCTTTTCTTTTCCTTATACATGATTTTACCGAGGGCAATTCCCAAAACAAAGGCCCAAGCCCAGGGCAATATGGGATAGTAGTCAGAAGAGCTAAATTCTCCGTTGTGAATACCGAACATAAAGAATAAATTGTGAGTGACATTTATATAGGGAATTACAAAATAGGTTGAAGCCAAAAGAATACTTATAATGAAAAGCCATAGCGGAGACAATTTCTTAAGAAGCGGTGAAACCATCATACATATGCTAAGAAGATGGAGTATGCCGAAAATAACAAAAAAAAAATTATCAAAGATATATGTCCCAAGAGTAATAATCATAGCAGTAAAAAATACAATTATGCCTCTCTTAAAGCTGTTTCGGCTAAATACCGTACTTATTCCTGAAACCAGAATAAAAGAAGTCGCAACTATTCTTCCTGATATATAAATAAAACCGGTAGTATAGCCTATAGGTATATTATATAAGAACTCAAGATCATAAATGGTATGAAAAATTATCAGAAATACAACGAGGATTCCCCTCAACATATCAATTTCCCATACCCGGTTATTTGAATCATTTTTTACTTCTTTCTTTTTCTTCATTCGCTGTCCTCTTCTTATTTCAAATTTAATTAACATATAAAATATTATAGCAAATTAATATGGAACTTAATCAAAATTTTTTACGGTGCAATGAAAAAGGTAAAGAAAAATATTTCAGAAACTAAAGTTTTGCAAGTGCAGAGCCTGTAAATACACCTCAGGGTCGAGCAAAACTCGTTTCACTCAAACAATGCTCTCCCTTTCCTCGTCGTATTAACAGGCTCTAGCACTTGCTCCACAATGTTTCTTTCATATTTTTCTTTTCCAAAAAATATATAGTCTTTAATCTTATGCTTTCAGGGTGTATTGAATACGGTAAAGAAAACATTTCAGAAACTTGGCTTCGTAAGTACAAAAAGCAATGCAACTCAAATAAAATTAAGGGTACGAATTAAGGGTACGTCATAACTCAAACGTACCCTTTCAGTCAATTCCATCTATTTTTCGTAATTAAATTCATGGTATTATTCCTGGTCACTGTCAGTCATGCTCTTCTTTGCTTCTTCTATTACCTTCTGGCTAACATGTGCCGGTGCTTCCTCATATCTTTCAAACCACATCTTGAACATTCCTCTTCCCTGCGTCATAGAGGTTAAATCCGTAGCATATTTAAACATTTCAGCTTCCGGTACCTCCGCAATCACCTGTTGAATTCCGTTATTCTGAGGATTCATTCCCAGGATTCTTCCCCTTCTCTTGTTCAGGTCACCGATTATATCACCCATAAAGCTTTCAGGTACATATACCTCTACATGGGCTATCGGCTCAAGGAGTACAGGAGATGCCTGCTCCAAACCTTTCTTGTAAGCCAGGCTTGCAGCCACTTTAAACGCCATTTCGGAAGAGTCAACGGAATGGTATGATCCGTCCACCAAGGTTGCTTTTAGGTTAACCACGGGATAGCCTGCCAAAACACCTTTTTTAATACATTCTTGCAATCCCTTTTCTACAGCAGGGAAATATTGCTTCGGAACTGCTCCTCCAAAAATCTTTTCTTCAAATACCAGTTCTTCCTTTTCTCCCGGTTCAAATTCTATCCAAACATGACCATATTGTCCATGTCCTCCGGATTGTTTCTTGTGTTTTCCTTCCACCTTGACCTTTTTCCTTATGGTTTCTCTGTAAGGTACCTTGGGCTCTGTCAAATCCACAGAAACTCCGAATTTTGTTTTCAGTTTGCTCACTATAACATCCAAGTGAACTTCACCCATACCGGAAATAAGTGTTTGACGTGTTTCGTTATTGGTAGATACCTTAAAGGTCGGATCCTCGTCCTGAAGCTTGCTAAGACCGCTTCCTATTTTTTCTTCGTCACCCTTGGCTTTAGGCTGAACAGCCAAAGATAAAACCGGTTCAGGGAAAATTATTTTATCCAATTCCACAGGATTTGCCTGATCGCACAATGTGTCATTGGTATTGGCATTCTGAAGCTTAGCTACGGCACCTATATCTCCGGTTATAAGTTTATCTGTAGGTATACTCTTCTTTCCTCTCAATACTACGAGCTGCGACACCTTCTCCTGCTTTCCTGTTGTTGAGTTATAAACCATCGAATCGGATTTTAAGGTTCCGCTGTATACTCTTATTAAGGATATCTTTCCGACAAACGGGTCCGCTACAGTCTTAAAAACAAGAGCTGAAACGGGGGCATCTTCAGCCGTCTTTAACTCACAGGTCTCATCTTTGCCGACTTTCTTTGCCTTAATTGTACCGACATCAACCGGCGAAGGCATCAAGTCGATAATGGAATTCATCAAAATTTTTACTCCCTTGTTATTTACGGCCGAACCGCAGAAAACAGGTACAATGGAGGCGTCCTTTATACCCTGGCGAAGACCGGTATTGATTTCTTCAGCAGTAAATTCCTGTCCGTCAAAGTACTTCATCATAAGTTCTTCATCAGTTTCCGCTACGGCTTCATTCAATGCATTTCTAATTTCATCAACTTTATCCTTTAAACCCGAAGGAATATCTATCTCAACTAATTTATCTTTTTCAAACTTAAATGCTTTCATATTTACAACATCAACATATCCTGCAAACTGTCCGCCTTCAACTATAGGAATTTCAAATGCAACTACATTTTTCCCGAAGGTATTGACCAATTGGTCCAGCACGCCAAAAAAGTTGGCATTCTCATCGTCCATTTTGTTAATAAAAAACATTCTGGGTATTTTTCTCTCATTAGCATATTCCCATGCTTTTTCTGTACCGACAGCAACTCCGCTTTTAGCCGAAACAAGTATAATTGCACTATCTGCTACCCTGATTCCCTGCTTAACTTCTCCGACAAAGTCAAAATATCCCGGTGTGTCAATTACATTGATTTTGTGATTGTTCCATTCGCATGGACAAATAGAAGTGCTGATAGAACTCTTTCTCTTGATTTCTTCAGGATCGTAATCCGAGGTGGTAGTTCCGTCTTCAATTCTTCCAAACCTTTCAAGTGCTCCCGTATTAAACATCATTGCTTCAGCCAAAGTTGTCTTGCCCGCCCCTCCATGGGCCATAAGACACACATTCCGTATCCTACCCGCAGCCAAGTCTTTCATAATAATTCCCCCTTGTATATTTATTGAACTTAATAAAGTTCTTAGCATTTGCTTTCATAATAATAAGGAGTGTTACATTATTATGTATTGAACGTGCTGTATACCAGGATGCCATAAACAAGATAGTTATTATGCCAAAATTATCATGTGACAACTATTTTATTTTGAGTATACTTATTTATTCGATTAATTTTTTGATTTCCCTTTTTATATATTAATATTTTTTCTTACAAATCCGATAATTATTATATTTTTCCACCACAATAAAAATAAAACCTTTTTGACCGTGCCCCCATCGTTTTTGATTCAACCTCAAACGTTGTTATCTCTTTCATGTTCGGTTGAAGTAAATTTATATATACCAAACCACATTATATAATACCTAGTATTATATGTAAATAACAAATCTTTTTATTCTTCATTGATTACGATAATAAGATTACGATAATAAAGCCTTACACCGATTTTAACCTTACACATCGACATGCTTTCCCTCAAAAATGATTTTTATGCTGAAAGACAGTTAAAAAGATAATTAAAGTGATATATATTATATAAAAGTTTATTCTTGTTGACAATTGTGCTTTATCATTGTACATTAATATAAAGCAATCATGGTTCATTGCTTTTCAGTACGGTAGCATGGATATCTTTTCGCAATAATCGGTGCATCGCAAGCTAAAGCGGCTGAAGCTGACGATTATTGCATCAAAAGGCAGTTTCTTGTATTACGGTGGATCTTTTGGCTTAAATTATTAGTATGGTTAGAAAGGAAGGGATTTTGTATGATTATTGTAATGAAATCAAACTCAACGGAAAATGACATTCAAGAAATTTCTAAGGTTTTGGTAAACCTTGGGCTAGGCGTTCACATTTCCAAAGGTTCCGAAAAGACCATAATAGGTGTTATCGGCGATAAGAGAAAGCTTTCCGATGTACCTTTGGAGCTTATGAACGGTGTTGAGAAGCTGGTTCCCATTGTCGAGTCCTATAAGCTGGCAAGCAAAACTTTTCAGCCCAAGCCCAGCATTATCGATGTGGGTGGAGTAAAGATCGGCGGAAAGGAACTGGTTATCATGGCAGGCCCCTGCGCCGTCGAAAGCCGCGAGCAAATTTTAGCCTCTGCTGAGGCTGTTAAAAAAGCCGGTGCACAGTTTTTAAGGGGCGGAGCCTTTAAACCGAGGACTTCTCCTTATGCTTTCCAGGGACTTGAGGAAGAAGGACTCAAGCTTCTTAAGGAAGCAAAGGAGGCAACCGGTCTTCTCATTATTTCTGAGGTTACCAGCGAAAGGGCTGTTGAAATAGCTGACAAGTATGTTGATATGTTCCAGGTTGGTGCCCGGAACGTGCAGAACTTCCAGCTTCTAAGAGAAATCGGCCGTTCCAAAAAGCCTGTTCTCTTCAAGAGAGGTCCTTCCACCACTATAGATGAATGGTTGAATGCAGCAGAATATATCATGAGTGAAGGCAATTATAACGTTGTTCTCTGCGAAAGAGGTATCAGGACCTTTGAAACGGCAACCAGAAATACTCTGGACATAAGTGCAGTACCTGTAGTAAAGAGCTTGAGCCACCTTCCCATAATAGTTGACCCAAGCCACGCAGCAGGAAAAGCTCAGTATATACTTCCTCTTTCAAAAGCTGCAATTGCAGCGGGTGCCGACGGACTCATTATTGAAGTCCATCCCAACCCCAAATGTGCGCTCTCGGATGCTGCACAGCAATTGCCACCGGAGGATTTTAATAATCTGTGTAAAGATATCGGTAGAATTGCCGACATAATAGGAAGAGAGTTTCATTATGCGGGATAAAAAAATAACCATTATCGGTCTCGGCCTTATAGGCGGCTCGATTGCAAAGGCCTTAAAAGAACGTTTGAATATTACCTGCATAGCTGCGGTTGACAATAACGAATCCAGTATTCGACAGGCAATCGGTGAAGGCTATATACAAGAAGGTTATACGAAGCTAAATGATTCGGTGTATGATTCCGATATAATTTTCCTTTGTACACCGGTTAAATATACATTAGAGTATTTGGCCTTGCTTTGCGGAAAGGTTAAGGAAAACTGTATAGTAACGGATACAGCCAGTACCAAAAAAGAAATTATTGATTATATTGATTCATTGGATAATCCCCCATGCTTTATTGGGGGGCATCCAATGGCAGGTACGGAAAAGGCAGGTTTTGCATCAAGCTTTTCGCATCTTTTTGAAAATGCGTATTATATCCTGTCACCGTCAAAAAATTCTCCGAAGGAAGCTTTCGATCTTTTGACGGAAATAGTTCAGGGAATCGGAGCAATACCTATAATGCTTGATGCAAAAGAACACGATATTATAACAGCAACCATAAGCCATGTTCCCCATGTGATAGCCTCTGCTCTTGTAAACCTTGTAAAGCAATCGGATTCACCCGAAAGAAAGATGCAGGTTTTGGCAGCAGGAGGGTTCAAGGATATAACAAGGATTGCCTCATCCAGTCCTCAAATGTGGGAAAGCATTATTTTGAGCAACAGACAAGCAGTTAAAGATACTCTAAGCAAATTTACGGAAACAATAAATACCTTTATTGAATATATTGATAATAATAATTCCGGCAGTATATATAACTTTTTTGAATCGGCAAAGAACTACAGGGATGCTTTTTCAAACAACAGAACAGGTTTAATTAATCCTCAAAATGAATTAATGGTTGATGTAGTCGACAAACCCGGTATTATTGGAGAAATAGCAACGCTCCTCGGCAAAAACGGTATTAACATCAAAAACATAAATGTTTCAAACAGCCGGGAGTTTGAACAGGGTTGTCTGAGGATTACCTTACCTGATTCTGAAAGTGTAACAGCGGCCTATAACCTGCTTTCAGATAAAGGCTACAAGGTATTCAGGTTTTAACGGACAAAATTAGCCGTATGTCCACTGAGGATTGCATGCAATTGCTAAAATAAGTTTTCACAATATAAGGCTTAACATATACTTATGGAATGGGGGAATTGAGTGTGTTAATTGAGCAAAGAGGTTCACTTAGAGGCGAAATCAAAGTGCCGGGAGATAAATCCATTTCCCATAGGGCTATACTTTTCGGCTCTCTAGCAAAAGGAACTACTGAAATTGACGGATTCATGATGGGCGAGGACTGCCTTAGCACAATCGATTGTTTCAGAAAAATGCAGGTAAGCATTGAGATCCTTCCTGAGAACAAAATCAAGATTCAGGGTAATGGGCTCTACGGTCTAAAACCTCCCGGAACTCAATTAAACGCCGGAAGATCTGGTACAGCCCTAAGACTACTATTAGGTGTGCTTTCAGGTCAACCCTTTTCTTCAGTATTAACAAGAAATGAAGAGTCCATTCGAAAACCGGTAGGTAAAGTTGTGGTTCCTTTAAGGGAAATGGGTGCAAATATCAGCGGAAGGGAAAACGGAAATCTCTGTCCCCTTTCAATAACACCCTCCAAACTTACCGGAAAAACCCACAGTATTTCGATTTTGGACACATACATCAAGTCTCCGCTTTTGATTGCCGGTCTTTATGCTGACGGTGAAACTACAGTAATTGAAGCGGCAAAATCGAGAGACCACTCCGAGTTAATGTTAAATTACTTCGGTGCAGACATTAGGGTTAACGGTCTGGAAGTAACTTCTCACAGGGTTGAAAACCTATTTGCCCAGCACATTCAGATACCAGGAGATATATCAATTGCTGCATACTTTATAACAGCAGGTTTGATAGTGCCGAATTCCGATATAGTGATTAAAGATGTAGGTATTAATCCTACCCGAGCCGGAATCCTTGACGTGTACAAATCCATGGGAGCCAATATTGAGATTCTCAATCAGCGCACTGTCAATAACGAGAAAATTGCAGATATAAGGGTTGTTTCTTCAAATCTTAAGGGAACAACCATTGAAGGTGACATTATTCCAAGGCTTATCGATGAAATACCGATTATCACCGTTGCTGCCGCAATGGCTGAAGGAACTACGACAATTAAGAATCTCACCGGCTTTAAGACAAAGGAATCCGGCAAGCTCAAGAAAATGCTTACAGAACTTGCAAAACTCGGCGCAACTGTGGTAGAAACCGATGACGGAGCTATAATTGAAGGAAAAGGCGCACTTAAAGGCACCATCGTGGAAGGCCACAACGATGCTGCAATAACGATGTCCCTTTGTATTGCAGGTCTTGCTGCCGCTGAGGAAACTACCATCAGGAAAACACAAATACTTGATATAGTTTATCCGGATTTCATTCCTGTATTGAACAAGCTGTAATTTCTATACGGAAGGTTTAAATATAAATACTTTGAATCTAAAAAAGCTCAAGGGGTTGATGGCCTTGAGCTTTTGTATATAATCCTTATGCTTCTTCACAATTTTCCTGCCTATACTTTTCTGCCAATTTATATCCTAATACCATCAGGCTGTCACTGAGGTGAACGTTCTCAATTATAACATCGTGAGGAATCTTTAAATCCATCGGTGAAAAGTTCCACAGTCCTTTTACTCCAAGACGTGCTACCCTGTCTGCAACAGCAGGTGTATGTTCATAAGGGACACACAGCATTGCTATATCCACCTTGTTTTTGCTTATAAACTGTTCGATATCATCCATGGACATAATCTCAACATCCCTAATTTTTTTCCCTACCAGATCGGTGTTTACGTCAAAAATACCGATAAGCTTAAAACCCCTCTTTTCAAAGTTAGTGTAGTTTGCCAATGCCTGACCCATGTTTCCTGCACCGATTATTATTACATTAAACTTTTCGTCAACACCCAAAATTCTACCTATTTCTTGATACAAATACTCCACATTGTAGCCATAACCCTGTTGTCCAAATCCACCAAAACAATTTAAATCTTGACGTATTTGCGAAGCGGTTATTCCCATCCTGGAGCTAAGTTCCTTTGACGATATCCGGGTTATACCCAGATTAAGCAAATCAGAAAGGTATCTGTAATATCTTGGCAGGCGTTTGATTACTGCAATAGATATTTTTTTGTCCGAACTCATCACTTTCACCCCAAATCATTTTTGATGGTAACTTGCATTCCTCCCTTAATTAAAAAACCAATGTGATTATATCATCTTTGTTATTTTATTGTCAATATTGCTAATAAGCTGTATTTTTGCTACAATTGTTAAAGTCGGTGTCCCAGAGCCAATTTCATTTTGGGGAACACCGGTTGGGTGATTGTCAACGTTTATTTCAAGTACCCAGTCAAACATATGAAGTGGTTTTGAGGATGGTTTATTGTTATGATAGTTTTAAGTTGCAACAATATAGGTTTATCATTCGGTACCAATACAGTATTAAAGGACATATCCTTTAGCATAAACAATACCGACAGGGTTGGAGTTGTCGGAGTTAACGGTGCTGGTAAATCTACGCTTTTCAGGATAATAACCGGCTCATACAAACCGGATACCGGAGAAGTGTATACGGCCAAAAACTCAAAAATTGGGTATCTTGAGCAGAATTCCGGTCTCGATTCTACCCGCAGCATATTAGACGAGGTTCTATCGGTGTATTCCCACTTTATCGAGATGGAAAACCGCATTAAAGAACTGGAGAAAGCCATAAGCAACGAAAAAGACCGGAACGTATTAAACGGTTTAATGAAGGAATATTCCCGCCTTACGGAAGAATTTGCCCGTTTGGGAGGCTATGAATACAACAGCCGAGCAACCGGTGTGCTAAAAGGCTTGGGCTTTAGCGAAGACCAATTTTCTCTGAATGTCAAAAACTTAAGCGGCGGTCAAAAAACGCGCCTTGCTCTGGCAAGGATGCTTCTTACGGAGCCCGACATTCTTCTTTTGGACGAGCCCACCAACCACTTGGATATTTCAGCTATAGAGTGGCTTGAGGATTTCCTGTCAAACTATAAAAAATGTGTGATGGTTATATCCCATGACAGGTTTTTCCTTGACCGTATCACAAATAAGACTTTGGAAATAGAAAATTGTGAATGCCAGCTATACAACGGCAATTACTCGGAATATTTGAAGAAAAAAGCTGTAAACAGAGAAATACAACAAAGGCATTACGAACAGCAGCAGAGAGAAATCGCAAGGATGGAGGAATTTATTGAGCAGCAAAAAAGATGGAACCGGGAAAAAAATCTTATAGCCGCAAGAAGCAGACAAAAAGCCATCGATCGTATGGAAAAAATAGAAAAGCCCAAAAATCTGCCTCAAAAAATAAAGATACAATTTAAAAGCAGTATGCAAAGCGGAAATGATGTACTTTCCGTCGAAGGTCTCGGCAAAGAATATCCCGGAAAGCCATTATTTAAGAATGTCAGCTTCAATATAAGAAAAAATGAAAGAGTCTTCCTTCTCGGTCCGAACGGATGCGGAAAATCCACTCTTCTTAAGATATTGACAGGCAGAATCGATAATTATACCGGAAAATATGAGTACGGCTACAACGTAAATTTAGGCTACTATGATCAGGAGCAGGAGGATCTTGCCCCTGAGAACACAGTAATCGATGAGGTTTGGGCCGTCAATGAAAAGCTTACACAGACCGAAATCAGGAACGCCCTGGCCATGTTTTTGTTCAAAGGCGAGGATGTATTAAAAACCGTGGGAAATCTCAGCGGAGGCGAAAAAAGCAGGATATCCCTCATTAAGCTCATGCTTTCGGAGTCCAACTTTCTTTTGCTGGATGAGCCTACAAACCACCTGGACATTAACTCCAGGGAAGTACTGGAGAGTTCCCTGTCTGACTTTGACGGAACCCTTTTAATCGTATCCCATGACAGGTATTTTATCAATAAGCTTGCAACCCGAATCATTGAGCTTAAGGATAATTCCTGTATAGATTACAACGGCAATTATGACGACTTTTTGCAATATAAAAGCAGGATTGATGCAGCTTCCGACAACGGATCAAAAAATACCAAGGTATCTTCCGGCAAGCTGGAGCATATGGCAACAAAGGAGGAAAAGGCTCGCAAAAGGAAGCTGGAAAAACAAATAGCGGATACAGAAAAGGAGATAGCCTCCATTGAATCCCGTCTAAAGGAAATTGAAAATCAAATGACTTCAGATGAAGTGGCCAGCGACCATGTAAGACTGATGGAGCTTACTGACGAGAACAACAGGCTTAATGAAAGGCTTGAAGAGTTGTATGAGCTCTGGGATGATTTGCAGTCCCAGTGTGATTAAGGGTTCAAAAATAGAAGAGAAGAAAATATTCCAGAAACTTAAGTTTCGCAAGTCCAGAGCCTGTAAATACTCCTCAGGGTCGAGCAAAACTCACTTCGTTCAAACAATGCTCTCCCTTTCCTCGTCGTATTAACAGGCTCTACGACTGGCTTCACAATGTTTCTTCCATATTTTCTTCACTTCTTATCATATACCTTCAAATGATAAACAGGATTTTTGAACCTTCAAACGGCTGTATGAATATACTGACAATAAAGATTTTACTTTATAAAGGAATGATGAGTTTATGTGGTATGTCGTACAGCCTGGAGACTCTCTTTATACAATTTCACAAAGGTTTGGGGTAACCATATCCCAGATAAGAGAAGCAAATCAAATCACAGGCAACATTATCTATATCGGCCAGCGTTTATATATCCCCGTTGAAAGACAGGCACCCATAATATACACAGTTAAGTCCGGAGATTCATTATATCTTATTGCCCGAAGATACAACACCACCATAGACAGTATAATGGCCCTGAACAATCTCACCAGTACGCAGCTTCAGGTAGGGCAGCGGTTAACCATACCGATTTATACCGAAGTAGTGGTCAATGTGGACAATGCAAACGTACGCAGCGGTCCCGGAACCAATTACAGTGTGGTTACACGGATGACAAGGGGTGCAAGGCTTCCTGTTACTGATTACAGTAACAACTGGTATAAGATCAGCCTTTATAACGGCAGAGAAGGCTGGATTTCCGGAACTATTGTGAATCGCAGAGTATATGACGGAAGTAAGCCCATAACAGGGGTACTGGGTTTCTATACTCTTGAAGAAGGACCCACTCTTCCCAGCTCTTTTGCATCCTTTTCCAACAATACGGGGTTGCTTTCTTCGACAGCACTTTTCATGTTCAGAATAAGTGCCGCCAACCCGACCACTATCGAAAAATTCGGCGATTTTACCGATCAGGACATACGAAATCTAGTAGCTATTGCCCATAGAAATAATGTTAAAATAATGCCGGTTGTCCATAACCTTTTATACAGGCCCGGAGGAACCACCCTTGCCAAAAATGTCGTCAAAGTCCTTGTTTCAGACCCGCGGAACAGAAATGCCTTTGCCCTGAACCTTGTCAATTTAATAGAAAGATACGGCTTTGACGGCGTAAATATTGATATTGAAGATGTGTTTATTGAAGACAGCGACAATCTCTCCCTTCTGTATAATGATATTGCAGAGGCATTGAGGCCAAGAGGATACTTCTTCTCGGCATCCATACCTTCCAGGATAAGTGACCAGCCCTTCAATCCGTTTTCCGATCCGTTCAATTACAGTGCAATAGGCCGGGCTGTGGATGAGTTTGTCGTAATGCTTTATAATGAATTCGGTTGGCCGGGAAGCCCACCGGGACCGCCTGTTACAATAGGTTGGATGAACCGGGTTCTTCAGTATACCATAACCAAAATGCCAAAAGATAAAATCGTTGCAGCGGTTTCTGTATTCGGGTTCGATTTTAACCTCACAACCGGAAGAAATACTTATGTGACATATCAAGGAGCAATTAATCTTGCCCAAAGATACAACAGCACAATAATCTTCAATGAAGAAAGGCAGACTCCGATGTTTTCTTACACGGATGCACAGGGAAACCGGCACGAGGTATGGTTTGAAAATGCCCGCAGTTTGAGAGCCAAAATCCAGCTTGCCTGGGATCTCGGAATAAAGGGAGTAGCTTTATGGAGGCTTGGCATGGAGGATCCGGCTATCTGGACCATGCTGAGAGATGAAGTAGTGGTAAGAAAATTTTAAAGATGAAGAAAACTGTCCCGGAAACTAAAATTATACAAGTTTAGAGCCTGTAAATACTTTTTGAAGTCAAGCAAAACTCGCTTTACAAAAGCGGGTGCCCTACCTTCTCTTTGTATTAACAGGCTCTACAACTTGCTCCACAATGTTTCCTCTATATTCTTTCATCCAATAATGTGAACTCATAGACAGTGAGTACGCAAACCATCATTTTTTAAAATACTCTACAATTCCGTCCTTTATTGCCTGAGCCAATTCTTCTTGATAATCTGCATCTGCAAGCTTCTGTTCCTCCTGCCGGTTTGACAGGAATCCACATTCAACTATTACGGTGGGAACCTTTAAATCCCGAAGAATTATCAGTTTATTGTCCTTTACCAATGCTTCCCTTTTGTTGCCCGGATCCACTTTTTCCCTCAATGCTTTTTGAATTGTTTCCGCCAATTCCTGACTTTCCTGTGATCTGGGTGGAAAAAATACCTGGGCACCGTAATACTGTGTCTGGCTGAATTTGTTAAGATGTATACTTACAGCAATATCGGCTCCGGATTCATCAATCTTTTTTTTACGGTTCATCAGGTCCTGGGCTCTCTTGCTGGTATATCTTTGGGTCCCTTCTTTGTAGTTTAATACGTCTTCCTCTCTGGTCATAATAACTTTGAAATTTTCTGCTTCCAAAAGCTCTTTAACCCGCTTGGCTATAATCAGGTTCACGTCCTTTTCCTTAAGTCCGCTGTAGTCACTTACTGCGCCCGGATCTTCCCCCCCATGTCCGGCGTCAATTACTACAGTTCCGTTTACATTGGTGTTTGTAACCTGTAGTGCGTTAAAACCCGGACCTATATTAATGCTGATAAACGTAATTGTCAAAACAAATACCAATGCAATTAACGCTATTTTGTCTTTTCTTAATACTAATATCATTCAGCCTATCCCCCTTATTTACATCTACAATAAGCATATTCAATAAAGGGTTGGCCTTATACTACATGTTTCACAAATTTTTTCCCATTCATTCATCTGTATTCCTAGAACACATTTTCTTCAGTATTTATCGCAACTAAATAGTCAATGCTGCTTACCTAAGACTGTACCAGGAAAAATGCCTTGCAGTAACAACCTGAGATTTAATGTTTACATAAATATTTTTCCCCGTTAATTCATCATATAAATATCCTTCATATTTCTTTACTTTTATAAGCACAGGCTTTGTAAAAGCGTCTACATCCGGATTAATCTCAATTCCGGGCTCACCGTCTCGGACACATACTTTTACGTTAAACTCCATTGGATACTGTCCGCCGGGAAGCCATTCATTGTTAAACTGAAGGATAACGAAGCCTACATCAAACTTGCCACCCTTCTTGTCCACCGTAATAGTAGTTTCAAATTTTACCGGTTCAGTAATTACAGCCTCCGTCCCATTCCCATTTGACGGTTTTGCCAAAGCAACACCCGGAATTCCGGTAACCAAGAGTGCAAACAATAGAGCGATAATCAGCTTTCTCTTCATAAAATTACCTCCTTTTGATGAGTCGCAAAGACTCTTTTCAATAATAATAAAATGCAATACCCATGCCATGTTTAAAGCTTTTCCGTTAAATAAATCAAATTAGTATTATATACCTAAAAAGACAATTGCCTTATGGGTCTGTGGTACCGGCATTTTATAGTCCATTCCACCGGTTGCGGCAGATAATACCATGAAACACAGCATTAAGTTTCAATATTGGATTCTCCCTTTTGTCTCATTTTTATATAGACATATAAAATTTTATACCGATATATAAATTAAGGGGGTAACGCTTGTGAATCAGAATTTTCTTTTCGATGAATTTAAAATCATAGGGAGTAACACGGCAAAATATTTAGACAGCTTCAGAAACCTTCTCTTTACCGGATCAACGGTGCTAATTACCGGTGAAACCGGTACCGGTAAAGAGCTTGCGGCAAGGTGGATTCATTTCAACGATCCCAAAAGAAGCAACAATCCCTTCGTCAAAATTACAATCCCCAACATAGGAGAAAACATATTTGAAAGCGAGGTTTTCGGATACGAAAAGGGAGCTTTTACCGGTGCCGTCAGCTCAAAGAAAGGATTGATTGAGGTTTGCGAAGGCGGAAGCCTCTTCTTTGACGAAATTGAAAACGCAAGTCCAGCCGTACAAAGCAAGCTATTGCAGCTTTTTGAAGACAGGCTCTACCGAAAGGTGGGCGATACCTCCTATAAAAAAACCAATGCAAGATTTATCGTTGCTGCCAACAAGGATCTTCTCGAGGAAGTACGGAAAAACAATTTTCGCCAGGACCTGTATTACAGACTTGCAGTTATCGAACTTAAAATGCCTCCGTTAAGGGAAAGGGGCAAGGACATCCTTGAAATAGCAAATTACTACATTGAAAAGTACTCAAAAGAACTGGAAAAAGGCGTGATGCTTCTAACCCGGAAAGATTATCCCCGACTCTCCTCCTATACCTGGCCGGGAAATATACGGGAATTGAAAAATTTCATTGAGAAGGCGGTTATTTTTTCAAAAGACAATAGAATTGACCTGTCCACTCTTGAAAAAGCTGTTCCTCCAACCCAAACCGCTCTCGAAGAGATCTATGCCTACAAGGAATATATAAGGCTAAAAGAACAGGAACTCTTTATAAAAGCTCTTTCCATGTGCAACGGCAATGTGGAGCAAACCGCATTCCTCATAAAAATGTCGGTCCCCTTTGTATACAAAAAAGTAAAGGAGTTGGGGATACGGATCTAACCTGGGCCCTGCAGCAAGGATGAATAAAGATATTCCAGAAACTTAAGTTACGCAAGTCCAGAGCCTGTAAATACTCCTCAGGGTCGAGCAAAACTCGTTTCCTCAGACAATGCTCTCCCTTTCCTTGTCGTATTAACAGGCTCTACAACTTGCTTCACAATGTTTCTTCCATATCTTTATTCATCTTTGATATAGCACCCTAATATTAAGCTTACTCAATTACCTCTTTCAATATTACCTCTTTCAATTTGCAGTCGTCCACTTTTCCAATGCACTCTTTGGCAAGTTTTATATCAGCCGCAGCTTTATCCATGTCCCCCATCTTCTTGTATAAATTAAACCTTTCATAATATCCCTTGGCTGCTTCATAGTCTGACTCAAGCTGATGGGACATGTTTATCGATTCAGAAAGCAGTTCAACGGCTTCTTCATTTTTATCCATACCGGCAAGAATACCTGCTTTTATCCTTATTGCCTTTAGCCTTCTTATATCGCTTTTAACCTCCTGGGATATTTCAATGGCTTTATCGCAATTATTCAATGCATCCTTTGGGTTCCCTTTTTTCATCTCACATATTGCCCTGTACCTGTAGCAATCACTTAAATAAGACATTTCCCCAACCTCAGTAAAAATCTTAAAAACCATATCCAGCATTTTCTCTGCCATATCCAACAGATTTCTATCTATATTCAGTTTTGCAAGGCTCAGGTAGTTTATCCCCTCTCCTACAGGTACGTTAATCTCCCGGGCTATTTCAAGAGATTTGTTATAATGGGAAATTGCCTGGTCAAAATGGCCTCTTTCATATAATATGTCTCCGATATTGGTTATGGATATGCTCTCATTAAGCTTGGAAGATATTTCACGAGCACTCTCCAAGGCTTTGTTGAACAAAGCTTCTGCCTCATTGAAAAGGCCTTTGTCCATATAAAGTATCCCAAGATTTATACTGCCTGCTACGCATCCCTGCTGATCCGATATCTTCTTGGAAATGCTAATGGATCTGGCAAAAAAGTCCTGGGCCTTTGAAATCATTCCGGTAGAATGGTAAAATACACCCATATTCCCTGACACCTTGGCCATGATAGCGAGATTATTCACCTTTTCTGCATATTTATATGATTTGTCCAGATAAAACAAAGCGTTAGATATATCGCCACGGATATAGTATATAATTCCGGCTTGATTCATGGTCTCGGCAAGGTTTTCATAATCCTTCATTCTTATAAGCAGCTTTTCGGACTTTTGGGCTAAAGTAAGGGCTTCGGTGCTGCCAAGAATTCTCAATATGCTGCATTTCATCTGCAAAAGCTTGCCGTAAAGTGTATTTTCCTTATTTATTTTAAGTTGGATATCATCAAGGATTTTGAGGGCATCATCATACATGTCCTGTTCTTTATAAACTGCCGCAATCATCAGCCGGATTGAGTAAATGTCATCATAAAGCTTGGCTTTCTTTAAAGCCCTGTTTAAATAAAGCATGGAAAGCTCATAGTCTGCCATTATTAATTTTATGTACCCCATATCTCTATAGGCTTCCAATATCTTGGCGTTGATTTGCTCATCGTCCTCTTCTTTCACCAATTGGAGAAAACGGTCATAGTATTCCAGTGAACTGGTGAAGTTGAAATTGACTTTGTTTTTTATGGCTGTCTTAAAACTATATTCGGCTGCCTTTTTGATCTGCCCCGCCTTATGAAAATGGGTAAAGAGAATCTCATAATACTCTTCCAGCTCCCGGGCGTATTTTTCCTCTAAAAATTCCGCTATCTTTTTATGCAGTTCCTTCTTTTCCTTGTTTAAAATACTATCATAAATAACTTCTCTCTCCATGTCCTGGTTGAATACAAATTCTTTTTCCACAACACCGGAGGAGGTATATGCAGACTTTAGGGATATTAAGTTCATATGTACAGGGAGTCTCAATAAGGCGTTAACCTCATCCCTTCCCATTTCAAGAATTGCACTTAGTATTGTAAGGTTAAATTCCCTGCCGATAACCGATGCAACCTCAAGCAATCGTCTCTCCTCATCACTCATCTCGGACAAGTTTGCTAAAATAATATTCTGGATATTGTTAGGAAGGGATGTAATTGTCTCGGCATCTATAACTGCAACATCTTCAATCACACGGAAGGTATCGGATTTTTTAATGTTTTGAATAAATTCCCGAATGTACAGGGGATTTCCGCTGGTAAACTTTTCGGCAGCATCTAAAAGACTTTTATCAATGTTTTTGCATTGGAGTAATTTGCACATCAGCTGTTTTACTGCACTTTTAGACAGAGTTCTAAGCTTCAATGTATGATACTTCAATGATTTGGCATCACTAAACTCCTCCACCTCATAACGGGAAGCCATTACAAAAGTAATGTTTACAGGATCTAGGTTTTCCATTAAACCCCTTATAATACTCAGTGAATCCTTATCGGACCAATGCATGTCATCAATGATTATTACCATCTTAAACTTTTTCGAAAGATATTTAAAGAACACCGCGAGCTGCCTGATCATTTCCCTCCTGATGTTTTCAAAGCTCATAGAGTTCAGTATGTTCTGAAACTCATTGTCTCTTTTAAGTCCTAAAATAAGGCCAATGAAGTTGTAATTTCTTTCAATCTCCTCATCGCTCAAATCTTCCAATATATAGTCCAAAAAAGACATCAGTCTTCGCTGTTTCACATTAGGATTATCCCCATAATTGATGTTCATAATTTTCATAAGAACATTTGAAATCAAATGGTAAACCCTGTTTTGGGAAAACGGGCTTATATCAACCCATAACTTCTTTATATCCATTGCAAGGCTGGCGGAAAACTCTTTCAAAAGCCGAGTCTTTCCGACTCCCGCCTCCCCGATTATACTAATGCATTTTGTACCTGTATTGAGGGCATTATTATATATTGACACAAGCTGTCCCAGTTCCTTTTCTCTTCCGATGAACGGGGTCCTGTCGTCATAATCGTGTTCGGCATTGATCTCAATAGGCGAGTAACACCTCACAGGCTTCTCTTTATTTTTAACTTTTATCTCAACAGGCTTTGTATACTTGATTATGTCCTTTGTCTCCATATATACCGATTCCGATACAAGGATAGCTCCGCTGTCGGCATTGGATTGCAATCTCTGGGCGGTATTTACAATATCCCCCATCACCGTATAATCCCTGTCAAAGGTATTGCCGACACTTCCGGTAACTACCAAACCATAGTTTATGCCGATGGAGAGAGTCAGGGACAAGCCCGTGGACGAAAACCTTTCCTTGGAAAACTCCTCTATAAGATTCATCATCCTCATGGCACAGACTACAGCTCTTTTGACATCATCGGTATGAATATATTTTGCTCCGAAAAGTATCATTACACAGTCGCCGATATACTTGTCTATGGTGCCCTCCAGTTCGTAAACGGGTCTGGTAATATAATCAAAGCATTCATTTATGATCTCTCTGACTTCCTCAGGATCAAGCTTCTCCGAAAGAGCTGTAAAGCCGGAAACATCTGCAAAAATAACAGCCACATTTCTTCTGCTTTCAGAAAGAGTATCAAAATTTTGAACTGAGCTTTGTGTATCAAGACATTCCAATTTAGTACCGCAGTTAAAACAATACTTACCCATTGAAGGGTTAGGATAATAACAGGAAGGACAAGTTTTCTCAAATCTAACCCCACATAGCCCGCATACTTTTGCTTCATTACTGTGAATTTTTATGCCGCAATTAAAACAAATCATTTTGCTTCCCCCAGAGAAATTTACATGTTTAATAGGTTGTATACATAAAGCGAAAAAACACAGAGGTTATTCAAACTAATGGAATATTATTCTTTAATGAATTTATTCACCAATTATCAAAAGTTTCTTTGAATTAATTACAATAATATTGTATAATATATATATCGATTATTCCGATTTCATTATTAATGCTTTCACCATGGATAAATAAGTCAATAAGTCACACGATAAGGGGTAAAAAAAATGTTAAATGCAGCCGCCTTTTTGCTATCAGGTTCAGATCCTTCCGAATACAAGGAGTTTATTGACTTACTGAAGGACAATATAATTCAGGTTAACATTTATTCCGACAAGGATTCTTTTTTAAGCAGCATTAACGGATTTTCCTCACAAAACTCCAAAACATCTTCCGTCGCAGTTATATTTATCGAATATGACTTATACTACGGTATTTCTTTTTGCATTAAAGGTTTGTTGGAAAAATCGGAATGTATTCTTGTTTTATTCAGTTCCAAAGACGTGGAGTTGGATGAAAATCCGGACAATGTTTTTGAATATGTATATACAAAGCATTTTAACAGTGCTTTTTTCATAAATAAGCTAAAAAGAGAGATCGATAGCAAAAACGAAATTTCGTTTTTGAGGAATGAAGCCAGGGAATTTTATGAAATAGGTAAATCCCTTTCTTCCGAGAAAGATACGGTAAAGCTTCTTGATATGATAGTAACCAGCAGCATGAAGCTTACTTCCTCCGATGCAGCAACAATTTATCTTGTAATCGACAAGGACTCCTACAACTGGACATCCATAAAAAACAACGATTACAGGTATAAAAGCTTAAAATTCGTTATTGCCAAAAACTCAAGTATGGATGTCAACCTTGAAACATTCATTTCTCCCATTACAAAAGAAAGCATCTTCGGTTACTCAGTTATTACCGGTGAAACAGTAAGGATTGATGATGCCTACAGTCTTTCTCCCGATCTTGATTACCGCCATAACAACAGCTTCGACCTGCACACTGGATATGTGACAAAATCCATTCTTGCCACACCGATTAAAGACCATGAAGGCAACATTTTAGGTGTCATCCAGTTAATTAATAAAAAGAAATTCCCCGATGAAAAGATAGATTTTAAAAATAAGGATGCATTAAGCAGAATAATCACTTATGATTATAAAGACGAATTGATTATGAATTCTCTTGCGGGTCATGCAGCAGTTGCCCTGGAAAACAATCTCCTGTACAGGGAGATGAAAAATCTTCTTGACGGCTATAAAAGGCAAAACACCGAGCTTGAGGCATTGAGCAAAAAAATTCTTATTGCCCATGAAGAGGAAAGGAAAAGAATTGCCCGGGAGATTCATGACGGCCCGGCTCAAAGTGTCGTAAACCTTTCCTTGAGAGTTGAACTTGCCAAAAAGCTCCTTCAAAATTCCATGTACGAAAAATGTGTTGATGAACTTAATTCTCTCAATGAAGCAATCAAATCCACATCAACGGAAATACGGACTTTACTTTATGACCTGAAGCCTTCCTATCTCGATGTAGGAATTATAACCGCGCTCAAAAACAGATTCAGTTCCTTCGAAGAAAGCTCAGGAGTAAAGGTAGCCTTTAATTTTTCAGGTAATGAATCGAAAATTGAGTATTATTTAGCTTCGACTTTGTACAGAATGATACAGGAATCCTTATCCAATATATACAAGCATGCCAAAGCAAAAAACGTAACAGTTAATTTCTCGATAACCGATAATATGGTATATGTTACTATAACCGATGACGGTGTCGGTTTTGATGTAGAAGCACAATCCAAAAAGTCTCAGAACCTTAAAGGCGGCTTTGGTCTTGGAGGTTTGCAGGAGAGGGCGGAGCTTGTAAAGGGAAAAGTGAAAATTACGTCTGCACCCGGAAAAGGGACTTGTGTTTCCATATGCATTCCTATTTAGTGCTGATTGGGGTCATTTAGTATTGTTAAGCATATAGCTCTAAAACCGGGCAAGCGCGAAGAGAAAATATTCCATACACTTAAGTTTATTCCATGTTTTCCTTCACAATTACTCTCATTAGAAGCAAGTTTAAAACTTTCCCAAAATATAATTCCATACCTTCAAAGGTCGAATTTCCTCTCATTATCAGCAAGTATAAACCCTTTCTCTGTATTTTAACGGATACATATTTCATTATGCTTATTAAAATCACTGGAATTAGAATAAATGGCACGCTACGAAATGTTCTCCTTCAATATTAATCAATGCCGGGCTTTCCTGTCTGCATTTTTCAGCAGTTCTTTTACACAAAGCATGGTATTTGCAACCACAACTATTGCAAGCACTATCATCTGTTTGGAACAGGCTTTCAGCAAAATAGTCCTCATCCTTTATGGAGGCGTCAATAAGCATTTTAGTATACGGATGAACCGGGTTAAATACTATTTCATCCCTGGTTCCGATTTCAACAATCCTTCCCTTATGCATTACTGTTAATGTTATTCTAATATTGTACCACATACCGGTAAAAAAATAGGCCACCTTAATCAAATTTCCTGTATGATTATGTTGAAGAATCATTATCGTACAGGAGGAAAGGATATGATTAAGATG
>Ga0134098_1000041_pt1 | contig 134559 bp, 119 predicted proteins | sample 9_3taG_FD_94456 | JGI IMG/M metagenome (GOLD analysis project Ga0134098, IMG submission 94456) | Switchgrass degrading microbial communities from high solid loading bioreactors in New Hampshire, USA - 9_31_10_142_A3 metaG | ecosystem: Engineered > Bioreactor > Semi-continuous > Anaerobic >... | reverse complement strand
ATCATACAAATCACTCCTGTCAATGTTTTTTCGGCAATTACATTTTACAGTTTGATTTGTATGATGGGAAGAGGCAATTTGCTTCTTCCTTTATTTTTGCCAATAAAAATTATACTCTAAGATAAACTTTACAAAAAAAATAAAATGTTATATAATAATAAGGAAAATAATGGTTATCAATGAATGTCATTGATTGCAGAATTCAGGAGGAATTGAAGTGGAGGACAGGAATTCTATCAGAAAGCAATTGCAAGTGCTTTGTATTGAGATGTTAAAAATATTAGAAGAGCTTAAGACGAGAGGAGTAATAACCTCTGAAGAATATCATAAGCATACATGCTTGAAAAAGCGGTTTTTGACGGAATACTTTGACAATTAATTAACAATGATGAGGGTTATGCGGACGATCATAAACAGGAACATGATCTTGTCTGCATAGCCCTTAATATTTTGTGTCTGTTTCATGTTGCTGTATAAAGCATTATAATACCGGGGAAATATGATTTAGAGAAAATTATTATTTTCAGAATAGGTTGGCGATTAATTTTAAATATTATATAATAATTAACAGTTTAGTTATTAGGGGGAGAGCCAGTGAATCCAAATACAAAAGCATTAAAAATAAATTACAAAGATAATGTAGCCGTACTTTTGGAGAGAGTACAAAAAGATGATATTATTATAGTAGGCGAACAGGAAATAAGAGTGAAGGAAGACATAGAACAGGGGCAGAAGATTGCCATAAAGGATATAAAAAAAGATGAAAATATCATTAAATATGGCTTCCCTATCGGACATGCAACTATTGACATTTTCACCGGCGAGCATGTGCATACGCACAATGTGGCAACAAACCTGCAAGGAATTCTGGAATACAGTTACAATCCTGTCAAGCGCCGGCAGGAAAATGGTATGACCGGGGAGTTTTTGGGCTATGTAAGGAAAGACGGCCAGGTAGGAATTCGTAATGAAATATGGATTATTAATACCGTTGGGTGCGTTAACAAGACAGCGGAGATTCTTTCAAGAGAAGCTAATAAAAAATATGAAGGAATCGTCGATGGGGTCTTTTCATTTCCACATCCCTTTGGTTGTTCGCAATTGGGAGATGACCACCTGAATACGCAAAAGATTCTTGCTGACCTGGTGCATCATCCGAATGCAGCCGGAGTTCTGGTATTGGGATTGGGATGTGAGAATAATAATATTCTGGAATTTAAGAAGATACTTGGAGATATTGACAGCAACAAGGTTAGGTTCTTATCAACCCAGGAGGTCAATGATGAAATTGAAGCAGGTCTGGAGTTAATTGAAGAACTGGTGGATTACGCAAAAAGCTTTACCAGGCAGCCATGTCCTATTTCTAAGCTTAGAGTGGGACTTAAGTGCGGCGGTTCTGACGGCTTTTCAGGAATTACGGCAAATCCTTTGGTAGGAGCATTTTCCGATATGCTGCTACAGTATGGAGGAACGACCATACTTTCTGAAGTGCCTGAAATGTTCGGGGCAGAAGCCATATTGATGGATCGCTGCATTACACAGGAGGTATTTGATAAAACAGTAAATCTGATCAATAATTTCAAAGAATATTTTATCAGGCACAATCAAGTTGTTTATGAGAATCCTTCACCTGGGAATAAAAAGGGCGGTATTACCACATTGGAAGAGAAGTCCCTTGGCTGCATACAAAAGGGCGGTTCCGGTCCGGTAGTGGACGTACTTCATTATGGGGAACGGGCCCGGGTGCCGGGATTAAATCTTCTGGAGGGCCCGGGCAACGATATTGTTGCAGCCACGGCACTGACAGCAACAGGTGCGCAGCTTATTCTTTTTACAACCGGAAGAGGGACTCCCTTGGGAGCACCTGTGCCGACCATAAAAATTTCTACAAATTCAGAGCTTTATAGCCGTAAAAAGAATTGGATTGATTTTGATGCCGGTGTTCTTTTGAGGGGTATTCCAATGAATGAGCTTGCAAGCAAGCTTTTTGAGTATGTCCTAAAGGTGGCATCGGGTGAGATTCGAACAAGAAATGAAGAAAACGGATACAGAGAAATTTCCATCTTTAAAGATGGTGTAGTATTATAAGGAGAGATGCAAAATGAGACAATTTATGGATGATAACTTTTTATTGTACAATGACACAGCGGTTTTATTATATCATAATTGTGCAAAGAATCAGCCTATTTATGATTACCACTGCCATTTGAATCCGAAGGAAATCTGGGAAAACAAGAGGTTCAAAAATTTAACCGAAGTATGGCTGTATGGGGACCACTATAAGTGGAGAGCTATGCGCAGTAACGGTATTGACGAAGAATACATTACAGGCAGTGCAAGTGACTATGATAAGTATAAGGCCTGGGCTGCTACTGTTCCATATACTATTGGAAATCCGCTTTATCATTGGACGCATCTGGAGCTTCGCAGGTTTTTTGGAATCAATGATATCCTTAATGAGGATACTGCCGACATGATATGGGAAAAGGCCAATGCCATAATTAGTGGAGATGGCTTCAGGGTAAGGGATTTAATTGAGAAGTTTAATGTGGAATTAATCGGTACAACAGATGACCCTGTTGATAAGCTGGAATATCATCAGAAAATCAGAGAATCAGGAGAAATGAAAACCAAGGTGCTTCCTACCTTCCGCCCTGATAAGGGAATAAATATTAATCTGAAAGGGTTTAAGGAATGGGTAATGAAATTATCCGAAGTATGCGGAAAACCAATTAACGGCTATGGTGATTTCTTAAAAGCTCTTGAGGAGAGAGTGGATTTTTTCAAATCACAAGGTTGCTGTTTGTCAGATCATGCATTTGATTATGTTCCTTATAAGGAAGCATCTTTTGACGAGGTTGGCTCCATCTTTGAAAAAGCATTAAATGGCGGGGAAATAACTCTGGAGGAGGAGGAGAAATATAAGACATATACCCTGCAGTTTCTCGGAAGATTGTATGCAAAGCATGGCTGGGTGATGCAGCTTCATATAGGTGCTATGAGAAATAATAATACCCGCATGTTCAATAAGCTGGGACCCGATACAGGCTTTGATTCAATAAATGATTTGAATATTGCTTATCCTTTATCAAGATTTATGGATTCACTTGATAAAGAGGGGAATCTTCCTAAAATCATTTTGTATACACTGAACCCTAAGGATAATTATGTTTTGGGAACCATGCTTGGGAATTTCCAGAGCAGCGAAGTGCCTGGAAAGATACAATTTGGGTCGGCATGGTAGTTTAACGACCAGAAGGACGGAATGATAGAGCAAATGAAGGCGCTTGCAAACCTTGGATTGCTCAGCAGGTTTGTAGGAATGCTGACAGATTCCAGAAGTTTTCTTTCATACCCAAGACATGAATATTTTAGAAGAATACTTTGCAACCTGATTGGTGAATGGGTTGAAAAGGGAGAATTTCCAAGGGATATGAAGTTACTGTATAAGATTGTCGCAGATATATGCAGTAATAATATAAAGAATTATCTCGGTCTGAACAAGAATTAATTGAATGGCAATAGCATTCGGATGGTCAAGCTCATTTCCTGCAATGGGTCAGATGATTTTAAAAATGTAGGGATGGCTTTGGCCATTTATTATAACATTATGGAAGTAAAGGGGTAAGCTATGGCAATCAACAATATCTATGAGATAAAAACCGCTTTGGATTCTTTAACGGTTTTCAGGGGACTGCTAAAGGATGACGTTATAAGCAAGCTGTATATTCTTGTAAGGCAAGCAGCTGATTTCAGGGATTTTAGTGAATTTATCAGTTCTTATGGGGATTTTTATTATACTTTAGCAGAGAATAATTCTGTAAACAGTTTAAAAGATTATATGATTAATTTGATTGTTTATACCGATAATGCTTTTTCAAGGCATTGTGAATCTTATGAATTTGACCGGCTGGATGCGGGTTTGCTTAAAGCTGCTGAAAACGATTTGAGATGTCTTGAAAAGGCAGTCTCCGTACGTGCAGCAGACATTAAGGAGTCCATACTGGTTAGGTATAAGCATTCGGATTTTGAATATGAGGCAATAAAAAGACTTCCTGAGTGGGATTTCGGACATCAACAAAATATGGATAACAACAAAGTGTTATCAATATTTTATACAGCCGGCTGCTGGGCGGAATGTATCAAGCCTTTGGCAAACTTCCACAGGAACAATGGTTCAGGTGAATTTGCAAAATATAAAGGGTTTGTCTGGGAACGCTGCGGTGCAGTTGGCCGCCTGCAAGGGGTGGTATCACCTGATCCTGTCCGATTTCGTGATTTAATAGGATACGAACAGGAACGCAAGGTGGTAATAGATAATACGCTTCAGTTCTTGAGGGGCTATCCGGCAAATAATATTTTATTGTACGGTGACAGGGGTACAGGTAAATCCTCAACAGTAAAGGCATTAATGAATGAATATGCCGATTTGGGCCTGCGTATTATTGAAATTCCCAAAATGCTGATTTCGGATTTGCCTCATATTTTGAGGATCATAAAAGACAGGCAGCAGAAGTTTATTGTTTTTATTGATGACTTGTCTTTTGACGACAATGAGGAAAGCTATACATCATTAAAGGCCATGCTGGAAGGCGGCTTGGAAACCAAACCAGGAAACATGGTTATTTATGCTACTTCAAATCGCAGGCACCTGGTTAAGGAGAAGTTCAGCGACAGGGCGGGTATGATGTACGGCAGTCATGAGGATGAGGTACGTGCGGCGGATACGCTGCAGGAGCGGCTGTCACTTGCAGACAGGTTTGGAATTACGGTAACTTTTTCTGCTCCTGATAAAAATAAATATCTTGAGATAGTCGAAGGGCTGGCAAGGAATAGAGGACTGGATATTGATAAAGAAGTACTGCATAAGGAAGCCCTTAAGTGGGAAATGTGGCATAATGGCCTTTCACCGAGAACAGCCCGTCAGTTTATTGATTGGCTGGAGGGTAGACAGATATAACTTGTGGATAAGTAGGAATTAATCATAATTTATCTTATGTTAATAACAGGCTGTGTATAAGTCTGTGGATAAATTGTGGGTTGAGAGTGGATAAATATTGCATCAAAAATTAATTGTATATATAATAAGACTATTGACCTATGAGAAAAATAATGTTTAAATATATATATATATATTATGGTATGTTTATATAAGAGACGTTTTGTAATCAGTAGCGAAGCGGACGCAATAGCTGCAGTTTAATTTGTCATCACAGATATCATTATTAAGGGGATAGAATTATGAATGTTGAATATATAAATCCATTTATTGAAGCAAGTATGAGCATTATTAATCAGACAACGGGCTTTAATCCGAAAATCGGAAAGCTGTATATAAAAAATACTCCATATAAAGGAGACAATTTGTTAATCCTCATAGGCCTGACAGGAAAGATTCAGGGAAGTGTTGTTTTATCTTTTAGTACGGAAATGGCGTGCAAAATTGCTTCCGCTATGATGGGAGGATATACTGTTACGCAGCTTGATGAGTTGGCCAAAAGTGCTGTTGGAGAACTGTGCAATATGATTTTGGGCAATACGGCTACATTGTTCTCGAAAAAAAATATTCATATTGATATTACACCGCCGACGATTCTCACAGGCGATAATATTGAGTTAAGCATTCATCAGACTGTGATTGTGTGCGTACCTTTGGAGTTTGACGACGGTTCGAAAATTGAGATTGACATTTCTTATAGAGATAAATAATGGATTTTTATATATTTATATATAAATAATAGCATATTCTATGATATATGGTATATAATATATTATATATGCTATATGTAATTGGCGATTTTGAAGAGCTCAATAGATGTTGGACAGTATAATGCCAAGTATCTATTGATGCTTGGATTTATCATAAAGCCGGAGGTAATCATTGTATTACCTCCGGGTTTTATTATTTATCTATACCTATACCGATAGCTTCTTTGCAAGCTTGACTGCCTGGTGGGCGTCTTCTGCATAGCCGTCGGCACCAATTTCCTGACAATACCGTTCGGTTACAACTGCTCCACCGATCATGAATTTACAATCAAGTCCTTTTTCCTTTGCTAATGCAATAACATTTTTCATTTCTACCATCGTTGTTGTCATTAAGGCGGATAATCCAATAATTCTGGCACCCACTTCTTTGGCTGTATTTACAATAGTTTCTGCACTAACATCTTTTCCAAGGTCATATACATCAAAACCGTAATTCTTTAACATTAAGCTTACGATGTTTTTTCCGATATCGTGAACATCACCTTTAACGGTTGCCAGTACAATTTTAACTTTTTGGTCATTTGAATCGGCATTCGCTTTTCTGAGATAAGGTTCTAGGTATTCGAAGGCGGTCTTCATGGCTTCAGCACTTAATATAAGCTGAGGCAGATAATATTTTTTCTGCTCATACAAATCGCCTACTTTGGTAATGGCGGGAATAAGCAATGTATCCACGATTTTCCCGGGCTGAATATTCTGTTCCATAGCCGATTTTATTAAAGGAATCATTCCGTCCTTATTGCCCTTGACAACGGCATCATATATTTGTTCGGTAACAGGTTTTACAGGCAGGTTATTATTTGACTCATTCTTATGCAAAAAATCACTTTGAGAAAAGTGTTCAATATATCTGCGACCGTATTTATCTCTGCCGGTCAGGACATCGCACGCCATTTTGATATTCATTAACAGATCTACGGAAGGATTGGCTATTGCCATGGTAAGCCCACGGCTTATTGCCATAGCCAAAAAGGCGGTATTAATCCAGCTTCTTTCAGGCAAGCCAAAGGATATATTGGATAACCCGATAATTGTATTGCAGCCAAATTCATCTGAACACCAATCTATGGTCCGTAAAGTTTCAGAAGCGGCCTTTTGGTCCGAAGATACGGTCATTACCAGACCGTCTACAACAAAGTCCTCCTTGGAAAAGCCGTAATCCTGTGCTTTTGAATATACCTCATGGATGACCTTTATTCTCTCATTGGCAGTTTCGGGTATTCCTTCATCATTTAACGGCAGCAGGATAAACATAGCTCCATACTTTGCGGCAACAGGTAAAAGCTTGTGGAGTTTTTTACTTTCAGCGGATATGGAGTTAATTAACGCTCTGCCCGGATAAATGCGAAGAGCGGCTTCAATCACTTCAGGCGAGGAAGAATCAAGGCATAAAGGTGCTGCTGCCGAGCCTATAAGCGTTTCAACAACCTGAAGCATGGTCTCTTTTTCATCAATTCCGGGCATGCCAACATTGACATCCAGTATTTCCGCACCATTGTCAATTTGCTCAAGGGCAAGATCGAATATTTCATCCATATCATTGTTTTTCAGGCTTTCCTGAAGTTTCTTTTTACCTGTGGGATTAATTCTTTCCCCTACTATGGTTAAAGGATTACCGGAGCCGATAAAAACAGTTTTTCTTGAGGAGGTAACAGCGCTTATTTTTCTATTGACAGGTGGTATGGGTTTTTTGCCGGTTGTTTGTTTACTGATTTGGGCGATATATTCCGGTGAGGTCCCGCAGCAGCCTCCGATTAGGCATACACCCAGGTCTATAAAGGATGGAATATATTTTCCAAAGGTTTCTGCGTCCATATTGTATATGGTTTTGTTATCAATAAGCTTTGGCAGACCTGCATTTGGCTTTGCAAGCAGTGGTACCGAAGCGTATTTGCTCATGGAATACAGCACTTCCAGCATTGCTTCAGGACCTGTAGAGCAGTTGCAGCCTACGGCATCCGCACCCAGGCTTTGCAGTGTAATTAAGGCAGTTACAGGATCAGTACCTGTTAGCGTCCTTCCGTCTTCATTGAATGTCATACTGACACAGACAGGAAGGTCGCAGCTTTCTTTTACCGCCAGCAAGGCGGCTCTTGCTTCCTGAATATCCATCATTGTTTCAATGACAAAAAAATCTACTCCGCCGGAAAGCAATCCCTTTACCTGTTCCTTATAAATATCAACAAGCTCTTCAAAAGACAATGTGCCCAACGGTGCGGCAAATTGCCCTGTAGGTGCCAGGTCACCGACAACGAAATGCTCATGGCCTACTGCTTCTCTTGAAAGCAACGCAAGCTTCCGGTTTATTTCAATAACCTGATTTCCCAGGCCATATTCGTCAAGCTTTAATCGGTTGCCGCCGAATGTACATGTGTATACAGCATTGGAGCCTGCCTGTATGTAATTTCTTTGAATTTTTATAATGGATTCCGGGTGCTCTAACACCCATTGCTGCGGACATACATTATTGGGCATGCCCAATTTTTGAAGCTCTGTACCCGTAGCTCCGTCAAGGATCATAATTTTTTTTCTTAGATAGTCTTGAAATTCCTGCCTATTCATATGATTCAATCCTTTCTATTCCTGCTATAGCCAAAACCGATTTCTCGGGAACCAGTATATATTTTTCGGTTAATTCCATGTCAAGCTTATTCAGATCCAGCAAATCAAAAATAATTTTTTGGTTGGAAAGGGGCAAATCGCCGTAACCAGGGCTGAAACGGTGGCGGGTCAATGTTTTGCCTTCCTTTTTCAAGAGTTTGTTTATAAACTCCATAAGCCAGTCCAGACCGGCGTCAGCTTTTTGCGATGCCACGGAATCCAGTATAAGAGCCACTGCAGCATTTCCATTTTTTGTTTCTTCTGAAATTCGCTCAACAATGGCTTTCCCTGCAGTGCTTGCCATCAGTACAACTGCATCACTGTGTTCCAGCAGTCCGGATAGTTTCTCGCTGTGAAAGGTTTGTTGATTTTTTAATGTTATATAATTATTAGTTTTTTCAATGATGTTAAAATATCCATATGCACCTTTCAGCTTTGCCAAGCCCAATCCAAGACGTATGCTCTTTTCCAGTGTTTTTTGATGCTCGCTATTTATTATGGTTGTATTTTTGTGATATCCAAGCCGCGCAAGAATCATATTCATTTTCGGCTCGGCAGGGATATTTTCAAAGTAAGTGATTCTGCCGGTATCCATGACATCTTCTCCAAAATGTTATATCATATATTTTTTGCTATATATCATATATTAATTGGCAACTTTTTTCAACTGAATTATCCATGATTTAAATTGAATATGTAAATAGAATAAAGTCATCCCCGGGGGAATGACTTTATTGATAATTAGTATGGCTTAATAAACATTTGTGTCCAGTAGCATACACCGTTTTTGTTTTTAGCCAGGCCTACGCCTATTTCAGTGTATGAACGGCTTAAAATATTGCTTTTGTGTCCCGGTGAATTCATCCAGGCATTCATTACTTCTGCCGGAGTTTTTTGTCCCTTTGCAATGTTCTCACCTGCAGCGGAGAATTTAATACCGAAGGATTCCATCATGTCGAAGGGAGAACCATAGGTAGGAGACTGGTGGGCAAAATAGTTTTTATTAATCATATCCTGTGATTTATATCTGGCTACCCTGGATACTTCCCAATTCGTCTTCAATGCAGGCAAGCCGTTTTTGGCTCTTTCAGCATTTACCAGGCGGATAACTTCATTTTCCTGTGCTTTGATATCATCAATATTGGGTACGGTTATTTTTTGTCCCGGGTAAATCAGATTTGGGTTTTTAATCTGTGTGTTGGCAGCGATAATTTCACTTACACCTATCTGATATTTGACAGCAATTTTCCACATAGTGTCTCCGGGTTGTACCGTATAGGTGATGGACTGAGCATAAGCAGGAAACGTAAAGAGTATTATAATGAATAAGAATAATAATAAAATTTTTCTCTTCATAAAATAAACACCTCCCTTATATTAGTTTTGATGAAAGAGGTGTTTTTATGTTGATTATTATTTTCTATCACTGCCATGAAATTCATATTTTTAAAAGAATCAGTAGTGAACCCTGACCAGCCAGAATTTTATTCCTTTATTGCTCCAGCCAAGATCCCATGGCACCCTGTATCTGTCGGTATTATGACAGTTTACAAGTGTGTACCCTTTGGAATCGGCACCGGTTACTACCGATATATGTGTAACGTCGCCTTTCTTCTCATATGCCACAAAGTCGCCGGGAAGCAGCTTGTAGGATGCTTTATATACTTTATCATAAGTCCCATAAGCGATCACGGATGCTCTTCCGCTGTTAATCCAGTAATTTTTAAAGGCAGATGCGTTCACCCAGGCTTTTGTTGCCCCGTTTCCATAGTTCCATGCGCCGGTTTTTTTGAATTTGCCGCCTTCAAATAATATCTGGGATGCGAAGTTGGCACAATCGCCGCCAAGAGGATTATAATCCCGGTATTTTTTGTTATAGCTGAAATCAGTCTCGGCAGTCCCTGCGGCACCGCAGTAGAGGTCCGCATATTTTACCGCTTCTATTCTGCGTGGGTTTAAATTGGAAAAATCCCTTGGCTTATGTGACATAATATAATTTCTATATTCATCTGATTTAATGTTATCAAGATTTAACGAATCTTCAAAGGGGTCTGTGTACCATTCCTTTACTATGGTCCATGATTCATATTTTTTCGTGATGCTGAGCAGGTGATAGGTGCCGATTCTTAGCATATTATTCTTATCAGGTTCATCGTTATAGGAGTAATGGTATTCTGTTGAGCGGACAACATTGGCAGTCAGAATATCGCCTTTTTGTGTAACATATTTTATTTTAATATCTGATTTGATATCCGTAAATGTGATGCCCTGCTTTTCCGACCAATTGCGGAGATACTTTATTCTTTTTATTTCATGCTGATATGCCCATGTTCCATATTTGGTGTTGAGGTCGTATTGTGCTTCCAACGCATCCAGATTGTTTTCAAGAACAGCTTTATTGCGTACTTCAAAAATACTCTTTATTTCCATAATAATATCATCTGTGACTGCAATACTTTCGATAGAGGAAGATGTGTTTAAAATAATGATATATGCAATAGCTAAAACCGAAATAATCAATACAGGTATTAATACTCTTTTTCTTAGTCTTATAACAATAAACATATTCACTCCACCATTATTATAAATATTATACATAGAAGTATATGAATTCTGCGGTTAATGCAGAACAGAAAAAAGGAAGTATTTATTGATATTATGAATGAAGTCGATTAAAATTATATGTATACAATAATGGAACACAGTTTCAGAAATGAGTGAATGGGTTGTTTGGATATATAACTCCATATAAAGAGGAATTAAAGATTAGAGAATATAGTCTGTTTAAGGCATATTACTGCAGCTTGTGCAAAACATTAGGCAAAGAATTTAATCAGATTGTACGAATGGGATTAAATTATGATTTTGCTTTTCTTGCTCTATTACTGTCATCCATAGATAGAGACCGGGATGCAATAAATATGGAAGGCTGTATTATCAATCCTGTCAAGAAAAAGCCAGTGGTTAAGTGCAACCGCAATATAGTATATAGTGCTTATATGAGTATGTTGCTGATATATTACAAGCTTTTGGACGATTGGAAGGATCATCATTCTTTCATTGCGTTATCGGCGATGCTTCCGTATCTGGCTTCGATGAAAAAAGCCAAAAAGGTTTATTACGATAAATATATGGATATCAGCAATCATTTAAAGAGCCTTTCCATATTGGAAAAGAATCAATGCAGTGTTATTGATGAAAGTGCGGATGCCTTTGCCAAGCTTATGCAAAGCCTTTTTACCGCGCCTTACATTAATGATGAAAAAACAATAAGAATATTGGGCTGGATGGGATATAATCTGGGTCGATGGATATATATTATTGATGCTTTTAATGATATTGAAAAAGATATTAAACAAAAAAATTATAATCCCATATTACTACAGTATCAATATAGTCATGGGGAAGAATGGACTGCTTTTATAGACAGGATTAAGGAACCCGTCGAAAGGTCCCTTACTTTTACATTAGACAATGTAAGTAAAAGTTTTGAGCTATTGGATGTAAAATATAACAGGACTGTGCTGGAGAATATAATATATATGGGATTGAGACGGAAAATGGATCAAATTTTTGTGAGAAAGGGTTGTAATTCAAATGAAAAATCCATATGAGGTATTGGGAATCCGAGAGGGTGCAAGTGAAGAGGAGATAAAAAGAGCATACCGTGATTTGGCCAGAAAATATCATCCGGATCAGTATGCCAATAATCCCCTTTCCGATTTAGCCCAGGAAAAAATGAAAGAAATTAATGAAGCGTATGATTTTCTTATGAAAAATAAAGGTTCCGGTTATCAGCAAACAAACAGCGGCGGGAATCAAAGCAGTTATACCGGCAGGAGTTATGGAAACAACCAGTATATGCATATAAGGCATTTAATTGAAATGGGAAATGTGGCTGAGGCGGAGCGTTTGTTGGAATCGATTACTACAAGAGATGCCGAGTGGTATTTCTTAAAAGGCGCTGTGTATATCAGGCGCGGCTGGTATGACCAGGCATATCGTTATATTCAGAGAGCGGTTGAAATGAATCCCGGAAATGCAGAGTATCGTGCTGCATTAAACAATATTTCATTTAGAAATACCGCATACAGAAATGTAGGCAGAGGGATGGGATACGGCACAGGTGCATCACCCTGTGATATTTGTACTTCTCTGATATGTGCGGATTGCTGCTGTGAATGTATGGGTGGTGACTTGATAAGCTGTTGTTAAATAGGATTGTGGAGGTATAAAAATATGACGCCTGTGCAGAGAAATAACGCAGGTAAAAAGGTAACATTAGGAGGCGTATTGACGGCTTTAGGCTTAATATGTATTTATCTTGCCAATTTACTGCCCACAACAAGGCTGACCTTTCTGGCTATTGGTTCTATGTTTATCTTTGTTATGGTTATTGAGTTCGGGGTAAGAGCGGCATTGGCAACTTATGCTGCTACCTCTTTACTGGCGGTAGCTATATTGCCTTTTAATCTGCTTGCAATATTATATATCATTTTTTTTGGATATTATGGAGTGGTAAAGTATTATATAGAAAAGATAAATCATTTGATTTTGGAATGGGTTATTAAAATTATTTTTTTTAATCTTCTCATGGCAGGTTTATATATGCTTATTTTAATTATTCCTTCTTTTAAGAATATGATGGATACCTCTGCAGGTGCGTTTACAGTGTGGTCTACCGTCGCGCTGGGAGAGATTGCATTTATTGTGTATGATTATGGATATAGTATTGTTATAAGCTATTACAAGAACAGGCTAAAAAAGTTGTTGAGGTTTTAGGAGGTTATGTCATTGGATTATAAGTTGATAGCAATTGATTTGGATGATACGCTGCTAAGGGATGACTTGAGCATTAGTGAAAGAAATATTAAGGCAATACGTGACGCAGTTGATAAGGGAGTTAAGGTAATATTGGCCTCAGGAAGGGCAACACAGTCTGTTACACGTTATTTGGACAAGCTTGGGTTAGAGCTTCCGGTTATTGCTTATCAAGGCGCACGTGTGGTTGATACCAAAACAGGTGCTGTAATGGTTGAGCGTGAGTTGGAATATAGCCAGGCGATTCCTATTATTCGTTTTGCAGAAGAAAATCATATACACTGTAATATATATGTTGATGATGTTGTTTATATAGAAAAAATGAATAAGTGGGCTGAATTGTATAAAAGAAGGACTCAGGTTAATCCTATGAAAGAAGTAGGAAAGCTCAGCGATTTTTTAAATACATCCACAACAAAAATCATTTATGTGGATGAACCTGAAAAAATACAGCAGATAAAGGATCAAGTAAAAGAAATAGCAAGTCAGGATGTTAATGTATTTATTTCAAAGCCTGAATATCTGGAATTTACCAGCAAGTATGCTACAAAAGGAGAAGCAGTTAAATTTTTAGGACAGCATTTTGGTATTTCCAGGCAAGAAATTATGGCAATTGGTGATACATACAACGATATCAGCATGATAGAATATGCCGGTTTAGGTGTGTGTATGAGTAACGGTCCGGAAGAGGTAAGAAAGATAGCAAATTATGTTACGCTGTCCAATGAAGAGGATGGAGTAGCACATGCAATAGAGAAGTTTGTATTATAATTTAGTTTGCTATGGTAATCCTAATATTAAATATGTTTAGCAGGAGGGATTACCTTGACCAAAAGAGATGTACAATATGACGACAGAAGAGCAGGATTTAAGGGGGAAATGATAGAAGAAAGGGATGAAAGGGATATGGACCCTTCACAAAGCTATAAAAAGAAAAATCCGTATAAAACGCCCCCAAGTAATATGACAACCAAGCAGAGGTGACCCTGTATCCAATGCAGGGCCAGTCATTTCGGAAATATGAATAAGGGCGGACAAAGGATTCCGCCCTTACCCTATACACTTTTTACTTAACTTGCCGCAAATCAGTTTTTAACATATTTTTGCTTCTTTTCCATAATACATATTTAAGCCCCATGCTTATAATATCTGCCATTCTCATTACAAGATTAAGACGAGTGTTCTGCAAAACCAGAAAGTCCATAAAGCCACCTGCATTTACAACTCCGGTAATGGAAATATCACCTACTTCGGGTAATTCTTTATTTACTCCTGCGCCTGGTTTTAAAGGCTTGTTTGACAGGATTATAAATCCAATATGGTCGTGTCTTCCGAGGCATGCATCAATGGCAATGATAAAAGGTTCTTTATATAATGAATTTATTTGTTCCAGGGTACTTTGAATGTTTTTGGCATGTATTGGGGTATCCAGTGTACCGTATATGTATACGTTATCATACTTTATGTTATTCAGCTTATAGCCTGTAAGAGGGCCAAGACTGTCACCTGTTGAGCGATCCGTTCCTATGCATAGGATTACAATATCCCGGTTATCCAATGAACTATCTATATATTTTTGCAGCGCGGATGATAGTTCAAAAATTGCTGTGTTTTTTTGACTGTTTATGTAGATCGATTGGGTAGGAAAAGTTCCCATATCTATGCCTCCTGAAAGTCACACTAATATATACTATTAAGGATAACCAGATAAAATGAATCTATTCTCGAATGATGATTAGTATGCTATAATATAAATAATTCAGATTTATTGCAGAAATTGAATTGTCAGAATAAAATTGTGAGAAATGTATTGTATGTGTACAGACAAATGAGGACGTGATTTTATGAAAAAATTGATGGATGAAAAAAGCATATGCTTTATTGAAAGTATATTGGATGGAATGCAGGATTGGGTAAGAGTAATCGATATGAATGATATCATTATTTATGCCAATCAGGCAATGAGAAAAGAACTTGGGGATCAATTCATAGGCAAAAAATGTTATGAAATTTTAGGAAGGTCCGGTCCCTGTGATAATTGTATTTCAAAGCATGCAATCAGAATGTATGATACAACTTATAAAGAAGAAGAAATAAACGGAAGGATATATTCTGTAAGAAGCTCCCCATTAATAAACAGTGACGGAGAAGTAGAGGCATGTGTAGAAGTATTGAGAGATATCACTCAGGAGAAGTTGATGCAGCAAAAAATAGAATTGCAGAATCAAAAGCTGAAAAGCGATTTGCAGATTGCGCGAATGATGCAGTATAGCCTGCTCCCTGAAGCAGGAAGGCTGAGCAATGGACGTATTGAGTTTACTTACACATATATGCCTTGTGAAACAATAGGCGGTGACTTTTTTGATATTTATGAAATCGACAGTTCTCATGTCGGCGTATACATAGCCGATGTTTCAGGTCATGGTGTGCCTGCCTCAATGCTTACGATGTTTTTCAGACAGTCTATTAATAAACGCTTATTATCCCCTGCACAAGTTTTAAATGAGCTTTTTGAAAAATTCAATGAAGTCAAATTTAATGAAGAGTTTTATATAACAATGTTTTATGCCGTAATAGATACGGAAAGCATGGAGATTAAATATTCAAATGCAGGACATCACACACTTCCAATTATAATAAACGAAGGCAAATTAAATATTTTAAATTCAGCAGGAATTCCTATAAGCAATTGGGCAGATAATGTCAAATACGAAGAGCATAAAATTAACTATGCTTCCGGTGATAAGATCATATTATATACCGACGGTGTTACAGAAGCGTTGGATAATAGAGGCAAAAGATATGGAGAATTAAGGTTCCAGGAATTTATTTTAAATAATTGGGGAAAACATATAGAGAAATTGAATAATGATATCCTGGAAGATATTAATAATTTCAAATCTCAAGGAAAAATGCAATTGAATAAGATAGATGATGATTTGACTGTTATAATTATTGAAATGAAGTAATTAAATTGAATTTATGTTAACAAATTAGTATTGCATTTATAAATAATGTCTGCTATAATATTATATTTTTTTTGACAATGAGGTGTTTGTGTGATATAATGTCATAAGGAAAAACAAAAGAGGTGATAAAGTGATTGAAAAAGGTGATCTCTTTAAGATAAAGCAGAGCTTGGACAGTATAGTAGGTCAAAAGGTTCAATTAACTGCTAAAAAAGGACGTAAGAAATCTGTGATTCGTCATGGCATTATTGAAAGCACCTATCCGAGTATTTTTGTTGTTAAACTTGATTCATCATCCGTTTCATCCTCTCAAACAGATCGAAGAGTATCATATAGCTATACCGACATACTTACAAAAACTGTTGAGTTAGTACTATGTAAAAATAATAAAAATATTCAGTGCAGTTAAAAAGACGATAAGTTCAGCTTATCGTTTTTTTATTATTTGTTCTATCCTCATCCTGTCCTTCATATATATTACATAGTGGATTTTTTATAAAAATGGAATATTGAGGAGGAAGGTATATATGAGTATAGAACTTAAAAAGGACTCCATAAAGATTAACCAATTGGTTCATGAGGATTTCTCGCAGACTTTGGTTGAAGGAGATATTATTGTTCCTGATGTCAAACCGGATATTTTAAGGATTCTTCAGGTTGATGGAACAGCTGTAATAAACAACAAGGATGTACAGCAGGATAAAGTAATCATTAATGGTACGGTTAATTTTAAGATTTTATATGCCCCTGATATTTCTGATACCAGCGATTTATCTGAAGCACCTGTAAAAAGCATTAGCGCAAGTTCCAATTTTGTTCATCAAATCGAACTAAAAGATAGCAGACCTAATATGAGTGCTCAGGTAGAAAGTGACATAGAACATATCGAATTCAATGTACTTAATGGGAGGAAGCTGAATGTTAAAGCAGTTGTCAATCTGGACTGTAAAGTTGTAGATACGTTAACGCTGGATATGGTAACGGATGTTTCCGCAGATGAGCAGGTGGAAGTTTTAAGAAAAAGCATTAAGGCATATAATGTGGTTGCTGAGAGCAGTGAAGATTTTATGATTCGTGAAGAATTAGATGTACCGTCGGGGAAGCCTTCCATAAAAGATATTTTGAAAATGGATGTAAAGGTTACCGGAAAAGACTTTAAACTGTTGAGCAACAAAGTAGTAGTAAAAGGGGAATTAAATGTTTGCACGCTTTACATAGGAGATATGGATGATAATTCCATACAGTTTATGGAACATGGAATTCCTTTCACGGAAATATTTGATGTAAATGGCGTAAATGAAGACATGCTTTGCGATTTGGATTATAACATTCAAAATGTATATTATCAGGCTCAGGAAGATAGTGACGGGGATGTAAGAGTAGTGGGTATTGAGGTTACACTTAGCGCCGATATTAAAGCCGGTGAAAGTCGGTCCATTGATGTGATTGCAGATGCTTATAGTCCTGATGTTGATGTGGTATTGGAAAATCGTGTATGCCATATAGACGAAATTGTAGATGAAGGAAGAACTCAGACTACCATTAAGGAAATTATTGATTTGCCTGCAGATATTCCGGACATTATTCAGGTATATAATGTTGTTACCAAGCCTTATATAAGTGAAACAAGGGTGGAGAACGGAAAAATAGTAGTAGAAGGGGTTATCGATACCTATATACTGTATTTGGCAGACAATGAAGACAATCCTGTTTTCAGTTACAAACAGGAAGTACCTTTCAGGCAAAGTATTGAAGTAAGTAATTTGTCGCCTGATATGGCATGTGATGTAAAAGCAGAAATAGACCACTGCAGTTACAGTATGAATACCGGCTCCGAGGTTGAAGTAAGATATATATTGGGCATTTCCTCCAAGATCATAAAGACATCTCAGGTGGATTTGATTACCGGAATGGAACTGAAACCATATGCCGATGTAAAATCCAGGCAGTATCCAAGTATCACCATATATTTTGTACAAAAAGGCGATACCCTCTGGAAAATAGCAAAACAGTACCGTACAACAATGCAGGAAATTATTGAAATTAATAAAATGGAGAATTCCGATAAGCTTTATGTAGGGCAGCAATTAATGATTCCAAGACGTCAAAAAATGTGTAGTTAAGAGAATAAAAGGCAATGGGGACAGTTCTTTCTGCTTCAAAAAAGCAGAAAGAACTGTCCCCATTGCCTATATTAAGAACTTTTTGCATTTTTCTCTTTAAAGTATACAATATTTTGTATATAATATTTTAGTATAGAATGGTTGCTATTAGGATGTGAAGAAATGAACAGAATGGAAATCAATGCTCGGGCCAAGATTAACATTACTCTTGACGTATTGAATAAAAGAGAAGATGGATATCATAATGTTAAAATGATAATGCAGACAATTAATTTGTATGATACTTTATATCTCGAAAAAACAGAACATGGTATTGAGGTCAAAACCAATTTGCCGTATTTACCTACAGATTCAAGAAATTTAGCGTATAAAGCCGCACAGCTATTTTTTGATGCTGTTCAAATGCCCGAAGCAGGAATAAAAATAAATATTTATAAAAGAATACCTGTAGCAGCAGGTTTGGCAGGAGGGAGTACGGATGCTGCCGCTGTATTAATAGCAATGAATAAAATGTATCGTGCAGGTTTTACCACTGACCAGCTAATGAATATGGGCAAAAAGCTTGGGGCGGATGTTCCTTATTGTATAATGGGAGGAACCGTTTTAGCGGAAGGTATTGGTGATATACTTACATTGCTGCCTTCGATGCCGCCTACTGTTATTGTTCTTGCGAAACCGCCAATCAGTATATCAACCGCATATGTATATAATAATTTAAGGGTGGATTCCATTCAGTGCAGACCGGATACCGAGAAAGTAATCAATGCTATTTACAACAAAGACATAATAGGAATAGCCAAAGGCATGTATAATGTATTGGAAACTGTTACAGCAAGAGAACATAAAGTAATAAACAGAATTAAGAACATAATGCTTGGAAATGGAGCGTTAGGCTCCATTATGAGCGGAAGCGGACCAACCGTGTTTGGAATATTTGAACATGAGGTTAATGCACGTAAGGCAGTTACAAAATTGAGAACTATTACGAAAGATGTATTTGTTGTCAGTACGTATAACGAGGGGTAGGTTTTTGAAACGAATAGTTAAGAGGAGAGGGAAACGAAATGAATGGTAGTAAGTTATCGAAGATTAATCTTAATGATTATAAACCCTTAAGAGAAGTAATATTTGAAACATTGAGACAAGCAATTATTATGGGTGAGCTGAAGCCCGGAGAACGTATTATGGAAATACAGTTTGCAGATAAAATGGGCGTAAGCAGAACACCTGTGAGAGAAGCAATAAGAAAGTTGGAGCTTGAAGGGCTAGTAACCATGGTTCCAAGAAAAGGTGCACATGTTGCCGAGCTTTCTGAAAAGGATATCATGAATGTTCTGGAGGTTCGAAGTTCTCTGGACGGGCTTGCTACTGCTCTTGCAGCACAAAGAATCAACAAGGATGAATTAAAGGAATTAAAAAATATAGTCAATCAGTTTGCGCAGTATATGGAGAAAAATAACGTTCAGGGCTTAATAAAAAAGGACGTGGAGTTTCATGATTTAATCTACAAGGCCTCAAGAAATGAAAAGCTGATGCAGATTGCAGCAAACCTGAAGGACCAGGTTCACAGATTCAGAGTAGTATATTTAAAAGATTACAGCAGCCCTAAAGAGTTGGTAAGGGAGCATATTGACATTTACCAGTCCATCGAAGCCGGTGATGCAAAGAGAGCTGAAGAATTGGCTTCAATCCACATTAAGCATCAGGAGCAAGCCATGATTTCTTCCTTCAGAAAGGGTGAATAATATTTTGGTGAATGCGCTTATTCTTGCAGGAGCAGATAAGGAAAATACCGCATTAGGCACCAATATAAAAGCGTTAATCGATATTCATGGAAAAGCAATGATTGAATATGTTATAGAGGCACTGAGAGAGAGCGGATTAGTGCATAAAATTGCCGTCGTGGGCCCCTTTAATGAACTGGACAGGCTGTTGCATAATAAAGTAGATTATATTGTGGAGGACAAAGCTTCAATATTAAATAATGTAATGGAAGGGGTTTCTTATCTGGGCAAAGAAGAAGATTTGCTGATTAGTACCTGTGATATTCCTATGCTTACCCCGGAATGTATTGCTGATTTTATCAATAAATCAGCAAGCTTGGATGCCGACTTGTGTTATCCTATCGTTAATAAAATCATAAATGAACAGAAGTGTTCCGGAATTGTTCGTACTTATACTCAAATGAAAGAAGGCAGCTTTACCGGAGGGAATTTGTTTTATATTAAGCCGCACATTGTCCAGAAATGCTGCCGTAAGGCTGAAGAGCTGATTTCGCAAAGGAAGAATTCATTTAAAATGGCAAAGGTGTTAGGACTTAAGGTCTTATTTCTTTTAATGATAAAGAAGCTTTCCATTCAACAGGCGGAGCAAAGGTTTTCAGAGGTATTTTCAATTAAGGCACGAGCAGTGATAAGTGAATATCCCGAAATAGCAAACGATGTGGATAAGGAATCAGATTTGGATTTTGTCAGAAGAAATTTATCAAAAAAGTGAAATGAATGTATAATCCCCCGTATTTATGTTAATACTCAAAATAGATACCAAATAGGGGGGATTTTTTATGAATAAAGTATTATCAGCACTTTTAGCCGGATTTATTTTAACCGTCTTAATAAGTAATTATTCCGACAGTGTTCAGGCAGACCTGGCTAGTAACCTTATACGTTTTCATGTTGTTGCCAATAGTGATTCTGCAGAAGATCAGGCATTGAAGTTAAAGGTCAGGGATCGAATAATCAATGAGTTAAAAGAACTGTTTGACAATACGGATAATATTAATGCAACAAAGGAGCAGCTGCAAAATCAATTGGATTTCGTTGAAGAGATTGCACGTGACGAGATTAAGAAGAGCGGAAAAGACTATCCTGTAAAAGCAGAGTTGGGAGTATTTCCGTTTCCAACCAAGGTATACGGAGATGTAACACTGCCTGCCGGACATTATGAAGCTCTGAGAGTAGTTATAGGAGAAGGAGCAGGAAAGAATTGGTGGTGCGTCTTATTCCCGCCGTTGTGCTTTGTTGATGCAACACATGGAGAGCTTCCCGAAAGCTCTAAAGAACAGCTGAAAAACATGCTTACGGAAGAGGAATATAAGATAATAACGTCGGCTGATTCGGATTCTGAGCTGCCGGTGCAAATCAAGTTTAAAATTGTTGAGTGGTGGCAGAATTCGAAATTGAAAATACAAACTGCATTCAACAGAACAGATTAAACAGCGTCCTTGTCATAGGAAGGACGCTGTTTTTTTGCTATTAAACAGGTGGTTTGTACACCTCAACCAATACATAAAATTTTATGATGTATGAATGATATATTGGGAATATATAATAAATATACTGTAATATCATATATAAATATGGTATTATGAAAAAAATTGCCTTCGACGAATTAATGTTTTACTTAAAGGGGGGGAATGTATGAGTATAATAGCAATTGTTACGAGACTTGTACTGTCTGTAATTCTGGGCGGCCTTATTGGTATGGAAAGAGAAAACAAAAACAGACCTGCCGGATTCAGGACGCATATACTTGTCTGTGTAGGAGCTGCTTTAGTAATGATAACATCCGAATTTATTTCAGAAAAATATAGAGGGATAACTGCAGTTGACCCTACAAGACTTGGTGCACAGGTTATCAGCGGTATAGGTTTCTTAGGGGCAGGAACGATTATCAGACAGGGTGCCAGTGTAAAAGGACTTACAACAGCAGCAAGCTTATGGGCTGTTGCATGCGTAGGATTAGCTGCAGGATGCGGTTTCTATTGGGGAGCTTTAGGTGGAGCAGTAATTATTTATATAACCCTTATTCTTCTAAGCAAATTTGAAATATTATTTGAGCGGAAGTCAGCATACTTAAATATATGTGTTGAAATGAAAAATAAACCGGGGAAAATAGGTGAAATAGGTATGATGTTGGGGCGGTACGATGTAAGCATAAGGAATATTGAATTTCTGAATGACGGCGCGGAAGAGGAGGATGTACTTTTAAAGCTTTCTTTGAAGCTTCCTCATGGATTAGCACATGACAGAATAATTAAAGAGATAGCAAAGATAGAAGGAATAAACAGCATAGAAAGAACTTAAATATTGACAATAAAATCCAATGCTGTTAAAATAGTATCACTGTTTTAAGAAATGGAGAGAAACCAAAGAAGATGAAAAGACTTGATCAATCAAAGACGCCGCTTTTTGATGCATTGAAAAAATATATAGACAGCAGGGTTATTCCGTTTCATGTGCCGGGGCATAAACAGGGAAAAGGACTTAATGAGTTCAGGGAATATGTTGGGCACAGAGTACTGCAGATGGATGTAAACGGAATGGAAGACCTTGATAATGCCAGCAACCCTATTGGAGTAATATACGAAGCGGAAAAACTGTGTGCACAAGCTTTCGGTGCTCAAAATGCGTACTTTTTGGTTAACGGTACAACAGCCGGTGTACAGGCAATGATTTTAAGCACCTGTCAGCCGGGGGATGAAATATTGATACCAAGAAATGCACATAAGTCCACCATAGGAGGAATTATTTTAAGTGGTGCAATACCTGTATATATTCAACCTGAAATAAATGAGCAATTAGGTATTGCAATGGGTATAACCGAAGAAGCTGTGAAGAAAGCAATTAAGGAGCATCCACATGCGAAGGCATTATTCGTTATTAATCCCACATACTATGGAGCAGTATCGGATTTGAAAGCAATCGTACGAATTGCGCATAGAAACAACATGGCGGTGCTTGTAGATGAAGCACACGGTGCCCATATGTCTTTTCACGATGATTTCCCTCTCACAGCAATGGAAGTCGGAGCTGACATGAGTGCAGTAAGCCTGCATAAAACGGCAGGTTCTATGACGCAAAGTGCTTTGCTTTTGACCCGGGGAAATATTGTATCGCCTGACGCAGTAAAGCAGGTTATTAATCTCACATATACTACCAGTGCTTCTTATGTGCTCATGGCCTCCATTGATGTTGCTCGCAAGCAGTTGGCAACCCAGGGAGCAGATATGCTGGAAAATGCGTTGGAACTGGCACGCTGGGCAAGAGAAGAGATTAATAACATTGATGGGTTATATGCATTCGGAAAAGAACTGGTAGGAACACCGGGTTGCTATGATTTTGATGAAACCAAGCTTTCAATCCATGTCAGGAAACTGGGCTATACCGGATATGAGATAGAAAAGATATTAAGAACAGAATATAATATTCAAATAGAGCTATCGGATCTTTATAATATACTTGCTGTGGTAACCATAGGAGATACGAAGGAAGATCTTCAGGCTTTGATAAATGCGCTAAAGGATATTACCTCCAGGACAAATAGTAAGGAAGTGAAAAATGCTACAAGAATACCGCATCATCCTAAGCTTATCGTAAGTCCGAGGGATGCATTCTATAGCAATAAGAAAAGCGTAAAATTAGAAGATGCCGTTGGAGAGATATCCGCAGAAATGATTATGGCATACCCGCCGGGAATACCTGTAATTTGTCCCGGTGAAAAGATTACAAAAGATATTGTTGATTATGTTAATATATTAAAAGAAGAGCATTGTCAGCTTCAAGGGACTGCAGATCCATATGTGGATTATATCAAAGTGTTAGGAGTTGAATAAATAAGGAAAAGTCTTATCCGCTTCTTTCTTTGTGCATATTTTCACTGAAACAGCAGAAAATATGAACAAATGAAGGAGGCTTTTTTTATGAACAAATACCGTAATATTACTTTGTTTATCATTATTTGCGGTATATGTATCACTTTGTACACATTTAGCATCAATCAAGGTAAAGTTGAACAGAATAATGCGTCAGAAACAATAAGTATTGTTACTGCACAGGATGCCGACAGGGAAGATGATATTCAGCTATTGGCCAGGTGTGTTAATGGTGAGGCCAGAGGCGAGCCATACATAGGACAGGTTGCAGTAGCCGCTGTAATTCTCAATAGGGTTAAGCATCCTTCTTTCCCCAATACACTTGCAGGTGTCATTTATCAACCGAAGGCATTTACGGCAGTGCAGGACGGGCAGATTAACGTGCCCATTGATCCCAATTCCACAGTATACAAGGCATGCAGGGATGCAATGAACGGTTGGGACCCAACCGATGGGGCAATCTATTATTATAACCCTGAAAAGACAACGAATAAATGGATTTATAGCAGACAGGTAGTGAAGACCATTGGTAAACATAAATTTGCAAAATGATGCAATTTACAGGAGGATATTGACATGGGTATACGAAAAAAACTGTTGGATTTTAAACAGCGCTTAAGCGACAGACATATGTACAGCATTGTATTGGTAGTTACGGCAGTCATAGCTTCGGCAGGCATATACCAATACAAAAGGGCTCTTGATTATAGAAATTCTATAGAAAATCAGTATAACAGAGCGTTTCATGAATTGGTCGGATATGTTGAAAATATTGAAGTATCTCTTGCAAAAGGAATGCTTGTAAACAGTCCCAACCAAATGGTTAATTTGTCAGCTGAAATATGGAGGAAGGCGGCATTTGCACAGGCTAACTTGGGACAACTGCCAATATCTCATGTGCAGTTGGACAAGACCTCAAAATTTCTGACTCAGGTTGGGGATTATGCTTACAGTCTTTCGCAAAAATCAATGGACAACCAGGATATAACGGATGAAGATTACAACAATTTGGACAAGCTCTATAAATACTCACGTACATTGAGCGATGCTTTAAATAATATGCAAAGTGAGGTATATGAGGGCAGAATAAAGTTTGGTGAGCTGCAGAAAAAAGGGAGCAAACTCATTGCAAAGGCTTCGAAAAACGTAGCTGTTTCCAAGCTTGAAAATATTGAGAAGGAATTTCAGGATTATCCAAGCTTAATTTATGACGGCCCGTTTTCAGACCATATAGAACGAATGAAGCCGAGGCTGCTTGAAGGTGGAAAGGAAATCACCCAGGAGCAGGCTAAAGATGTGGTTATTCAATTTCTGGGAGAGGAAAAGGCTAAGAATATTGAATTTACAGGTGAAACAGATGGTTCTATAAAAACATACAGTTTTGCTGTATATCCGGAGGGTCAGTCAAAGAAAAAGGATAACAGAAGGATTACCGTTGATGTTACGAAGATTAACGGATATATCTTATGGATGCTTGATAACCGAAAGGTTGAACGAATCAGCGTTGATATTGATGAAGCAAAGAAGAAGGCGCAGGAGTTTCTTGACAGCCATGGAATGACCAGCATGAAGGAAAGCTATTACTTGCAGAATGACGGTATAGCGGTTATTAATTATGCTTATGTGCAGGATAACATTATTATGTATCCTGAATTGGTAAAGGTGAGAGTTGCCCTGGACAATGGAGAAATAATCGGATTTGAAAGCAAAGGCTATATTATGACCCATCAGGATAAAAGGGAGCTTCCTGCCATTAAGCTAACCGAGCAGGAAGCAAGAAAGAAGGTAAATAAGAGATTGAATATTGATTCCATACGCTTAGCAGTCATACCTTTGGAATCCAAGCGTGAGGTATTGTGCTATGAGCTCAAAGGAAAATATGAGGAGAGAGATTTTCTGATATATATCAATGCGGAAACCGGTAAAGAGGAAAAAATATTAATGCTGCTTGAAACACCTAATGGCATATTGACTATGTAATTTGGCAATACTAGTATTGGACGCTAATATAAAGGGAGTTGAAATCTATGGGTAGACGATCAAAAATGTCGGATTTACTCAAAAATGAAATAGCAAAAGAGCTTGGAGTCTACGACATAGTTAAAACTGAAGGTTGGGGCGGAGTTAGTTCACGTGATTGTGGCAATATTGTAACCAAAGCAATTGAAATAGCTGAACGGAGCATTAATAGCCGACAGTAAACAACCTTAATTAGCGTTTCAAGACTAAAAAAGGCGGATTTCTCCGCCTTTTTTAGTTAAGGCAGAAATTCTCTTCTTTTTTATTTCAAAAAATGATTGCAGTACTCAATCATAAAGGGTAAAATAATAAAATATAATGAAATGGATGACTGGTTGAATTAAATTATTTATTAACGCCACAATTATATACATAAAGCAGTAATTTTGATAAGGTCTAATAGGTTAAGGGGGTACAAAAATGGCACACAAGCTTACGGTATGTGTGTTATTCGGAGGGCAGTCCTCCGAGCATGAAGTATCAAGAGTATCGGCAGCGTCAGTTATTAAAAATCTGAATAAAGATAAATATGATATCGTTACAATAGGTATTACGAAAAAAGGAGAATGGCTTTTATATCAGGGTCCAATTGATAGAATACAAACGGGCGAATGGGAAAAGGGGTATGTTTGCAAAGCAATAATTGCACCGGATGCATCGGTTAATGGGATTATTAAATTCGGAGAATCTGAGGCAGCAAATGCCAAAATTGACGTTGTTTTTCCGGTGCTGCACGGTTTGTATGGAGAAGACGGAACAATACAAGGATTATTGGAACTTGCCGGCATCCCTTATGTAGGAGCAGGTGTTCTTGCATCATCGGTCGGAATGGATAAAATATATACCAAGATTATTTTTAAAAATGCAGGCATTCCGCAGGCTGATTGGGAGGTTGTATTCAAGGAAGAGCTGGACAACATGGATATGGTTATTGAAAGGCTTGAGAAAAAGTTTACTTACCCGTGTTTTGTTAAGCCTTCCAATGCCGGTTCATCCGTAGGAATAACCAAGGCTCACAATAGGGCAGAACTAATAGACGGTTTGAAGCTGGCTGCTGTGCATGACAGAAAGATACTGGTTGAGGAATTCATAAACGGAAGAGAAGTGGAATGTGCCGTATTGGGTAATTATTGCGATGCAGAAGCATCCATACTGGGGGAAATTATTCCAAGCAAAGAATTTTATGATTATGATGCAAAATATAACGATAGTAATTCGGAATTAATTATTCCTGCCCGTCTTCCGGAAGAAACAACCGAACAAATACGGAAGTATGCAATAGAAGCATTTAAAAAGCTTGACGGTACTGGTCTTTCCAGGGTGGATTTTTTTGTGCATAAAGAAACAGGTAAAATATATATTAATGAAATTAATACCATGCCGGGTTTTACTAATATAAGCATGTACCCGAAGTTATGGGAGGCCTCCGGTTTAAGCTATTCTCAATTGCTTGACAGATTGATTCAGCTGGCACTTGAAAAATCAGGCGGAAAGAAAAGGATATAAAAGTATTTGTTGTTTTTTGGGGGAATTAAAATGGATAACAGGCCGATCGGTGTGTTTGATTCGGGGTTAGGCGGATTAACTGCTGTCAAGGAGCTAATGAATCAGCTGCCGGGAGAAAGTATTGTGTATTTTGGTGATACCGGAAGAGTACCGTACGGAACTCGTTCAAATCAAACCGTTATTAAATATGTTCTTCAAGATATACGTTTTTTATTGAATTTTGACATTAAGTTTATTATAATTGCATGTGGTACAGCCAGCTCTATTGCTTTGGAAGCAGTACAGGATAAATTTGAAGTTCCTATTATAGGAGTAGTAAACTCAACTGCAGAGCAGGCAGTCAGGACAACAGTCAATAAAAAGATAGGAATCATAGGCACACAGGGAACCATTAACAGCGGTGCTTATGAACGAAAGATTAAAGAATTGGACAGTGAAGTCAAGACTTTTTCAAAGCCTTGTCCGTTATTTGTTCCGCTTGTTGAAAACGGATACCTTGATAATAAGGTCGTGAGATTAGTTGCAGAAGAATATCTGGAGCCGCTGATTGCTGAACAGGTAGATACCTTGATACTGGGGTGTACGCATTATCCCTTGCTTAAAAAGGTTATATCTGATATTATGGGTGAGCATGTTAGGCTTATTGATCCGGGAGTTGAAACTGCCCGATATGTAAAAGAATTGTTTAAAAGCAATCATATGCTGGCTGACTCACGGTCAAAATCTACCTATCGATATTTTGTGAGTGACAGTATAGACAATTTCAGCAGATTGGGGAGTTTGTTTCTCCAAAAACAAATTAATGATGCTGTAGAAAAGATTGATATAGAAAAATACTAATCGGAAAAAAATACAGGGGATGAAACATGAACAAGAATGTAATAATATCCGTTAAAGGCTGCCAAAAATACGGCAATGACGAAGATTGCATTGAGTTGATAACTCAAGGCAAATATTACAAAAAAGGAGTTAATTATTTTGTAACCTACAAGGAAACTGAAATAACAGGAATGGATGGGACCACAACAACATTAAAAATCGAAAATGACAAAGTAACCCTTATGCGTTTTGGACAAAATAATTCACAGTTGATTTTTGAAAAAGGTCAAAAACATATATGCTATTATGAAACGCCATATGGAGCTTTTACAGTTGGTGTGTTGTCAAATAAGCTGGACATTAACATAGATGACTGCGGCGGAGATTTGTTTGTGGGCTATGAATTAGAAATTGACAATGCTGCTGCAGGAGAAAACAATTTTTATTTAAAAATAAGGGAGGCCGGTACCAATGACAAACTTGATAGAAAAGGTGAAGATGCAGATTACAAAAGTCATTAAACAGGCATTGCAAAAGGCTGTTGAGACAGGCAATCTTCCTGAAATAGAGGTGAATGAAATCAATCTTGAGGTTCCCAGGGAAAAGCAGCATGGGGACTTTGCTACCAATATTGCCATGCAGATTACGCGGCAGGCTAAAAAAGCTCCAAGACAGATTGCGGAGGATTTAATCAATCATATGAACCTTGAAGGTACCTTCATAGAAAAAGTTGAAGTAGCCGGTCCGGGATTCATTAATTTTTATTTAAAGAATTTATGGCTATATGAAGTGATTCCTGCAATTGAAGCAGAGGGAGAAGATTATGGAAAAGTAAATATAGGGAACGGACAGAAGGTAATGGTAGAATTCGTCAGCGCAAATCCTACTGGTCCCATGCATATGGGAAATGCGCGGGGCGGAGCACTTGGGGATTGTCTGGCAAGTGTGCTGGAGTGGGCAGGATATAATGTAACAAGAGAATTTTACATTAATGATGCGGGCAATCAAATTGAAAAATTCGGAAGGTCTCTTGAGGCAAGGTACATTCAACTGCTAAAAGGAGAAGATGCGGTTCCTTTTCCCGAAGACGGATATCATGGAGAAGATATCATTGACCACATGAAGGAATTTATTCAGCTTGAAGGGGATAAATATCTTAATGTTCCTTCGGAGGAAAGAAGACAGGTTCTTGTAAAATACGCCCTTGAGAAAAATATATCCAAGCTCAAATCAGACCTTGAGAATTATGGAATAAAGTATGATGTATGGTTCAGAGAAAGCTCCCTTTATGAAAATCATGAGGTCGAAGAAACCATAAACTATCTGAAAGAAAAAGGCTATACGTATGAGGATGAAGATGCGTTATGGTTTAAAGCAACGGAATTCGGAGCCGAAAAGGATGAGGTGTTGGTAAGAAATAACGGTATTCCTACCTATTTTGCAGCCGATATTGCCTATCACAGGAATAAGTTTATTACAAGAGGCTTTGATAAGGTAATTGATATCTGGGGTGCCGACCATCATGGACATGTAGCGCGAATGAAGGGTGCTATGAAAGCCATAGGCTGTGACCCTGAACGGTTGGAAATTATTATTATGCAATTGGTAAGATTGTTCAGAAACGGTGAAGTAGCAAGAATGTCAAAAAGGACAGGCCGTTCGGTGACTTTAAGTGACCTTTTGGAAGAAACCAGCAAGGATGCAGCAAGATTTTTCTTCAATATGAGACAGGCAGGGAGCCACCTTGATTTTGACCTGGATTTATCGGTTTCACAATCTAACGATAATCCGGTATTTTATGTACAGTATGCTCATGCCAGAATATGCAGCATCATACGCTTGCTGGAGGAAGAAGGTTATAAGGTTCAGCCGGCAAGTGAGATCAATACTTCACTGCTGGTACAGCCTGAGGAATTGGAATTGCTGAAGAAGCTGGCAGAGCTTCCTGAGGAGATAAAGCTTTCGGCAGTAACCATGGAGCCGAGCAGAATGACTCGATATTTGTTGGATATGGCGGCACTTTTCCATTCCTTCTATAATGCCTGCAGAGTAAAGGTAGAAGATGAACAATTAATGATGGCAAGGCTTAAATTGATTGATTGTATAAGAATCGTATTAAAAAATGTACTTCATATGCTGGGTATATCAGCACCTGAAAAAATGTGATAATAAGTTTAATATGGGGAAGCTCTGTTTTGTATTCTATAAACATTTGAGCTTTCCTGCAGGAGTAAAAGGCTTCATAATATCATACATAATCAGAAGCCTTTTTGTTCTTTGTGGGGCGGACGACTCTGCCCTTCCGCAATTTACTAAATAGGAATATTTACATGAGATTATATGGGGAGTACGGCAATATGTTAAGAAAGAAATTAAAAGCTTCACTAATGTTCGTTTTTTTAATGGTTCTGATTTTTTCCGGAGCATATGCCCAGGAGCAGACTTCTGCAGTAATCTTTAGAGATGTGGAAGCACAAGGTGAGAACTATTGGGCAAGGTCTGCAATATACAGGATGGCAGAGATGTCGGTTATTAAGGGAAATGAACATGGATTGTTCGAGCCTTTTTCTCCGGTAACCAGGGAAGAAGTATTTGCTTTTATTTATCGCGCTGTTGGGAAAGAGGCTGAAGCCCAAAGGCTTGCAAACGAATATTGGAATAGGGTTGTATTGAATGAGCCAGGGAATACAAATACCAGGTCGTGGTCAGACGGGTATTTAATAATGGCTGCGGATGACGGATTAATTACAAGGACTGAAATGGAAGCTGCATTAAAAACCGGTTATTCTGGTGCATTTAAGAAGGATGAACCTGCACAAAGGCAGGAAGTTGCGGTATGGCTTGCCAAGGTGTTAAAGCTGGAACCTGTTTATAGCTTACAAGTCTGCATTAATTCCTTTTCAGATGGCATGGAGGTTGACCCTTTAAAGAGACCGTATTTGGAAGCGATACTCAGGGAAAATATAATGAATGGCAGCGGAGGCTGTATTTTGCCAAAAAATAATATACTGAGAGAGCAGATGGCTCAAATATTGGTTAATTCGGAAAAATATATCCATATTATAAAAAACAGTGCAGAAAAATCAATTGATGAGTTGTTGAAAGAACTTGATTTTAGCGATGTCTATAGGGGAAGAATATATTTTTATGATCCATATACATCCAAAATAGTCATATCGGATGCGAATAAATGGGAAAACAACGTCTGGGTACCTGCAGTGGGACAAGCTTATATGGAGCTTGAGCTGAATCATAATGCTTTACTGTTTGCAGAAAAACAAAAAATAACAGTTAATGATATTAATAAAAATTATCTTGATAGTGAAGCTTATTTTGCTGTGCGTAAAGGTGAAGACGGGAAAAACTGTGTTGTATTGGTAAGTCTTGGCTATGAAATATTAAAAATCCAATCTTAAATTTATTCAGCAAAAAGCCGATATATATTAATAATAGGTAAAGGCTTTGTAAAGTTAATATGAAAAATTAGCATTAAGATTCGTAGAATAGCTCAAAATTCCGCAAGCAAGATTAAAACTGCTGCACTGTGGATAGTCAAGGGTAAAAATGAACAGGCTAACGCCTGCCCTGTGACAATCCACAGTGCAGCAGTAAAGGATTAACTAAGCGGAATTTAGGCTATAACTAAAAACTTCCGTTTTTCTTTAGCAGACAGATTCAAACCTGCGACTTGAGCTGGGGTAAGACCATTAAGCGATGAATGTGGCCTGACAAAGTTGAAAAAGAACACAAACATACTGATCATATTGTTGGCTGATGCAAAAGAATTAAAGCCCTGCTTTGTCTTGTACCAAGCCTTGAACTGATGATGAAAAGATTCGATGAGGTTGTTTGATATATCATCCTTGAATGATTTAACCCTTATATGTTTGACATTGTGAAATATGGACTTTACAGGTACCTTGTAGGCACTGTAACGGTCTGAAACAATTGAACCTGGCTTGCCAAGTGGCTTGACTGACTCCATCAGTGAAAAAGCTTGTAGAGAGTCACGATGTGGTGATAAGTGATAACCTAGTATAAATCTTGTTTCAGAATCAATGATGAACCAGATGTAATGTTTGACACCATTGATTTTTACCACAGTCTCATCGGTATGCCACTCATCAGAGTCGAAATTAAGGGATGGTATGAGCTGCAGACTGAAGTTATGGAACATGGGGGCAAACTTCTTGCACCAATCACTAATTGTGGTATGAGATACCTTGACATTGAAAGCAATCTGAAAAATTGAGGCAATATTTCTGAAGGAGTTCTTACCAAGGTAGAACATAGAAAGAGCGGTGATGATCAGATGTGCCGGATATCTCATACGCTTGAAATCAGTTTTGCCAAACAGGTTTGACATTGAAGCTGAATCAATGGAAGTATGTTTAGCGACAAAAAAGGAATGATAGCAGGACTTGTCACCGCAACGATAGTTGGTGTAGTGTTTATAGTCATGATGAATGAAGGATGCCTTGCCACATACAGGACATCGAGGATATTTATGAATTACTCTGGTACTTGGTCGTTCAGGTGCGAATTGGTGATTACAGTTACGGCATAGATATTTTTGATAGCCATCTTTATCTTTGCCGAAACGATAAAACAAATGAGAATTGTTGCATTTAGGGCACTTTAATGATACAATTTTCTGCATGAGGACTTGCTCCTTTCTGGGAGATAATTTGTTTTGTTGCAGAAACATTGTACCAGAAAGTGTGGCAAGTCCTCAATTTTCATTTAACTTTACAAAACGATAGGTAAAACATAGGAGGATATGATATGAAAAAGCTTGCGGCAGGTTTGTTTCTTTTGGGATTGGTTTTATTTGCAATATTATATATCGGTCAATTTCCGGAGTCCACTGTATGTGCCGAAGTGTATGAGCCTAAAATAACTTCTGCCAAGTGGTTGATCGAATTGTCAGAAGGCCGGCAGATTAAAATTACAGGTTCGAATTTTGTAAAAGGAGCGCAAGTTATCTTTAACCCTGTTTTGAAGCCAATTGACAATGAAGCAGATGCGGAATCGGAAGCCGTTAGCAGGTTAGACATGTGGTATGACCTTAAAGGTGGAATTCGAGGAACTAATGTCATTGTTTCTACCAATGGCAATACGATTTATGTGGACACACCGGCCGGAAGACCGGCGGAAATAAGAGAATACAGCTTAATTGTAGTGAATCCGGATAAGACCATAAGCAATAATTATGAAGGAATAGATGATATTATTGATGTCATAGGCGAACCTAAATATGTAGATGCAAGGCTTATTAATAACAGCTTTATTTTGATTCATTGGTCTAAGGTTGAAGGTGCCAAAGAGTACGAAGTATATATGTCCATGAATAGCAGTAAGACAAAATATTTAATAGGGTTTACACAAAATACCAGTTTTATATATGATGACCTTAAAAAGAATACGGAGTATTATTTTTATGTAAGAGCAGTGGGAGATTTTAATGTATCTGATTTCAGCGATGACAGCGTAAAGACAAGAAGCAAAATTAAGGATAATGATACCTATGATTTAATTGATTTAGGTACTATAAAAAAGGGCATTGGAGGTACAGCTACGGTTATATTTAACAGCAGTGATTTTTATGATGAAAATATCATTGACTTAACAGAAGGAGATTTGGCAGGCTGCTCTAATGTTGATATATTTATGCCTGCAGAAATAATATCAAAATATAATAAGAAGATGGTGAAGATTGCCGGCAAAGATATTAATATTAGTTTTAATCCGGGAGTTTTTGCTAACTTATCAATGAATCGAAATGTAGAAAATAAAGAGGCAGGTGTCAGACTTCAAATTTTAAAAGTAAATGAAAATTGCAATATGGGAATTGGGCAGGGCTTACTCTCTTCTCAATATGTAATTAAAGCAGAGCAGTATGACGGCCATAGTATAACACCGATTAGTGTACTGCAGGATTCTATGAATATTATTTTGGCATATGATACTCAAAAAGCCTCTTTTAGAAAATATTCAAATGTGAAAATTGGCAGATATAGTACGGATAATAATTCGTGGGAAAGCATTAATACCGATGCAATTGGAATCCAATATGTTACGGCTTCGGTTAATAGGTTGGGTAAATATGCTGTAGTAGGCATGAGATAAGAGGTGACAGGCATGAAGAAGATATGTATGGCATTAATTCTATGTATAATTTTATCGGTTTCGGCACCTGTATTTGCTGATAACAATACCATGGCAATAGAAGGTTTTTTTGCTGCAGTAGAAGGAGAAACTATTTTGATTGAGCGGTATGACGGTAGAATATCCAGGTTTTCGATTGCCGGTAACGCTGAAATAACCATTGATTCTATACCTGTTAGAATAGAACAGTTCAGACCCGGCCTGGAGGTATACGGAGAGATTAATGCAAATAATCAGGTGGTCAGGCTGGAAGCATATTCAACGGAAGTTTTAGGATATATTCCTGAAGGGGGAATTATTAAGAAGGGTATTGTTAAAAACTTTAGTGAATCAGCTTTAACTATACAGTCCGATGACAACAGCATTGTTACATATACCATATCACCTGCTACGGTTGTATTAAAGAAGAATATGAGCGTACCTTTAAGCAGTCTTTATCCGGGTGACTATGTTAAGCTCTATATGTATGAGTTAAATTCGTTAATGGTTATGAGGGTAGAGGTACAAGATGACTCTATAAAGGTAAAGGATGTATATAAAGCTGTACTTAGTGGTGTAGATATGCTTAGTAACACATTAATGTTAAATAATGTTGAAGTGTTTGTAAACGGTAACTGGCAAAGAAAAAACAATTTAGTATCCATTCCGTTTAGTGAAGAAATGCCTGTTTATATCGGAGGTACAAAAATACCTGTTAGTCATTTAAAATATTATAAAGGCAGAACCATATACATGGCAGTAAAGGCCTTTTTTGGTAAGGATAAGGTAGAAAAAATTGTCATTAAGCAGTATTATGAATCACTGCTTACAGATACAATTAAGGCTGTAAACAAATTTAGCTCATCATTGGAGTTAAAGAACGGAAGGGATATTATATTTAATGAAGGTACAATTATTGTTCAGAATGGACGACTAATGGATAAGGATTCTATTGAGCGTTATCTTGATGTATGTATTGCAGGAGATGGGAAGAGCGGACAATTGACTGCAGATATGATTTATGTTTATAATAGAAGTATTAATCATAATGATTTAAGTGATTACCGCCTGTATTTCGGTGAAATTGATGAAATATACAAGGACAGATTAGTATTGGATGACGTCGATGAAATAGAGGATAATGAATGGGATTCGACGTCGGATAAAACCTTCTATTATGACAATGATATATATATTTATGATATTGACAAATCTGAAATATACAATAATGCCGAAATTCTTTATTCGTATTTTAGAAATGAATCGGACGACGATTTTGATTATTATGAATATGCTTATGTATATGCTGATGGAAATAGAATTTGCGCCATTGCTTTAACCTCAGATTATCACAATACTAATTATGATAGAGTAACTGTAGGAACTGTCGAAGAAGTAGAAGATCATGCTATGGTAGGTTGGAGAGTAAAATTGAAAAATGCTGCTGACTGGAGTGACAGAAAAGAAGCATGGATGCCAAGAAGCAGCGAGCTTGCTGTTATTCTTGAAAATGCTATGATTGTTAAAGACGGTAAAATCATATCACCTCAGGATGTAAAACCGGGTGATGATTTGTATATGGTTCGTGATACCAGGTATGTTTATAAGGAGGACAGGACTGTAGCTAAGGTTGTCATTGTTAAATAGTGAGGAAGGGGAATTATGTGAAGAGAATTACAGCTATTATTATAATATTGGCTAATTTGTTGACAGCATTTAATGCATACGGCGCACCGCCGGAATTTTCCGGCGGTGTGAACAATGAGAACGAATATGAGGAACTTGTATTTATTACAGGTGAACCAATTAAGTTTAAAGGGGAATATAAGGTTTCTGAAAAAGTAGATGATAAAAAGAAAGAAGTTACCTATACATTTAATAATCTTAAGCCTGAAGATACTTCTATTGATGGAAAACTTAAGAGGACAGTAAAATGTACAACAGAATATATAAGAAAAAATGATAAAGGACAGACGGTTGCCAATACTAGTATTCAGATAACCGAGACCATTCAAATCGGAAAGGATAAATATACGCTTAAAAGAGATGCTGTGCAGTTTTCCAAGTCAGATATTATTGATAACCGCCCTGCCTCGGATTTTTATTCCGGAAACTTTAAAATCAAAAAGCAATATACCATTAATAATGGTGAAGGTACGGTTGTATTAGTGGGTACGGGTGTCAATTATGGTTATCAGAATTTCTGGGGAAATACGGAGACGCAGCTTATTGATTACACGATAGACTATAACAGAAAGATTATTGACGAGGATGATCCTGATGAAGCAGAAGAAATTTCATGGAGTGGAACCGTAAGCATTAAAGCATCGGACAGCAGTACAAAAAGCTTGAAATATTCAGAAAATGAAGCCAATTTTTCAAGCTTCAACGGAGGATATATTCGGGTAACCAATGGGGATATGGTATCGGAATACACCTATGACCTTCCCAAAATGGAGAAATCAAGTTATGGATATAATTCAGGCAGTGTGGAAACTGCTTTACCGAATAAAAAAGGGAAGAGAAAAACAGGCAGTGAAAAATTGTCCAAAAGCATGCTTCCTCAGCTTCAGCGTCTGGTGGTTCCAAAATTTAAAGATACAGGCGGACATTGGGCACAGAGTTATATAGAAAAGCTGTATTCGTTGGAGGTTTTTGAAGGAGAGAGAGATTTCTTTTTGCCTGAAACTCCCATGACGCGTCAGGAGTTTGCACAGGCGGTTGTTAAGGCATGCGATATCAGACTTATTTCCAATACAAGCACCAAGTCTTCATCAAGAAGGAAAAAGTCGGAAGAACCTTTGTTTACAGATGTCAATACAAAGGACCCTGACTATGAATACATAAGTCAGGCTGTCAATAAAGGAATCATTCAAGGACGTCCGGATGGCACCTTTGCACCAATGGAGCCACTTACAAGAGCGCAGGCGGTGACAATATTAATCAGGGCGCTGGGCTTTGAAAACAGGGCTCCCAGTCCGGGATATGTTATGAATTTCAGGGATGAAAGCCAGATTCCCAACTGGGCAAAAGACAGCATATATGTTGCAGTGGAAATCGGAGTTTTAAAAGGGGATGAACAGGGCAATATAAACGCAGAAAAGGTTATGAGCAGGGCAGAGGCTTCTGCTATGTTAGTCAGGTTTTTGGAGTTTTTGGAAAAGGATTTACAAAGGGATTACAGAGAAGAAATAATATATTTTAACTAGATTGCATTGGTTCAAATAAATGGAATGGAGATGCAAAGTGAAAATGAAAATGTTTAAAAAGTCATGTAGTGTATTTAGAATCACAAGCTTGCTGGTTGTTGTAATACTGCTGTTTACATCGATGTTTACCGTATCGGCTGCGGAAGATAAAGAGCAGGAAGATCCCAATATACGGTATATCCAGTCATTAAAAGGATTTATATTACATTACTATAAGATGGATATAACCGAATCGGAATTATTGGAGGGTGCACTTAAAAATATTCTGAAAGAGCATCCGGAATTAGTGAATAATGCCGTTGAAGGAATGCTTAATTCTCTTGATGAATATAGTACATATTTTGATGAAGAGGAATATAAGCAGTTTGCAACGGACATAGACGGAAGATTTGGTGGGATAGGCATATCGGTTGAAAAGAAAGGTGAATATATCACTGTTGTTTCTCCATTGGATGATACACCGGCTCAAAGAGCAGGACTGAAATCAGGGGATAAAATTATTTTTGTTGATGACACGGATGTGACCAATAAAGAAACGGATGTAGTAGTGCCAATTATGCGTGGCGAACCCGGTACTTCAGTCAGACTTGGAATAAAAAGAGAAGGTGTGGATGGAATTCTTTATTTTGACATTGTTCGTGAAATCATTAAAGTAAATCCTATAAGCTTTAAGGTATTGGAGGATGAAATTGGTTATATAAAAATCCAGACCTTTAATTCTAATACGGAAGAGTATTTGCGAAAGGCTCTTGATGAATTTGATTCAAAAGGAATTACCAAGTTGATTATTGATGTCCGATATAATCCGGGTGGTTCTCTTGAACAGGTTGTTGATGTTGCCAAGCACTTTGTGCCGAATAAGGGCCCGATAGTACACATCGACTATAAGAAGCCTGAAGACAAGCAGACATATTACTCAGACATTGAAGACAGCAAATATCAGTTAGTGGTACTTGTAAACGAATGGAGTGCCAGTGCGTCAGAAATTTTTGCAGGCGCTATTCAGGATTCAAAAGCAGGTACGATAATAGGTGTAAAAACTTTTGGCAAAGGAACCGTTCAGCAGTTGATTCCATTAAAAAAAGGCGGTGCTATGAAGCTTACTATGGCGAAATACCTGACTCCAAGTGGTGTAGCAATTGATGGAGTAGGAATTAAACCGGATATTGTTGTAAAAAATGAAAAACAAAAGATTGATGTGAATACTTTGGAGAAGCTGGAGATAACACGAAGGATGGAGTTAGGCGATACAGGAAAGGATGTACTGGCTGCGGAACAAAGGCTCAAAATATTGGGATATAAAACAGAGGAGCCTGATGAAATGTTGGATGAAGAAACATACCTGGTGGTAAAAAATTTCCAGAGCGACAGAGGTCTTTTTCCATATGGAGTACTGGATATAACAACTCAGATATATTTGGAGAATGCCATATCGGATGTAGAAATTGAGGTTGATAAGCAATTGGAAGAAGCGATAAAAGTGCTTAAAGCTTCTTAAGACCAATGAATAATATAGGAAAAACAAAATGGGGGCAGTGCTGCCCCCTATTTTTCCGAGCATTTTTTATTATCTTGTTCCAAAAAGATATAATCGTCCAAATCTTCCTTGCTTCTATCTTTTTTGTGTTTTTCATACTTCATATTATTATTTTTACCTTCATTTTCCTTTTCTTTTTTAATCTCGTTCATAAAAGCCTCCTTATACATCATTGATATAATTATATATTTTATTCAATTATTACTAATATATTCGTTTTAATCTGAAATGGTTCAATCAGAACTTTTGCTAATTTGATGGTATAACTTCCAGGAAATTGGAATAAAATCATATATATATTCAGAGTTTAGTAGAAAGGTGGGCTTTTATTTATGAAGCGACTGATAAGCATATTCATCTGTATACTGTTATTTTCATTATCGGTGTCCGGATGTTCTTTTGAATCATTGGATAAGGATTCAGCGAATAATGTTCAGCAGGAAGAAGAAAGCCAGGCTACCAGCAGCACTATGATTACGGAGGAAGAGAGCGATACCAGGGAAGAAAAGGTTGTATTGACTCTTTATTTTGTTGACAGCGAAGCAGGAAAGCTGGTTCCGGAGAAAAGATTTATTCCTAAAAATCAAATGCAGGACCTCAATATGTCTGCACAAACAGCGATGAAAGAATTATTTAAGGGGCCTATAGGAGGCAATCTTACAAGTCCGTTTCCCAAGGGGGTTGAAGTACCTTCGGTAAAGGTCGAAAACAGCATGGCCACAGTAGATTTAACTAAAAATTTTGTAAAAAAGCATCCCGGCGGTTCCAGCGGAGAAACTTTAACCATTTTTTCTATAGTTAATACTCTCACGGGAATCAACGGAATTAAAAAGGTACAGTTTACCGTAGAGGGGAAAAAGGTTCCTGAGTTTAAGGGCCATTTGGAATTTGACAAGCCGTTCATGGTAAATATGGAAATAATAAAGGAATAAAGTATTGTTTTAAACTTAGAAAAAGAGGTATAATTAGTATGTAGAACAAATGACATTTGATTAAGGAGGAAGAAAAGATGGCAAAATATGAATGTTTAGCTTGCGGTTATATTTATGACCCTGAAATAGGAGATCCTGATGGCGGTATTGAGCCGGGCACAGCATTTGAGGATATTCCGGATGATTGGGTGTGTCCGTTATGCGGAGTAGGAAAAGATCAATTTCAAAAAATTGACGACTGATTAATGTCATGTAAAGGAATTATTTGAATAGTTTGTTCAAAAAACACTCATAGTAATTATGAGTGTTTTTTGTGTGGGAGGAATTACAGTGAAACGTATTTTTAAAGGCAGTCTGTTTCTTATTATTTTAGGTTGGTTGTCTGCAGGAATATCGTTATTTATAAAACCTGTATTTTTTGGAATACTGGGCATTGCTATGGGAAGTATTTTATTAAAAAAGACATCCAAGGGTTTGAATATTATTGTAGCCAGTATTGCCTTTTCGATAGCCGGATATTTTTTGCACAGGATTCTGTCCTCATTTCTTTATAGTTATTTAAAAGTCATGACGATACTGTATTAGTTCAATCAAGAATGATATTGAATAATGAAATAATTAGTGGAAAAAATATTTAAATGTGATTACAATTATTAATCATCAAAAAATCAGGAGAATATTATGGGAGACAAGGCACGAGGAAATCTTATAATTATTGGCGGGGCAGAAGATAAAAAAAAGGATTGTATTATCTTAAGAAAAGTAGCAGAATTGGCAGGAGGAGCCGATGCACATTTGGTTGTACTGACAACTGCCACACAGATGCCTGATGAAATAGGCAAGCAATATAAAGACGTTTTTTCAAGGCTTGGAGTCAGGAAAATCACATTGCTTAATATAGATTGCCGCACTGATGCCAATAAGCAGGAGAATGCTCAATATATAGAAGAAGCAACGGCTATATTCTTTACAGGCGGTGACCAGTTAAGAATAACCAGTATTTTAGGCGGAACGCTGGTTAATCAAGCATTACATGATGCATATCAAAAAGGCACGGTAATTGTGGGCACAAGTGCAGGGGCTTCTGTTATGAGCAGTACGATGATTGTTGAAGGGAATAGTAATGACCCTGCAAGAAAATGTACATTAAAAATGGCACCTGGGTTGGGATTGTTGGAAGAGGCTATTATCGACCAGCATTTTGATCAAAGAGGCAGGATAGGCAGATTGTTATGCGGAGTTGCCGAAAATCCGTATATGTTGGGAATTGGAATAGATGAGGATACTGCCATAATGGTATTTCCCGAGGATTATTTTGAAGTAATAGGTACTAATTCCGTAACAGTATTGGACGGCAGGACAATAACAAGCTCGAATGTTTCCGAATCAAAGCCGGACGAGTTGTTGGCCATATCAAATGTAACCATGCATGTTATCCCACAGGGGTTTGCATTTGATATGAAAAGCAGAACGATGAAAAAGCTAAACGGCGACATGTCTAAAGACTAGGAGGACATTGCAAATGGATATTATAGATATACAGTGTTTGAGAGGACGCAATATATATTCTCACAAGCCTGTAATAAAGCTTATTGTTGACTTGAAGGAATATTGCAATATACCTACAAAAGATATAGACGATTTTAATAACAGGTTAACAGCGTTGCTGCCAGGCTTGTACAAGCACAAATGCTCTCCAGGATATGAGGGAGGATTTTTAGAAAGATTAGAAGAAGGAACATATCTTGCTCATGTTGCGGAACACATTATTCTTGAACTTCAGTATATTGCAGGATATGATATAAAGTTTGGCAAGGCAAGGCTTTTTAAGGAACCGAATCTTTATTATATTATATGCCAATACATGAATGAAAGGTGCGCCATAGAAGCAGCACGATTAGCCTGTAAAATCATTAATTCCATCATTAATAAGGAATCCATTGACATCACGAGAAGAATAAATGATATGATAAAAGCTTCAACAGAATATGAATTAGGACCAAGTACAAAGGCAATTGTGGATGCTGCTGCAGAAAGAGGCATACCTGTCATGCGCCTGGGAAATGAAAGTCTTGTGCAGTTAGGCTATGGAAAGCATCAGAGATTGATTCAGTCAACCATTACGGATGCCGTTCGATGCATTAACGCGGATATAGCAAGCAACAAGCTGCTTACCAAGCAGCTTTTGCGAGATTACGATATACCGGTGCCTGCAGGTGACATTGCTTATACGGAGGAAGCAGCGGTGCAGCTTGCAAGAGAAATCGGATTTCCGGTTGTTGTAAAACCTTACGATGGTAATCAAGGCAAGGGTGTTGTTCTAAATATTAAGAGTGAGTATCAGGTTCGGCAGGCATTCCAGTCTGCACGTGCTTTTAGCAATGCAGTGATGGTCGAACAATATATAGAAGGAAATGATTACAGAATACTGGTGGTAGGGGATAAGGTCAGTGCCGTATCGCAGAGAAATGCAGCAAAAATAATTGGTGACGGTATCAGAAATATTGAAGAATTAGTTCAATTGGAAAATACAAATCCTTTAAGGGGGGAGGGCCATGAAAAGCCGCTTACACAGTTGAAAATTGACGACGTATGTATTCAGGTACTGGAAAGGCAAGGGCTTTCCATAAAGTCGGTACCTGAAAAAGGACGGGTTGTATTTTTAAGAGAAAACGGGAACTTAAGTACCGGCGGAACTGCTATTGATAAGACAGACATGATACATCCCTATAATGCGGAAATAGCTGTAAAAGCTGCAAAAATCATAGGCCTTGATATAGCAGGTATTGATATAACGTCACCGGATATATCCGTACCGCTATATAAAAACGGCGGCTGTGTAATTGAGGTAAATGCCGCTCCCGGAATACGGATGCATCTTTACCCTTCTGGCGGGCTGCCTCGTAATGTGGGAAAAGATATTATTCATATGCTGTTTCCAGAGGGTACGCCTTTTACAATACCCATAGCTGCAATAACCGGTACAAACGGGAAAACGACCACCACAAGGATGGTTGCGCAGATTTTAAAAGCGGCAGGATTAACGGTAGGGATGACTACAACCAGCGGTATTTATGTAGATGATGAATGTATATTAAAAGGAGATAATACGGGGCCTGCCAGTGCGCGAATGCTGTTAAGGGATAAGAGGATTGAAGCAGCTGTACTTGAAACAGCAAGGGGAGGCATCATAAAAAGAGGTTTGGGATACGATTTGGCTGATGTTGGAGTGATCACCAATATTACCGAAGACCATTTAGGTCTGGATGGAATCAATACTATTCATGACCTTGCTTTTGTGAAAGCATTGGTGGCAGAAGCGGTAAAACCCGACGGATATGCGGTACTGAATGCGGATGACAGTATGGTGTTAAGCATAGTCCCCAGGATTAAGGCAAATATCATTTTCTTTTCCAGGGACAGCGATAATCCTGCTATAACAGAGCATATTAATAAAGGGGGCAAATGTGTTTACGTAAAAGATAATATTGCTGTAATATGTGACGGAAAAAAAATAATTCCTGTAATCAATATAAAAAAAATACCTGCAACTTATGGAGGAAGGGTGGAATGCAATATCGAAAACAGTCTTGCCGCAATAAGTACGGCTTATGGTTTGGGATTATCCGCAGACGTTATAGCACATGGATTAAAATCCTTCCGTTGCGATATAAATACCAATCCGGGAAGATTTAATCTCTTTGAAATTGCTGATTTTAAGGTGCTTGTAGATTACGGGCATAATTATGCATGCTATAAAGCGGTTATTCATTCGGTTAAACAGCTTGGCTATGAAAGACTCGTAGGTATTATCGGAATGCCTGGTGACCGATTGAACAATAGTATAAAATCAGTTGGGGAACTATGCGGGAAAAACTTCAGTAAAATTTATATAAAGGAAGATAAAGATTTAAGAGGGAGAAAAAGAGGAGAAATTGCAGATATTCTTTATGAAGGCGTGCTGCAGGGAGGAGCTGGAAAGGAGAATGTTGAAATTATTTATGATGAGGTGGAGGCACTGAAAAAGGCAATATTGGATGCGCATCCTAATGACATAATTGTTATATTCTATGAGAATTTTGACAGGGTTGTCAAGTGTATAAAAAGAATGAAAGCCGATATGGAAAGGAATAGAGAAATTGGGATGGAGCTGCTGCGTCAGCCTGCAGGGTAAGGATATGGAAATAAACGGGAAGTTTGGTTTTTGGCTTCCTGTTTTTGTATGCAAAAAATCTCCTTGACACTGCACGTTGGTAATAATAAAATGATATAGTTAAAGTAAGAAAGAACGGAGGATATGAATATGCCAGTCAAATATATATTTGTAACCGGAGGTGTCGTATCCGGGCTTGGCAAGGGAATTACAGCAGCTTCATTAGGACGACTGTTAAAAGCGCGCGGGCAACACGTAACCATACAAAAATTTGATCCATACATAAATATTGACCCAGGAACTATGAGCCCATATCAGCACGGAGAAGTATTCGTTACGGATGACGGAGCGGAAACGGATTTGGATTTGGGCCATTATGAGAGGTTTATTGACGAAAACCTTAATAAAAACAGTAATGTAACAACAGGAAAGGTTTATTGGTCTGTTATAACAAAGGAAAGAAAAGGGGATTATTTAGGCGGAACTGTGCAGGTTATACCCCATATAACCAATGAGATAAAGGAAAGAATTTATCGGGTTGGAAAATCAGGCAATACCGATATAGTAATTACCGAGATAGGCGGTACGGTTGGAGATATCGAAAGCCTGCCTTTTCTTGAAGCAATTCGTCAAGTGGCTGTTGATGTAGGCAGAGAAAACTGTATGTATATTCATGTTACTTTAGTTCCGTATCTAAGCAAATCAGGAGAACAAAAATCCAAACCGACACAGCACAGTGTTAAAGAATTGTTGGGCTTGGGGATTCAGCCCGATGTTATTGTATGTCGCAGTGAAATGCCAATTTCAAAGGAACTCAGGGATAAAATAGGACTGTTTTGCAATATTCCCGGAGAGGCAGTTATACAAAATTTGGATGCCGAGACGTTGTATGAAGTGCCTCTTATGCTTGAAAAAGAGGGACTGGCTAAAATAGTATGCAAAAGATTGAACCTTTCCTGCGGTGAGCCGGACCTGGCTGAATGGAGTCAGATGGTAGAAAAGGTTAAAAACTTTAAGGATAAAGTCAAAATTGCACTTGTGGGCAAATATGTTTCACTTCATGATGCCTATATCAGTATTGTAGAAGCATTGAAGCATGGAGGAATTGCCAACAATACGGATGTTGAAATAAAGTGGGTAAATTCAGAAGACGTATGCAGGGATAACGTAAAAGAATTATTATGTGACGTGGATGGTATTCTTGTGCCCGGGGGCTTTGGTGACAGAGGAGTGGAAGGAAAAATTGCGGCTATTGAATATGCCAGAACACAAAATGTACCATTTTTTGGGATTTGCCTTGGCATGCAGCTTGCTGTAGTTGAATTTGCCCGTAATGTAGCAGGCTTTGCAGATGCACACAGTTCGGAGTTGAATCCGAATACACCTTATCCGGTCATTGATCTTATGCCAGAGCAGAAGGATATTGAAGAGATGGGCGGCACCATGAGGCTTGGCTTATATCCCTGCAAAATACAGGAAGGAACGATGACCTATACCGCTTATCAGGATGAGCTGATTTATGAAAGACACAGGCATAGATATGAGGTGAATAACGAATACAGAGATAGGATAAAAGAAAAAGGTCTTATGATTGCAGGCCTTTCACCGGATGAACGTTTGGTGGAGATTGTCGAATTAAAAAATCATCCATGGTTTATTGGCGTTCAGTTTCATCCTGAGTTCAAGTCAAGGCCCAACAGACCGCATCCGTTATTCAGAGAATTTATAAAGGCTGCGGTAAAACAGCATCATAACAATAAAGATTAATGGATTATGTCGTGAAGTTTACAGTTTTGTTACAACTGAATCCAGGTTCTTGACTGCAAAATATTCCAATGTTATAATTTCCATAGAATCAGGAGAGGTAAGATTTACTACTATGCCAGCACTTATTACATATTCTGTCCTGATTAGCAAGTTAGGTTATAAAAGAAAGAGAGATAACCTAACCAATATATATATTAACTCTCTTTCAAAATATATTATAAACAAGGAGGATTTCAGAATGAAAAATCTGAAAAAAGTATTAGCACTTTTAGTAGTATTTACTATGGTGCTCAGCACAGTTGCTTTCGCTGCACCAGTGAAGTTTGCTGATGTAAAAGAAAATGCAACTTATGCTGAAGCAGTAATTACACTGTCTTCCCTTGGACTTTTAAAGGGAGATGACAAAGGAAACTTTAATCCTGACAAAACAATTACAAGAGCAGAATTTTCTGCAGTAGTATGCAGAATGTTGGGATTGGGTGATCCTGGAAAGACAGCTACAATTTTTACTGATGTACCTGCTGACCATTGGGCTTCCGGTTATGTTCAACTGGCTAACCAGATGGGAATTGTAAAAGGTTATGGCGACGGTACATTCGGTCCTGATGATGAGGTAACTTATGAACAGGCAATCAAGATGATTGTTGTTGCATTGGGTTATGAGCCAAAGGCTGCATCATTGGGCGGATATCCTACCGGTTACATGGTAGTAGCAGCTCAGAAAAAAATCACCAATAAGGCAGACGGAAAGGTTGGAGAACCTGCAAAGAGATCCGTGGTTGCTCAGCTCGCATTCAACGCTTTGGATACCAACTTAATGGAACAAGTAGGATTTGGTACCCAAATAAGCTATGAAGAAGTAGACAAGACCTTGTTGGAAGATAAGCTTGGTATTGAAAAGTTAGAGGGTACGGTTGTTAAAAATGCATTTACTGCATTAACAAGCAAAAATACCAGCCTTGACATGGATGAAGTTGTTATTGAATATGATTACTATGATGAGTATGACGGAGAATGGGAAACTGATACCGATACTTTCAATGTAGGAGATACAAATGCTGCAGAGCTTTTGGGTTATCGCGTTACATTCTACGTAAAAGACCGTGGAGAAAGAGATGCAACCATTCTTTCCATTAACATTGATACCAAGACAAATAATGTTTTAGTTGTTGATGCAGATGATATGGAATTTGTTGATCTTGGAAATGATACTTTTGAATATTGGGTAGATAAAGATAAGGATGATGAGCCTGAAGAAGAAGACCTGAATTCTAAACTTATCGCAATCTATAACGGTGTTTATTATGATCAGAACGATGGCAAGAGTGGCACTATTGAAAAATTAGAAGAAATATTAATGCCTACCTCAGGTCACATTACTTTCTTAGATAACGATGATGATGATGTATATGATATTGCTTTTGTTACTAAATACAGCAACTATATAGTAGATGAAATAGATGAACAAAAATATAGAGTTGAAACAACCTCTGGTGACACATTTGTTTTTGATCCGGATGACGATGACAAGAAATTTGCTATCTATGATGAAGATGGCTACGAAATGGATTTTGATGACATTCAGGAAGGCGACGTACTCTCTATCGTTATGGATGGAAAGAACTTCAATGATTCATCTGTATTGAAGGTATATGTAGTAAGAAAAGTAGTTGAAGGTACTGTAACAGAAATCAATGTGGATGAAGACGGTGAAACTGAGTATACCATTGAGGGAGAAGTATACAAATTAGCAGAAGAGTTTGATGGAAGAATCGACCTTGACGATACCGGTAAATTCTATCTCAGCATAGATGGAAAAATTGTAGATGTAGATACAAAAGCCGGCCAAGGAAGCAGCAACTATGCAATGTTGCTGAAGGTTGGGGCTCCATCCGGTGGTATTGATGATACCTATCAAGCTAAGCTTCTTACAGCAGATGGGAAAAAGGTAGTATATGATATTGGTGATAAGATTACACTTAATGGTGTAAAATTAACCAAGGATGAAACAGTTAATTTTATAACGAAGGGTATCACCTTAACGGATGCTTACGATGAGCCAATCGATTTTGAAGCTCTTAACAAGGCTGACGGTACAGCAGAGAATGCACAATTAATCACTTATAAAGTAAACAGCAGCGGTGAAATTACTCATATAAATATTGCTCTCTCTGCTACGTTAAATTCTAAAATTTATAGCAAGTATGAAGAAGATGAATTCTCACTCGACGTAGAGGAACAGGAATATGAATTTGATGAAGTTGATAACGAACTTGGTAAATATGAGTTGGATGAAAAGGTAGTAATTTTTGACTGCAGCAAAGGTGATATTGATGATTGGACAGTTAAGTCACTTAAGTCATTGAAAGATGAAGCAAAATATCTGGTTGATATCTATGATGATGCTGAAAAGGATTATCCTGGAGCTATTGTAATTTGGGATTCTTCCGTTACACTTTCAGATACATCACTTGCAATTGTAGATAAAATTACTACTGCAAGAAATGATGAAGGCGATCAGGTATATAAGATATATGCTTATGTTGATGGTGAACTGGTTACATTAATTGACGAAGAAAATGAATCAGTTGGCTTAAAGAGAGGCGACGTATTCCAGTTCTCAGCAGATGAGAATAATGTAATAACAGATTTTGATATAGTCCTTGCATTAGGCGGAAAATTATCAGAAAAAGCAAGAGTAATCAATGACGATAAGGACTTAGATGATGTTTACATCGTATACGGTAGTGTATATGAAAGAAAGACAGACAGTGTAACAGTTGGTGTAACTGAGGGTAGCGCTGATAAATTCAAGAAGAGAAGTGATACAAACGTTTATCTTGTAAACTTCAGAAAAGACAGAGTAACTGTTGAAAGCTTCAGCGAGATTGATAAAGACGATTGGGCACTCATCCGCGTATATGATGATGATCTGAAAGAAGTAATTATTTTCAGAGATTAATAGGTAAAATTGAAAGAACTGAGATTTTGTCTCAGTTCTTTTTTTGTCTTGCCCTATATTATTGACACTGTATTAATATGGTGTTAGAATTAAATTAATTATACAAATGAGGGGGCTAAAAGATGAGGTTAGTGGCAAAAGGCATATCACTGATTATTATTATATGCCTGATTATTACCACCACAGTTTTTGCAGGAAGTTTTACCGATGTACCTGACGATTCATCATTTGCGGAGGCAATAGAAACACTTACGGCATTAGGCTTGTTGAAGGGATATGAGGATGGAACTTTTAAGCCGGAAAACACTATTACAAGGGCTGAATTTGCGGCAGTTATTACAAGGACGTTGGGATTGGCAAACCTTCAAAGCGATGGGGCGGTTACTATATTCAGCGATGTGCCAAGCAGTCATTGGGCTTCAAGCAACATCAAGTTTGCGACTGATTTGGGTATTATTAAAGGATTTGGGGATGGTACATTTTTACCCGATATTCCTGTTACATATGAGCAGGCTGTTAAGATGATCGTAGCAGCTTTGGGATATGAATACCAGGCAGATAATTATGGCGGCTATCCATCAGGCTATTTAATGGTTGCCAGTGAAAAAGGAATAACAAAAAATGCTCAAGGTGAGGTTGGACAAAATGCTTTAAGAGGCTTGGTTGCACAATTGATTTTTAATTCACTGGACATCCCTTTAGTGGATAAAAGCGGAGATGGGGAAAATATATCTTATAAAGTGAATGAAGAAAAGTCCATTTTAAAAACTTGTTTGAATATTACGCAAGTAAAATCAGGTCAGATTACAGCAAACGAATATACATCTTTGAAAAGTCCAGTAACAAAGGTTGAAGCAGGAGAAATTGAGATTGACAATACTATATTTAAGACAAATGATAATTCTTTATCCCAATATTTGGGGTATGAAGTAACATATTATTATAAAGAAGATACTGACACCGATGATATGATACTGGTATCAGCCATTATTAAGAATAGAAAAGACAAAATATTACATATAAAAGCGGAACAAATTAACAATTATGAAGGCAATGTTCTGGAGTATTTTCTTGATGATGGTAAAAAAGAAGATGACACCGTAAGAATTTCAGAAGATGCTATCTTTATATATAACGGTGTTTTTTATGATAATGAAAGTGAGCCTATTGACCTTAAAATTGAGGCAGGAGATTTAAAGCTTTTGAGTTCTAAGGGGAGTAGCAATTATGATATAATTTTTGTAAATGAATATAAGAATTACGTAGTAGAAAATACTCCTAATACTACAGATTATTTAATCATTGATAAGTATTTTGGTGAAAGGGTAACGCTGAATCCCACTGACAGTAATACGAATTTAATAATTACGAAAGACGGTTCGCCCATCCAGTATACGGACATTAAGAAAGGTAATATTATATCGGTTGCGCAAAGTAAGAATACAGAAGGTCGTAAGCTGATAAAAGTTTTGGTATCTTCGAATACGGTTACCGGTACCATAACGGAATCATATGATGATATACGGGTAATTAATAATAAAGAATACAAGATTGCTCCAAGCTATTTAAGAGCAATATCCGAAAAAGGAAATAGAAATATTGGTATCGATGACAGCGGTACTTTTTATCTTGACCCGGAAGGTAAGATTGCATCATTTGTTTTAACGGCATCAAGGAGTACGAATTACGCATATTTAATGGATGTAAGAGAGGTTAGGTCCGGCCTGGATTCCTATGTAATATTTGACTTGTATATTCCAAGCAGTTCTACATCCGGGAGTTATCAGAAAATACAAGGTGCAGAGAAAATTAAAATTGATGGTGATAATGTAGATTCCGTCAGTGAAGTTTTCAGCAAACTTGCGAAATCCGCCAAAGATACAAATAAGGATATTCAAAATGAAGAGAAAAGACCTAAGTATTCGCAGCTTATCAAATATGCCAAAAACAGCAGCGGACGGATTGATTTAATTGATACGGTTACTCCTCAAAGCAATGAAACGGATGATAATTTGAAGAAGAACTTTGAATATGACGGTAATAGCTCCCCTGAGCTTACTTATGAAAGCAGCAACAAGACCTTTAATTTATCCGGAAAAACTCAATTTATTATAAACAGCGATACGAAGATATTTCGTATTCCTGAAGACCGCAGCGATAAAGACAGTTATGGTATGAAATCTTATACCTATTTTAAGAACGGATATAAATATAAGCTGGCAGCTTTTGACGTTTCTTCGACCAGTAAAGTAGCAAAAGCACTTTTACTTTATGGGGAAGATGAAGATGAAAAAATTAATGACAGCACACCGGTGGTTATATTTGATAGTAGCAAAAAGGTAACAAACAGCAATGGAGAAGCGGTTATAAGAATGACTTATTACTATAATGGTACAACTGCGACAGCTGATGTTGAAATTGGTTCTGGCATGGAAAGTGTAGCAAATTCTCTTACACAAGGCGATATTATCAGATTCAGCAAAAAGAGTAATGGTTTTGTTAATCATATTGATATATTATTAGAAACAAGTAAGCTAGTAAAACATGAAGAAAAATTCAAACCAGAGGGAAGCATATATTTTAAAGCCGTATATGGTATTGTTTATAATAAGCAGGATGATAATGCATATATTCGGGTATATCCCGGTGATGACATTACCGCAGATACGGTTTTTGACAGCAAAATGGAAGAGCAGCTGGTTTCTTATCAGCTTACATCAAGTACTAAATGTTATGAAATTAATATTACTAAGAATAAAGATAAAATTGTGGTAAAAAGTAAGCCTGAAGAATTGATTATTACAGGATACGACATTGCAAAAGAAAAGGCCACGCTGATTTTCCTTTATACTTATGATAAAACTGTAAGAGCAGTATTTGTAATAAATCGGAGTTAAAAAAAGTCGGTGCAATCAGCACCGACTTTTTATTTTTTTAGTAGTATATTCTATTACTTGAATATTACAATTTCCTGAACGATATTTTCATAGATTCTGATGAATACATATTTGTCTGTATCTTCATCTGATTCTTCAATATCTCCTGCGTCAGCTACAGATACAGTCTTCTTAGCAGCGTTAAATTCGTATACGTCTACATCATCAACAACGTATGGAATTCTTGTACCGTCAACATCTACGATAATCTTGTTGCCAACCTTGTCAACAACCTTTACAAACAAGGTTTGCAAATCAGCATCATTTATTTCCGGATAAGTGTCAAGTGCATTAGCGCTTGCGTCAAACAATACTTCTATATCGCTGATTTCACCGTTTGCATTTACCTCAAACTGTATAATATCACCTTGTGTTATAGGTTCATATACACCTTCGCTTACTTCATTTCTCAGTATTGAACTGTCTTCTGCAAGTATGCTGAAGTTCTTGTTTCCTTTATAGATACCATACAATTTCTGTGTGCTATCTCCGTCTGCATTCTTTGTATCAGTTATTCTGTTAACCAAAACGATATTCTTGTCGCCAAGTGAGCTGTTGCTGGACTTGGTCAAAACAATTGCGCCAATCGTTCTGTCTTCAGAGATATCATAAAGCTCTACTTCATAGGAGCCCTTATCCTTAAAGATACTTCCGTTTCTTACGGTGTAGTCGTCATCATTCTTTCCTGTTAAATCAAATACGATTGTATTTTCATCAACATACTGAGCATTTCCCAATTTTCTTGTAGCAGCAGTGTAAGTCAATTCTGTTTTTGCCAGGTCTCTTGAGAAGGCATCATCATCAGCTGTTGCCTTAGCAGTATCAATCTTATAGATTTCTCCGTTGTTGTTTACTTCAAAAGTAATTAACTGACGATCAATCTTACCATTTGTTGACAAATCTTCAAAAGCAATTTTAGCTTGTACCTTTGTACCATTTAAAGTAATTTTATCAGCAGCTGTAAGGACTACGGTTTCTCCTTCTTTGTTAAGAAGCTTGAATTCATATCCGCCGCTTACACCGCCGACTGCTGCTCCATTCAAGAGGTATGCATAGTTTTCGCTTGCATTTGATGTTGTATTTACTGCTGCAATGTCACCATTGATATCAAGGTAGAAAATACCTTCATCTTCTAATTTTACGTCATTTGCATTAAGGTTCTTTGCAAGTTTGTATTCTTCACCGTCGATATATCTCTTGTCATCATCTTCTTCTGTTACTCTACCTTCGACTTTATCAGTTGAAACGTAAATGTTTATAAGCTTCTTATCTGCACTGATGGCGATTGAAAGAACATTCCATTCATCCAAATCAGCTAATTCAATATTTTCACCATCTTTGATAATGTTAAATTTAATGCTGTCATCCTTAGGATCAAGTTTCATGCTTGAAGGTGTTGCATTCTTAAAGTAAACTCTGTTAAGGTTAGTATTTACTTTATCGACTACATAGTTATTAAAGGAAGTTACGAATATTACGTCAATTTCGTCATCTCCGTTGTTGTCAAGCAATACTACTCTTCCTGATGCAGGCTTAAGGTCATCTGCATCGAAGGATGAAGCAACTTTGCCGTTGTAAACCATAACAGCTTCTTCGTTGATATCTACTTCTTCAGGTTCGTCGTCATTATCCTTGTCAATCCAATAGAAGAAGGTAGATGTTGTTGTATCTTCATGAATATCATCAGCATTCACAGTGATAACTTCATTTTCATCATCGTTAGGAATTACTGCAACCAGTACGTCTTCATTATTTTCTTCTCTTACATAGTAAGTTACGTTGTATCCGAGAAGGTCTTTTGCATTTGTTTTTCCTACTTTGTAGGTTTCCTTACCAATTTGTACTTCATCTTCGTCAAGTGAACCGGAACCTGTTAATTTAGTATATTCATTACCTGTAATTTGTCCTTTAAGCTTCTCAACATCCAATTTGCTGTTAAGAAGAGTCTTGTCTTTTATTACTTCGTATGAAATGTCACTGCCATAGCCTACTTGTTCCATAATATCGATTGTCAGAGCATTGTAAACTAATTGAGCTACAACACCTCTCTTAGCAGGTTCGTTGGCAGAACCGGTTGCATTCTTGGTCATCTTATTCTGAGCAGCTACTACAAGGTAACCTGTTGGGTAAGCACCGTTCGCAAGAGCGGCAGGTTCATGACCAATTATTCTTACAAGAACCGTAATAGCTTCTGCATAAGTGATCGGATCATCCGGTCTGAATGTTCCTTCAGGGTCACCAATTACTATACCCTGGTCAGCTGCAACATTGATATAACCTTGTGCCCAGTGACCTTCAACTACGTCATTAAACTTTGTTGCATGGTTATAACCTGCTGCGATATCAGAAAGACCAAGTGCTGCAACTGCAACCTTTGCAAATTCTGATCTGATAATGGTATCATCAGGTCTGAAGTTACCGTCCTCAGCATCACCAACCATAATTTCCAATGCGCCCAATAATGTAGCAGCATCTTCATACTTTGTACCTGCTACGTCAGGTGCTACTGCCGCAAAAGCAGGTACCATGACTCCCAGTACCATAGCGAATACAATCGCCATAGCAAAAAACTTTCTTACATTTGACATTAAAAATACCTCCTTGATTTTTCTTTTATTCTTTTTGTTACTACTATTAACAATGTTTTCTTTTGACTCCTTATGATGAAACACTACATGTGTCACCTCCTTCTAAAGTCCAGAGTAAAAATTAATTGCCTCTCTGTGATTAACATAATATCATATACATAATGTTTTGTCATAAATGTTACCGTTTTGTAATGTACTATTAAAAAGCCTGTAATTCTTGCTTGGAATAGAGTACTTTGATTTACAACCTATATAAATATGATGATAAACAATATATTATGTCAACCACAAAGCATATTTTAGCTTAGGACCAATAACTAATCAAGTCATAAATATTACTAACACAGGATGATGGTGGCAGATTATTATTGAAATATAGAAGTAGTAATGATATAATAAGTATTACTAAATTAAGAAGGACTGTTATTTTAGTAATTTAGACCTCTGGGAACATGGCTGGCTAAAGTTCTAAAGAATAAAGGGGGATACATAATGAAGAGAAAAATTGCGGCGCTGCTTATAGGATGTAGTATACTAACATCCTGCTGGACAACTTCATTTGCAGCTTCATTTCCGGATTTGGACAGTAATACGTGGGGATGGGCAAAGACACAGATTGAAGAAATGAGTGAGAAAGGTATTATTACCGGGTTCCCGGACGGAACCTTTAAGCCTGCGGAGGCTGTCACCAAGTTGCAGTCGCTGATATTGATTTCAAGAATATTTGGTGTTAACGAGAGTCAGAATTCCGAATATGTAAAAATAGCAGAAACGATTTATGCAGATGATTTAAAATCCTATAGCATTTCTAATAAGAAGGAAATTGCTTACCTGTTATATAAGGGAGTAATTCGTGCGGATGAATTGGAAACGTATATTTCCAAACAAAATGCAGATTTGCCTTTGAAGAGATATGAGGCTGCCATATTGCTTACAAAAGTCATGGGAAGTGAAAAGGAAGTACAAAATAAATTATTGACTGTGCTGTCATACAGCGATTCGGCTTCTATTCCATCCCATGCGAAAGGCTATGTAGAGTACGTGAAAGATCAGAATATTATGCAGGGAATGAGTGATACGGAGTTCGGCCCTATGGAGACAGTAACCAGAGCACAGATGGCAGTCATGCTTTACAGAATCATTGAAAAGAATCTTTATGAATATTCTGTGGGAGTGGTAACGGAAGTTGATACGAGGAATGATACGATAAAAATAAGACAGGGCACAGGCAGCAGCAGGTCGTATGATATAGATGAGGATGTAATCTTAAAAATGAATGGCGAAAATGCAGATTTATCACAGTTTGAAGTAGGTTTGCAAGTTATTGCAACACTTAGGGACAAGAGCTTGTTTATGCTTGAAGGCTTATCATTGCAAGCGGACCAGACCGTAAAAGGAATAGTTAATGAGATTACGAAGAGTGGGAATCTTAGAAAAGTTACCATAGTAGAAGATAAAGATTCAGCCGATAAGAAAGTATACACGATTCCGGATTCTGCGGTAATCATCTATAATGGGGAATTGTCTACAATTGCTTCTATTAACAAAGATGATGTTGTACAATTGGATTTAAGAAACGGCAATGTGGTCAAAGTTATTGGAGAGAGCATGACCAAGGTGATAAGCGGTACAATAGAAGGAATTACTTCGGATTCAAAGATATTGCTGACATTCAAGGATAAGAACGGAAACATTGGACAGTATGAAGTTCTTGATAATGTTACAGTACGAAAAAACGGAAAAAGTTCTGATTTGACGAGTATTACCATTGGAGACGAGGCAGACATAACGCTTGCATATGACAAGGTAAAGAAAATCGAGGCTTCCAGTGACAAGGATACGATGGAAGGCATTATAGAAGAAATTGTTATTTCTAAAAATCCGTCTATAAAGATTAAGAAAGACGGTAACAGTTACCAGTATCCGCTTTCTCGGGATGTTCAGATAAAGGTTGATAGCGAGCTTTCCAATATATATGCTCTGAAGTTAGGATACCATGTAAAGGTAAATCTGGAGAGCAACACCATAGTTTCAATGCAGGTGCAAAGAGTAGAAGAAACGCAGCAGATTACCGGTGTTGTAGAGCTTGTTAACCCCAGTTACTATCTGGTGAATATTGTAGCAACGGATGCAGTTACCGGAGAATCAAAGACAACTCAGATTTTTGTTAAAAAGGGAGCAAAGATTATTAACAGTGCATCAACCAGTACAAAAAATCTAAGTGTTGATGATATCCTTGTGGGGGACACGATAACAGCTATTGGTACAACCAGTACAGGAGTTTTTGAGGCAACTACCGTAATAATATTAAAGAGAGAGTAGTGCCTTGAGGAATTTGAAATATATAATATAGTTTGCCTGAATAGCGGGCAAACTTTTTTTTTCAAAAAAATTAAGAATAAAGAAGGATTTTTAAATTTTATGTAGAATATTTAAAAAGTCGTAATAAATATGTAATAATTTTTTAACAAAAAGGATAAAATGGTTATAGGACATCTGATAGAATAGATTGTTTCGTTTGTAGATGATTGGACAAGGAGGATTGAAATGGCTGATAATTCTGATGAAATAAAAACGTATAAGCCTTTGCAGACATATAAGATAAATAAGAAGAAGAACATACCCAAGAAGAGAAATTTTATAGCTGTACCTGAAGTCAGGGTAGTAAAACAAAAGGCACAGCAAGCAACATATCAGGATATCAAAAAGGATAGCATGGATAATGTTAATATAGATATCAGCAGAAATGAAAAAATCGATGCAAGAACAGTTTTAAAAAATGCTTTTATAAGCTTTTTAAAAATAGTAGTAAAAGGGATATTAAAAATTATTTTAGGGATTAGGAATTTTGTTTCTATAACGCATTTGGGCTTAAATGCGTTGAAAAAGTGGTACAGCAGTACGGTGGAATTGGTTAAGAGATACGATAAGAGATATGTAAGGAATATTATTTCCAACTTAAAATGCGAGGAACGGGTCAATAATATTTTTAACAAATTAGGCAAATATAAAGCGGATAATAAACTTAAAATGCTGCTGCAGAATCAAAAAAGATTGTCCTATATTACAGGTGCTGTTGCAGCGGCAGTGTTAATGACAGGTATTGTGGTAAGTGCAAATTACAGACCTGGTGTAGAAGTATTTGTTAATGATCAGATTATCGGTATTCTTCACAATGAGGAGGAATACAATAATTATCTGGCGGAAGTTACGGATGAGGTAAGCAAATACGTGGGTGCGGAAGTAGAAATAGAGCAAAAACCAAAGCTTGTAAAAAAAATCGTGAGGTCGAAGGCTTATACGCCGTCTGATACCTTTAAGGCAAGCTTAAAATCAATTTTTGATGAATCCATAGGTGCATATGCTATATTGGTTGACGGAAAGATGATTACGGCGGTTGCAGATGAAACAACTGCATATTCTGTGCTGGAAGAATTGAAAAAACCTTATATGACCGCTGATGCAAGCATTAAGATTGAATTTGACAAGGATGTTCAGGTACAAAAAATGACGGTAAAAGTTGGAGATGTTAAGAAAGCGGAAGAGGCATTGGCTGCCTTGTCTGCATCGGAAGAAGAAGTTAAAACCTATGTCGTAAAGCCGAAAGACACTTTATGGAATATTGCACGGAACCATGATATGCTTGTGGACGAGATTCTTGCAATGAATCCTGGCCTGACGGATGCAATTAAGCCGGACCAAGAAATATATTTATCGGTGCCAAAACCGGTTGTAGGTGTTAAAACAATACAGACCGTTGTATTTAATGAGAAAATTCCTTTTGATATTAATAAAATTGAGGACCCCAATACTTACCAGGGAAGAAGCAGCGTAGTCGAAGAAGGTGTCGAAGGGGAAAAAAGAGTGGAGGCAGAAGTTGTTAAAGTAAATGGAATTGAAGTGGAAAGAAAGATTATTAACGAAGTAGTGCTTTCTCAGCCAAAACCTCAAACCTTGAAAGTGGGTACAAAGCCTCTTCCGCCAAAGTATGGAACAGGTGTATTCGGGCGACCGTCATATGGTACTCTCAGCTCAAGGTTCGGAAAACGCAGGGGGGAAAATCACACCGGTATAGATCTTGCAGGTAAAATCGGAGACCCTATCTATGCTTCGGATGGAGGAAAGGTTATTTTTGCAGGCTGGGAAGGCGGTTATGGAAAGCTGGTGAAAATTGATCATGGCAATGGATTTGTAACGTATTATGGGCATTGCAGCAGTATTTTGGTCAAAGTAGGTGACAGGGTGGCAAAGGGTGAAGTTATTGCGAAAGTAGGAAGTACTGGAAGAAGTACCGGCCCTCATGTTCATTTTGAAGTCAGAAAGAACGGCGTACCGCAGAATCCGTTAAACTATTTGAAATAGAGTAAAAGTAAGAAGGACGATTTATTTGCCTTTTCAAGGCAAGTTAAAACCGTCCTTTTTGACTTTTATTATACTTTTATTTATTTGTGTTAATAATTGTAATGAATAGTCTTGAAAAGGCATGGCTCAATTTGATACAATAGAAAAAAAGCAAAATACTGGAGGATATTATGGATAGGAAAGTATTGGTAGTGGATGACGAAAAACCAATTGTGGATATACTGAAATTTAACTTAAAGAAAGAAGGCTATACGGTAATAGAGGCTTATGACGGTGAGGAAGCGGTAGAAAAGGCATTAAAAGAAAATCCGGACATCATTTTATTGGATGTAATGCTTCCTAAAATGGATGGTTTTGCAGTATGTAAGAAGCTCAGAGAGAAAATTTCCACACCGATTTTAATGCTTACTGCACGTGAAGAAGAGGTAGATAAGGTTCTTGGATTAGAGCTTGGTGCGGATGATTATATAACCAAGCCTTTCGGTGTAAGAGAACTTTTGGCAAGGGTAAAAGCGAATCTCAGAAGAATTAATGTAGATGAAGCAGCAGGTAATGGTGATTCGGATTCCATGGTATTTGGAAAGCTTGAAATAATATCTGACCGTTATGAGGTAAAAAAAGACGGAAAAATTATTGACTTGACGCTCAGGGAGTTTGAGCTGTTAAAATTCCTTGCTACGCAGCCGGATAAGGTTTTTTCCCGGGAGAATTTACTTGAAAAAGTATGGGGATATGAATACTATGGTGATGTAAGAACCGTTGATGTAACAGTTAGACGGTTAAGAGAAAAGATAGAGGATGATCCCAGTAACCCTGAATATATTATTACAAAAAGAGGAGTAGGCTATTATTTTAACAAACAGGCTTAATTAATTGGTCTGTCATTTATATGTTATCATGCCAAGGAGTATGTTTTCATGTTTAAGAGCATTCAATGGAAATTAGTTGCAATGTTTGTCCTTTTGGTAATATCCGTAGTAATTGTGGTAGGCACATTTCTTTTGGACAGCGTTGCCTCTTTTTATCATAATGAATTTATAAACCAAATGCAAAATGTTTTTTTTGGGCAGAGAAATCTGGCAAAAGAAATGGAAGATATCGTAATAGCCTATTCGGAAGATGCGGGAGAGCCGCTGCAGGAAAAACTCCTAAGCATACTTTATGCTTCTTCGGGCCCTTTGGGAATCGATTCGTACAGGCATTATTATATATTGGAAGGTAAGCTGGGAGAGGTATTGGAAAGCTCCGAAGGGTACATAGAAAATTTTGAAAAGACAGATAATATTATTAAGGCCATTCTTGGCAAAAACGGCAATGAAGTGAGGACTGCGGAAAATTATATGGATTTTGCCGTACCACTTATAAAGAATGGAGAGGTAAAGTATATTATTTATATAAAAGACAAGGAAGAAGAGCTGCGCAACATGATGTCGGAAATCATTGAGATACTTATTAAGGCAGTTATTCTGGGACTTGTCATATCCATCATATTAGGGTTTTTCTTATCCACTACAATTACAAAACCGATTTCCACGTTGACTGCCAGGGCAGAGAAGCTGGCCTCCGGTGATTTCGAGCATAAAATTGAAGTAAAATCGGAAGACGAAATAGGTAAGCTTACAAATACGTTCAATTATATGGCTGGAGAATTAAAGCATACTCTTGAAGAAATCGCTCAGGAAAAAAACAAGGTTGAGACAATATTATTGTACATGACAGATGGCGTAATGGCTTTCGACCTTAGCGGCAAGGTATTGCATATCAATCCTGCTGCAAGAAGGATGCTGGGAATCGATGGTACCGAAGAAATCAGCTTTAACTCATTTTTTAAGGAAATAAATATAGAAATAAGTATGGAAGACCTTATTTATCTTGAACAGTGGAAAACGGTTGAGCGAACAGTAAAGTTAAATGATATACATATCAGGGCATATTTTGCTCCGTTTAATATTGAAAAAGATAAGCTTGGCGGTGTAATTGTTGTCCTTCAGGATATAACGGAACAGCAAAAGCTTGAAATAGCAAGGCGGGAATTTGTGGCCAATGTATCCCATGAATTAAGGACTCCGTTGACAACCATAAAGAGCTATGTCGAGACACTGCTTGAAGGTGCCATGGAAGACCAGGATACGGCAGTACATTTTTTGAATGTAGTAAATGCAGAGTCTGACAGAATGACTCGTTTGGTGAAGGACCTTCTTACTCTTTCCAAGCTTGACCATGACAATTCGGCGCTTGTAAAAAGCGAGTTTTCACTGAAGCAGCTTTTGCAAGAAGTTGTGGAAAAGCTGGAGATGTCGGCTAAAAACAATGGGCATACCATAACTTTTTCAGCGATTACAGAAATTCCTGATATTTATGCAGACAGAGACAAAATTGAACAGGTGGTTATAAACATTATTTCTAACGCAATTAAGTATACTCCTTATGGTGGGCATATATCTGTTTATGCAGGGAAGATTTATAATGAAGTTTATATAAAGGTCATCGACAACGGTATTGGAATTCCAAAAGAAGATATCCCCAGATTATTTGAACGCTTCTACAGGGTGGATAAGGCACGCTCAAGAGAACTGGGAGGCACAGGTTTGGGTTTGGCCATTGCAAAGGAAATTGTGACGGCCCACCAGGGTACAATTACTGTGGAAAGCGAGATTGGTAAAGGAACCGAAGTGATTATAAAGTTGCCTATCACGAGAGCGGAATAATGTTAAATTATTTTAATTACGGTGTAATGTAATTGTAACATTATTGTTGTATAATAGGTATAGGTAGAAAAGTATTTGTTCTTTTATACACTTGGAGGTGTTAACATGTTAAAAAGAATCGTCGTGACATTTACAATATTGACAGTATTATTATCAACAGTGGCTTTGGCAGCTCCTGCAACTGTTAGTGTTGATGACCAGGGGACAGCCAATGGATTAATTGTTATTACGAATCCCGACATTTCTGAATCCAATAAGGTTTCAACAACCACAAGTGATTACATAATTTCCGGTTATGGACAAGAAGGCACCGATGTATGCATTTACCTTTACAATCCGACTGATAATGTCTATAAAAAAATAGTGATTGACGGAAAAAGCATAGAATGGGAAATTGGTGCTTCCGGATTGTTTATGCAGACAATTGCTTTAGTAGATGGGGAAAATAAGATTTTAATCAGAGCAGAAGCCGACAGCAATACTTATCAGATTGTAAAAATCGATATTACGCTTTTAAAGGAAGGATTTCTTGACAGAATTAAAGGGTTGACCATTGACATAGTAAAAGAAAAAGTATTTGGTATTGGCAAGTAATGATATTGAATACTGAAAAAGCAAACCTTCAATAAGGTTTGCTTTTAGTAGGAGATAGATTATTTTGAAGAAAGAGAAACTAAAAACAATAATACTTATTTTGCTTATAGCAAACAGTTTGTTTCTTACCAATCAGATATGGTTTAGTAAAGAATTATGGTCGCATGACTATAATTTTTTTGTTAAGTGGCGTGATTGGAAATGGGTTAAGGTATTGTCCAAAATTAATATTAATGATGAAAGTAATCCAATTACTATGGAGCATTTTTTTTATCCGAGAAAAGTTGTGGTTAATAACGGAAACTATAGAAATGTATATAGTCATGGCGACAACCGTTTTTTTGAATTAAACAATGAAATAAGCAGCATTTTCAATACGCTGTTAAAAGGTGAAAAAGTCAAGTCGGAACAGTCAACGGATGAAGAATGGCTGAATACCTTAAAAGGCAAGTCATTCTATATTGATTATGGCGTTAAGATTAATGCAAAAATCCTTGCCCGTATGGCAGGTTATAAAGATTCGTCTGTTTTATCACAGATTGATTCGGTCAGGGATTTTATTGTGGCACCCGGTGATATGATTACAAACGATATTGTTTTATATATTAAGGATTCGGAGCGCAATTCCGTTATCAAATTTTTTATGAACTATGATAAGTCAAAGCTTACCGGTATTATAGAGGAGTTTGTATCAAACAGTAAGCCGAATTATACTTTTTCCTTTGAACAGAAATTTGATAAAGTAAATCCTGATAAAAAAGTAGAGCAAAAAGCCATACTTGATCCGGAAATTCTTATTCCTGTTAAGATAGAAGCTTCGCAGGATATTCGTATTAAATCCATTAATACGCTAAACATGAACAAGATTGATAAAATTCTTAAAAGTTTTCAGTATAATCCCAATACTACCAGAAAATATACTGAAGCCGATAATACGATAGTCTACGTGGAAAATTACAGCATGCTAAAAATCCATCCGAGCGGTTTAATTGAGTATACCGAAACCGATGAAGGCAAAGGCATGCTGTTGCTTCCTGAGTCAGCGGATGATACTCAGGCCGTTCCAACTGTATTGCCTTCGGAAGGTGGCAGCAACACATTATCTCTTTATGAGTCTTTTAGCAGAGTAATTGCACATATTAATAAAGTATGGGATAATAATGAATTTTTATTTATATCTTCCGATATTGTCGAAAATGCAAATAAGCCGGGAGTTTACAGGTTTACTTTTGATTATTACTATAATGGTATGCCGGTTATTATTCAATGTGATAATGAGAATGGCCAACAAGATGTTTTGAGGCATGCAATTGAAGTTGAGATTATAAACGGCAGGCTTAAGAGTTACAGGCACTATTTAAGGAACTTTGAAGAAGTAAGCCGTGCCGAGAAAGAAATTATGCCCGTGATACTAGCGTTGGATAATATATACAAGTCATTTAAACCGGATCAAAGTGAAGTTAAAATCGATGATGTCTTTTTAGGATTTTGGGAGAATGACACGGATGTTATATTACAGCCAAGATGGGGTATAAGAATCGGTGACCGGGTAATAACTGATCCGGAAGATATAAAATGATTTGAGGGATAGTATGTATTGGGCCAGAGTGAAGACAATTTTAATAATTCTGTTTCTTGTTATTAATATATTTTTACTTGTCAATAGAATGATTTCGGTTGATCAAACTATTACTGTCAGGTCGGAGACAGTAGAGGATACCATTGCGGTTTTGAATAAAAATAATATTTTTGTTGATAAAAAGCTTATTCCTGTAAGGATGAAAAGCATGCGCAAGCTGGAAATGTATAATTCTTTGCAGGAAGTGGATTTGTTTGCTCAGGCAATACTGGGTGGCGGATATCATAAGACGTTTAACAATAATGTATATGAATTTTCCAAGGACTCCAAAACATTAATTATAGAAGGTATTAAATTTAACTATTACGATTATTCGCCTAATAATGCCATTAATGACTTGAGTGAAAAAAATGTAGAGGCATATGCAAAAAAAATATTAAGTGATATTAAAATTGACTATGAAGATATGGCGGTTAAGAATATAGAAAAAAAAGATAATGAATATTATAGTATTACATTGATTCCCAGGTATCAGGGCAAGGAAATATACGGTTGTTATATTAAAATGAATATTTCGAAGAATGGTCTTAGCTATATAGAAGGTTATTGGCTGACTCCGGGCAAATATGTTTCTGATTTTCTCCCTGTAAGGTCTATAACAGGAATACTGATTGATTTTATAGGAAATTTTAAAAACAATTACAACAAACCGATTACCATAACAGATATTTCGATAGGTTTTTTTGTTGATACCAGTATGATTTCAACAAATTTGAAGACGATTGAAGCAGAACCTGTATGGCAGATAACAACAGATGATGGTAATACCTATTTTTATGATACAATTAGCGGTGAACGTATTGGCGGTGGGGAATAAATATTTATTCTTCACCTTTTTTGTGTTAGAATTTATATGCAAAAATTAAATCTTTCCATATTGACATGTTGGTGATATAATGTACTTAAATGCATATTAATGAAGGCAGGTGCATACGTTGGAGAAATTCGTCATTAAGGGTGGCAACAGGTTGACAGGTGAAGTGACAATTAGCGGTGCAAAAAATGCAGCAGTTGCTGTGATACCTGCAGCACTTTTAGTGGAGGGTGTTTGCAGAATAGAGAATATTCCGAATATTCAGGATGTTTCTGTTATTCTTGAGATGCTTGTTAAGCTTGGAGCAAAAGTACAATACATAAATAGTAATACGATTGAAATAGATTGTACCAAAGTTGAGAGTTATAAAGCACCTTATGAAATGGTAAGAAAAATGAGAGCCTCTTATTATTTGCTTGGAGCTCTTTTAGGACGATTTAAAAGAGCTTATGTTGCCATGCCCGGAGGATGCGATTTTGGAGTAAGGCCCATTGATCAGCATATTAAGGGGTTGGAGGCATTTGGAGCGAAAATAAAGGTGAGCCATGGAGTAATTGATGCATCTGTAGATCATTTAAAGGGTAATCAGGTATATATGGATGTTGTAAGTGTAGGCGCTACCATTAATCTTATGCTGGCTGCTGTTAAGGCAGAAGGCATTACTGTTATCGAAAATGCAGCAAAAGAGCCCCATGTTGTAGATGTGGCGAACTTTCTGAATTCCATGGGTGCAATAGTCAAAGGCGCAGGAACGGATGTCATTAAAATAAAGGGAGTAAAAAAACTGGAAGGTGGTTCATACGCCATTATTCCGGATCAGATTGAAGCGGGTACCTTTATGATTGCTGCTGCAGCAACCGGCGGTGATGTGTTGATAAAAAATGTAATACCCAAGCACTTGGAATCCATAACGGCAAAGCTGATAGAGATGAATGTTAATGTTGAAGAATATGATGATGCCGTTCGTGTGTGGAGGACTAAGAAGCTCACAAAGGCAAATGTAAAAACATTGCCGTATCCCGGATTTCCTACTGATTTGCAGCCACCTATCGTCGTTCTCCTTTCCACTGCTGAAGGTACAAGTATTGTTACGGAAGGCGTATGGGATAATCGGTTCCAGTATGTTGATGAATTAAAACGTATGGGTGCCAATATTAAAGTGGATGGACGAACTGCGATTATAGAAGGAATCCATCAGTTATCGGGTTCTCCGGTAAAGGCGACAGACCTTAGAGCGGGTGCAGGATTGGTAATTGCAGGCTTAATGGCGGATGGGGTTACTGAAATCCATGACCTTAAGCATATTGACCGTGGATATGAATATTTCGAAGAGAAGCTGTCAAGCCTGGGAGCAGATATTAAGCGAGTAAAAGAGTAGAATTAAATATAATACGAAAGAGACGCATTTTTTTGCGTCTTGAATTAAGTTTGCAGCCATATTATATTGGAAAGGAATTTAACATGATAACGTTTTGTTCATTATTTAGCGGAAGCAGTGGGAATGCCATATATATTGCCAGCAAATCAACAAAAATATTAATAGACTGTGGTGTGAGCGGCAAGCGGATTGCCGCTTCTTTATCAAGTATAGGAGTCGAGGCATCGGAGATTGATGCTATACTTGTAACACACGAACACAGGGACCATACTCATTCTGTTGGAATTATGTCACGTCGATATAACATACCCGTATATGCCAATTTAAATACATGGAATGGTATGTCTGCAGACATAGGCAGCATTAAAGACGAAAACAAGCGGGTTTTTGAAACTTTCAACGAATTTTGTATTAATGATATAAAAATCCGACCTTTTGCCATTCCGCACGATGCAGCAGAACCTGTGGGATATAACTTTACTATAGATAATAAAAAAATAACTTTAGCAACAGATATTGGACATGTTAATGATGAACTGATATCCTATATCGAAGGAAGTGAAATGTTGCTGGTGGAGTCAAATCACGACATAGAAATGCTAAAATGCGGTTCCTATCCATATTATTTGAAGAAGAGAATTATCGGAGAAAAAGGGCATTTATCAAACGACGCTGCCGGTGAGCTTGTCGCTTTAATGGCTTGTAAAGGTACCAATAAGTTTTTGCTGGGACATTTAAGCAAGGAAAATAATTTTCCGCATCTGGCTTATCAGACCGTATATAATGCGCTGCAAAGAAAAAAAATACAGGCAGGTAAAGATGTGGTTCTTGATATTGCTCATCGTGAGAAGGTTAGTAATATATACAGACTGTAGGCAGAAGTCCTGATCCAACATAGTAAGGAGTTGGCTGGCATGCAGAATATTAGGATTATTGCAGTAGGGAAGATAAAAGAAAAGTATTTAGTCAGTGCAGTTGAGGAATATTCAAAACGGTTATCCAGATATTGCAAGCTTGAGATTATCGAGGTAAGTGACCAAAGAATACCGGATAATTGCAGTATGAAAGAAGAAGAACTTGCCAAAAAGAAAGAGTGTGAGCAAATTCTTCATTATCTAAAGGAAAACGATTATATTATCGCTTTGTGTATTGAAGGAAAGCAGATGGATTCTGTAGAATTTGCTAACACCATTTATCATTTGGGTGTCAGAGGTCAAAGCAATATTGCTTTTATCATAGGTGGTTCTGTAGGTTTATCCGATGAAATTAAAGCGTTGGCAGATTTAAAGCTAAGTTTTTCGAAGATGACGTTTCCGCATCAGTTGATGCGTGTGATACTTCTTGAACAGATATACAGGTGCTTTAAAATTAATGCAAATGAGATTTATCATAAGTAGCTGGATATTGCTGATACATGGATATTTCACTTTGAGGAGGCTAAAGACATGAATTATTTGGAAAGCTATAAGCAATGGTTAAACAGTGAATATGTTGATGAACAGACCAAAGAAGAATTAAGGCAGATTGAAAAGGATAAGAAGGAAATTGAGGAAAGATTTTATACCAATCTGGAATTTGGTACAGGTGGATTAAGAGGCATTATAGGTGCAGGCACAAATAGAATGAATATATATACCGTTCGCAAGGCAACCCAGGGGTTGGCTGAATACATATGCAGACACGGGGAAGAAGCAAAAAAAAGAGGTGTGGTTATTGCGTATGATTCCCGGTACAAATCACCGGAGTTTGCTATGCAGGCAGCCAGGGTACTTGCAGCAAACGGAGTAAAAGCATATGTATTTGACGAACTTAGACCTACACCTGAGCTGTCATTTGCCGTAAGGGAATTGAAAGCCATTGCGGGCATTGTTATAACGGCAAGTCATAATCCTGCAAAATACAATGGATATAAAGCCTACTGGGAGGATGGGGGCCAACTTCCTCCGCACAGTGCCAATGCTGTGCTGGAAATTATGAATCAGACAGACATTTTTACTGGTGTAAAGATTATGGATGAGAATGAGGCAAAGAAGCAGGGCCTAATACATATTATCGGAGAAGAAGTTGATAGCAGGTATTTGGAGGAAGTGCATAAACAGAGCATTAACCCGGATGTTGTTAAGGCTGTTGCAGATAATTTTAAGATTATTTATACGCCGTTTCATGGAGCAGGAAACAAGCCTGTAAGAAGAATTCTAAATATGCTTGGTTTAAAAAACCTAATTGTTGTTAAGGAGCAGGAGCAGCCTGACCCGGCATTTTCCACCGTAAAATCACCGAATCCGGAAGAAAAGGAAGGTTTTACTATTGCCATTGAAATGGCTAAGAAAGAAAATGTGGACCTTATTATAGGAACGGATCCGGATTGTGACCGGGTAGGGGTGGTAGTGAGAAATATGGAGGGTGATTATGTCACCCTTTCGGGAAATCAGGTCGGAGTGTTGCTTACAGAATATATTTTGTCTCAGAAAAAGGCCAAAGGTAGCCTTCCGTCAAACGGAGTTGTTATTAAGACAATCGTTACAACCGAGATGGCTCGTGCGGTGGCGCAGCATTACAATATAGACGTTATTGAAGTATTGACAGGATTTAAATTCATAGGCGAAAAAATTAAAGAATTTGAAGAGAGCGGGAATAGCAAGCAATATATTTTTGGCTTTGAGGAAAGTTACGGTTACCTTGCCGGTACTTATGCCAGAGACAAAGATGCGGTTGTTGCTTCCATGCTTATTGCAGAAATGGCAGCCTGGTATAAATCAAGAAATATGTCACTTTACGAGGGGATGCAGGAATTATACAAAAAATATGGTGTGTATATTGAATCTCTTAAATCCATTACTCTGGAAGGTAAGCAGGGAACCGAGAAAATACAGGCAATTATGGAGAAACTGAGGAAGGATACGCCAACTGAAATAAACGGTGTAAGAATAATTGCTCTAAGGGATTATAATGTCGGCAAGAGGTTTGATTTCATTGATAATACGGAAAGAGATATTGATTTGCCGAAATCCAACGTGCTCTATTTTGAACTGGAAGACCAGTCCTGGTTCGTTGTTAGACCCTCAGGAACCGAGCCTAAAATAAAGATATATTTTTCAGTAGTAGGAAATACTCTTCAGGCAGCTGAACAAAAGATGACTTTATTTAAAAAAGAGGTCATTGATAGAATAATAGGTGACTAAAAATGGGAGGGAAAATCTCCCTATTTTCTTTTTGAAATTTAACAATCCTGTTAAATTTATTGCAAAAGGAGACAAATTAATGTAGAATTGTTAAAGGAAATAGTCTAAGCGCTTGTACATGTGTGTAAATATGCTGAGGTTTAATGGAGGTATAATATGGGGAAAACGGCAAGGTTAAATCAGCAGGAGGGAAAGGATAAATTATATACTCTGTATTTGGTTATTACTCTTGGACTTATTGCCATGCCTGCTTATTTTAGAGGATTATACTTTGAATATGAGCAATTTATAGTATATCTTATTTCATTTACTACGCTAATAGTATATACTGTTAGGAAATTCAGAAGAAAAGATAGTATAAAACTTTATACATATTTGGATTATTCTTTGATTGCATTGATAGGTGCATATACGGTTTCAATTCCTTTTGCTACAAATTATCGTCTGGCAATTAGTGAGCTATTAAAATACATGAATTATTTTGTTATCTACCTCCTGATAAAAGAGTTAATTGTCTCACAAAAGTATATTAAGCTTACGGCCAATACCATACTTATTGGTATTACCGGAGTTGCATTTATTGGCATAGGTGCTGCAGCTGCTACCTTTAAATATCATGGCGCATATTCCGAAGCGGCTAATGAGAGATGGATTAATTCAACATTGCAATATCATAATGCATTTGGTGCCTTTACCATGTGCGGAATATTGCTGTGTTATGCATTATATAGTATAACAAACAAGCTTTGGGCGAAAGTGCTGTATAGCATAGCAGCATATACCATGTTTTTAGGATTTATTTTTTCGTATTCCCGCGGTTCCTGGGTAGTGTTTCCTATAGCATTTATTGTGCTTGTCATAATATTATGGAAAAAATCTTTGCCCGGAATTATAATAATGTCTTTATCCATGGTTGCTTCCGTATCTTTAATTGCAGGAGGATTCCGTGGTGCAACGCTTGAAAGACTGGCATTGCCGGCATGGAAATGGTTTTTTATAGGAGTTATAATTTGTGCTGCTGTGACCGTACTTCTTGAAGTTATCAGGATGTATATAGAAAAATTGAATATTAGTAAAAAGGTGTTGGTATTTGCATTGGCAGCTATTGTTATCATTGCTGTGATTGCGGTGTTTGTTTTTGCTCCCGGAATTGTTGCAAGATTAATACCTGAGGATCTTCTGGCAAGATTTAAGGATATTAATTTTGAATCCGAAACCGTTAAAGAAAGATTTGTTTTTTATCTGGATGCTTTGAAAATAATAAGGGATTATCCCATTTTTGGAGCAGGCGGAGGCGGTTGGCAAAGCATATATTTTATGTATCAGTCCTATTTATATTGGTCTACTCAGGCACACAGCTATATTATGCAGGTATGGATTGAAACCGGAACGGTTGGTTTCTTAATCATTTTATCGTCTTTGATATTATTTGCTGTTTATGCAATTAAAAATCTAAGGTTTTACTCTGAGCAAAAGGAAGAATTTATCCTGCAGGCAGGGATTTTTACTGCGGCAGGGAGCCTGATTTTACATAGCTTTATTGATTTTGACCTTTCCTTAAGCGGGATATCCATTGTATTATGGGCATTCTTCGCATTGACATCAGTATATTCAAGGCTTACGGGCAAGCATAAAACGGAATTGTATAAATTCTCACCGGCTTTTGTATTTGTACCTTTGGTCATCATGGGCTTGGTAACCATATCATTTGCTTCTGCGGCATATTGTACAAGAAAAGTTGCACAGTATTCAAAGATAATTAAAAGTAATGAAGTGGGCGAAGCGGAAGCTGCAAAGATTAACGAAAAGATAAAGGAAATGCTTTCATTGGCGGTATCTTTTGACCCTCTTACGGCTTCGTATCGTATTGATTATGGTAATGCCCTGGAAGAGTCGGTTGATGATTTGGATAAAAACAGGGCAGATATTATTAAAGCTGAAAAGCATATGGCTGCAGCCCTTTCACTGGATAGATTTAATCCGCAAATCCATGCTTATGCAGGAGCTTTTTATCTAAAAACAGGTGACATAGACAAGGGTCTGGAACTTTTCGACAGAGCTGTTGAATTGCAGCCTCTCAGACCGGAAAATTATAATCAGGTTGCCGATGCATATATTAAAGTTGTGCAGGCATACCTTAAAGCAAATAGAAAGGAAAAGATAAAAGATTTGCTTAATAGGGTCATCCGTATAGAAGAAGAAGTTCAGAGCATTAATGCGGTCAAAATGAAGCCGGTTGAGTTGGATGAGGAAACCTTGAAGATAATTGATGGGGCGAAGAAATTATTAACAAGTTTAGGTGCGTAATTGATATAAAGGTGGATACAAAATATGAAATTATGTATATTAGGACTCGGATACATTGGTTTGCCTACAGCAGTCATGTTTGCCAATAGTGGATTGAAAGTTATCGGTGTTGATACAAATGAGGAAGTCATTCATGCAGTAAATAGCAAAGTACCTTTAATAGAGGAGCCTGAATTACCTGAAAGACTTGCTATGGCAGTAGAATCAGGTAATTTGCATGCCCACATGGAGCCGCAGAAAGCGGATGCATTTATAATTACAGTACCTACTCCCATACATAGAGATAAATCTGCTGATTTAAGCTATGTGAAGAAGGCAGTGGAATCTGTTTTGCCGTACCTGGAGAAAGGAAACCTGGTGGTTGTTGAATCCACCGTTCCTCCACGGACTATTTTGGATGTGGTTTGTCCTATATTGGCGAAGAGCAATTTGGAAGTAGGAAAAGACTTGTATGTTGTTTATTCGCCTGAGAGAGTAACTTTGGGCAACATATTTTATGAATTGAAAAATAACAGCCGAATTATCGGCGGTATTAATGAAATCTCATCTGTCAAAGCAAAAGAATTATATGAAAAGATTGTAAAAGGGCAATTATTGTTTACGGATGCAACTACTGCAGAAATGGTCAAGGTGATTGAAAATACATATAGGGATATTAATATAGCATTTGCCAATGAACTTACAAGAATTGCTGAACAAATAGGTGTGAATGTTTGGGAGGCAATTGAATTAGCAAACCACCACCCCAGAGTGAATATACATCAACCCGGACCGGGTGTGGGAGGACATTGCATTGCCGTAGATCCATGGTTTTTAGTTGAACTGGCTCCGGAATTAGCAAAGCTCATTAAATGTTCAAGGGAAATAAATGACTATATGCCTTTATATACAGCAATAAAAATACAAAAAATATTAAATGAGAATAATGTTCTTAAAGGAAAAGCAGCCATATTAGGGCTGACATTTAAGGCAAATATTGATGATTGTCGTGAAAGCCCATCGATTGAATTAATAAGTAAATTACAAGAGATGGGATTGCAGTGCATGGCATATGACCCCTGGCTTAAAGATAAAAAGTTTGACTGTCAGACGCTATACCTGGAAGAAGCATTGCAAGATGCGGATATATTGGTTATTTTGGTTGGACATGCCCAATTTAAAAGAATTGATATTAATACAGCCGGTCAGCTAATGAATCATAGAATTATTTTGGACACAAAAAACCATGTAGACTTAAAGACTTGGGCGAAGAAAGGATTTAAGACTTATCTTTTAGGGAAGTGTAATTAAGGTTAGGTAATAGTTGAGGCGGTAATTATGAAAACAAGAATATTAACATTTATTAAATATCGTTATTTATTGAAGCAATTAGTAATACGTGATATAAAGGTGAAATATAAAAGATCAATACTTGGGGTATTATGGAGCATTTTGAATCCACTGTTGACGATGGCTGTGCTTAATATAGTATTTTCTGAATTTTTTCGTTTTGAGATTGACAATTTTATAGTTTACTATTTAAGCGGCTCAATTTTATTTTCATTTATGTCTGAGGCTACAGGGATGGCATTGCCGTCTATATTTGCAAACGGACCGTTATTAACAAAGGTATATATTCCTAAATTTATTTTTCCTCTTTCGAGAGCAATATCTTCATTTGTTAACTTAGGTTATGCTACAATTGCATTGCTTATTATGGTTATAATTACAGGAGTAAAAATAACATGGGCATATTTATTTTTCCCAATTGTATTTTTATTGTTGTTAGTTTTTGTTATTGGTTTATGTTTTATATTTTCTACTTATGCGGTATTTTTTAGGGATTTGCAACACCTTCATGGAATATTTATATTAATATGGACATATATTACACCTCTTTTTTATCCACCGAGTATTCTACCTGAAAAATATCAATGGCTTCTTGATGTTAATCCGATTTATCCGTTTATTGTTGCATTTAGAGAGATTATATTAAATGGGTCATTACCTTCACTATATTTATTTGTATCTTGCACTGGTATTGCAACGATTACTTTTGTATTGGGTGTAATTTTATTTTATAAAAACCAAAATAAGTTTATCATGTATTTGTAGGAAATGAGGATATCTAAGTATGATGATAGAAGTAAATAATGTATCAATGAAGTTTAATCTATATAAAGAGAGAATCGGAGGATTAAAAGAATATATTATAAAAAAAATTAAAGGTGAGCTTAAATATGAGGAATTTTGGGCACTTAGAAATGTTACATTTAATATTAATAAAGGGCAAGTAGTTGGTATTATCGGTTTAAATGGAGCAGGTAAAAGCACACTTTTAAAAATTATTGCAGGTGTAATAAGACCGACTTCAGGATATGTAAAGATATATGGAGACATTGCGCCGTTAATTGAATTAGGCGCAGGATTTGATATGGAATTAACAGCAAGAGAGAATGTATTCCTAAACGGTGCAATATTAGGACATACAGAAAAGTTTTTAAAAGAACGATTTGAAGAAATCATTGATTTTTCTGAATTACATGAATTTGTTGATGTGCCCTTAAAAAATTTTTCCTCGGGAATGGTTGCCAGGTTGGCATTTTCGATTGCAACGCTGGTTGAACCTAAAATTCTTATTGTGGATGAAATTCTGTCGGTAGGAGATATTAAATTTCAGCAAAAATGTGAAAAAAGAATAAAAGATATGATAAATAATGGTGCAACGGTTATATTTGTTTCTCATTCAATTAAGCAAATTAAAGAATTATGTGATACTGTGATATGGCTTGAAAAGGGACAGATAAAAATGTTAGGTGAGGTTGACAAAGTATGCGATATGTACATGGATAGCTAAATTGATTTTTAAATAAAAAGAATGGAAGTGAGATCGAGGTGACTTTAGGAAATAGTGATATTAATTTTTTATTTCAACCTAATAATCCAAAAGACTATACGCCCAAACATATTAATATTGATGAATATATAGATTCATCTCAGCCTACGAATTCTTATTCTTATATAGTAAATTCTATTTCAGATCATTCGGTAGTATTGGATGTAGGTTGTTCTTATGGATATCTTGGACAATGGCTTCATAAACATAAAAAGTGTACTGTGTTTGGATTAGACATCAATAAAGAAGCAATAAATTATATTAGAGAAAAAGAATGTTATCAGGACGTATTTTGTATTGATTTAGATTATCCTGAAAAAAATCAAGATGAGTTAAAAAAGTTTAGTAGTTATTCGAATTTTTTTGATTTTGTGATTTGTGCGGATGTTATCGAACATGTTAAAGATCCCACCAAAGTATTATCTTTACTGGGCACAACGTTAAAATATGGAGGACAAATAGTTGCAAGCATACCAAATATATCTAATATTGATATAATATTAAACTTAATAGAAGGAAGATTTAATTATGCACAGTTTGGAATACTAGATAATACTCATCTGAGATTTTTTACAGAAAAGTCTTTTTTTGAATGGATTTTATATTGCAATGAGTATTTTAAAGATTTTAAGTTTGATGTAAAGATGATAGGGACCACAAAATATATCTCAGAGTTTTGTTTTGAAATAAAACGTTTGTTTCCTGATTTTTATAATCTTATTGCAGATGTATGCAATCAACATGATATATTGCAATATATTTTTGTTTTAACAAAGCTCAATAAACATTCAACGCTATTTGGATTTAACAAAGTATTCTTAGGTAGTGATTATAGTAATATTAAAAATATTAATTCGGTTTTAGCAGAATATAAATATACAATAAATATATTGAGATCAGCTGTTGATGAAAAAGAAAAAGAAATATATCGATTAAACGTTGAATTGAATCAAGCTTCTGATAAAATGAAAGAAATACAAAATAGGTTAAATGAAACAAATCATAGACTAAATCAGTTAAAATTTGAATTAAATCTTATTCATAATTCTGGTTTTTGGAAAGTTGCTTTAATATACTATAAAATTAGAGATAACGTATGGCCATTGAATGTTCTATATCGATATATAAAAGAAAGACGTCTAAAATATAAAAGACATATCCTTGCAAGTGATTCAAAATATGTATCCAATGTTGCTCAGAGTAAAACAAAAGAAAAGGTTAAGTCAATACAAGAATTCCGACAATTGAGTTTTAGTCATAAAATTGATATTATTTTCTTTTCAGTTATTGACTGGGATTTTAGATATCAAAGACCTCAGCATTTAGCTTCAATATTATCAAACAAAGGACACCGGGTGTTTTATTTTAACTCAGGTTTTAATGCCGGAGATATAAATATTGTGGATATTAAAAAGAATTTAAAAGTTATAACATTATTTAATGATAAGGCAAGCAGAGTATATGATGCAGATTTTGACAAAGATTTAGACAATCAGTTAAAAGTATTAGATAATTTTATTGAAGTAAATTATATAAAAGATTGTATATTAATTGTTGAGTATCCGTCATGGCATCCTATAGTCGAATACTTAAAACAAAAGTACAATTTTAAAGTTATTTTTGACTATTTGGATGATTTTACCGGTTTTAATACAAGCAATCAAATTTTAAATGCATCGTATAAATCACTTATGAATATTAGTGATCATGTAATTACTGTTTCAAAATTTCTATATGATAAGGCAGTGAAAGAAAATGATAATGTAACAATTATCAGGAATGGAACAGAGTTTCATCATTTTAATAAGGCATTTTGCGCAATAGGTAGAGATAAAGTTGCAGATAGGCGTCCTGTTGTTGGTTATTATGGAGCTATTGCAGAATGGTTTAATGTTGATATAGTGACATTTGTTGCAGAAAAAAGACCCGAATGGGATATAGTGTTAATTGGTGATACGACCTATACGGATGCTGAGAGATTAAGAAAGCATCATAATATAAAACTAATGGGAGAAAAAAGTTACCAGGAACTTCCGAATTTACTATCGAATTTTGATGTATGTATGATACCTTTTAATGCGGAAACTGATTTAATTAAAGCCACTAATCCGGTGAAATTTTACGAATATCTCAGTGCAGGTAAAAAAGTTGTAGCTACGGAGATACCAGAGTTGGAAGAATTTAGAGATAAATTGGTGTATTTATCAAACGATAAACAAAAGTTCTTAGAATATTTAGAACTCTGCATTAACAATAAAGATACATTAGAACCTGTAAATAGAAAACTTGATTTTGCCAGAGAACAGGATTGGGAAAAAAGGGTGAAGGCAGTTTCCGAAATTATAAAAGATGTACATGAGTTAGTAAGCATAGTAATAGTAACTTATAATAATTTAAATTATACAATAGAATGTATTGAGAGCATCATACGGAAAACAGCATATCCTAATTATGAAATTATTATTGTTGATAACAATTCAACTGACGATACTCCTAAATATCTTAAGAATTTACAGGAGAATTATGATAATATTCATGTGATTTTGAATGATGAAAACTATGGCTTTGCAAAAGGTAACAATATTGGAATTCAAAATTCTTCAGGAGAATATATTATTTTGTTAAATAATGATACAGTTGTCACCAGAGGATGGCTAACTAATTTAATTAAACATCTTCAAAGAGATGATTCTTTAGCAATGGTTGGGCCGGTTACTAATTCCATAGGCAATGAAGCAAAAATAAATGTTGACTATAATAGTATAGAAGATATGGATTGGTTTGCAGAACAATATACTTCCATGAATTTCAACAAGTTATATACTGATATTAATGTACTGGCTATGTTTTGTGTAGCAATAAAAAGAAGTATTATCGAAGAAATCGGATATCTGGATGAAAGTTTTGGTATTGGTATGTTTGAGGATGATGACTATTCACTTCGAGTAATTGACAAAGGATATAAAATAGCATGCGCAGAGGATGTTTTTATACATCATTATGGAAGTGCATCGTTTAGAAAACTTCAAGATGAAAAATATAGGTTAATATTTGAAGAGAATAAGAAAAAATTTGAGGATAAGTGGAATAGAAAATGGACGCCTCACCAATATAGAAAAGGAGTTAATTAAGTATATGGAGAGTAATCAATGAAAATTTTATACTTTTCACCAATAATGTGGGATGACTTAAAACAGAGACCTCAACATTTGGCAGAAGAATTAGCAAAGGTTCATAAAATATATTATATAGAGCCAACAGTCAGCATTGTTAATTCGTTACTAAATGGGAATGAACTGTATAAACCCAGAAGTATTAAAATTAATGATAATTTAACTGTCTTAAGACCAAATGGCAAATTCAGGTTGCCCACAAGTTTGTTTTTTATAGATTTTTTTAAGTTAAATGAGAGGTATATTAATAAACAAATTAACAAACTGATTGATGATTGTGATGTCATTTGGCTGGGAAGTCCTATATATTATTCTTTAATTAAGGATAGATATGATAAGAAAATCGTGTATGATAAAATGGATGATTTTACTGTATTAACAAATAACTTGTTTATGAAGGAATTTATAAATAGAAATGAAAGCCATTTAATTAAACAGGCAGCAATAATTTTTACAACCACTAAGACATTTTATGAAAGCATTAAAATGATAAATAATCACACATATATTATTCATAATGGTGTATGTAATAATTTTGAAATAGTATCTAATAGTAACAATAGCAAAGTTATTGAAGACATTAAAAAACTTCAATGTGAAGGGAAAAAAATATTTGGATATGTTGGTACTATCGATCACTGGTTTGATTTTGAAGTTATAAAACATATAGTAAACTTTGATAAGAATTATCATGTATTTATTGTTGGAAAAAATAATTTACCTGAAATCAATAATCCTAATATTCATTATTATAAGCCAGTATTAAAAGAAGAACTGCTGCTTATAATAAGCTATTTTGATTACTGTCTATATCCATTTAAAGCAGATAATTTTGCCGATACTATAGATCCTGTAAAAATTTATGAATATTTAAGTTTAAATAAGAAAGTTATATCTGTTTATACAAAGGAAACAGAACGTTTTAAGGACTATATTAATTTTTATAGCAATCATAGTGAATTGATTAATCTATTGGCAAATTTGCGCGAGATTAAGAAACCTTTTAATAACAAAACATTATTGGAAGATTTTATTAATAAGAACTGTTGGTCAGAAAGGGCAAAAACCATCAATAATCTACTTAAAAATATGATTGTGAATTAGTATTGGTGTTGCTTATTGTATAAAAGAGGGGATTAATGCTATGAGGTACAAAACTTTAAAACCAGATACTGTAGATTGCTTAAAAAAATCTGGTATTGAAATAGTTACCATACTTATTATGGCAGTATTATTATGTTTAAAGGTTATGTATTTAAATACTATGTTAAGTAACAACATTGATCAAATGATATTATTAGGTACGTTATTATATGCTTTTTGTGTATTTGTGCCGGGATTATTAATGGACAGAAAATGGCGACTTATTTACAATATATTTATCAATTTCATTATGACAGTTTTAATAATATCAGACATTTATTACTATCGATATTTTAAAGAATTAATTTCTATAAGGCATTTGATTTACGGGAAACAACTTATTAGTGTATTTGATAGTGTAAAACAGCTATGCCAACCAACTGATTTAATATTGTTTATAGATTTATTTATTGAATTGATAATAATATTTATTTTAAAATATAAAGTTTGGTTTAAAAATAGAAGCAATTATTTAAGAAATTTTAAATTACGAATTAGTATAGTTGTAGTTGTATTTATAATAGGAATATTTTTTAATAATAATATAGTAAGAAGTTTTTCCGATGCTAATCCCAATTTATTAGTATCCATGTGGGATAAGATTTATATAATTAATAATGTAGGATCACTTAATTATCATATAATTGATATCAATACTTATATAAAAAATAACGTTAATAAGAAAGAGATTTCAGAACAAGAAAAAAAAGAAATAGCCGAATGGCTATTCAATAAAAATGTTGTGCAACATAGAACGAAAAAATACTATAAGGCTGCTGAAAATAAAAATGTTATTATTATTCAAGTTGAGGCTCTTCAAAACTTTGTAATTAATAGAGAAATAAATGGTTCTGAAATAACACCTAATCTTAATCGTTTGATTAAAAGGAGCATGTATTTTTATAATATGTATGGACAAACTTCAGGCGGAGGTACATCGGATGCTGAATGGTTGCTTCAGACTTCATTATATCCCATATCTCAAGGTTCAGTGTTTGTCCAAAATGATTCAAATACACATAATACATTCGCTAAGTTTTTAAAAGAGAAAAACTACAATGTTGTTATGATGCATCCATACAGAAAAGATTTTTGGAATAGAGATAATATGTATAAGGCTTTTGGATTTGATAGATTTTTTAATTTTGAAGATTATAAATTTGATGAACATATTGGCTTAGGCCTGAGTGATAAATCGTTTTTTGCACAGTCGTTATCTAAAATTAAACAGTTAAATAGCCCATTTGCAGTTAAATTAATAACATTAACCAGCCATTTCCCGTTTAACGACACACAAAAGTATGGAAATTTTAATGTTGGTGAATTCGAAGGAACGCTTTTAGGGAATTATTTAAAAAGCATTCATTATGCAGATGAACAAATTGGTACTTTTATAAATGACTTAGAAAAGGAAGGAATATTGCAGAATGCTTTATTTGTAGTTTATGGAGATCATTCTGCAATTCCATACAATAACAAAGACGAACTAAGCAATTTCCTTAAAACTGATCTTGATGTAAATGTAGGCTGGTACAAGGTTCAACAAGTACCTTTCATCATTTATCTTCCAGATGAACAAAATATAGCTCAATATGGTATTGCTGCAGGTCAAATTGATATGCTGCCTACTATAGCAAATTTATTAGGCATTTCAATATATACTGGCTTCGGGCAAGATTTATTGAATACGGAAGAAGGATTTGTTGTATTTAGGGACGGTTCGATTGTCACAGACGATTACATGTATATTTCAGATAGTAGAAGTATTTTTAATATTAAAAATAATGAAGAAATAGCTTTAGAAGATTTTGAAGAGAAAATAGAGTTAAGTAGAAAACATTTGGAGTTTTCAGATAAAATTATAAATTATGATTTAATTCCCTTTATTAATGATTATATTAATGATGCTATTACGTTGATAAATTAGGAAAGAGAGTATGTATATGAATGATAATACCATTGAAGTTTCGGTAATAATTCCAAATTATAATGGCGGTAAATATCTGAAAGGATGTATTGATTCCTTGTTGAGACAAACTTTTACCAAATATAAAATTATTGTAGTTGATAATGGCTCTGAAGATGGTAGTTATGATATTCTTACTCAAAATTATCCCAATATACAACTTATCCGACTTGATAGTAATTATGGTTTCAGTATAGCTGTCAATGAAGGGATTAAAAAATCAGATACAAAGTATATAGCCTTATTGAATAATGACACTGAATTAGATAAGGATTGGCTTTTAAATCTTATTCAATGCATGGAGAAGGATGAAAGAATATTTTCTTGCTGCAGTAAAATGATACAATATTACGATCGATATAAAATTGATGATGCGGGAGATCAATACACCATATTGGGCTGGGCTTATAAACGCGGTGATAATCAAAAGATTGATAAGTATGTTAAAAGTAGTAAGGTTTTTAGTAGTTGTGCAGGAGCGGCTATTTATAGAAAGAGTATTCTTGATGAGATAGGACTATTTGATGAAAATTTTTTTGCTTATATGGAGGATGTCGATATAAGTTATCGGGCTAAAATATACGGATATAAAAATGTATACTGTAGTAATGCAAGAGTATATCATATCGGAAGTGCAACTTCGGGTAGCAAATACAATAGTTTTAAGGTTTATCTGGCAGCAAGGAATAATGTATATGTGATTTATAAAAATATGCCAATACTTCAATTTATAATCAATAGTCCATTTTTATTAGTTGGATTTTTAACGAAGATGTTATTTTTTTTCAGCATAGGATATGGAAAGAGCTATATAAAGGGATTTACAGATGCTTTTAAAAATTTAAAAAATATTAGACGGGTACATCATTCATATAAATTTTTTTTTAATTATGTAGGTATAGAATATGAAATGATTATTAATACAATAAAGTATGTATTATCAAAGATTAAAATATTATAGGTGAAGTGAAATAATGAAATTATCCATTATAATTGTAAACTATAACACGGCAGTGTTACTTAATAAATGCATTAATTCAATAAGAAGATACTGCCCGGCGCATGAGTATGAAATTTTTATTGTCGATAATGCTTCCGATGATGATAGTAGGGTGTATATAAAAGGATTGAGCAATAGTGTTTGCAGCATACTCAATGAAAAGAATATGGGTTTTGCTTGTGCTAACAATCTGGCAATACGGAAAGCAAAAGGCAAATATATACTTTTACTTAACCCTGATACAGAAGTATTGGATGGTACTTTAGACAAGTGCATTGATTATATGGACAAGCACACAACAATTGGAATATTAGGCTGCAAGGTATTGCTTCCTGATGGAAAGCTTGACTTGGCATGCCGAAGGGGCTTTCCTGATTTGTGGAACTCATTCTGCAGATTCTCAGGACTTGCAAAATTGTTTCCTAAGAGTAAATTGTTTTCGGGATATAATCTTACATATCTTGATGAGAGTAAAAGCTATCCCGTAGACAGTGTTGTGGGAGCTTTTATGATGGTGAGGCGGGAAGTTATTGATCAGATAGGGCTGCTTGATGAGGATTTTTTTATGTACGGTGAGGATATTGATTGGTGCTATCGTGCCAAACAGGCAGGCTGGGAAGTGTTTTATTATGCAGATGCCGCTATAATTCATCATAAAAGAGCAAGCAGCAAGCAAAGTAAGAAGGCATTAATTGAATTCTACAGGTCAATGAGCATATTTTATCATAAGCACTATGCACAGAAGCATAATCGGATTGTAAATGTATTGGTTTATTCAGCTATTAAAATATTGGCAGGGATAAAGATATTTATAAACTCTATAAAAAAGTAAGAGAGGATAAGGTACATGATTAAGCAAAATCAAAGGTTTCTTAATGGGATGTTGGTTTTTTTTGATATTTTAATGCTTTTCTTCTCTTTTGTGCTTGCATGGTATTTAAGATTCCGAAGCGGATTAATGGCCTCAGAGGGACATTTGCCTTTTATAACTTATTTTCAAATGATGCTGTTTGTTGTGCCGATTTTTATATTTTTACAGTATTTATACAATCTTTACACACCTCAAAGAGCAAAACAGCTGTATCAGGAAATCCTTAATATCATAAAAAGCAATTTTGTATTGTTTTTTCTTATAATGAGTGTACTTTTTGTCATTAAGCAGGTACATATTTCACGTCAATTCATTGTTTTGTTTGTTGTAAATAATATTATCCTGCTAACCATAGAGCGCAGCTCGGCAAGGATGTTTCTAAGGTATATAAGAAGCAAAGGATTTAATATCAAATATGTAATAGTGATTGGCTCCGGCGAGCTGGCTGAAAAATATTTAAGAGCAATTAAGAAAAATAAGCAGCTTGGATATGTGGCATTAGGTGTACTGGATGATATAAGGAAAAAGAAAATTATGGATGTGCCAGTCTTGGGAGGATTAAGAGACCTGGAAACAATACTGAAGAAGCATTTTGTTGATGAGGTTGTCATCGCTCTGCCGCTGAATTTATATGATTCCCTTAAGGATATACTGGAAACTTGTGAGAAGGCGGGAGTAAAGACGCTTATAATACCTGCCTATCATAAGTACGTTTCTGCAAAGCCCCAGATCGATGAAATTGAGGATATTCCTTTAATTAACACAAGATATATACCACTGGACAATATAGGAAACAGGATTATAAAGCGGTTGTTTGATCTGATAATTGCTATAACGGCCCTAATCGTATTGTCACCTGTTATGCTGGTGATATACATACTAATTAAATGTTCTTCACCGGGACCGGCCGTATTTAAGCAGGAGAGAATAGGATATAATAGAAAACCGTTCATCATGTATAAATTTCGTACCATGAAGGTGCAGACTGATGAGGAATCTGATAAGACATGGACCACTGCAAATGATGACAGAAGAACAAAAATAGGAAGCTTTTTAAGAAAAACCAGCCTGGATGAGCTTCCTCAGCTTTTTAATGTATTAAAAGGTGATATGAGTATCATTGGGCCAAGACCGGAACGCGCTTATTTTGTAGAACAGTTTAAAGAAGAAATTCCAAAGTATATGATAAAGCATCATGTAAGGCCTGGAATGACAGGTTGGGCTCAGGTTAACGGATGGCGGGGAGATACCTCGATTAAAGAAAGGATAAAGCATGATATTTATTATATTGAAAATTGGAATTTGATGTTTGATTTAAGAATTTTGTGGTTAACTGTATTCAAGGGATTTATTAATAAAAATGCATATTAAATCTCAACTTAAATTTCATGTATCACTGGTAGGGCGGACAGAATCGTCCGCCCGCAATCTACAGCGTGATAACGTCAGGACAAATCTTCCTGTTCAAGAACTCTTTTAAGATAAGCTCTGAAATCATCTTTTAGGTCATCGCGTTTCAGTGCAAACTCAACAGTAGCCTCTAAAAAACCCATTTTATTTCCCACATCATATCTTCTTCCGATAAAATCATATGCGTACATTGCTTCCATGGAAGCAAGTTGTTTTAATGCATCTGTAAGCTGGATTTCACCGCCGGCTCCGGGGGTAGTATTTTCAAGACATTCAAATATTTTAGGAGTAATGATATATCTGCCTAAGATTGCTATATTTGAAGGAGCATTTTCCTTTTTCGGCTTTTCAACCAGATCTTTTACTTTGTATACCCTGTCTTCAACGTGTTTGCAATTTACAATACCATACTTGGAAACATCGTTATCAGGCACTTTTTGTACTCCCAGAATAGTAGTTTTATATTCATCAAATATATCAATCATTTGCTTCAGACAGGGAACCTCGGCATCCACGATATCATCCCCCAATAATACGGCAAAAGGTTCATTGCCTACAAAGGATTTGGCACAGTAAATGGCATGTCCAAGTCCTCTTGGTTCCTTTTGTCTTATATAATGGATATTTGTCATATTTGATATGTTTTGCACTAAGTGCAAAAGGTCATCCTTACCGCTTTTTTGCAATTCGGATTCCAATTCATAGGACTTGTCAAAATGGTCTTCAATAGCCCTTTTGCTTCTTCCGGTTACAATAATAATATCTTCAATGCCTGAGGCGCAAGCTTCTTCAACAATATATTGAATTGTAGGCTTATCTACAATTGGCAGCATTTCCTTAGGCTGTGCCTTGGTAGCAGGCAGGAATCTTGTACCCAGTCCTGCGGCAGGAATAATCGCTTTTCTAACTTTCATATATATCCCTCCATGTCTATATCATGTTTTTTCCTTGCCAATGCAGTTAATTTTATCAAAAAAATAAGTTTAAGTAAACAAATAACAGTAATTTTAATTATTGAAATAAGATTTTCAGGCATCAAGGACTTTCCAGCCATCGATTTCGGAGCGTTGAATCGCACCAAAGATACGGTCTTTTAATCCTCGATTTTCCTTATTAAGGTTATTGATTAAATCTTTCATGTATTGCCTTTTGGTGTGCCCGTTTGCAGGGCACGGGTTAAAGACAACAGGCAGATTCATTCTCCTGGCAAATCCCTTTATTTCTTTTTCAGGAGTATAGATCATTGGGCGTATAAGATAAATGTTTTTTCTGTCCAGATAAGTAACCGGAGAAAAACAATTAATCCTGCCTTCAAAAAACAGGCTCAAAAAGAATGTTTCAATCACATCGTCATGGTGATGGCCTAAGGCAACCTTGTTGCAGCCTAATTCCAAGGCAGTGTTATGCAGGGCACCCCGTCGCAGATTGGCACATAAGGAGCATGGGTTTTTCTCCTTGCGTATATCAAAAATGACTTCAGCAATATTCGTGGGCCTGATTGTATAATTCACGCCGATTTTGCTGCACATTTCCTGGATTCCTGAAAGATCCACATCCTTAAATCCCATACTTAAGGTAATAGCTTCAAGCTCAAATTTCTTCGGATAAAATCTTTGAAGAGCTTTTAGTGCATGGAGTAACGTAAGGCTGTCTTTTCCACCGGAAACACCTACAGCTATTCGGTCGCCTTCCTGGATCATATCGTAATCTTCAATAGCACGGCGTACATGGCTGAGAATACGCTTCATATAATCTTCCTTTCATATTCTTAATAAAATAGTATTCATAATCAAATTCATTATACTTCAAATTACAGGTTTCGGGCAATGGAAGATTATATCCATTAGAAAAAAGTGAAATGACGGACGATATATTAAGAGGAAATAGGACATATATAGAGTAAAATAAAGATATAATATAGATAAATTAAAATATTTGAAAAAAGTTCTTGACATATAATAAAGAATGTATTAGAATATGATACGTGCCTTATATGTTAAGGTATATTTTTATGCATAAATAAGCATAAAGCATTGAAATAAATATAAAAATGAAAATTGTCGGATAAATTTAATATCACAATTTTTAAGAAAAACAGGAGGGTAAATAATGAGTACTTATATGGCTAAAGCCAATGAAGTTGAAAGAAAATGGTACATCATAGATGCTGAAGGCAAGCCGCTTGGCAGAGTAGCAGCACAGGCAGCAGCTATTCTTAGGGGTAAACATAAACCAAACTACACACCTCATGTAGATATGGGGGATCATGTTATCATTTTGAATGCTGAAAAGGTTGTTTTAACTGGTAAGAAATTGGACCAGAAGATTTACAGAAAGCATTCTTTGCATCCCGGTGGATTGAAAGAGATGAAATACAGAAGATTAATGGAAGTATTTCCTGAAAGAGCAGTCATGCATGCAGTTAAGGGAATGCTCCCTTCCAATACACTTGGAAGAGCAGCTCTTAAAAAATTAAGAGTATATAAAGGTACCGAGCATGAGCATCAGGCACAGAAACCTGAAATGTGGCCTGGCGAAATAAAATAATGGAAGGGGAGAATTGTAATGGCTAAAGTTCAGTATTATGGAACAGGAAGAAGAAAGAAATCGATTGCCAGAGTAAGATTGGTTCCTGGTAATGGCAATATTACAATAAATGATAGATCAATTGACGATTATTTTGGTTTGGAAACATTAAAAGTTATAGTCAGACAGCCTTTAACAATTACAAACACTCTTGATAAATTTGATGTTATTGCAAAGGTTGTAGGAGGAGGATTTACAGGTCAGGCAGGCGCAATAAGGCACGGCGTTGCAAGAGCACTTCTTCAGGCTGATGAAGAATTAAGACCTGTGCTTAAGAAAGCCGGATTCCTCACAAGAGACCCAAGAATGAAAGAAAGAAAGAAATACGGACTCAAGGCTGCAAGAAGAGCTCCGCAGTTCTCAAAGAGATAAAAAATTCAAATTCAAAGTTTATTCAAAGGCATATCAGACATCAATCAAAGGATTGGTGTCTTTTATTTTGAGTCTAACATATTTTCGGTAAAATTTTACCGAAAATATGTTGTTTTTTATATGATTAGTAGTATAATGAATATATAGAAACATATAATAGAGAGGAGATGAGTTTGTGAGAGGTAGTGTATGCATGGACAATAATATGGCGAATTTAATAGATCGTCTTATCTCTATTTCTGATTTTAGCAAAGGGAAAACATCCCATATTTTTGATGATATTAAAAAAAATAATGCCGAGTATATCATTTTGAAAAATAATCAACCGACTGCTGTTTTAATATCGGTTGAAGACTATAAGCGAATAAAAAGGCTGGAAGAAATTTTTGAAAAAATTGATACTCAAATGTTGCTTCAACAAGCAACAGAAGTTCAGAATAGATTAGATGAATCCAAAATGTTGACCATGGAAGATGTTATGAAAAAATATAATATTTCAGAACAGGAACTGGAAAAGGTTATAGAAAGTGTGGAAATTGAATAATGTGGACTATTAAGTTTTCACCTGAAGCAGATATAGCCCTTTCAAAATTAGATCATTCTTTAGTGATACAAGTGTTGGATTGTTATTTCAAAATCTCTGATATATGAGGCAAATTCGTTGGTTCGCTGCAAAGTAAGCAAACAACTGATTTTATGCCTGTTAAGGAGGTGGTGTAGAAAAACAAGGAATTCTGCATCCATGAAGAAATCATTTATTAAAGGAGGTTGAGGACATTCAAAAAAGTATTAAAAGTAGTTGAGTGATTTTGGCATTAATGATGTTAATGCCGGAAAAAGAGTAATGTAAATTAAGAATGTAAAAAGAAAGGTAGGTATGTAAAATGAAAAGAAAATTATGTTTGGTATTGATTACTATTTTGATTATAATGAGCAGTTTATACTTTGCGCCGGTAAGGGCCGCTACGGTTTCTGTCTGGCAATCAGGAAACACCTATTATTGGGATGGTGGAAGCTCGTCAGACCTGGCAACAGCCATTATGGGTGCTATGGGCTCAGGAAATGTCACAGTTGATGTTAGATGTGGCGGTAATTTGTCTCAAACTGTTAATCTCCAACCGGGTACTACCTTGAAGTTTAATAATAACAGACTTGTTAAAACTCACAGCGGCACAGGTTTTCACCGGGAAGGTACAGGTAATATTGCCATTTATGATTTGATTTTAGACAACAGTGCGGGAGGATTTGGAATTCGTACAAGCAGAGCCAGTGATCTCCGCTTTGAGAATATCTCTATCAATGGTGGTGGCATTGGTATTCGTGTTGACAGCCATCCAAGCCGTCCTTATGAAGAAGGTCGCTGGGTTTATAATCTTACGGTAAAGAATTGCCGTTTTGAGAATTGCGGCAGTCATGGACTTGAAACTTACGGTGTTGACGGTTGTACAATAGATGGTATTGTAGCCAGAAACAACGGTGAGTGTGGTGTATTGTTAAACAAGACCATAAATGGTACCGTTGGTACAGTCGATTCATACAGATCTCCGGCTTCCGGCGGTTATGCAGGATTCCGTTTAGCCAATTACTGTGAAAATATTACGGCAAACTATATCAAATCTGTTGAGTGCGGACGAGGAATCTTCATACTTACCGGCAGCAAGAATGTTCTTATTAAGGACTGCTACGTAACGGGAAGCAAAGACATTGGCATTTGGTTCCAGGATGTGGAAAATTGTAGAGTTGAAACCGGGTATTGTACAGACGGCATTAATGCTACCGGTTCCGGCAGTTATATTTGTGTAGGCGGCTATGATTATGGGACAAAAAGAATTCAGAATCGCAGCACAGGCATGTATCTTGATGGATTAGGAAAAACAACAAACGGTGAAGATGTAGGTCAATGGGCGAATACGAACCATTCGAATGCAAAATGGAAATTCATTCAGAACGGTAATTATTATTTTATTGAGAATCTGGCAACCGGAATGAGACTTGACGGATATGGCAGAACGACCAATGGCGATCCTTGTGCACAATATAAGGGAACGACTCATTCTAATGCTCAGTGGCGTATTATCCAGTCAAACGGATATTACTTTATAGAAAACCGCAGTACCGGAATGAGACTTGATGGATATGGTAGAACGACCAATGGTGATTCCTGTGCACAATACAAGGGGACCACACATGCCAATGCACAGTGGAAATTTGTTAATTAATTACAAACTTACTTATAGAAAAGAGCTTCTCCACATCGGGGGGAAGCTCTTTTCTATGTCAAAATTAAGTATTTACATAACAAGATTTATTCTGTAAAATGTTTATATTATTTTTTGTATTTTGAGATTACCCGCATTTTTAGGTAATTATAGGAGGAATTGATATTGCAGCAGGAAAGTATTCATATAAAACAAGCCATTGTTCATGTAATCGATTCAAACCTGAGTATGCCTGTTTTATCTGATGTTGAGTTGTCTGTGAATGGTGAGATTGGGGATTTTATAAGAGCCCACTTATGTAAAATATTATCGGGTGATGATTTTAAAATATGCGAATTTATGAATGAGAATTCCAAGATTTTGGAACTGTTAAAGCAGTTTGACGAAACAAGTTTTATTGATGTTAGTAAGAGCATGGCCAGACAGCTTTATGAAATAATTATGAAAAACGTGGATATACCCTCTGCGGATATTCTAATTGTTTATTTTGAAGCCGATGGTGAAAGGTTTATAGCTCTTCTTAAAATGAATTACAAATCGGCGTATATCCACCTGGTTCAGACGCTTAATTCAGAAATCAATAATTCCATCATAAAGCAAAAGACAGTTTTACCGTCGGAGAATCAGAAGCTGGACGAAGCGTTTATTATTAATCTGAATGACTATTCCATTAAGCTGATTGAAAAAAAGTATGAGATTAACGGGGTTAAGGAATATTATTTGTCAAAATATTTCCTTGAATGTAAGTGGGACTATTCCTCAAAAGAAAAATTGAGCATGCTTACCAAAACGGTTGATAAAATAAGCAAAAAATACTATTATGATGATATTGAGAAAAAAATAGAGCTTAAGAAGACATTATTTAACGAGTATGAAGAAAAAGGCAGTATAAATATTGAAGAAGTTGCTGATAGCGTATTTAAAAGCAATGTTGTGGTTAAAGAAGAATTCAAAAATAATATCAATAAATATGGGATCAATGATACCCGGGTTACCTTTCAAAGCAAAAGTCTGTCAAAGCGCTTTGAAAGGCAATTGATAAAAACCGATACCGGCATAGAGATTAACATACCTGTTGAGCAATATGGAAACAAAGATGTTTTGGAATTTATAACCAATCATGACGGTACCATATCAATTCTTATTAAAAATATTACAAAGCTGACCGGTTAATAAGGAAGATTACAGCGAATGGGATGAGTGTTGCTTGTATGTATCTTCATGCAGGAAAAATTGTAAAATGTTAAACTTGTAGATAATAACATAAAGCACTGCACTTAACAACATTCCGTACATAACATCAAGTATGGAGTGCTGTTTGAGCATAACGGTAGACATAATAATTAAAACCATCGTGATAAAAGAACTTAACTTTACCCAAAATTTATTTTTTAATGCTTCACAGCGCACCAGGGCAATATGGACGGCTATGGAATCCAGCACATGCATGCTTGGAGCCGAGTTGGTAGGCGTATCGGTTGAATATATATAATATACCATTCTGGAAAAAATATCGTTGCCATGAATAGAAGGCCGTAAATTTTGTCCGTTTGGAAAGATAGCATATATCATAAAGCATATGGTCATGCCTGCAAACATGAATATGGTAAAATCATAAAAATCCTTTTTGGATGTAAATCCTAAGTATACTAAGGCAATGATAATATATATGTACCAAAACAAATAGGGAATGACCATTTCTTTAACAAAGGGAATATAATCGTCAAGCTTTGAATACATATAATACTTCGGTACGGTAATTCTTTCGTAAACATTATAGAGAGTAATAATTACAATATAGTAAGAAAGAATACTGAAGTGCTTATAATGCTCGAATTTACCTTTAAGAATGTTCATAATAATGCCTCCTTGGGACGTTGTATGATATGCTCATTATTCTATTATATACTATATTTATAAAAAAGTTTATAGTATTTTTAAACAATTTTCTCTATGCATTAGCAGTGAAAATGGATAAGTATGAATAAAATGGATATAATATTAATAGAATACATAATTAGGATGGACATTTTCGAAGTTGACAAATTTGGACATATGAAATAAAATAATTCAGGTCCATTCTAAAATTAAACTTAGGAGGCGAAAAATGCAACAGATTGACAAGTTAAAAAGGATTAACCTGTCAGCTAGAGGTATTGCGCTTTTCGTAGTAATTTTTTTATCAGTAGCGGCATCAACTTTTAATCTAATCATATCAAATATAAAGGAAATAACAATAAAAGATGACCATATTGTAATGAATGTTAAAACATTTAAATCTACAGTTGGAGAATTACTTAAAGAGCAAAATATTAATCTAAGTGAAGATGACGAGGTTCAACCCGGTCAGAGTGAAAAGCTGACAGATAGCATGGAGGTTGTAATTAGAAGGGCAATCCCTGTAACCATACTGGTAGATGGAAATGAGGTGACAGTTAATACAACCGGAGAAACTGTTAGGGAGGTTTTGGAAAAGGCCAATATTTCTCTTAATGAAAAGGACATGGTAAATTATGCATTAGCAGATAAGATTTTAGATAATATGCGGATTCAGATTACCAGAGTTACAGAGGATATTATTACATTAACGGATAAGATTCCCTACAAAACTATCAAAAGGCCTAATTATTCTATGGAGAAAGGTCAGGAGAGGATTGTTCAGGAAGGGGCCGAGGGAATTAGTGAAAAGCAATATGCTGTTGTGTTTCATGATGGAAAAGAAGTATCCCGTCAACTTATTGGTGAAAAAATATTAACCGAACCCAAAAACCGTATATATGAGTATGGCACCATAGCAGTTGCAAGGACGTCCCGTGGTGAAACCTTCCGGTATAAAAGAGTGCTTGATATGCAGGCAACTGCTTATGATTTAAGCTATGAAAGTTGTGGGAAAAAACCTGGAGATAAATACTATGGTATTTCAGCAACAGGGATGCAGGTGAGAAGAGGTATCGTGGCTGTAGATCCAAGGGTTATACCACTTTATTCAAGGCTTTATATTGAAGCTGCAGATGGGTCGTGGGTTTACGGTTATGCGGTGGCAGGTGATACGGGAAGCGCAGTAAAGGGAAATATCATTGATCTTTTTATGGATAGCCCTACAGAAGTTAAAAATTTTGGAAGAAGGAAAGCAAAGGTATATATTTTAGAGTAAGAAGGAATAAAATATGGGGACCGGTTTGCTGTTATACATTTATTATGTGCAGCTGCATTCCTGTCCCCATTTTCATTTGAATGGAGGTACATATGTATAATTTATCATCACCAAAAGTATTAAAAGAAATTATTAATAAGTATGGTTTTCGTTTTAATAAAAATCTGGGACAAAATTTTCTAATAGACAATAATGTGCTTGATAAGATTATTCATGCTGCAGAAATTGACAGAGACACAGGGGTAATTGAGATTGGACCGGGTATCGGGGTTCTTACACAGCAGTTGGCGGAAAAAGCAAGAAAGGTTATTGCCATTGAATTAGATTCACATTTAATCCCTGTTTTAAATGAAACATTATCCGCAAATGATAATGTAAGGGTTATTAATAATGATGCATTAAGAGTAGATGTTCAACAAATAATAAACGATGAATTTAAAGATATGAAGGTGAAGGTCGTTGCAAATCTTCCATATTATATTACGACTCCTATTGTTATGAGCTTGTTGGAAAAAAAGTTGAAAATCAGCAGTATTGTTGTTATGGTTCAAAAAGAAGTTGCAGAGAGAATGGTTGCCAGGCCGGGCAGTAAGGATTACGGCGCGCTTAGTGTAGCAGTGCAGTATTATACAAATCCGCATATTATTACGGTAGTTGATCCTCATTGTTTTATACCTCAGCCTAAGGTGTCATCTGTCGTAATAAAGCTGGACATACTTGAAAACCCGTCTGTGGTTGTGGAGGATGAAGAGAAGTTTTTTAAAGTTGTTAAGGCAGCCTTTGGTCAGCGAAGGAAGACCCTTGTAAATGCATTATTTAATTCCGGAGCTTTCAAAATGACGAAGGAGGAAATAAAAGCGGTACTTAAAAATATTGATGTTGACGAAAATCAAAGAGGAGAGTCGTTGTCAATTTTGCAATTTGCAAAGCTATCAGATGCAATTTTTTAAAAAAACTTAAAATTTTTTTAAAAATTTACTTTAAAAAAAAGGATTTATGGAGTATAATATAGAATGAATTTAGAATTAGGGATAGGATTTTTATTTTGGTCCCAATTGTTATATTTATGTCAATCAAAAGCAAGTTAAAAATACAGAAATTAATAACTATATTATATAGAAAAGGAGAAAGGTTATGAATACTAATAAAAAATTGCAACAATGGGTAGAAGAAATGGCTAATTTGTGTCAGCCGGATCAAATATACTGGTGTGATGGTTCACAAGAAGAAAATGACCGTTTGCTGCAGGAAATGGTTGAAGCTGGAATGGCTACACCGTTAAATCCTGAAAAGCGTCCCGGGTCCTATTTGTTCCGCAGTCATCCTTCGGATGTAGCACGTGTTGAGGACCGTACATATATTGCTTCGAAGAAGCAGGAAGATGCAGGTCCCACTAATAATTGGATAGAACCGGGAGAGCTTAAGAAGACAATGACAGAATTATACAAGGGCTGTATGAAAGGACGCACAATGTATGTTATTCCTTTCAGTATGGGCCCTGTTGGTTCTCCATTGTCCAAGATAGGTGTGGAATTAACCGATAGTCCTTATGTTGTAGTGAATATGCGTATTATGACCCGTATGGGTAAAGAAGTTCTTGATGCTCTCGGTGAAAACGGAGATTTTATACCTTGTCTGCATTCGGTAGGGGCACCATTAGAAGAAGGACAGAAGGATGTATCATGGCCTTGTGCACCTATGGAAAAGAAGTATATCAGTCATTTCCCTGAAGAGAGATTAATATGGTCTTATGGTTCAGGATATGGCGGAAATGCTTTGCTTGGCAAGAAGTGTTTTGCTCTTCGTATTGCTTCCGTTCTTGCAAGGGATGAAGGTTGGCTGGCTGAGCATATGCTTATTCTCAAAATAACCAATCCGGAAGGAGAAGTAAAGTATATTGCCGGAGCGTTTCCAAGTGCCTGTGGTAAAACGAATTTGGCAATGTTGGTACCTACTATTCCAGGTTGGAAGGTTGAAACCATAGGAGACGACATTGCCTGGATGAGATTTGGTGAGGATGGCCGCTTATATGCCATCAATCCTGAAGCGGGATTCTTTGGTGTTGCACCGGGTACTTCCATGAATTCAAATCCAAATGCAATGAAGAGTATATCAAAAAATACGATATTTACCAATGTAGCATTAACAGATGACGGTGATGTTTGGTGGGAAGGTATCGGTTATGATGCTCCACAGCATCTGATTAACTGGCAAGGAAAGGACTGGGCTCCAGGTGCAGAAAAGCCGGCAGCTCATCCGAATGCCCGTTTTACGGCACCGGCAAGTCAGTGTCCTGTAATTGCTCCGGAGTGGGAGGACCCTGCAGGAGTGCCTATTTCAGCTATTTTGATCGGCGGACGCCGTCCGAACACCATACCTTTGGTTCATGAAAGCTTTAACTGGAATCATGGTGTGTTTATGGGTTCGATTATGGGTTCGGAAATCACAGCAGCGGCTATTTCTGACAATATCGGTCAGGTAAGACGTGACCCGTTCGCTATGCTGCCTTTCTGCGGATATCATATATGTGATTATCTCCAGCATTGGTTGGATATGGGCACAAAGACAGATGCAGATAAGCTGCCGAAAATATTCTATGTCAATTGGTTCCGTAAGGATAAGGATGGTAAATTCTTATGGCCGGGTTTTGGTGATAACAGCAGAGTGCTTAAGTGGATTTTTGAGAGAACTTCAGGTGAAGGTAAAGCAGTAAAAACTGCAATTGGTTACATGCCTACTCCTGATGCAATTGACTTAACCGGACTTGATATAAGTCAGGCTGATATGGAAGAACTGCTCAAAGTCGATAAAGAACAATGGGCTAAGGAGATTAATTCTATTACTGAGTACTATGCGAAGTTTGGAGAAAAGCTTCCTAAAGAACTGGCAGCACAGCTTGAGGCATTAAAAGAAAGAATGCAGCAGGCATAAATAATACATGGGATAAAATCAATAATAAAGATAAAAAAGGTTGTTGACATTATGTTAACAACCTTTTTTTATAAAATTAGTGAAAGGGCGGACGACCCTGTCCACCCGATAGACAGCCAATGGATTAAACAAAATTCAATGGCTCAATTTTCTAAAATATCACCTATTTTTTCTTTTATTGTCTGAATCATCTTCTTTGCCGGAAGGGTAATGAATTTATCACGATGATATACAAGGTTGTAGGCATATTTCCACTGCTTGTTTTCTACATTTAGTATTTTCAGTGAGCCGGATTTTATATCTTTTTTTACAGAAGCCATTGGTACTATAGAAATTCCCAGGTTTGCATAAACGGCATGTTTAATCGCATCAATACTGCCCAGAGTCATGGCAATGTTCAAAGGAAGACCGATATCCCTGGTTACAATATATTCCATGGCATTATAAAGGTTGGAATTACGTTCATGTCCGATGAAAAGCTGTCCCATAAGCATTCTTTTATCAATTACACTGTATTCTGAAAGAGGATTATTGGGGCTTGCCACAATTACCAAAGCATCATCAATCAGCTTTTCAATATAAAAGGATTTTGGAAGCTCAATTTTACCGCCAATTATAGCGAAATCAACCTGATTTAGTGTAATAACATTTTGTATTTCATAGGTATTGCCAATATGTAGGTTATTTTTTACATCGGGATAACGTTCTTTAAATATGCCCATAATGTAAGGCAGAATATATATGCCCGGAGTATTGCTTGCGCCAATATTTAATGTTCCTTGTATATTTCCTTTCAGGGAGCTGATCTCGTTTTCAAGTTCATTTATGATGATAAAGATTTTTTCCGCGTAGGAATATACGATTTTACCGTAATTTGTGAGATATATTTGTTTTCCGTATTTTTCTATGAGCTTAAGGCCAAGGTCGTTTTCAAGTTTTTTTACCTGCACTGAAATAGTAGGCTGGCTGATAAACAGTTCTTCTGCTGTCTTGGTAAAGCTAAGGTTCTGAGCTACTTTATAAAAAAGCCATAAATGATGAAGGTCCATAAATATCCTCCTATAACTTATATCTATGAATATTATAAGTTTTATATATTTGAATTATAACATTCATGCTCGTATAATGTAAAAGGTAATACAAGTGACATGACTTAAGTCAATCATTAGTTCATACGAACAAGCAAGAGTATATAGGGGGATATTTATGAATTCATTATTTGCATTTTTAGTTGGAGCATTGCAGATTACTTTATTAGACCTTGTACTTGCCGGAGATAATATTGGTGTTATTGCTCTTGCAACAAAGAATCTTCCGAAGGATATGGCAAAGCGGGCAAGTATTATTGGAGTTTTTGCAGCAATAGGGCTCAGAATACTTTTTGCATCTTTGGTAACATATATTATGATGATTGAATGGCTTCCTATTAAGTTGATAGGCGGGATTCTTCTGGTTAAGATAACCTGGGATTTTATTAAGCCTCAAAAAGAAGAGCAAATTAATGAGGAGGAACCTGAGGTAAAGACATCAAACCGTTTTTGGGCGGCAGTGGGCAGTATAATTATTGCCGACATCAGCATGAGCCTGGATAATGTATTGGCTATTGGCGGAGCAGCACATGGGCATATTGGATTAATTGTATTTGGCTTGCTGCTTAATATACCTATTATATTTTTGGGCAGTCAGTTTGTTGCCGATCTCATGAAAAAACATGCCATTGTTATTTATATCGGAGGAGCAATTCTGGCGCATACTGCTTTTGGTATGATACTTGAAGATAAGCTGCTGGTACCGTATATTCCACATATAATTGGTATAATAGTTCCGTTAATTATAGCAGGTATTACATTATTATATGGTGTATATGCAATTAAAAAGCTGCCTCGCAATGCTTTGGATAATATAGGGTAATTTGAATAATAATATTAAGGCCCACGCATTTTGTGAGCCTTTTTTTAAGTTTTTGATGAAAAGGTTGAATTGATTTTGTTTAAGAAGTATAATATATTTTAGCTTAATAACAGGAGGTTTTTTATGGAACAGTTTATGCAGTTATTTGAAGGTATTATTAATTTTAAGTGGCAGTATTTGGTCATGTATGCAATAGGTGCCTTGCTGATCTATCTTGCAATAAAGAAGGATTATGAACCTATGCTTCTTTTGCCAATCGGGTTTGGAGCCATTATTGTTAATCTTCCTTTAAAGTCGATTTGGCAATATACTCCGACAGTAGATCAGATAGCCACTGATTTGGTACAGGCATATCCGGGAATTAAGGACTTTTTAGTGAATAATTTTCATTATATATTCCAGGATGGCCAAATGTTGAAGGTAGAGCCAGGGCTTTTGCAAATCTTTTTTAACTCAGGTATTCTTACAGAAATTTTTCCTGCTCTTATCTTTGTAGGTGTTGGGGCAATGATAGATTTTACTCCGTTGCTCAAGAATCCCAAGATGTTATTTTTTGGTGCAGCAGCACAGTTCGGAATATTCTTTACCGTGCTGATGGCGTTATTTGCGGGTGAGGTACTGCCTTTTGTAGATTTTAATCTTTTTGAGGCTGCTTCTATAGGTATTATCGGAGCTGCTGATGGTCCTACGTCTATATTTGTGGCGTCCAAGTTTGCCAAGAATCTGCTTGGGCCTATATCGGTAGCGGCTTATTCCTATATGTCATTGGTACCTATTATTCAGCCGCCGGTTATAAGAGCATTGACCACGAAGAAAGAACGAATGATTCGAATGGAGTATAGGGATGTAAAGGTATCAAAGACGGTATTGATTATTTTCCCTGTAGCAATTACCGTTATTGCCGGAATTATAGCTCCTATCAGTGTTCCATTGGTTGGTTTGTTAATGTTCGGTAATCTTTTAAGAGAATGCGGAGTGTTGGAAAGACTGTCTAAGGCAGCACAGAATGAGCTTTCCAATCTTGTAACGCTTTTATTAGGTATAACCATCGGTGCAAGTATGTATTATGAAGATTTTTTAAATACCAAGACTTTAATAATACTTGCAATGGGTTTGATTGCATTTGTATTTGATACTGCAGGCGGAGTTCTTTTTGCTAAGCTGCTTAATTTGTTCTCAAAAGAAAAAATCAATCCGATGATTGGAGCTGCAGGTATTTCAGCATTTCCTATGTCATCCAGAATTGTACAGAAGATGGCCAAAGAAGAAGATCCATATAATTTTATATTAATGCAGGCAGTTAGTGCGAATGTAGCAGGACAGCTGGGGTCAATTGTGGCAGGTGCAATGGTGCTTGCACTTGTACCATGGTTAGCGACGCTGCTGTAAGGAGGTTGTGTTGATGAGTGAAATTAGTTTGGCATTGCAATTAATGGTATATGGTCTTGCAGGAGTTTTCTTAGTGCTGATATTATTCTATTGGACCATTAAAGCGTTACTTAAAATATTTCCTTATAAAGAAGAAGAGCAGAATTAGTTCTGCTCTTCTTTTCTGTCCAATTTTAAATATACAGGTAAGCCATCTTTCATGGTTAACTTCGGCTCACCCAAAATTAACGGTTTCATATAGTTAATTAATTCCCGGGAAATATTATTGCCTTTTTCGTTAATCCATTCTCTTGGAATTACCTTTTCTTTATTGGCGATATTCTTTATATCCACGCTTTCAATCGAAATGTTATAATCTTCACCGGGCAGCCTCTTAAATACCATCATTTTGCCTGTAGCACCGTTTTCGGCGGCGATAACAGCTTGTTTTCCAATCTCATATGCTTCGTTTATATCCGTAAGGGATGCAATGTGTGCAGCACATCTCTGAAGTACATTTAATTCGATAGAACGTACCTTGCATTTGAGTCTGCTTCTTACTTCATCTTCCAATACCTTACCTGTTCCGCCGAGGTATTTATGGCCAAAAACATCAACAAGACCGCTGCTGATGGTTTCGCAGATATATTTTCCTGAACCGTCTTTAATGCCTTCGGATACACAGACAATCACGTTACGTTTGCGTTTTTGCACTTCTTTAATGTCATTCATAAAGTTTTCAATTGAAAAAGGTACTTCCGGAAGATATATCAGGTCCGGACTGTCGGAAGAATCATTTCTGGCAAGAGCAGATGCAGCAGTAAGCCAGCCTGCATTGCGTCCCATAATTTCTATGATGGTTACGGAATCAACATCATAAACTTCACTGTCTTTTGTAATTTCCAGTACCGTAGTGGCAATAAATTTGGCGGCAGAGCCGTAACCCGGCGTATGGTCGGTGATTTGTAGGTCATTATCAATGGTTTTGGGAATACCGATAATATTGATAGGATAGGATATGCTTTTTGCATAATCGCTGAGTTTCATCACAGTATCCATGGAGTCATTGCCACCAATGTAAAAGAAATAGCGGATGTCATATTTTTTAAACATCTCAAATATTTTTTCATATATCTCGTTTCTCGGTTCTACGGCGGGCAATTTATATCTGCATGAGCCAAGAAAAGCGGCCGGAGTGTTTTTCAGCAGTTCCAGTTCATCCATGGATTTAAAATATGCTGAAAGGTCGATTATATGTTCATTAAGCACTCCTTCAATTCCATTAACTGCGCCGTAAACGGTTTTAATCAAAGGGCTGTTTATGGATTGCTGAATAGCACCACATAAGCTGGCATTTATTACTGCAGTGGGGCCTCCGGACTGACCGATAAGGCAATTGCCTGTCAATTGATCCATTTATAATACCTCCTTGTATAGTGTATACACAATAATTAATACAGTACGTCATAAATATTATATCATAATCCGTTAAAATGCAACCGAAATTGCAAATATGATTAGTATTAGGTTATTTTTTCTCTTCTTTTTTATTCATAAATATGTTATAATCTTGTATTGGTGTAATCTATATAGTTTGAGGTGGATGGATGTTTGATAAATTGGATTTCATAGAAGAAAAGTATGAGGAGTTAAGCAAAAACATAAGTGACCCCGCAATTATCGCTAATCAGGAATTGTGGAGAAAGTACTGCAAAGAGCATGCAGATATTACTCCAATTGTGAATAAGTATAGAGAATACAAAAAAACCAATGAAACAATTGCAGAAGCAAAACAATTGTTGAATGAAAAGCTGGATAAGGACTTCAGAGAAATGGTAGAAATGGAACTGGAAGAAAGTAGAGAAAAGCTTGAAGTGATCAAGAATGAGTTAAAGGTTTTGCTGTTGCCCAAGGACCCCAATGATGAGAAAAACGTTATTGTTGAAATTCGCGGTGGCGCGGGAGGCGAAGAGGCAGCTTTGTTTGCTGCGGATTTACTAAGGATGTATTCCAGATATGCAGAAAGAAAGCACTGGAAAATAGAGATGATGAATTCCAATGCTACCGATATTGGTGGATATAAAGAAGTTGTTTTTATGATAGAAGGACAAGGGGCATACAGCAGGCTTAAATTCGAGAGTGGAGTTCACAGAGTTCAAAGGATTCCGTTAACGGAGTCCGGCGGAAGAATCCATACATCAACGGTTACCGTAGCAGTTCTTCCTGAAGTTGAGGAAGTTGAGGTTGAAATTAATCCTAACGATTTGAGGATTGATGTGTTCCGTGCCGGAGGTCCGGGCGGTCAGTGTGTTAATACTACCGATTCGGCTGTAAGAATAACCCATATCCCTACCGGGCTGGTGGTATCCTGTCAGGATGAAAAGTCCCAGCATAAGAATAAAGATAAGGCAATGAAAATTCTTCGTTCAAGATTATATGAATTAATGCAAAGCCAACAAAATGCAGAAATCGCTCAGGCCAGAAAAAGCCAGGTCGGCACGGGTGACAGAAGCGAAAGGATAAGAACCTATAATTTCCCTCAGGGAAGAGTAACCGATCACCGCATTGGTTTAACGTTGCATAAGCTTGATGCGATATTGGACGGGGATATTGATGAGATAATTGATGCATTGATTACAGCAGATCAGAGTGAAAAATTGAAGTCACAGGAATAATTTAAGGTATATAGGCGGAAAGTGAGAAATGCTCCGCCTATATGCACTTATTTATAATATCAGCTCAACAATTTTCAAATCTTTTTCTTTTGCCAGATCAATGTAAGTGTTATTTATTCTGATTAGCGGCTTTGATATATGAAAAGGATTAATGTGGATAATTTCAGCTATTTCGTCTGTGTTTAACCTGACCATATCACCAATATAATAGTTCGCAATATTGGAGGTAAATGTCATTCTGTATCTTGGTTCCAGAATGCCAAAGCATTCGTTTTCAAACATTTCCAATACTTCGAAAGGTGTTTGGCGACTTCTATAGCATCTTTCGGATGTCATGGCATCGTAAATATCCGCGATGGCTATTATTTTTGCAAAGGTATGAATTTGGTGACCTTTGGCAGCCATTGGATACCCCGAACCATCCTCTCTTTCATGATGCATGGCCACCCCCATCAGTACATTTTTGTTGACTGCAGGGATATCTTTTATCATTTTATATCCATGTATAGGATGCTGTTTTATGATTTCATATTCTTCAGGGGTCAGCGGCCCCGGCTTTTCCAAAATTTCAGTAGGAACCTTGACTTTCCCTATATCATGAAGCAGTCCCGCATATGTTAAGTGCCTTATGGTTACGTCATTAAATCCTATCCATTTTCCCAATAAGGAACAAAGCAGTGCTACATTCATTGAGTGAGAGTAGGTATATTCATTGATGTCTCGAACTTGTCTGATGGTATCGATGATTTCGCGGTTATTGTCAAATTGGTCCAACAGGAGACTGGTTACACTTCTTAATTTATCCATATCCAAAGGTTCTCCTGCTCCCACATCTTTGATAAGATCCTTTACAAGAGTCTTACCTTCATCATACCTGACCGAGAAACGGTTGGCATTTTTTTCTATTTCCTGTTCCTCAATATCATATATTAGGATTTGATTATAACCAAGGCTTTTCAGCTTTTTTATGGCATGCTTGTTTAATATGGTATTTTCATAAATTACGACAGAACCGTAATCATTAACAAGTGATTCAGCGATCACCATTCCTGGCACAACCTGATTAACCGGGACTTTAATTTTTCTGTAATTAGACAATTTATCCATTGTTGCCTCCTGTATTCCGTATATAATTGTCCGATAATCCCATTGAATTAAAGTGAAAAACATTGTAATATATGCTGAAATGCTAAAGACATAATATAACAAGTTTTATTAATATTATACATTCAAAGCATAATATTGTAAATAAGCCTATTTTCCTATATCCTATCGTTTTTAAGCAAAATTTTTTAGCAAAACAAAAAAATTCTACTATTGACTTATAATAACGAATACAATAAATCGAGTAAGGATAGGAGGGATATCATGGGCTTTTTAACAACGGTAACATTAATAGGATTTATTTCCGGTATAGTAGGTACCGGAGCAGGGGGAGCAGCGGCATTTTTTATCAATAAAAGGGGTAACAGGTTTATGAGCTTTATTTTAGAATTTTCGGCAGGACTTATGCTGTCGGTGGTATGCTTTGATTTATTGCCTGAATCCTTTGAGCTTGGGGGGGTGAAAATAGGCATATTAGGTGTGGCAATTGGTGCTGTAATTATAATTTTTATTGAAGATATCATAAAAAGAGTTGATCCGGGTAAAAATGCCGTTATTAAAAACAGCAGATTATTAAGAGCAGGAATTCTGATGGGTACAGGGATTGCTCTTCATAATTTTCCTGAAGGTATTGCAATTGGTTCCGGATTTGGAGCTTCTGCAAAATTGGGATTAGGACTGGCTTTTGTAATAGCGGTTCATGATATTCCCGAAGGCCTTTCAATGGCACTTCCCATGAAGGTAGGAGGGATGAAATCTTTAAAAGTATTGTATTATACGATTCTCGCAGGCATACCAACCGGAATAGGTGCATTTGTTGGGGCGTTGCTGGGAGAAATATCGGAACAGGTCATTTCATTATGTTTGGGCTTTGCAGGAGGAGCAATGCTGTATATTGTCAGTGGGGATTTGATACCCGAATCCAAAAGCATATATAGAGGCAGAATATCGACATTAGGTAATATATTGGGTATAATATTAGGTATAATAATGTCTATAGGAACACATTAAATATTGGAGTGATATATATGCGTACAGATATACTAAAGATAAATCCTGATCATATAGAAATGGACAAAATTGAGTGTGCCGCACGAATATTAAAGGAAGGCGGATTGGTGGCTTTTCCTACAGAAACTGTATATGGGTTAGGGGCGAATGCTTTGGATGAACATTGGGTACGAGAGATATTTATAGCAAAAGGAAGGCCGTCGGATAATCCGCTTATTGTACATATATCGGGTATTGAGAGCTTGAATAGGTTGGTTATGGAAATTCCTGAGTATGCTGTTAAGTTGATGAATGCCTATTGGCCCGGTCCTTTAACACTGATATTTAAGAAATCCGATATCATACCTGATATTATATCGGCCGGTCTTGACACGGTAGCAATCAGATTTCCGTCCCATCCTATAGCACGTGCCTTAATACACTCAGCAGGTGTTCCTATTGCCGCACCCAGTGCAAATACTTCAGGGAAGCCAAGTCCGACAGTTGCGGAGCATGTTATAGAGGATTTATACGGTAAGGTTCATATGATTATAGACGGTGGAAGCGTTGAGGTAGGCCTGGAATCGACAGTAGTAGATATCACCGGAAAAATTCCCGTTTTATTGCGTCCCGGTGGTATAACGGTTGAAGAGTTGGAAGCTGTTGTAGGAGAGATTAGTATTGACCCGGTTGTATTAGGTAAAGCTGCAGAGAATTCTCACCCGCGTTCTCCGGGAATGAAGTACAGACATTATGCTCCAAAGGCAAAGGTAATTATAGTAGAAGGCGAGGATGAAAAGGTCATACACAAGATTAATATGCTGTCTGAGCAAGCCCGGAAAGAAGGGTTTAAGGTTGGAATTATGGCATTTGATAATACAGTGAAACGATATCATACCGATTGTGTGTTATCTGTGGGCAGCAAGGAATCGCCTGAAACAATAGCCGCAAACCTTTTTTACACGCTCAGGGAGTTTGATCAGATAGGGGTTGACGTTATTTTTGCCCAGTCTGTTAATGACCGGGGGATTGGTCTTGCAATCAGAAACAGATTGAATAAAGCTGCGGGGTATAATATTATTAATGTATGAGGGGATTTGCTATGGGAGATAAAAAGCATATATTGTTTATTTGTACGGGCAATACTTGCAGGAGCAGCATGGCGGAGGCATTATTCAAGGATATGCTGCAAAACTGCGGTATTGATAATATTGAAGTGCATTCGGCAGGAGTAGCGGTATTTTTCCCTTCAGGGGCAAGCAGCAATGCCGTAGAGGTCATGAAAAACAGAAATATTGATTTGTCCCGGCATCAATCCAGGCAAGTAACAAAGGAAATGGTTGATACGGCGGACCTTGTACTGACAATGACGGTAAGTCACAGGGAGCGGCTGGTACATTTATTTCCTTATGCTGCTGATAAAATATTTACGTTAAAAGAATATGTTAATGATGCAGATATGAATAGGGATTTCGATATCATTGACCCTTTTGGCGGAGATTTGGAATGTTATGATAAATGTGCGGATGAAATATATGCTTGCCTTCAGAAACTGCTGGAAAAGCTGAAAATGGAATGATTGCTGTAATTGGAGGATTTTATGAATATAAATATAGGTTTAATGACCCCGGATGACTTGGATGACATTATGGAGATTGAGCAAAAATGTTTTTCCATACCTTGGACAAGAGCATCTTTCGAGCAGGAATTCAATAATAAAATGGCAGTATATTTTGTTGCCAGATTAAATGGAAAAGCAATCGGCTATGGAGGGATGTGGAAAGTTCTTGATGAAGGTCATATTACCAATATAGCGGTTCATCCTGACTTCAGAAGATTGAAGGTGGGAAGTGCCATAATGAATACACTGGTAGAGTTTGCCGGGAATCATGGAATAAACAGAATTACACTTGAGGTCAGAGTGAGCAATATCGCTGCCCAGAATCTTTATAGAAAGTTTGGCTTCAAGGCGGAAGGAAGAAGGAAAGCTTATTATGCGGATAATAATGAAGATGCACTTATTATGAGTTATTATAAATCATAAAATAAATTACTTATAGAAGATATTCTGTAATGGAAAGGGGGATAATATTGAAAAAAACGCTTGATGAATTAACCCATGAGCAGTTGGCTGTGAAATATGACCCTCATCAACTTGAATTTGAAACGACCAATGAATTAGAGCCATTGTATGATATTATCGGGCAGGAAAGAGCTGTAAGGGCAATGGAATTCGGCTTAAAAATAAAGGTTCGGGGATATAACATTTTTATGGCAGGCTTAAGTGGTACAGGAAAAACAACGTATGCAGAAACATATACCAGGAGCCTTGCGGCAAATGAACCTGTTCCTGATGACTGGTGTTATGTTTATAACTTTGATCATCCAGCCAGTCCTATAGCAATACGGCTTCCTGCAGGAGGAGGCAGGGAGTTTAAAAAGGATATGGAAGCTTTCGTGAACATCATCAAGACTGAAATTTCGAAGGCCTTCAGCAGTGATGATTATGAAAAAGAAAAGGCAAATATTATCAAGGATTTTCAAAATAGACGCAATGAGCTGCTTGAACAGTTGAACAGGGATGCGGAAAAGCAGGATTTTAAAGTAAAAACGACGAATGCAGGAATTTACTTTTTGCCGATTATAGACGGCAAGACATTGACTGAGGATGAATATGAGAAGTTGGAAGAACAGGTTAAAACCAAGCTGAGAGAAAAGTCGCAGCAGCTTCAGATTGGAACTTTGGATATTATAAGAAAAATAAAAAACATTGAAAAAGAACTGGAAGAAAAAATTAATGATTGGGAACACAAGATAGCGTTGTTTGCCGTAGGTATTCATATTAATGATTTGAGAGAAAAGTACAAGGCTTATGAACAGATTCTTGAGTATTTGGAGAAAGTACAGCAGGATATCCTTGATAATCTTGAGGATTTTATTGAAGAAGCGCCTGAGGTTGATCAATCACAAATGATTTTGTTATCTGCATTATCGGGAGAAAGCTACGGCCCGGAAGAAAAGTATAAAGTCAATTTGCTTGTTGATAATAGTGAAACAAAAGGTGCTCCGGTGATAACGGATTTTAACCCAACTTATTATAATCTTGTGGGCAAAGTAGAATACGAAAGCGACCATGGCTCCATGAACACGGATTACACAATGATAAAGCCTGGCTTGCTTCATCAGGCAAACGGCGGTTATTTAATACTGCAGGCGGACGATGTTCTGAATAATTCACATTCATGGGAAGCTTTAAAAAGAGCGTTGAGAACTCAAAAAATTACCATAGAAAATGTACAGGAACATCTGGGGTTGGCAGCAGTTTCCACCCTTAGGCCGGAGCCAATTCCTCTGGAAATAAAGGTCATCTTAATAGGAAGCTCCGAAATCTATCAGCTTTTGTTAAGTTATGATGAAGAATTCGGCAAATTGTTTAAGATCAAAGCAGATTTTGATGAAGATATGGAAAGAAGCGAGGAAAATATTCATAAACTTGCAAGATTTATATCTTCATTCTGCAAAAGGGAAAATGCATTGCCTTTTCACAGGACAGGTGTTGCAAAAATCATTGATTATAGCTCAAGGTTGGTAGAGGATAAAAGGAAGCTTACCACACGGTTTAATGATATAGTGGAAATTCTTGCCGAATCAGCTGTTTGGGCAGAAATGGATAAAAGCAAATGTATATATGACAAGCATGTGAATAAGGCAATCAGGGAAAAGGAGTACCGGTCCAATAAATATGACGAAAAGCTGATTAGGCTTCTGGAAGAAGGCACAATTATGGTTGATACAACCGGTTGGGTTGTAGGACAGATAAACGGCTTATCCATATTGGATATGGGAGACTACTCATTTGGAAAGCCTTCGCGTATTACAGCTACAACATATATCGGTAAAAGCGGTATTGTAAACATAGAACGTGAAGTGGAGATGAGCGGTACTTCACATAGTAAGGGCATACTTATCCTTTCGGGATACATAGGTCAGAAATATGCCCAGGATATGCCGTTGGCGCTGACAGCCAGCGTATGTTTTGAACAGCTGTACAGCGGCGTGGATGGCGACAGTGCTTCCAGCGCCGAATTGTATGCTATTTTGTCCAGCCTTTCGGAACTGCCTATTAATCAGGAAATTGCCGTTACAGGTTCTGTAAATCAAAAAGGAGAGATTCAGGCTATCGGAGGGGTTAATCAAAAAATTGAAGGATTTTTTGAACTATGCAAATTAAGAGGTTTGACGGGAGATCAGGGAGTCATTATTCCTTATCAGAATATCATAAACCTGATGCTGAAGGATGAAGTGATTGAAGCGGTTAAGGAGGGAAAGTTCCACATTTATCCGGTAAAAACTATTGATGAAGGAATTGAAATTCTTACCGGTGTCAAAGCTGGAAAGAAAAAAAAAGATGGAACTTATCCAAAGGGTACGGTAAATTATAAAGTGTATGAAAAATTAAAAAGCTTTGCTGAAAAAGTTCAAAAGATATCGAAATTTTAAGCTATTATAATGGTATTTAGAAAAGAGTGATAAAATGCAAGCAAAAGATTGCTTAATATTAGGAATAGAAAGTTCCTGTGATGAAACTTCAGCTGCAGTTGTAAAAAATGGAAGAACAATTTTGTCCAATATTATTTCATCTCAGATAGAATTTCATCAGAAATTTGGGGGAGTGGTACCTGAAATTGCTTCAAGAAAGCATATCGAATCCATTAATATTGTCATTCAGGAAGCCCTGGACAGTGCAGGGGTTACCTTTCATGATATAGACGCAATTGGTGTAACTTACGGCCCCGGTTTGGTAGGAGCATTGCTGGTGGGCGTGTCTGCTGCAAAAGCCCTCGCTTTTGCCCTTCATAAGCCTTTAATTCCCGTTCATCATATTGAAGGGCATATCGCTGCAAATTATCTGGAATACAAAGACCTGAAGCCGCCATTTATATGTTTGGTTGCTTCAGGAGGCCACAGTCATATTGTACATGTAAAAGACTACAGTTCTTTTGATATCCTTGGCCGAACCAGGGATGATGCAGCAGGTGAAGCATTTGACAAGGTGGCAAGGATCTTGGGATTAGGGTATCCGGGCGGTCCCCTTATTGATAAGCTTGCCAGGGAAGGAAACAAAGAAGCGGTTTCTTTCCCAAAGGTCAGATTTGAAAACGGCAGCCTTGATTTTAGCTTTAGCGGGATTAAAACTGCTGTCCTGAATTATATTCATAATTTGGAGCAGAGGGGCGAAGTCTACAATAAGGCAGATATAGCAGCAAGTTTTCAGCAGGCAGTAATAGAAGTGCTTGTGGATAACTCTATTGAAGCGGCGAAAAGAACGAATACTGATACCATAGTGTTGGCCGGAGGTGTGGCTGCAAATAGCGCACTTCGTCAATTAATGATGGAAAAGACGCAGGAAAATGGTTTGACGTTAAGATATCCTTCGCCAATTTTATGTACCGATAATGCGGGAATGATTGCTTGTGCGGCATATTATGAATTAATGGAAGGACATACGGCAGATATGACTCTTAATGCGGTACCGAATTTACGTTTGGGAGCCCGATAAAAAACAAAAGTGCATTGAAATATGCACTTTTTTTGTGGTTACTTCTGTTATGTATACTAATAAGAGAGTTGTCCACAGCATTTTTTATGTTGAAATATGTAGTGTGAATAATGTGGAAAATTGACTGATGCAAAGGAATATTACTATATTGTAAATGTGGATAACTCTGTGAAAACTGTGGATTAATTTATCGATGCTGTTTATAATTTTTATTAGTTTATGTTAATATCCAAGAGAATTACTGGAAATTATCTCAATTTTTAATGGGCTTTTATCTTGTGAATCAATGAAGAATATATTATACTACATATATATGGATAGAAATTAATTCAAATATTGTATTTACAGCGTGTAAAGGGGGTTTATCCGTATGTTGAAGGAGCTTAAGCAGGCTGTGCTTGAAGCAAATCTGGAGCTTCCCAAAAGGGGTTTGGTAACATATACCTGGGGAAATGTAAGCGGAATTGACCGTGAAAAAGGACTTATGGTTATTAAGCCCAGTGGTGTTCCCTATGAGGAATTAAAAACTGAGCATTTGGTTGTATTGGATTTGGATGGGAATAAGGTGGAAGGTAATTTGAATCCATCTTCAGATACACCGACCCATTTGGTGCTTTACAGAAGCTTTCCTGAAATTGGAGGAATTGTTCACACGCATTCAAGATGGGCAACCATCTGGGCGCAGGCCGGGAAAGGAATACCGGCTTTGGGAACTACGCATGCAGATTATTTTTATGGAGAAATACCATGTACACGTAGGATGACCAGGAAGGAAATTGAGGGAGCGTATGAGGCGGAAACCGGAAATGTAATTGTAGAAACCTTTGCAGGCATGAATCCAGGGTATGTCCCCGGGGTTTTGGTTAATAATCATGGACCGTTTTCCTGGGGAAAAGATGCTCATGAAGCCGTACATAACGCAGTTGTGATGGAGGAAGTAGCCATGATGGCATTCCATACGATCCTGTTATCGCCCGGAATAGGACCAATCAAACAAGAATTGCTGGATAAACACTTCTTAAGAAAACATGGTGTTAATGCATATTATGGACAAAGGTAAAATATATAATTGAGGCGGCTTCGACTTTATTTACAAATGTATCATCATGATGCGGCAGGGGCGGATGCCCCTGTCCGCCTGCAATTTGGGGGAAATTGGTATTTTCAAGTTGTCAGCATTGATGACTCTGTCCGTCTGTAATTCAACATCATACGTTGATTCGGAGACGGTTATTGTTATTGGATTGTTTTAAAGGTCAAGTGACTGTCCCCTTGTTTCATGTTTTGGCAATAAAAGCTATTGATTTTTTTTAAGAATTATATTATAATCAACTGTACGTAAAAGGTTTAAATATAAATGAGGGCAATTAACTCAGCTGGTAGAGTGTCTCCTTGACGTGGAGGAAGTCAGGGGTTCGAGTCCCTTATTGCCCACCAGGTAAGAAAAAGTCGACATGAAAAATGCCGGCTTTTTTAATGCATATTTTATTAATTGTCTTGAATAATGCGGGGGAATTAGGGTTATCTATATATTATACATTAAAAAATATTGACTTCATATAATAGGTGTAGTATAATTTATCTAAAATTATTAGGAGTTGGAATGTCATAATGGATGATTCACCTTTACCTGATCGATGTACAATTAAATTTAGCATAAAAATTAGGTACGTGATGGAAAATAGATGTTAGTCTATTTTCTTTTGCGTGCCTTTTTTTGCTGTCTAATCATTTTATGTTTTGGGAGGTATTCATTTTGTCGAACGACGACTCAATATTATGGCAGTTGCTATTGCAGTTTATCTTAATTTTTATTAATGCTGTTTTTGCATGTGCAGAAATTGCAGTTATTTCTATGAATGATAACAAGCTGTCAAAGCTTAACGCAGCAGGTGATAAGCGTGCAATAAGGCTTACTAAGTTAACGGAACAACCTGCTCGTTTCCTTGCTACCATACAGGTTGGTATTACTTTTGCCGGTTTTCTTGGAAGTGCGTTTGCTGCCGATAATTTTTCCGATAAATTAACAAGCTGGCTTATAAGTATAGGCATTGGAATTCCGGAGGCTACCCTGGATTCCATATCTGTTATTATCATTACTTTAATATTGTCATATTTTACACTTGTATTAGGCGAACTGGTCCCTAAAAGAATAGCAATGAGGAAGGCTGAACAGCTTGCACTTGCGATATCAGGCGTTGTGTATTTTATTTCGAAGATATTCGCACCGCTTGTTTCACTGCTAACCGTATCTACGAACGGTCTTTTGCGGTTGTTAGGGATTGACCCTTATGCCGTAGATGATCCGATTACCGAAGAAGAAATCCGTATGATGGTGGATGAGGGAAGTGAAAAAGGCGCAATAGATTTTAGTGAAAAAGAAATGATACAGAATATTTTCGAGTTTGATGATAAAACTGCTGAAGATATTATGACCCACAGAACAGATGTCTCTCTCTTATGGCTTGATGAAAGTGTGGAGCAGTGGGAAAAAACAATCTTTGAAACCAGACATTCCGTTTATCCTGTATGTGATGAAACAACTGACAATGTGATTGGTATTTTAAAGGTGAAGGATTATTTCAGAATCAAGGAAAAAACTCGGGAAAACATTATTGCGGCTATAAAGCCTGCGTATTTTGTACCGGAAACCGTACGTGCAGATTTGTTATTCCGTAACATGAAGAAAGACAGAAAGCATTTTGCAATTGTTTTGGACGAATATGGAGGCATGAACGGAATTATAACAATGAATGACCTTCTTGAAGAGCTTGTCGGAGACCTTGAAGATGATGCTTCCATACCTGAGGAGCCTCCAATGATTGAAAGAGTGGACTCAAAAACATGGAAAGTTCAGGGAGCGGCTCCGCTGTCAATGGTTTCGGAACAACTTGGTGTATTGCTGCCGGAGGAAGACTATGACACCTTTGGAGGATTGGTTTTCGGATTACTGGGATATATTCCGGATGACGGAGCGACGCCTGAATTGGAGGAATACGGCTTAACCATTAAGGTCATTGATATAAAGGATCATCAATTGGAAAAAGCGATGGTTTGCCTTTCCGATAAACCGGTTGCTGAAGAATAAAACATAAAGGTGGATAATGAAATCCACCTTTATATTTTATTATGATATAACGTTTTAAGTAATTCAAAATATCCGGGAAATGAAATGTTGACAGCGTCCTCTCCGTTTATGGTTGAAGGGGAATCGGCAATTAAAGCCGCTATGCTCATGGCCATGGCTATACGGTGATCGTTATAGGATTCATAGACCGTTCCCTTTATGTCATTGCCGCCATTGATTACCATTCCGTCTTCTGTTTCCATAATGTCAACCCCTGCTTTGCGCAGTTCCGTAACCACAGTTTTTATTCTGTTGGATTCTTTTACTTTTAGCTCCTGGGCATCCTTAATGATTGTAGTTCCCCTGGCAGCGGCAGCAGCTACGGCAATTACAGGTATTTCATCAATTAAGCGGGGAATTATGGGGTCTTGAATGACTGTTCCCGATAATTGGGACCATGATACGATAATATCACCCACAGGCTCATTGTTAACCATTCTCATATTGGATATTCCGATGTTTCCTCCCATAGCAGTCAATACATCAATGATTCCCGTCCTTGTAGGGTTTATACCAACATCTTTTATGGTAATTTGAGAGCCGGGTACAATAAGTCCGGCCACCAGGAAGAATGCAGCTGATGATATGTCCCCGGGGACAATAATATGCTGTGCCTCAAGTCTGGAAATGGGTTTGCTGCATATAACATTGTCTTCCAGCGTTATATTGGCTCCAAAATAATTCAGCATCAGCTCGGAATGGTCCCGAGATTTCTTAGGTTCGATAATAAATGTATCTCCTTCTGCGTAAAGGCTTGCAAGCAATAAGGCGGATTTTAACTGGGCACTGGCAACGGGAAGCGTATATCGTATTCCTTGCAGTGGTTTTCCTTTTATCATTAGGGGGCATAAATCATTATTCTCTTGTCCTGAAATATCTGCACCCATTTTTCTCAGGGGCTGAATGACTCTTTTCATAGGTCTTTTGCGTATAGAAGCATCCCCGTCTAAAATACTTTCAAATTCCTGACCTGCCAGCAAGCCTAAAAGAAGACGCGTGGTGGTTCCGGAATTTCCGGTATACAGGACATCCGAAGGAGCTCTTAAGCCATGAAGACCCTTCCCATGTACCCGCACTTTGTTGCAGGGCAATAGATCAATTTCTATGCCCATTTTTGAAAAACAGTCGATTGTGCTTAGACAATCCTCCCCCATCAGGAAACCGTCAATTTCAGTAATACCTTCTGCGATAGCCCCAAACATTACGGCTCTGTGGGATATGGATTTATCTCCCGGAACGGCTATTTCGCCTTGCAGCCTTCTGGCAGGATTAATAAGTATGGACACCTTGCAATTTACCCCCTTTCCATTACTTTATAGCCATGATTCAAAAGCAATTGATAAGCTCTGTCCCGGCTGGATTTATCCGGTAAGCTGATAATCAGTACACCTGTTTCAAATTCACGGCTGTTATTTACATTGATATTCTTAATGTTTATATCATTTTCTCCCAATAATGTTGCAACATCTCCGATGATGCCGGGTTTATCAACAACGTCAATGACCAGCTCATATGTGCCTGGAATCAGTCCTGTGAGTTTGGAGGTAAATGAATCCCGGAATTTTTTTGCCTCACTGAAAAAATCAAATACTTCCTTCCCGTTGAACGATTTCAGGCTTTCTTTGTAGCTGTTTAGTATGGAAATGTATTTATCGAGTATTTCCAGAATCGCATCCTTATTGCTGAATGATATATTGTGCCACATTTCAGGATTGGAAGAAGAAATGCGTGTAATATCTTTAAAGCCTCCTGCTGCAAGTCTTTGCATATGTTGCTCGGAAGTATCCATCATTTTAATCATATTCACAAGTGCGGCGGATATGACATGAGGCACATGGCTTATGGCACCTGTTATTTTATCGTGGAGCTGCGGGGATAATTCAATCGGAATGCTTCCCAGGCTCTCCACAATTTTTTTCAATGCATTTATATCATCAATGGTTGATTTGGAACATGGAGTTAAAATATAATAAGCATTTTCAAAAAGGTGGCTTTTGCTTGCCATAAAGCCTGATTTCTCAGAACCCGTCATGGGATGTCCACCTACAAAGTGAAAGTTGCAATCCAGTTGTTCAATCTGATGAATCAATTGCAGTTTTGTACTTCCTACATCAGTGATGATACATTGGGATTTAACCAAAGGAATGATTTTTTTTACCCATTCCAGTGTTTTGCCTACGGGAGTACAAATAAACACAATATCCGAGTCGGCTATCTGAGGAGACAGCTGGGTAAAGCCTGATGTAACGGCACCTTCAGACAATGCCAATTCAATTGTTTTAATATCATGGTCAATTCCGATTATCTGTTGTATATTCAATCTTTCCTTAAGAGCCTTGGCAATAGAGCCGCCTATTAAGCCCAATCCAATTATTGCAGCTTTTTGTATTTTCATAGCAATCCCTCAGAAAGTCCGACCCAGTAAATTGGCAATGCCCTTTATACTGTCACACAGTTCATTGAAATTCTGAGGAGTCAGTGACTGCGGACCGTCTGATAGTGCACATTGTGGATTGGGATGAACTTCAATCATTAATCCATCTGCTCCGGCTGCAATTGCTGCACGGCTCAAAGGCAGGACATACTGCCATTTTCCCGTAGCATGGCTGGGATCTACTATTACGGGCAAATGGGTTTTGCTCTTGATAACAGGAATAGCGCTTATGTCAAGAGTATTCCTGGTGGCGGTCTCAAAGGTACGGATACCGCGCTCACATAATACAACATTGTAATTTCCTTCACTCATAATATATTCTGCTGCGTTGAGCCATTCTTCTATGGTTGCTGAAAGTCCACGCTTTAATAATACGGGTTTTCTTGTCTTGCCGACTTCTCTCAGAAGATAGAAGTTCTGCATGTTTCTTGCGCCTATTTGGAACATATCTACATATTTTTCGGCAACTTCAATTGACTTTTGGCTGATTACTTCCGTAATGATTTTCATGCCTGTTCTTTCTCTTGCTTCAGCCATATATTTTAGTCCTTCTTCTTCAAGTCCCTGGAAAGAGTAAGGTGAAGTACGCGGCTTGTAAGCACCTCCCCTAAGGATTTGAGCACCGGATTTGCTTATACTGTCTGCCGCCTCCAATAGTTGCTCACGGCTTTCAACAGCACACGGGCCTGCCATAATCACGATTTCCTTGCCGCCTATTTTGACTCCTGAAACATCAATTTCGGAGCCTTCCGGTTTAAATGTTCTGCTTGCCAGCTTAAACGATTCCATAATAGGAACCAGTTTATCAACGCCGGGCATAAGCTCCAGGGGTACGTCAGACAGTACACTTTTATCTCCTATTACTCCGATAATTGTGACCTGTGTTCCTTTTGAAATGTGTACACCCAAGCCAAGCGAATGTAATACCTTACAAACTTCCTGTACCTGTTCTTCATTAGAATCAGGCTTCATTACAATAATCATACTATCCTTCCTTTCTACCCATACTTCTTGTTTTAGTTTGATTTTTTTGCCGTACTGCCATACTACTTTGATTGAAATATTTCTGTAAGCGCTCCGGTAAGCGCATTACATTCCTGAACTTATCATATTATTATATATTATTTATATCGAAAATGGAATAATAAATTGCAAGCATAAAAGGGACATATTCAAGCAATTTTGGAATCAGGAAAACAGGTAAAAATGTAAAAAAAATCAAAACAATTTGTGGTAAATAGCAAAAGTATTGATAAATGCAAAACAAAACTTTGTGAATAATACATAAAAATTGATGTTATTATTATGCAAAAATTAATTAAGAAAAAAAGGAAATTTGAAAACGGTATCGAATAGTATTAATATAGTATACTATTGGGCTGGAATATGACACCAGCTGAGAAAATAATCATAATCTAAGGGGGAAAAGATATGAAGCAATATCCAATATCTAAAATCAGAAATGTATGCCTGATTTCTCATGGTGGAGCAGGTAAGACATCTTTGGCGGAAGCTATGCTATATAATGCCGGAGTATTGGATAGACTGGGCAAGGTTGTTGATGGTACAACAACAACTGATAGCGATCCGGAGGAAATCAAAAGGAAGATTTCGATTTATACTTCATTGGCACCTTTGGAATGGAAAGGCGACAAATTTAATATAATTGATACCCCTGGTTATTTCGATTTTGTCGGTGAAATGATGGAAGGCATAAGAGTGGCCGATGCAGCAATTATTGTAGTCAGCGGAAAATCGGGAGTTGCGGTAGGAACGGAAAAGGCATGGCAGTATGCCTTAAAGAGGAAGCTTCCAAGAATGATATTCATCAATAAGATTGATGAGGAGAATGCCAACTTTTATGCGGTTCTTGATCAGTTAAGAGAAAAGTTTGGTAAAAGTATTGCTCCTTTTCAGGTACCTATTAAGGAAGGAGATCATATAAATGGCTTCGTAAATATCATTAAAATGACAGCAAGGAAATTTGACGGACAGAAGATTATTGATATCCCTATTCCTGACGGCATGAATGAGCAGATTGAGCCTGTAAGGCAGATGATTATAGAATCTGTCGCCGAAACAAGCGAAGAGCTTATGGAAAAATATTTTGCCGGCGAGGAATTTACAGTGGAAGAAATGCAGAACGCTCTGCGTACCGGAGTAATTGACGGAAGTATAGTTCCGGTTCTTTGTGGTTCTGCGGTAACCAATATAGGAGTACAGGTCTTGATGGATTCAATTGTTGAATATTTCCCATCTCCTGATGAAATAGGCAATATTGAAGGGATTAAGCCCGGTACGGATGATATTATACAGATGAAACCGGCAGAAGATCAGCCTTTGGCTGCATTAGTGTTTAAGACAATTGCAGACCCATATGTCGGAAAGCTGTCTATTTTTAAAGTTTATTCGGGTAAGATTACGGCTGATTCAACGGTTTATAATCCTAATACCGATACAAATGAAAAAATCGGACACCTTTATGTATTAAGAGGAAAGAAGCAAATTGAGGTTGACAGTATTACTGCAGGAGATATCGGCGCTGTTACAAAGCTGACCAATACCAATACCGGTGATACGTTGTGCAGCGCTTCAAATAAAATTATTTTAGAAGGAATAGATTTCCCTGAACCTGCTATTTCCCTTGCTGTAACGCCAAAGGCAAAAGGGGATGAAGAAAAAATTACTGCAGGCCTCAACAGGTTGGTTGAGGAAGATCCTACATTGAAGGTTGAAATGAACAATGAAACACATCAAATGTTGATTTCCGGAGTGGGAGAGCAGCATCTTGATGTAGTTGTAAGCAAGCTTAAATCCAAGTTCGGTATTTCGGTAGAGCTGACCGAGCCAAAGATTCCTTACAGAGAAACCATCAGAAAGAAGGTTAAGGTAGAAGGCAAGCATAAGAAACAGTCGGGTGGTCATGGACAATATGGCCATGTATGGATAGAGTTTGAACCCGGTGAAACCGAAGATTTAATTTTTGAAGAAAAGATTTTTGGAGGTGCCGTACCGAAGAACTTCTTCCCTGCGGTTGAAAAAGGATTAAGAGAAAGTATACTTCATGGCGTGCTTGCAGGATATCCCGTTGTTAATTTGAAGGCAACACTGGTAGATGGTTCATATCATCCGGTGGATTCTTCGGAAATGGCTTTTAAAATAGCAGCTGCGCTTGCTTATAAGAAAGGATTGGAGCAAGCTTCACCGGTACTGCTGGAGCCGATTGGTCATTTGGAGGTTATTGTTCCCGACGATTATATGGGTGATATTATTGGCGATCTTAACAAGAGAAGAGGCAGAATCTTAGGAATGAATCCGATGGAGGGAGGATTGCAGCAGGTAGTCGCAGAGGTTCCTATGGCTGAGATGTTCAAATATGCAACCGATTTGCGTTCCATGACGCAAGCCAGAGGGAGCTTTAAATTAACGTTTGAACGGTATGAAGAAGCGCCGCCTCAGGTAAGTCAAAAAGTCATTGAGGAAGCAAAGAAGGACAAGATGAATGAGGAATAATTTTCATATCCTTAAAATATGATGTATAAAGAAATATTTTAAGGATGTGGCGGGAATGTTCATATTGACGTTTAAAGTAAAGAAAAGAAAAATGGCTGTAGTTATTACGGCAATTATACTTGTATTAATAGTAGGAGCAATGTTATTATTAAAAGCAAGAAGCAGTGACATATTCGATACCATCAATAACGGAATCAAGTATACCTTTACCGATGTAAAAACCAATGAAGATCGTATAAACTTTTTAAAACAGTTTGGCTGGCAAGTAGAAGAAAAAGCGATAGAAATCATGGAGGTACAGATCCCGGAAGAGTTTGACAGTGTATATGAAAACTATAATAAGATTCAGTCTGAGTTGGGATTGAACCTGCATAAGTATAAGGGTCAAAGAGTAAAAAGGTATACCTATAGGGTTTTAAATTATCCAAAAAAGGATAAAGGCGAAGTAAGGGCAAATATTTTAATATACAAAGATCGGGTGGTTGCCGGAGATATTATGACTACAGCATTGGACGGATTTATGCATTCCTTGTTGTATAAGGAATAAGATAGGGATGGCTTTTTGGTCTGATTTTAGCCAAAGAACCATCCCTTTTTTCAGATGTTTGAACTCCATTTGCCGCATTTGTCTCCCCACATTGCTTCTGTTTTTCCGTTTATAATTACTTTTACCACTTCACATGAGTTGCTGCAACCGGTACATTCAAAGCTTTTTGGGGTAAAATCAAGGTCAATACAGTCAAAGCCCTTAAATTTGGTACGAGCGTTTGATTTATTCATTTTGTTTTTTGCCATTAGAGCTACGCCAATAGCTCCCATCACATTATAATACTTTGGTATAATGACCTTATGTCCTATCTGCTCTTCAAATGCTTTTACAATTCCTTTATTGGCAGCTACACCGCCCTGGAAAACAAATGGCGGGTTTAATGTTTTGCCTCGTCCAAGATTGTTTAAATAATTTCTTACCAAAGCATCACAAAGCCCTTTTATTATTTCCGCTTTTGAATAACCATATTGCTGCTTGGCTATCATATCGGATTCTGCAAAGACGGTGCATCGGCCTGCAATTCTTACGGCATTTTCAGCTGTAAGAGCTAAATTACCAAATTCAGAAATCGGTATATTAAGACGTTCCGCCTGATGGTCCAAAAAAGAACCTGTTCCTGCAGCGCAAACAGTATTCATTGAAAAATCCGTAACAATTCCGTTTTTTAAAATAATAATTTTGGAATCCTGTCCCCCTATTTCAAATATCGTCCGGACATCGGGGTGGAAATGCACCGTAGCGGCTGCATGGGCGGTAATTTCATTTTTTACAATATCGGCGCCAACCATTAACCCTATCATTTCTCTTCCGCTTCCTGTTACACCAACAGCACTCACTTCATAATTCTTATCAGCCAGGCTTTCTTTCAATTCTGCCATGCCTTGCTTAACGGAATTAATTGGCTGACCGTTTGTCCTGATATACCTGTCGAATATAATTTCCGTATTGTCATCAATTGCTATCACATTAGTACTTACAGACCCAATATCAATACCTATGTAAATGTTCATCTTTTTCACCTCGTAACGGCATATTCTTTTGTACTTGCTGACGGACTTCCTGATTTTTTTTGATGATATTTTAGTTCGTCGGCAGCTGCCTTGTTTTTTTTCCTGTTTTTGCATAGATCAACGAATGCTTCAAGCCTTGTTTGTATATTTGCTTCTCCCTGCTGTTCGTCAATGGATATTGATAAAATGGGAATATCAAGGTCTTTGCTCATTTGAGGAATAATGCTTCGGGTTACAAGCTCCGGCAGGCAGCCAAAGGGAAGTAAATGAATAACACCATCAAACCCTTTTTCTGCAAAGTTCACTATCCATCCTGTATTTTCCATATCGTGCCCACCGCAATTGTATGTTTTATATCTTTCTGCTTTATCGTACATTTTCCATGATTCGGCCTTATTAATTGCTCTGGGAATCAGATTGTGCCTGACCCAGTCGGATATATATTGTACGTTATATACTTCAACACCCATGGCATTCAATCGCTGCTCAATATTAACGTTAACGAAGCTTTCCATGATTACATATATTTCACCTACAATACCAATGCGTATTCTTTCTTCTTCAGAGGGCTGTCTTATCGGAATTGCATTCAGCATTTCATAAGCTTTGTGTTTTGTTTTCCGCAATTGCTTGAAATTATAACATTTATCATAAAGTTTGATGATTTCAGCAAAGCATTTGTTGAAATCATCTCTGTGAATTTCATAGGCTCTTTTCTGTTTTATAAGCTTTTCGATATTGTCTAATTCACATATCAGTTTAAAAGACAAGGCTGTATAATACAATACCTTATAAAGAGGAGTATTATTTTTGACAGCGTATATTTTTCTCAGGAAATCCTTAAAGTCCCGAAATATAGAGTCGAAAATAATAATTTCTACATCATAACCAAGCTGTTTTAATATTTTGCTGTGTAATTCTCCATAAAGACCTGCCCTGCAGGGACCGTCTCCTCCAGAAGAAATAATTACATCGGCACCCTTTTCACATGCTTCTATATATGTACCAAGCATTACCTTAAAAGGGAAGCAAATAAATTCAGGACTGTAAAGCACGCCAAGGTCTATGGTTCTCTGTGTGGGTTTATCAGGCATAATAACATTATGTCCCAGCAGTTCAAGAATCTTTTTATAACCGGTTACACACCCCATGTATGGAAATGAAATGTTCATTTTATCTCTACCTCACCTTTGCTTTTGCTTATTTTTAGCATATCAATAAATGCTTCAAGGCGCGTCTGGATATGGTTTTCTCCTGTATGCTCGTCTACTCTGAGAGTCATAAAAGGGATGTTTTTTTCTTCACAATCAAGTTCCATCATTTTACCGATTATGGAATCAGGGCCACATCCAAAAGCCGTAATATGTATGATTCCATCGACTTTTTGATGATTGATTAAGTATTTTGCAGCATTATATATTTTTCGGGCAAAGACCCAATAAGGCATTTTATTTTTCGTTTTCTTATATGCTATCAGATTTTCATCAAGCATATCGAATGTAATTGTTTTTACATTCATTTCATAAAGCTTTTGTATGGCGTTCATGCTTACAAAACCATCATACATATTGTATACATAACCCATCAGACCAACCGTAATTTCTGAGTCATGGCGTGGTTTTTCCAGTTTTGTGTCTGCTTTTTTTCCAGACAGAATATCAAAAGCTTCTAAAGCAGAATATCCGCTTGAACAAAGCCTGCGAAACGCTTTAAAGCTCTTTTCCGACTTGGTTAAAGCGGCTTTTAATTGTTTTTTTGTCACATGAAGGACTTCACAAAGGGGCAGATAATTGGAAATATTATTCAGTATATCATCATCACTGGTTATTTCTATTGTCAAAATCTTTTCCTTCAGTGAGTCTATGGAATATTTGGAGAGCTCTGTTATTCCAATAAACTTAGGGCAATACCATTCCATACCCATGGAGATGAATTGTGGAACAAATATATAATCCACATTTTTTTCCAACAGATTCAGTATATGACCATTAAAAATTTTAATCGGTACACAAATTTCCTGTACCGTTACCTTGCTGCCCTCGGCTATTATTCTGGCGTTTGTTTCATCTGATACAACGATTTCACAATTCAGTTCTTCAAACAATGTTTTCCAAAACGGGTAATAGTAATAATATAACAGTGCTCTTGGCAATCCTATTTTCATGATTTCACCTTCTGATTGTTATAGATTCCAAATTGCAAGCCGTGTTACATTCAATAGATTTCATATATTAGTAGTCTTAAAATAAAGAGAGAAGTGGTATAAAATAGGAATAATGTATGTAGTCATATATAAAACTATTTTAATATGATTCAAAAGGAAAAACAACTCTTTATTTTTTCTTTCTTTAAATAATAAAGAATTATGCTTGTTTTTTTGGATAATTATTATATGATATAATCATATAAATTATTTTGAAAGGCTGTGAAGATATAATATGACAAAGGAATTGGCAACAATTAAGCATAAATTAAAGAAACATCTTATGGATGTTAAAGAATTGGAAGAAGCGGTTCAGTATCTCTTTCGTGAACAGGAGCACCATCATATAATAAAGTCCGTTATTACTGCAGGACTGGAATATGTAACATTGCTTGATTTGGTATATGACAGGGAAATCGATTTGACTTATAAGGATGAGTTTTTAGCTGAGGTGTATCAGTTTGTAGAAAATACTATGAATCATTTTGAAGCATGGCTTTATCTTGATGAAAGTCAGCGCAAAGAGCAAATCAGCCGGTTGGAGGAAATGAGATCAGGAATTATTAAAAGAGTAAATGTTCTGGAAGCATATGAGAATGAAATTCATGTGTATAATACTCTCAATCATAAAAAGCAGTATAGAAATCAAATGGAAGCTCAGGAATTTATCGATATTGATTGCAATTATTTTAGTTCCATGGTAGTCGATTTTATATTAAGCGGAGAAGGGAGCTTTGTGCAGGGAGAAAAGCTGCGATTAATATTAACGGAGCTTCCTGTAAGAATAACCCGTCAGAAATTTTTTGATTATATCACGGAAAGCATGAGCAAGTATTACGGCGGATATATCAATGATTTGGATAATTTTATAAATGTACTACGGGAAGCTTTTTATCCAAAAGGTGTAGAAGGATATGGAGAATATTTTACATCTTTTTCTGAAGCCATTGGTGAGATTGAAGACAGTTATTTAAATGGCAGAATTGAAGATGCATCAGACAAGCTTGAACAAACAGGTATGAAAGTAGAGTATTTATCAAACTTTTGTTACTTTTTAATAAGCATTATTAACAAGCTGTTAGTATTGCTGCATAGAGATAATAAAATTGCAAAGGATTATATAAAAGAAGAACCCGATATAAGCAGAGTGATTCATTTGCTGAAAGAAACGAAAAGCATATCGGAGAAGTTTAAAAACACCGAAAAAACAGGTGACTTTATTACAGAGGATATGTATAATGATCTCAGGTTGTTAGAGGGCAGACAGGAGAAGTGGAGTGAACTTATTGACCAATATGGGGCTACTATACAATTGATGTTGGATGAATATGCAGATGCTATTAATGATTTAGGCTATAAGGAATCCATAGAGCGATATAAGCTTTTTGAGATGTTTGATTCCAATAACTTATTTATTGAACCGGATAAATATATTTCCGATTTTACCGGCAGTAAACAAGTTGATAGCAGAGAGCTGTCGGATAAAACAAAAGAATTGATTGAATTTTTAGATAAGAAAATGAAAAACATGGACATTAATGTGCGGAGAGAAAAGATGAGTGAATTGCTGTATCTTTTACCGCCTGTGTTTACGAGTGGTGAAGAAATATTCCAATATGTTCTGTATTCCATGGAGCAGTGCAGTGACAAATATGAAAGAATGGCAGTGGCAAATCAAGTGATGGACATCATGGAGGACTATGGATACAGACCGGCTTATTGATAGAAGTGGATGGTGTTTTGAATCGATGAGATTGGATAAGCTATTGTCAAACAGTGGATTAGGCTCAAGAAAAGAAATTAAGCAGCTTGTGAAATCCGGACAAGTCATGGTTGACGGCGTTACGGTAAGAGACAGTAGTATACATGTGGACCCTGAAACCAATCGGATTTATGTATCTGGACAAAGACTTGAATATAAGAAATATGTATATTTCATGCTTAATAAACCTGCCGGAGTAGTGTCGGCTACATGGGATGCCAGATTTAGCACTGTTTTGGATCTTGTTCCTGACCAATACAGGCATTTTGATCTTTTTCCGGTTGGAAGACTGGATAGGGACACGGAAGGTCTCTTATTGCTGACCAATGACGGGCAGCTTGCGCATAACTTACTGTCGCCTAAAAAACATGTTCATAAGACTTATTTTGCAAAGGTAGAAGGGAGGGTAACCACTGAGGATATTGCCGCCTTTGCGGAAGGAGTTGTACTTGATGACGGTTACAAGACTCTTCCGGCGCAATTGGAAATATTACATTTTGATAAAATATCCACTATTTACATAACCATTGTAGAAGGTAAATTTCATCAAGTAAAACGAATGTTTGAAGCAGTTGATAAAAAGGTCATTTATCTTAAGCGTATCAGCATGGGTTCATTGAAATTGGATGAAAATTTGAAACCGGGAGAAATAAGGGAATTAAGTGAAGAAGAACTGCATTTGTTGAAGCAGGGAACGCATTGAATGCGTTCCTTTTAAGTTCTTCTTATTTTATTGCCTGACAGCACGATGTTCAACTAAATCTATTGCTCCTAATACGATATGCGCAAGGCCGAACCCTGCAACACCCCATCCCAATGCCGGATTGATATTGCGCAGTGCTATACCGCCGATGGTTACGGCACTTCCTAAAACGGCAGGTATCATCCCTTCGCGAATTTTCATTTAAAAACCTCCTTCGAAGGATTTCAATATTAGCTTTTCACATTATGTATATATTAAACCCTTTAAAAATTGGATTTTAATTTTTTTTATGGATAAAATAGATATTTTAAGGATTAAAAAAATTAATCACAAATAGTTGTCTGATTTTGATTATTATTGTAGAATGATAAAGAAAATATATAGAGAAAAAATATATAGAGAAAAATATAGGAGGTAGAATTACATGGATAACAGTATTAAAAGAATTGGAATACTTACCGGAGGAGGAGATTGTCCGGGCCTGAACGCGGTCATTCGTGCCGCCACAAGAACTGCTATTTTAAAATATGGGCTTGAAGTAGTGGGTTTTAAAAATGGTTATCGAGGCTTATATCTGGGAGAGACCGTTAAGCTTGATCTGGATTCGATATCGGGAATACTGCCAAGGGGAGGAACGATTTTATACAGTTCTAACAAGGATAATCTATTTCATTATCCGTTTGAGGAAAATGGCAAGACAGTATACAAAGACGTATCGGATGTAGGAGTAAAGAATATTAAGGATGCAGGAATCGACGCAATGATTATTATTGGCGGCGACGGTACGCTGACAAGCGGAAGAGATTTTGCAAGAAAAGGAGTCAAGGTTGTTGGGGTTCCTAAAACCATAGATAATGATCTTGCCGCAACGGATGTTACTTTTGGTTTTGATACTGCTGTAGCTGTTGCAACGGAAGCGCTGGACAGACTGCATACCACGGCAGAGTCCCATCATAGAATTATGGTACTGGAAGTAATGGGAAGATATGCAGGCTGGATTGCATTGGAGGCCGGTATTGCAGGAGGAGCCGATGCAATTCTGATTCCGGAGATTCCTTATGATATTGAAAAGGTAGCTCAGAAGATACAAGAAAGAAGAAATGCCGGTAAGGATTTTAGTATTGTTGTGGTTGCCGAAGGAGCAAAATCGAAAACAGGGGAAATGGTAGTCAGCAAGGTTATTGAAAACAGTCCTGACCCAATACGTCTTGGAGGAATTGGAAACAAGGTTGCCAATGACCTTGAACAATTAGTAGGACTAGAGGCAAGAGCTACTATATTAGGACATTTACAGAGAGGTGGTACCCCGTCGGCATACGACAGAATACTGTCCACACGTTACGGAACGGAGGCTGTTGAATTGCTGATGGCAGGCAAATTTGGAACTATGGTAACATTAAAGGGAATGTCAATGTCTTATGAATCATTGGAAAATGTTATTGGCAAGACAAAGAATGTCGACCCCAATGGCGAAATCGTAAAAGCAGCAAAGAATATCGGTATCTGTTTTGGAGATTAATTATTATATATAGAAGGTTCAGTTTTATGACAGGTGATAAGAGATATAAGGTATATTCTCAATATTTAAAACAAAAATACGGCGAAAAGGTATATAAGCTCCCTGTGAATCTTCCTGTAACCTGTCCTAACAGGGATGGGACATTGGGCTGCGGCGGTTGTATATTCTGTGGAGAGGAAGGAGCCGGTTTTGAAAATCTTCCAAGCTTTATGCCGGTTTCAGAACAAATAGAGACGAATATGCAGTATATACGGAAAAAATACCATGCGCATAAGTTTATTGTATATTTCCAGAATTATTCGAATACATACCTTCCTCTGCCGGTTTTTAAACGTTATATTCATGAGGCGTGCTTGCAGGATGTTGTAGAAATAAGTATATCTACGCGGCCGGATTGCATCAATGACAGTTATTTGTCATTCCTTGAACAAATAAAAAGGGAAAAAGGTATAGAGATTACCATTGAATTAGGGCTTCAGACCGTTAATTATCATACACTGATGAAAATAAACAGGGGGCATACTCTTGCTGAGTTTGTTGATGCCGTGTTGAGAATAAAAAGGTATTCATTTCAGATATGCACGCACCTTATACTGAACCTGCCCTGGGATACTGTGGTGGATGCCATTGAAAATGCAAAGCTGTTATCTGCTTTAAAGATTGACCAGGTAAAACTTCATTCATTGTATATAATAAAAGGAACCATTATGGGACAAATGTATGAAAACAAAGAGTTTTCAATGATTTCTGTAGAAGAATATATACAAAGGGTGATAACCTTTTTAGAGTATCTTGATCCGGAGATAGTAATTCAAAGACTTATAGGACGTGCGCCGGAGGAAAACTCTCTCTTTGTGAACTGGGATATGAGTTGGTGGAAGATACGTGACATAATTGAGCAAACTATGGAGAAAAACGATAGTTACCAAGGGAAAAAATTCGATTATCTGAACGGAAAAGCGCTGAAAAAGTTTTAAATTAAATATTGAAGCAGAAGAAAGGGCTGTCGCATTAGGTAATGAATGTGCAGCCCTTTATTTATGCCAAAACAATTTTACAGTAATACTATAGTAATATAAACGTAATAGAACAATAATTGTCAAGTCATATCTGAAATGATAAAATAATTATAGTATACATAGAAGAGGTGTTTTTATTGAAAAGAAGCATATTTATAATTTGTCTTCTTATTTCTTCAATGGCATATAATACCATAGTTTATGGATCGAATATCGCGGCTGAAGAATCGGTGTATGAATCGGTATATGAGTCACAAACTGTTTCTGCACTTAATCAGGAGCAGGAAATAGCGGAAAAAAGGATAGGGGACAGCTATTATGGGTGGACAATGTCCGTATTTGAAGATACAAATATTATAGAGCGAAGTTTTGGAGGGACGAATACGGTTATAGAGGACAATAATAAAGCCTATAAAATTGCTTTGTCCATCGTACCAAGAACCGATGAAGCTATATATACGTTATCCTCCAACAATAACAGCAGATATTCTGGAAATATCAGCAATGGAGTAGGTTATAGCAATGGTTACGGATTTAATTGGACAAAAATGACCATGGACAATAAAGCAATTATTAAGAGATCTTATGTAGGTGATAAATGGATATATAATTTGCAAATGGATGTACAGAGTAAAGATGACTATTATGAAAATCGGGGGAAATATTCATATATACTTAATTCATTTACACCAGAATTCAAATCTGAATCGGAGGTTAGGGACCTGTCCACTGTTAATAAGAATGGTTACAGGACATATATAAACGCAGAAATGAGCTGGCAGATAGATGTTCTTCCTGAATGGGAGCTGAAGCTGGATGAAAGCTTTCCTCAAAGAATTGCTTTCAGAAATATAGATTCAAAGGATTCGATCAGCGGAGAAATCAGCATAACAATGAGTTCAAGGGGGAATATTGCTAACCTTGATTCCTGGGTAAGCGATGAAGTTATCGTTACTTCAAGGGAATACAATTCTGATATGGTACAGCCGCTTAAAGTAGAGAAGAAGGTTATTAACGGGGTGGACTCTGCCGTATTTGAAAAAAGTATTAATACCGGAAATCTTTTAACGTACGTTAAGACTTTCTATTTACTCAGTGATGATTATAAATATCGTTTAAGATTTATGCTGCCGGCGGAACAGTATGAGAATGAGGATTACAGAAGTGCTGTCGAAAAAATGGTGTACTCTTTCAGAATTCTTAGCCCTGATATTTCTGAAATAGGCTATTTAGCGGATCCCGATGAGCTATATAATGATAAGTTTTATAAGATTGTTTCAAACGATGAAGCCGGTTGGTCATTAGCAGTTCCGTATTCGTGGACGGTAAGTACTGACAGGGAGAGCAATAAAACATTTATTTCCGAACAAAGTGGTATTATTCATGTCGGTATGGGCGTTGCCGAGAATGTTTATCTGGAGCAATTTACAAATTATTATGAGAATCTGGTGATTCCTATTTCTGAGCTGAGTGGCAATTTTAAAAATGAAAAAATTGAAACGTTAAGACAGAAAGGAACGACGGTAAAGAAGTATACGAATACCGTTAAGAAGGATAATGATATTTATAAAGAGGAGCAGTATGTTTTCTATAAAAATGGATATTTATATACCTTTTCGGTACTCATAAACCAGATAAGAAACACTCCCAAAAATAATGAAGTGCTTGATAAAATATGGAAATCGGTAACCATTAATCATTGACTGGAAACATCAAACAGGGGGCAGTTCTTATTTTGGCCCCTGTTTGATGGGGTTAATCTTTATATGAGGTAAATAGTTCTACTTTTATTTTGTCTCTTTTTTTCGTTTTGGGATAAATTGGAATGCTAAAAGTTTTCCTTACTTTTAGCACATGGTCGCTTTTGGAATTATCAAAAACAGCGATTTTATAATAATAGTCTTTATGGCCGTTTTTTCTTTTTACTTTAACACGAATGGCTGCAATTAAAACCGACCTTGGTTGTACTTTGCCACTCACAATTATTTTTTTAATACTATAATTTTTTGAAGTATTATATAGGGGAAGATACTGATAACGGCATTTATAATAAGGTTTATGATAATAAATGCGATAACATTTATATTTCATTTAATCACCTCTTGCTCAATAGGTGCTATGTAGAAAGGGGGGATAGCCCCCGTGTTTTAGGCAAGTACTATTTCAGCTTTAAGTGAACCGAAGCTGGTCAGGGTTACCGAGTCAGAAGCTTCTTTTTTTGGTACAATTGCCATTCTGACCGTATCATTAACTACTAATGGTTCTGATCCAGATTTGTTATCATATTCCTTCGTCATTGAAAAATAGTCTGTAGTACCTCCTGAACGTGTAACGGCTAACTGTAATGCCTGAATATAGGATTCACCGATAGGCACAGTACCTGTAATATTAATTTCTTGTCCGCTTGCAGTTTGTGGTGAATCAAAATCTACAGATAAAGCCATATCATAATACCTCCTGTAATCATATTAGCCTTGCCAGGCTTAATATAATATATGAAGTATCTTTACATAATGTGAACACCAAACAGTGAGAGGCTCAAGCAACACTTTAATTTACATAAGCATATTCGCCTACAAATAAAATTTCTCCGCTAATATCGTCACGTATGAAATAAGTAAACGGTTTGTTTGCTTCAAATACAATTGGTGGTTCTGTGAGAGCACTTGTTGCGTCAAAACCGATACCTGTCACAGCCGCTGCTTCGGTTCCTCCTTCATCAACATTTATATATGATTTATGTATGACATTAGAGATAAATATTTTTTTCTGTGTATCGGTAAACATATTTGTAAATTCGGCCTTATCAGGATTAAATGCAGTTTGTATTCCCATTTGAGACAATATATTGGTTAACTCTATGGTAAATTCTGTTTTAAATTTTGGTATGCTGATTTGTACTCTCCTGGATTCCATCTTTTCTATATATCTATCAAAATCCGCTGCTTTTCCTTCATGCAGTGCAATATACATGCTTGTTTTTCCATCTTTATAGGGAAGCTTTATCATGCGTACATTGGAGTTTTCATAATAATCAAAATATCCCGTCATGTTCATAAAATCAGTTTCAGTCTTTTTGCCGTTTCGGTTGGTAAACTCCGACTTTTGAGTTGCCCTTTCTTCAAACTGTTTCAGCCATTCACCTTTGAAGTAGATTGCATTGACAATATAAGCTAAAAATTCGCTGTTTGAAATCAATTCGGTGATTTTATGGTTGGTTTTATTCCTAACCCAGTTGTTTATCATTTCAACGGCATTTTTATTATTAACGGTTTTACTGTCGGCTTTATAATAACTTTCTATAGCAGTCATAAAAGAATCCTTGAAATCAACGTTTCCGACAAAATCCGTATTAAGCCATAAAGAGTTTGCAATATTTAACGTTACCTTCTCGTTTTCGCTGTATTCTTGTATTAGCTGTGCGGATAATTCGTTAAATCTGTTCAAATTTTCGATGTTTAGTGTTTTTAAAATTTCTTCCTTTGTTTCTCCGTCAGCGCCGACTGCTGCCATGGCGAGAGCCATTTTTATGCTTAAAGGAGAAAACATATAATTCTCATTGGTGGGCATATAACCATTCAAACACCATGCAAAGTCCTCAGTATTACCGGCTAATTCAGCAGAAATAAGGCTGTTTAGTTCCTGCTCGTTTATAATGCCTTTTTTAATTAATAGGTCTTTCAGAGCTCTTCCGTCAGGAGTTTGGACAAACAAAGCGGAATAGCAGATGGCTGCTACATCGTTGCGAATTAGCGGATAGCTGTCCGTTGACACGGCAAGCCTGGTATAATCATCATCCAATAGAGCCAGATTAATTCCTGATTCATATGCATTATCGATGGTTATTCCCTGATATCCCATTGCTGTAAGTAACATCTTAACAAATTCTTTTCCGGTAACCCCTCCGTCCGGCTCAAAGGTAGTTTCACTTGTCCCGTTTATGTAACCTTTTGCTGCTGCGTATTCTATATTGGCCAATGCCCAGTGGGAGTCTTTTACATCAGAAAATTTCCTGTATTGGACGGATTGAGATGCCAGGTTTTCTTCACCAATTATGCGCAGTACCATAGTGACAGCCTCTGCCCTCGTTACCGGTCTTTCTAGCTCATATCCCTTTTCCGTACCCTGAAACAGGCCTATTCTATTTAAAATGTCGGCCTGGCTTTTTGCAGACGATATTTCTGAATTGGAACTGCCAATTTCATCAGTGAATGGCTGGATTTCCTGCGCTAAAGCTGTTGTTACAAAAGACAGCAACAGGACGATTGAAAGACAAATGTTAATGAGTTTTTTCATTTTTGCTCATCCTTTCTAATTTGTTTTTCACAAGCTGATTAATCATCTTAATAAATTGTAGATATAACAAATAACAAAGTGTTTTTATATATTTTAGGATAATCATGCTCTATGTTGCAATAGATTAGGCGTTGCTTTTTTGCTGTATAAAAGTTCATATGGAACCTGCTATTTGTATTAGACTTCTTTTTTTATGAAAAAGTTTCACTGGAAACTATAGAAGGTTTCGGCAACTGGTGAAATAATTGAAAAAATGATATTGAATTTTAAAAAGAAACGTTGTAGAATAATGTTGGAAAATGTCGAATAATGCAGGGCGACGAAGAGTAAAAAGGCAAACCTATTGAAAGATAGGGACGCAAAACCATGAGTCTAAAGCAATTTTTTGCCATGATTGTCAGGTTGCCAGATAGTCAGATAGAGAAGGAATAAAAATAGGCAACTTTTTGGTGCCTATTTTTTGTTGTTTATTTAGAGAAATTTTAATTGCAAGGAGGGGAATAAAGTGTTTCAGCCATTAACGACTAAAAATAGTAGTTCAAATATAGAGGATGTATGTATTGCTTTAGTGAATAAAGATGGATATTTTGTAAAAGTGACTGATAAGTTGGAACACTTTTTGGGGTACACGCGTGAAGAGTTGGAGAAATTAAAATTTCTGGATATTACCTTATCGGAAGATATTACAGTAAGTGAATTGTTGTTTAGAGCATTATTAGATGGAAAATTAGAACAGTATCAAATAAGGAAAAGATATATAAGGAAAGACGGTAAAGTGGTTTCTATGAGAGTAACCGTAGCATCCATTTCAGGTAGAAATGAATTTGAAGGATTTTTTTTATGTAAATTTCAAGATGCACAGATAATTTATAATCATGAAAGCGACAGTTTAAGGTTGAAAGAAAAAAGTAATTTATTAGACAATCAATTGATAGTAAAGGCGAAGGATCCTATTTCTGAAGAATTAATAAAAAGTTTAAAGAGTCAACGCAAATATTTCAGAATAAAATTATCTGTTCCATGGTGTGCATTTATGAGGATTATAAATCAAGGAGCGGCTTATTCGCATGAAGGTCATTATAGGGTATGTATCATGGATATTGGCCCTGGCGGCTTAAAGTTTGCATCTGATTTGAAATTAAACATAGATCACCATGTTGTACTGGAATTTACATTACATCTTCTTAATGAAGATATATGCTTATTGGGTAATATTGTACATAAAGTCGAGATAAGTCCAAAGATTACTGAATACGGTGTGCAGTTTAATATTGATGATCATGATCGTACAAGACTGACAAGGATTTTAAACGATGCAATCATTAAGATGAGAAAAAATATGTTTTTGAAGGATACGAATTTATGCAATAAAAAAAGTATAAGTGATTGCTTCAGGTAACAAATCTGTATTGCCAGAAAATTTGTTTTTTGGTTATAAATTTATTTTCTTGACAATGGCAATATTATAACATATAATGTTGCTTTGTAAGATGATTATCTTTAGATTCCTTGCTCTGACTGTAAGGTCAGGGCCGTAGTCCAGAAGGAGGTGAAAATAATGGTCAAAGTAGTAAACAAGTATGAAACCATTTTTGTTATCAATCCTAACCTTAGTGAAGAGGAGATCTCAGGACTTGTTGAAAAGTTTAGATCATTGATTGCATCAGCAGGAGAAGTTGAGAGTGTTGATGAGTGGGGCAAGAGAAGACTTGCATATCCGATTAATGATTTAAATGAAGGTTATTATGTACTGATTAACTTTAGTGCTGAACCATCTTTCCCACGTGAGTTGGATAGAGTTTACAAGATTACTGACGGCATCCTGAGGACTATTATTGTCAAGAAGGACGAGTAATTTTATGTAAGGTAGGTGTTTGCAAATGTTAAACAAGGTAATACTTATGGGAAGGCTAACAAAAGACCCGGAAATTCGATACACTGCCAGCAACATTCCGGTATGCACTTTTTCCCTTGCTGTGAATAGAAGCTTTGCAAGGCAAGGAGAACCGCAGCAAACAGATTTTATCAATATTGTTGCATGGAGAAGTACTGCTGAATTTTGCAGCAAGTACTTTACTAAAGGTCAGCAGGTTGTAGTATGCGGAAGGCTCCAGACCAGGACATGGGATGACCAAGAGGGAAAAAGGCACTATGTTACTGAAGTTGTTGCAGATGAAACCTACTTTGCAGATAGTAAACGTGACAATAATACGAACAGGAGCAATGAAAACTTTAATGATGTGCTTTCGAACGATGTTGAAGGATTCATACCGATCGATGCAGATGATGACCTTCCGTTTTAAAGTATTGAAAATCTAATAAAGGAGGTTAGGAAGATGACGGAAAAGGAAAAACGTGAAAAACCGGTAACCAAAGGCAGAAGAGCCAAGAAAAAAGTATGTGCTTTTTGCGTAGATAAGATTGATAAAATTGATTATAAAGATGTAGCAAGACTCAGAAGATATATTTCTGAAAGAGCCAAGATTCTTCCGAGAAGAATCAGCGGCAATTGTGCAAAGCATCAAAGACAGCTTACCGTAGCCATTAAGAGAGCAAGACATATTGCTTTCTTGCCATATACATCAGAATAATATAGACTCAGGGGAATCGCCCCTGAGTTTTTATTTGACTTTTTTATCCAGTCGATATATATTATAAGAAAGAAATTACCTACGTCATATTGCATAAGAGGAGTAAACCATATGAAGATTGGCTTCTTAGGTCCCCGAGGAACCTTTTCCCAGCAGGCAGCAGAAATATATACAACATGCGAGATGGTGGAATATCCAAGCATACCTGAGCTTATTGCTGCTGTACATAATAATAAGGTGGATGAAGCAGTTGTTCCCATAGAGAATTCTATTGAAGGACCTGTTAATGAAACACTGGATATGCTTGCGTGGGATGTTGACTTAAAAATAAAAAAAGAGATTCTTGTACAGGTCGTACATCATCTGATGTGTAAAAAAAATAATCAGGAAATAGAAAAAATACTGTCTCATCCTCAGGCAATCGGACAATGCCGGAGGTTTTTGTCGCAAAGATTTTCAAACACTCCTATCCAATATACATCCAGTACGGCTCAGGCGGCACAGATAGTTGCAGAATCGCAGCAGGGGCTGGCAGCAATTGCAGCAGGAAAAGCCGCTCAGGAATATAACCTGGAAATCGTATATGAATCCATTCAGGATAATATGAATAATGTAACAAGGTTTATAGTGTTGGCAAAAGAAGATGAGCCCAAAGGGGGATATCAAAAAACATCCATCATTTTCTCCACGCAGAATCAACCGGGCAGCTTGTATCGAATTCTTGATATTTTAAATTTGTGGGACATTAATATGACCAGGATAGAATCCCGTCCGGCGAAGCATGCCTTAGGGCAATACATATTTTTTGTGGATATTGAAGGCCATCGTGAAGATGCAGATGTGAAAGATGCATTAACTATGATTGAAAGGAAAACATCCTATTATAAAATGCTGGGCTCTTATTCGGTGTGTAAGGACTTAGTGTAAAATTGTTCTAGGAGAAAAAATAGCAAGAGACCACTCTTTTTGGTATAATATTAGTCGCCAAACCGAAACAAAATACCAAGGAGGGTCTCTTGTGAATAATAT